>Ga0316202_10000044_pt1 | contig 231973 bp, 221 predicted proteins | sample 3monrhotite_MG_FD_204934 | JGI IMG/M metagenome (GOLD analysis project Ga0316202, IMG submission 204934) | Microbial mat bacterial communities from mineral coupon in-situ incubated in ocean water Damariscotta River, Maine, United States -... | ecosystem: Environmental > Aquatic > Marine >...
GTACATCTGGCTGTAGTTCCAGCCACAAAATGCTCTATTAACCTTTCCTGCTTATACCAACTTAAACGACTCTTCCTCATACCGCCCTCGACAATACAATTTATGCATTATCTGGGACAGCCCCAAAGGTTAAATTAGAGTTCCGATCAGTATATGCAGTTAAACACTATTGATATTAGTAGTTGCTAATATAATAAATGTGAGGTATCATTCGCACATGCAAGAGATTCCGGAAGAGAGTATTAAAGATGCTGCACAGGGGTTGCGCGCTATCGCTCATGAATTGCGATTGGCTGTTCTTTGCCATCTTCTGAATGGGCCGATGTGTGTGAATGAACTGATGGAGGCGACAGGCGCATCCCAGTCCAATCTTTCGCAACATCTGTCAAAGATGCGCATGATGGGTTTGTTGACCAACGAAAAGCGCGGTCAGCAGGTGTTTTATCATATAGCCAATCCGGCTTTTGGTGACATTGTACATGCGTTGAAACGCGTTTATTGTCCGGAGATGTGTTCAACAGACTAATTACTGCATTTTTTTGGCTTTAAATATAATAATAGTAGAATATTATCATTGAAAATAGTCAGGAATTAGATAGAACAAGTAAGAGAACTGATCTACATATAGGTATAGAGAGTTTAAATATGAATAGATTGATCGAAAAAATTGAAGGGATGAAGAAGCTGATCTATGTGATGATGCTGGCAGCAGTAGCTGTGGCCGGATGGCAGTTTCCAAATATATCAATTGATACCGACCCTGAAAACATGCTCAGTGAGCATGAGCAGGTTCGCCTGGATCATCATGCACTGAAAAAAGACTTCAAACTGGCAGATCTGATCGTCGTAGGCATTGTGGATGAGAGTGATCCGAATGGTGTATGGCGTCCGGAAGTGTTGAAGCGCGTTGAAAAGCTCTCCAAAAAGATCCAGAAGATTGATGGCGTGATTAAGATTGATACCATGTCTCTATCCACTTCAGACACGATCGAAGCCGGTGGCGGTATGCTGAATATTCATACCATCATGAAAAAAGCTCCGAAATCCCAGATAAAGGCCGATCGCCTGAAAGAGCAGGTGTTGGGAAACCCGTTACTGGTTGAAAAGCTGGCCTCCAGCGATGGACAGGGTCTGGCTATCTACGTGCCTATTGAAGATAAGATGATCTCTTACCGTGTAGCAACCGAGATTGAGGCTCTGGTTGCCGATATCACCAAGGGTGAGGGGACAGAGCAGTATCACATCGCAGGCCTGCCGGTAGCTGAAGATACCTTTGGCCACGATATGTTCCTGCAGATGGCTATCTCAGCCCCACTGGCAGGTCTGGTTTTGATGATCATGCTCTGGTGGTTTTTCAGGCAGGGTATTTTTGTGGCAGCGCCGATGATTGTGGCGATGGTGGCAGTGATTGTGACCATGGGAACACTGATCGGCATGGGCTATACCGTACATATCATGTCATCCATGATTCCAATTTTTCTGATGCCGATCGCTGTGGTGAATTCAGTACATATTCTTTCTGAATTCTACGATCGCTATCAGACTAACCCGGATGCCAAGGCTGTGCTGGGTGAAGTGATGGGCCACCTGTTTAAACCGATGATTTATACATCAATCACAACCATGATTGGTTTCGGCTCTCTGGCACTAACGCCGATTCCTCCTGTTCAGGCATTTGGTGGGTTTGTTGCATTTGGTGTCTTTGTTGGCTGGTTAACCACCATTATCTTTATTCCAGCGTTTTTAATGTCGCAATCTGAAGAGAAGCTGAAACAGGGCATTAGCGGCTCAACTTCTGCGGATGATAGCGTGCTTGGCAAGGCACTGCCCAAAATTGGTGCTTTTGCACAGGGTAACAGCACGTTGATTGCGATTGTGGTTTCGGCACTGTTTGCAGTATCTGCCTATGGAATTTCGCTTATTAAGATTAATGATAATCCCGTGAACTGGTTTAAGGATGGTGAAAAGGTGCGTGTGGCCGACAGGGTGATGAATGCACATTTTGCGGGCACTTATATGGCATTTCTTCGATTCAATGGCGAGCCGGGTTCTATGAAAGAGCCTAAGGTTGCACATTGGATTGATGGTTTGCAGCAGCATATGGAGTCTCAGCCAGCGGTGGGCAAAACCACCTCGTATATTGATCTGGTCAAACGTGTGAACTGGGCTATGCATGAAGAGGATATGAAGTTCTCTGTGGTGCCTGATAGTCGTGAGGAGATTGCACAGTATCTCTTCCTGTTCGGTATGAGTGGCAACCCTCGCGATCTGGATCACTTTCTGGATTATGATCAGAAGAGTGCTGATCTCTGGATGCAGTTATCGAGCGGAGATAACCAGAGTATGCAGAAGGTAGTTAAGGCAGCAGAGAGTTATATTGATAAGCACCCGATGCCAGCCGGCCTGTCGCATAATTGGGCAGGGCTTACTTACATCAACACCGTTTGGCAGGATAAGATGGTAGGGGGGATGATCGATTCTCTAATGGGCGCATTTGCGATGGTGTTTGTTTTGATGCTGGTGCTTTTCAGGTCAGTCATCTGGTCACTGCTGGCGATGCTTCCGCTCTCGGTCACTATCGTATTCTCGTATGGATTTATTGGTATGATCGGGAAAAACTACGATATGCCTGTGGCGGTTCTATCAGCACTTGCTCTGGGCCTGTCAGTCGATTTCGCCATTCACTTTATTGAGCGTTATCGTGAGACACGCAAACGACACGCAACCGTTGATGCGGCTATGGATGAGATGTTTGGTGAGTCGGCCCGAGCACTGGCCAAGAACGCGTTGATCGTATCCATCGGTTTTACACCACTACTGTTTGCACCTCTGGTGCCCTATATTACGGTGGGTGTGTTGCTTGCCTCGATCATGGCACTTTCATGGGCTACAACAATTCTTCTTCTTCCTGCATTGATCCGTATGTTTAATGTTGGAGAAGAAAAAGAGTTTAGGGCCCAGGCCGAATAATTTTTAGACTAAGGAGATTGATATGAAAAGGTATATTTTGATTGCAATCGGAATGGCACTGCTGGCCTTTAATTCAACAGCTCAGGCAGAAGAGAGTGCTGACTCCATCATGAACAAGGCTCATTTGGCGAGCTACTACGCTGCCAACGACGGCAAAGCGGGTGTCCACATGGAGATCATCAACCCTGATGGCGCCACCCGTGTTCGTGAATTCACCATTCTTCGTAAGGATATTGAGGATGGTGGAGACCAGCTGTTTTATATCTATTTCAAGAAACCGAATGATGTTCGTGATATGACGTTTCTGGTAAAAAAACACCCGGATCGTGATGATGACCGATGGCTTTTTATCCCGTCTATCAGGATGGTGAAACGAATTGCTGCAAGTGATGCCCGTGCTGCGTTTGTTGGCTCCGATTATACCTATGAAGATATCTCTGGTCGCCATCCGAGCAACGACAACGCTGAGCTGCTGGGCGAAGAGGAACTGGATGGTCGCAAGACCTGGGTAGTGAAAAATACGCCTAAAGAGGAGCTTGATGATTACAGCTGGCGCAAAACCTGGGTAGACCAGGAGACTCATCTGGTGTTGAAAGAGAGCTACTTTGATGAAGAGAAAGCTGAGGTTCGTCGATTTACAACCGATGAGTATAAGCAGATCAATGGTTTCTGGGTTGGCATTGCCGGCACCATGGAGAATTTTGAGCTGGAGCATAAAACCACAGTTCGTTTTTCGGATGTTAAACTAAATGTTGGCGTTCCGGATAAGGTGTTCACAGAGCGTAGTCTTAAATCAGCTCCGAAGAAGTGGATCAAATAAAGTATGAAGTTTTTCTATTCAGTTAGTAGAGCGGCAAGGGCACCCCTCTCCCTCCCCTTAGCCCTTGCTGCTTTGCTTTTTTCTGTACCTGCTCAGGCGGCAGAAGTGGATATACATGGATATCTGCTGGGAACAGTTAGCTCCAGAGTGAGTCAGCAACCTCTTAAAACAGGAGAGAAGAACAACTGGTTGCTGGCTGAAGAGCGTCTACAGGTTGAGTTAAGTGCTGAGTCGGATGCCGGGGATACGGCTATGGTGGGAAAGATAGATTTCCTCAATGATCATGTTGCAGGCAGCGCTGAAATTGATGTTCGTGAACTTTATGGTGAATATATATCGGACAGTTTTGAGCTTCGCTTCGGCCGTCAGATGTTGACATGGGGCGTTACTGATCGTCTTTTTATCAACGATGTGTTTCCAAAAAACTGGAGTGCATTTTTTTCAGGCCAGCCGTTGGAGTATATGAAGCTGGGATCAGACATGGCCAAGGTGTTTGTGTTTGGGTCAGGCTGGGATGTTGAGCTTGCGCTGATTCCCGTTGCCCGCTTTGATATTACACCCGGATCAGATCGTTTTGTTGTCTATGATCCCGGATTCACGGTTCAGGAGCCGAAGAGGCAACTTTCGAACGGTGAAATTGCAGGGCGTTTTCACACTGCTTTTGGAAGTGCCGACATCGCGCTCTACGCTTTTAAAGGCTTCTGGCATCAGCCCGATAAAGGGCTTTCGGGCACAAAGATTGTCTATCCACGTCTGAACAGTTATGGGTTTACGGTTCAGGATTCGGTGTTGGGTGGCGTTCTGTCTGTTGAGGGTGGTTTTTACCACTCAGTGGATGACACTGCCGGAATCGATCCGCTTATCGCCAATTCGCAGTATCGTTATATGATTGGTTATGAACGGGATATTATGAGTGATGTGACACTTGGGCTGCAGTGGTATGGCGAAGTCATGAAAAATCATGGTGCTTACTTTGCCACTGCGCAGGCCGCATTTCAGGCAGGTGTGGGGCCAAAGCCGTTGCCCGCACACAGAAAAATCGTCACGGCCAATCTAAGGGCTCTGTGGATGAATCAGACACTGACAACCAGCCTCTTTTTTATGGGAATTGGTGATGGTGGTGGCCGGATGGTTAATCCTGATATTCACTATGCGGTTACCGACGAGTTTAGTGTTAACGTTGGTGCTCATGCTTTCTGGGATGGTCCGGATAGCTGGATGCTTGGGACAATGAAACATGACGATAACGTCTATCTGAATGCTAAATGGACTTTTTAGGATGTCTGGAGTGGTAAAACAGGAGTATGGCCGGCCTTTTTTTGACGAAAAGTCTGATTTTTATTTTCCTGACAACGCAGTGGCTTCGAAGAGCCATTGAGTTTTGAATCCTTCATGGGTTTTGTAACAATTTAACTGAGATACGAATGACATATACGATTAGGAGATTTAAAAGAGATGAGTATTGAAAATGCAATTCGCCTGGCGGCAGGCACCTTTATTCTGGTAAGTCTGAAGCTGGCAAGCCACTACAATGGAGCAAGCCTCTATGATGGTCCAACATGGCTATGGTTTACTGCTTTTGTAGGTTTGAATCTGTTGCAGTCCTCGATTACAGGCTGGTGCCTGCTTGAGACTATTCTTCGCAAATGTGGCATGAAGTATAATCACGAGATCATGGCGGAAAACGATAAAATTATGGCAGAGAATCAGAAGGATGGCTGATTACCTCTATATCATCACTCCTGTTATTGCGCTGATAGCGCTTTATCTTGTCTGGCTTAAGGTGATAGCACCGAGATTTGCTGGTGTTGAAAAGCTATCGATGAGCGAGTACAAGGTGAAGGTATCCAGGCAGCCACATGTTATTCTCGACGTTCGTTCGGAGCGTGAGTTTGAGGTGGCACATACTCCACGGGCTAAGCATATGCCGGTAGAAGAGGTGGCCAAGAGCAATCGTGAGGCGATGCAGGAGATTATCAAAGAGAGATCTGTTGTCTGCATATGTGCTTCGGGTAGCCGGTCAATGATGGCGGCTACAGTGATTGCACGCATGGGTTTTTCACCCGTCTATTCGATTGCAGGTGGCATGGGTGCATGGCAATCAGCAGGCATGACAGTTCGCAGGAGTAAGAGATGAGCAGCAACAGCTTTAAAAGCATGTCCATCCACCAACTCTACCCGCTCTGGCTGACCAGCTCAGAGAATAAAAAGCCGTTTTGTCTGGTCGATGTTCGTACGCTTGAAGAGTATCAGCAGGGGCATGTTCCGGGAGCGGTGTTGAAGCCGCTTGATCGACTCAGTGCGTTAACTGCTGATCTGCCAAAGCAGAGAGATCTTCATCTGATTTGTCGCTCAGGCATGCGTTCTCAGCAAGCTGCCAGGATTCTTTCTGAGCAGGGATTTACACGCCTTGTGAATATTGATGGCGGAACCATGGGATGGGTTAATGCCGGGTATCCTGTTAATCAGTAAGAGGTGCCGGGTACAGGGGAGGGGCTTTTGCCCTCGATTAGAGGTGTGGTTGAGAAAAAAAACGGGTGGTATGTGATATTATCACTTTAAATATATTCGAATATCAGTATATTTCGAATATATTATAGAATTTAAACTGTTCGGTAGGAGAGAAATTATGGCACACGTGGTAGTTATGGGTGCAGGAATCGGCGGACTTCCTGCAGCTTATGAGATGAAAGATGCACTGAATAAGATCGGAAAGGATCACGAAGTTACGGTAATATCGAATGTGGATTTTTTCCATTTTACGCCATCGAATCCATGGGTGGCTGTTGGCTGGCGTACCAAAGAGGATATCAGCTTTAACCCAACTCAGTACCTGGGTAAGAAAGGTATCAATTTTGTTGCGTCAGGTGTGAAAGATATGCACCCGAAAGAGAACAAAATCACTCTTCATAACGGCCATGATCTTGAGTATGATTATCTGATTATCGCTACAGGCCCAAGGCTTGCTTTTGAGTTGATTGATGGGCTGGGCCCTGATGGACACACGCACTCCATCTGCCATGTGGATCATGCAACAGAAGCGTTCAACGCATTTGAAGAGTTCTGCAAAAATCCCGGTCCGATTGTTGTCGGAGCGGTTCAGGGAGCCTCCTGTTTTGGTCCGGCTTATGAATTTGCAATGATTCTCGATACTGAACTGAGAAAGAGAAAGATTCGTGATAAGGTGCCAATGACTTTTGTCACCAGCGAGCCATATATTGGCCATCTGGGACTCGGTGGCGTGGGTGATTCCAAAGGCATGCTTGAGTCTGAGATGCGTAACCGTCATATCAAATGGCTGACCAATGCCAAGACCAGCAAGGTTGAAGATGGCAAAATGTTTGTTGAGACGGTCAATGATAAAGGTGAAACCGACACCAATCATGAGATCGATTTCAAATTCTCTATGATGTTGCCAGCTTTCCGCGGTATTCCTGCTGTAGCCAATGTTGAGGAGATGTGTAACCCCATGGGTTTTGTGATGGCCAATGAGTTCCAGCAGAATCCGACCTACGCTAATATCTACTCTGCCGGTGTATGTGTGGCGATTCCTCCTGTTGAAGCAACACCTGTTCCATGCGGGACTCCGAAGACCGGATATCTGATCGAATCCATGGTGACAGCTGCTGTGCACAATATCTGTCACGACATTAAGGGTGAAGAGCCTGAGAAGGTGGGTACATGGAACGCCATCTGTCTTGCTGATATGGGTGATACCGGCGCTGCGTTTGTAGCTATTCCTCAGATTCCGCCACGTAATGTGCAGTGGATGAAGAAAGGTAAGTGGGTTCACACTGCCAAAGTCATGTTTGAAAAGTATTTCATGCGCAAGATGAAGACCGGCGTTTCCGAGCCGTTTTATGAGAAGGCTTTTCTTAAGACGCTTGGAATTACCCGTCTGGACGGCGAGTAGCTATTTAAAGTCATGGCAAAACTTCGTGCGAACTATGAAGGTGGCACGGCATTCCGTATGGAGTGCCGTGGCCATCAGGTTTGTGTAGATCAGCCCGCTGACAACGACGGAGCTGATTCAGCCATGACGCCACCTGAATTATTTGCGGCCTCAATCGCCGCCTGTATCGGGCACTATGTAGCTAGCTATTGTCATCAGGCAGGCATCTCAACCGAAGGGTTGAATGTGGAGAGTGATTGGGAGACGGTGGAGAAACCGAAGCGTATTGGAGAGATCTCATTCAAGGTTGTTCTTCCCGGACTTCCCGAATTACGTAGAAAGGCTGTAGAACGCGTTGCTTCTTCATGCCTTCTGCATGCAACGCTGGCAAACCCTCCAGCCGTTGCAGTCGAAATAGAGTGAAGCCTGGATCTAACTGCCTTTATCGCCGATTTTTTGATTGAGCATCTTGGCAGTTATAGATTGTGGGGTGTTGTGATCTCGATTTCACTGTTGGTGATGTGGCATTATAGCTGACGAAAAAAATGAATCTCTGGAGATGAAATTGAAACGATTAAATTTTTTGCTGTTTATCACGATGGCTCTGTTTTCTCTGAATGTATCTGCATGTGGCCTGGATAAGCAGCCTGGTGGATATGAAAACAGTAGCGTTGAGCACGCCCACACACACTGGAAAGCAGGTGAAAAATCACCGGTTCCATTCATTTTTATCGATGTTCGAACTCCTGAGGAGTATGCAGAGTCTCATATCAAGGGATCAACACTGATCCCGCTTCAACAGCTTGAGCAACGTATTGCAGAGCTTCCAAAAGATAAGCAGGTATACCTCTACTGCCATTCAGGTCGTCGTTCTGTTGTGGCTGCTAATATTCTGACTAAAGCCGGTTACAGTAATATCGAAAATATTGAGGGCGGTATCACTGCCTGGAAGGATGCCGGTTTCCCGACCATCAGATAGTGATGAGTCGATTCAATCTTCAGCTCACCCGTTACTAAAAAGGCAGGATGCCTGAAGTGGTTGTTTTAGTATTTTTTTCCGTGCTGGTAGTAACCTTTTTGAGAACTCCTGTCTGGTTAAATATCGGGTCGGGGACATCGTTTCTGTAGGCCATGTATCTGACAGTGACGGCGCGATGGAAGTCGCTTCTCAACTGGATGAGGTTGGCAGATCATGGTGGCGTAGGGCGAGTTTATGCGTTGCCGATCCTTGTTGCAGGGTTGCTACTTTTATCTGCTTTTGTGTTAGCGTTGCCAACTCTGATGGTTTATCTCATGCCTGAAAACGTAAACATGCTGATAGATACGGTTGCTGCCTATCTTTCAAGCAGGGAGATTTGATGATGCTGATAAGGTTTGTATCGTTTGTTTTGATGCTGCTGTTTTCAACCAGTGCTTATGCTGCATATGGTAATGTTCCTACAAATACCGATGTCGATCCAACGATTGTAAAGATTAAAGAATCAAATTTCCTTGGCAAAAAAATATCGCCTGATTACCAGCTAACTGATCAGGATGGTAATAAGCTCACCATGGGCGATTTTTTTGGTAAACCTACTATTCTGGCTCTCTCCTACTATCGTTGTGATGGAGCCTGCTCTGTACTGAATCGAAATCTCTGGAATACTCTGAAAGAGGTTGAGCAGTGGAAAATTGGAAAGGATTTCAATGTGCTGACCGTATCTTTTGATCGCCATGATGATCCTGCAGCTTTGAAAAAGTTCATGGGGTATGCAGGCTTTAACGATGGCCTTCCCAATGGTTGGAAAATGACCACCCTAGACAGTGAGAAAGATATTCTCCCTCTTACCGAATCAATCGGCTATAAATTTTTCTGGTCACCTCGTGACGCGATGTTTTTGCATCCGAATGTATATGTCATGATCTCGCCTAAAGGGCGTGTTACCCGTTATCTGTATGGTGCCAACATTACCGGGATTGATATGGATGTCTCCATCACCAAGGCGATGGGTGAAGAGCTCTCGCCAGCCAATGTGATCAACTTTCTGATTGGTGCCTGCTACAGCTACAACTACAAAGATGGTAAATACAAAGTAAACATCCCGATTTTTGTGGCTGCCGGTGGCTTAGTGCTTGGCCTGACACTTATGATTGGTGGCTTTGTCATCACCAAAAGAAAACAGCGGAAAGTGAATGCTGCCAGGGATCTGAGACGGGCCTGAATGCTTGAGTACGTCTTTTTTGATCAGAGGCCATTTGACCAGTTCCTGAAACATGTCAAAGGGCTTGGTCTGAACCCGCAAAGCAGAGTCTCAGACCGAGATGAGTATCTTGTCGAGCTGCCGGATGATCTAAATGAAACAGTGCTGGAATCTGTTGAGTCCTTCTACGAGAAGATGATGGGGATCAGTGAAGATCTTATGGCCGAAGAAGATAGCGGTCACTACTCAGCAGCGGGTGTTCAGGTCACGCTTGGTGATGGTAGCCAGATACTCGCATCAGTTGATCCAGCTCTGCTGGCAAAGGTTCTCTCTGTAGTCTCCTATGATGAGCTGAGCCAGTTTGTTGATGCGGTTGCCGCTGCTGTTGAAAGCCCGGATAGCCGGCCGATCTGCAAGCGCGATTCATAGCATTGAACCCTGAAGATGAGTGGGAAGGTCGCTATCGGCGCGGTGAAACCGGCTGGGATCGCAGTGGAAGCAATCCGCTTCTGCACACATGGCTTGTTGAATCACTCTCTGCCGACTCCACGATTCTTATTCCCGGTTGCGGTCATGGTCATGAGCTGATCGATCTTGCGCGCCTGGAATATAAGGTTACCGGAATTGATATTGCACCTACACCTGTCGAACGTATACGCTGTGAACTTGATAGCGAAGGTTTGAGTGCCGAGGTGATTCAGGTGGATATGTTTGAATATCAGGCAAATTTACCATTTGATGCGGTTTACGAGCAGACATCACTATGTGCGATTCAACCCGGTCAGCGTATTGATTATGAGAAGAAGCTTTATGAGTGGCTTAAGCCTGGTGGTGAGCTCTACGCGCTGTTTATGCAGACAGGTGCAGAGGGTGGGCCACCATTTCACTGCGACATTATGGATATGAGGGCTCTGTTGGCCCCGTCACGCTGGGATTGGGGAAAAGATGAGTCATTGCACTCTCCACACCCATCAGGACGTTTTGAGCTGGCTCACAGGCTAATCAGGCGCTAATTCCCCAACACTCATTTTCGACTAGACGTGAGTATGGCTTGTTGTTTCAATATATGCCTAACCACCCCTTGGTTTTTACCAGGCTGCTGAAAATTTCCGCTTCGAAATTATCATCCCCAACTAACATGCCATTTCCCGAATATCTTCACTGTCCAGATTAAGAGTGGTATCGAAATAATCTGCAAGCACGCGATACCCTTCATGTAAACCTAGACTGGCAATAGCTGAATAGTAGGAGATGACATCCTCCAGTTCGATTTCTCCTTCAGCTTTCGAATAAACAATGTTCTCTTTTTTGTCATAACGCACTGTTATCGGCATAGCTTCTACCTCTGCTGTGAACCGTTGTCGCTATCCTCTCTAAGATAGAGTGCATTCATTCTTCTGATTAACTGAGGCAGGGTGTTCATTCGGTTGTGATCAAGCTTAAATCGTAGTCGAGGCAGATGGTCGAAACACTCATCATCTGATTTTGGCCAGTTAAATACCTGTTCGATTCCGCCTTCATGAAGCACATCGCTAAACTCAGCATTCAGCCGCTCCATAGCATCGTTAGAGAGAGAAGGCCAGGGGTCAGAAGGCCAGGGGTCAGGTCTTGTTTGGCGGATTTCTGTTAAGGTTTGGCGATGGTCAGAGTGCTACGAATCGAATATGAAGGTGCTGTTTATCATGTGACTTCACGAGGCAACGCGCAGTTGGATATTTATTTATCTGATGGAGATCGTGAACTGTTTTTTGAAGTGCTTGCACTTGTTGTTGAGCGGTTTGGATGGATTTGTCATGCTTACTGTTTGATGAGAAGTAAAAGGCGCGGAGAGTGGATGAGGCAAGCATATCAGGAACATGGTTATACGATGCAGGCCATTGCTGATTATGCAGGGATACATCACTCTACCGTGAGTATGCTGATTTAAAGATGAGGCCTAAAATGCGCGAAACAAGACCTGACCCCTATGGTGCACTTTTTTGTCATAACGCACTGTTATCGGCATAGCTTCTACCTCTGCTGTGAACCGTTGTCGCTATCCTCTCTAAGATAGAGTGCATTCATTCTTCTGATTAACTGAGGCAGGGTGTTCATTCGGTTGTGATCAAGCTTAAATCGTAGTCGAGGCAGATGGTCGAAACACTCATCATCGGATTTTGGCCATTTGAATACCTGCTCAATTCCACCTTCATGAAGCACATCGCTAAACTCAGCATTCAGCCGCTCCATAGCATCGTTAGAGAGCGGATTGAGCAGACGCAGGAGAATCCAGTTATCTACATATCGGAAGCTGTGATAGTTGACGTAGTAGTCACTAATGTAGTCTACCGCAGCCTGATAGCTATCTGTGTGATAGATCAGATGCTGATCATCAGCACTGATCAGGCCGTCGTTAATCAGTCTGCGAATCCATGACTTGATGAACGGGCCCCAGTAGTCATCACCTGGTGCTTCAAGCAGTACAACTGGAATGGGTGGGTTTCGACCCGTTTGCAACAGGGTGAGTGTTTCAAAGGTCTCATCCAGCGTGCCGAAGCCTCCCGGGGTGAGCACTACCGCATCACTCTCTTTAAGGAAGAATAGTTTGCGGGTGAAAAAGTACTGGCAGTAAAAATGGCGCGGAGAAGCATCAACAATGTGGTTGGGTCTCTGCTCCATGGGGAGATTTATATTGATACCAAATGAGCGCTCACGTCCGGCACCTTCATTAGCGGCCTGCATCTGGCCACCACCGCCACCGGTAATCACCATAAAGCCTTCATCGCGCAGTGCTTCAGCGCAGTCGTGAGTCTGGCGATAACATGGGTCAGATGGCTTGGTACGTGCTGAGCCAAAAAAACTGGCTTTTCGCCATGATTTATAATGCTCAAAGCACTCCAGTCCATGCCGAATTTCACGCAGAATGTGGGTCATCATTTTCAGATCGGAGGTCTCATGCTGGCTCTCCAGCAGCCTTAGTGTTTCGATGAGGAAAGTGCCTTTGTAGGCACTCTGGTCTCTGTAACTTATCAGCAGAGCCTCTACATGTTTGCGAAGCTCTTCAGGGAATTGATCAAGTACCGGATACTCAGTCATTTTGTGCTTGAATGACGATGTCGATGCGTCGGTTCATAGCTCGTCCTTTTTTGAACTCATTGCTCGCAATGGGGCGCACTTCTCCATAACCCAGTGCTTTGATTCGACTTCCATCCATTGATGCAGCCACAAGGAAATCTCGCACAGCCTCAGCGCGTTTAAGAGAGATTTTCTGGTTGATTTTAACATCGCCTTTACTATCGGTATGGCCTTCAATGCGAATATTACGATCGCCATAGATATCAAGTGCCTCTTTCAGGTTGCCGAGCAGTTTGTAATGGGCAGCGTCGACTTTACTGCTACCCGGAGCAAACTGCAGTCTGCTGAGCCGAATCAGTAGAGAGCCATCAAGATTGACCAGAAGCTCGACATCACCTTTTTTAAACAGATTGCGAACTCGTTTCTGGCGTTTGGTCTCAAAGGTTTCACGTTCAAGCTTGGCCCGGAAAGCCTCTTTGAGGTTGCTCAGTTGCTCATTTTGATCGGAAAGCAGGGTGGCCCTCTGCTCTGAAGCTGATTTCTCCAATTCAGCTTGATGGCGCTCTTTTAGTCGGGCAATATCGTTTTCGTGCGCTGCACGCTGGCTGGCAAGAGTGCTCTGAAGTTGGGTCGCAGCCTGTAGAAGTGTTTCGCTGGAGATCGTGGCATCGGCATCACTCGAATCAACTTCGATATTGAGTGCTTTGGCGAGTTGTAATCGTTCGTCACGCGCCTTTAGATAGAGCATTTCATGGCTGCCGTATGCTTTTCGCCACAGTTTTACCTGCTTGGCGATTCGAAGAGAGCGCTCGGCCAGTGTTAGGGCATATCCAGGCTGTGTCGGCAGGGTTTGACTGATACCATCTGCATAACGCTCCATTTTCGAAAGCTCCAGTTTAGCCGCTTCATAGCTGAGAGGTGCTGATTTTTTGGCTCCGGCTGCTGCAGCCCGGCTAATGATCGAACCGATCCTGTTGATCAGTGCCGGAAGCGCCGCATCAATGACTTTCATGTATGTGGAAGATGCCTCATCTGCACTCTGTTGTGTTTTGTTCAGGTCCCCGTTCTCAAAAAAGCTGATGGCCTGCTTCATCTGTTCATTAGCATTCCGAAGCAGTCGTTTGGGGTTGGGCTCCTGTAGAGGGTCTTCAATTTTGATTTCGGAGAGAGCCTGTTCAGCAGCACGTTTGTGCAGCAGCAGCTCGGAATGCTGATTTTTAAATCGACTGGCATTCTCTTTCGCCTCATCCAGGGCATCCAGAGCTTTGGCAATGCCTTCACTTGTTTTTTCAGCCTCCTCGTTCTCCTCAGCGATCATTGCTGCGCCCAGATAAGCGCTGGCTTTGGCCGAAGTGGAGGGTGCAAATTGATACGCTGCACTGTTGTTAAAGTCTTTTATTTTTTGTTGAAGGGTATGAATGGTCTCTGTGGCAGCGGCAGAGACAGGCAGAATAAGTGCGGTTAGCAGTAAAATCAGAGGGAGTTGAAAGCAGTGTTTACGCAAGGTTTAGCATCCTTTCAAGCGAGAGTTTGGCCCAGCGACTCTGATCGGCGGGCACTGTGACCTGATTGAGATCGCTGCCATCTCTGATTGCAGTGAGTGAGGCGCAGAGATGTTGAGGGTCGGTTCTGAACATTGTGGAGCACATACAGACCATCGGTGATAGAAACCAGGTCGGCTTCTCGGGGAACTGAATGCGTAGGCGGTTAACCAGATTAAGCTCAGTTGCGATGGCAAACTTACTGCCAGCTTCTGCTTGGGTTACATACTGAATAATAGCTTCGGTTGAACCGACAAAGTCGGCTATTTCACACACCTCCCGTGAACACTCAGGGTGAGCGAGAATCTCAATGGTCGGATGGTTTTTTCGCATAGTGGCTGCATGTTCAGGTTTAAAGAGCTGGTGCACCGAGCAGAAACCTTTCCAGAGGATCAGTCTGGCATGGTTAATGGCTTCAATCGTGTTTCCACCCAAATGCTGAGCGGGATCCCAGATGATCATCTCATCTTCAGGTATGCCCATAGCCAGCGCGGTGTTTTCACCCAGATGTTGATCTGGAAAGAAGAGAATCTTCTCACGGTTGCCCCAGGCCCAGTTCAGTACCTTTTGACAGTTGGATGAAGTGCATACTACGCCACCATGTTCGCCACAAAATGCTTTCAGGGCAGCCGTTGAATTGATGTAGGTGACTGGTGTAACGGTCTCTTCAGGAGAAAGCACTTCAGAGAGCTCCTGCCAGCAGCGCGATACCTGCTCGATATCGGCCATGTCTGCCATTGAGCAGCCGGCAGCAGGGTCGGGGAGGATCACAACCTGATCATCACCGGTAAGGATATCGGCTGTCTCGGCCATAAAGTGAACGCCGCAGAAGATGATGTAGGGGGCTTTTGTCTCCGACGCCTTCTGGGCCAGTTTCAGTGAATCACCTGTGATATCCGCAAACCCGATCACCTCTTCACGCTGGTAGTGGTGGCCGAGGATAAGAACCTGTTCTCCAAGCTCATTTTTCAGTGCATTTATCTGTTCGATGATGGTCTCTTCGGGGGTGTCGTAAAGCTGTTTCAACAGCGCTTGAGTACTCATTGGCAGAGTGTCGGAATGCTTAGGGAGATTGTCAATTACTATGCGATAACCATAGGCGTGGTTGTGTTTGGAGAATTTATGCACAATACTTGGATTGGCACTTCTCTTATGAGGCTGATTAACCGGTGTGAGGTGGGATTTTGGGAAGTAATACTGTTTTTCTACTATTGATTTTAGCCTGTGTTCTGACGCTGGTCCTTCTGTTTATGGCCTCACGGAGAATTCAGAAAGAGGGGCTGACGGTTAATGATCAGGCCAAAAAACACCATTTCAAACGTTCTGTCGAAGAGGTGCAGCGCCAGCAGAGACAGGAGCATGCAGTCGCCAATCTGTCGGAAGAGTCTGGCAGCGAGAGCGTGAGCTACTCAAAACACGGGTTTGGAAAAACGGTCGAGATGAGTGTGGATGAGGCGATCGGACGTCTGAACAGGGCTTTAAGAATCGAAGGGTTCCAGATCCTGAATGATGCCGATCTGAAAGCCATCCTGCATAAGAAGGATATGCCGCCATACCGCATGCTGACAGCCTACCATGGGGAGCTGGCAGCCAGAGCGATTGATGTAGAGCCCTCCATCGGCCTGATAACCATTCATACAACGGTTCGGCAGGATCTCTCCGATACCGTCCATGTCGAATTTTCCGATCCGTCACTTACCGCGGGGATATCCAGCCATGCAGCGCTTGGTGAGCTGGCTGACGATCTGAAGTCAAAAATACTGCGTGTTTTACAGGCCGTTTAAGCAGCCTTAACCACCCGACAGAGAACATCGTTAGCATCTCATGCCATCAGGTATTACAGTGCGGGCTTCAGTTTAGATTTCAGTAAGAGGTTAACTTATGCCTGCATATCGTTCACGAACATCGACCCAGGGCCGCAACATGGCCGGAGCCCGCTCACTCTGGCGTGCCACCGGTATGAAAGATGAGGATTTCCAGAAACCGATCATCGCCGTGGTCAACTCGTTTACCCAGTTCGTGCCGGGTCATGTGCATCTCAAAGATATCGGCCAGATGGTGGCGCGTGAGATCGAGGGCGCCGGTGGTGTGGCCAAAGAGTTCAACACCATTGCGGTCGATGACGGTATCGCCATGGGTCATGGCGGCATGCTCTATTCTCTTCCTTCAAGAGACCTGATTGCCGACTCTGTAGAGTACATGTGCAACGCCCATACGGCGGATGCGATGGTCTGCATCTCCAACTGCGACAAGATCACACCCGGCATGCTGATGGCGGCTCTGCGCCTCAATATCCCTGCCGTATTCGTATCAGGTGGCCCGATGGAGGCCGGCAAGATCACACTCAATAATAGAGAGCTGCATCTCGATCTGGTCGATGCGATGGTGATGGCGGCAAGCCCTGATGAGAGTGACGAGGATGTGGCAGCCGTTGAACGCTCTGCCTGCCCGACCTGCGGTTCATGCTCCGGCATGTTCACCGCCAACTCGATGAACTGCCTGGCCGAAGCACTCGGTCTGGCACTGCCGGGTAACGGTTCGCTGGTAGCGACCCATGCCGATCGTCGCGAGCTTTTCCTCAGGGCAGGGCGGATGATCGTTGAGAATGCCAAGGCGTGGTATGAGAAGGATGATACATCCGTTCTGCCGCGCTCTATCGCCACCTTTGAAGCGTTTGAAAACGCCATGGCGCTCGATATCGCCATGGGCGGGTCATCGAACACCGTACTGCATCTGCTCGCCTGCGCGCAGGAGGCGGGTGTTAACTTCACCATGGAGGATATTGATCGGCTGTCTCGAAAGGTGCCGAACCTCTGCAAGGTGGCACCGGCCACACAGGATTATCATATGGAGGATGTCCACCGCGCCGGTGGTGTTGTCGGTATCCTCTCCGAGCTCAACCGTGCAGGGCTGATCCATGCCCATGTGCCAACGGTTCACTCCACCACGATCGGCAATGCGCTGAACGAGTGGGATGTCACCAACAGTGCCAACGAGGAGGCGCACCACCTCTTCAAGGCAGCACCGGGCGGCATCCCGACACAGGAGGCCTTTTCGCAGGCTGAGCGTTACAAGAGCCTTGATCTGGATCGAGAGGGCGGCTGCATCCGCGATTATGAGCATGCCTACTCAAAAGAGGGCGGCCTTGCTGTTCTGTTTGGCAACATTGCCGAGCGTGGCTGTATTGTTAAAACCGCAGGTGTGGATGAGTCGATCTGGAAGTTCACCGGCACAGCCCGTGTATTCGAAAGCCAGGAGGATGCGGTGAACGGCATCCTCAACGATAAGGTTGCAGCAGGCGATATCGTCATCATCCGCTACGAAGGGCCGAAGGGAGGGCCGGGTATGCAGGAGATGCTCTACCCGACCTCATATCTGAAGTCGAAGGGCTTGGGTAAGAGCTGCGCGCTGCTCACCGATGGACGCTTCTCAGGCGGCACATCCGGCCTCTCCATTGGTCACGCTTCACCGGAAGCAGCCGAAGGCGGCGCCATCGGCCTGATCGAAGAGGGGGACAGGATCAATATCGATATTCCTAATCGTTCCATTAACTTAGACGTTTCTGTTCAAGTGCTTGATGAGCGCCGTAAGGCGATGGAAGCGAAGGGTGCGGCTGCCTGGAAACCGGTTTCACGTGACCGCGTAGTCTCCAAAGCACTGCAAGCCTACGCGGCTCTGACCACCAGTGCCGACAAGGGCGCAGTCCGCGATTTGGAACAGTTGAAGTAACAGCATCTCTTCCGACTCGAAAGGCGATCCATCATGGGTCGCCTTTTTCGTTTGAAGGTAGCCAGCCAAAAGGTTATTGTTGTTTTGGAGGGGTTTAAATGACAAATGCAAAAAGAACAATGGAAAAAATTTCAAATGAAAGATCTGAATTTATAGTAATTGGACTGACTGGAAGAACTGGTTCTGGTTGTTCTTCCGTTGCGCAGATGCTTGCTCAAGAAGATTTCTATATTCCAGAATCTTCTCCAATGTATGAGTCGGCTGTTGAGAAGCGAAAATATAATGTTTTAAGAAAATTCTATGCAAAGAATCACCAACCTTTTATATGTATTCAAGTCAGAACAATTCTGACGTATAAAATACTTGAATTAAACTTTGACAAGTTTATTGATTTGTTATGTGGCGTTTCTTACGCAGAACGTGCGGATGTAGAAGATAAACTAAATGAATTTAAATCTTCATATAATAACGCTTATAAAAAGGTTATCGAATTCAATGAGATGCCTGAGAAAAATGAAGCAGAAAAACAATTAAAAAAAGATCAAGCATGGGATCTATTTTTTGGCTTTTTACCTAGGTTCAGTAATGAAATAAAAGATTTCCTACAGAAGAATATTGAGGAAGGAGCTTACACCGACCTTTATCAACAAGTTGGAGATCACATAAGAGCTTCTGGGTCAGCAAATCAACATGTTTTTAGTAAAGGAAAGGTTTTTACGATTCCAGTAATTATCAATCAGTTAATCAAGGTGATTAGAGGGAGGAATGAATTAAAAGATAGTGCTCGAATCATAATTGATGCGATCAGAAATCCATATGAGGCCAGTTATTTTCATAATAGATATTCCGCATTTTATTTATTTTCGATAAACACTCCAAATGAGGAGCGGCTATCACATTTAAGAAGATCTCATAAGTTTTCTGAAATTCAGATAAATAAACTTGATGAAAAAGAATATCCGAGACGATTAGACGGGGAAAAAATCTTTGTGTCTCAGGATATACAAAAATGTATTGAAAGTGCTGATATACATATCAACAATCCGGATCGGGATGAAGAAAACAGAACAGCACTTGCTAGCCAGTTGGTGTGGTATGTATCATTAATTTTGCATCCTGGCTTAGTTACCCCCACCCCCATCGAAAGATGTATGCAATTGGCATATACAGCGAAACTTAGTTCAGGTTGTATTTCACGAAAAGTAGGTGCTGTAGTAACTGACAGCAGTTATTCAATTAAGTCTGTAGGTTGGAATTGTACGCCTTATGGTCAAATGCCTTGTGTTTTAAGGGATGCAAATGAACTGATAAATGAGCCAATAGAACTTGTGTATAGTGAATATGAAAGGAATGACGAGGCTTTCCGTAGAGTTCTTAAAAGTACGTTTAAACCTATCTTAACAAGCGCATTAGTGAAAGGGAGGACCATTCCTTATTGTTTTAAGGATTTACAGAACCGTGTGGAAGGAGAAAAAAACCAAGTTCATACACGATCGCTTCATGCTGAAGAAAACGCCTTTTTACAAATTTCGAAATATGGAGGAGCGGGGATTAATGACGGGGTTTTGTTTACTACCGCCAGTCCATGTGAGCTTTGCTCTAAGAAGGCTTGCCAGTTAGGTATTAATAAAATTTACTACATTGATCCTTATCCAGGAATTTCCAAAGAACACATTATGAGTTCAAATATAAATGCAACTCCTGAGTTGATCCTATTTAGAGGAGCTATTGGTAAAGCATACCATAAAGTTTACCACCCCATTATGGCAGAAAAGGACGAACTTCAGCTGTTAACCGGGTATGTATATGCTGATGGTGATAATAAAGACAAGAAAGATATAAAGATTAAACAGTTGGAGGCCGAGATTGTGAAGTTGAAAGGGCAACAAACAACTTAAATGTTAAATGAATAAGGGGATAAATTCCTGGGGAAGGTCTTGCGAGAATTCCGGGGACAGTATATTTAATTCCAATCAGGCCCTCTGCGAAAGCAGAGGGCCTTATCGTTTCGTACATTGAGGAATGGTAATCGTTCACTTAACCTGAGCTTATTGATGATTCTGGAGGGGAAATGAGAGCAGTTGTTCACCCTGAATTTGTCTATCTTGCTGAAGATGAGACTAAAGCCACCCGGCATGTGTCTGACTTCAAAGACCTAGCTCTTCGCCCGAGGGTTTGTTGTCCTCAATGCCATGAACTTGTTACTTTAGCATTAGGCGAAAGCAATGCGCACCACTACAGACACAAGCCTGATTCTGATTGCCCATTAAAAGGAAGCCGAGAATCAATAATGCATTCTAATGTTAAGTTTCACATTAGAGATGAGTTACAAAGAGGTGGTGAGTTAAAGATTATTCAGCCTTGTATCAATCATAGAGGCAGTTGCCTAGGAAAGCGCACCTGTGTAGTTGTTAGTAATTGGGATGTTGCAGTAGCGGAATGTGCCATTGATAAGTTTCGTGCCGATGTTGGTCTGATGTGTAACAGCAAGGTTGTGGGCGTAGTTGAGGTTTGGGTTAAGCACAAAACAGAGGGTGAAAAAGCCGATTTTTTGAATCGGACGACTTCATGGATTGAGATAGCTGTCGATGATGAAAACTATGAGAATATAATGGTTTGGACATGTGATCAGCCACTGCCATCTTCCACCTCAAATTTCGAACAATATACATGCACGTGGTGTGAGAAACACATCGCTAAACAATTGTCTGACAAAAGAAAGATCGAAGTTAGAGAGAATCGAATTGCTAGATTAGAGGCCCTCCCGGCTAAGGTTCAATGTTTGGGAATTCGAGAAATAGATTTTCTTTTCCGTTCACGAAAAACGTATAGGAAACACTTGTGTTTATATGCGGATTGGAGGGAGGGCACTCTTCTTAGGACATGGATACAATTCAAAGGCGAAAGTGAAAAGCTGTATGAAATGTTTCTTCCCAATGACTTAAATCATGTTAAGAATTTCTATAGAAAAGTAATTGATCGGTCATTTAGACTCGTTGAAATGTCCATGCAAGAATATTCCATGCGCTCTATTGACTACTATATACACGATGCTCGGAAACCAGCAGCACCTGAGCCGCCACGCTTCAAGTTCAAAGAGGGTGATTTGCCAGGGTCACTGTGAATTCTGGGAACACAGGGAAAAGGGGGCGCTACCCTTTTTAAATATCTCTTCGGGGAATTCCGGGGACAGTATACTTAATTCAACAAGGCTTATTGGAATTTTGTAAAATTTTACTGTTTTTAGCACCAAGACAGCGAAAATAGAAAAATCTTAAAGAAATCTTTCGTAAAAAGGGACTTTTTAGGCCTTTTTTGCGTTGGATTTTTGCATAAATTTGTCGAAAAAGTGTTCGGAAGCCGGTTTTGGATGAAATTATCAAAAAATCTTTTTTGAATTCCGGGGCAGTATTCTTCATTCCAATCAGGCCCTCTGCGGAAGCAGGGGGCTTTTTTATTCTATTTGATTGCCAAGGGTCGTGAGAAGAAAGATAATGAGAGCGCTTTAAAACCTGACTGCTGGAGCGTTATGACAAATACCATTGTCTCTGAATCAGAGCAAACGAACAAATTCGACAGAATCATCCATGATCTGACCACGACAGGCCTCTCCATCTGTGATGATTTTGTCTCGCCTCTTTTAGTCAGCAACCTGAACATCGAAGCAAGGACCCTGCACAGTAACGGTGATTTCCGGCACGCCAGAGTCGGCAAAGGCACCTCCCTGCAACTGCGCGAAGAGATTCGCAACGACCATATTCTCTGGCTTGACCCGGAAAACCCCACAGCCATTCAAAAGCCCTATTTTCAGGAGCTGGAAACACTGCGCGCCTGTATCAACAGCAACCTCTTTCTGGGGCTGTTTGAGTATGAAGGCCATTTTGCACTCTACCCGCCCGGTGCCAGTTACAAGATGCATTACGACAGGTTTATCGGTGCCCATCACCGCGTAGTGACCGCTATTCTCTATCTGAACCTGGATTGGCGCACCGAGGATGGCGGCTGCCTGAAGATCTATGAGGGTACGGAGCCTTCCACGCTGCCGCTGCCGATGGAGGTGCTTCCTTTGGGAGGCAGGCTGGTGACCTTTATCAGTGAACAGTTCCCGCATGAGGTGCTTCCGGCATCCAGAGACCGTCTAAGCCTTACCGGCTGGTTTCGTATCCGCGATTAAGAAATCAATGGGGTCAGGCTCGATTGATTCGGGTCATCCATGACCCTCACCCTTCGGGCGGAAAGACCGTCCAAATCGGCTTTCCTGCCGATTTGTGATTCGGGTCATCCATGATCCTCACCCTATGGGCGGGAAGACCGTCCACACTTGAGCAGGACAGCTCAAGTGCACGCAAAGCGCCAATGGTGGCATGCACGGACGCATGCCATGAAATAGGCTTTCCTGCCGATTTGTGATAAAGATTTCTGGCTTCAGGTTGTCGGTTTCCAGCGTGTCGGAGTGATTTCCAGACTCATTTCCGGGCAGGAAAAAGATTCTGAATAGAGCTATATCGATTCCGAAGGGCTAAGACCTCTGGCGATACACCTTAAGTACATTCGGTAACTGTCGAATTTTGTCGGAGACTTTTTGCAGTTGCTCAAGGTCTTCAATTTCCATCATGATCTGCATATCTGCCGTTTGCGTATCTCTGTTGGACAGGGTCTGAACACTGAGGACGTTGACTTTCAGGTCGGAAAGTATGCTTGTAATGTCCTTTAACAGGCCGGTGCGATCAACAGCCTGAATCGCAAGGTTGATCTCAAAGGTCTGGTTTTCATGATCCGACCACTCAACGGAAACCCGTCGCTTCTGCTTATCATCTTCAAGGTTGAGTATGTTGATGCAATCCTGCCGGTGAACCGCAACACCCTTGCCTTGTGTGATAAAGCCAATGATCTCATCTCCGGGAACGGGTTGGCAGCAGTTGGCCATATAGGTTAACAGGTTACCTACGCCGCAGACATTGATCGATTGATCGGCAGTGCCCGTCTTTTTCGGCCTCGGTTTCTGAGGTAGTGGTTGAACCGCGTCATCGAAATAGATCTGGTTTAACCCGGAAGAGAGCTGGCGGGGGGTGATATCGCCACGTCCGACCTTGGCATGCCACTCCTTTTCGCTGTTCACTTTGAAATGAGCGATCGACTTTTGCGTGTCCGGGTTGGAAATGTGCATGCGTTTCAGTTCGCGATCGATCGCGGTTTTGCCATCGATCACATGCTGCTCGTAATCCTGTTGCCGGAACCAGGCCTTGATCTTTGCGCGGGCCCGGCTGCTGGCGATGTAGCCCAGGTTGGGGTTGAGCCAGTCGCGGCTGGGACTCGCCTGATTCGCGGTCAGGATTTCGACCTGCACACCATTCTGTAATTGTGTGGTCAGCGGTACGATATGACCGTTCACCTTTGCGCCCCGGCACTTGTGACCGACTTCGGTGTGAATCGCGTAGGCAAAATCAACAGGGGTCGCACCCTGCGGCAGGTCGATGACCTTACCATCCGGGCTTAACACGAAGACTCTGTCGGAGAAGAGCTCTGTTTTAAAACTGGCTAAAAATTCTTCATCACTGTTTTCAGGTGTTTCCAGCAGTTTCCTGATCGAATGAATGGTTCTTTCCAGCACCTCATCCTGTTTGTTGCGCTCTTTATAACGCCAGTGTGCTGCCACACCGAACTCTGCAAACTCGTGCATGGCTTTGGTTCTGATCTGAATTTCGACCGCTTTGCCTTCCGGCCCGTAAATCGCCGTGTGCAGGCTTTGATAGCCATTGGCTTTGGTGTTGGCGATATAATCATCAAACTCGTTGGCGATATAGTGCCAGCGGCCATGGATCAGCCCCAGTGCGGTATAACACTCTGCGATGGTGTTGACCGTAATCCTGATGGCCAGCACATCAAACAGCTCTGAAAACTGTTTGTTCTTATGTGTCATTTTTGACCAGATACTGTAGATATGTTTCGGCCTGCCATAGATCCTGGCTTCGATATCAGACTCTTTCAGCAGTGTATCGATTTCTGTGACCACCTGACGAATATAGGATTCGCGTCCTGCTCTTTTTTCCTCAAGCAGTGTTGCGATGCGCTTATAGGTTTCAGGCTGCAAATAGCGAAACGAGAGATCTTCGAGTTCCCATTTCAGTTGTCCTATCCCTAAGCGGTTGGCAATGGGCGAAAAGATTTCAAGGGATTCGGATGCGATCACTTTTTGTGTCTCTGTATCTGCATTTGCCAGTTCTCTGAGTCGCTGTAGCCGATAGGCCAGTTTGATGAGCACGACACGCACATCATCCACCATGGCCAATAGCATTCTTCTTAAGCGCTCGGACTGTTCATGATCATCCGCTTTGCCGGCTCTGAATCCATGCAGCTTTTCAATGCCCTGGACCAAATGAAGGACTTCATCGGAAAATTCACGGGCAATGACCTCGTGAAATTCAGCCCTGCGTAGCCTGCTGTCACTGAGCAGGCATACAATAATCGTTGTCTCATCCGCGCTTAACTGGCTGAGCAATATCGCGACATCCAGGCTGCTGGGCATTTCAGACTCAACATCCTGTGCATCCCAGACATAGTGACAGGCCTTTTCCAGCAGGGCGGAACTTCGATAAAGATGCGCTGAATGGTTGACGAGGATGTCGATATACTCAGGGATAGAGTATTGCGATGTGAGGTTATATTGTTCTCTGCTCTTCGTCATGAAAATGTATCGGTTTCCTTTGGCTCTGTTTGCACATCATATGCAGGTGAATTTAGGGTAAAGAGGGGAAGGCTAGCCATTTTATGCATAGGATGAGGATACACCTCAGCTAGCCAGCGATAAAGGGGAAAGAGCGCCTTTAAATAAGTTGAGCAGGAAAAAGATTCAGAAACAGGTAAGCTCTCACCGAGTTTTGAAAACAGAGGGATTCCCAGTATGAGCCAAGGCTTTGAAATTCAGGTTTTTAACCGTTACCGGAACGAGATCGAGATCGAAAAGGTCTACGGTGACGGGGCGATCAGGTTCGCCTATGGCAATCCTGTTGGACGACTGCTGGGGCCGATCATTGCCAGTAAATGGTTCAGCAAGCTCTACGGAAACGCTCAGGACAGCCTGAAGTCGGCGCAGAAGGTCGCGCCGTTTATCAAAGACTTCCACATCCAGATGGATCAGTTTGAAAAGGGATCATTCAAAGACCATCCGATTGAAATCTCCTACCGATCGTTTAATGAGTTCTTTATCCGGGCGTTCAGGGAGGGGCAGAGACCGTTCACCCCGAACGATCAGGAGATGGGGGCCTTTGCCGAAGCGCGTTACTTCGGCCATGCAGCCATGACCGACGATCTCACCATTCCGGTGAAGGGATCGATGCTGCGCGCCGTTGATCTGATTGGTGACAGTTCACTGGCTGAAGCGTTTATCGGCGGCCCGCTGATGGTCGCACGGCTCTGCCCTGTTGATTATCACCGTTACCACTACCCCGATGATGGCAAGACCCTTAAGGCGTTCAGCATCCCCGGCGATCTGCACTCGGTGAATCCACTGGCCCTGAAATACCGGCAGGATATTTTCATCAGAAATGAGAGACGTGTCTCGATTCTGGAGACCGAACAGTTTGGCAAGCTCGCCTATATCGAGGTTGGTGCCACCATGGTGGGCAAGATCGTGCAATCCTTTGATGAATCCCAACCTTTCAGAAAGGGTGATGAAAAAGGTTACTTTCTCTTTGGCGGCAGCACCGTTGTTCTGTGTGGAGAGAAGGGCAAGTGGAAGCCCTCTGAAGATATGTTAACGAACACCAAGAAAGGCATTGAAACCTATATCCATCTTGGCGATGTCGTTGCCCAGTCCAGTTGAGCACTCCCCGATAGTTCGAAGAGACAATGCTTGATTCAAACTTGGCTCTCTGCGAAAGCAGGGGGCTTTGTTTTTTGTGCATGGAAAGATGGCTGCTATCTAAGGCTTGATGAATGAAATAGCCTGATCGCATATGAGAATTAACATAGTGAACATTGAAGCGATCAAGGTGGCTGCATTAGCGCATCTGGGTGAACCTGAGAGACTGGAAAAGTCAGTTGAGAGTTTTAGGGCATGGCGTGAAGAGAGCGGCTGTTCACCTGTGACTGAGAAGCGAACGTTTGGTGTTGCCCACAGTGATCCGGACGCCCGACCAGTCCAGAGTTTCCGCTTTGATATTTGCGGCGAAGTTGATGCAGAGATCGCTGAAAACAGTTTTGGCGTGATCAACAGCGAGATTGCTGCAGGGCGCTTTGCAAGAGTGCGACACATCGGCTCACACGAGACACTGCAGCTGAAAGTGAAAGATATTTATCGCTCCTGGCTACCTGCAACTCAGGAGGGCAGACGTGATGCACCGCTCTTTTTCGAGTATTTGAATTTTTTGCCCGAAGTTGCCGAAACTGAACTGATGACCGATATCTATTTTCCCCTGAGATAGCCCAATACGGTTAAAATCCTTTGGGGTTGGGCCTTGCCATGCAACATTCAAAAGCATTTAAAGAGACGGAATAAGATCTAGTCAGGTCGGTTGCGCATAAAGTCTGCAACACCGTAGAAGGCTTCCATCAGCTCATCGCGCAGGGTCTGATCTTCCACGGTTTCATCCAGTGCATGTTTCATGCAAAGCATCCACTGGTCGCGTGCCGATTCATCAATGGCAAACGGCATATGGCGCTTTCGCAGGCGGGGATGACCGTACTTCTTTATGTAGAGTGACGGGCCACCCATCCAGCCGGAGAGAAACATGAATAGCTTATCCTCGGAGAGTTTCAGGCTCCTGGCATGCATCTGACGGATCGGTCTTGCTTCGGCAAGCTCATCCATATGCCGGTAGAAGGTTTTGACGAGGTTTTGTATCGCCTTTTCACCACCGATGCGTTCATAAAGAGTAGAGGTGTCGTTACTGATCTGCATGCCCGTATTGACGCATATGTGCGGTGTTAAGTCCAAGAAGTGTTGGTCATTGTGCGTCGACGTAACTCCTCTTAGCCTTGGCAGATAAATATTGGAACGCTGATGGCTAACAGTTAACTCAGTTTGATTAATAAGGTTGGAATATTGTGAACTCGTTATGGGACAGTGAAGAGGCAAAAAAATATAGTCATGATCCTCTGCAACTGAGGGTATACACATCCAGGCTGCTTGGTAGAGAGAGCTCCCTGGTGCTACATGGTGGTGGAAACACCTCTGTGAAAGCATATGCCAAAGATATTTTTGGTGATGAGATAGAGACACTCTATGTGAAAGGCAGTGGCTGGGATCTGGCGACAATTGAAGCGGCTGGGTTTGCACCTGTCAGGCTGGATGTGCTTAAACGTATGGCTGAACTGGAGCGCATGACGGATAGCGAGATGGTATCCGCCCAACGCGTGGCTATGCTTGATCCTGCGGCTCCAAACCCATCAGTTGAAGCGATCCTGCACGCTATTATTCCACTCAGATATGTAGATCACACGCATACCGATGCGGTGGTAACGATCACCAATACACCGGATGGAGAGCAGCGTATCCGTGATCTCTATGGGGATCGCGTGCTGGTTATTCCGTATGTGATGCCGGGATTCATTCTGGCTAAGACCATCCGGGACCTGAGCAAGAATGTAGATTGGTCTACCCTTGAGGGGCTGGTACTACTTAATCATGGGCTGTTCACTTTCTCTGATGACGCCAGAGAGAGTTATGAGACGATGATCCAACTGGTTTCAGAGGCGGAAGCCTATCTGGAGCAGCATGCAGTATTGAATTGGGGTGGAGCTCAGTCTGATGGGCAGGCTGATGAGGATCTTTTGGGCCTGGCTCGTATGCGTGGTGCAGTCTCCAAGGCCAAGGGTGCAGCGATGGTGGCACGTCTTGATTCAGGACTTGAAGCAGTGGCTTTTTCAAACATGAACAGTGTTGCTGAAATTGCTACCCGAGGCACATTGACTCCGGATCACGTGATTCGTACCAAACCGACTCCTGTGGTGATTTATGAAGATGTTGTTGCCTCTGTGGAGCGTTATGCGTCTGAATACAGAGACTATTTCGAGCGAAACGCTGACACTTCTCTCACCTGTCTTGATTCAGCACCCCGCTGGGCTGTCTGGCCATGTTTTGGTTGCGTCTGCTTTGATCGCAGTGTGAAGGCTGCAGATATTATCTCTGACATTAAGGATCATACGCTGCCAGCTATTCTGCAGGCAGAATCGCTGGGTGGATGGCGTGTGTTATCTGAAAAAGATATTTTTGAGATGGAGTACTGGGAGCTGGAACAGGCGAAGCTGAAGAAGGGTGGTTCATCTCCGGAGCATCAGGGCAGGGTGGCAGTTGTAACAGGGGCTGCAAGCGGTATCGGCAAAGCGTGTGCTGAAGTTCTCCATGCTCAGGGAGCTGCGGTTGTTGCGCTGGATATTGATCCGGAAGTCGCCACTCTGTTTGACAGGCCTGATCTGCTTGGTCTTGCATGTGACGTAACTGATGATGAAGCGCTGAAATCAGCGGTTGATGAGACGGTTCGTCGATTTGGCGGGCTGGATATCATTGTTAGCAATGCAGGTATTTTTCCGGTGAGTGAGAGAATAGCTGATTTAAAAGAGGAGACATGGGAGAAGAGTCTCTCTGTTAACCTGACCAGTCATCAGCGACTGATACATTATGCAGCACCGTATCTTGAGTTGGGTGTTGACCCCTCAGTGATCATTATTGCTTCGAAAAACGTGCTGGCGCCGGGCCCTGGGGCAGCGGCCTATTCGGTTGCAAAGGCAGGTCTTACCCAGCTTGGGCGTGTGGCGGCACTTGAGCTTGCTGACAGTGGTGTTCGCGTCAACATGCTGCATCCGGATGCTGTGTTTGATACCGCGATCTGGACGGATGAAGTGCTTGAGAAGCGAGCTGAAAATTATGGCATGACTGTTCATGAGTATAAGACCAAAAACCTGCTGGGTGTCGAAATAAGCTCTTTTGATATCGCTAATCTTGCTTCAGCAATGGCGGGCTCCCTGTTTGCAAAGACAACAGGCGCTCAACTGCCTATTGATGGTGGAAATGACCGTGTTATCTAATTCCGGGTCACTTTCCTGATGGATATCGATGCAATTGTTCGTGGCATTAGTATCTGGGCTCTGCCAGTGGTTCTGGCTGTGGTGCTGCATGAGGTGGCACACGGCTGGGTAGCGTTCAAGCTTGGTGATGATACGGCTCACTGGATGGGCAGACTGACGCTTAATCCGCTTAAGCATATCGACCCGTTTGGAACTGTGTTGATACCATTGATGCTGATTATTTCAGGATCACCATTTCTGTTTGGGTATGCCAAACCTGTACCTGTAGACTTTAGAAAGCTTCGTAACCCTAAGCGAGACATGATTTGGGTAGCTTTGGCAGGCCCGGTTACCAACCTGTTGCTTGCATTGGCAAGTACGCTTCTGCTTGTTCTGGCTGTAGGGATGCCTCAGTCAATGATCTGGGTTGCTGAGCCGTTGGCGATGATGTGTCAGGCATCGATTATTATTAATCTCGTGTTGTTCATTTTTAATCTTCTTCCTCTTCCTCCATTGGATGGAGGCAGAGTGGCAGTTGGCCTTCTTCCCGGCCCGATGGCTTATCATCTTGCCCGTCTTGAGCCCTATGGGTTTCTTATTATCGTAGGACTGTTGCTGTTAGGCGTGTTACAGCAAGTGATCGGTCCACTGGTCATGGGCGGGAGTTACCTGCTAATTAATTTGGCCATTCAGTAAACTATACCTTATAATCAAATACAGGGTCGTTTTTCGGCTTGGTGAGGCGATGCTATGGTCAGGTTGTCTCTCTCTGTTTTAGCTCTGTTTTTAATCTCTTTCCATGTAGATGTTGCCTTGGCCGACTCTTCGATGAAAGCCGGTGAGGTGACGTATGTTGCCGGTGATGCATATGTTATCAGGGAGGGCGAGCGTTCCTCTCTTGCAGATGGTGATCAGCTCTTCTCCACAGATACAGTTGTAACAGGCCGAACTGGTCGTGTCAGGCTTTAAATGCGTGACGATAGTAAACTTCATATTGGCAGGTTGAGCCGTATCAGTCTCTCTGAATACAGCTTTAAAGATGGCTCTCTGGTTTCGGCCGCATTCAACATGCTTTGGGGCAAGGCACGCTTCTTTGTTGCCAGACTTAATAAGGGATCAAAGTTCAAAGTGAAAACCAGAACTGCCGTGCTTGGTGTTCGGGGCACTGAATTTTTGGTCGTTGTTCCAATTCCGGATGGAATCACTGATCCGACTGCAATGAAGCTGCCTCCCGGACTGCTTGCAGAGATTACAAAAGTGGTTGGTATTGATGGTATGGTAACAGGGGTTTCAACCAGAGGTGAGAGTGTTGAGATCATATCAGGAGTGACTGTCTGGTTCAGTTTGGATGGCAGGTTGATGTTCAACTTTTCATATGACCCAAATGAGCACAGTATTCCAAAGCCTGCTCCAGAGCCTGACCCTGATGTACCAGATATCCCTGATTCGGCGAATATAAGAGTCCATCAACCTGTTCAGCCGAATGTGATAATTCCCGGGCGGGTTAATCGGCTCACTCCTGGATTTTGAGATAGCCCGAAAAGCCTCTTTTGCGTCTTGATTTTTTTTAATCGTATTCATCCGTGAGTATTTAATTATGAGTTGCCAATTCCGGCTCATTTCTGTAGAAAGCGCGCCACTTCACATACCGCCCCACATACGATTGTGCCGAATAGGTACTGGGTGGTAGAGGAAACAAAACAATCGGAGGACATTATGTCTCAGTTTACTATGAAGCAGCTGCTAGAAGCAGGTGTGCACTTTGGTCACCAGACCCGCCGTTGGAACCCGAAAATGGCTCCATATATCTTTGGACAGCGTAACGGCATCCATATTATTGATCTACAGAAAACACTTCGTATGGCTAATGAGTCATACTCGTTCATGCAGCATCTTGCTGAAGCGGGTGGGCGTGTTCTTTTTGTCGGCACCAAGCGTCAGGCTCGTGATGCTGTTAAAGAAGAGGCACTGCGTGCAGGTCACTTCTATGTAAATCACCGCTGGTTGGGTGGCACACTGACTAACTTCGCCACTGTTCAGCAGTCTGTTCGTAAGATGAAAGATCTGCAGCGTCAGAAGGAAGAGGGTGTATTTGAGCTTTTGACCAAGAAAGAAGCGCTGCAGCTACAGCGTCAGCTCGATAAATTGGAGCGTTCACTTGGCGGTATCGCTGACATGCTTCAGCTGCCTGACTGCCTGTTTGTTGTTGATGTTCGTAAAGAAGAGCTGGCTGTTAAAGAGGCTCATAAGCTGGGTATTCCGGTTGTTGCGGTTGTGGATTCCAACTGTAGCCCTGAAAACATTGATTACGTAATTCCAGGCAATGATGACGCGATCCGTGCTGTAAGGCTTTTCTGCAGTAAGATTGCTGATGCAATCATTGAGGGTGCAGAGGCGTGGCAGCTTGAGAATGCTGAAGATGGCGATGATGTGGTTGAAGCGATGGCAAACAATGCTGAAGAAGCCGGGGCTGAAGAGACCGCATCTGAAGAGGCAACTGAAGAAGTTGCTGTTGAAGAGAAGGCTGCCTAAAACTGCTTGAATAAATAGTGGTGCACCCAACAGGGTGCACCAGTTAAGAATATGGAGGATTTGAAGATGGCCCAGATTACGGCTGCTGATGTAAAGAAACTGCGTGAAATGAGTGGCGCAGGCATGATGGACTGCAAAAAAGCACTGGGTGAAACAGACGGTGATCTTAATGCTGCAGTGGATTATCTACGTAAAAAAGGTCTCGCTGCTGCATCCAAGAAGGCTGGCCGCATTGCTGCTGAAGGCGTGGTTCTTGCCAAGTCTGCAGGAGACGCCGCTGTTGTTCTTGAAGTGAACGCTGAAACTGATTTTGTTAGTAAAAACGAGAAGTTCACGGCTTTTGTTAATGCACTGGCTGATTTTATTCTAAGCAACAAGCCTGCAGATGTTGATGCGCTTAAGGCGATGACTTTTGAAGGCGACCTGACAGTAGAGCAGACGCTTTCACAGCTGATTTCAAATATTGGCGAGAATATGAGTATTCGTCGCTTTGAATTGATCGAAGTTGATTCAGGTGCAACTGCAGCCTACGTACATGGTGCCGGAAAAATCGGTGTTCTGGTAGGTGTTCAGGGCGAAGCGTCTGATGCACTGAATGAGTTTGCCCGTGGTGTAGCTATGCATGTAGCTGCTGTGAACCCACAGTTCATCAGTCGTGATGATGTCTCTTCTGAAGCTGCTGATCGTGAGCGCGCTGTTCTCTCTGAACGTGCTGCTGCAAGCGGTAAACCTGAAGCGATTATTGATAAAATCGTCTCTGGTCAGATGAATAAATTCTATTCTGAAGTATGTCTGCTTGAGCAGGACTTTGTTATGGATGGCGACCTTAAGGTTGGCAAGGCAATGTCAAACGTTCAATCGGATGCAAAGATCACTTCGGTTGCTCGTTTCCAGCTTGGCGAAGGCATTGAGAAGAAAGAAGAAGATTTTGCTGCTGAGGTGGCAGCACAGGTGAATGGCTGATTCGTCTGTGACTAATTCAACCGAAACAGCTTCAACAACACCCTACAGACGGGTGCTGTTGAAGCTTTCCGGTGAAGTCCTGATGGGCGATACTGCTTATGGTATTGACCCTGATACAATCTCCCGTATTGCAGCTGAACTGATTGAAGTTCGTAAAAGTGGTGTTGAACTCGCTATCGTGATTGGTGGAGGAAACATCTTTCGTGGCAATATGGGAACAGCATCCGGAATGGATCGGGCCAGTGCAGACTATATGGGCATGATGGCAACGGTAATGAACGCCATTGCGCTTCAGGATGCGATTGAACGTCAGGGTGAATCTGTTCGGGTTGTCTCAGCACTACATGTCAAAGAAGTTGCCGAGCCTTATATCCGCAGGCGTTCCGTACGCCACCTGGAGAAGGGTCGGATTATTGTTTTTGCTGCAGGAACAGGAAATCCATACTTTACAACTGATACCGCAGCATCGCTGCGTGCGATGGAGATTCAGGCTGATGTCGTATTGAAGGGGACCAAGGTTGATGGTGTTTATACCTCAGATCCAATGCGTGACCCTGAAGCGATGCGATATGAGACTGTAACTTTTACTGAGGCGCTGAACCGTCAGCTTGGTGTTATGGATGCAACAGCGATGTCACTTTGCCGAGATAACCAGATGCCAATCATTGTGTTTGATGTGACGACACAGGGACAGATGTTGAAAGCTGTTTCCGGTGAGTCTGTAGGAACCCTTGTAAAGGAAGAGGAGAGGAATGATGCCTGATACGCTAGAGAGTAGAATGCAGAAGAGTATCGGATCTCTTAAAACAGAGTTGGCAACGATTCGAACCGGCCGTGCAAATGCTTCGGTCCTGGATCACGTGTTTGTGTCCTATTACGGTTCTGATGCACCGTTGAATCAGGTGGCTAATCTTGCAGTGCCTGAACCAAGAGTGATTACGATTGCTCCTTGGGATAAGACCATGCTTGGCGAAATTGAGAAAGCGATTCAGGCCTCTGACCTTGGACTTAACCCAAGTAATGATGGCGAGGTTATTCGTATTATCTTTCCTGAGTTGACTGAAGATCGACGTAAAGAGTTGGTGAAACAGGTGAAGCAGGTTGGTGAGAAGGCGAAGGTTTCAATCAGAAACATTCGCCGTGATGCCAATGATGATGTGAAAAAAGATGACGCTCTTCCTGAAGATGAGAGTAAACGCCTTCAGGAGACGATTCAAAAAACTACTGATCAGTTCATCACCGAAGTTGATCAGGTTATTGAGCATAAAGAAAAAGAGATTCTGACGGTTTAAGTTAGCTTTTGATGATTCAGTCCACTGATGGAGCGTCATCTTCTTCTCCCAGACATGTTGCTATTATTATGGATGGCAATGGACGCTGGGCTAAAGAACGCGGCCTCCTTCGTCTGGAAGGGCATCGCCAGGGTGCGGAACGCGCCAGAGAAGTTGTTGAATGGGCTGCAGATGCCGGTGTAAAACAGATCTCTCTCTATGCATTTTCTACTGAAAACTGGGATCGACCTAAGGCCGAAGTACGTGGACTCATGGCACTCCTTGCCACGCTATTGCCTCGGGAACTTAAACGTATGCATAAGAATGGCGTGCGCCTGTTGACTCTGGGTGATATCTCAATCCTGCCTGAGCGGGCAAAAAAGGCTGTTGAAAAAGCCTGCTATGAGACCAGAAAAAACAGTCGTATTGATTTGGTCCTCTGCCTCAATTACGGAGGGCAGCAGGAGATTGTTGATGGCGTAAAACAGGCTTGTCAGTGGGCAGGTGAACAGAGCGATCCGGTTGCTGCTATTGAATCAATAGACACTAAGCATTTCCGCTCATTTCTCTGGCGAAGTGAGTTGCTTCCAGTTGATCTGCTGATTCGAACAGGCGGAGAGTTTAGAATTTCAAATTTTCACCTCTGGGATGCTGCTTATGCGGAACTCTATTTTAGTAACACATTCTGGCCTGACTATTCAAAAGATGAATTCAATGAAACCATGGTTGACTATGCATCCCGTGAACGACGGTTTGGACTAACCAGTGAGCAGGTGACAGATGAGTGAATTAAGTAAGAGGATTATCACAGCTTCGATACTGTTTGTTTTTGTTATTTTATGGATGTTTTATCTTCCAGACAGCTGGTTTGACCGCGTTGCGGCACTTATAGGTCTGATAATGACAGCTGAACTGTTGGTGATGGTCGAGGTGAGGAAGATTGTCTTCTATGGTTTTGCTTCTGCATTTTCATGGGCACTGTTGCTCATTCTGTGGATTGCTCTTCCCGCCGGGATTGGTGTTTTGGCAGCTATTCTTTTTACGATGGTTATATGGACGCTGATTTTTTTCCTGAATTCTGATGAGCATCTACTGCAGGATGATTTTAAAAGCCTTGTATATGCTCAATGGATGATGACGCTGCTGCTTATCTTTGTATGGTCAGTGATGGTCATTCACCGACAGGATAATGGAGTCTGGTTTCTTGCAGGAGCAATGGCGGGTGTATGGAGCGCTGATATTGCTGCTTACTTTACTGGCAGAGCTTTTGGTATGAATAAACTCTGTCCTGTAGTTAGTCCGGGTAAAACCAGAGAAGGACTCTTTGGCGCGCTACTGTTTGGTATATTAGGTGCATCATCTATATGGGTCATGATGGTGGGGATCTCTATACCTGTAGCAATGGCACTCTCACTTCTTCTTGTGTTGATTTCTGTGGGAGGAGATCTGGCTGAATCTGCACTGAAACGCGCCGTAGGCGTGAAGGACAGTGGTTCGATACTGCCCGGTCATGGTGGTATTCTTGACAGGGTGGATGCACTGCTCCCGTCAATACCGGTAGTTGGCCTGATCTGGATGGCGATCTCATGAAACTCACGTTGCTTGGAGCCACTGGCTCAATTGGCAGAAGTACTGTTGATGTGATGCTACAGCATCGTGAGCTGTTTTCGGCCTATGCACTGGTTGGGCACCAGAATGTGGAAAAGATGTGTGAGCTTGCTGAGTCATTGCACCCTGAGTTGGTCATTATGACCGATCCGGATGCCGCATCGAAATTAAAAGGGCGTCTGCCTTCAGGGGTGAAGCTGGAGGCAGGTATGGATGCTGCGATTGCTGCGGCATCAGAATCTTCTGTTGATATGGTTCTTGCTGCCATGGTGGGCTCGGCCGGACTGCCGGCTGCACTGGCAGCAGTGCGAGCTGGTAAACGTGTCGGTTTGGCAAATAAGGAGTGCCTGGTGACTGCCGGGCGAATTTTTATGCAGGCAGCGCATGAGCACGGCGCTACAGTTTTGCCGGTTGATTCCGAGCATGCTGCAGTACATCAGGCTTTAGCAGGACACGATCATGATTCGGTAAGGCGAATTATCCTTACTGCCTCAGGCGGGCCTTTTAGAAACCGCGATCCGAAGACGCTCCATGATGTGTCGCCGGAAGAGGCGATTGCTCATCCCAATTGGGATATGGGCGCCAAAATAAGTGTTGATTCAGCAACAATGATGAATAAAGCGCTGGAATTAATTGAGGCGAGGTGGCTATTTAATATGCCGCCTGAAAAGCTCTCTGCCATCATTCATCCACAGAGTATTGTGCACGCCATGGTTGAGTATCGTGACGGCTCAGTATTGGCGCAGTTGGCAGAGCCTGATATGCGTTCACCTATTGCCTATGCTATGCAGACTGAATCACGACTTACCAGTGGAATTCCATGGCTTGACCTGGTGAAAACCGGAACGCTTGAATTTCAGGGTGTTGACGAGCAGCGTTTTCCTGCCATGCGACTGGTGCAGAGTGTGATGAGGGGAGAAGACTCACTGGCTATTGTTTTCAATGCTGCAAATGAGGTTGCCAATCAGGCATTCAGGGATCGAAATATTGGATTTATGCAGATTGTTGAGAGCGTTGAGTCCGTACTCTCTCAGGTGGAGAATCTCCCCGTGGATACGGTAGAGGATATATGGTCGTATGACCGCGAAGCCCGCCGATTAACTAAAGAGGTGATAACAAAGTGTTAGAGACATTGCACACGACACTGGCATTTATTGTTGCCATCGCACTGCTGATAGCGGTGCATGAGTTTGGTCACTTCATTGTTGCCAGAAAGCTTGGCATTAAGGTTGAGAAGTTTTCGATTGGTTTTGGCCCATCATTGATATCATGGTGGAGCAGAGATCGAGAAGTTCAATATGTTATTGCGGCTATTCCGCTGGGTGGTTACGTTAAAATGCTGGGCGAGACACCATCAGAACAGGGTGATGATGCCAAACAACAACTTTCAGATGAAGAGAGAGCGCGTGCATTTGATGTTCAGCCACCTTGGAAACGCGCCTCCGTAGCTGTGGCAGGGCCGTTATTTAATTTCTTCTTTGCCATTTTGGCTTATATGTCGATTGGCTGGATTGGACAGATGGTTATGCCGCCAGTGATTGGAAGCATTGCACCTGCATCTATCGCAGAACAATCAGGTTTGCTGGAAGGGGATATCATTCGGTCTCTGAATGGCTCACCTGTTCACTCATGGGTTCAGGTTGAGGAGAAAATGAAGCAGGTCGCTGGCGATAACGCAGAGATCGAAGTGGATCGAAATGGAGCGCTCGTGCCACTGGATTTCTATCTTCCATCTCCTGAACAGGATGCGCTTCTGATTAATGTCTCGGAGTCAGCGCTGGGGATTTTTCCTGGCGTTAAAGTTGTGGTTGATTCGGTAGCTGCCGGTTCTGCAGCTCAACAGGGCGGAGTACTGTCAGGAGATCAGATCCTTCAGGCCCAAGGGGAACCTGTAACCAATATCAGAGATCTGATTGGAATTATTCGTCAGAAATCCGGTGAACCTTTATCACTACAGGTTCAGCGAAATGAGACATTTCTGAATCTTACAGTTATTCCTGCTGTTGATGAATCAGGTTTTGGAAGAATTGGCGTTCGTTTGGCTTCCTCTCCAATTGTTGATCCTGTTCTTTACAGAATGGGTGTTGTTGAGGGGCTCTTTTTTGGTTTTGAGCGCACATGGCAAATGACCACGATGACGATAGAAGTGTTGGGTAAAATGGTAACATCTGCTATCTCTCCCGAGAATCTGGGAGGGCCGATAGCCATAGCGCAACTTGCAGGTAAAACTGCAGAGTTAGGTCTGATCTCTTTTATGTCGTTTTTAGCGCTCATTTCAGTTAATCTCGCTGTCTTGAATCTTCTTCCGGTTCCCGTCCTGGACGGGGGGCATCTTGCATATATCGCTCTTGAAAAAGTGAGAGGAAAACCCCTCTCTCAAACGACGATGGAGCGGACTCAGGTTATCGGAATTGGTCTCATTGTCGTATTGATGTTATTTGCATTTTATAATGATTTGTTACGGTTATTTAGGGGTTAGAATGCACGCTGTTTTTAAAAAAATATTTTCATGTCGCTACAGTGTGCTATTCGCTATACCGCTGATACTACTGTCTACCTCTGATATTTACGCTGAAACCACAACAGGCAATAGAGTTGCCTCTGTTGAAGTTTCAGGAAACCGTTATGTTGAGAGTGTTGCTATTTTAGCCAGTGTTGAAGTTAAGGCCGGAGATAAATTAAGTAAAAGAGCGATCAGTCAGGATGTCAGGCGACTTTTTAAAACCGGATATTTTGAAGATGTTTATGTGGTTGGTCATACTGAAAACGGAGGGGTTCGCTTAGTCTACACAGTTAAGGAAAACCCTCTGATCGCAAACCTTGAAATTCTCGGAAATGATGAAATTGTCGATAAGGATCTTAAGCCAAAACTGAGTTTGAAACCGGGGAAGGTTTATAGTGCTGCTAAGCTTAGAAGCGATAGAAACGCGATTCGTAAAGCATATCTTAAAGAGGGCTTCTATCAGGTAGAAGTCAGGGCAGAAGAAGAGGTTCGTGAAGATGGTCGAATTGAGCTGGCTCTTCATGTGACTGAAGGTGAAATCACGCACATTAAACGGATTCGATTTGTTGGTAATGAGGCCTTTTCAGATGATGAGTTAAGAGACGAACTTGCTTCAAAGGAGTCCAGCTTCTCAAGTTATTTTAGCGATAAGGATGTTTTCGACAGGGAACGATTTGGTGCTGATGCACGCCTGCTTCAGCAATATTACATGAATAATGGTTATCTGGATCTGAAAATTGAATCGACTCAGCTATCTCTAACGCCTGATAAAAAAAGTTTTTACCTGACCTTTGCACTTCATGAAGGGCCTCAGTATAGCGTTGATAAAATTGATGTGCAGGGAGATATGGTGCCGTCAAAAGAAGCTTTGATGGAATCAGTTGAGTTAAGTGAAGGTGAAATATACTCCTTTCTTGATTTAACAAAGACGATAAGTGCTATGGAGGAGAAGGTCGGAGATGAAGGGTATGCCTTTGTCAGTGTGACCCCCCTTTTTAAGCGTGATGTTGCTGCTCAAAAGGTTTCTATCACTTTTGATGTTGAAAAAGGCAGAGAAGTCTATGTTGAACGCATACAAATCACGGGTAATAAAAAAACCGAAGATGCGGTGCTTCGCAGAGAGCTGCGTCAATATGAAGGGGCACGCTACTCAGCCAGTGGTATCAAACGAAGTAAAGAGCGTTTAAGACGCGCTCAGTTATACAAAGATGTGCGTGTTAACCTTGAAAAAGGTGAAGCAGGCGACCTGGTACAGATGAATGTCGATGTGGAAGAGGATAAAACCGGGAGCTTTTCAGCGGGTGCTGGCTATTCTCAAGTCGAAAAGGTGTTTTTTACTGCCAAAGTAGAAGAACGGAACTTCTTGGGCAAAGGCTATACCGCGAATTCTAATGCAGAAATTGGTGGTGTAACTCAGAATTATGACGTGGCTCTTTCGGATCCATATTTTCTGGATTCAGATGTGCGAGCATCAGTGAATATGTTTAAAAATCAAACCAAGCTTGATGATATTACTTCCTATAAACAGGATAGTATTGGTGGAGGTATAGATTTTTCCATGCCTTTGGCAGAGTACGTTTCATACTCTATAGGCTACCAATACAACAGATCGAAACTGACCGATATTCCAATAACAGCATCTTTGGCTCTAAGGTCTCAGGCGGGGCTTCAGACAACGGGTGAACTGGGCCAGTCTCTAACCTGGGATACGCGAAACAGAACGCTCGCACCGACTGAAGGGCATCGCGAGATTTTAGCTTTCAGCCTTGCAGGTGTAGGAGGTGATAATAAGTTTGCAGAGGTCTCAGTATCGACAAAAAGCTATTTTTCTCTGACCGAAAAACTTATTTTCAGTCCAACATTAGCAGCTTCTTATATCAATGGGTTTGGCGGAAAAGAGATTCCAATATACCGTCGTTACTCTATGGGTGGTGTAGGAACCCTTCGCGGATTTGATTCTTATGGTGTAACATTACGGGATCCGACCACGGGTGAGGTGGTTGGTGGGGATAAACAAGTTAGAGGCTCTTTGGATCTGTTTTTTCCGCTACCCTATATGGAAACAGCAGGTTTCAGAGGAGTTCTGTTTTTTGATGCCGGCACTACCTGGGGGAGCTCTTTAAGTGTAAATGAGGCATTTTCCACGTCAAAGATACGTACCTCTGCGGGTGTCGGTGTTGAATGGATGTCACCTATAGGTCCATTATCACTTGCATGGGGCTACCCGATCAATAAAGTGGCGGGAGATATTGAGCGAAACTTCGAGTTTGCGTTGGGTGTAGGTTTTTAAAGTTAGTTATTTGTTTTTAGGAGTTGTTATGAAAGTTAGATCACTGTTTGGCATTATTTTGGCTGTGGGACTTCTGCCTGTCGGGTTAGCTAATGCAGCCGACATGAAAATTGGTTTTGTTGATGTGAAGAGTGCTGTTGAAAATACAAAAGCCTACCAGCAAGGCCTTAAGCGTCTTGAGGCGTTAACTTCCAAGAAACAGAAAGAGCTGGATGCTTTGCGTTCTAAAATTGCTCAATCAGAGAAAGATATGCTTGGTCAGTCTATGGCGATGTCCCCAGAGCGTCTTTCACAAAAACAGTCTGAGTTGAAAGAGATGCGTAAGCTATATACCCGAAAACAGCAAGACGCTCAGGAAGAGCTTTTGGGTCAAAAGAACAAGCTGGATCAGGGCGTAGTCAGCAAGTTTTATAAAGTTGTACGAAGCTATGGTAAAAAAGGCGCCTATGACCTGATTATACCGAAAGCACAGCAGATTGTTCTTTATGGAAATCCATCCCATGACATTACAGGTGATATCACCAAACTCCTCGATAAATAATAAGTTAACAGAGCGGTCTGTTTTGAAAATTAAAGAGCTGACCGAACTTCTCAACGGGAAGTTTTATGGTCTCGATTCTTCAATAGAAATCAGTGGTGTAAATACATTAGAAAGTGCTGCTAAGAGTGAAGCTTCTTTTCTTGCCAATATGAAGTACAAGGATGCCTTGTGTAAGTCTAACGCAGGTGTGATCTTGGTAGGATCAGATTTTTCCGAGAATCAAAATGACGGTCCAGGGGTGATTAAGGTTGCCAATCCATATCTTGCATTTGCTCAACTTCAACGACACTTTCATCCGTTACCCCTTTCAACAGGAGAGAAGCACTCTACGGCTGTGATTGATCCAACTGCTTCATTGGCAGACAATGTTGAAGTGGGACCATATGTGGTCATAGAAGAGGGGGTTTCAATTGGCTCTGGAACGATCATTCATACAGGCTCTGTAATACAAAAAGGGAGCATTATTGGTGAGTCATGCACTATTTACCCTCGTTCAGTGGTAAGTTATGGCTCTCTATTGGGTGATAGGGTAATTCTTCAGGCTGGTGTCATTATTGGTTCAGATGGCTTTGGGTATGCCTGGAATGGAAAAGCGCATCTGAAAATTCCTCAGACCGGAAGAGTTGTACTTGAAGATGATGTAGAAGTCGGCGCCAATAGCACGATTGACCGTGGTGCGCTTGGAGACACTATTATCAGGCGCGGAGTTAAGCTGGATAACCTGATACAACTTGGCCATAACGTGGAAGTTGGGCCTTATAGTATTATGGCTAGTCAGGTTGGCATATCGGGTTCCACAAAGATTGGTGCTGGCTGTCAGATTGGTGGACAAGTTGGTATTTCCGGCCACATTAATATTGGTGACGGCGTTAAACTGGCAGCAAAGAGTGGTGTTATGGGTAACCTTGAAGCTGGCGGCACATACGCTGGTTATCCAGCAATGCCACACAGAACATGGTTGAAAGTTTCAGCGTTAGTAAACAAGTTACCTGAAATCTGGAAGCAGATTCGAAAGAAATAGCACAAATATATTAATTGAGAGAAAGTAATGCCTACGTTGAATATTGATGAAATAATTTCTTATCTTCCGCACCGTTATCCAATTCTTCTAGTGGATCGGGTTCTCGATTTCACACCCGAAGAGTCGATCAAGGCGATCAAAAACGTTACAGTAAATGAGCCGCATTTCATGGGGCATTTTCCCGATTTTCCCGTTATGCCAGGTGTTTTGATTGTAGAGGCGATGGCTCAGGTGGGGGGGATTCTTGCTTTTCAGTCGGCTCCAAAAGATCAGGAGTTTCTGGTCTATTTTACCGGCATTGATGGCGTACGTTTTCGAAAACCCGTACGCCCAGGTGACCAGCTTCTCTTTGAACTAACCTGTCTGCGTCGTAGAGGGCATATGTGGAAGTTTAAGGGTGAGGCATTTGTGGATGGTGAACTGGTGTGTGAGGGAACTCTTATGGCTTCTCTCATGCCTAAGGATGCATAGTGTCTGAGCTAATTCATCCTACAGCTGTTGTTTCTGAGCAGGCTCATATTGGTACTGATGTTGAGATTGGTCCTTACTGCGTAATTGACCAGAACGTTAAGATTGGCAATGGCTGCAAATTGACTTCGCATGTGGTGATCTCAGGGCATACATCAATCGGATCAGATAACCGTATATTCCCATTTGCCAGTATCGGACATGAGCCCCAGGATTTGAAATACCACGGTGAACCCTCCGAAGTTGTTATTGGCAGCGGAAACACTATCAGGGAAAATGTAACGATTAATCCCGGCACCGAAGGTGGCGGCATGCAGACCCGAATTGGTGACAATAATATGCTGATGGCCTATTCCCATGTAGCTCATGACTGCTTGCTAGGCAGTGGAATTGTGATGGCAAATGCGGCGACACTTGCAGGTCATGTAGAAGTTGATGATGGAGCCATTATTGGTGGAATGTCAGCTATACATCAGTTTATTCGTATTGGTCGTTACTCCATGATTGGTGGTATGAGCGGTGTTGTGAAGGATGTTCCACCCTTTTGTCTTACTGCTGGTGGCTATCGTCCTGGTCTCGCGGGGTTGAACCTGGTCGGATTAAGAAGACGTGGATTTAGTAATGAGCGGATCAAGGTGCTGAAAGAAATTTACCGTATTCTTCTTCAGGGAAGTGGCAAGATTGATGAACGGATGAGTGAAGCTGAAACAATCGCCGGTGATGATACAGATGCTATTCATCTGGTCGAGTTCGTTAGAACTGCCGAGCGAGGCATGACCACGCATCGCCGGGATGCCTCCTGATCACCATTAGGGATTAAATATTTATGATGTCTGATTCGCCTAAAATTGGTCTTATTGCAGGCTATGGTTCATTTCCGTTAGAGATGGCTGAAGAGTTCAACAGACTTGGTTATGAAGTTCATGCTGTTGCAGTTCGGGAAGAGACCTCTTCCGATATTGAATCTGTTACAGCCTCAACCAGCTGGCTTCATGTCGGCCAGATAGGTGGTATGATTAAAGCTTTTAAACAGGCCGGTGTTAGTGAAGTAGTCATGGCTGGAAAAGTTCGAAAGCTGCACCTGTTCCGTAATTTTCGACCAGACTTTGTAGCTCTTAAAGGGCTTCTTAAGCTTCCTGATCGTAAAGATGACTCGATTATGATTGGTGTCACTAATATTCTCGCTGATGCTGGTATTACAGTGCTATCTCAAGTCGAGCATGCTGGTGAAATGATCGCATCTCAAGGTCATCTGTTTGGTCCGAAGAGAGCTAAGAAAATGATTGCTGATATACAGTTTGGTTTTTCTCAGGCGAAAGGTATTGCCGGTATGGATATCGGCCAGACCGTAGTCATTCAGGATAAGGCAGTACTGGCCGTTGAGGCAATTGAAGGGACCGATGAAGCTATCAAGCGTGGCGGAGAGCTTGGTAGCGGAAAAGCTGTGGTCGTGAAAGTTGCCAAGCCTGATCAGGATCTTCGCTTTGATGTGCCTGCCATTGGCCCCGGCACTCTTGAAGTGATGCATCAGGCTGGCTGCAGGTGCATTGCGGTTGAAGCAGGGGCCACACTTCTATTGGATAGGGGTAAAATAGCCCCGCTGGCTGATGGCTACGGTATCTCCGTATATGGTGTTTCAGCTGACGAAATTGTGAAGAGTTAAATTGGATAAACGGTGAAGGTTTTTATCTCTGCCGGTGAACCTTCCGGTGATCTGCACGCCTCGGCACTGATACGTGCCTTCAGACCTCATGAGGATATTGATATCTACGGTATTGCAGGCCCCGACATGCTGCAGGAGGGGTGTTTTCCTGTTGCAGATATGAATGAACTTAATGTGATGGGTATTGGTGATGTGATCAAGGCACTGCCACGTATTCGCAGGGTGAAACAACGTGTCTGTGACTGGTGCGAGGAGAATCGTCCTGATCTGGTAATTCTTGTCGATTTCCCCGGATTTCATATGCGCCTTGGCAAGGTATTGAAAGAGATGGGTATCCCTGTGCTCTACTATATTGCCCCAAAGTTGTGGGCATGGGGCGCATGGCGAGCCAAAAAGCTAGCCTTGGCTCAGGATCGACTGGCATCAATCCTGCCTTTTGAACCAGCCTGGTTTGCGAAACATGGAATTGATGCCAGATATGTGGGAAACCCCAGTGTCGCAGCATGCCAGAAGGGGTGGTCCGCCAGTGAACTAAAACGGCGTGTTGGTATTGATGAGTCCTCAGCTCTGATCGCATTTCTTCCCGGCTCTCGTCCCGGAGAGTTGGCAAGGCACGCTAATGTGCTTGCTGAGAGTTATCTCGAACTGATAAAAGAGTTCCCTCATATTACTGGAGTAACCACCCGTGCGCCTGGCATTTCTGATGAGCAGCTTAAGCCTCTGACCGATGCAGGGCTTCAAGTGATCAATCGCGATGAAACGGGGTATGCCATGCGGGCTGATGTTGCTGTTGCCGTTTCGGGTACGGCTACACTGGAGCTCGCTCTATGGAATGTGCCGAGTGTGCTGGTTTACCGAAATACACCAACCATGATCTTTCTGGCACGCAAGTTAGTACAGACGACCTGTGCAGGGTTAGCCAATATCGTACTGGATGATCAGCCAGTGATGCCGGAGCTGATACAGGAGAATGTAACAGTTGAGCGAATTCTTACCGAGCTACGTCCGCTGGTCAGTGATGAAAGCGCTCGCAGCAAACAGCAGGATGCCTTTGCCGATCTCCGTAACAGGTTTGGAGAGCACGATCCTTCCGCGCAGGTGGTTCAGATGGCATTAGAGTTGCTTGAAGGCAGTAAATAGCAGCAGTTGTTTTATATCTGCTTTCGACCGAAAGCAGAGGTTCACCTTAAAAAACAGAAGCTAATTAGTCGCCAGTGGCGATGCGATCTACCAACTCTTTCACTGTTGGAATATATCCGTTGGCATAGAATGGATCTTCTGCAAATCGGTAGGCTGCATGTCCGGCAAACATCAGATGCGAATCCGGATTGCCATCATGGGCAATCTCCTGAAGTGCCTTCTGAATACAGAAGCTTCTAGGGTCGGCTTTACGGCCTGTGGTTCCCTGTTCATTGGCTGCCCAGTTGGAGAAAGAGCATTGAGATAGACATCCCATGCAGTCGAGCTGATCCTGGCGAATCTCTTTAGCTTTTTCAGGGGAGACAAAGACGAGTGTGGAGTCAGGAGTCTGCAGAGGTTTGCTAAAACCTTCCTTGATCCACTCCTCGGCAAGTTTGCTGCCATGTTTGGTAACAAATACTTCTCTGTTGCGGACACCGAAAACAAATGGTTCTGAATGATCTTCTGCTGCATGATCCATATATGCAATCTCACGATCGGAGCGTTCATAAAGTTCATGCAAAAAGCTGTTGTAAACAGCTGATGAGTAAAATCCAGTCGGTGAAAACTTGTTCAGCTTAATGTCGCCATCCTTCAATTGAAGAAGGCGCTGTTTCCACGCATCGGAGATAGGACTCTCCTGTGTCAGCATAGGGCGGGTACCGTACTGAAACGTGATCGGGCCAATTTCGGGATTATCAATCCAGTTGCTCCACTCACGCAGGAACCAGACACCACCAGCCATGACAATCGGTGTGTTCTCAAGCCCAAAACCATTCATGGTTTTGCGTAGTTCTGCTACGCGTGGGTATGGATCCTGAGGTTTCAGCGGGTCTTCGGAGTTTGAGAGGCCATTGTGTCCACCGGCCAGCCATGGATCTTCATAGACCACGCCGCCCAGCCATTCGGGGTTTTTGCGATAAGATCGTAACCATAACGCTCGAAATGCACGTGCAGATGAGATGATTGGGTAGTAGTGAACCTTGTGTTTTGCAGCCAGAGGGGCCAGCTTAAATGGCATGCCAGCACCACAGGTAACACCGTGGATCAGGCCTTTAGCACCTTCAAGAACACCTTCCAGAACCTGCTCTGCACCACCCATTTCCCAGAGCACATTCATGTGAATGCGACCATTACCATTGGAAACCTCATGCGCTACTTTTGCCTGATCAATACCGCCAGCTATGCCCTGTGTGACCAATTCAGAAAATCGGGCGATTCGACTTTTACCATGATAGACGGTGCGAACAATGTTGCCATCTTCATCAATACTATCGGCATTCACAGCTGAAAATGTTCCAACACCGCCGGCCGCTGCCCATGCGCCTGTTGTTTCGCCATTGGATACGGCCACACCTTTGCCACCTTCAATAAGTGGCAATACTTCTTTACCAGAGATATTCATGGGTTCGAGCGAAAACGACATGTTGATCCTTTTGAGGGGCAGCCCTTATAAAATAAATAACGCAATTCCAGCTAATCTAGCCCTGAAACAGCTTAGGGAAATCTGTTGAAATATAAACAAATACTATGAGATGCCCGTGCCTGTCGCAAGCATAGGGTGTGAAGAGGTGATAATTCGCTTAAGATCGGCGCATGTCATATCCACACCATTTCTATGCAATTGTAATCCCTGGCCTTGAAGCCGTTGCTGCCAAAGAGCTTGAGGCACTATCTGCTCATGAGGTTCGAATAGATAGTGGTGGTGTCCACTTCGCAGGAACGATGGAGACGATGTTTAGGGTTAATCTCAGGAGTCGTTGTATTACTCGAGTACTGCTTAGGCTGAAACGTTTCACAGCTATGTCGCTGGATGGTGTTCGGCATAAGATCGAAAATATTGAATGGTCACAATTCCTGAATCGTGAATGTAACATTAGTGTGCATGCAAATTGTCACTCATCGAAGCTGATGCATACGACAAAAATCGAGAATGAAATTTGTGAAACAATTAAGAAGGCAGGCTTCTCTCTGAGTAGCGGAAATGCTGAACAGCAGATATATATTCGCATTGAGAACAATCGTTGCCTGCTCAGCATTGATACATCCGGTGAGCGTCTTGATCGTCGTGGCTATCGACTTGAGAGTGGCAAAGCCCCCGTTCGGGAGACTTTGGCAGCAGGAGTTTTGCAATGGATGAAATGGGCGCCGGATGAAACGCTTCTGGTTCCAATGTGTGGATCAGGCACCTTTGCTATTGAAGCCGCAATGATGCAGATCAAGCAGGCTTCCGGGTTGACACATGAATTTCCGTTTCTTACTTGGCCTCAATTGAAACAGAAAGCATGGAAACGACTGCTTCAGCGTACGCAGACGATGATTAGTAATGATGATCTCCCGCTTTCAATACACGCGTCTGACATTAATCAAAATGCTATTGAAATAGCTGCAAGGAATGCAGATAGGGCAGGGGTCGATACATTAATCCACCTGGAGAAAAAAGACGTGAAAGAGTTAACAGCTCCCGGTGATGCCACTTCCGGCTTGATTGTTTGTAACCCACCTTACGGACAGAGGATTGATACCAATGTTCTTGCTCTATACGCAGCACTGGGAAAGGTGAAGAGAAACGAATTCCCTGACTGGCGAATGGTGGTTTTCTCACCAGACACTGCGTGTGAACAGGCACTCAAATTAACTGTAAAACAGCGCCTGAAAGTAAAACATGGTGGAAAATGGATTAATATTCTTCACATCTGATTTAGCAGTTTAATAAGACGCTGAGATTTGAGTGTAATATTTTCTTGATTTATAGGTGAGGGAAGTCGTATCTGATTGGCCGCGAGCATGCTCATATCCCACACTGGCTTTCAGACCAAGTGGCTTCCAGACGCTGGCTTTTAGTTGCATATCAAAAGTTTTTAATGTGGATGAAATTCGTTTTCCAACTATTGAGGCATCAGCGTAGAGGTTGATGGTTTGTGGGTTTAGATAGTCTTTATAAGAGTAGCTGTAGCTGGGAGCCAATGAAAAACGATTAAGCATGCCTTTGAATGGGATGTTCATACTGCTACGGACACTGTGTTCTCTAAAGCGGCCATCACGAGCCTTTTCAGCAATTGGAGATGTTGCACCTGTCTCTGTAGTGCGTTCATCACTAAATGTGTAGTCTACAGTAAGGTTTGCACCCCACTCAGTGGAAGTAACTGTGCCGCCACCTCCGAAACTCCATGTATTGGCATTCAGATATTTCAGGGAAGAAATAGTACCGCTGGAGTTATAGTTATCAGTATGACGCTTTTGAAGGTAAGCAGCATGGAAAAGCCATGAGAATTGATCGTTTAGTTTCTGAGTGGTTGTGAATGTTGCTCCATAGTTGTTACTCAGGAACTGACGATTGTAATAGAACTTTTGAAGATCAAGTTTCAGAACGAGTTCAAGATCTTTGTTTGGATGATAGCTGACCTGAGGATTAATAAAATGGCCTTTAAAGTCACTACTTCGGGCAAAGTCCTGTAGGTGAAAGTTTCCGTAGAACATATAACTTATTTTGGCTCGCAATTCAGGTGTTAATTCCAGTTGCCGGCTACTTAGCATACCGATCCATGTTGATCCCTGACTGCCGCCACCCTGACCCGCTGCGCCAGTTAGCGTATCAGCTGATTTTGGATTATCGTCATAGAAATATTTTGTGGAGAGATAAAGACTCAAAGGGCGAGTAGCACGGGAGAGTGCTTTGGTATAATTGTCTGCTGCTTTTCGATAAGGTGACTTCTGATCGACTGCATCAAATTGAGATACTGCGCTGTTGTAAGCTCCTGAGTCGGAATGGATTTGACCCAACTGATATCGTGAAGCATCAGCATGGGCACCACCTTTACCAATCAAACGCTGATAAATAGAGGTGGCAGCTTTGGTATTATCTGTTGTCTTGAGTGTATTGGCATACTGAAATGCATAAGAATCATTACCAGGCTCCCGATCCGAGAGCTGCTTAAACAGCGGAAGTGCTTTGTCGGGTTGACCAGCTTCGATATAAGCCCGACCAAGAACTTTATCAATTCCACTTGGGCGTTCAGGGGAGCTGGATACATGCTCAAGATATTTAATAGCCGCTTTTGGCTGCTTTTTTTGCAACAGAATCACACCGAGATAGTAGTGGGCCGTCTGATTACCCGGTGCCCTCTGAATAACCATGCGAAGTTTCTCCTCAGCCTGATCGTAGTCCTGAAAATTATAATCCTGCACAGCACTTTGGAGTGTCTCCTTCAATGTTTCAGCATGGGAGGCTAAGGGAGAAGCAATAGAGGTAAGAGATATCGCAAGCATTGATAAAACGGTTTTTAAAGAAGTCATGCGGGTTCCTCCCCCAATGAGTCTGTTTAGGGACATAATAACCGACGGGGAATTAATTCGCCACAGTTCGTGCGTGAAATTAATGGACGACTTAGGTGAAACAGATATAAGGTGTATCGAACTTTTGATTGTGAGGTTTTGTTATGCAGCGAATAATCATTGCTCTTGTTTTAATGGTTTTGCCTGTCATTGCTGAGGCGGGAGTGGCCGGCCAGGCCAATTACATCTCCGGCGATGTTTGGGTGATGCGAGATAGTATTAAAACGAGGCTGGGTCTGAATGATCAGGTGATGTCCGGTGATGTTGTGCTAACTGATCTGTCTGGTCGCGCCAAGCTGGTGATGCAGGACAAAAGTGTGATCTATGTCGGTCGCAAGAGCCGTATTACTATTGACCGGTATGAGACAAAAAACGGGAACCTTCTTTCAGGTTCATTCAACATGTTGTGGGGAAAGGTTCGATTTCTTGTAACCAAATTGAACAACAGGTCTTCTGAATTTTCAGTACGAACTAAAACCGCAACCATTGGTGTGCGTGGTACTGAGTTTGCCGTGCTGGTTGAACCTCCCAGGGCAGGAGTGCCTTTTAAACCCGATATAAAACTTCCTGATATGCCGGATACACCTACCACTGTCATGCTGTTTAGCGGTGCGGTTGTTGGCAAGCCAACCATTAGCATCCGTCCGGGACGAGTTACTCCGCCAACTTTGATTAAGCCGGGTAAAATGGCCCGGTTTGGTACCGATGGAAGTGTAAAAATGAGGCCTATCAAGAAGCCGGATATTAAGAAGCTTGATATTGATCCGCTTCGTCCTCAATTAGGTGGAGGGGCAAAAGGTAAACCTGAATTCAAGCCGGGTGTGAAGCGGCCAGTTGCACCAGTGAAACCTGGTGGCAAAGTATTGAGAGGCGGAGTGCACAAAGAGGGACCGAAACCTGGTTCGTATATCGTGAAAGATCCTGTGTTGATGACTAAGGAGCCGGTTTTCACAAAAGATCCTGTGTTGACTAAGGATCCGATCCTTACAACTGACCCTGTGTTAACAAGAGATCCGATTCTCTCTGATCCGCTTGTGAAGGATCCGATTCTCTCTGATCCGCTTGTGAAGGATCCGATTCTCTCTGATCCGCTTGTGAAGGATCCGATTCTCTCTGATCCGCTTGTGAAGGATCCGATTCTCTCTGATCCGATCGTTAGGGATCCGATTCTCTCTGATCCGATCATTACAGATCCACTCATTAAGGAGCCGATTATCACCGAGCCACTTATTAAGGAGCCGATTATCACCGAGCCACTTATTAAGGAGCCGATTATCACCGAGCCACTTATTAAGGAGCCGATTATCACCGAACCACTTATTAAGGAGCCGATCTTAACGTATCCAATATTGACTAAGCCGCGGATTTAACAGGAAAAACATGAAAAGGGTGGCTATATGGCCACCCTTTTTTCTTGATATTACACTTTGCCATTACAGAAAAAGTTTAAAGGCGGGGTTCTCATCCTCGTTAACATATGAGTAGCCAAGGTTATCAAGGAATGTTTGGAACTCCACTTTAGCGCTCTCTTCAACTTCCATTCCAGCTAAGACTCGACCAAAAGCGGCACCGTGATTCCGGTAATGAAAGAGGGAAATATTCCAGCGTCCTGCGAGCTGGGTCAGGAAATCCAACAGTGCCCCCGGTCGTTCCGGAAACTCAAAGCGGTAGAGCGACTCTCTCTCCACCAGGTGGCTTTTTCCTCCCACCATATGGCGAAGGTGGAGCTTGGACAGCTCATTATCCAGCAGGTTGATCACGGGATATTCTTTTTTCTCCAGTAACGCCTGAATCTGACCACTTTCATCACTGCTCTGTATGCTGATGCCGACAAAGACATGCGCTTCATTGCGACTGGATATCCGGTAGTTGAACTCAGTGATCGAACGCTGCTCCAGCAGTTTGCAAAAGTTGAGGAATGCCCCCGGTTTTTCAGGGATCGTAACCGCAAAAAGTGCTTCCCGACGTTCTCCAACTTCAGTTCGCTCTGCTACATGACGCAGTCGGTCGAAGTTCATGTTTGCACCGCTGTTAATGCAGGCGAGTACCTTGCCTCGCAGGCCATGCTGTTGGACGTACTTCTTCATGGCAGCTACAGCCAGCGCACCGGCAGGTTCAACAACGGTTCTGGAATCTTCATAGATATCTTTGATAGCAGCACAGATTTCATCGGTATCTACCAGTATGATCTCATCAACATATTTTCTGACCAGATCAAAGGTGTGTTCACCCACCTGTTTGACGGCAACGCCATCGGCGAAGATTCCAACCTGATCAAGCTTGATGCGTTTACCGGCTTTGATGGAGTCATGCATCGCTGCAGAGTCGACAGGCTCCACACCGATGATTTTGATGTGAGGTGCATAATGTTTGAGGTAGAGGGCTATGCCTGCAGCAAGTCCGCCACCACCGATAGGGATGAATACCACATCCATGTCATTCGATGACTGGCGCAGCATCTCCTCTGCAATAGTGCCCTGACCGGCGATAACGAGGGGATCATCGTAGGGGTGAACAAAGACCATGTTGGTCTCATCACGTAGCTGATAGGCATGGATACTGGTGTCTGAATAACTGTCACCGGCTAGCACGACGGTTGCTCCCATCGACTCAACAGCCTTCACCTTGATGTCCGGTGTTGTACGAGGCATAACGATCGTGGCCTTGATGCCGCGTTTTCTGGCACTCAGGGCAACGCCCTGTGCATGATTACCTGCCGAAGCGCAGATTACACCGCGTTCACACTCTTCATCACTGAGCTGTGCGATTTTGTTGTAGGCACCACGCAGTTTAAAGGAGAAAACAGGCTGCAGATCTTCCCGTTTGAAGAGCACTTCATTATGCAGACGGGCAGAGAGTTTTGGTGCAAGCTCTAGTGGAGTCTCACGTGCGACCTCATAGACGCGTGCGTGTTCGATGGCATCAAGGTATAACTTCGGCATGCGGCGTTATATCATGAAGGTGGGCGTGTGACCAAGGCAGAATTAAATATTCATCATCCGGAGTTGCTGGATCGTGGCTTTGCCTATGGTGAATCATGTTTTGAGACATTTAGGGTCATTGATGGCGAAATCTTCGTCTGGCCTCAGCATCTTGTGCGACTTACGTCCGGGTTGGCGGAGTTTGGAATCACTCTTAGTGAAGAGCAGCTGGACACTATCCATCAACAGAGCTTGAAGGCTGCTGCCTCTACTGGTGAAGATGTGCTGGTTCGTATAACGCTCTCAGGGGGTATGGCGAACTGGGGCCTTACATCCAGTTCAAAAGAGGTGGATCTACACATTCAGACTTCTCCATACGCTTCATCGGCTGAATCTGTGAAACTTCAGAGTGTGAACTGGCCTTTTTCCCTGAATTCAAAAAACTCAAAACTTTCAAGTGATTACAGTGATACTTTGAGAGCTTACCAACTCTGGAAAAATGAGGGCCTGGAACCCTCTAGCATGCCGCTGATCTGCTCGGAAAGAGATGTTCTTTCAACCATGACTGCAAATGTGATGATCTATATGGATGAAAAATGGTATACACCAACGTGCGAAAATGGGGGGGTACTACCGGGCGTGATCCGCAATCACCTTGTTACACATGCCGCTGTTCATGTTGATACCTGTCCTCAGGTCTGGGTAGATCGGTGCGAAGCGATGGCGTTGACCAACAGTGGTTTCTTTGTTCGTCCTGTCGGCCAGATAGATGGTAGAGATATGGATCAGGGTCACGATGCTTTTGAACTGCTCTATCAGTCACTGAGAGATCAGAAGGGAGTGTCGGGACTGTGAGTAGTGATTGGAAAAAGGTATGGATTCTACTGCCGTTGCTATTGATATTCATGGCTTGGTTTGAAGTAACACAGGATCGGTTGGTTGATGCAGTAGACGTGACGATTGAATCCGGTTTCGGTTCATCTCAAATAGGCACCTCTCTCCAGAATGCAGGTGTGATTGATTCAAAGCTGGCTTTTAAACTGTTAACAAGGGTGACAGGAAAATCAGCATCTCTGAAAGTGGGACTCTACCATTTCGAAGGCAGACTGAGCCTCTGGGATGTATTGAAGAAGATTGAGCGGGGCGATGTGCAGCGTTTTCATCTGACCGTGCCGGAAGGGCTGCGGACGCAGGATATACTCCAACTTCTTGCAGACAAAACCAACACTACTTTGAAAGATTGGCGTCTGGCACTGGAAGAGCTGCTTCCTGGGCAGGAGTGGGAGGGTAAACTCCTGCCTGAGACCTACAGCTATTCAAAGCCGCTGAAACCGGTCTCTGTGCTTGAGCAGATGATCACTGCCCAGAGAAGCATAATCGCTTCACTGACGACAGATCGAATGGATGCAGAAAGGTTGCGCATTATTGCTTCCATTATTGAGAAAGAGACACGGGTAGATCATGAGCGGGTACTGGTCTCCGCAGCAATTCGAAATAGGATTCAGATAGGTATGCCACTACAGATGGATCCAACGGTTATCTATGGCATCTGGCGAAGAGACGGATCATTTTCAGGAAATATTCGCAGAAAAGATCTCTCTGCTGACACACCTTGGAATAGCTATACCAGGCGTGGTCTGCCACCAACACCGATATGTAATCCTGGTGCAGCAAGCTTGCGTGCTGCAGCTGCACCTGCAGATGTCTCTTACCTCTATTTTGTTGCCGACGGAACAGGTGGACATGCTTTTGCTTCAACACATGAAGAGCATCAGGAAAATGTAAAGAAATGGGTCAGAATTGAGCGAAAGCAAAACCGACAGCGTGATTCCAAATAGTGATGTGCTATGAGTTGTGACGTAATGATTGTTGAATTCTTAACGCCTGCATCACAGGCTGTTCTGCTTCAGAGTATTTTGCAGGGTGAGGATGGATTGGCGATGGTTCGTTGTCTGGATCCGGAAAAAAAGAGGCAGCAGTTCTGGACAACGTCAGACCAGTTGGATGATCTCTACCTTTGGCTGGATTCACTTCCAGAGCATTTGAATGTTGAAGTGACAGGTGAATGGGTTTGGCACATGGAAGCAAAACATAAGGCAGAAGGAGCAGTAAATGAGTCACTCAAATAGAGAAGCGGGGCGCTTAATCACATTTGAGGGCGGAGATGGTTCGGGAAAGAGTACTCAGTTACATATGACAGCAGAGTGGTTGCGAGAGCTTGGTCATGAAGTGGTTGTTACGCATGAGCCGGGTGATACACCGCTTGGTGGTGAGATTCGCAGGTTGCTTCTGGAGGGTGAGTTCACACCTGCTCCCGAATCTGAACTACTGCTTTTTCTTGCAGATCGCGCCCAGCATGTAAGGGAGTTGATTATCCCCGCGCTTGATAGGGGTGCCTGGGTTTTGTGTGATCGTTTCTCTGATTCGACGATGGCATATCAACTGGCTGGAAGAAAACTGGCCGAGTTGGATGGACTGGATGATATGTTGAAGTTTGCTGAGTCTGGCATCTCTCCTGACCTGACCCTCTGGTTTGATCTTCCCGTATCAGAAGCTCTGCACAGAATCAGAAGCCGCAGTAGCATGGGTGAAGAGAGCACGAGGCTGGATGAAGAGGCGCAATCCTTTCACGAACTGGTACATGCAGCTTTTGCTGAACTCCATAAAGCTCATGTCGGGCGAATTAAACGTATTGATGCATCAGAAGCCATTGAAAGTGTTCAGATTCAGGTTCAGGCCGCATTTGGTAGCAGAGGCATGGCTTGAATTTTAAGCCGGCTCTGGGTCACGATGCACTGCATAAACGTTTTGTCACTGGAATGAACAATCAAAAGCTTCACCATGCCTGGCTACTCTACGGTGTGAAGGGGATTGGCAAGGCGGTAGAGGCGATGGCAATGGCAGCACTCTATCTTTGTGAGAACAAAAACGGTGATGGAAGTGCCTGTGGTGAATGTCATGCCTGCTGCATGTTAAGGGCAGGGTCGCATCCCGACTTTATCAGAGTGGAAAGGCTGGAGAAGAAGCGGGATATTTCGGTGGATCAGATTCGTGAAGTGCTCTCTTTTCTTTCATTAAGTGGTATGGAGAGTGAGAAGCGTGTTGTGTTTCTTGATGATGCCGAGGCGATGAATGTTCAGGCTGCCAATGCTCTTCTAAAAGGGTTGGAGGAGCCTACCTCAGGCAGTTTGTTGTTGATGGCATGTCATGATCTGCTACGACTTCCAGCTACCATCCGTTCACGCTGTATGCTGGGGCACTGTGCACCGCTGGATCGTCTACATATGAACAGAGTATTATCAGAGATGGAATTCACAGATGATTCCAAAGCGTTGGCTGTAGAGATCGCGGGAGGAAGGCCCGGGCATGTTGCTTGTCTGCAGGATTTAGCAGTGGCTGATGGATTGCTCAAGTGGCGCGTTCTTCTTAAAGATGTTCAGCGCGCAGATGTCGGTGATCTTCAATCCTGGCTGGACAGTCACCTAAATTTGATTCCTCATGAGCTGATTGTTGATGTAGTCTTGCAGGAAGCAGAGATGCTTCTTCAGGGTGTTGATCAATTCTCAATGCGTGAGGATCTGCTAAAAATCATGTGGTCGGTCGCAGCATGGCCTCGGGAAGTGGTTCGCCACAGTCTCCGTTCAGGCCCTGCTTTGATGGCACTGTTACTGGAGCTTCGATCGGTTCTAAAATCTTCAGTTGCTGGTTAAATTATTATATTGATGCTTAGTCCTGCATCATCTAAGAGGTTAAAGTGATGTCAAAACAGTTAGTGGCTGTATGTTTCATGGCTATTTTTTTGAGCGGGTGCTCGGGAGAAGCCGTATATTTTAGGGGTGTTAGCGATGGTGATGTTGTCTCCAGTCCGTTTACAGTCAAGATGAGTGTGTGTGGTATGGATGTGCAAAAAGCGGGAGAAGTGATTGAGGGAACCGGACATCACCATCTTATCATTGATGGCGATTGCATTATGAAGGGAGAGACAATTCCCAAAGATTCAAAACACAAACATTTTGGTAAGGGTCAGACAGAGGCAACAGTAAATCTTGAGCCAGGCGACCATACTCTGACATTGCAGTTTGCCAACGGTATTCACACCTCATATGGCGAAGCGATGTGTAAAACCATTAAGGTCACCGTGGAGTAGGTTGGTGAATCCTCATTTGAGGCCTGTTATTCATCGTCCGTCTCGTTAGAGTTAGGCGAAATCCAGAAGCGAGTTACTCTATCCATGCAGCCATACTACGTTACGACACCGATCTACTATGTGAATGATGAGCCGCATCTTGGTCATATCTATACAACCATTGCTGCAGATGTGCTGGCCAGACACCAGCGGATGTCGAACAGAGATGTTTTTTTCTTAACCGGTGTGGATGAGCATGGTCAGAAGGTACAGCAGGCTGCCGAAGCTAAAGGGATTGCACCGATTGAGCTGGCCGATGCCGTTGTTGAGCGCTACGAGAGCCTCTGGCCCCAGTTTGAAGTGACCCATGATGACTTTATTCGTACCAGTTCTGAGCGGCATAAGAGGGGCGTGCAGGCAATGTGGCGCAGGCTTGAAAATGCAGGCGCTATCTACAAAGGCTTTTATGAGGATTGGTACTGCGTACCGTGTGAGACCTACTGGACAGAAACACAGCTCAAGGATGCTGAACGCTGGGAGTCCAAAACATGCCCGGATTGTAAACGTGAAGTGGAGAAAGTGCAGGAGGAGTCTTACTTCTTTCGTCTCAGTGGCTTTCAGGATCGACTAATTGAGTATATCAATGAGCACCCTGACTTCATTGCACCTGAATCGCGCAAAAATGAGGTGCTTCGTTTTATTGAGTCGGGCCTGAATGATCTCTCCGTATCGCGCACTACATTCTCATGGGGCGTGCCAGTACCGGGTGATGAGAAACATGTGGTCTATGTTTGGATCGACGCGCTGACCAATTATCTCTCGGCTATCGGTTTTCCTGATCATGAGACTCCGAAGCAGTGGCCAGCTGATGTGCACTTGATTGGTAAAGATATCCTCCGTTTTCATGCCATCTACTGGCCTGCGATGTTGATGGCCGCGGAATTGCCACTGCCGAAACGTATATTTGCCCATGGCTGGTGGACGGTTGAGGGTGAGAAGATGAGTAAGTCGCTTGGCAATGCGCTGCGTCCTGCCGAGCTTCTGGCCGATTATGATGCTGATGCGATTCGCTATTTCATGCTGCGTGAAGTGCCGTTCGGACAGGATGGCGATTTCTCCTTTGATGCGCTGAAGCAGCGTTACAATTCCGAGCTGGCCAATGATATTGGTAATCTTCTCAACCGTAGTCTGGCGATGTTGAATAAATACAACGGCGGCGTTTTGGGTGAGCAGGGTGAGGAAGAGGCGTGTGATCGCGCCCTGATCGCCGATGTGGTCGGCATGCAGCAGGATGTGGATGCGTTGATTAACAAGCAGGCATTCCATCTGGCGCTTGAACGGATCAATGTCGTGGTTCGCCATGGCAATCGATACGTTGAAGATAATCAGCCCTGGGCGCTGGCCAAGACGGGCAATGAGGCACGGCTGAATACGGTGCTCTACCATCTGGTCGAGACACTGCGTCTGGTTGCACTCCAGCTTTCACCGTTCATGCCTGAGAAGAGTGAGGCGATGCTCTCCCAGATCATGTCGGAAGAGATAAAAGCCTCTGAACTTAGTTTTCATGAGCTCGGCGGTTGGGGCTACCTGAAACCGGGGCATGCCTGCCAGAAACCGCAACCTGTATTTCCGAGAATGGACTAAATAAGAGTATGCCAAGAGAGTTGCTTAAAAAACTTATGCCTGATCATAAAAAAATCAGGAAACATAAGCACTTACAGTGTTTTGGCACACTTCTACATAACCCTGCACTGTGGCACCTGAATCGTCATTCGGTAGCCAAAGCCTTTGCCGTAGGCCTCTTTTTTGCCTGGGTTCCGGTGCCGTTTCAGATGGTGCTGGGGGCAGGGGGTGCGATTCTGTTTCATGCCAATTTACCCCTTTCCGTCGTATTGGTCTGGCTTACCAATCCCATCACGATGGCCCCGATGTTTTATGGCGCGTATAAATTTGGTGCGTTGCTACTCGGGGAGGATCTTCAGCACTTTGAGATGGAACTCTCCTTTGAATGGCTGCAGCATGAGTTGGGCCTGATCTGGGAGCCTTTCCTGCTTGGGTGTATGGCTCTGGGAGTTATTTCAGCACTGTTTGGCTACCTCGGCATTCAGTTTTCATGGCGGGTGGCGGTGATGCAGAAGTGGCGCAGTCGTCATGCTGTTTCAAAAGACACCTGAGGCTGCCTGGGCAGAGGTTTCAGCCGCGCTTGAGCAATCAGCGGGCAGTGGAAGAATCATCAACAGAAGTTCAGTTAGTGGTGGCAGTATTAATTCTGCTTTTAGAGTAGATACAGAACAAAACCAGTATTTCGTAAAACTTAACCGGGAGAGTCTGCTCCCCATGTTTAAAGCAGAGGTGGAAGGGCTGAATGAACTGCGCAAGCCGTCGGTTATTCGTGTGCCGGAACCGATTCTTAGTGGTGCAGGTCATGGCTACGCATGGATTGTCACTGAGTTTATCCCGTTTGGCCGGGGTAGTGGTGATGCTGAAGCCCTGTTTGGCCAGCAGTTCGCTGCCATGCACAGATACCGATCAGAGCACTTCGGCTGGCATCGGGATAACACCATCGGCTCCACACCTCAGATCAACCGGTGGGGTAATGACTGGGTATCCTTCTATTGTGAGCATCGCCTTGGATATCAATTAGCTCTCGCAGCATCTAATGGTTTCAAAGGCTCGCTACAAAGCAAAGGTGAGCGTCTAATGGCCGATCTGGCTCTTTTTTTTGAATCATATAACCCTGAACCATCACTGATGCATGGCGATCTCTGGGGCGGCAACAAGGGTGTCGATGAGGCTGGTAATCCGGTCATCTTCGACCCGGCCGTCTACTACGGTGATCGCGAAGCCGATCTGGCGATGACATCACTCTTTGGTGGCTTCTCATCCCGGTTTTATGATGCTTACAATGAAGCATGGCCGCTGGATACAGGATATCAAACCCGCATAACCCTCTACAATCTTTACCATATTCTAAATCATGCTAATCTGTTTGGTGGCGGTTATGCTACTCAGGCGGAGAGGATGATTGATCTTCTTCTTTCAGAGTGCAGATAGTATTCCACTACTCATGAGAAGATTGTCATCGTCCTTACTTTGACAGCTTCCACACTATTACATCCCCTTTTCTTGGTATAGCGGCATCACATCCATAGACTAAACTATCATGTGTATGGGGGAGGGCCTCATGCTTTCAGGTAGCGATATTTTTTGAATGTGATGGGTTCGCGTGGGGTGCAATGAAGGGGTTCTACTTTTCTGACAAGTCGATGGGGATTAGCTCTGCATTGGAAATGCTATCAGAGCGATCAAACAGTCATAGCCCCGGTAAGCGTATCAAAAAGCCAACTAAGCTCCTTGACTACGCTTCTGCTAAAAATTATCCAATAAGTGAAAATGGAACACTCGAATTCAAAAAAGTCTATAAAACGGAAAGTGAAGAGACGACTTATTACTCTCCAGCCTACACGATAAAAAAGGAGAGAGTTAATGGTATAGATGTGCCTGACATCAGGTTTCGATGGAAGGCTGGTGATATTGCAAATATTGATGAAAGTCAGCATGTGGCAACGCTTGAGGTGACATTGGAGTCACATGAGAGAGATGGCTATGTAACACTACACCACAATCTGACATGTGACCTTCTCTATCATGTAACTGCTGAAGACACCCAGTTGGCCATTAGTGAAATCCGAATACCTTTTGACCAGTTGATTGATCATGGTGATGGCACCTATCAGGCCAGCATGATGATCTACGGAACAGCTAATCTTGGGCTCATTGTTGCTGCCATGACAAAGAAAGCCTGCAGTGCGAAAATTGAAATTGTTGCAGCCGCACAGATGCAGCTTCCAAACGTGCAGTATGGTGTTGATCTGAACACGCTATATGCCCCGGAACTACATAAACAGCTGGTGAATAAAGGTGTTATCGCTGAAACTGTTGTAAACAGTGTGAAGTTTCGAAATATCAAGGCAGATACGCTCACCAGTCGGGAACCGATCAAGGTTCCCTTGACCACTATTTCGAGAGTTTCTGCTATGGATCCGATCACCACGTTGGAGACGCCTTCGCGCACCCCATATCGGGATGGCAGTGGTGATGCTCATAGTATCTATGACACGGGGGTGGTCAGCGCACCTCTGATGATAAGCCGACCTGTTTATGTTCCAACAGCCGTTATCACTGCCCAGCCCGCTGTTACCGTTCAACCTGTGATGATTGCCCAGCCTGTCATGATGTTTCCTAGCCTGATCTCAATGCCCCAGATAGCAGCGACTGGATTAAGCGCAGTGAGTCCAATCAATTATGGCAACCTGCTTAAATCAGTTGCTCTCTCTGAAGAGGGGTTTGATGAGAAGGGTCTTACTGAAGCGTTTAAATATTCAAACTACTCAATTGCAGGAAAGAAAGCGCTGCAGCTTATTCACTATAAAGACTTGAGTGGCCGAAAGATGTCTGTAGTGAAATATTTGAGTGCCAGCAGACAGCTTAAAGCCTTTTATCCCAGCCAAAATTACGGGCAAATTTATGAAGATATTCCTGATCATATCATGGACTCCATTCTTGGCGTGGATCAGGACCCAACAGTTCTACAAGCTTATAATCTTTTGGTTGGCCGTGATACAAAGGTTATTTATCAAAGCCCGCAACAGAAAAACCTTTTCTATTTCACACCTGAAAATTTCAAACTGGGTCGAGCGGACACGCCTCCGTATGAACCACTGATGAAGATAGGTTTTAAGGAGTTATTGCTCGAAGATGAGGGCGAAAGTGCGAGTGTCGATTACCGTGTAGAGGTGAGTTTTACTGCTCTTCCGGATATCGAGCAGAATTTCTATGAGGCTGCCCGCACAGATAACAGACTCAGTGAGATTGCTGGTGGAGATATTGTTCTGGCGCCTCTGAACAGCGGCTCTGCCACGGTTAATCTTGACTCTTTTATTGCTGAGTATGATGCGGAAATCACAGCGCAAGATGTTTCAACTGATGCAGGCGTTATGATCTCTTTTGAATTTGGTTCGGAGAATATGGATAAGCTGTATGCTGAGCTGTTGCCTAAAACGGCTCCCGGCATCAATGGCTATGTACGCAGTAACCTGTCCAGTGGCAGCAGTGTAGATGTTGCGTTGAATATCTCTCTGCACAATACCGTTGGTGCTATATTCAGCCAGCAACTTTACCGTGATGATACTGATGCGGCTGGCACATACCGTGTTCTGTTGACCAATGAGATTGAAAGTGAAGTCTCTGTTAAAAGTTCCAAACCATGGATCATGGCATCAGATGGTGGCAAAGTTTCCGGAACCATTCAATCAGGCTCTTTTGACGTGAAGTCTGGCTCTTCTCAGGATGTGATTGTAAGGGTTACACCTGCAGATGCTTCGGTCGGCACCATTGAGATTGATACCGAGCACAGTGTGATCCCTGATGATGAGGTGTTGTGGAATCTTTTAACCGTTAATAATGGCCTCTCTTTTTACACATATGAGATTGAAGTAAACGCCGCTGATGAGTCACTATTTGGAACATCACCTTCAGACATCGCAGGACCTTTAACAGCGTTGAAGATAGAGTTTAAAGAGGGTGCAGATGCCATCATTAGTGCTGAATCATCTACAACCACTGCTGTTTTATACAAATCAATTCTGGCAGACCTGCAAAACAAACCACTGACTGAAATTTACCATTACCGAATCATTAATATGCACGGTGAAGAAGAGGGTGCGCGTGGTAATTGGATTGAGGCACAAGGCACGCTTCATGCATACCCTGTAACGCCTGTGTCGGGTTAATCATTGTGCTGAATTTGGAAGAGACCCTACTGTTGGATGAAAATCTGATCGGCTTTCGGGATCATCAACAATCGGAAAAGCTCTATCTTCTACCCAGTGGCATCGAATTGGAAACTAATGCTGACAATCAGCCTCAGTTCATGCTTCTTCTCTATGCGGGTGAAGAGAGAGAGCGGAGTTTTTTAACGCTACAGCTGGCTTTTCAATACCCGGAAACAGATATGCTATTGGATCTGACCTCAGATCAGAGTGAAGTTTGTCATGTCCCTTTTGAGTCTGGTTCAGTACGTATCAATATGACGGTTCCTAACCTGAATGGAGATCAAGCTGTTGAAACGGAATGGGTAGATTTCGAGGTTGATGACAACTCACTTTCAAAACTAACAATTGAGTTAAGGAAAGATGAATCTCTTATTCTTGAAGATCTGCTTAGCGGCAGTGATACGGCTGTTGAACCGCTTCAGGCGGAGGTTGAGGCCCGGTTCAGCGGATTTCGTGGATCTTTTTCTGCGACGTTCGATTTTAAACCGCATGATCTTTTCCAACACTGCATTACAGAGCTTGGTCTGCCAGACAATACCACCATGGATCTGAATGGTGTTGAGCCTCTGGCACTGCCCATCGGGACAGTTAATGAGATACATCGCAGTTGGGTCACTCATACCAACTTAGAAGCTGGCATCAGACCCATTGAACAGGCTACGGATAGCAAGGTTGTTGATGAGATTCTATCACGCCTTTCCGGCATGGTCTGGAAACAGAACGGTGAGGGCCTGTATGAACTTCAGCCAGTTACGTTATGGCGGGGGGTGGAGCAACTTGCTGATGATGGTGAGGTAATCTTTTCAGATGTCACTGTCAGTTGGGATCTTCGGGTGCCTATGCCTGATCACAGATCATGGCGTTCCAGCTGGAACTTTTCAGCATTTTGGAGTGGGTTGAGCGAAGATTTGAAGTCCGAACTGTTTTCAAAAATTCCAGTGCCTGAGCCATTTTCCCTGATGCCGATTGATGTGGTAAATAGCTTTAATTTTGAGACTGGTGAATTCAAAAAAATCATTCTTAAACTTCACTACTACGGAGCATCTCAGGCGTGGGAAGACCATGAGCTATCGCTTCATGAAATTGAAGGTGTAGGCGTAAGAAATGTTGCAGTAGTGCCGGACGGTTCACCCTTTTTCTACTATTACGCTATTGAGGCGTTTTACAACGCACCAGTTGGAGGAGGCTGGCCACCTCAGCCGATAAGAACAGGTATTCAAAAGAGCAGAGACCCTTTTATTTATATATCGCCGCCACTACTTGGTTTGAAGCAGCTCTCAATTCAGGTTCAGGAGAGTGCCTTTGATGGTATTGGAGATGTTGAGGTTCAACTTTGCGAAAGAACCGATCAGGATGATCAGGGCCATCAGATAACGGTTATCTTGAACAGAGAGACGCCAAAACGGGAGATTATCACTCAAAAAAACGGTGCGGCGTATTACCATTTTTACCGAATTTTGATTCATCCCCCCGCAGGGCTTGAAGTTGATTCGATAAGCATGGGCTGGTTGCCTGTTCCAGAAGATCGAATACTGATTACATCGTTTCAGACACAGGTGATTGCACCTGATGTTGTCAACCTGAAACTCTTACCCTCTGTGGACTATCCGGCAGAGATTATACTGCTCTATCTTAAAGCATCAGATGCGGCTGATCTGTTTGAAGGTGAATTGATCAAGCTTGATCTCGAGACAACAGAGGCATCCTGGGCAGTGTGGAGGGCATCACCCTTTTCTGAGCTCTCTTATAAATGGAAATCTGAAATTTATTTCAACAGCGATGCGGAGTTTCCTGCGGCTTTGTCGGATTGGAAGATTAGCGGAGAAAAGAGCCTTGTTTTTGATTCGTTTGAGGAGGGTGTGTAATGCTTCTGCTGGAGCCTGAAACGCTGCCAGATGGAGCAAATGTATTCCCTGATGATCAACAAGATGGACGTCACTATTTTGAAGCGGCTGCCGGTATTAATGTCTCCAGACTGGTTTTTCAAAAAGGTAGTGACTCTCCGCATCAGTTTGTGTGTGAAGTTAATTTTTCACTTGCTGGGCAGAAGAAGGGGGCTCACGGAGCTCTGTTTAAGACAGGAAAAACCATGCCGGTGCCATGGGAGAGTGCCAAGGTGAAAATTTGGAGCATCTCTGAAAATGAGGCAAAGCTTATTTCAAAGGGTAATACATCCGGTTATGGCCTACACAATTCACTGCATCGAGCTTCGCCGGAATTCCTTCCTGATGAGATATATCTGACTACAGAGCTTGCTTGTAAATGCAGCTCCCATGCAGCAATAAATTATTTCGAATGGAGGGACGATGCGGAGCAGGTATTCCCGGAGCTGATGGCTGAAACAACTCGAATGACACGTCAGGCCCTGGAGAGAGGTGAAGTTTTTACGCCACACACGGTTGCCCTGCGTGCACTTGAAAACATGCGTTCAAAAAGGCTTTTAATTTTGGAAGTAACAGGTGCTGGCGCGAAGTGGCTGGATCAACAGCTGATGATTCAGCTTGCATCAGCGTGGGTTGATATTGCCTACGTAGGAAGTTGCGAACGCTGGGAGCCTGCACCACCTGATCTGGAGGTGAAGTGTTTGACACCGATCATTCCAAATTTGAAAAAAATTATCTCATTACCGCTGAAATATCGACATCCGATACTTTTTAGATTGGGCAAGGTTATGGGGAATTAGATACGTTTTATTGATTAACTAATAAGGGAAAAGGGGTAAAATTATGCTAGTACTATCCAATTCAATCGATTATCGGGATCTCGGTGTTACCGTCTACCGGGATGATACCGTAAAACACAAGTTTTACGGATTTCCTGATGCACCGCATGTGCGCACCAATGAAGAGGGACGCCCGATCTTTCTGCTCACCAAATATGCATTCTCGGATCAGGATAGGGAGGATGATCCCGAACTGCCAACAGGTGGTGGTTATGTAAATCTTGATACCGTCTTTGCCATGACTTCGACACAGGAGGAGGGGGCTCGGACACGACTGCAGGAGATGCTCGAAAAAGAGTGGAACCAGAGCCGCAACCTTAACCCGGAAGATGCTGATTACAGCTATCAGGGGCCGGATGCCGAGTTTGCTGCACCGCAGTGGACAGATGGAGCAGTCAATTTTCAGGTGGTGAATGATGCAAATCTCGTTCAGGGAACCCTGAGTGAGGGCAAGCCAAGTCTGTTTGGTGCCAATAACGCGATTTTTAACGCAACCCTGACTCCGGCGGGAGCCACTTTCTTTGAACAGACATTAACCAACACCGATGGTAGCGGTATAGACCTGACGCCCATTCAGGTGGTCTATGACCTGACATTCATGCGTCGATTGCCACCGGCAACGATTCGAATCTGGGGCAACGTCACAGAAATTTACCACGCCATGTCTGAGCTTGAGCACGATCACGATGAAAATGGCTGGTCGGAAGATGACTTTTCAACAAATGAGACTTACACCGAGACACTGGTAAAATCGGAGTTGATTCGTATCAATTTTGATCGTGGTGAGTATGAAGCCGAAGATGTGGAAGAGCTTGAGTCATTTGCTATGGGAACCGTGCAGAGCTGGCTTCAGGAGAACCTGTTTGATCGTTTTACTCCGCAGGATGTCGGCTACCCCGATATGGAAGATATTTATGGCAAAGAGGCTGATGTTTATCGACCGAAAACAGTCGGTCAAATCACCTCGAATAATCTAAACCTCAATATCACGACGACCGGGCTGACACCCATGACCATCCACCCTCAGGCAACACTGGAGAGTTTCTTTGGTGATATGACACCTGAAGAGATTGCTGAGCATGTTCGTGAAGTGGATCTGGAAGACGATTTCTTTAAAACACTTGATCTCTCTGTTAAGGCATATGCCGATTTCTCCGAAGTTCAATATGTGAAGGTAGACGTGGAGTATGATGGTGAGAGCGGTCTGAAAAACGACAGTTTTACCTTCAAGAGTGATGATGATCCGGTCGGCTACTGGAATCCCAGACTTTATGATGCAAGCAGAGAGTACCGCTGGCGTTATGAGGTTGGTTTCAAGAGCCAGCCCGATGCAACCATCAGCACTGATTGGGAGCCGGAGACAACCCGTAGCCTGAATCTCAATATTGGACGTCCTGGTGAACTGAATGTTGATGTTTTAGCAGGTCAGATTGATTGGGAAAACAGTGTTGAACAGGTACAGGTCACCGTTAAGTATTCAGATAGAAGGAACGACATTGATGAAGAGTCGGCTACGATTGTACTCACCAAAGAGAGTCCGAGCGGCAACTACTCACGCTGGCTCTATACGGATATTGAAGAACCCATCGATTATCAGGCAACATATTTTCTGAAAAACGGCAGTGAAGTAGAAGGTGATCCCGAACAGACCACTGGCCGTGAAATTGTGGTTAACGATGACTTTGTTGATCTGCTTGATGTACTCATTGTAGCAGCTGGACGAATCGATTCAGTCAATCAGGTGGTTGTTGATTGCCGTTACACCGACGAGGGCAATGATTTCACCTCCATTAAACACTTTTCGATCAGTAAGCAGGACTTTCTGGGTAGCTGGAAGGTGCCTCTGATTGATCCTGATAGACGTGTATGGGAGTGGAAGAAGCTGGTGCTCTATAAAGATGGGACCAAGGCCGAGAGCAGTTGGCAGCAGCTTGATGGTAGCCAGACGCTTGCTGTCTCCTGGGATAGCCCGCCATCACTGGATGTTTCGGTGAACCCTGCACTGCTTAAGTTTGATAGAGCACCGGTTGTAGAGGTGAACCTGACCTATAAAGGCACTGCCATTGAAGGAGATTCGCCTGCTACCTTTATATTTGAAGAGAAGAAAAAGCAGACATGGTCGCTTCGTGTCGAAGATGACGCCATCAAGGATTATGACTGGGAAGTCACTTACTACGTGATTGATGGTGATCCGATAGTGGTGAAAGGAAGCAGTAACAAGTCCACATTCCTGATTGCCAGAACACCGGCGGCATAGGGTGATTGAATCAATGAAGGGAAGGAGAGTGAAGCTATGATGTATCTGGAACGCTCCTTTAATAAAAAAGGGGTTACAATCTATTCGGATTATAATGATCCGTTGCAATATTATTATCTGCCGGATGCACCGGAATTTTCGATGATTGAGCATGAAGTTGATGGTGAGGTGGTAAAAAAGCCTGCGCTTCTCTTTATCAAGTATCGGGAAGATCTGGATGATTATGATGGTCAGGCTGACCATCCAACCGGAGGTGGTTTTTTAGCTTTTGATGTTGATTTGGGGTATGCCCCGGGTTTTCTGGACGATGTGAAACGGGAACTTGAACAGGAGTTAAGGACGTCAGGGCTGCTGACTGACCCGATGGCAGAGGTCAAACTGAGTCCACCACAATGGAAAGAGGGCAATGTGCAGCTGATGCTGCTTGATCGCCGCAGTGATGTGCAGCCACTTGATGATGATGCCACCACCACAGACCAGCCTGAACCGTCCCAGGAGTTTGTTACTGAGGTGCTGGGGGCCGGTATACCTTCACTGTACGGTGATAATCGTGCCATTTTTTCAGTTGGGCTAACCAAGAAGGCGACAACACTGCTGGAGAAATCTTTTGAGGATGATGATCAGAATATCACTCCGATTGGAGTGATCTATAATCTAAAGTTTGCAGCGCTAAGGCCTGCATTTAACGTGAAGGTAACGGCCAATTGGGAGCAGGTATACGAGCATTTTAGTGAGCGGTATGGTGTAAACCTTCTGATTGTAGGTGTTGATATCGCCAAAGTTGTTGAAGATCTGGTTCAAAGTCAGGTTATTAAGATTGAAGCTGTGGATTATGGCGTTGGAGATGAGGGTGGCGGCAGCCAGATGGATCAGGCAATGACTGAGTTGAAACAGTTGGTGCTGGAAAACTTTTTTGAGCCTGTACTTAATATGGGTGACAATGGCCCAGGTAGTATCATCAGGGAGGTGTTATCTTCACTTGCCCATGCTGGATACTCAAGAAAGGAGCTTACTCAGACGGAGATTCGATCATTTGATGCTGAGATGTCGGTGGTTAAGGCGGTAGAGAGAGTTATTGCACCACAGGCTCATTTGAGCCTGCTCTTTGGCCAGGCGGGATTAGAGAAAGGCAGCGTTGTAAGTGATCCGATTGACCTGGATGACCCGTTTTTTCAAGAATTCAAACTTGATATTACCAGCAACGTGGACTGGGAAGGCGATGGCATTGAATTGCTTGGTGCTTCCGTCATATATGGGCCGAATGATGATGAGAGTGATCATCGGGAGGATTTCACACTTAGAAACGATCATGTTTCCGATGTCTATGAGACAAACTTTGAACCCGGCGCAGGATTTGATTATCGCTATAAGTGGGAAGTTCAGTTCAAGGCCGATGATGATCTCCCCGGAAGTGTGCCATATCTGAAGGTTGATGAGAAAGCAGGGCGTGGTGGTCCGTTGATTCTGAATCCACGTGAACTCTACAGCGACAGGCGACTTGAGATTGTTCCATCAAGAAACCTGGACTTTAATAACTTTTCTGAGGCTCAGGTTGAGCTGATGTATGTTGATCCCGACAGCGGATTTTCTGATACGCATACTGTGCTTCTGAAAACGCCGGAATCGACAGAAACCTATCGAATCCGATTGCAAAAGAGTTGGCCAGATTCGATCTATTACAGAATCCGATATTTTAAGAGTGGGGGGGGTGAGTTTATTACGCCGGACCCTGATCTGGGCGATTGGGAAGAGACAGAGAGCGATCTTCTTGTGGTCTCTGATCCATTCTCAGCCCGAATGAATGTCAGGGTAGTGGTGGCTGGCAATACCAGTGAACTCTCCAGTGCCTTTGTCGACCTTGAGTATGAAGATTCCGATAACGAAATTCACGAATATATTAATTTCTATTTTGATGAAGCTGAGATGCGTAAGCCGCAAACATGGTCGCTGAAACTGGCTGATCCTGAACTGCGTCATTATCGCTACAGGCAGACGCTTGTTTTCAAAGATGGAAATGTCATGGAAACCGACTGGCAACGCAGTGATAAATCAACACTGGTTGTAGGTAAAACTTTTGCTATGAAGATGGAGGTGAACGTTGCCCTCTTTGGTGAAGTGTTTGCTGAAAACAATCTGGCAAGAATTCTGGTCAATCTGAGGTATCAGGATGATGAGAGTGGTGTGTTCAAAGAGGATACTGCGACATTTTCATCTCTGGGTGACAGATACACATGGTTTGTTGAGTTAAAAGACCCTGCCCGGCGTGAATACAGCTACGACGTTGTTTACGAAATGCAGGATGGGTTTGAACGCAGCTCAGGGCCATTCACAGCACGTAGCAGTGAACTGCATATCACGAGCAAGCTGCCTGAGAACTGAATCATTCTGAAGGCAGGAATAACAATGATTATTAGATAAGAACAAAAATGAGAGGGGGAAAATATTATGAGATGGGTAAGAGTACATTCACATTATGATGTTTGGGCGTCCAATGGACCAGCACCAACATTTTGTATTACCAGCGACGACGATGGAGAGGCGTTCCTTGAGTTTGCCAAACATCCCGAACTGCTGTTCAGGCCGGTAAGTGATCCTGCTGATCTATGGAACTGCTTTTTTACACACACAGGCTCTAACGATGGGTCAGTGGCTGCTACCACCATCACTATCACAGGTGGGCATGCTGAGTATACGTTGCCTGATGCTGTCTGGGCCCAGATGAAGAATGTTGCCGGAGAGAGTACAAGAGGGCCTATCTACTACCGGGTAAAGGCGAAGCCAAGGGGTTCAGGCTCGGAAGCCTACACCAGCCATACTGACACGGCATGTCAGGAGCGGACTGTTCCTTCTATTGAAGTGACACCTGTAGCAGGAACTCCGACAACTGCCTTTGATGATAGCGATGCATTGCAACATCTGACTGACCGGGATCGAATGTTTCTGTTTCTCTTTCCGTTGATGGGAGATGACCCGGAGCATCGCGCTCTACAGGCGATGGTCGTACACCCCACCTATCGCGATCAGAGCTCTTCACGAATACGAGCCAAACTCCTGCAGCTTTTTATTAAGTCCAGTGGTGAAGGGCGACAACTCTTTGAACGACTGCTCGACCTGCGTTTGGCTGTGGGTTCCAGTGCCGGTGGCGGACACATGACAGAGCCGGCAATATTCTGGCGTGATGAGACAGGTGAGGGTACAACGCTCGATCATCTGCTTGCACTCTGGGATGTTCAGCTTGACCCGCGCGTGCCGCTGCTGCCAAGCAAAGTGATTTTTGAAGCGATTGTTGAGTTGATCGATCCGCCGGGACAGGTCAATCAGGGTTCAGCTGGAACCTGTGCAGCCACTTCAATTCAGACCTATACCGCGCTGCGTAACCCGGCTGAGTACGCTCGCTGGTGCCGCTATATTCTGGATCGCCGTCAGAATCATACCGTTACACTTGCCAATGGTGGTCTCATGCGGGCTAATCCGGAAGCCTTTGATGTGGCAACATGGCAAACGACTCAGCCAACGGCAGATGCGAATTGGCAGTTGGTCATTGGCCGCACATTTAGTGAGCGCGGAATTCAGGCAGCACTGATGCAGTATGCACATACGGGTGCAGGGGCGTATGACCCGGAACAGGACCGTTTTGTCACCTGGCTTGGAACAGCGCTTGGAAGCGGGTTGCAACTACCGGAAGTGAAACGGGCACTTGATGCTATTTTTAACCAGTCATGGACATGGGATTTTGGTGGAGGCACATCAGCATCGGCTCCAAATGCAGGTGCTGCAAGCAATTTGATGGCGCATTTTCAGAATCATGGCCTGCCTGTCTATATCAGTATCCTTTGGGGTACAGGCGGGCACGGTGTACTTGGACTTCGAGTTGAAAACAATCGCCTGATTTTCCGTAATCCTCAATATCGTGGCAGTTATCCACCATCAGCAGCACATGTGAATGGCGCAGCGATGGTCAGTCCGACACGTACGATTCACAACGTCAGCCGTTCTGAGGAGTCGATGGATCTGGCTGGACTTCAGGCATCTATTCGAGGGTTTTGTCATGAGTGAATCTCTCTACACAACAGTTTTGGGAAGGGATCAAAGCAAGCGGAACAACCTGAATCAGCATCAGGTTCAGGATAGACAGGGGAGGGAGAGATCATGTTATATTTAGATAGGCCTATTGGCCCGCTACGGGGGCTTCAGATTTACCGGGATCATGCTGATCCCAATATGTTCTACTATGTATCAGAGCGGCCAAGGCTGGCCATGAATGATGGTGTGCCTGAATTCGTTTATTTGAAATATGCGCGTGATATTACTGATAACCCCGCATTTTCTGATGATGAGAAAGCCAGTCTTGGCGGTGGATTACTGGCATTTACCGTTGATCTATCGATTGATCAGAACGAGCTGGATACGATTAAAAATGAGCTGGCTCAATACTCCGGGGGTGGCCCGGTTACGCTTTCACCGATCATGTTTGAAGACGGCACTGTCAGGCTTAGTATGGTCAATCAATCTGAAGATGGTGATACGGCTGCAACTTCAGGGAGGATGCAGATTATTGAGACAACCTGGGGGGCGAGTAAACCCTCACTCTATGGTAATAATCGAGCAACATTTGGTGTGGGTCTTAGTCAGGAGGGGGCTACCCTGTTGGAGGAGGCGCTGAAGTACGGCGTTGGTTTTATCGGTGTTATTTATGATTTGAAATTTTTAGGTATGCGCCCCTCTTTCAATGTAAAAGTTACAGCTGATTACTCACGGATTTACAATCATTTTGAGGCAGAAGTAGGCGTGCAGGCTCAAATTGAGGCTGTTCAGCTTGCTGCTGAAGTGGGCGTTGGTTTTCAGAAACTGGTAGATGACGGTTCCATCAAGATTGAAGTGACCACATTTACCAATGATGAAGATCTGAAAAATCAGGCTGATGCCGCACTGGAGTGGGCAAAAGCGAAAATTACCGAAGATCTTTTCAAATCTTCACTCAAGCCACCAGGCTTCATGGCACGTACAGTTGATCCGCTTACTGCGATGATGAGTTCGCTATCCAGTGCATTAGGTGGTGCGGTTGGCAGTGTGGCACCTGCCCCTGCAACACCAGCGCCAAGTACGCCTGTAAGCAGGCCCGCGGCACCTGCAACACCGGCTACGGGTGGAGGGTCACCACCGGAGTCCGGTTTGGGTCTGGAGCCCTCCAGAACATCTTCTACAGGTGGTAATTCGGTAGACAATCCCGGCGCAGCAGCGTCATCAGGTGGTGGCACTGCTGCTGGTGGTGAAGAGGCCACACGCGTAGGCAGCGTCATGCCATTCAAAGTGGCACTTTCACTGAAATACTATCGTCAGGAAGAGTTGAAAACACGCGTGTTTGAATACAATAAACAGGCTGCTGAAGAGCGTTCGGCTGCACCTCAGGGGCTGTTTACTACTCTGATCGAAGGGCATGACCTCTCAAGTCGTATTCTTGAAATCAATCTCGATGATGATTTCTTCAAACGTCTTGTTTCCGATGTGGGTGTTGTCTGTGACTGGGAGAATGACGGTATTGAACTGGTCAATATCAATGCTGAATATCCGGGCAATCTTGCTGATGGCGCAGATCCTGAACATGTTGACGGGTATATATTTAAACCTGAAGCGGAAGAACGAAAAGAGTTCACAACCTGGTTGAACGATAGCAAAGATATGAGTTATCGTTACAAAGCGGACGTACACTTCAAAAACAGTAGCCCATGGGTTGGCAAAGATGCCGTGCTTCATGGTGAGTGGGACACTACACGTGCCCGGCAGCTGGTATTTAATCCGTTGGATCAGATTGGTCTGTTAACTGTGAATGTTGCGGCTGATAACACCATTGATTTTCAGGTGGTTAAACAGGTTGAGCTTGAAGTTGAATATGATGATCCTGATAACGATTTCAAGGTTGAGCACTCGTTTCTGCTAACAGATGAACATAAAACTGATGTGTGGAAGCTTAGGCTCTCTGATCGGCAGAAGAGATCATTTCGATGGCGTGCCATCTACTCACTTGTCGATAACGTGGAGACAACAAGCGATTGGGTTGAAACCAAAGATACGAATGTAATTGTTGGCAATCCTTTTGATGGCAAGAAGCGCATTCGTTTGACGCCTACGTTGAAAGCTGAAGATATCATCGAAGCTGTTGTAGACCTTGAATACAATGGTATTAGCGGATATCGAAAGAGTTTTCAGGAGATATTTACACCGGATAATATGCGGGGAAGAACACTTAAATTTGATACTCTGCTCAAGGATCCTGCCAGTTATACCTATTCGATTACGGTCATTCGCTCGGATGGAAGTGACTATTTCTCTGATGAAATCGAGAGTGACAGAGGCGTCATTATTGTTGATGACAAAGAGGGTCAGGAAGTTTCACTTAACGTTAAACTGCTTGCTGATGCATCGACATGGGTCGATCTGCATGCCGTTGAAGTGATCATTCAGGAGGAGGATGGTCTGACGGAATCGCTGCTGTTTACAGAAACTCAGGCAGAAGATCGAACGCACCTCATTGGACTCGCTGCTGATGCCCCTCTGGAGTACCAGTGGCGTGCGGTCTCCTATTTCAGGGATGGCACCAAATCAGAGAGCGATTTTGTGACCGAAGCTGATCGCAACTTAGTGGTTTCTCTGAGCTGACAGGATGATGCAGACACCTTGCTCCTCTCTCTCCAATGTTCAGGAACAGATATTTCCTGAATTGTCAGAGGAGAGGGCAAGGCGGCATCTCTATCATCTTGCGCTTGCCAATGGGTTGGGTGGAGATGGTCAGTCTGTTGTGAATTCGATCTTCTCTGCCAGCAGAGGTGCGTGGCAGGTCTCAGCAAGAGGCGATGGTTCCGGTATCAATGGTGGCGGGCCACTGGAGGTCTCAGCACGTTCAGATTCACCCAACACACTTCGCTTTGCCAGTTGCGTTGGCCTGCCGAATCTCTCTCCGGTTGATCGTCTGCAACTTGGGATCGAAGCATTTGAATCCTATCTGAACAGCCATGCTGCAGAGGCAGCAGCTGATTATCCATCACTGACTCCTTTGAAGCAGTGGAGTCAGCAGCTTGATGCCTCACGTGGCCGGTTTGGATGTTATCTCGGTGGTGCCCATAGCACGGAGCATGCAAGATCGAAGCTCTACATCGATCTCTTCTCTTCCGGAGATGCAAAAATGGGGTTGCATCAGATGCAACGGCTTGTTTCGAGTTGTGGCTACAGCGATATTGGCACTACTTCACTGGCCTCATTAGAAAAGCTTCTGGATATCGCGATTCCACGCACACTCTCAATGGAGTGGAGCAGAGAGAAGAAGGGGTTCAGTTTCAAACTCTACTGGCGCTTTATGAATGGAAAAGTGTCACCGGAGCGTGTTTGCCAAATGGTCTCGGCCAACCCTGAGCTGGCTACGGATGTGAAAGAGACATTTCGAAAATCTTCGGGCGGCTTCTACACAAGGCAGATGCCGACAGAGGGGTTTGTTCATAGTTGGCCTATGATGGATGGCGCGGTCGGATTTTACTCCATGGCGCCATCAAGATGGTCGGGAACTCCTAAAAAACGTGAAACCATGATGCAGTTATGGCGTGAGTGGGGCGGTGATTCAAATCATCTGGACAAGGTCTGGAAGCTGGCAAAGAGGCCATCGCATCTGTCGTGGGTGCCCACGCTTACACTTTTGGGTCTGGCTGAAAGGGCGGGTGGAGAGCGAACAATCTCCGCCTATTTCAATCCGGGCTGGTAGGACGAAGAGACGGTAAAGGGGACTCTGAAAAGACCAGAGTATCCACGCAGGCCATGGATGGCCTGATAAAACCATGCACGAAGTGCCTGGTTTTGTGAGCAAAGGAAAAATCACACTTTTGCCTTTGCGTGATGAAAAATCAGATGGATGTGATTTTTCTTTGTTTATAAACACGGAGGGATAAAATGTCACAGGCAAAATCATTAAAGGATCTGATGCAGATCCGCGCACACAACAGAGAGTATCTTGAGACAATCAACAGTAGCCTCGGAACAGCATTGGGGTTTAAGAAGAAACAGGGTTTAGCTGTTTCAAAAGATCCGGCAATCATCGTGTTTGTTCCAAGAAAAATTAATCCGAAGTGGATTCCAGGCTCACAACTTATCCCTGATCGTCTGGAGGGGCCGGGTGGCCTCTGGTGTCCTCTCGATGTGGTTGAGGGTGGCAAAGCCGATGCTGAAGATCCTGTTCCGCAATCGCCATCTGAACTGGCTGAGCGGCTTCGTGGCTGGGATGATCAGGTATGGTCCGGTTCACAGGTTGCTCACTGGGTTGGAGAAGAGGGGAGCTACAGCATGGGCACACTTGGTGCCTTCGCAAAAAGAAGAAGTGATGACAAGATCGGTTTTTTGACCAACAAACATGTTGCGATTGAGGCTGGCCAAAAGCTCTACCACCCCGTGCCATGGGGCACGCATCTGGGCACAACAGCGGTAGTACATGAATTTACAACCGATGAAGCCTGGTATGCAGGCGTGGATGAGGAGAGTGCCTGGGTTCGCACGGACTGCGCATTTGTTGAGCTGGAGAACAGCTTTGATCCCAATGACATCAATCCGCACATGATGGGTGTGGGCAAGCTGGGAGCAGTCAAAGATATCTCACTGGATGATATGTCAATTATTGGCCAGAAGGTGCTTCGTGTGGGTCGAACAACCGGGTTGAGGTATGGGCAAGTGGTCGCCTTCGGTTATGAACATCGGGATGGCGCAGACTTCTCTGTCTATTCAGATCTGCTCATCCTTGGTGATGATGGTATCCCTTTCTCAACACATGGCGATAGCGGCAGCCTGATTGTTACCAATGACAACAAGAAAAACCCGATTGGTCTGCTCTGGGGTGGCTGGCAGGAGAAGTTGCGTACAGGCAGTGCACAGGAGAACTGGACCTATGGTATCGCACTTTCACGTGTTCTGAATCTGCTGGATATTGATCTGGTGACCGAGTAGTTCAGATGTGTATCTGATTTTGGGAGGGGTAAAAAACTATGACGATAATGATTCATGAGATTCCATTTGATTGGATGCGAGATGAGCTGACTATCACAGGTTCGATTAAAAGGGGTGAACAGGGGAGCAAGGCACGACTGGTTCAGGAGTGGCTGACCCTGAATGGAATCGGGCTGAAACTCGATGATGACTACGGTGGAGTCACAGAAACAGCGGTGACCATGTTTCAGGCGGCCAGTGCGCTGGATGAGACGGGTGAAGTGGATCAAACCACATTGGACATGCTTGTAGCACCCATGCTGCGGGCACTCACACCACCCGGGCACACGCTCTCCTATGGTGAGTTCATTGCAGATTATGCAAGGCGGCATCTCAATGAGCGCCCCAGAGAGATAGGGGGACAGAACAGAGGCCCCTGGGTGCGCCTCTACATGCATGGTCATGAGGGCAATGACTATCCATGGTGTGCTGGGTTTGTCTCGCTGGTGATGAGGCAGTCAGCTCTGCATCTGGGGGTAGACCTACCAGTAACGACCAGCTTTGGCTGCGATGAACTGGCTCAGAATGCCAAAGACCGAAACAGATTCTATTCCGAATTGGAAGCTGATGATGGCAGCAACAGTTCAGGCCTGTTTGGTGCTCTCTTTCTGAATAGGAAAACTGCAACAGACTGGACTCACACAGGTGTCGTTACAGCATTTGGTGAGGGCTATTTTCATACCATTGAGGGTAACACCAATGACGAAGGGGGGCGTGAAGGCTACGAAGTGTGTGAGCGCCTGAGAGGTTATAGTGACACCGATTTTATCCTGCTCGGTGATCAATCCGGTTTATAAAAAATAGTTTGCGATCAATCAGGCAAAACCTGGGAGGGGAAGGGTATGGAAAACATTGAAATATTACGGATTTCCATGGGAATGCTGGGGGTGCTTGTTATCACAGCCTTTATGCCATGGACGGCATACTCATTTTTCACGTTTCGATTAAAAAGAAAGAAAGTTGAATATAGTGAAATGCTAGAGCAACTGGGATATTCAAAAGGGAGAGGGCCAGCCTATCTCCCCTCATTAGAAGATGAATATGAACCCATTGATTATTATCTTCCCGTTACCTTTGCATCAATCATTACCGCTCTTTGTGCAACGGTATTGATCTTTGGCGCAAGAATGGCCGATCAACCCGATATCAGCCTGATTATTAATGGTCCTTCAGTGGCCTTTGATGGAGAATTGACAAAAAATGTCAAAAACTCTCTGTTTGGCATGTTGATCATAGCTTTTGCCTTTATGGGCTCTTATATCTGGTCTATCCAAAGTCTGTTTAGAAGGCTTGCAACAGTAGATTTAACGCCGGGGGCTTATTATGCGGTTGGTATAAGAATCATCTTTTCCGTATTTATCGCACTGCTGGTTTATTTTTCGATTTGTGATGGTGATGTTGTATCAGTAGTTGAATCAGATAATCCGCTAGCCTCTCCATCAAGTATGGCGCTATATGCATTTATTGTAGGGATGTTTCCCCAAAGAGGCCTGCAATATCTGCAAGACAAAGCGCACTTTATGAATGCAAATGATAAGAAAAAAGCAGATCCCTTGCCTCTTCAAATGATCGAAGGGATAGGTCTGTATGAGAGAACTCGATTTGTTGAGGTTGGTGTTGATAATGCACAAAATCTTGCCAAATCTAATTTTATTGAACTTATTATCAGAACACCTTTCAATCCCAGAGAGATTATTGATTGGATCGGGCAGGCCAGATTATACCTGTACTTCAAGGATGATATCACCCATCTTCGAAATGCAGGTGTGAGAACGATTTTCAATCTAAAAGCTCTTGGCGCAGATGATGAACATCTCAAAAACATTGCTCTTCTCACTGAAGAAGTATCTTTAGAAAAACTAAAAGTTGTTTACGCAATTATTGAGAATGATGTGGATATAAAAGAGCTGACCCGTGCTCTGGAGAGGTTGATTGTATGCAATCCAAGCCTGAATGGATGAATCAATCATGAATCGCAATCAAGTATCAATGGGTTGGGCTCGGTTGAAATGGCTCAGAAGATTATTGTGAAAATATTATCTTTTGAATAAAAAATTGATCAAAATGGTAAAATCTTACAATAATATTTCATAAAAATGGCCTTTTTAGCCCTTTTTCGATCGGAAAAGTGTAAGAATTTATTGAAAATATGTCTGGAGCACTGTTTTAGGTAAAATTGTGCAAAAATCTTTTATGCTTTCTCCTGAGGTTTTTGATCATTGAGGAATCGTCATTGTCGGGCTATCTTGCTCAGGTTGAGATTACCCGTGGATTGATAGAGCATGTATTCCCAATAATTAGTCCAAAGAAAAGGATAAGTAACCATGGCAAGAAAGTTTAATTTCAGTGCTGGCCCGGCAATGTTGCCGACAGCCGTGATCGAGCGTGCACAGCAGGAGATGCTGGATTGGAACGGCTCAGGCATGTCCACAATGGAGATGAGCCATCGCGGTAAAGAGTATATGTCCATTGCGGCAAAGGCTGAGAAAGATCTGCGCGATGTAATGAATATCCCCGATAACTACAAGGTGCTCTTCCTTCAGGGTGGTGCCTCTTCCCAGTTTGCCATGATCCCGCTGAACCTGTTGGGCGATAAAGATACAGCCGACTACCTGAACACCGGCATGTGGTCGAAAAAAGCCATCGCAGAAGCCAAGCGCTACTGCAACGTCAATATCGCTGCAGACACCTCAGACAACGGTTTCACCACCGTACCGACGCAGGAGTCGCTAAAGCTCAATCCTGACGCAGCCTACGTACACTACACGCCAAATGAGACCATTGGTGGTGTTGAGTTTGATTATATCCCTGATACAGGTGATGTACCTCTGATTGCCGATATGTCTTCCACCATTCTTTCGCGTCCGCTTGATGTCTCAAAATTCGGCATGATCTATGCCGGTGCACAGAAGAATATCGGCCCTGCAGGGCTTACCATCGTCATCATCCGTGATGACCTTTTAGGAAAAGCTGCTGAGAACACACCTGCCATGTTCAACTACGCAACCCATGCGGATAACGATTCGATGTACAACACGCCACCGACCTACAGCTGGTATATGGCTGGGCTCGTTTTTGAGTGGATCAAAGAGCGGGGCGGCTTGGAAGCAGTAGCTGAGGTCAACAAACGCAAAGCTGAGAAGCTCTATGCAGCCATCGATAGCAGTGATTTCTACGGTAGCCCAGTGGCCAAAAACGGCCGTTCATGGATGAACGTACCTTTCACACTGGCCAATGCTGAGCTGGATGGTGCTTTCCTCGCAGGCGCTTCAGAGAAAGGCCTGGTGACCCTGAAGGGCCATCGCTCAGTAGGCGGTATGCGCGCCAGCATCTACAATGCGATGCCGGAAGAGGGCGTGGATGCGCTGGTTGCCTTTATGAAGGAGTTTGAAAGCAGTCAGAGGTAACCCTCTTCAGCTGATTCGACTCAATTACTTCAACTAATTGGCGGCCCATTAAGGGCCGCCTTTTTTACGTATTGACTGTAAGAGGGCAGGGCGCGAAATCCGCGCTGTTGATCTGTTGTGTATGTTGTGCTTTAATTTCTGTGCGTATATGTTATGCGCACATTTATGCGTATAAAAGTAATTGGAGGTCCACTATGAGTAAGCTGGCGAAACGGGCAGTTAACCTTCGAATTGACGGAAATCTGATTGATCAGGCAAAAGCCATGCATATTAATCTTTCGCAAACGCTGGAAACTTCTCTGGTGGAAGTCCTGCGTGAGAAGCAGCAGGTGGCATGGCTGGCAGATAACAGAGATGCCGTCACTGCATATAATCAACGTATCGAAAAGCAGGGCGTGTTCAGCGATGGGTTGCGGCAGTTCTGATGGCGCAGTTCGATCTGTACCGAAACCCTAACCTGGAAACAAACGCTTTCATTCCATATCTTCTTGATCTGCAGGCTGATCTTCTGGATGTGTTAGCCACACGGGTTGTGGCCCCGCTTCATACGCTGGAATCTATCTCAAAACCGTTGCGACATTTGAATCCGGTTCTTGAGATCAACGGTGAAAAGTTTGTGCTATCCACGGCGGAGTTGGCAGGTGTTTCCACAGCAGTATTGGGTGATCCGGCAGGCAATGCTCAAAACTGCCGGGATGAAATTATCGCTGCATTGGATTTCGTCTTTACCGGAACCTGAATTCGGCGGCATGCGCGCCAGTGATGCCGGAAGAGGGCGTAGATGCGCTGGTTGCCTTCATGAAGGAGTTTGAAAGCAACCAGGGCTAACAACCTAAGCTGCTCGATATATCAAAGCCCTCTGCGAAAGCAGGGGGCTTTTTCTTTTTATTCCATTGTTGTTTTGATATGGATACTGCGAGTTAATTCTATTGCGATACTGATATCTTTGCTTGGCCATATCGTAGATTGAGGCTTGGTGTAAGCATTGTGGTACTCAGTTGCGTTATATTGCCCTGTAATCTATTTTATATTGGATAGACTAAAGATATTGAGAGGGGGATATTATGGCTCTTATCGAAGTTAGTTCGCATTCAAAAGATTATATAGATCCACAACCACCATCAACACAACCGTTAGTTCCAGGCACGAATATAATTGCTCGGTTTTATGCGGAGATTTGGGCACCGGCAGAGGATGATCAATGTTGTTCAAAGCCTGTGATCGAAATTCGTTTTTCGATTGAGGCCAATCCGATAAGTCAGGCATGGTTAGACAGCTTAGCAGGGCAGCAACAACAGATTAATGCGGCTAAGGCTACTGCTGGACCAGGAATAACACCTCCACCACCTGATCTACTTTACATTCAGAACACATCAAAACCGGGCGGTGCTCCAGATCGACAATACTTGGTGAAGAACTCAGCAACGAATCGCTATGGATTTACTTATCAAATTCCACTCCCCTCTTGCCCCGGAGGAGGCAGCGGCTCCGATCCTTGCTCAGATCGATCAGTAATTGCGCAATGCCCTGAAGCTATAGGCACAAACGACTTGGATTTTTTCGGGCCAGCATCCTCTGCAGCTAGCGCGGCGGTAGTAAGAGTTGCCCGAGCTAGATGGCAATATCTCATTCGAGGAAAGCCAAACACACCTTGCCAGTACGATAAGCCTTTGGCATTAGTACGCTTTTTCTAATACGGCATATAAGGTGAAGAGGAAACTAAGTGCCCTTTCTCTATATCTAAGCCCTCTGCGAAAGCAGGGGGCTTTTCCTTTTTCAACATTCCACCAACTTTTCGTCTATAGTAAAAGAAAGTGAGATTCTCGGGGTGGGGAATGGTTAAACGAAAAGAAAAATTATCAATTTACCTTGTAAGGAAAAAATACTCTGAAGACTCAGAGATCATCAAAACAGACAATACAATAAATCCTACGCCAATAGAGATTGAAGGAGCTGAGCAAGCAACCCTTTACATTAAAAATCCTGCTTCAAACACGCCCCCCTGGACTCGCTTATTCACTTCATCGAACTTTGTAGATGATAATGTCTTTGGATTCTCTAGCAGTGTTGGCGCTGTTTTTATTGTGCGGGCCTTGGGTCATATATTCATTTTTTCATTTGGAACTGGTTTTCATCTAATCAGAAGTCATGCAATTGAACGAGACTTTGGACTAAGAGTCACTTTGAATTCTGTTAATCCTGATAAGTTAAGAAGCTTAGACAAAGCCAGTTTCGACCACAATCCACTTAACTCCCGAACTCAAAGCACTCTTGATGTCGACATATTCAACTTACATTTGGATTCAGAAACAGAAATGCTTTATGCCATTACTGGCGCATCCCAAGTGCCTGAATTTGGTAGCCATATAACTGGAAGAGATTCTTTGACTATTGCTGTAGAAACAAATTTAAATTCTTTGTCATCCATCTTGAAAAAGGCCATTGATAAATATGCTGAAAACTTACCTGAAAAGTTCAGCTGGGTTGAAAACATAAATAGAGTTAGGGATAGCGATGAAATAGAACTCTTGGATATGGAGTTGGATGATTATCTTGCCAGAGATGACATATCTAACTTTTGGTTGGGAGAACCTGAGATTGTCGATTGGGAATCTCAAGTAGGATATTCTTTTAACACGTACCAGAATACTCCAAGGCATGTAGTCCTATCACTGGATGACTACAAAGCACATTTAAAAAGTAAACTAATTACCGTTGATTCGTTAAAAAACGATTCAGTTCATGTAAACGATAACGAATACAAATCTGTAAAAAGCTGGCCCGTATACCGATGTCTATATGCTGAAATTACATCTGGATCAGATCAATACATTTTGAGAAATGGCTTGTGGTATAAAGTTAATAATGACTTCGTTACCCGGGTTAATCAGTCTTTAGCTGACTTAGTGCCATACCACTATACATTTCCAACATACAACCATGACCGAGAAGAAGACTATAATGATTTTGTAGCAAAATCTCATTCTAGCTTTTGCCTAATGGATAAAAAGAATATTCAAATTGGCGGCCCATATGACAAGCTTGAACACTGTGACTTAATCAAGAATGGCTCTGATTTTATTCATGTAAAATACTATCGAAGCTCTTCAACCTTGAGTCACCTCTTTGCGCAAGGATCTGTTGCAGCCGAGTCATTTATTAAAGATTCCTGGTACAGGCAAAAGCTAAATCCGAAACTGCCAGCATCAATAAAACTGAGTGACCCCGATATCAGGCCAAAGCCTGAGAATTACAAGGTCATTTATGCTATCGCTACTAATAAAAACATTCCCGATGAACTGCCATTCTTTTCAAAAGTCACTCTCAAGAATGCGCTAAAAACTCTTCGGGCGCTCGATTATAAAGTCGAACTGGCAAAAATTGATGTTGACCCAGTTTTATTCAATACGAAGAAATACAAACCGAAAAAAGGAAAGAGTTAAATTCAGGAAGTTCCGGGGATAGTTTACCTATTTCTGAAATCGGATTCATAATTCTGTTCAATTTACTTTGTACACCATCTTTTCTATATTGGTAACAATTCGAAAGGTTCAGGGTAACCATGAAATGGGGATTCAAATAAAAGTTGAAGGAAAGGAAGTAGCCAAGTCTCTGGTTGATCTCTTTTCTCCATTAACTGAAATGGCTGGAACAATTGGCGACCAAGTTCGTGTCTATCGCGAAATTACTTTGTTAAAAACCTTGAAAAAGGCAAAGCAGAAGATAGAAGCCGAAGGATTAAACATAGACCCTCCACCATTAAAGTTTCTCATTCCATTCATAGAGCAATGTTCGCTTGAGTCAGATGATGATGAAGTCATTATGAATATGTGGTCAAACCTTCTGGTCTCTGCATCAAAAAATTACAAGCCAGAACAAAACATATTTATTAGAATCTTAAATGAAATAACTCCTTCCGAGGCTCAAGCTTTAGATTATATTGTATTTAATGAGGCGCATAAAGTATGTAAACATGGAGCACATTTGCGTGATGTTCATATGGACTGGAGAGAGCATTACATTTATTCATCATTGAAAAATGTTTTCGCACTATATAAGTCCCAAATTAATGAGATCACTGACTTCAAAATTATAGAAGACAAGTTAAAAGAAGAGCGACTAACCCCTGGATCAGTTATTCACTGGTTTTGCGTAAATCCAACCCATAAAGAAAAAGATCTTCCGTATTACATTGGATACAATAATGATAGAGATCCAATTGAAGATTTTGACATGTCAGTTCCTATCTTGAAAAGCCTTGGCCTAATTGAAGAACTCAAAACTCCAGTTTATTCACTTTGGGGATATGATTTCGAAATTAACGCTTACTATATCACTGAATTAGGTGGTCAATTTTATCAAGAATGCACAGCCTCCAATGGATATGTAAAATCCCAACAAGAAAGTGATTAGATCAGGAGTGCCGCCGAAGCCTGCTTTTGATTAGAGCATTTCTCAAAATAAAAAATAAAGGGGTCAAAGCCCTTTAGATTTATTGATTTTCAGGTTGCCAGTTCTCAATGCGGTCTGCGTAGAAAGACTCTTCTTTAAGCTTGTCTGTATCAGGCACAAAGACTGCCATCTGTGAGGTTTGAAGGTGTTCATCCCAGCCAGCGATGAACTGGTGATAGAGCTCATCCATCATCTGCTCTTTCTCGGCCGCTTTGGGGCCGATGTACTCTTCGCTTGAGGCGATCTCGCCGCGGACTGCGATGTCGAGATTGCCGATGATGCGGCTGTTCTTGGTGTCGATCGCTTTGAACTGACCTGCAACATTGAGGTAAACAAGCCACGGGGTTCCCGGTGGCAGTGATGCGATGGTATCAAGCATCTGATCCTTGCCGGGCAGGGGGGCTACGTTCAGGCGGTGCAGCACGGCATGTGAATAGATGCCGCGCACCAGGAAATCGAATGTTCCGGTCTTCTCTTTGATCACCAGACCGTGATCGCTGTCTTTTTTCAGTTTGCGACCCGTCAAACCCTCGGATTCCGAGGTTTCATAGATACGTGCATCGGCTTCAGAAGCCGTTTCAGCGTAGGTGCAGGGGCGCCACGATTTCCGGTCACTCTGTAGCCGCCACGCCTTGTCACCTGAGGCTGAGAGGGCATCAATGGTGAAGAAGAACTTCATGACAGGTCTTTGATCTCAGGCAGGGAGGTCTCGGGATTAATACGAAGTGAAATCTCACCGTTTATGAGGCGCAAAAGATCATTGCCGACCAGCTCACGACGCCAGCCGTGTAGTACTGAGAGCTCTGGTGGCTCGCCCTTACGATCTTTACCCCACGATGCCAGTGTTCCAAGCTCTGATTTACTGACCAGAATATTAGACGCGATCATTTCATCTTCAGCTTTCAGGCGAACCATCGTATCCAGAAGCTCCTGTCGTAGCTCTGTGCCAGAGGTGTGATAGCTGCGCGGATGCAGTTTGGGCCAATCTTCTTCAGGGCAGGCCATGCCTTTTTCCCAAGCATCAACAATCTCTTTACCGAAGCGTTTGATCACACCTTCAGAGAGACCGCGCATGCGATCCATGGTATTGACGCTCACACTATCCCGTTTGGCCAGTTCAATCAGGGTGTCATCGGATATAATGCGTCTGCGGGGGATGTTTTTGTGCTGTGCATGATCTTCACGCCATGCAGCCATCTCTCTTAGAACAGCCAGCTTCTTCGGCTTAAGCCTGTTCACTCCTTTAACGCGCCAGTAGACCTCTTTTCTGTCGATTTGGTAGGTCTTTTCGCTGGAGAGAGTCTCCTGCTCTTCAAGCAGCCACTCACGACGCCCTTTGGCCTGAAGCTGCTCCTCCAGATGCTGATAGATCGGCATCAGAAAAATCACATCATCGGCAGCATAGGCGAGCTGTTTGGTTGTGAGCGGTCTTGCCAGCCAATCGCTGAATGACTCCTGCTTGGGGAGAGCTTTTTTCAAAATGCGCTGAACCAGATTTCCAAAACCGATCTGCTGCCCATACCCGAGCAGTGCTGCGGCGACCTGTGTATCAAACAGTGGGGTGGGGAGGCCACCTGACTCAAGCATAATGATTTCCAGATCCTGTCTGGCGGCGTGAAATACTTTCAGAATTTTTTCGTTATGCATCAGCCTCCAGACCGGAGAGAGGTCATCAATCGTAGTAGGATCGATGACGTAACACTTCTCTCTGCTGGAAATCTGAAGCAGAGCGAAATGTGCATAGTAAGTTTTTTCGCGATGGAACTCGGTATCCACACAGAGTACGGATGCTTTCTCCAACTCAATGCATGCCTCTTCCAGCGCATCAGCAGTATCAATATAGCTATAATTTTTGGACATGGGTGAAAACTAACAGCGGCGGTGGTTAATGACAGTAGTATGACAGTATTGGATGTTTTCTCTCATCTATGAGCCCCTGATTCTTTTACTGCTTCAGAACAAATGGCAAAAAATGATTTTGACACTGCTTACAAAACCAGATGGTTATATCCTATGTTTTTAGTAGGTTATCTATGCAGGTGTATGTGGGTTAGGCATCATTATTTGACCTATCAGATGGTGTATATAGTATGCCTGCGCACTCCGGTTGTGGGTGCGAAGCCTCAGGTTTGGAGTCCCCTCACTGTTATTGAGATTGCTTTGAATCGTTTCGGCACCTTGTCGAGATGGCAATGGCGCTGCAACAGCTCAGGCTGTGTTAGCAGATCGTTTTCCTAAGGCTTAAGGAGTTACGTTGTGACTAAGGTTTGGATTGCAGATAAAATGTCTGAACGGGCTATTGAAGTATTCAAGGCTCGGGGCATTGAAGTTGATTATAAACCGGGCCTTTCGGTTGAAGATCAGATTGCCATTGCCGGTGATTACGACGGTATTGCCGTACGCTCCACCTCTACACTGAAAGGCGATCTGCTTGAAGCCTCAACAAAAGTTAAAGTGATCGGCAGGGCAGGGATCGGCGTTGATAATATCGATGTGCCGCTCTGCTCCCGTCGCGGTGTTGTCGTGATGAACACACCTTTTGGCAACACTATCACCACAGCTGAACTTGCGATCTCTCATCTTCTGGCAGCCGCCAGAAAGATTCCGCAGGCCTCAGCATCAACCCGGGCTGGTAAGTGGGAGAAGAGCCGCTTTATGGGCATGGAGTTGACCGGCAAAAAAGCCGGTGTGATCGGTGCCGGAAATATCGGTGCGATTGTCTGTGACCGACTTAAAGGCCTGCATATGAGTGTGTTGGTCTATGATCCGTTTATTAGTGATGAGCGTGCGAATGCCATGGGTGTCACCAAAGTTGATACGGTGGCTGAGCTGGTTGAGCAGATTGATGTGCTGACCATTCATGTGCCGCTGCTTGATGCAACCCGAAACCTGATTGATGCCGAGATGATTGGCCGTATGAAACCCGGATCAATCATCGTTAACTGCGCCCGTGGCGGAATTGTTGACGAAGATGCGCTCTATGATGCGCTTAAGTCCGGCCATGTTCGCGCGGCAGCTCTGGATGTTTATGCCAGTGAGCCAGCGCGTGAAAACAGGCTGTTTGAGCTGGAGAATGTGAGCTGCACACCGCATATCGGCGCTTCAACAGATGAAGCTCAGGAGAATGTGGCGGTTCAGATCGCTGAACAGATGGCCGATTATCTGCTTGCCGGTACGGTCACCAATGCTGTGAATGTACCGTCAGTATCTGAAGAGGAGCACAAGCAGCTTCAGCCATATATCCAGCTGACCTCACGTCTGGGCAAACTGCTTGGACAGGTTGTAGAGCCGGGTTTCTCTAAATTGACGGTTACTTTTGAAGGTCACGTCTCTTCGCTTAACCGTAAACCGTTGATGAATGCAGCTCTGCAGGGTGTGCTCTCTTCAAGCATTGCGGATGTGAATGCCGTGAATGCGGGCATGTTGGCCACTGAGCGGGGTATTGATGTGTCCGAAGTGGCCAGAGATAGCTCTGATCATTTCAATAACCTCATTCGCATGGAGATTGAAGGAAAAGATGGCTTGCATGGCGTGTCAGGCACTGTTTTTGATAGTGTAAATCCTCGCCTTGTCAGTATTGATGGCTGTGAGATTGAGATGGCTCCGGCCGGACGCATGCTCTTTATTCGTAATGAAGATAAACCGGGCATGATTGCTGCTATGAGTATGGAGTTGGCGAAAGCCAATATTAATGTCGGTGACTTCAGATTGGGTCGCGAAAAAGATAGCGCCTCTGCTGTGGCGTTGATTTCCATTGATTCAAAACCTGATGAGAGTGTTATTGAAGCGCTGAAGATGCTGGAAGGCATGCACATCGTTCGATACGTTGAATTGGAGTCTGTATGAGTCCGTTAAAGCCTGTTATTGGCCTTGAAGATGCATTTGGTTCGCGTGCGCGACAGCTGCGTCTGCTGCAGGGGAAGCTCTTCGAAATTTATTACGATGCCGGTTTTGAGGAGGTTATTCCTCCACTGGTAGAGCGTCCTGAAACATTAAGCTCTGGCGCTGGCCGTTTTCTTTCAGACCAGACGCTGGTTTTTTCTGACCCGGCCGATGCAGGGTTATTGGCTATTCGCCCGGATATGACGCCGCAGGTGGCCCGAATTGCAGCTACCCGACTACAGGATAGAAGTGAGTTGAAACTCTGTTACTCCGGGCCGGTGATGCTGGCCAGACCTGATGTGCGTACCGGTTCACGCCAGCAGTGGCAGACCGGTGTGGAGTGCCTTGGACTGGCAGGTGAAGAGGGTGATGTTGAGGTGATGCATCTGGCAGCGCTCTCCATGCATGCCGCAGGTTTTGATGAACCAGTACTTCAGGTGGGGCATATGGAGCTGATTCGGGCGCTGGTGATGGATAGCTCCACACGGCTGGAAGATTGGTGCGAGCTTCTCTCCCGTCGGTCTCCGGAAGACCTCTCTGCACGCCTGGTGAACGAAACTTTATCAGATTCATGCAAAGAGGCGTTGATGACCATGGTCTCCGGTCGTGCAGATCGTACATGGCTGGAATCAAAGCGTGGTGAGCTAGGCGAAGCCTTTGACGTTGCAGGGTCAGAGCTTCTGCATCTGGTTGATACACTTTCAACACGCTTGAGTGGTGAGGTGGAGGTCAGTATTGATGCTGCCGTGATGCCACGTTTTCTCTACCACAGCGGTATGGTTTTTTCAGGTTTTGCGGCGGGTGCATCACAGGCGCTGCTTCATGGTGGCCGTTATGACGCAATGATGGCACTGCACGGTAAAGACATGCCTGCGACCGGCTTCTCCTTTGATCTCTGGAGCTGGCTTGACGCGGTTTGATTGATTGACCCGTCATAAACCATCCCTGGTTTATGACTTGATCGGCGGCAAAAAGCGTGATTTTTGCCGCCTTACTAGTTTATCCCGGAAGATAAATTAGGTCGCCCATCCGTGGGCTTTACGAGTTTGATTGACCCGTCATAAGCCATCCACGGTGTATGACTTTGTGGCGGTAAAAAGTGTGATTTTTACCACCTTTCAAATTTATCTTAAGCGATAAATTTGGTCGCCCATCCGTGGGCTTTAGGTGGTTAAGTTTAAAAAGAGGATATAATGGCAAATACAGTAGCAATTGGTATTCAGTGGGGTGATGAGGGAAAAGGGAAGATCGTTGATCTTCTGGCACCCAAAATGGATGTTGTAGCCCGTTTTCAGGGTGGCCCTAATGCCGGACATACGCTGGTGATTGGCAATGAGACAACCGTGCTGAATCATATCCCATCCGGAATTCTGCATGCTGATACATTGAGTCTGATAGGCAATGGCACTGTGGTTGATCCCTTCCGTCTGGTTGAAGAGATGGATATGTTGCTGGCTGCGGATGTTCCTGTTTTGGATCGTCTGCGTATCTCTGATCGATGTCAGTTGATCCTGCCTTATCACCGGGCACTGGATGCAGCGCGTGAAGCTGCAAAGGGTGAGGCGAAGATTGGCACAACAGGGCGCGGTATCGGCCCATGTTATGAAGATAAGACAGCCAGACGTGGCATTCGCCTGACTGATTTGACATCTGACACGCTGGATGCACGCCTTGATGAAAATCTGCGTTATGAGAATTTTATGCTGACTGAGTTTTTGGGTGCCGAGCCTGTCTCCCGTGAAGCTAATATCGAAGCACTGGATCTGGCGCGTGATCGTTTGTTGCCACTGGCAGCCGATGTGCCACTGATTCTGCATCAGAGAAGCAAGGCTGGTGATCGTATTCTGTTTGAGGGTGCGCAGGGCTCAATGCTGGATGTTGATCATGGCACATACCCGTTTGTAACCTCTTCCAATACCGTTTCAGGCGCAGCACTTGCCGGCCTTGGTGTTGGCCCAGGTCAGATTGATGAGGTGCTTGGTATCTGTAAGGCATACACGACACGCGTGGGGTCTGGGCCATTCCCGACAGAGCTCTATAACGCTGATGGCATGTGTGATTCTGATCATTCGGGTAAACATATGGCTGAAAAAGGGCATGAGTTTGGCGCAACTACAGGCAGACCGCGCCGTACGGGCTGGTTTGATGCTGTTGTGGTGCAGCATGCGGTTCGCATTAATGGTGTTACAGGGTTAGCCATCACCAAGCTGGATGTGCTTGATGGCCTTACTGAAGTGAAGTTATGTGTAGCTTATGAAAAGGGTGGTGAACGGCTTCATTCGATCCCGTCTGACTGCGGAGCACTGGATGAGTGCACACCGGTTTACGAGACGCTTTCTGGTTGGAGTGAGAACACTTTTGGTGCGACTTCTCTAGATCAACTGCCTGATAACGCCAAAGCACTTCTCAAGCGGATTGAAGAGATATGCGAGTGCCCGGTAACAATGCTGTCAACCGGCCCTGATAGGGACCACATTATCCATCTGTAACGATCAAAAGACCTGGCCGCGCGAAAATGCGCGACCAGGAAAGATGATTAAGCAGGGTTTACGTTTTCTGCCTGTGGGCCTTTTTCGCCCTGAGTTACTTCTAGAGTAACCTGCTGTCCTTCATGTAGTGTTTTACGGCCTGAACCGTTGATTGCACTGTGATGTACGAAGACGTCTTTACCGCCTTCCTGTTCGATAAAGCCGAAGCCTTTCTCGTCGTTGAACCACTTAACTGTACCTGTTACTTCGTTTGACATATTACTATTTTACTCTCTAATTTTTAAAAAAATCCCGCCTTTCACGGGTGTTACAAGTGTTAACTTCATAGCAAAGCGAAGATGAAAGCAAACTATATTTTATATTAATCGCTGTGAGAGCACTTATTTAAGAGGTCGTTAGTGATAGATGAGAGGTGATAAGCTAAGCTCTTTGCATGATTTCTGAATTCTTTTTTTCATCGACTCCCCACATTCATTACGGCTCTGGCAAGCGCTTAGGGCTGAGTGCATTGATTGCTGGTTTTGGCCAAAAAACTATACTTGTTACGGGTCATGACTCTTTTGATCTTTCAGATCGTTGTCAGCAACTCTGGCATGAGTTGAGCCGGGAGTTTGAAATCAGACGGGTTAAGATATCAGGAGAGCCATCACCACAGCTTGTGGATGAAGCCGTGGCGGAACTCCGCTCTTTTTCTGCAGATTGTGTCGTTGCCATTGGTGGTGGCAGTGCCGTTGATGCAGGTAAAGCGATTGCCGGGCTTCTGCCGAGCGGCGACTCAGTGATGGAATATCTGGAGGGGGTAGGCAGGGGAAGAGCCTACAACGGCCCTTCTACACCGTTTATAGCCATTCCCACGACAGCAGGCACAGGCGGAGAGACGAGCATGAATGCTGTGCTCTCAGTGATGGGGGAACGGGGTTTTAAAAAATCATTTCGACATGAGTCTCTGGTGGCCAGACACATTATTCTTGACCCTGAGTTAACCCTGAATTGTCCTGCAGATGTGACAGCGGCATGTGGTATGGATGCGTTGACGCAACTGCTTGAGTCCTATGTTTCATCAAATGCTAATCCAATGACCGATGCGCTGGCGTTAAGTGGCCTTGAACGGGTTCGGAATTCACTGCTGACGGCTGTCGAAGAGGGGAGTGATCTCGGTGCCCGCGCAGATATGCTCTACGCCTCATCTCTTTCAGGACTTACGCTGGCAAATGCCGGTCTTGGTGCTGTGCATGGTCTGGCATCGCCGCTTGGGGCCTGTTTTCCAGTCCCGCATGGGGTGGTTTGCGGCACACTTCTCTCTGCTGCCACACAGGCTAATGTTGTCGCCATGTATGAGAGAGCCTCTGATCACCCATCACTTGAGAAGTATGCAGAGGTAGGGCGTATGTTTACCCGTCAGGATTCACTGGATTCGTATGCGGCTCGTGAGGCGTTGATTGGTATACTACAGGCTTGGAGTGGTCGATTTAAGATGCCTGGGCTGGCTCAGTTTGGCGTTGGTGAATCAGATATAGATCGTATTGTGGCGGGTAGCCGAGGCAATAGCATGCAGACGAATCCAATCAGACTCACTGATCAGGAGATTGGTTCGATTGTTCGCTGTCGACTGTAGTCTTCCCGCTGCTTTTCAATCCCGGCCATGCATCACGGACATATTCATAGCCAGACCAGAGCGTAAGGATAGCCGCTACCCAGAGCAGAAACAGTCCGACGGAGTGCATATCAATCCCGCCCAATTCCATATGCAATAGCAGGGCGACGATTGATGCCATCTGGGCAGCTGTTTTCATTTTCCCCAGTATAGAGACATGAACAATAGTAGCCTGTTCAGCCAGCCACTCTCGCAAGGCGCTGATGGCGATTTCACGTCCGATAATAATAACAGCAAGCAGAGCTGGCACACGTTCGGCTTCGACCAGAACGACCAGAGCTGTTGCGACAAGCAGTTTATCTGCAACAGGATCAAGGAATCGACCAAATGCAGTGACTTCTCCACGACTTCGTGCCAGATAACCATCCAGCCAATCAGTTGCCGAAGCCAGAGCAAAAATTGCGGCTGCTAATATATAACCCAGGAATCCAGGTAGATAAAAGGCGACCATGAAGATAGGGATGAGTAAAACTCGTCCGATTGTAAGCTGATTCGACACTGTCCATTGCATGGCCTAAGTTATGACTGATCCTGATAAATTGGTAAAGACTAATCTTTTCATAAGCTTCCTCAGGAGCAGCTTCGACGAAGGTGTTTAAGTCTAAGTCGTTGTCCTTAAAGGGGTTGTGATACAATCCACAGAAGCTGTGGATAACTTCGTGGATAACTTCTCACTTTTTTAACAAGAGTATGACAAAAATCGCTGGCTCAATCGCATGCTTAAAAAGTAGGCATTCCATAAGTATCAATAAAAACAATAAGATAAGCCAATCAGGTGTTGGAGTAATTCAGCCGGAAGCAGTAATTAAGAAAATTTAACCTTTTTCATTTTTAGCAGTGGATAAAGATCATTGTTTGGTAATGTTTATCTGTCTAAGTGCCTCATAGACAACAGCTGAGCAGGCTGAAGAGAGATTCTGAGATCGAACGGGGGCATCACTACGCATGTAAAGTTTTAGTGGCGTGATTTCGTTACGGATATGCTCAGGCAATCCGCGTGTTTCAGGCCCCATAACCAGAACGTCCCCAGCTTTGAACCTGGCTTCCCATGTCAGCGTGGTAGCTTTGGTTGTCATTGCATACCAGTTTCGTTTCTCGCCAAGGCTCTCTCTCACACTCTCCCAGTTTGGGTGCTCTTTCACTTCAAGATGCTCCCAATAGTCCAGACCAGCTCTCCTGACCTGCTTTTCATCCAGATTAAACCCAAGCGGGTGCACCAGATGCAACTGGCATCCTGTACAGGCACATAGACGGGCGATGTTGCCGGTGTTGGGGGGGATTTCAGGTTGATACAGGACAATATGAAGTGGTGATTCTTTCATGATGCAGACTCTGGTCAGGTCGAACAGATTGTCCATTGCTATTAAAGGTTGCTTTCAAGGGCGATTATTTGAAGTTCTAAATAGTTGTTTGGTGAAAAGAGAGAGTAGCGGGTAGTTAATTTTTAACTAAAGGGTTCTAAAATGGCATGTCAAAAAAACCGAAGCATTAAGGAAGTTTACTTGTACAGGCAGATGTTTGGACAAGACGGGTTGGTAAAAACGAGTGTGAAAAATAATAGAGCCGGAATTAAAAATACTGTCTAACGAATTTTATAAATCTTTGTGATCCATGTCATTTTCTTTGGTTTAACTTGTCACGAGTGTGTCATATGTCCCAGCCATGATGGGAACGTATAAACAATAATCGCTGGGGAGCGAGAAATGGGAGAAGGAAGGGAAGAATGAACAGATTTATAGTTGATCGGTTCCAGGGTGAATTGGAAAATACCCTGAAAAACATTGCTATTGTTGACAATATTATCATCGCAAGTCTGGATGGTATTGCTACAACATATGCCTCACGAACCCCTCAGGATATTGATTCAATTGCCGCAAAAAGCGCTTCGTTTTTGTCGCTGGGCGATATTTGGGAAGACTCATCCGGCAATCTTAGCTGCGATAATGTCATCATGGAGTCCAAAACTGGGACTGTTGTGGTGGTCCACATGGGTTCAAAGCTTTTGCTGTGCATGACAACCACCAGTGACACAACAACAGGAATGATTCTTCATCACGCAAAGTCATGCGCAGATCGCCTGTTGGATATCACTCAATCGGTAGTTCAACTCGGTGAAAGGCCACCTCTGGTAGATTCGATTTTACCTGAAAGTCTGCCAAATATCGCCACCGCATAACACTCTGTAAAACCAGTTTTTTGGCTATGTTACATGGCCTGATTGTGATATATAAAACACTAAGGAGATAAAATGAACGTTGAAGACGCAATGAAAAAATTAATGGATATCAATGGCGCAACTGCGGCCATGATCGTTGATAGTGATAGCGGCATGGTTTTAGCTCAGGCAGGCGGCGGTATTAACCTTGATCTGGCCGCAGCGGGTAATACCGAAGTTGTGCGTGCAAAACGCAAAACCATGAATTCTCTTAAACTTGATGATCGCATTGAAGATATTTTGATCACATTAGGTAAGCAGTTCCATATTCTTCGACCACTGGCCGCGAAACAGAATATCTTCATCTATTCCGTATTGGATAAATCGAATGCCAATTTGGCTATGGCTCGGTTGGTCATCTCGGAAGTTGAAGGCAACATTAAGTTCTAAACATCGTGCTTAAAGGCTGTTCTGGATTTAGCGATCCAGAACAGCACTTCTACTTTCACAGTTGAATCAGAAAAGTAGCATCACTAATTATTAAAGAAGGAATCAGTGCCAAAGGTAATTCAGACTTTTAAACAACTACCTCTTTTACGTAATATCTTAACCAATAAACGATCTGGTTCTATCCATTATCGGTTTGGTTCAAGCGATCTTTTAGAAAAGATTAACGTCACCAGCAAACAGTTTTCCGGCTCTGATATTGAGCAGCAGGTACAGAAACTCATTTCAATACCTACTTCGGATTGTGAGTGGGATTCGAAAATTCAGATGACTCCGGATATCAATGCCTGTGATATTATTCCGTGCATTTGCAACGCGATAAGGGAATCACAATGGCTTCCTCATCATGTTCAAATTTTAAAAGGATCGTTTTTAAGAATGCCTGCGATTCATGTTAATCGACCCGATCCCACGATCGGCTTTTCTGATATGGGGGCTTATATGGCGCTGTATCATTTCAGCAATAATAATCCGCAATCATCGCCAGCTAAGTTTCTTGAAACCGCCTATGAAGATGATGATCAAATTCGTTATCTTAAAGTGCTTGTGCTGGTATACTGCTTAGGTCTTATGTCTTCAAAAAAACCTAAAAGAGAGACCATGGCAACACGTATTTTAAAACGAATTCGACAGGTGTCATGAATATGAATAATAAAGAGATCGCAAAGGTGTTGATAACAGGTCCTTTTAATTCCGGGAAAACGACCCTGATTAAGCTTGTAAGCGATGAACAGCTGACAGGAAATGATGTTGAAGCCACAGATGAACTTGCGCAATTCAAAGGTATGACAACCGTAGGTTTAGATTTCGGAGTTCTGCACGTTGACGATGAGTTAGATGTCCATCTCTTTGGTACGCCAGGGCAGGCACGTTTTAATTTTATGTGGAAAACACTCTCAAAAGGTGCACTCGGAACAATATTGTTAATCGACTCAAGCAACCAAAAGGCCATTGATGAAGCCAAAGAGATGTATCAGTTCTACCGTGAACTTTCAGACATGCCAATCATTATTGGCGCGACCAAGCAAGATTTTCCTGAATCAAAAAGCATTCAGCATATAGCTTCTGAGCTCGGTATTGATGATGCTCGAATCATTCCCAGTAACCCTTGTATAAAGGAAGACTCGAAAGATTTGATTATCGCTCTTCTTGAAGAGATCATCGAAAATGAGTCTCTTACTCAAGACGCCGTTTTTTCACTTTAACGATGAGTGACTTTTCTTTTTTCATGGTTGAAGCAACTTTTTTCCAAAGCAGTTTTTTACCAAAGTTGTGACCTGGATTCCAGAAAGTATTATCTTCATGATTCAATCTTATCTCTAAACTGTGATAATTTCAGGATTAGGAGAAGCATGTGATAGCAAGACGTTTAGCCGAATCAGTACTGTTTCTTGAGACAACCTGCCGTACCGATGCAGACAAGGAGTATGCATCGGCCATCAGGCGTGTGATTGAGGAGCACTCGCTGATGCGGGAAGCGCTTGAAGATATTCGCTATCAATCCAATCCGAACATTGTTACTTCGCTGGCATCCACCGCTTTGCAACGTACTACAGAAGGTGTCTCGATTGAGACGGAGAAGGCACTGCGCGATACACTCTCCAAGCTTGCGGGGATGCTGCCGACCGATGAGCAAATTCGAGAGATGCTGGTCGCGAAATCCCTGATTCGCAAAGTTTTGGAGTGAGCATTTAAACCGGAATTCTATCAGCGCTGGAAAGCTCTTCACGCTTACGTCACACTCTGCCCATGGCTGATCACTTATCAGAGACTAAAGCAATCCAATCACTTGAACTTCGCGAGCTATCGCTCTCCGTGCCCATCGGAGGTGAGCATGTTGAAGCGGTATCCGGTGTCTCCCTGATACTTAAACCGGGTCGTGTGCTTGGACTGGTGGGTGAATCCGGTTGCGGCAAATCTCTCACTGCTCAGGCGATGCTGCGACTTGGTGAGCACCAGGGCGTACAGCGAGAGGGGGGCGACATCCTTCTTGATGGCGAAAGCCTTTTTTCTATGGATGATGATACTCTTCGCTCAGTAAGGGGTGGCCGAGTCTCCATGGTATTCCAGGAGCCGATGACAGCTCTGAATCCGGTTTTCTCTATTGGGAGCCAGATTACGGAAGTGATTCGCCTTCACCTCGATATGGACAAAAAACAGGCGGCACAACGAACCGTGAAACTGCTGCAGGATGTTGGCATGCCTGACCCTGAAGCAGTGATGAAACAGTATCCTGATGCGCTTTCAGGCGGTATGCGCCAGCGCGTGCTGATCGCCATGGCGATGGCGGCTGACCCTGCCTATATTATCGCCGATGAACCGACAACAGCACTCGATGTCTCTGTTCAGAAGCGAATTATTCAATTGCTTCGTAATCTGCAGAGAGAACGTGATCTCGGTATGCTTTTGGTGACTCATGATTTCGGTTTGGTTGCTGAGATGGCAGATGATGTGGCGGTGATGTATGCCGGGCAGATTGTTGAATCTGGCAATGTCGAACAGATATTTGACAGACCAACCCACCCCTATACCCGCGCCCTGATGGGGTGCAGACCAGAAGTGAGTGAGCCAGGCTCTTCACTGCCAGTCATTGCAGGGCAGGTACCGCCGCCAGGTAGCTGGGCAATAGGCTGTCATTTTGCAGAGCGGTGTCCGCTTGCTGATAGTGCATGTTCTGAACCTGTCGCTATGGGTGCATGGTCTGATGGTGAACATCAGGCCCGTTGTCTGCATGCGGATATGAAGCTGCCCGAGCTGGAGGCTCAGCTGTGAATGTTCCTGTAGATGCCCCGGTGGCCGTGCTCAAAGTTGAGAACCTGAGCAAATCCTTTCGTCGTGGTAGTATTTGGGGTGGTGGCATCAGCCATAAAGCGGTTGATGACGTCTCGTTTGCCTTAGAAGAGGGTGAAACGCTGGCCATTGTGGGTGAATCGGGAAGTGGTAAGTCAACCACGGCTCGTCTGGCGATGCGCCTGCTTGATGCCGATGCGGGTTCAGTGCATCTGCAGGGTGAGGATATCACATTAGCTGGTGGTAAAGAGCTGCGTATCAAGCGCAAGGATATTCAGATGGTGTTTCAGGACCCGTTTGCCAGCCTCAATCCGCGTATGAAGATTATTGAGACGGTCGGTGAGGGTCTGCGTGTTCATCACTCAGAAATGAACAGAGAACAACGACGCGAGAAGGTGGCTGAAACACTGGCCCTTTGTGGTATTGGAGAAGAGGCTTTGGATCGATATCCGCATCAGTTCTCCGGTGGTCAGCGGCAGCGTATTGGTATTGCCCGCGCCCTGATTGTAGAGCCGAAGGTGCTGGTGCTTGATGAGCCTGTCTCTGCGCTCGATGTATCGGTTCAGGCCCAGATCCTGAACCTGCTGAAAAAGATCCAAGCTGAACGAAATCTCTCCTATCTGTTTATCTCTCACGATCTGTCGGTAGTACGTCATATTGCAAATCGGGTTTTGGTGATGTTTGAGGGCAGTATCGTGGAGCAGGGGGCAGTAGCCGATCTGTTTGCCAACCCACAGCATGCCTATACGCAGGACCTGCTTGCGGCGAGGCCGATTAACCACCCGCGTGAACGTCAGCAGCCTGCAACAGCATAAAACAGTAAAACTCTAAACCAGTAAGCGATGGATGATCTTCTACTCTGGCAATATATTGCCACTGCACTGATATTTGTCTGGACCGGATTTGTTCGTTCCGGCCTCGGTTTTGGCGGTGCGGCTCTCGGTCTGCCGTTGATGCTGCTGGTGATTGATGATCCGCTGATCTGGCTACCTTTGATCGGAATCCATCTGCTCTTTTTTAGCTCGATTACTCTCTTCAAACAGCTTGGCGATGTGGACTGGGCGTTCCTAAAGAAATCGCTCTCCATCATGATCATACCTAAGCTGGTGGGGGTGTTTGGTCTGCTTACACTGCCGACCGAATGGCTGGTGATCTTTGTTTATGCCGTGACGCTGTTTTATGGCACCTGTTATCTGTTCAAATACCAGATCAGCAGTAACAACAGGTGGGTCGATGCAGCGCTGTTGGTACTGGGTGCCTATATCGCAGGCGTTTCACTCACCGGGGCACCTCTGATTGTTGCGGTCTTTATGCACCGGGTGGCGATGAACCAGGTACGCAACACGCTGTTTGTACTCTGGTTTATTCTTGTCACGATCAAGCTTTCGGTGCTGTTCTATGCCGGAGTCGATTTCTCATGGCGTGCTCACTTGTGGTTGCTGCCATGTGCAGCGGTGGGTCATGTGGTCGGTTTGATGCTACATGACAGGCTGATCCATGGTGATTCTGCACTGTTCAGACAGGTGATTGGCGCTGTTTTAATTACAGTCTGCGTGGTCGGTCTTGCCAGTGCGTAGCCTTCTCTTGCATCTGAAACGGGATGATTCACGATTGCCGTTATGAGCAGTCTACTTTCCCAACAGGTTCTCAATGATTTTGCCGAAGATTCACCGCTCGCAGAGGGGTTGTCTGGCTACATCTATCGAGAACAACAGGTACAACTGGCCGGAGAGATCGCCGATGCTTTTGATGGTGGTCAGGTGCTGCTGGCTGAGGCTGAGACTGGTACCGGCAAAACACTGGCCTATCTGATTCCTGCACTGCGCTCTTCCGAGAAAATTCTGATCTCCACGCATACCAAGGCGCTGCAGGATCAGCTTATGCACCGGGATATTCCTGCTGTGCAGGAAGCTATGGGAGTAAGACGAGGCATTGCACTGCTTAAAGGGCGAAGCAACTATCTCTGTCCGCACCGTCTGAAAAGCTTCACTGCCAATCATCAGATTGAGATGTGGGCCAAGAAATCACTGTTGAAAGTTCAGCAGTGGGCGAATGAGAGCAGTGATGGTGATCTCTCGGCACTGCCATTCGATGTGTTTGAGAAAGGGATCGGCCCGATGGTTACGGCTACAGCCGATCAGTGTGGGGGCAACAAATGTGATGATTGGAACAGATGTCCGTTGATGAATGCGCGGCAGCGGGCACAGGATGCGGATATTGTGATCTCCAACCATGCACTGCTGCTTGCTGATGCTGCACTCAAATCGGGTGATTTCGGTGAGATTCTCCCCGCTTTTGATAGTTACGTTCTGGATGAGGCACATAGCCTGCCTGACCTTGCCTGTCAGCATTTCGGAGTGCAGCTCTCGCGTCTTAAGCTGATCCAGTGGCTTAATGATATGCAGGCAGCCCTTGATGAACTAAAAGATGAACCGGCTCTGAAGAAGGATATCGTCGAAGCGGGGCGTGTTGCTCTGGATGCATGGCCCAACAGCGATATCAAAGTGGTTCAGGCCGGTTGGCAGCCACTGGTTGAGCTCTCTGCCAGCCGAAGTGGGCGCAGTGAAGATATGGCCAAACTGGCTGAGCGTGCCGATATGATCCTGCAAGATATGAAGGCGGTAGAAAAGCCGTATGATGGCTTTGTCGCCTGGAGTGAGGGGGATGGTGAGCACAAGCGCCACATTGTTGCTCCGATTGAGACCGGCCCGGTGCTGAATGAGCACCTGTGGGAGAGGCCCGCCAGCTTTGTGCTGCTCTCGGCTACACTCCGAAGTTCCGGCACGTTCAGCTACATGAAAGATCGGCTTGGCTTTAGTGATGAAATTGTCGAGTCATTTCACCCTTCACCCTTTAACTATCAGCAGCAGGCGATGACCTACCTGCCACGGCATCTAGTTGATACTCGAAGTGAGCGGGGGCAGGAGTCTCTGCTTGATGAGATCGAGACGCTGGTGCGCGCATCGCGTGGTCGCGCCTTTGTACTTTTTACCTCATATTCGATGCTGAACCGGATTGCACCTGAGTTGGATGAACGTGTTCCGTATGATGTTTTGATTCAGGGAAAGAGCGGAAGCAGGGATGCAATACTCGAGCAATTTCGAGAAGATACGAGCTCTATCTTATGTGGCACTCGAAGCTTCTGGGAGGGTGTGGATGTACCCGGCGAGTCTCTTTCGCTAGTGATTATCGATAAAATGCCATTCGCTCCACCGAATGATCCACTGCTGCAGGCACGTATCAAATCGTGCGAAGAGAAGGGTGGAAATGGCTTCAAGGATATCCAGCTTCCAGAGGCGATTGCAGTCCTGAGGCAGGGGGTCGGCCGCCTGATCCGTAACAATGAAGATCGCGGTGTGATGGCGATTCTGGATTCACGCCTCTATCAGAAGTTTTATGGTCGTGAGGTGGTAAAAAACCTGCCTCCAGCACCGATCAGAGACGATCTTGCCGAAGTCCGCTGGTTTTTTGAGGAGCATGATTAAATTTCTAACCTGTTCAAATGCGCCAAGCTAGATCTGACCCTGATATTCTTATTCTTTACTTTCTGTTGTTTTCTTTTTATTTGGAAGCGTTGCGATAACTATTAGCATGATTACACCACTTGTTAAATATGCTGTAATCATGCTTCCAATTTTACCCGAAGTTGTATCTAGGAGCCCTGGGTTAGTAGTTTCAGCGGCATAGAACGTAAAAACACCTATTGCATATGTAAATATCAAAGATATTAAGAACCATGCGACACCAGTTCTTCCTTTCCAAGATTGAGCTAGCCAACCGATTAATATACAAAATACTAATGTGCTTATTATAATCATTTTTTATCCTTGGTAATTATTATTATTTAAATAATTAGATAATTATATGGTATATAAACTGGTCTCAAAGATTCAGCGAAAATGGAAATTCCCATATAATCCCCTAAGTTGTACTAATATAGACGGTATCTTGGAAATGGCAAACTGGTCGGTACACTCTTCGGCATGATGAATTTGTTGGTTACTCTCTAGTGACAAAGATCGTTGTTGCGCCGGACTCATTTAAGGGCACGCTCAGCTCTATTGAAGCAGGCAGGGCTATTGGCAACGGTATTCATGCTGTTCTGCCCGATGCTGAACTGCTTTTGTCTCCACTTGCAGATGGTGGTGAGGGAACAGCTGATATTTTTACCGCTTTCCTTGATTTTAACCAATGCCTGATAGAGTCGGCAGAACTGGTTGGTCTTTATCAACAGGAGATGAGTTGCAAACCTGTCAAAGAGAGGGGCACGCATGCAGTCGGCCGTGCCATCTTATGCGCTTTGGATGAGGGAAAACGCGATATTATTATTGCTCTTGGTGGTTCTGCTACCAACGATGCCGGGCTTGGCATGCTGATGGGGCTGGGAATGGAGGCGTGGGATGATGATGGCAGTCCGGTTGAGCCGACACTTGCTGGCCTCCTGAAGCTGGATCGAATCGACACCTCTAAATTGGACAGGCGCCTCTCTGAGTGCCGTTTTACAATTCTGAGTGATGTCATGTCACCTCTATGCGGTAAAAATGGCGCTACGGCTGTTTACGGGCCTCAGAAGGGTATTGAATTCCCTGACATTGATCGGATTGATGATGCTATCTGCAATTTTTCGAGCTGCTGTGGTGAGAACTTTGGAATTGATGCTTTTAACAGTGCAGGGGCAGGAGCTGCTGGAGGTCTGGGTTATGCCTTGATGCTGCTTGGTGGTGAGATCGTCTCAGGTGCCCGTTACATCATGGAGGCGACCGGGTTTAGGGATCAGATAAAGGGCGCCGATTGGGTGGTAACCGGGGAGGGGTGTTCTGATCTGCAGACCCTGAACGGAAAACTTCCGATGGTGGTTGCCGATGAGGCGAATAAAGCAGGTGTTCTAGTTGCACTTCTTTCAGGCTCTATTGATGCAGATGCCAGGGAGTATCTATCTGAACGGTTTGATATGGCGATATCAGTCACACCGGATGGTTTGAGCAGTGATGAAGCAAAACTTCAGGCAGAAGCTCTGCTGACTCAAGCTGCTGCGGCTTTCGCAGAGAGAGTGAAGCGTGGCGATTAAGTTTCCTGATCCTTCAGAGGCTGATGAGCAGGGGCTGCTTGCGATGGGCGGTAACCTTGAACCGGAAACGCTTCTGGCAGCCTACAGTGGAGGCATCTTCCCATGGTTTTCTGAGGGTGATCCGATCCTCTGGTGGTCTCCTGACCCCCGGCTGGTGCTATTTCCTGAAGATTTCCACAGCTCCAGACGGCTGGTACGCCGACTGAAACAGGATCGCTATCGCTTCTCATGGGATGAGGCGTTTGAAGCGGTGATCACAACCTGTGCCGAGATTCCTCGAAAGGGTGAGTCCGGCACCTGGATAATACCTGAGATGCTCACAGCGTATAGAAGATTGCATGAACTGGGCCATGCTCACTCCGTTGAAGTGTGGGAGGGGAGTGAACTGATTGGAGGGCTTTATGGTGTGTTGTTGAACAGCATTTTTTTTGCTGAATCGATGTTTAGCCGAAAAACCGATGGCTCAAAGATGGCATTAGCCAAACTGGTTGAGCGTGCAGAATCTGAGCAGTGGAAGTTGGTCGATTGCCAGTTTCACACTGGTCACCTTGAAAGTCTTGGTGCGAAAGAGATCAGCAGGGCTGAGTTTCTTACTATGATCGCTAAATAGCATGTCACATAAGTTCCGGGCTAAATGGCTTATCTATGTGCCGGAAACAGTTGTTACACTGTTGGCAGAGAGTGGCAGTTATCCGGGCCCATCATTATGAGCAGCCCCTTTATGCTCCTGCTTTTTACCACATAAATGGCAGAAATGGGCCCCAACAGGGGTGTTTTTACGACAGTGTTGGCACACGTTTGTGTGCTTCAGATGCTCAGAAAGTTTAATTGATACCGTGCCAGTCAGTATGGCAAACATCGTAATGCCGGTAAGCATCAACACAGCGGCTTCTATTTTTCCGCCTACGGTTTGAGGGATCAAATCGCCATAGCCAACCGTGGTCATGGTTACCAGACTCCACCAGCAGCCAACAAACGCATTCGGAAAGGTCTCAGGCTCAATATAGTGTATCAGATTTCCTGAGATAAGAACGATAATGCAGATACTTGCCAGTACCACAAAGATAATGTCGACAATATCAGCCATGGAAGCAAAGAAGAGGCGCATTGCTCTCAGGTATCGGATTAGCTTGAGAAGCCTTAATACGCGGAGCAACCGGATAGCAACTGAGACCTGGCCAAAGAGCAGTAGTGGTAGCCAGGTAAGAAGATCTACGATGCCGTAGACACCGAAAATATAACTGCGGCGATCATGGGCGGAGTAGATCCTGGCAAAATATTCAATTGCAAAAAAAAAGGTGATCAGTTTTTCAAATAGATAAATGTTATTTCTGGTTTCGTCAGAGATGGAGCCCAGCGTGCCATACATCGAAACTATAACGCTGGCTGCAATGGTGAACATAATAAGCAGATTCGTTGTTCTGCCCAATTGAGACTGAAGGTTAAAGAGAGAAGTGTTGAGCCACTCTTTTATAGGGTTGTCAGAAATGTTTATGTTCTGAGGGTGCTGCTTCATAAGTCTATAAAGAATTGCACATTTTCTCGTTGTTGTAAATTTTTGGAAGTAGGCAAGCCACCCGGTTATCGACTATTCTTGTGATTAAGGAGTAGTGCCTATGTCTTTTAATCAGGAAAACAAACGGGAATTTGAACGCTACGATATTTCATTGAACGCAGAGGTGAAGTCATTTGATGATCTCGGTAACGAACATCGTGAAACAACTGTTCTGGAGGATATATCAGGTGGGGGAGCACGATATGTCACAATTCACCCTGATCACTACGCCATTGGACAAAAAGTTGATCTCACTATTCAACTTCCCGGCGGCAGCGTGCTAAACGCTAAGATGGAAGGCACGGGTAGAGTGATATGGATGGGAGAATTTGAGGAGGGTGAGATAAGCATCGGCATCTGCATGGATGATTTGATGGTTTTCGAACATATCGTAGACGGCAGCGATTAAAATGGTTGAGCAGAATTTCAAGCCTCCTCCTTTCAGGAAGCCGGTAAGTCGCCATAGTTTCTACAAAGCTGCCTGGATGCTCTATGCACTTGCCTGCCTGTTCCCTTATCTGGTTGGGATTTACCTTATTTTTGAGATCAAAATTGATATCACTCACACTATTATTAATATTCTCGGCTTAACACTGGTGCTGATTTTATTGGGTGCGTTAATGATTGAGGCATTTGCCAGAAGGCTACGTTATCTGGCCAAAAGAGTTGCTCTCACTGCGCATGATGGTTCAACGAAAAAGTTAGATGCAAAAGAGAATGATCTTGAAGAGGTGTATACGCTAACCCGTGATTTCAACGTCATCGTTGATGAACTGGAACGTCATAAAATTCACTCCAAAAAGATCACAGCCCGTATGCTTTCTTATGTGAATGATCTGGATGCTTACGAGAAGAAGTTTAGGGAGGAGTCACTGATCAGGGCTAATCTTAGCCGCTATGTGGGCAGCGATGTGGTTGATGAATTGATTCGCACCGAGAAGCCTGCATTTGAGAATGTGGAGTGTACGGCAACCATTCTTTTTGCCGATATCAGGCGTTTTACAACACTCTCCGAAGCTATGGAACCGGAGCAGATTATTACTGTGCTAAACAGCCATTTCGCCACCATGGTGCCGATCATTTTTAATTATGATGGCGTGCTTGATAAGTTTGTTGGTGATGAGCTCATGGCGGTATTTCGTGATCGCCCTTACGGTGAGAGAGCTCCTATGCGAGCTATACGAGCTGGTATTGATATGATCGATGCGCTTGAAAGAATGAAGGCTGAAAATAAAGGTGCCTACTCTATGCTTGAAATTGGTATAGGTATTAACACTGGTCGAGTCGTGATCGGTAATGTTGGCTCTGAAAACAGAAAAGATTATACCGCTATTGGGGACACGGTGAATGTGGCTGCCAGATTTGAGCAGATTGCTTCCGGACAGGAGATTATTGTTGGTGAAACAACTTACGATATCTGTAAGGAGAGTATCCCGATGGAAGAGACGGGTGAGATCATCCTGAAAAACAGATCAAAGCCCGTATTTGGCTATAGAGTGATAAGAAAAAGGGTTTGATGAAAAAGAAAACTTTTTTTGACAAAAAGCTGAAGCGATATAGATAATCTGGTAACCAATCAGAGGGTTGGAGAGGTGAGAATTTCTGCGCCATCTTCACGCAGGGCGAGCGTATGCTCAAACTGCGCAGAGAGTGATTTATCCCGTGTAACCACAGTCCATCCGTCACTCAGAAGTTTTACTGCTGCTTTGCCAATATTTACCATGGGTTCGATGGTAAATACCATGCCAACCTGCAGTTCGATACCGGTGCCAGGCTGACCATAGTGAAGAACCTGTGGATCTTCGTGAAAATTCCGACCAATACCGTGACCACAATATTCGCGTACGACCGAACATTTCTCTCCTTCAACATAGCTCTGGATAGCATGACCAATATCGCCGAGTGTCGCCCCGGGTTTGGCTGCAGCAATTCCTATCTCCAGTGCTTTGCGCGAGGTTTCAATCACTTTTTTATTACGAGGCTTGGGTTCGCCGACGGAAAAAGTCTTGCTCGTATCCCCATGCCAGCCATTGAGAATGGAAGTGACATCGACATTGATGATATCACCGCTTTTCAGCTTTTTCGGGCCGGGAATACCGTGACAGACAACATGATTAACGGAAGTACAGACCGATTTCGGAAAGCCACGGTAGTTCAGCGGCGCGGGTATGGCACCATGTTTGATAGTGTAGTCGTGAACAATCTCATTGATCTCATCTGTACTGATGCCTGGGCGGATATGCTCTTCAATCATTACCAGAGTATTGGCTGCCAACTGGCAGGCGGGCTTCATAGCCTCAATTTCTTCCGATGTTTTGATGTGAACCATACTTCCCTCACAATGTGTCTTGTAACAGATGCCAACTATGGCGTAATCTGTAGCCAAGGTCACCCATACACTGAAGAGGTGATGAAGGGAGGTGTCGATGCGCGTCTATCTGGTGCAACATGGCTTGGCAAAAGAGAAGAGCGAAGATACAGAACGTCCACTTTCTGATCAGGGAAGAGAGGATGTAGCCAGAGTTGCGGGCTTTTTAAGCCTGTTTGAAAAGCCTCGACCTGAAAGAGTACTGCATAGTGGTAAACTAAGAACAGAGCAAACTGCTGCAATGTTTGCTGAAGGGTGGGGTTTTTTACCTGTAGAGCATGCATTGGATATCGAACCTGACTCAGACCCATCAATCTGGTCTTCCCGTTTCACCTCGATGAATAGCGATTTGATGCTGGTGAGTCACCTGCCATACCTGCAACGGTTAGCCGGACTTCTGTTGTCCGGGAACGAAGAGCGCGAAGTGGTTCGTTTTAGAAATGGAGGTGTGGTCTGCCTGGAGCATGATGGAAATGGCTGGTCGATTTGTTGGCAGGTGAACCCAACTCTCTTTTATGGTGAATGAAGAGCAGTTCAGAGAAAATCCTGTTGTTGGCTATAGTAGCAGGGATCAAGTGGATTTCTGCCGCTACACTCATCCTCACTGCCCCAAATGGTTTCGCTGTCTGAAATAACATGCATAGCAACATTAGTTAGTCGTCCCGGAGTAATACCTGTTCCCGTCAGGTTGGCACCCTGAAGCTTTGCTTCGTGTAATCTAACGCCAAAAAGGTTGCTATTTGTAAGGTCTGCGTCATTGAGTGTGGTGGTAGACAGGTTAGCTCCCGAGAGAATTGTGGCTCGAAGGTCGGCCTGATCAAATATCGAGCCGTTCAGATCTGATCCCATAAGCTGGCTTCTATAAAGATTTGCATGCGAGAAGTCACACCAGCCAAGTTCGCATAACTCCATCAATGATTCGGATAGGTCAGACCTGGAAAACGTGCTACTCATCCCGTTTGAAAAACGCATATCAATACCTTTTAACTCTGCATGTGAAAAGCGGCAGTTGCTAATATCACTCATCCGCATACTTGAGCCATTGAGATGAATGTGATCAAGGCTGCACTTTTGAAGTTGCATACCATCAAGTATCAGGTTGGGTTGAGGTGTATCAACAGTGGTCAGCAGTGTCCGAATCAGAGCATTAGCACTTCGAACATAGGGTTTACTTCGGTAAGTGTTGAGCTGCTTTTGGGAGAGAGGGGGGGAGAGAAGGCGGAAACTTTTTTCAAGTATGCCGCTACAGGCAGCGAGGATGGCCTGATCGATGTTTTGATGGCCATCAGAAAGATCATGCGTGGCATAAGTTTGCAGATCGTGAACGGCAACGCGCAGCTCAAGCTCTTCGTTGGCAGGAATGGATGGAAGCCGTTCAAACAGCTCTGCCAATCCTTTTGGCCATGGGGTTGTATCGTGATCTCTCCTCACATTGACTCCTCCTGGTTGAACTCTATCGGCAGTAGGGAAGAATTCATGAGCTTTGTGAGTACAGGTTAGAGTTGTTAACGGCCGTAAAGCCTGTTGAGTTCACAGAATTGCTCAGCAATAGCGTGCAGAGCATCCAGATCATCAAGTCGCCAGTTCCAGTTTCCCTCCAGTGTGCCCGGCGTGTTGAAACGAGCTTCTCCGGGCAGTCCTAAAAGGTCCTGAACAGGAAGAATTGATAGTCTGGCAACAGATGCCAGTGCTGAGCGAACGAGAGGCCAGGGCATCTCTTCTTTAATATCCAGATAATCGGAAACATGTTTTTTCATATGATCGGGAAGCGTATCAACCCAACCCATAGTTGTGTCGTTGTCGTGCGTTCCTGTGTAAGCCACGGATTGAAGTTCGTGGTTATGTGGCAGATAAGGGTTAGATGCATCGCCACCAAAAGCAAACTGTAGTATTTTCATGCCTGGCAGGCCGAATTTTTCTCTCAGCGCAGTTACCTCAGGTGTGATTAGTCCCAGGTCTTCGGCAATCAGTGGTAGTTGCCCCAACTCATTTTTCAGGGTTGTCAGTAACGCTTCTCCGGGAGCAGTTCTCCACTCTCCGACACGTCCATCCTGCATGTCACCAGGAATACTCCAGTAAGACTCAAGCCCACGGAAATGGTCTATGCGTAACAGATGCATTCGAACCAGTTGTCGCTTAATGCGTTTGACCCACCAGGCGAAACCATTTTCCTGATGTGATTCCCAGCGGTAGAGGGGATTCCCCCAACGTTGTCCGTTTTCAGAGAAGTAGTCGGGAGGGACTCCGGCCACCTCTTCACAGCGACCCTCATCATTAACTGTAAAGCAGCTTCGGTTTGCCCATACATCAGCCGAATCATGAGCAACATAAATGGGAAGATCACCAAAAAGCATAATCTTACGATCTTCAGCATACTGTTTGAGTTTTTGCCACTGATAGGCAAAGAGAAATTGCTCAAACTGTACCTGTCGAACACATGATGTGTGTTCAGCCTTGGCTACGCCCATTGCACTTGCAGACCTGTCTCTGAGTGGCTCAGGCCATTCCCACCATGGAAGGTCTTGATAATCATTTTTCAGCGCGGTGAAGAGGGTGTAATCATCCAGCCAGTCTGAGTTCTGGATGAGGAAGGAGTCTACGACTTCAGCGAGTTCGCTATCTTCAGCAACATGGTTCCAGAAGCCATCAGCAGCTTTGCTTCGAGCCTTCTCCGCAGAGACTCTTCCATCTATCACTGACTGGCAGCAATCTTCACTTAGCCAGCCCCTGATCACACAGTCTCGAAGGTCCAGAAACTCAGGGTTTCCGGCTGAAGATGAGAGCGATTCATAAGGTGAACCGTGTCCATGGGTAGGACCTAACGGCAGAAACTGCCAGACTGAAAAACCAGCACTGGCAATGGTATCAATAAATTCACGCGCTTCATCACCCAACACACCGCGTGAGAAGGGACCGGGAAGTGAGCTTATATGAAGAAGGACACCGGAACGCCGGCGGTCAATCCAATGATTCAATGAAGACATCCGAAAAATGCTTTCCTGCATTTATCTCGTAACACATCAGTAAAAACGTGGCTTCCCTGATATTCACGAATTCTGCTGGATTCGCCCGCCCAAGGTGAATTGCGAAGCAAGATAGAGTGCCCTGGGGTAATCTGTGGCGGGATAGCTGAGCCCTTGAAAAAAGCTTCGGTCACTGCATATGAAGGTGCAGAGAGTGTGGAAAACACGCTCGTAAGCAGAGAAAGTCGTGGGAAGGCTGTTGTAGGCGTATCATTAATCATCGTGACCTCTACGCATAGTTCCGCCGCCTTCAGCATCACCACCACCCTTGGAGATGTGGTCATCGAGTGATGCCGGAGCAATCAATCCAAGTAGTTGGTATAGCTTCTTCAACTGCTGGCGATAGAGCTGATCAAAATCTCTGACTGCAGCTCCAGGATTGTAATCACCAAACCACCAACACCAGTCAGAACCTTCACAGATTCTTAACTGCTCTTTAGCTGCCTCCTGCTGCTCTTCAGTGAGTTTGCGAAGAGCTTTGTCGAATGCTCGTTTGGCATCAATCAATAGTTCCCAGCCACGGGTTTTGGCTTTGTCACCAATCCAGGTCGATAGATTGCCGTACACCCATGAACCGGATGTGAGTTTGTTTAACTGCTCAGTTGCCGGATGTTCTTCCAGGTAATCACTGAATGTAGTCAACTCATAATCATCGTGCTCGGCAATGGATTGATATAAATTGATTAGAAATGGCATAGCATTCTCGTGATAATGCTCCCATGCGTTCTCCCCATCCATAATGATCGAAACGATAGGGGCTTTCATGCCCTGAGTGCGATGTCGGATGCCAGCCAGCTCCTGCATGAAGTTGTTGATGGCATCCTGTGTATCCCAACGGGAGTACTCAAACCCGAGAAGATCGGAGAGGTGATCATCACGGAAAAAGCAGCTGATCTGCTGCTCATCTTTGCCTACCAGCCAGGGGTGGTAGACCTCTTCGGGTTTGCCCTCTCTGACATTGTAACCCAGTGAGTGATGCAGGACGCCTTCACCGGTTGCGCACCAGTTGAAACCTGCTTCACCAAGCAGTGCCAGCGAATCTTCAGAGACCGCACCTTCCGCAGGCCAACAGCCTGCAGCAGGCTTTCCAAAGATGTTTTCATGCGACTGCTTGGCAAGCTCAATATGATCAATAGCCCGCTCTCTGCCACCAGGGTAGGGGGCATTAGGAATCAGTGCATCAGGAACAGTCTCCAACGCCGTTTTGAAATCAAGCATCAACGGCATAATCGGATGAGCGTATGGCGTGGTTGAAATCTCTATCTTGCCCATTGCCTGAAGCTTACGATGTTTTTCAGGGATATCGCTAAGCAGACCTGCAATCAGGGTCAGTAGATCCCGGCGATCCTGGTAATTAAAGTCACGCTCTTTTTCAATCAGTCTGCGTGCAACAAAATTGGTTTTCCGAATTGTTTCGCCAAGCCATCCTAGATGATACCAGGTGACCAGATCGGTATAGAAGTGCCCACCAAGATATTTGGTAGCATCATGAATCTTGGCATGTTCCGCCAGGTTCCAGAGGCGGCTGAAAGCGGGATAACGATGAAGATTTCTTTCATGGTTAAGGCGGAAACAGGTGCTGAGAAGAAAATCACACTCTTCATCGCTATAGTTACCTGTTTCATGAGCCAGTGCAGCAAGCAGAGGGTCAGGAAGTTCTTCCTGGTCACGGTTGATCCAGTTTCGAAGTTGGGCTGCATAATCTTCGATCTGTGCAGTCAGAGATGGCACATAATTGATAACTGCTCGAGCGCCCGGAACCTGCTCAAGAATTTCAGCCATATCGGTGTAATCTTTGATCGCGTGCAGATAGACCCATGGCAGATGATAACGGCCACTTTCAGCCTCACGATAGAACGGCTGATGCATATGCCAATAGAAGACAATGGATAACGGTTTGCTCATGTTTTTCTTACCTGACATATAAAATTTATAGGGTGTGAAGTTTTTGGCCAAACATATCAGCTGTTACCAGTACAACACCATTTTCACTGACGTAGAAGCGTTTGGTATCTTCTTTTATGTTTTCACCAATCACCGTACCTTCAGGAATTATGGTCCCTTTATCAATAACACATTTGGTGATGCGGCAATTTCGGCCAACGGTAACATCGGGAAGAACTACGCTGTCTTCAACTTTCGCATAGGAGTGAACACGTACGTTGGAGAATAGCACCGATTTGCGAATCGTTGATCCGGTAATCAGGCAGCCACCTGAGATGAGGGAGTCGACCGCCATACCACGGCGATCATCGTCATCAAATGCAAATTTTGCAGGAGCTAGCTGCTCCTGTTGAGTCCAGATCGGCCAATTTGCATCATACATGTTTAGCTCAGGGTTGAGCGTTGCCAGGTTGATATTAGCTTCCCAGTACGCATCGACGGTACCGACGTCACGCCAGTAGCCAGGAGCACCGGTATTGGCATTTACAAATGGGAAGGCAAAAGCGTTGGCGTGTTCGATTGCATGTGGAATCAGATCATGACCAAAATCATGCGTGGATTTGTTGTCCTTTGAATCTTCAAGCAGCCGGTTACGCAGATATTCCGTAGTAAACACATAGATACCCATAGAGGCGAGTGCTTTGGATGGGTCTCCCGGCATCTGTTTAGGATTAGCTGGCTTTTCAGCAAACTCAATAATGCGTTCTTCATGATCAATTGCCATGACGCCAAACTCGCTGGCCTCTTTCAGGGAAACGGGAATACAACCTACAGTAATATCTGCGCCTTTAACTGCATGTGCGGCAATCATCTTACCATAATCCATTTTGTAGATGTGATCACCAGCCAGAACAATGATATATTCAGGGTCATAGTGGCGGATGATGTCGAGATTCTGATAAACGGCATCTGCAGTACCTTCGTACCAGTTTTCACCAGTACGCTGCTGAGCAGGAAGCACTTCAAGAAACTCGCCGAACTGTCCGGATAGAAAACTCCAGCCACGCTGTAGATGGCGTTGTAGCGAGTGAGATTTGTATTGTGTAACGACTGAGATGCGGCGAATGCCGGAATTGATGCAGTTGGAGAGTGGAAAATCAATAATTCTGAATTTTCCACCAAATGGCACCCCTGGTTTTGCGCGCCACTCTGTCAATGCCTTGAGCCTCGAACCTTTACCACCAGCCAGAACTATAGCGACAGTATTAGCTGTCAGTTGGCTGATATTACGTTCCATATGTTTCTTTGGCATTGTCTCCTCCCAGAATATATTGTTTGGTGGGGGGACAGGTTAACATCATTGTCTGAACTAGGCTACGAAAGAGGCTTATTTAAGAGAGCTGCGCGGAGAATCATTTTACGGTATAATGTCGGTGTTGAGGTTTACGTTTCGTATGGAGGGATAATGTCTGTCATTACAAAATCGACCACGCCATTTGAAGGTCAGCGCCCCGGCACGTCAGGTTTACGGAAGAGGGTGAAGGTTTTTCAGCAGCCCAACTATCTTGAAAACTTTATACAGTCCCTGTTTGATGTGATTGGTGATTTTTCAGGCTCGACACTGGTGGTTGGTGGCGATGGCAGGTATTTCAATAAAGAGGCGATTCAGGTGATACTGAAAATGGCTGCAGCCAATGGCTTTGGCCGGGCCCTTGTCGGGTGTGGTGGCATTCTTTCCACTCCCGCAGCTTCATGCGTTATTCGCAAACATGGTGCGTATGGCGGACTTATCCTCTCTGCCAGCCACAATCCTGCTGGCCCGGATGAGGACTTCGGTATTAAGTATAATATTGGTAGCGGTGGCCCGGCTCCGGAAGGTGTGACTGAGGCAATGTTTGCACGCACCGAAAACATCAGTGAATACAATATTCTTGAAGTGGACGACATTTCTCTGGATCAAATTGGATCGTGTCAACTTGGGGAGATGCAGGTTGAAGTGATTGATCCGGTTGCGGATTACGCAGACCTGATGGAGTCGATTTTCGATTTTGATGCGATTCGGGAACTTTTGGCAGGAGATTTTCGTATGGCATTTGATGCCATGCACGCCGTTACCGGACCTTATGCCAAAGCGATTATTGAAAAGATACTCGGAGCACCCGAAGGTACTGTTATGAATGGCATTGCCAGAGATGATTTTGGTGGTGGACATCCCGATCCAAATCTGACCTATGCCAAAGAGCTGGTTGATGTGATGTACGGCGAAAACGCGCCTGACTTTGGTGCCGCATCAGATGGTGATGGTGATCGAAACATGATACTGGGCAGACGCTTCTTTGTTACACCCAGTGATTCTCTGGCGGTCCTCGCAGCCAATGCCCGGCTCATTCCGGGATACGCTGATGGTATCGCCGGCGTGGCGCGCTCCATGCCGACCAGCGCAGCGGTTGACCGGGTAGCCGAGCGTTTGGATATCGACTGTTATGAAACGCCAACTGGCTGGAAGTTCTTTGGCAACCTGATGGATGCAGGAAAAGTGACCCTCTGTGGTGAAGAGTCGTTTGGTACCGGATCGAATCATGTGCGTGAAAAGGATGGTCCGTGGGCTGTACTGTTTTGGTTAAACATTCTTGCCGTACGCAGAATCTCAGTTGAAGAGGTTGTGAAAGAGCACTGGACACTTTATGGCCGTAACTATTACTCCCGGCATGACTATGAAGGTGTCGACTCGGCTGCCGCAGAAGAGATGATGAACTATCTGCGTTCAAGGTTTGAGAAACTTCCGGGCAACAATTTTGGAGAGCGGATCGTTAAGGTGTGCGATGACTTTTCCTATACCGACTCTGTCGACCAGAGTGTCAGTAGCGGGCAGGGTGTACGTATTTTGTTTGAAGATGGTGCACGAATTGTATTCCGTCTTTCAGGAACTGGAACTGAAGGTGCTACGGTAAGGATCTATATAGAGTCCTTTGAGCCTGATCCAGACAAGCATGGTATGGATGCACAGGATGCACTCAGTGACCTGATCGAAGTGGCAGCTACCATCTCACGCCTGCAAGAGCTTACAGGGCGAAGTGAGCCTACAGTTATCACTTGATAGACGACCTGATAAACAGCTTTTATTTATAGGTGTAACCATTGAATAAACAAGGAATAATATGATCAATCTAACATCAAACGCATATGAAGTGATCGAAGCAAGGGGGCAGGATCCATTTGCTTATCTCGGGAGGCATGAAGCAGCAAAAGGCGGTGTCGTTGTTCGTGCATTCAAACCACGTGCAGAGAAGATGTGGATCATCGAAGCGGGTAAAAAGGCGAAGGTGATGTTTCGTATTGAGGGAACCGATCTGTTTGAGGTGGAGCTGCCAAAAGCCTCGTTTGAATCTGTTTATAGTTTCAAAATAGAGAACAGTGATGGCCATAGCTGGGAGGAGGAGGATCCTTACCGATTCTCACCACTGCTTGGCGAGCTCGACCAACATCTCATTGCCGAAGGCAATCACTTCGAAAAGTATAAAATACTGGGGGCACATGTTCGTGAACATGACGGTGTATCAGGCGTTGGCTTTGCTGTATGGGCACCGAATGCATCCAGAGTCAGTGTGGTGGGCAATTTCAACCACTGGGATGGCCGCGAGCATCAGATGCGAGTTCGAGGCTCTTCAGGGGTTTGGGAGATATTCATTCCTGCGATCTGTGAGGGGGAGGTATACAAATTCGAAATTCGTGCTGCAAATGGCGATGTTTTTGAAAAGGTTGATCCTTATGCGCAGCAGATGGAACTGCGCCCAAAAACAGCATGTATTGTGCATGATCCGAGAGAGTACAGATGGCAAGATCATGATTGGTTAAAGAACAGACCGGAACATCAGGCTCTGGATAAGCCTATGAATATCTATGAAGTTCATCCCGGCTCCTGGCGCAAGGTTGATGGCAATTACATGGGTTATCGTGATATGGCACATCAACTGGTCGAGTACTGTCACTGGATGGGATACACTCATATTGAACTTCTTCCTATTACAGAACATCCATTTGATGGTTCATGGGGCTATCAGACGGTAGGATATTTTGCCCCTACCAGCCGTTTTGGAACGCCGGATGATTTCCGTTATTTTGTTGATTACTGTCATCAGAACGGTATCGGCGTATTTCTGGACTGGGTGCCAGCGCACTTTCCCAAGGATTCGCATGGTCTGGCCCGTTTTGATGGCACGCCGCTCTATGAGCATGAAGACCCGAGATTGGGTGAGCACAAGGATTGGGGAACCTATATCTTCAACTTCGGCCGTAATGAGGTGCGCAACTTTCTGATTGCTTCAGCACTATACTGGCTGGATGAATTTCATCTTGATGGCCTGCGTGTGGATGCTGTGGCTTCAATGCTCTATCTGGACTATTCACGTGAAAAGGGTGAGTGGCTTCCAAACAAATATGGTGGTCGTGAAAATCTTGAGGCCGTGGAGTTTTTGAAGCAGTTCAACCATCTGGTGCATGAACGCCATCCGGGAGCTGTTACGATGGCTGAAGAGTCTACCTCATGGCCGATGGTGAGCCGTCCGACCTATCTGGGTGGGCTAGGCTTTACCATGAAGTGGAACATGGGCTGGATGAATGACACATTGAGTTACTTTGAAAATGAGCCTGTTCATCGCAGCTATCATCAGGATCAACTGACTTTTTCTATTATGTATGCGCACACAGAGAACTTTATTCTGCCATTCTCACATGATGAAGTGGTGCATGGAAAAGGTTCCATGCCGGGTAAAATGCCGGGCGATGACTGGCAGCGTTTTGCTAATCTAAGAACCCTCTATGCCTATATGTTTACTCACCCGGGCAAAAAATTGCAGTTCATGGGAATTGAGTTTGGTCAATGGCCGGAGTGGAACCATGATGAGTCACTGTCATGGGATCAGTCGAATTTTATGCCGCATCGAGGACTGCAGCTGATGATGCGCGATATGAATCATCTCTATCGGGATATTCCTGCACTACATGAAGTTGATTTTGAATCACATGGCTTTGAGTGGATTGATTGCAATGATACCGCCCACTCAACCATTAGTTATATACGTCGCGATAAACATGGTGGGTTTGTTGTTGTAGCTCTTAATCTGACACCGGTTGTCAGAGAAAATTACCGTCTGGGCGTACCTGAAGCGGGTTACTATCGAGAGATACTCAATACAGATGCTGACATTTACGGTGGTAGTAACATTGGTAATATAGGTGGTGTTGATAGTGAGGAGGTTGCATGTATGAACAAGTCACACTCTATTGCACTCACTCTTCCTCCACTTTCGTGTGTGATTCTTCGTAATGATTAACAGGAGCTGTTGATTGACTTTGAAGCAGGTTGATTTCTATTTCGATTTTATCAGCCCTTACAGTTATCTGGCCGCCACCCGAATAGTTGAATTTTCTAAGACGAGCAACGCTCAGATTGAGTGGATACCGGTAAACTTACCAAAGCTGATTAAACTGTCGGACAACAAACCGCCGGGGATGATCAAAAACAAAGCGATCTACTCACTTCGTGACCTGAAACGGTGGGCAGCCTATCTGGACGTTCCTTTCAAGATGATCCGGCCGGGTAGCTTTGATAGCAGACCTGCTATGCGACTAGCGGCAGCACTGGATGGAGATGAACGGATTCGCTTCTGTCTAGGTGTGTTTGATGCGCTTTGGTCAGGCAGTGTTGACCCGACTCAAGAGAAGTGGTTAAAGCGAGTTGTTGAAATAAAAGACTTTCCAGAGTCGTGGATAGAGTTAAGCAGGGATATTCTCAATGAAAACACAGAGAGAGCACTCAAGGCGGGTGCTTTTGGTGTACCCACCTTTGTTCTGCATGGGGAAGGGCGAGCTGAGATGTTTTTTGGCGTGGATCGTATGGAGTTTCTTGCCCGAGCCTGTCAGCAGGGTTGAGTTTATTCGAAACGTTTCATACCTATATTACGTAGCTCTTCGCCAAAATCTGGGTATTCAGTGGTAGCATCAGAGATTGCTTCAAGCGGAAACGCGAAAGCAGTTACATCACTATTAGCAATAACATCAGCAACAGGTGAGCTCATACCAGACGAAGAGATTTCTCCGACGATTTTATGACCTTCAACAGTTGCGACATCTTCACCACCACTAACGACACGAACCGTACCGCCGATGATCAGGTATAGATACTCGTTGAATTCACCCTCTGTAATAAGATTCTCATCCGGTTTAAATAGAATGGTTTCGCTCTGCCGCAGCAACTCTTTGCGGGCATCATCAGGCAGGAGTGAAAAAAGACTGTGTTTTTTAAGAATATCTTTTACTGATTCACTCATGCTCTTCTCCTGAATTTGACACTATTACTGAACCATATCTTTATGTTCAAAACCTGTTGTGATCTACATCACTAAAATAGCCCATTTGCATACTCACTGCATCATTTGGATCGGTAGAGATCTGTATCAGGTTGAAATGCAGCCCACGTAAACCAGTACAGGCGTGTATGTGGAACTGTTTTTCCACTTTTTCTATCTGTAATAATCACTCTGTCGCCATCTTTTTGATAATGGATAGTCAGCTCCATGCCATGCCACTTCTCATTCAAAACTCGTTTCTCTTTCAGGTGTTTAATACACCATGCTTTGGATCTGTTATCTATATTGATCCCGACAACCAACTGTTTGGGGTGCAGTCTTAAATCTCTGAGTGTCACATCGAAGTAGAGTAGTGGTGATCTGTCATAGCCTGAGTAGGAATTAGCAGCGTAGTCTCTATAATATTCTGTATGACGGGATAACAAGAGCTATCAGGATAGGCCCTCTCCATGCGCGCTAGCTAGTGTAAATCAGCGGTAGAACTGTTAATTTTCGCCAGCTCTTGGGCCAGCAATGGCTTGTTGCAATAGTTGAGACCATAGTGGCTCACTTTTGGTGTCGTAGAGATGCACGCCTGACTGGTAAAGCAGGGTGGAAGCAGCAAACTGGTGTCACTCAAATGCTATACCACTACCACACAGTGGGCAGTAGATGATAACAAAACGCTCTCCATCAATCCGATCATTCACAACCTCATGCCAGTTCATGATCCACGCTGGTCAGGTCGAGCACCCCTGGGACATGATATAACTGTAAAGTGATAGATGCCTATATGCAGACATCTGATTTATTCGCATTTGATTAACAGCAGCACTCTCTGAACCGGTAACAGTTGCTGATTAAATTCGATCCTTACTGGCACGCAGGTGAGTAAACACCGATAGAGCATCTGCAGGAATATTATTCACTGCTGCATAGCTGGCGCAAAACTCACCATCGGCTGCGCGCAAAAACGGATTGGTGGATCGCTCCGTGCCGATTATTGATGGGATGGTTGGCTCTTTCTTCATTCTGCGCTGTGTATCAACACTGATACGTGATGTCAGTGCACTGTTTTCACGGTCAACATTCCGTGCAAAGCGAAGATTAGCCAACGTGTACTCATGAGCGCAGTAGACTTTAGTGCTATCGTTGAGTCTGGACAGCTTGGAAAGAGAGTCCCACATCTGCTCGTGAGTCCCTTCAAAGAGACGACCACAGCCTCCACCAAAGAGGGTATCACCGCAGAAGAGAGCGTCTTTGATAAGAAATGCTATATGGCCGATTGTATGTCCGGGTACAAATATAATTTGAATCGGAATTTTACCCAAATCAAGCGCAGTGCCCTCTGAAACTTCGATATCAATTTCGGGAATTCGAGCTGCATCAACGCCAGCCCCAATAACCTGACATCCAAAGGATGATTTCAGAGGGATGTTGCCATCAGTATGATCCCAGTGGTGATGGGTGTTAAGAATATGGGTAAGCGGCTTGCCAAGAATCTTGCATGCCTCTTTTACCGGAGTCGCATCGGCAGGATCAACCACCGCCATCATGTCCGAATTGTCTACATCAATCAGATAGATATAGTTATCATTCAGGGCAGGGAGCTGGTGTACGCTAAAACCACTATGTTTATAAGACCACATCTGCCTAATTTAACCCTTCGGAGTCTCGAATGTCACATGGTTCAACAAAAGCGGTACTGACTGCTGTCGTCGGCAATGGCACTGTCACCATCGCCAAGTTTATCGGTTTTGCGTTTTCCGGCTCCAGTGCACTGTTGGCAGAAGCGGTTCACTCACTGGCCGACACGGCCAATCAGGCACTGCTCTATCTAGGCCTGCGTCGTTCCGCGAAGGTGGCGGATGAACATCACCACTTCGGTTATGGGCAGGAGCGCTATTTTTGGAATCTGGTCTCCGCCGTAACTATCTTCTTCATCGGTTGTGTTTATACCATCATGCACTCCGTTGATAGCATCAAGCATGATCATCAGCCTGAGCTGAGTGTTGTTGCATTCTCAATCATCGGTTTTGCATTTCTTGTAGAGGGTTACTCACTTCTTGTTGCACTGACTGAGTTTAACAGACAGCGAAAAGAGAAGGGATGCAGCTTTTTTTCTTATTTTAAGGAGTCGAATGATCCGACTACGGTTGCAGTCCTGATTGAAGATTCTGTGGCCATTGTAGGTCTGCTTCTGGCTATTGCGGGTATGGGTATCTCTGCCTATACAGGCTCAAGCATTTTTGATGGTATTGCAGCCCTTGCTATTGGTCTGTTGATGGGATTTCTCGCTTTTTTTCTGGCGTCTGTAAACAAACGATTCCTGATCAATGCAGCTGACCCAAATATGGACATGGTTGTAACAGAAATATGGGAGGGTGATGATCGTATTCAACGTCTTCAGCGTGTGAATAGCATCATTATTTCTCCGGAAGAGAGTGTTTTAATGGCCGAACTGGAGCTTCGGGAGGAGGAGCTTTTTGCTGATATGAGTCGCACGGAGATTGAACAGGCGGTTCACTTTATGAAGCGTATTGACCTGATCCGACGTTCCCTTGAAGAAGAGGTTGCTTCAGGAGCACCTCAGGCTAAACATATATTCATTGAGTTCGTTGGTTTGCCGGAGAGAGAAAAGCCCTGATGTAAATAGGGTAGCGTCCCGGCAATCCTCTGCTAAGCTTGCAGACACAAAATGTTTTTTGTTTTTTTAAGGAGAATAAAATGAGCGTATTGGTTGGTAAGGAAGCTCCTGATTTCACTGCAGCAGCAGTGATGGCAGATGGTTCCATTAATGAAAGTTTTTCCCTGTCTGACTACAAGGGCAAGCATGTAGTCCTCTTTTTCTATCCACTCGACTTCACCTTTGTGTGCCCAAGTGAGCTAATCGCATTTGATCATCGTATTAAGGATTTTGAAGCGAAGGGTGTACAGGTGATCGGTGTATCTGTTGATTCACAGTTTACCCACGCTGCATGGAGAAATACTCCTGTAAATCAGGGTGGTATTGGCAATGTTGCGTATCCATTGGTGGCGGATCTGACTAAAAAAATCGCTGCGGATTATGATGTTCTTGTCGGTAACACCACTGTTGAAGATGAGTGTGGTGAACAGTTCCATCTATTGGGTGGTGATGTAGCACTGCGTGGCTCATTCCTGATCGACAAGGATGGTACCGTACAACATCAGGTGGTGAACAACCTGCCGTTGGGCCGTAACATTGATGAGATGCTACGCATGGTGGATACACTGCAGTTCACTGAAGAGCATGGCGAAGTATGCCCTGCCGGTTGGAATAAAGGTGACAAAGGCATGTCCCCGGATGCAGAGGGCGTTGCCTCTTATCTGGCTTCTGAAGCCGACAAGCTTTAAATCCATAAGTTGTTGATTTGAAGAGCGGCCCCCTTCGGGGCCGCTTTTTTATTGGTTTAAACTTTTTTGGGAAGCATGATCGTGAACTCGGTGCCTTCTCCGAATCGGCTTTTAACCGAAATAGTACCACCATGGCTATCAATGGTTGTCTGCACATTGGCAAGACCGATACCGGTGCCGTCATCCTTGGTCGTAAAGAGCGGATCAAAAACACTGTCCAGATGAACTTTCTCAATGCCAGGGCCATTATCAATGACTTTCAGTTCAATCCAGGGAAAACAGTCGTTTATCGAAATGGATACGACTCCAGTCTGGCCGCTCTCTTCAATGGCATCAGAGGCATTCTTGATCAGATTTAACATCGCTTGCGTGATCTCAGTAATATCTGCTATTACCATCATCGGGGCATCGGGCCTTTCGTATTCGATTTTGATATAGGGTGGTACCAGCAACTCTGCCAGAGCAATGATCTCCTCAATGACGGTGGTGAGGTTAAGCTCTTCGGTGAGATTGTGTGGCTTATTGGAGAATGAAAGAAGTCGTTCAAGCATTTGTGCTGTGTTATCGACCACCGCATCAATAGCATCGACACTGCGTATGAGATACGGGTCATTATCGGAGCGTTTACGGATCATGATAGCTGAACTTCGGATAATCTGAAGTGAATTACGAATATCGTGCGCGATACCGAATGAGAGCTGACCAAGCATATTTATCTTCTTGATCCTGCTTTCGAATATTCGAGTAGTCTCTTGCTTGTTTTTTCGACTTTTTACCATGATGACTCCCTTCCTCATGTGCCAAAAGCCTTAGCAGTATAGTAGGTTTCTACCTGTTTTCAATAGAATTCAAATCTACTTTATAACAACTGTTACAATACTGACACGAGAGGGTAATTTCACCCTGCTCATCTGCAAGTTCATGGAGTTGCTCCTCAGAAATCGTGTGTAGTGCAGAGACCATGCATTCCGGTTTACAGCCACAATGATAAGCATATTGATCTTCGCCAACAATTTTGCATTTAAGTGAATCAAAGCCCTTTAATATACCGTGAACAGAAGCCTTCTTCAGTGTCTCATTGGGTATTTTAGCCATAGCATCAACGGCTCTGAACCAGTGCTCCTCACCTGATCCCGGCATGGCTTCGAGAAGAATGCCTATATCTCCCTGGATAATAACATCACTCTGAATCTGGGCAGATTGATGCAGAAAGTGGAGGATATGATCAGCCATGTAGTCTGAATCGTGTTCAATAGTTGAGATGTAAGGTTGCCCGATACCCAGATCTCGTACCACTGAAGTTCTGATAGGTTTGCCCATCCAGGCCGAGATGCCTTCATCCAGATGGCTTCTGCTCTGAGGGCCAGCTTCGCTCCATTTAAGAAAACCTCGAACGGCGCCCGTTCTTGCTTCGGCCAGAATGCGACTGATTGGAGCCTGATCGACACTGCTGTCAAGTTGAAGAACCTGGCGGATACCCCCTTTGCTTACGCTCAACAGCAGGATGGAAGCAATTAGTGCCTTGCCAAACATTTCGGCCGGTATACCACTAAAGCCGTGCAGTTCATTGGCACGTGCGATGATGTTATCTGCACGAATAATGGCTCCACGGGCTCGAGCCTCAGGGAGTAGAAAGCGTATCAGGCTATTGTTTTTTTCAGCCACTGATGAGCCTCGGTTAGTGATTTAAAGCAAAGGGATGCGCCAACATCTTCAAGCTCTTCTCTGGAGAAAGAGTCGATAATGCCAGCTGCAAAAACGCCTGCAGAATGACTCGCTTTCATATCGGCTGTCCCATCTCCAATCATGATTGATTCAGCGGGATCAAGTGCCAGCGTTTCACATGCTATTAGTAGAGGCTCAGGACTTGGTTTTTCAGCTCTTCCCTCAATTTTACCAATGATTGTTTGGAAGTAACCATGCCAGCCAAGCAGCTCAATCTGTGCCTCGGCACGATGTTGTCCTTTACTGGTTACAATCGCTGTTGGAACCCTGATATTGCGGAGCCAGGTAAGTAGCTGCTCAGCTCCATCAATAGGTTTAATCTGCTTGAGGTAATCAGCGTCGTGAAGCGCGAGAAAACGAGCCGTGGCAACCTCTTTGTGCTCACCAAACAGAGATGCCATACCGCAATCACCTCGGCCAGTATGGCGTTTAATTGCTTCAGGGCTCATTGTCGCCATGCCATATTCAGAAAGCGTCTGGTTCATAGCATTGATAATGGGGGGGAAGGCGTCGACCAAAGTGCCGTCCATATCAAAGAGAACACCCTTAAAGTCTGGCTTTTGAGTCATACGTTCCCCAGTGCCTGCAGCTTGGCGATGATCAATGATCTTATCTGATTGGCAATCGGACCGGGGCTACCGTTTCCAATTGCTTGTTCATCGACTCTGCAGACAGGAAGCAGGGCGTTGGTTGTACTGCTCATCATGCACTCTGTCAATCCGGTTTCACTCAATTTCCATGGCCGTTCTTCAACTATAATACCTGACTGTTCAGCTATACGGATCACCATACTACGAGTAATGCCGCCAAGTATCCGGTGGCAGAGCGGGTGAGTTACAATATTTCCATTAATTAAAGCAAACACATTGGTTGAGCACCCCTCAAGAATATACCCATCGAGATCTAGCCAAAATGTCTCATCCACGCCATGAGCTGCAGCCTCCTGTTTACCCATAACACTGGCCAGCAGGGCAATGGATTTGATATCGCATCGTCCCCAGCGGAAGTCTTTCAACGTAATCGCTGAGGCCCCTTCATTCAGCTGTTTAGGTGAGGGGATAGGAAGCTCTCTAACCGTGATGATAAGTGTTGGGGTCATCGATTCAGATACATGGTGTGAGCGGGGGGCCACACCGCGAGTTACCTGAATATAGATCATGGCATTAGAGAACGGATTCTTCTCATAGCTCTGTTGAACCAGCGACTCAAGTTCACTCAAAGGAGAGGGGAGAGGAATGCGAATCGCCATGCAGGAGTGTTCCAGGCGTTGTAGGTGAGGTTTTAAATCAAGAAAGTTTCCACCCAGACAGGCGATGACTTCATAGACGCCATCCGCGAATTGAAAACCACGATCTTCGATATGAATCGTTGCATCATCAAGCGGAAGAAAACAGCCGTTGACGTAAGCGGTGAGGTTCTTTTTCACTCTTCGGTTGTAGCCTCTTCGTTGTTGGAGCTACGCCACCAGAGACGCAGGCTATCCCACTGACGTCCAAGCCAGGATGCCTGCTCAACACTTTGTAATGCCTGCATTGCAACGGAAGAGAGTATCTGCTCACTATCTCCATCACGGACGACAGCATCGATCGTTCCAATCAGTTCACCCTGTTGAATCGGGGCTTTCAGCGGCGATTCATAGCGGAGCCTGAAAGCCAGTGCATTCTCATTGCCTTTCGGCATGGTAACCCAGATTGGGGTAGAAGGTTTTAACCAGACATTCTCACTGGTGCCTTCAAAAACCTCAACCTGCCTGCGAATATCACGCTCTGCAGGTCGTAAAGTTACAAAGTTTCTGAATCCATGTAGCAGTAAGGTGCGGGACTGTTGCTGGCGGGCTTTATCAGATGTTGTTCCTAAAACGGCTGATACAAAACGGGTATTGTTTCGTTCAGCTGAGGAGACCAGGCACCAGCCCGCCTCTTCAGTGTGGCCCGTTTTGATGCCGTCCGACTCTGGCATGCTCCAGAGCAGGCGATTCCTGTTCCATTGGGTACGTCCATCAAAGGTGTAACTTTTTTCGCTGACAAGTTTGTACAGCTCAGGAAAGTCACGCCACAAAGCCGCTCCAAGTCTGACCATATCAAGGGCAGTACTATGGTGGCCCTTAACAGGAAATCCGGTTGCATTAACAAAGTGAGTATGGGTAAGACCAAGTTGAATAGCCGTCTCATTCATGCGCATGACAAAAGCCTCTTCCGACCCTGCAATATGCTCTGCCATGGCAATACATGCATCATTGCCGGACAGGGTGGATATCCCATGCAGGACCTCTTGAACAGTTGGTTTCATGCGTGGTTCAAGGAACATGGTGCTGCCACCAATTTTCCACGCTCTGTTACTGACAGGAATACGTTCAGTGGGGTCAAGACGCCCCAGTTTTATGTCCTGAAAGGCCAGGTAGAGAGTCATGATTTTAGTCAGGCTGGCAGGGGCAAGCTGATCATTTTCATTGTGACTGCTTAAGACCTGACCTGAACGGGCGTCCATCAGTGCCCATGATTTGGCTTCAATGGCAGGCGATTGTGGCCAGTTGATAGCTGATGCCGTTAACGGAATCAGCATCATAACAGTCAGTACCATTTGTTGTAGCCATGCTTTTGTCACCATTGCCAATTCTCCTCAGGCTCTGCAATCCATTGCTGTTCCTGCTCTATATCCATCGCAGGGGGTAGAGTAGATAGCCTCTCTGCATGCAGCATTAGTCGCGAATGTGTTTTTCCGCCGTAACGGCTGTCACCAAGAATGGGGCATCCTAGGTGTGAAAGATGGATGCGCAATTGATGAGTTCGTCCAGTATGTGGAATGAGTCGAATTAGCGCTCTTCCTGAACGCCGCTCAATCACCTCAGCTTCAGTGTCACAGGCTCTGCCATTACTCTCAACATGATAACAACCAAGTTTGTCCCGCCGCTTTCCAATCGGCAACGTGATCCGCTGTTTATCCCACTCAGGCGCTGGCTCAACCACAGCCAGATAGAATTTTTTTACATGGCTCTTCCATAGCCTTTGCATTCTATCCAGCTGCTTTGGATCAGAGCAGAAGAGCATCAGGCCTGAAGTATCACGATCAAGCCGGTGAACCGGGCGAAGCTCCTCACCGTTTTGGGATGAAAGCTTCAGATGCTGGGTCAACTCTTCGGGCAGTGTGCCCTGGCTGCGATGCAGTGCCTCCTGAGCATACTGACCACTCTGTTTATGGATCAGGTAGAAAGGGGGGTGCTGCCAGATAAGTTGTTCTTCATTAAAGGGGAGTAGCGTTTCATCATTAAGCATCACAATGCGAACCGTTTCGCCGCCATGCAAAGCTAAACCGATATTTCGGCACCGTTTTCTGTTGATATAGACGCCGCCTTCATGAATAGCGCGACGTATTCGCTGTTTTGAAAGCATCAAGTTTTCAACCATGAACTGATCAAGTTGAATCTTCTCAAGCCGGTCAGGTACGGTCAGTGTTTGATCCTGAAAATGGGCCATCAGGATGAGCTGTGGTTCAGCGCAGAGATAACCTCATCATGAGTTTTGCATATGGTCATCAACTCAAAAACGTGATCAACAGACATCACCAGACTTTTGTGAAGCTGATCGTGAATCTTTTGCCACATGTCGCCGTAAAGAATCAACGGTCTCGGCTCAAGCACATTAATGGCCATAAGATCCCAGCTCATCGCCAGCTCAGCCAGTGTTCCAAGTCCGCCGGGGAGCACCAGATATGCATCGGTCTTCTCGATCATAACCTGCATACGATCAAAAAAATCTTTGGCTCTGATCTCTTCACTCAATGTATTATTGGGTGGGGTAGGGAAGCACTCAAGCGTAATACCACGTACATGACCGCCACCTTGCCTGATTCCCTGTGAAAAGGCCGCCATCATCCCCTGATGGCCACCTGTTATGCCGTCCCATCCGATGTTGGCCAGCTTGGAGGATAGTTGTTCAACATCTGCAAAGATTGGCTCTTCAGGTGCAACTCTTGATGATCCGAAAGCGGTGATCAGTCGGCGTGTTGAACTCATGATTATTCTATGACAACAATGGCGTTGCTGTACCCCTGTTGTTGAAGCGAAAGCACATTGGTTTCAATATGTTTTTCATCATCGTATGGGCCAATTCGAACGCGATAGATTTCGGCATAGCCACCATTTTTTGCATAGATCGCAACAGTTGGATAGTTATCCTGTAGCTCACGCTTTAACCGACTGGCATTAGCTTGTGAAGAGAAGGCACCAAGTTGAATATACATAGCACCGTGACGAGCCATGGAAACAGACGGTGTTGCCACAGGTTGCGGGGTAAAGCGTGGAGATGGAACTTTAGGCGTGCTCTTGGATCTGTTTTCTGCATTAAATGCTGTCATACTGTCACTCAATACCTCTACACGCACAGAGGCAGTGCCGGCATTGTCATAGGCCAGCGCTTTTGCGGCAGCATAAGAGAGATCGATCACCCTGCTTTTAACAAAAGGCCCTCGATCATTCACACGAACGACCACGGAACGACCATTATTAAGATTGGTTACCCGAACCATGGTCGGTAAAGGCAGGGTCTTGTGAGCAGCTGACATGGCATACATGTCATAGCGCTCACCATTAGCAGTTTTTTTTCCGTGGAACTTGGTTCCATACCATGAGGCAACACCGGTTTCGTTGTATCCATTTGCTGTTGCCAATGGGTAATACCACTGCCCGGCAATTTTGTAGGGCTTGCCGGTTTTTTTATACCCGCCACGGCCACTCGGCAGTTTGCCTTTGTGATGCGATTTATATGCAGAGGGCGAAGGAGCAGAGTCATATGTGCTGTTTGATGGCGAATAGTTCACATGTGACTTACTGCAGCCAGCCAGCAGTGTGGCTACTGCAATCGCGATGAAGATATTTAGGATTGGCCTGATAAAGAGGGTGATCATGATTCTACACCACACTTGTCGCAGCCCAGCATGTTTGCCAGCTCCGTGATTGCCATAGCGTAATTGTAGGAACGGTTCCAGCGGGTAATAACGTAAAAATTATAGTGAACCAGCGCAGTACGCTTGCCTTGAGCTGTTTTTCGCTGAATTAATGCGACTCTATCATCATCCATCCAACTCTCTGGAATATCCAGCGCAACATGTTTACGAATTTCGCTCAGTTTATGCCATTTTTTTGTCTCATCTTTGAGCATTCTTTTGATAAACAGCTTGTTGGGAACCTTGTCTAACCAATGAGCCACAGGGCGATCTGCACTCCATCCATGTCTATCAAAGTAGTTGGCAACACTGTTAATAATATCATCCGGTGATCCCCAGACATCTCTCTTTCCATCACCATCTGCATCGACAGCGTAACCTCGAAACGATGAGGGGATGAACTGTGTCGTACCGAAAGCGCCTGCATAAGAGCCTTTGATCATAGCAGGGTCAATTTTTTCTTCCTGACAAAGTAGTAATAGTTCGCCCAGCTCTCTGCGGAAAAAATTCGCCCGTCTTGGGTAACCGGAAGCCAGTGTGTAGAGCGAATCTAACACACGGTCTTTACCCTTATAGTGTCCGTAACGTGTCTCCATACCAAGAATGGCAGCAATAACCTCAGGCTGTACACCGTAACGCTTTTCAGCACGATCAAAGATCACTTGATGCTCTTTCAGGTAGGCCAATCCTTTATCGGCCAGTCGCTGATGAACAAACAGGGGGCGGTACTCGCCATAGCTTCTTGATTCATATGGCGTTTTGATTCGTTTAATCACACTCTTGTCATACACAGCCTGAGAGATGGCCTTTTCAATGAATCCGATCTTTAATCCGGTCTCTTCCTGCAGCTTCACAATCATCTGCTGGCGTTGAGAGGCGGTTGCTGAGATAGCTGATGCAGGCGCAAGTGATAGTGCGGCCAGTGCGGCAGATCCGTTCAGGATCAGTTTTCGGCGGGTAGCATCAGGCGTGTTATTCAAGCTCATTTCAGACATGTCGAAAGCCTAACGGCAGGAGGATCAAACCGATAGTGAAAAGCTTAAAAGAGAGGGGGTATTTTTCTTGTTAGCAAACACTATAAATGGCTTAAAAAATAAACTCGCGTTTTTCCGGTAGCCCTTCCATATTCTGAAGCAGGGTTTCAAATGGCGTAGTTTTTGTGCAGGCAGAGCCTTGAATCAACATATGAACCAGCGAAACGACCGGGTTTTTACCAATGAAAGCAACAATTTGACCGTTCTCATTTAACAGTGATTTGATATGATCAGGAACCTCTTCAATAGCTGCAGCAAGCACAATTACATCAAAAGGGCTACTTACGCCTGCGGCTGACAGTGCGTCTGCATCCATGGCGTTCACGTGAACCACTGAGGCGTTGGTGACACCGTGTACCTTAAGGTTGGCTTTGCAGAGTTTAGCAAGCTCATCGTGAATTTCACAGCTCACAACTTCTTCCGAGCGCATAGCAAGCATGGTGGTAAGAAACCCAGTACCGCCACCAATTTCTAGCACTCGCTCTGAACCAGTCAGTTGAAGGCTATCCATAATGCTGGCTTCCTGAAGTGGACTGAGCATCTCCTGATTGCAAGGGAGAGGAACATGGCCTTCCATGTAGGCCAGACTACGTAAGTTTTCGGGAAGGTAGGCATCGCGGGGCAGGGACTCGATCATGTCCAGGAGTTCCGGTTCTAACACTTTGCAACATCGAATCTGGTATTCAACCATATTGCGGCGAGCGGCTTCCAATGTTGCTGTGTTCATGAGTGATCTCCCGAATGAAAGTTGCTAAATCCTGCAACAGAGAGGCTCGAATAACAAGTATTCTGTGTGATCTAAATCACAATAAGGCTTCATTATCGCTGTTTAAAGTATCGGCTTTTATGCTTCAAAAAACAGGCACAATATTATTGATCAATGGTTGACTTATTGACACCTGTTTCATGGGGGCTTCAGATTGAATTGAAATTCAACTTGGGGTATTTGGGCTGATAGTTTACTTGGCGAAGAGCTTGAAGTTTCTCAGAACTTTTTCTGCTTCATTAAGGCTCCCTGCCTCGATAATTCGTTGACTGTCTATCTCTACCTGTAGAGCGGGTGCATTACCACATGTCAGTAACAAAAAGGGTGAGTTATGCAAAATGCTAATGCTCTCTCCAGATTTGAGGAGCACCTCTCTGATTAAAACCGGAGGTTCATCAGGCGACGAGAGCTGCAGCCAGATGTCAGAATCAACAGCAGTGAGCCTGTATTCATGCATTACTTTGGAATCAGCTACTCTCTCTTCAATTGTTTCAGTGACAGGGATGGATGCGTTTTCCATGAATACAGTCGAGGTAGAGCCACTATCGGGTAATTTCGTTACAGGCCCATCTTGAAAAAATGGTGGCGAAGAATCAGCAATAACTGACCGCTCAGACTCCAAAGAGACATTGACTGAGTTGCTTTCATCAAAAAGATTGAAAAGTATGAAGAGCACAACAAATGCCAGTGCAGCAATGATCACCCATGTTCTGTTCGGGGCGATGGGTGGATCAGGAAAGGTTAGGGGTTTGGTAAGTTTATAATCCCCGGTCTTTAGCAGCTCTACAGATTCACTAACGTCTATCTTCAGATGGGCCGCATACTGTTTCAGAAAGCCGATCGCATAGACTTCACCCGGCATATCATCCCAGTTTCCCGACTCCAGAGCATTAATATAAACTGTTCTTAATTTCAGAGAGAGCGCAACCCCTTCAACGGTCAATCCCTGTGTTTCTCGTGCAGACTTCAGGCAATTAGAAAGTTCAAGTAGAAGCTCTTCGCGGGAGCTCGCTTCCTGAATGCTTTCAGGGCATTTGTTCATCTCATCACTCATGGCTGCCTGAGTTTCTCCAGCTCATCAGATGCCCATGCACGATCCAGCCTGGATGTGGTTTTTTCTATGAAGGCTATGAGATATTTTCTGGCATTCGCTTTATCATTACGTAGCGTCAACAGTTTTACGAAGCCTTCTAGAGCAGAGCGATTAAGGCTGTTCTCTCGAAGCAGTGTTTCATAAAGAGCTTGAGCATAGTTATACCGTTTTTGAGAGACATAAGCATCGGCCTCTTTGACACGCGAGAGCGTCTGCCTCGGATTAAATGCACCAGCCTGTCGATAAGCATCAATAGCATGATCAAACTGCCCCAGACCCATAAGTGCATCACCAAGATTAATATAAGCGATGAACTGTTTTCTGTAGCGGGGGTCATCTAACGCTTTCTCTAACTGAACTTTAGCTTCGGCATAGCGTTTTGATTCCAGTAACAGGCTACCGTAATTATTGTAGGTTGATGACCCGGCTCCTGAACGAAGAGCGCGCAGATAGTAGGATTCAGACTTTTCAAGATTACCTCGCAGACGCCATGCATAACCCAATGCATCAAGAACCTCGGGGCGGTTTGGATCTATGGCCTCTGATTTCATCAGCTCATCAAAGGCTTTTGGCAACTGATTTTTATACAGCGCATCCAGACCTATCTGGTAGTGAATGTCGGCACGTTTGAGTTTTTTGTCATCCAGTAACTGTCTGTTTGAATTACTCTGGCAACCAGCCAAAAGAAGAGCAGTTAGTAAAACCATTAAAAGTTTGTAAATAAGCTGTTGCTTCAAAGGAATCGCTCCACCAGTGCATGAATTGGACGTAAATCGCCGTCATCCAATACTTTCAAGTCAGAAAAAATCCCACTATCCAGTGCAGTCCGGCAACTACAGTGACCTGAATCACGCTGTTTTTCTGAGAAATAGGAGCGAAGCATCTGTTGTGCCCTTTCAACATTGGCATGCATCACCGCAATAATCGAATCGACTGAGACATCTACTTCTTCTTCATGCCAGCAATCATAGTCGGTGCTCATGGCTACTGTGGCGTAACAGATTTCAGCTTCACGAGCCAGTTTGGCTTCCGGCATGTTGGTCATTCCGATGACATCCATACCCCAGCTTCTATAGAGATTCGATTCTGCACGGGTGGAAAATTGTGGCCCCTGCATAGCCATGTAGGTTCCTGACTCGTGGGTGGTAATCTTCGCACTTTTGCAGGCCTTCAGAAGGTTGCCATGCATGCAGCTGCATATGGGATCTGCCATGGAGACATGAGCAACAACCGGACCGTCAAAGAAGGTGCTTTCCCGCTCTCTGGTTCTGTCAACAAACTGGTCAACCAGTACAAAGTGCCCTGGAACGATCGCTTCACGTAGTGATCCAACCGCTGAAATCGAGATGATATTTGTAACGCCTGCAAGTTTCATCGCATAGATATTAGCTCGATAGTTGATTTTGTGGGGTGGTATTTTATGCCCTTCACCATGACGAGGAAGGAAAACGACTTCATGCTCATTGATTTTTGCAAGCAGAAGATCATCTGAAGGGGGACCGTAGGGGGTATCAATCTGGAGGCGATCAAGCACCTCAATACCGTCAATCGCATAGAGGCCGCTTCCACCAATGATTCCGGTCCGTTCCATAGACATCGGCTTCTCCTCCTCAAGATCCTCTGTTTTACGGGTTGCTTTCTGCTTTAAGTTGCCCACAGGCAGCCATGATATCCTGGCCCCTAGAACGCCTTACAGTGGCACGAATACCTTTAGAAATCAATTGTTTTGCGAATTCATTCATGTGTTGCTTTGAAGAACCTTCATAACTATTTCCAGGATAAGGGTTAAAGCTGATAAGATTCACACGTTCCCTATCCCTGTTTACAAATTTGGTAAGCAGTTCGATATCTTTATCCTGATCGTTTACTCCATTCAACATCACATATTCAAGCGTGATGTGGCGCTGCTTACCCAGAGGATAACGATTCAGACACTTCCGCAACTCTTCCAATGGATGTTTCCGGTTAATCGGCACCAGTTCATCACGGAGCCTGTTATCGGCTGCATGCAGTGAAATAGCAAGGTTTACAGTGGCAATTTCTCCAAGCCTGTCGATCTGTGGCACCAGCCCGGAAGTTGAGAGGGTAATGCGACGTTTTGAGAGTTTCAGGCCATCCGGATCCGTCAGAGAAATGAGGCTTTCATGCACACCCGTTTCATTGGCCAGGGGTTCCCCCATACCCATGTAAACGATATGAGTCACTGAACTGTGCAGCTCAGCAGTAAGAGGCTCCATCAGCAGGTCATGTTTAACAGCAAGAACTTGAGCAACAATTTCACCAGCTGTCAGATTACCTTCAAAACCTTGAGTTCCTGTAAAACAGAAGGGACAATCCAGAACACAACCCACCTGTGATGAGATGCAGACCGTGCCTCGCTTCTCATCAGGAATAAGTACGCTCTCTACCATTTTTCCTTTCAGTCTGCCTGATGTCAGTCTGAAGAGGTATTTCCGCGTCCCATCTGAAGAGCACTGTCGTTGAACCAGATCCAGCGGTTCACAGGTCAGATTGGTTTTCAGAAGTTCTTTCAGGTCACTGGGGATATTGAGCATTTCATCAGGGTTAAGAATGCCCTTGTTACGCCACTGAAGCAGCTGTTTTGCGCGAAATTTTGGGATATTCCAAGATAGAATGAGTTCGCTTAATGCATCGAGTGTAATGACTGGTAACTGAATGGAGTTCTGCTGCATGGCGGCATTGTACAGCTTGCCATCTATTAATGTAGCCTCGGCTCTATAATGACACTCGCTTCAAGTTCCCCCATTGTTATTCCTCAAGCCGACTTCGATGCGATGCTTGCTTTTGCCAAGTCTGTATTCCGGCTTAAGCAGAGCCCTCTCTACGTTGAGCGAATGGAGTCGATCCTACCTGAAGCAGCCAGGGTACTGCCTGAAGCGCCCGGTATTTTAATGGGATTTGATTTTCACCTGACTCCGGAAGGCCCAAAACTGATTGAGATCAATAATAATGCGGGTGGACTCTACATCGGTAGTGGGACGTGGTTGCCACAACCAGAAATCGCTGAACTGGAAGGTGATTTTAAAAGCCGGATCCTGAGCATGTTTCCTGTAAACTGGGAAGCTATCGCCATAGTGGATGAAGATATTGAAAATCAGTTCATGTATCCCGAAATGAAGGCATACGCAAAACTGCTCACCAGCAGTGTGAGGGATGTCGAACTTGCAACTCCCGAACAGCTCCTTTTGAAAGAAGATGGACTCTATGCAAGTGGCGGGCGAATTGATGCCATCTATAACAGGCATACCGATTTCTACCTCGAAACCTCTGCTATGAGTCATATTAAAAAGGCATATCTTGCTGGTCAGGTTCAAGTTAATCCGCATCCTCGCAGTTATGCCTTGCTGGGTGATAAATCGCGCATGTCTGACTGGTGGCATGAAGGGGTGTTGGAAGGGGCAATCAGTAGTGAAGAGATCACATTGATTCGCTCCATTGTGCCAGAGACACACCTGATGACCGAGTATGACCCTGATGCTGCATGGCAGGAGAGAAAATCGTGGGTGTTCAAACCCTCAGCCCGTCACGGTGGTAAAGGAGTACTGCTTGGTAAGAGCATGAGCCGTAAACGATTTGATGGATTGGATGTGTCAGAGACCGTAATGCAACGATTTGTGCCAGCCAGTCAGGTCGAAATCAACGGTGACAATTTTAAATTTGATGTTCGCCTTTATACTCAGGCTGAGCAACTGATTGCTGTGGCGGGTAGGGTATGGCAGGGACAGGTCACTAATTTCCGTTCAGAAGGGAGTGGGTGGGTTCCGCTTGATGTTATTTGATATGATCAATATGCATCCTATTCTGTTTTCCGCCTCTCCATGGGCTGATTATGAGTAATAAACATCAGTGACCACATCCATTGCTATTATTATTCCAGTTTTCAATGAAGCAGAAAACTTGCCAAAACTGCTGAGGATGCTCAGTAGTTTGGATGCAGATGAGATTGTACTGGTCGATGGCGGCTCTCAAGATGATAGTCAGATACTACTTGGCCGATCTCCATTTCGATGGCTGCAGAGTGATAAGGGGAGAGCAGCACAGATGAATGCAGGCGCAGATGTCTGTGAAAGTAACACGATTCTTTTTCTTCATGCTGATACAGTGGTTGATAACAGTGCCATAGTATCCATCAGAGATGCCATGACTGATCATAAGGTTGTGGGTGGGCGATTTGATCTAAAGCTCTCAGGAGCTCATTTTGCACTTCGACTGATTGAGTGGATGATTAATCTTCGCTCCCGGCTGACAAAAATAAGTACAGGTGATCAGGCCATGTTTGTCAGACAGAGTGTTTTTGAAGAGCTGGGAGGTTTTTCCAATCAGCCGCTAATGGAAGATATAGAATTAAGTCGCCGATTGAAACAGAAGGGAAAAGTTGCCTGCCTTCGTGAAAAAATTACAACCTCTAGCCGCCGCTGGGAGCAGTTTGGTTTGATCAAGACTACTATTTTGATGTGGAAATTGCGTTTTCTCTATTGGATTGGCATCTCACCGAATTATTTAGCACAGATTTATCTTGATGCACGTTAAAGATGTTAAACAGATGCGCACCATCATCATGTGTAAAGCTCCTGTTACTGGTCGTGTTAAAACGAGACTCACACCGCCTTTCACACCTGAAGAGGCAGCACAACTCCATTGCTCTATGGCAGAAACAGTCATTAAACGTGCCTCAACACTGTTTTCAGATACCTGGATCGCATCAGATAATATTTCGCATCCGTTTTTTGAACGATTCAAGCTCAACAGAGTTGATCAGGAAAAGGGAGATTTGGGAGATCGAATGTCTCGCCTGATGCAGTGGGCTTTTAACGATGAGTGTCATTCCGTTCTGTTTCTGGGGACTGATTCACCGCATATGTCCGATTCACGCCTGAAACATGCTGTCGCACTGCTGAACAGCTTTGATCTGGTGATCGGTCCGGTTGAAGATGGTGGTTACGATCTCATCGCCATGAAAGCCCCCCATACAGAGCTGTTCACCGGGATTCAATGGAGCTCTGAACATGTGTTGCAGGAGACTGTTCGACAAGCAGAGTTTCTACAGTTAAAAACAGAGCTTTTGGACATGAGTTTTGATCTCGATACGGCTGAAAGCCTGCGAAGAGCAGCCCCTATTTGGTGCTCTCCTCTTCCACTACCGGAAAAAGATCAGGAAAATTAAGTTTTAGATGAAAAATATCCTGACTGAGTTGTGAATAGACACCTGCATTGGTTAGTGGCAGTTGAAGTGGTTTATGAAGGAAGGATTCAGTCTCTGGAATATGAGTTCGCTTACTGGATGACCAGATGCCTTGATCTTCGTCCTCCTCACATATCGCTTCCAGTACCAGGTGAGATATTTGAAGCAGCATGACTACAGCCTGAACATCAGAGGGCCATGTATCGGGGCTGTGCCACTCCGGGTGGTGGTGGTAGTAGATAAAGTGATGAATGCTTCGTGGAAGGCGCCAGTGAAGCGCCAGCATCATGCCAGCATCAATATGCGTGTAACCCAAAGTATCCCACTCTGCCTTAAGCGTAGGTGTACCTGAAGTAATCGCCTCGCGTAACTGCTCCAGTTTCTTCTCATCCTCAAGATGAAGAATCACCAGCTTGCCAATATCATGAAGCATACCAAAGAGACTGGCGGAACGGCCTTCTAGAATATGACTGTACTCGGCCAGTGTCCTCGCAATAAGTGATACGGCCTGACCATGAAACCAGATACGACGAATTTCATCTTCAGACTCTTTCCTGTTCCCAAAGTCGGGAACCACCATCTGTAGAATCAGATCGTGAGCTGTATCCATACCCAGACGGGTAAGAGCCAGTGCAGGACTGGTTACCGGTTTAGACCCTGGCATGGCATAAGCGGCTGAATTACACACTTTCAGTACATGTGCTGTGATGACAGGATCTTGCTCTACCTCTTTGGCAAGATCAGAAGGTGATGCGTCGGGTGCATTGAGTACTGCCTGAATTCGGTGCCATATCTCCGGTAACGGAGGGATATCACTAATTGCACCCCTCAATTTTTTCAACATTTCAATATTGATTGGCGGTGGGGAACGAAGATCGAGCGGTGGTGTTTCCGGTGCCTCAGGTGCTTCTTTAAAAGCCCACAACAGAGTGTGCGAAAGCATCTCTTCCTGAGGACTCGCGCTGCTATTGGATACTTCTGAACTCTTATCAATCGTCTTGCCTTGCAGTCTTTCATGAAGTTCAGAGAAGCTGGATACCTGAGACATCTCTTTTGAAGCTTCAAGTGAAAGTGGGGTAGGGCTACCCAGTTGATTAATCATCTCAAGAGCTGCTTCACAATCAGCGGGGCGATTCTCCGGCTCTTTCTCCAGAAGGTTCATAATCACTCTGGAGAGCTCTTCCGAGACATCAGGATTAACACTTTCAGGTAGCACTGGTTTATGGCGCACCTGTTTCTCCATGATTTCAAATTCGCCACCACCCGTTGATATGAACGGGAGCTTTCCAGTTGCCAGCCGGTAAAGAATAATACCAAAAGCATAGAGATCAGTCCGTGCATCAATGGTGTTGCCCAGAATCTGCTCCGGAGCCATATAATAATAGCTGCCAACGGCGGTGCCTACAGCTGTAATGTCATCTTCACGCTGTTGGGTTTTGGCCAGACCGAAATCCATCAGTTTGATTGCGCCACCATCCTCAAGAAATACATTGGATAGCTTCATATCCCGATGAGTTACATTTTGTGCATGAGCCATCTGAAGAGCTGATAGAATGCCCTGAGATAGCGTTATGATCTCTCCCAGCTCAACTGCACCACGATATTTAGTAAACTCTTTAAGAGTGCATCCTTCTACCAGCTCCATGATTAGGGCTATCGTCTCATTCTGTTCATGAGTATCGAGAAGCTTAACGATATTCTCATGGTTGAGCTGACCATGCATTCGAGCCTCACGACGAAAGCGCTCCAGTTGCTTAGGGTCGTCAATTAAGTGCTGGTGCAGGACTTTAAGCGCTACGTCCCTCTGCAACTCCTCATCGTTTGCATGAAAGACCATACCCATGCCACCCTGACCAATAGGTTTAATCAATCGATAGTGACCAATTTTTGCGGGGGCATCACCTTTGGTAAGGATGTCTCCACAGGAGAGACAGAAGGCTTGGGTGTCGGCATACCAGGTGCCGCAGCTGGGACATTGCATAGGTGGTTGATTGTTAGCTCTATGCAGGCGAAGTCAAGATGCCGTTAATCCGGCATCATCTAGCCAGCCATGCGAGGCCTTCGGGATTGAGTCGGCGTAAGGGATATAGGGTTTGATATCCAATACGGGGGTTCCATCCAGCATATCTAATGTCGTTATCTCCAGAAAGCGTCCCTTTATACCATTCAGTTTAACCGCGGAGAGGCCAATACTGTTGGGTCGGTGTGGTGCACGCGTGGCAAGCACGCCACGACGCTCTTTGGGACCTCTTGGGGGGATAACGGTCGGATTCCAGCCCCGGTTAAGATGCATCCAGTAGATGACCCAAATATGGGAGAAGCTCTCCAGATCTTTAACTGCCTGCTCCAAATTCTCGCCATCATTCAATTCAATGGTTGCTGTGATGTTGTCTCCCAAAGCGGGTTGCCTGGGGGCTGCATAGCGCTCTTTAAACGGACTATGCACAATGCCAATCGGGTTTAGGCATACCTGATTTGAAGTTGACTCATCTCTGTTTAGAAAAGGGTCGGTGTAGTTCTTAGGAGATTTCTTGCCTCTGGGACGTTCTGTCATGGGCATATACTAACATGAATGCAATCACTCTTTAACTGACAGTTGATGGATAAGTGACGGAGATATTGGCACCTTTAATGCCCACTTTAGCCACGCCGCCTTTTTGCAGTTCACCAAAGAGGATTGCATCAGCCAGAGGCTTTTTGAGCTTGTCCTGAATCAAACGAGCCATTGGCCGTGCACCCATGAGTGGATCATGTCCGTGATCGGCCAGCCAGGTTTTTGCTTTGCTACTGATTTCCAGCTCAATTTTTTTCTCTGCAAGCTGTATCTCGAGCTCAACCAGAAACTTATCGACCACATGCAGAATGGTGGTCTTGTCAAGCGGAGAGAATCCAATGGTGGCATCCAGACGGTTGCGGAATTCGGGAGTGAAAAGACGTTTAATAGCCTCTTCATCTGCATTGACGCGAGGGCTGGGATTAAACCCAATAGCCCCCTGTTGAATCTCGAATGCGCCTGCATTGCTGGTCATGATCAGTACAATGTGCCTGAAGTCAGCGGAGCGACCATTGTTATCGGTCAGGCGGCCGTGATCCATCACCTGAAGCAGAATATTGAACAAATCTTGATGCGCTTTCTCTATCTCATCCAGTAGAAGTACCGCATGGGGCGCTTTATTAACCGCCTCAGTTAACAGTCCACCCTGTTCAAATCCAACATAGCCCGGGGGTGCACCAATCAGGCGTGAAACAGCGTGTGACTCCATATATTCCGACATATCAAATCGAATCATCTCTATTCCCATGATTCGGGCCAGTTGTTTGGCCACTTCGGTTTTACCCACACCAGTCGGGCCGGAAAACAGAAAGTTTCCGATCGGCTTGTCCGGCTGAGTCAATCCGGCTCTGGAGAGCTTGATGCTGGCCGCCAGTTGCTCAATAGCATGATCCTGGCCATATACGGAGAGCTTCAGGTTACGCTCAAGGCTCTGTAGTCCTTTTTTATCGGATGCAGAGACCTGACGAGTAGGAATACGAGCCATTCGGGCAATGGTTGCTTCAATATCAGGGATGCCCAGCTGTTTTTTTCGTTTTGCCTCAGGTAGCAGATGAATCGCCGCACCCGCTTCATCCAGTACATCAATAGCTGAATCAGGAAGTTTTCGATCTGTAACATACCTTGAAGCCAGTCTGGCTGCCGTCTCAATTGCCTTTTGGCTATATTTAATTTCATGATGCTCTTCGAAACGAGATTTCAAACCGCTAAGAATATCAATGGTATGCTCAACAGATGGTTCATCCACATCGATTTTCTGAAAGCGACGGGAGAGAGCGCTCTCCTTCTCAAAAATACGACGATACTCCTGATAAGTTGTTGCCCCGATACAGCGTAATTCACCATTGGCCAGGGCGGGTTTAAGTAGATTTGATGCATCCATAGCGCTTCCGTTGGCTGCCCCTGCGCCAATAATAGTATGAATCTCATCAATGAAGAGAATGGCATTATCTTCTTTTTCCAATGCTTGAAGTACTGCTTTAAGACGCTCTTCAAAGTCACCGCGATATTTGGTGCCCGCAAGTAGTGTACCCATATCAAGGGAGTAGACTTTTCCATGCATCAACATGTCCGGAACATCCTCGTCAATGATTCTCAGCGCCAGACCTTCGGCGATAGCCGTTTTACCAACGCCCGCTTCACCAACCAAAAGAGGGTTGTTTTTTCTTCTGCGGCAGAGAATGTGCATACAACGTGAAAGCTCTTCACTACGGCCAATGAGTGGATCGATCTTACCTTTTTTGGCTCGTTCAATGAGGTCTATACAGTAACGCTTAAGTGGAGATGCCTGTGAGCCCGGTTGATCAACACCGATGCCTGGCCTGGGTTCCTGAAATTCTTTATCACTATCTGCCATGCTGTGAGAGATATAAGTTACAACATCAAGGCGGGATACACCGAGACTGTTCAGATAATAGACAGCGTGGGAGTCTTTTTCGGAAAAGATGGCAACCAGCGCATGCGTGCCTGTCACTTCATGTTTACCAGCTGACTGAACATGCATAACAGCGCGTTGAATGACCCTCTGAAGACCGATGCTTGCCGTAGTCTCGCCGATACCTTCCGGAAGTGTAGTAACGTGTTCCTGAATGAAATTATTGAGTTCGTCACGAAGTTCGTCAGTATTAACTTTTAGGCCCTGCAGAACTTTTCTTGATTCAGAATTATCAAGAAGACCAAGCAGCAGGTGCTCTACAGTTACAAACTCACTGCGGCGCACATGTGCATCGCGGAAAATGTCATTTAGCGACTGTTCAAGATCTTCACTCAATATTCCCATGTTTGCCACCTTATTCTATATCTATCGTCAACAAGTCAGAGTTCTGAAGCCTGAGCATATCTCTTGCCAAGTTGTTAGTCGCCACTCTCTGCCTCAATCCTACACTTAAGTGGATGTCCTTCTGAAACGCAGTGATTCTCAACCTGAACCACCTTACTCTCTGCGATATCTTTCGGATAAGTGGCGCAGACAGCTTGCCCATCATGATGAATACGCAACATGATCCGGGATGCCTCATCCTCAGACTTTCTAAACAGGTTGCATAGCAGGTCAACCACAAACTCCATCGGTGTATAGTCATCATTGAGCATAATGACCTTATACATTGGCGGCTTTTTTAGCTGCGGTTTTTCTGCTTGGATTTCGGGTGTTTGAATTGTCGGCATATCCATACCGCGAATTTTAATGGGTTTGTTGGTATAGTGCGAGGTTTGAAAGATATAAATAGGCGTTTGCATGCGTTTATTAGTGACGTAAAGTCAAAATATAGTTTCATCTTTACTTGTATGATTCAACCGATTACGCGAATATTTTTTATGGCCCGTTAACAGGTCAAACGGATGTATAGCATCCTTTAGGAGATAAAATGGCAGAACTTAAATGTATTCTTTGGGATGTAGATGGAACGCTGGCCGATACGGAGCGTGATGGTCACCGTGTTGCATTTAACATGGCTTTTGAAGAGGCCGGGCATAATCGGGTCTGGGATGTGCCAACCTATGGAGAGCTTCTTGCCGTAACTGGCGGTAAAGAGCGCATTAAATTTGATATTGAGCGTGGCGGTATGCCGGAGATGCCTTATGATAATATTGCAGAGCTGCACGCTCGTAAAACCGAACACTATCAGAGCCTGATTGCAGAAGGGCGCATCCCTTTACGTCCCGGTGTTCGACGCCTGCTTGAAGAGGCATATGAAGCTGGCATTACGCTGGGCGTGGCTACAACAACAACCCCCGCAGCACTGGATGCTTTGATTGAGCACTCACTTGGAAAAGAGTGGTTTGATCGCTTTGCGGTATTGGCAGCAGGTGACATCGTACCTGCCAAAAAGCCTGCACCGGACATCTACACCTATGCAATGGAACAGCTGGGCGTGGCACCGGAAGAGACATTTGCACTGGAAGATTCCGAGAACGGTTGGAAGTCTGCCAATGCGGCAAAACTGAAGTGTGTTGTGACAGTGAATGATTACACTCGGGAGCATGATTTCTCCGGCGCAGACCTGGTGGTGTCAGAGCTGGGTGAACCTGATCGTGAAGCTGTGGATGTGCTGCAGAATCTATATGATCTAGATATCCATCACGTTGAGCTAAAGCATATTCGAGCAATCATGAATGGCTGAGCTAAGGCTATTTGACTCACATTGTCATATTGATTTCCCTCACTATGAAGGTGATCAGGCTGAAGTGTTTAACCGGATGTCTGAGTCCGGTGTTGAAGGGTGCGTTCTGGTTGGGGTTGATCTTGATCATCTGGATCGATTAAAAGGGCTTGCTGAGGCACGTAACAACGTATGGTTCAGTGTAGGCATTCATCCAAACCATGAGGTAGAGTGCGAGCCAGCCGTTGACCAGTTGTGTAAGCTTGCTGATCACCCCAGATGCGTAGCAATAGGGGAGACGGGCATGGATTTTTTCCGTCATCATGTTGAGGCCAATGTTCAGGAGGCCCGTTTCCGCGCTCATATCACAGCGGCCAAACAACTCTCCAAGCCAGTCATTGTACATATGCGTGATGCTGATGAAGCAACAGCTCGTATCCTGCGTGAAGAGAAGATAGGGGAGTGTGGTGGTATTATGCACTGTTTCTCATCGAACTGGCGTGTGGCAAAAGAGGCTTTGGATCTGGGCATGCATATTTCATTCTCAGGCAATGTCACTTTTAAACGTAACGATGAGCTGCGTGAAGTGGCGCGTCAGGTGCCTCTGGATCGACTGTTAGTAGAGACCGATGCGCCTTTTCTTGCCCCGGTGCCACATCGCGGCAAACGCAATGAACCTGCTTATGTTAAGCATGTGGCCGAATGTGTTGCTGAGGTAAAGGGAATCGCTATTGAAGAGCTTGCTGACGCAACAACGCAAAATGCAACCGAACTGTTTGGAATTAACCTTCCGGGTTAGATCAAAGGGTGTTCTGCTTTTGAATCCACTCGGTCATAGCTGAGCCATCTATAGGCCTGCTGATGTAGTAGCCCTGCTGGTAGTCGCAACCAAGCTCGACCAATCGGTTCATAATCTCTTCTGTCTCTACACCTTCAGCGACGGTTTTCATTGAGAGATTATGTGCCAGATCGATAATCGCTTTAACGATCACGCTGTTATGCTCATTTTCAATCATGTCCATAACAAATGATCGATCAATCTTCAGCTCTACAGCAGGTAGATGACTCAAATAAGCCAGTGATGAATAGCCGGTACCAAAATCATCGATAGAAGTATTGATATCCATACCGGCAACCTGTTTAAGAATATCAAGAGCACGCTCCCGGTCAGTCATGATAGTTGTTTCAGTGATCTCCAGTTTGAGGCTTCTGGCATCTACACCAGTTTGGGTAAGAATGGTCTGGATGGTATCCGGCAGGTCACTATCAAGCAGGTCGAGAGCTGAGAGATTGATTGCCACAGCAAGGTTAACTCCACTCTCTCTCCAATGAACTACCTGCTGCAGCGCATGGGTCATAACCCACTGCAAAAGTTCTTTGTTAAGTTTGTTTTTTTCAATAAAGGGAATGAACTTATCTGGAGGGATCATGCCATGCATCGGATGCATCCAGCGCACCAAAACCTCAACCTCTCGAACAACACCATCAGCTTCAAGTTTGGGTTGATATTGAAGAAACAGCTCATTTTGATCAATAGCATTAACCACTTCTGAAATTTTATGCAGATCACTAAACTCTTTCAAATCCATGTCTGGCGAATAGGCAGTAAAGAATTCACTCTTCTGTTTGCTTACATATGATGCGATATAGGCATGCCTGAGCAGGGTATCCACACTTCCTCCATCTTTAGGGAACTCTGCAGCCCCCATGCTGGTTTTCATAATCAGGGTCAGGCTGTCGGCTTCAAAAGGTTTGTTAAACACCTGTTTTATCGTCTCGCTGAACTTCTGTAATCTCACATGTCGCTGGCGATGTGGAACGATGAATGCAAATTCATTATTTCCAAGACGAGAGAGCAGAAATGAGCCGGGAATATTCTTTTTCAGACTGTTGACTACATCTTTGATTAGCGCATCGCCATGACTGTAACCGAGGATCTCATTAATCTCTGATACACTGTTCAGTGTTAGCACCACAATTGAGAGTTTGTTTTTGTCGCTTTTTGCCTTTTTAAGCGCTTCGTTTAATAGCTCTTTAAACTTGATTCTGTTTGGTAGTGAAGTCAGTTGATCAAACTGCGAATTGTGTTCGATATGCTCTCTAAGTGATCTGGTCTGACTCCAGAGATCTTGCGTCTTGTCGACAATCATGGTGTCAGCCTCTTTGGCGACCAGAGAGCTGATGTATTGCCCCCAGATAGCAAAAGCAAATGGCATGATGTTGAGCAACCAGAGTGCAGCATTGCTCTTCTGCGCAGCGATAAGATTAGCAATTGATACGCTGTTAAACTCAGAGAAAGAGACTAGAATATTTGCCACAATCACTGCTATCAATGCGATGAGTGTGCCATGAATAGCTGGTCTTGAGGCCTTGGTTTTTAACAGTTGAGTATGATTTGGGACTACATGCGTTATCGGACTCATAAGAGTAGTATCGCAGTTTTTCCGGAATAGTTTAGGGCAACACTGTTTCATGGTGACCTAAACAACTTTTCGGGAGACATGTTCTTTGGTCGACTGGTAGAGTGTCTACTTTATCTCATGCAATATATTACATCTTTCCCACATATCATTATATGCCGGAAAGCAAAGCAAGATTGACTCCAGATTAAGTCATTTTTTTTCGACGGCCTTTAAAAAATAATTTCAACAAATCACCGCACTGTTCGCCCAAAAGCCCCCCCTCCAGCTTGGGCTGATGATTAAGTCGGCTGTCACTCAACATATGATAAAGCGATTCCACGGCGCCCGTTTTAGGATCTGTCGCACCGTAGACAACCCGACCAATTCGAGCATGAATGATAGCGCCGGCGCACATACTGCATGGCTCAAGCGTGACATAGAGGGTTGAGCCACCAAGCCGATAATTACCGACAGCTCTACATGCATCACGAATCACACGCATCTCAGCATGTGCAGATGCATCGTTCGAGCTGATAGGGGCGTTGTGAGTGGTAAATGTTTGTCCATCTTTAGTAATCAGCACTGCACCAACTGGTACTTCGCCATTTTCTGCCGCAATATGGGCCTGTTCCAGCGCCATGTTCATGTAATCAGTGTCAGATTTGTGGCCCACAGACTGCTACCGCCCGCTGCTTTTTGGATCATAACGATCTCGCAGCCCTTCACCAAGCAGGTTATAACCCAATACAGTAATCAGAATAGCGAGTCCGGGATAGACAGAAAGCCACCAGGCAATCTGAATATTATCCTTTCCCTCAGTCAGCATGTTACCCCAAGATGGATCAGGGGGTTGAACACCCAGACCCAGAAATGAGAGGCCGGATTCCACCAGTACTGCACCGGCAACTCCAAGAACAGCAGAGACAATCACCGGGCCCATGGCATTAGGCAACATATAGCGCCAGATTAGCTGAAACGATGAGATTCCAAGGCTCTCCGCTGCCATGATAAATTCACGTTTGCGAAGCGACAGAAACTCCGCTCGAACCAGACGGGTTACCCCCATCCAGGAAGTCAGCCCAATGACTATCATAATATTCCAGATAGAGGGCTCCAGAAATGCAATAACTGCAAGGATGAGGAAAAAAGTAGGGAAGCAGAGAACCATGTCGGTTACCCGCATCAAGGATGCGTCAACACTACCGCCATAGTGGCCGGCAATTGAGCCTAGAACAATTCCTACGAGTAGGGATATGCCGACTGCAACGAATCCGACTGCAAGCGAGACACGTGCACCATAGAGCATGCGGGACAGCACATCACGACCAAGCGTATCGGTGCCGCACCAATGCTCCCATGATGGTGGAAGAAGAATATCACGCACATTGATCATCGCCGGATCATAAGGCGCAATCAATGGTGCCAGCAGGGCAGAGAGCGCGATGAATACAACGATTGACCCGCCAATAAACAGTAAGGGTTGATTTAATATGCTCTTTTTCATGAGCCTGCACCATGGTGAACTCTTGGGTCAGCCCATGCGTAAGAGAGATCTGCCAGCAGGTTACCAAGCAGGGTCAATATAGCACCAATGACCGTTATCCCCATCACCAGAGGGTAATCGCGTGATAGCACAGCTTCATAAAAAAGCAGGCCCATTCCTGGAATAGAGAATAGCTGCTCGACTATCACTGAGCCGCCAATCAGGCCCGGAATAGAAAGCCCCAGAAGGGTAATAATCGGTAGAAGTGCGTTTTTCAGCGCCAGGCGATAATGAATCATCTGCTCTGATACGCCCATAGCTCGAGCGGTAGTGACGTAATCGGAACGGATGACATCAAGCATGCCGCTACGCATAAACCTGCTCATACCTGCAAGGCCTCCAATGGCGGAGACAAACACAGGTAGAATAAGATGTTTAAGAAGATCGAGCTGCTGCTCCCAGAATCCCATCTGTTGCCAGCTGTAATCATGAATGCCTGATACAGGTAGCAGATTAAGATTCACGCCTAGAGAAATCATCAACAATAGACCCAGCCAGAAGGAGGGGATGGCAAAACCAATGAAGACAAAAATAGTCATCCCCCGATCAAACCATGAGTTCTGACGCACTGCGGACGCAACACCGATCGGGATAGCAATCACCAGAATCAAAAGCATAGCAAGAATGTTGATCCAGAGGGTGACAGGCAGACGTTCAACCACTTTGTCGAAAACAGGCCGCCCATCTGATGAGAAAGATGTTCCAAAGTCTAAAATAGCCAATCTTTTCAACCAGTTCCAGTACTGTTCATAAAGCGGTTTATCAAGGCCATAGTGTGCCCTTAGCCGTTCTATATCATCTGCAGACACTTTGGGATTAAACTCATTGCCAACCACGCTTGGCTCACCTGGTGCCAGGTGCATCATACCGAAAGAGATAATGGTAATACCAAGCAGGAGTGGAATCATTCCAAACAGGCGTTTAAGTGCGTACTGTTTCATTAAGCCCAACTGTAGAGAATAAACTGGCCGTAGAGAAGAATTTGATCGCCTGTAAGGCTCTTGTTATTCATCTTGCAGACAGATAACTTTTTCACCCATATGAACGACCATCATAACGACCATCACGGTCATCACCATCCATCGGCTCACAGTCATCTGAATGCAGCCCTGCTGTTAACCGCACTTTTTGCAGTTGTTGAGCTTATTGGAGGCTTGATATCGGGATCACTGGCCCTTTTAGCCGACGCTGGTCATATGGTCTCTGATGTTGCTTCACTTGCGATCGCATCCGTTGCAGCCCATATAGCTGTAAGGCCGGCTAATAAAGGGATGACCTACGGCTATGGTCGCGCCAGAATTATTGCAGCCCAGATTAATGGGCTTGCACTATGCTTTTTGGCTGGCTGGATTGTCTGGGAGGCAGTAGGCCGTATTGTGTCTCCACCTGAAGTTGATGGTTCTATTATGCTTGCAGTCGCATTCATTGGATTGATCATTAACCTGATCGTACTTCGCTGGCTTCATGGTGGTGAAGATCTCAATACAAAAGCGGCCTACTGGCACGTACTGGGTGATGCACTCGGCTCAGTTGCCGCACTGGTCGGTGGTGTGGTCATTCTTCTCACCGATTGGATGCTAATTGATCCACTGCTCTCATTTCTGGTCAGTGCACTGCTGGCATGGGGTGGGTGGAGATTGATTCGCCAAACCACCTTTGAACTGATGGATGCTGTACCAAGCGGAATCAGCATGGATGAAATTGGAGAGAGCGTTTGCCAGATTGAAGGGGTATGCGATATCCACCATATCCATGTCTGGAAGCTACCCAGCGGCGAGCTGGCTATCTCTGCGCATATTGATTGCGAAAGCATCTCACAGTGGTCAGGAATACTCTCTGAATTGCACCTCTGTGCAGGCGATCTTGGCATTACACATGCAACATTCCAGCCGGAAGAGGGACATTGCCACGCTACTGAGTCAACTTGCTCTTAAAATATTACAGAAAAATTAGCGATGAAGAAAAAGCCCTTACACTGCTCCTCTGTATATGAGGAGGCAGGTCGGTTATGATGCCGACCTCAGTTTTATGGAGGTCTCATGAAAGAGTCGAACACGCAGGCATCAGTCAATACAACCGATGCAAGGCAACCTTTTCCAAATTCAAAAAAGGTCTATATTGAAGGGTCTCGCTCTGACATTCGCGTGCCTATGCGTGAAATTTCACTTTCGCCAACAACCACTTCCGAAGGCCCTGAAGAGAATCCTTCGATTCTTGTTTATGATACATCAGGCCCTTACACCGATCCTGATGTTGAACTGGATCTGCAGAAAGGCCTGCCAGATGTGCGCAGCGCATGGATCGAAGAGCGTGAAGATACCGCCTTTCTAACCGGTCTCTCATCGAATTATGGCAATGAGCGTCGTGATGATGAAAAACTGGACCACCTCCGTTTTGAACACCTGAAGCAGCCTCGTAAGGCCCGGGTCGGCAAAAATGTTTCCCAGATGCACTATGCGCGTCAGGGCATTATTACACCTGAAATGGAATACGTTGCCATTCGTGAAAATCAGAAGCGTGAACATCTTCGTGAGATCACCAAACAGCATCCCGGCGAATCCTTTGGTGCCAACATTCCGCATGTCATCACACCCGAGTTTGTACGTGATGAAGTGGCCCGTGGCCGAGCTATTATTCCCGCCAACATCAATCACCCTGAACTCGAGCCGATGATTATTGGCCGTAATTTTCTGGTAAAAATCAACGGAAATATTGGTAACTCCGCACTCTCCTCATCGATTGAAGAGGAGGTTGAGAAGATGACCTGGGCTACCCGTTGGGGCTCAGACACCATCATGGATCTCTCAACCGGTAAAAATATTCATGAGACCCGCGAATGGATTATTCGTAACTCCGCTGTGCCGATTGGTACCGTTCCAATCTATCAGGCACTGGAAAAGGTTGACGGTATTGCTGAAAACCTGACCTGGGAAATTTTCCGTGACACACTGATTGAGCAGGCCGAGCAGGGGGTGGATTACTTCACCATCCATTCAGGTGTGCTGCTGCGTTATGTGCCGATGACAGCCAAAAGATTGGCCGGAATCGTCTCCCGTGGTGGTTCTATTATGGCGAAATGGTGTTTGTCACATCATAAAGAGAACTTCCTCTATACCCACTTTGAAGAGATTTGCGAGATCATGAAAGCTTATGATGTCTCATTCTCACTCGGTGATGGCCTGCGCCCGGGTTCCATTGCTGATGCCAATGATGAGGCACAGTTAGGTGAGCTGAAAACGTTGGGTGAGCTGACTAAAATTGCCTGGAAACATGATGTGCAGGTGATGATTGAAGGGCCTGGTCATGTGCCGATGCAGATGATTAAAGAGAATATGGATCTACAGCTGGACTATTGTGATGAAGCACCGTTTTACACACTAGGCCCCCTGACTACTGATATTGCACCGGGTTATGATCATATTACTTCAGGCATTGGTGCGGCTCAAATCGGATGGTATGGCTGTGCCATGCTCTGTTATGTCACACCAAAAGAGCATCTTGGTCTACCCAACAGGGATGATGTGAAAACAGGTGTGATCACCTATAAGATCTCTGCTCATGCAGCAGATCTGGCGAAAGGACATCCCGGTGCACAGCAACGTGATGATGCGCTCTCCAAATCCCGTTTTGAATTCCGTTGGGAGGATCAGTTTAACCTTAGCCTTGATCCGGACACAGCTCGCTCATTCCACGATGAAACATTGCCGAAAGATAGTGCCAAGGTGGCGCACTTCTGCTCCATGTGTGGCCCTAAATTCTGTTCTATGAAGATCACGCAGGATGTTCGTGATTATGCCAAAGAGCATGGGTTTGATGATGCAGAGAAAGCAATCGAGACCGGTATGGCTGAGCAGTCTGAGGAGTTCACCCGGCAGGGAAGTGAAATCTACCATAAGGCATAAGCAAGCTAAGGAAGCACTGATTATTCAGTGCTCCGTGCAGTTCATGGATGAACTGCCAAATCGGAGACATAAGTGAACGATTTGTAAGCCAAAGTAAAACCACGTTTTTGCTTTGGCGATGAAGATTAATGGCAGGACGCCATTGATCGTTTCTGCTCATTCAGACTTGCCGATTCTCACATAGAATCTATGATAAAAGTATAGAGTGAACACTTAGGAGTTAAGCCATGACGACTGCACTCGAGATCATGAATTCCAAAGCCCCATATTGTGATATTGACACGCCTGTTCAGGAGATTATCCAACGTTTCGCCGCTGAGGATATCACTGGTATGCTGGTTGTGGATGAGGAGCGACATCTCTTTGGCATCATCACTGAATCTGATCTGATTGACCAACAGGCGAGCCTGCACATACCTACAGCTATGGCCATTTTTGATATGGTCATTCCGATGGGAGAAGAGCGTTTTGAGCAGGAGCTCGAACGAATGCAGGCGCTGACTGCAGAGGATCTTATGGCAACTCAGGTAAAAACTGTTACGCCGGAAAGCAGAATTGATGAGATAGCTTCTCTGATGAGTGAGGGTAATGTTCACCATCTTCCAGTTGTAAAGAACGATAAAATTGAAGGGCTGATCTCTAAACATGACGTGATCAAAGCATTGGCCAGCATTCAAAATTAACATAGATATTAATGACTAAAACCCGTCTTGAGAGCGAGGCAGAGACCTGCGCTTACGCAACAAAACTGGCTGAAGAGATTCAGCCAGGGCAGGTGATAGCTCTCTCCGGCGAACTTGGGGCTGGTAAAAGCGTCTTTGCCCGAGCTTTAATGCGAGCGCTGGGTGTCAAAGATGAAGCCCTGCCAAGCCCTACCTTTGCACTGATCCAAACCTATGATGGGGACGGGTGCAGAGTGGCTCATATGGACTGGTATCGACTTGAGGATGCCGATGAGATTGAGATGCTCGGAGTACGAGAATATTTCCAACCACCCTGGATTACCATTATCGAGTGGCCTGAACGCAGCCCTGCCACGCTTCCCCGGCAATTAATCACTATTGATATCAAAACTGACCCGGTAAATCAGGAGTTTCGCCTTTTGATAAAAATGTGAGTCAAATCACATTATTACCATTGAAACCGTCTATAATCATAGTAGTATTAATGAAGTTAGGTTTTTTGGCGATATGTCGTTAGGAGAGTAGTTTCCATTACTCCTTTCAAATGGGGAAGGGAAAGGTGGTAAAATGCGCGGGTTTACATTGGTTGAAATGATGGTAACTGTTGCAATAGGAACAATCCTATTGTCGGTGGCCTTTGGTGCTTACTCTTCTTTTCGTGAACGTACACGTGTTGAAACAGCCAAAGAGTATGCTGTCAGCATACTTCAGCAGGGGCGACTTACTGCGCTCTCCCAACGCTCGCCCCAAAGGGTCTCTGTTAATTTTACCAATAATGAGCTCACCGGAACTCAGGGGATGACTCAAAAGGTTGATGTAAACCTGCAGGAGTTTACTTGCTCATCAACTTGCCCTGTTACCGCCACAACAACTAAAAACATAGACTTCACATCCCGAGGCAGTGTGGATGCACTAAACATGAAAGTCTCATCAACCTCTTCGCCACAGGAGTTTTTCATCCGATTAAACAGTGTTACAGGCCGTGTCAGCGTAGCAGAAACATGTGCTGCGGCGGGTTGTTAAAATGAATCATCATAAAAATATTGATGCTGGTTTTACTCTGGTTGAGGCCTTAGTCGCTATGGTTATTATCTCTGTGGGTGTACTGGCTATGGCGACCATGCTGATTACTGGAATCAAAACAAACCATGTTAGTGAGCAGCGCATGGATATGGCTGCTATTGCCCAATCAGTAATGACGAATATTGAGTCCCGAGTGGCTGCAGGTTATACGCAAACATCCGCCAATACTGCTGCTGCTGCACAGCTAGCCAACATTGCAAATATTACAAACAAGAGTTCGACAATCACTTTCAGCCCTAATGCAACACTGGTTACACAAACAGGGTCTAACATTACCGTTCAACTTGATTGGACCAATAGGGGAGAGACAAGATCAACGATTCTACGCAGCAGAGTGGTTGTACCATGAAACACATAACAGCTAATAACAAGCCTCGGGAAAAAGGATTTACACTGATTGAGGCGTTGGTCACTATGGTCATTGCTATGGTCATACTGGGGGGGCTGTTGCTCAACTTCACCCAGCAAAATTCTGAATATAAGTATCAAAACAAACGTATTGATGCAGTCCAGGACCTGGAGTTTGCGCTCAAGTTTATTGCTGAAGATTTGCGCGGGGCCCTTAGCGGTGCCGCTGGCACGCCAGCAATCACCTCTAACGCTGGCGCTGACCCGTATACAACCTCACTGGTTTTTCAGGTCTGGAGTCAGGATGAATTTACAAGCGCTACGACCTACAGGGCAACGCGCCAATACAACTACGATGGCGCGACCTTAAGCTATGACAGAGAAAATTCTACCGGGGTAGCCAGCACAGAGCTGCTCTCCAATGTGACTTTTTTCAAAGTATTCGTGGATGGAACAACCTCAAGGGCAGCCTTTGCCGGAAGTGGAATTCCTGCAGCGCTGCCAACCAGAACACTACCAAACCCTTTGGGTGTTGCCGTAGGCAACTTGCCGGGCTACACAATACTGATCGAAATGGCCATTGATGCCGGATATAAACAGGGCTCATTTGTTGACGTGAAAGGAAATGACGTTGGCATTGCAGGTAAAAAACGTGTCTCTCGTTATATTCAGGTTTATCCGATGAATGCAAATTGATGCAGTCGAATTGGAAGGAGTGATAATGATGAAAGATCAAACTCAAGAGAAAGGTTTTATTTTAGTTACCACTATCGTTCTGTTGGCGATCCTGACAATTCTCGGCGTAACTGCTCTGATGAAATCAAATATTCAGATCAATGTTTCTGCCACCTCGCTGGATTCAGAGCGGGCATTTTCTGCAGCTAATGCGGGGCTAGCTGAAAACTTCGCATACTGGAGCTGGGATGGAACCGGGGCAACCGAAAAAACAGCCGTTGATACGGCCGTTACAGCAGGCAGTGCCACTGCAAATATTTACGATGAAAGGCTTGCAGTGAGTTCCCTGGCCAATCTGACTGCTACTATCACTGCGGCCCCATTCAGTTTTGCAGACATTGACGCATTTGTTCGGGGCACAGCTGGTATCAGAGTTTATAGAATGGCCTCTGCTGGCATGACTGCACAGGCGAACTCAACATGGAACAACGCCGTTACCGATCCGCAGGTGGCGGTGTGGGCCGTGAGTCATAGCCCTCAAACCAATGCAACGGTTTATCCATACCTGGCTTCAAACACATCAGCGTGCACAAATTGTGTGATTACAGTTTATGCGCTTGGGCGATCAGGTAATGCGATGCGTTTGATGCGTGAGATTCAAAGCACCACCTCAAGCACGCTCGAAGGTGTATCTGCCATGACCAATGCACCGACATATGGTAATTTTCATGAGGCTTGCTCTGAGGCTGCAACCAAAGCAAATCTCGGGGGGGCATCAGGCTGGGTTGCATCACTGGGTAACACCGTGATCAATGTTTCTCAGGCTCCTTATTTGAGAGATTTGAATAATCCAGATAGTAGTCCATCAGGTATTGCGATTAAATCCAATACCAAGCTGGGTGGTGGTGGCAAAGGGTTCAGAAAGGAAGCAGCCAGCTCAACGGGTGCAACCTTTGAGCGCAGCCCTATGATTCTCTATTCAGGGCATGGTTCTACGGCTGCTGCGAATAGAGCTGCGGCTAACCTGGGTGGCTGGTCTGCATCCAATGAAGATATCACAGCACCTTATGATAACCTTGATCAGTTAACAGGCGAAGCTCCTCACCATCTTGTCTACTCTCCGACGATGAATACAGCAGATGAGCTGAAATATTTCTCCGATGCAAATGCACAGCTTTTTAATATGGATGCCTATCGCTGGGGAGCTGAACAGTTCACCTGCCAAAAAACCGCTAGCGCAGACAGTGTAGATGGTAATGGCCGTTACTGCAGTAAGGCTGAGGCATTAAGAGTCGCAACAGGCAGTGCGGCACCTGTGACTGGGCGAATCACCGTGGCTGAGTTCGAATACAACATCAATTACGGCATTCCTATGTTTGGCATAGTACGGGTGATGATGCCAACAGAGAAAAGCACAACTTCGTTTAGCTGCACGGTTAACGGCGCAGCGTTTAACAGTTATTTTTATAATATTTCCGGTGCTGTATCGACTATGGATACCGATCGCACTGGAGCTACTGGTAAGTACAATGGATCGCCAACCAGCGTAGATTCAGATGGTACACTGGATGGTACAGCCCGGGTGCTTGTGTACGGAACCCTGTTTTTCGACTTTTTTACTGATGATGGAGCCGGTGCTGCGGCAGCTAATAATGTGTTTGACCCGGCAGCTGGCGAGCGCCTGCTGCATCCGCTTGAAGCGACCGACTCTTACATGAAAATTGAATTCCCAATCCTTGTGAACCCTTCCATGCCACGCTCAGCAGTAACAATGGCTGCTTTTCCAACAGGCGCAGCGACGACCAAACCTATCGGCTCAACAAACAATCTTAGTACAGCCAAGAAGGTCAACATGGCTGGAACAGGCGTAATTAATCTCGCTTCACCTTATGACGGTGTGTTCCCGTTAAGTGAAGGGTTGCTGCCACAAACAGGCAGCACCAATTACGAAGATGGTTTGGCCGGTACGATGCGATTGATGAGTAATCAAAACACCTATACAGGTGGGGCACACGGTGGTGGTAACTACATCATGCCCGCTGACGGACTGGTATCTGTTTCCGAAGCGTTAAACACAGCGTCATCAACATTTCCGCCAACAGGGGCTCAGACCCTTTTTGCGGCTCATAAAACTGCGCTTGAGTATTACCACGACATGATGGTGGCCAATGCTGGAAGAGATGCGTTTTCATGGCCCATTGCTTCGTTCCCGGCTAATATGAGTGGAAGCTTCTATATCGGTCTGGAGGACTCCGGAGTAGGAAAAAATGATGGCGATATGTTGAACCTTCTCTTTCCAAGTGGCTATATGCATGGCTGGAAGGTTGCGTTAGCTGCATTGGATGTGAATGCAGATGAGTGGAATAACCTGTTGACAGGCCTGGATGCCAATCAGGCGGCCCAACACTCTCCTCACAAAAATTATGGCGATGCATCACGGCCTAAAGGCTCTCCGTTTAACACAACAAGTGATGCGGGGTTTGCCTCTGCCGCAGCCCTTGAAGCGGTGCAAAGTTCATATTTTAACGTTAAAAAAGACCCTACAACAGGGTACGCACTTCTGGAGGAGAGCTGGAAAGATCTCCCTGGCGAGATGTATGTGGGTGGCCTTTTGGATATGCATGCTCATGCCAATATTTGTGGCGTGGTCTACACTCCGGGGCCACTGGAGTGGGAGCCAGGAAATTCCAGCTATGCTAACAACGACAACCACCTTGCCTATATCAATGGGGCAATCATTACGGGCTATGGATCGTACGTGAAAAACAAAGTGGCTGATGCCCGTTATGTGGTGAGTTATGCCAATGATTCGGTCGATAATATCAACACGCTATCTTCGGTGATAGTGATGAAGCGCTTTGCAAGACAGGAGCTTAAGTGATACCTATCAGGCAGATACCAACTGCATTGCTGGTATTGGGGGCACTGCTAATAAGCATGAATTCGCCAATTACTGCTGCTGAAGTATATAAGTGGACAGATTCTCAAGGCATTACTCATTTCACAGACTCCTTAAACAAGGTGCCTTTAGAATACCGTAGCAAAAAAACCATCAAACTTCCTGTTTATTCAAGTAGTGCGAAGGAAGGCACACAGCGGAAAAAAACACCTGAAAAGTACAAGGTCTGGTTTGACAAGTGTGCATCATGCCATATCGCCAGTGGCGGTGCTGATGGTGAAATTGTTAGCTTGACTGGCAAAACCATCAACAAAACATCACTGTTTCCTAAAACAGTTGACGCACTTATGGAAGATCTTCGGTTTGCAGTTAGTGGTCGCTGGAGTGACATGAGCAAAGTTGATGTCACAGATGAAGAGCTTAATGTGATTGCAGAATACCTGTTAAAAGAGAATCAATAGATATAAAACACATATACAAACATTTCATACATCGAAGCCACGCTTTGCCATATAGATAACCACAAGCCAGAGTTTGTGCATGCAGGAAGTAATCAAATCAATAACCAGTCATGATATTAAAGAAGCGGCTTATCATCATGGTTTTGATCTCTGCTGTATCACTAAGCCTCAATTCTCTCACAAGCATGGAAAACAGTTGGATTCGTGGGTTGATGCAGGTATGCATGGTGAGATGGGTTACATGGCCGAGGAGACTCGGGTAGGGCGTCGAAAGGACCCAAGCACCATGCTCAAGGGTATCAAGAGTGTTGTAGCAATCGGCATGCGGCACTCACCACCCTCATACAGACTGGATGAGTTGAGCCAGAAAAAAAGCCAGGCTGCCATTGCTGCCTACGCTGCAGGTGATGACTACCACGACATCATGAAAAAACGTCTGAAGGCTTTTGCGCGTAATCTGGATGATCTATTAGGCGCGCATGAGCAGCGTGTCTATGTTGATACTGCCCCGGTGCTGGAACATGCGCTGGCAGAGAGTTCAGGGTTAGGGTGGCAGGGAAAACATACCCTAACGATTAATCGTGAACACGGCTCATATTTAATGCTGGGTGAAATATTTACGACTGCTGAGATTGAGCCAGATGAGCCTGCTACGTTTCACTGCGGCAGTTGCACAGCCTGTATTGATGTCTGTCCGACAAAAGCGATTGTAGAACCTTTTGTGGTTGATGCACGACTTTGCATCTCCTACCTAACCATTGAATATCGTGGCTTTATTCCGCCTAAATTGAGACCAATGATGGGCAATCGGATATTTGGTTGTGACGATTGCCAGATGATCTGCCCGTGGAACCAAAAGATTGAACCCATAGAGATTGATCAGCTTAAGCCAAGAGGTGAAAACATCCTTCCTGCTCTCTCTTCACTCTTTTCACTTGATGAGGAGGGCTTTCGTGAACGGTTTCGAAAGTCCCCGGTAAAACGCACAGGCAGGGCAGGGCTCCTCAGAAATGTTGCCATCGCCATGGGTAATTCCGGTATGAGTGAGTTCATCTCACCATTGATTCAAGCCCTGAATGATCCTGAGCCGTTAATTCGTGGGCACAGTGCTTGGGCACTATCTAGTCTATATCCTCATTCAAAGGGTGGAGAAATTGTGACTCAACTGGAGTATCATGCGCAGAACGAATCAGATGAAGATGTGTTGAATGAACTTCATCAATCCCTTAAAGACATTGGAGAAACCTCATGAGCACCCCTAAGGCATTTATTTTTGATCTGGATGGAACCCTTGTTGATGCACTTCCCGATATTCAGGCCAACGCCAATCGCGCACTGAAGCAGTGTGGTTACGATTTTCAGATGACACTTGCAGAGACTCAACCGCATGTCGGTGGTGGCGCACAGAAGCTTGCTTCAAATGTGCTCGAAAAACCGATGGATGATCCAGACACGATGGCGCTCTACCACGCATTTGCAGATATTTACGAGAAACACCCTGCAGATTTTGGTAAACCTTTTCCGGGCGTGATGGACACGTTGAATTCACTGCGTGATAAGGGGATCCCTCTCTCCTGTGTAACTGCCAAGCCTGCCAAGGCACGCATACAGGTGCTGGATGCGCTGGGTTTAACTCCTTATCTGACATTGGCGCTTTCGCCTGAAGATGGTTTTGCCAAGAAGCCAGCACCGGACATGCTCATCGAGTGCTGTCGTGCCATGGGTGTTGACCCTGCTGATACTGTAATGGTTGGTGATACACGCTTTGACGTTGAAGCTGGCTTTAATGCCAACTGCCATACCGTCGCATTTGCTGAACATGGATATCAGGACGTACCGGAAGAATATGCAGAGCGTGTGGTGAGCCTTTCTGAGTTCACTGATCTTCTGAAGCTTCTTGATGACTAAAAAAATCACGGGTATTTATGCCATCCTGCCGGCCAATTTGGAGACAGACGATCTGCTTCAGCATGCTGAAGAAGCCCTGAAGGGTGGCGTGAAAACGCTGCAGTTACGTGATAAGAAAAAGGGCTTTAAACAGGCCCTGAAGCGCGCTAAAGCACTGAAAGAGCTCACTGTTCAACATGGTGCATCCCTGATTGTGAATGATTCCATTCAGCTTGCGCAGGAGGCGGGGGCCGACGGTGTGCATCTCGGCAAAGATGATATCGAGAATCTGACTCTGCTTCGCCAGAGTGCAGACAGCGGTCTTATATTTGGCGTGACCTGCCGTGCAGATGCCGCATTTGGCAAACATGCACTTGATAGTGGAGCGGACTATCTCTCATTTGGGGCCGTGTTTCCAACGACAAGCAAGCCTGAAGTACCGACGATTGGGCTGGCGCGACTGCAAAAGGCAAAACAGCTCTTTCCGAGCGCCAATATCATTGCCATAGGCGGCATCACTGCTGAAGCTATAAGCGCGGTTAAAAGCACAGGTGTTGATAGCGTGGCGGTGATCTCTGGCCTTTTTGCTTCAGATGATATTGAATCAACTGCCAGAGCGATGTGTAATGCTTGGGAGGCAAAATAAGCCGTGGTTTCTCATCAGGAAAAGCTAATTAGCAGTGTACTAAAGTTTGACCGGAAATTTCTGGTTAAACTCTTTCTAAGCGGTCTCTTTACCGCTATCGGTATCTACCAGCATATGGGGGCTGAAAAGCTGGAGCTGGCATTGGCAGCGCTAATTTTTGTCCCGATCATCGGCATTGTATTTACCTACCTAAAACGGGACATGACTGAGCAGGCCGTTCGTTTCAGCATTATTTCACTGGCCGCTCTGTTTGTACTGATTACCAGCGACCTCTCATTTTTTCTGGCGCTGGCATTCTTCATGATGCTTGACGGAGCAACCCAAAAGGACAGCATTAAGATGGATAGCGCCTTTCGCTGGACCAATGCCGTTGCCGTTGAAGATGCTCCTGAATCGCTCTCTCAGGTGTTTAGTAAACACAGACTCTTTACAAGTATCCCGGAAGAGAGCTGCAACAAGTTGCTTGAAGCCAGCTCTTTCTTCCATGTTGAAAAAAACACCAAACTGATTCGGGAAGGGGAAGTTAATACCAGTCTCTATTTCATAGCTAAAGGCCATGTTCGTGTGGTCAACAATGGCAAAATGCTTGCTGAGCTAAAGCAGGGTGACATTGTCGGCGAAGTTTCGGCATCAGGCCTCTCTCTACCAGTAGCCGATGTGATTGCCGATGATCGGGTCACTGTATTTGCAGTATCACTTGAACAGATTAATGAAGTGGCAGAGGCCTACCCTGAATTTAAGAAACGCCTCTGCAGGCTAGCGAAAACCCGACGCTCTGAATTGGCTACGCGCTCCAAAATTGAGATGTCTCCTGAACCGATCTACAAATCGGTATCAAAGCATCAGTTGTTTAAACTGCTTCCGGCACATCTACGCCACTATCTCGTAGACGAGTGCAGAGTCTATACGCTTGAGAAAAAAGGACTGCTTATCCGGCAGGGCGAGTTTAATTCCAATCTCTATATGATTGGCAGCGGTTTTATCCATGTGGTTATGGATGGCCGATATGTGGCATCACTTGGAGAGGGAGATATCGTTGGCGAACTCTCGACAAGCGGCATTAGCATGCCGGTTGCCGATGTTGTGGCAGACTCAAATGTAACTGCATACGCATTTCCTGCTGAGCATATCAATCTGGTTGCTGCTAAATCCCCGGAATTTAAGAAGAGACTCCGTGAAATCGGCATGCTTCGTAAGCGAAATAGCGAATCTACTTCCGAAACTTCCGGAGAGTCTGATTGATTTCAGCTGCGCTTACCATCGGTGGTAGTGACAGCAGCGGTGGGGCAGGTATTCAGGCCGACCTTCAAACATTCAACGCTTTTGGTATCAAAGGCTGTTCTGCCATAACTGCCCTGACTGCCCAAAATCCTGAACATATATCCAGAATAGAACCTGTGTCACTGGAGCAACTCGAAGCTGAAATTCGTAGTCTATTCAGTTATTACGATGTTAAAGCGGTAAAGACTGGCATGCTTTATAATGCAGAGAGGGTCGAGCTTGTAGGGGCTCTGCTAAATGAACTGCATACAGATCGCCCAATCGTGGTTGATCCGGTGATGGTATCAAGTAGTGGCAAAAGATTGTTAGAAGAGGGTGCCATTGCTGCCCTGGAAGATAAGCTTTTTCCGATTACCTCTCTGATTACTCCTAATATACCGGAAGCAGAGCTACTGCTTGATGAGAAGGCAGACAGAGAAATATCTGCCCGCCTGTTTAGCAGGTATTCAACGCCTGTATTGGTTAAAGGTGGGCACATTCGGGGCGAAATGCTTCTTGATCAGCTCTACGTTGATAATGAAGAGATTGCATTCCCACACCCCAGACAGCAATGGGATAAGGAAAAGTCTCACGGAACAGGTTGTCGTCTGGCATCTGCCATCACAGCATCACTGGCAAAAGGCTCATCGCTTTCAGTGGCCACTTCTGAGGCTATAAAGTGGCTACAAAAGCAGTAGCCTCAGATCTTCTGGAAGATTGATGAATCTCCCAATATACGTTACCTTGTAACGCTATTGGGAGCGATTAATGGCGAGACAACGTTATACAGTTACAGACAGCGATCGCTGGTTCACTCATCGATGGATAGAAAATAAACTAAAACATCCATCGTGGTTAGGTGAAAACAGAACTTATAAAGCATCCAGAGCCTTTGATCTTATTAATGAGAGTGGAATTCAACATCCAACAGAGAGTCTGAACCGATGGTGTGAATCCTGGCTCAAACGTGATGAGTGGAAACAGATGAAAAATGCCATTCGGGCCAGCAGAAGACGAGCCAACAGCCCCGAGACCAAAACCGTTACCTTGTCACACAATGCATGGCTGCTGCTTAATTATGTAGCCACGAAAGAAGCCTGTACTCTTTCAGAAGCCATCGAGAGGCATTTAACTCGAAACAGCAGCTGATCAGTGGGAAACAATCCCTTCCGGTATGCCAGCCGGAACATCCTTAATTTCACCGAATCGCTCCTCATATTTTCTGACATTATCCAGAAGGGCGGCTGCAACACGTTTGGCGTGAGAAGGTGATACAACTACACGGGCGTTTACAGTGCCTACAGGAGGTGTCGCCATAATAAAGTCGAGCACAAACTCCTCCTGAGTATGAACAACCACCATATTATTGGCATATACACCACCCTGAATCTCAGGCGGAATCTGAATTTGAATCTCTTGCGGCTTATTATCGCTGTTATCGCTCATAACGGTCCCTTTTCACTCTTACTTTTTCTACTTTCAATCTCGGCCTTTGACTCTTCATACAACCTCTCCAGAGCATCAAGATCAAGCCCGGAAAGATCCAGTTTTCGTTGTGTAGCAAGCATTTCAATGCCCCTGAACCGCTCTGAAAACTTGCGGTTGGTGTGCATCAGGCTTATTTCCGCATCAAGATTGAGTTTTCTGCCTAAATTCACCAAGGTAAACAACACATCGCCAAACTCATCTTCGATACGTGATGCGTCAGAACCGGATTTAACCTCTGCAGCAAGCTCTGAGAGCTCCTCTTCCATCTTTTCAATCACATCTACGGCATCATTCCAGTCAAAACCGATCCGTGCAGCACGTTTCTGCAGCTTTAGCGCATAAGCAAGGGCAGGTAGTGGGGGAATTCCGTCCATCAGGCTCTGACGATCTTTATGCTCAGCATCCTTGAGACGTTCCCACTGTTCGAGCACATCAGCAGGCCTGGCATCTTCAAAAACATGTGGATGACGATAGATCATCTTCTGAATCAGAGACTCGAACACATCACCAAGATTGAACTCATCATGCTCATCAGCAATCACCGAATAGAAAGCAATCTGGATTAGAAGGTCACCAAGTTCACTTTTCAATAGAGACCAGTCATTGTCTTCAACAGCCTTGTCGATCGCCTCAAGAACTTCGTGGGTCTCTTCAAGTGTGTAAGTACGAAGAGAGGAGAGAGTCTGCTCACTGTCCCATGGACACTCTTCACGTAAAACCTTCATGAGAGAGTCTAACTTATCAAAATAATTATCTTTATTTAATACTCTTTCTGGCATGATCTCTCTTCAATACTTTACATAATATCCATTATGCGAAGCTTTCTATTTATTTATATACGCTACCAAACATATTATATGCGCACCATTAAGTTCTTCATTGTGAAGATATTCCAGCACCCTACTCAAATCCAAGCCCGTTTTAGAAGCTATTTAAAGATCAAGATCGCTTATCATCATGGACACCACCCATTGTATCATATGAAGCTTAGCTTCCAGTTTGGTGTCAGTGTTCGAATTAAGATTACAAACAAAATAAAACGGTTAAATAAAAAAGCACCCACGCAGAGTGTGAGTGCTTGTATAATTGGTACTCCCAAGGGGAATCGAACCCCTGTTTCCGGCGTGAGAGGCCAGCGTCCTAACCGCTAGACGATGGGAGCCTTTGCGAAAGGTCGCGCAGTGTAACCGCAGGACTTAATTTTCGTCAATGGCCACTAGCTTTTTAATGCTCTTCATCAGGCTTTCGCTATCAAGCTGTTGTTTTACAAGATAGGAATCTGCACCGGCTTCAAGCCCACGCATTCTATCTTCAGCACTCTCGCGTGTTGAAATAATCAGGATAGGAAGATCTTCGTATTTGGGCTGGTTACGCATACGACGCACCAGACCAAAGCCATCAAGTCGAGGCATCTCAAGATCTGTGATGACCATGTCATAATTCTCAGCTTCAAGCTTAGCCAGTGCATCAAGCCCATCAATGGCTGTGTCAACCTTGAATCCAATACTTTCGAGAATGCCCTGCTCGACATTACGGGCAATCAGTGAGTCATCCACAAGGAGTACGCTCAGACTTATTCTGTCCTGCTCTTCAATTACAATTTTCAGATCATCATCTGGTGATGTGCGACCCATCTCTTTAATACCATATGGCTCAAGAAGCAACAGAATTGAACCATCAGATGCGATAGTATTCCCCATCAACCCCTGAGGTTGATAACGTTTGATGTATGGGTCGAGGTCCCGCACAACAATTTCATGATCATCCATCAGTTCATCAATCACAATCCCAACATACCCCTCAATATGCTCAGAAATAAGTACATATGGATAATCAGAAAGTGCACCCTGATCTTTTGTCATCATGCGCCTTAAATCTACGATTGGAACCAAGTGGTTGCCATAACGAATGAAATCTTTTCCACCGGCACCCTTTTCCAGGGTTTGAGGTTTCAGGGGTAGTGCTTGCTCAATCATATGAGTCAGCATACCAAACTTCTGATCTCCCATTCTGAACAGAAGCGCATGCTGCACAGCGATACGAACCGGAAGGGAAAGGATAAAGCGTGTTCCCTCCCCTACTTTTGTATGAATTCGAATAGAGCCGGTCAAGCGGCGAAGCGTATCCTGTACCACATTCATACCGATGCCACGCCCGGCCAGATCATCTACATTTGCATGGGTGGAGAATCCCGGCCTGAAAATCATCTCAAGGATTTCCGCAGAATCCATTGCATCGGCCTCAACCTGAGTCGTTACACCACGCTCTACCGCGACCCGTTTTACTTTTTCACTGTCAATGCCAAATCCGTCATCAACCACTTCGATACGAACCTCATTGCCATTTTGTTTAGCGACAATGGTGATTTGCCCATCTTCCGGCTTGCCTGCAGCCGTCCGCTGTTCAGGCGACTCTATTCCGTGTGCAACCGCATTATTCAGAAGGTGCACCAGAGGCTCAACCAGTGTTTCAGCCACACCCTGATCAATTTCGACACTTTCACCGGCAATTTGAAGATTTACCTGCTTATCTGCACGTACTGCAACATCACGAATGGCGCGCGGAAATGTTGAAAAGATACTATCCAGAGGCCTGAGCATGAGTGAAAGAACCTGATCACGCAGGTCTTTAAGCATTATCCCACTTCTGGACTGACCATGCCTGAATTCATCAATAAAATACTTGGTTTTTCGCACCTGATTAGCAATGGCATCATCCAGATTACGCATCCCTGCTTGTAATTCATTCTCATCAGCTGTTGAAAGTCCGGTTTTGAACAGTCTCCATTCGCGCCTTAATGCACGCATTTCCAGATGCAATGACTGCATCGAGCTTTCAACCGACTCACCTCGTGACTGTTCGGTGCTAAGCTCAATCACATGATTGGATAGCTCCTCCAGGCGTTCAGCATCAACCCTAAGAAAGCGACCCGAACTCTTCCTCTGTCCAATCGCCTTCATTTCAATCAGTGAAACATCAGGCCTGAAAATATCCAGCCCTGTGCTATCGGCTTCCGGCAGCGGCGTTAGCGAAATATTTTCAAGACTCTCGGCTGCATCTGTTACAGGCAAGTCAGATAATTCATCTGGCAGCGTTTCCAAAAACTCCGGTACATCCAAGCTATCTACAGAGTGATCAGGGGTGGCATCATCTTTCCGACTCTTTTTCCATTCAGCAGCTTCATCAGCCCCAATAAGCCCGGAGGCTTCCCCTACTGTGTCAGTAGCCGTAGTAACTTCCTCTTCAGGCTGTTGAAGTGATTCAGTGATCTTATTATAAGAGCTGCGTAACTGATCGGGTTCAAGGGGTTGATTGCCATCCTGATCTTTAAGCCGGTCATCCAATCTGTCGTGCAGATCAAAGAGAAACTGAATCATCGCAGCCGTTCGCCACTCTGGATGCTCAATTAACTGTTCAATTGCATCCTCAAACAGATGACCTACGCCGCCAACATCATTCACACCAAGCATGAGGGCTGAGCCTTTAATGGTATGAGCATCACGACGAAGCTCTACAAGCTCTTCATCACTTATTTTCCCCGACTCAAAGTTAACCAGATGTTGATTGATTGAGGACAGGCGCTCTTTTGCCTCATCGAAAAATGAGGCTAGAAAGTTAGATAGATCGAAGCCGGACAACGCCTACTCGCTTCGTTTTATACTAGGCTTTTTAGAGTATCTGCAGTCTCGTTCAAATGTTGAGATGTTTCTCGAGACTTCTGCATCTGTGTTGCCTGATCTTTAAGAAGATCAGAAATCTGACGCATCGTAAGCACAAATTCCTGAGAGCTCTTATCCTGCCTGCCCGTTGCCTGAGAGATAGTCCTGACAGCCTGACTGGTCTTTTCAGACATGCTCTGCATCTTCTCCAAAGCGTCACTGGCACGTTGTGCGATCTCTACACCCTTTGCCACTTCTGCAAGGCCTTCCTGCGTTACTTCAATTGATTCACGCGTTGAAACGTGCACATCATTTACCACAGTCTGAATTTCATCAGTAAATGCACGCGCTCGCTCTGACAGACGTCGCACCTCACCAGCCACAACTGCGAAGCGCTTACCAAATTCACCGGCAGCAGCTGACTCAATTGATGCATTCAGTGCCAGTAGATGAGTCTCATCTGCGATCTCCTGAATAGAGTCTACCGATTCAAGAATCTGCTCTGCTTTACGGCCTGCATCCGACACTTTTTCAGCGATCGTTGTCACTTCCTGACGAATCTTATCCATGTAACCAATCGCCTCTTTCACGGCCTTAGCCCCTTCGTTTGCTGATTGGGTTGTCGCCGTTGCAATTCGCTCAACACTCGCTGCAGTCATTGCGATTTTCTTAGCCGCTTCTGACATCTCTTCCAGCTCCATCGTTACTCCAGCTACAGATCGGGCCTGTGTATCCGACGCGTTAGCCTGCTGATCAACAGCACCAAGAATCTCTGTAGATGAATCGGACACATCTTTAGCAACACTTGAGATGGAATCAGCTACTTTGTTTACAAAGCTTCTACTTATTGTCGCCAGTACGATGACCACCAATACAATAATACCAATATTAATCAGTGCCAGCTGCTCAATAGCAGAGGTTTTTTCATCTGTCGCTTTGGATAAAGACTCTTCCAGACGGTCAGTCACCGTTCCCATCTTCTCCTGACCCACCGACACAAGGCTTTGCGCTACAACAGTTACGTTACCCGCCATTGCTTCAGGGATCTTCCCACTAACAATATCATCAGCAATACCAATTACTTCCTGCATCAGGTCAAAAACCTCTTGCAGCTCCTGATTGTCTTTGTCAGTCAGAATCGTAAGCGCTGTCACCTCACCATAGAGGCGCAGGAACTCCTGAGAAGCGGCTTCCAGCTTGGTCACATCTTCCGGGTTTTGGGTGAGTGTATAGTCATTCAAAGGTAGCAGAACATTGGGAAGCGATGATTTAAACTGCTCGAGTCTCGCCTGCTGATCATAGAATTCCGACAGCTCTTCCACACCAGTTCCGGCGCGGTTGAATGCGAACAGAATTGCGCCAATCAACACCGCAAAAAGAACCAAGGAAAGCACAGTGTTTCGATTAGCTAACTGGCGAAGGTTCGTTACTTTCTGTATCTCTGCATTTGTCATATCGGTTCTCTCCTGAACAAAACTTCAGTATTTGTTAGCCCACCTAGAACGACAGGCATCATGTCTTTAATTTGTATTATTTGCAAGGGATCCAGCCGTTATTCAAAGAGCACCTGCGTATTTAACAGCTGGAATCTCTCTCCTTCAATATCCATCTCACCGCGAACATGGGTATGGTTGTCAGCTTCTACTCCAGGGATACTGTTTCTGGCAACACGATAAAGCACAGAAGTTTCGTCCACCCAGATTCCCAAATGCATTCTCGGATGTCGCAAAACCAAAAAACGAGTGCTGTCATTCTGCTCACCACGCTCTTTTTTCAGATGTAACACCCTGCCCGGGTCAACAATGCAGACGATCTGACCTCGAACATTGGTCACACCAAGCATATGATCAGGGGCCATGGGAACCGGTGTTAGTTTTAAAGGTCTTAGAATTTCTGCAACATCGTGAACGGGAATCAAAAACACCTCTCCATTCATGGCAACCCGCATCAACTCTTCCTGCTCTGTTGATTCAGTTACCACAGGCTCTGCAGCTGTTGATTTCATCACTGTTTCATCTTCTGACATCGAAACCTCTTTTAGTTGACAGCCGAACTGATTCGATCATACATGCCCAGCATCTTTCTTACTCTGGCCTGCAGTTTCATCGGCTCGACCGGTTTACAGATATAGTCATCGGCACCACTATCAAGGCTCGATACTTCATCCTCCTCCTCTTTTCGGGAAGTGAGCATCACCAGTGCAATACCGTCATACTTACTCTGTTCACGAACTTTTCCAACCAGTTCCATGCCGGACATGTTTGGCATCTCAAAATCAGTAAGCACCAGACTCAGTGAATCACCCAGTCGCTGAACCATCTCCCAGCCCTGTTCGCCATCTTCAGCTTCAATCACATCATAACCATCAGACTGCAGTACAAATTTCACAAGGCTGCGAATGCTCTTGGAGTCATCAACAATCATCACGCTCTTTTTACCCGACGATTTAATACTGGCGCTGCGAACCTCTTCCCTTAGCTTCTGCATATCGCCAAGAGATATCAGGCTTCTATCCTGATCTAGTCGGTCTCGAAGCTTAAACCCTTCAGGCGGGGTCGAGTTACGCATCACCTCTTCCATGCTGGTGATGCCAGAAAGAGCCTTATTCAGACCGTCTTCAAACAGCGTGAACATCCCCTCTTCCCGGGCGGCCTGCATCAACTCACGATCCGGGGCACGACGGGAGATAAGTTCACGCATCCTGTCACTTACGTAGAGAACCTCATGAATACCGATTCGACCTTTATAACCAATATTCATACACTCCTTACAACCGACAGGTTCATAAAAAGATACATTTTCAGGGATGTCGAATCGTCCGCTTAACTCATCATTTGCCTGCGACTTCTTTTTACATCTCGGACATAGTCTTCGAGCGAGGCGCTGAGCAACAACCAGGTTTAGAGATGATGAAAGCATGGTAGACTCAATCCCCATTTCAATGAGCCGTGTAATGGTTGAAGGGGCATCATTAGTATGCAGGGTTGAGAGTACTAAATGCCCCGTTTGGGCAGCATGCAACGCAATCTCTGCTGTCTCCGAATCACGAATTTCACCCACCATCACTACATCAGGGTCCTGTCGTAAAATCGAACGTAGTGCGGCGGCAAACGTCATGCCAGCCTTGGGGTTAATCTGAACCTGATTAATCCCCTTAATCTGAAACTCAACAGGATCTTCAACAGTAATAAGATTGGTCTCTTCATCTTTAATATCATGCAAAAAAGAGTAAAGCGTTGTTGTTTTACCACTACCGGTGGGCCCGGTAACCAGCACAGCACCTGTTGGTCGGGATATGCATTCGCGTACGCGTGCATCTGCTCTCTTTTCAAACCCAAGCACATCCAGATTTAGTGAAAGCCCGCTTTTATCCAAAATTCGCATCACCACTTTTTCGCCATGCATCGCAGGGAGCGTGGAGATACGCATATCATAACTTTTACCCCACAGCTTAATGCGTGCACGGCCATCCTGAGGTGAACGGGTGTTGGAAATGTCCAGTTTCGACATGATTTTAATTCTGGAGGCGACCAGTGGATGCGCCTTTACAGGAAATTGAAGCGCTGAACGCAGGCGACCGTCGACACGCATTCGGACGACGCTGGTCTTCTCACCGGCTTCGATATGAATATCCGAGCTGCCCATTTTCATGGCCTGAACGATGATACCATTTACCAACTTGATAATGGGCGAGTCTTCTGCCCCCCTTTTCAGGTCATCAAGGCTGGCATGCTCCTGTTCCTCTTCAGCCGTTGAGAAGCTCTCATCATCACTTAACCCGTCCATAGCCTCATCAAAGGCTGCATCTCCCTGATAAAACTCACGAATTTTTTTCTGAATAACGTCAGGGCGGGCAAACACAGCCTTAACCCGCAGGCCCAGTTTGAATTGCAATGCATCCAAATTAGCAAAGTCCATCGGGTCGCCGGTTGCAATGATGACCTCTCCCCCCTGGGTGTCGATAGGCACAAATTTGAAATCGACACAGAGTTGTTCAGGGCATTTTTGCAGAAGTTTTTCATTGGGTTGAAAACTGGAAATATCCAGGTAGGGGACTTTATAAATTCGAGCAAGCGTCTGAAGCAGCCGATCTGCGTTAACTTCATCCATGGACAGAAGAGCTAGCAGTAGCCGCCCTTTCTGCCCCTCATCACTCTGAAGGGCATCAATCATCTGCTCATGGGTAACAACTTCGCTCTCAATAAGTTGTTGCTGTTGCTGTTGAAGCATGCTTATCCACCCCTAAATCATGCAACTGATAAAGAAGGTTAACATAGGTAGCTAACAGCCTAAAATCAAGAAGATATTTTATATCAGCAGTTATCAACATAAAGACGCCCTTTTCCTATCAAGGTTACACCGATAGTCTCGGCGCTTATGAAGACCTTCATTTCCGACCGTCAATTCAACTTTATCACGATGATTATTCTCTCGTGCCTGATATCGGTATCATGTGTAAAGAGAACTGATGAAAATCGGGCAGGGATAAACAAAACCACTACCACAGCATCACATGCAATAAAACAGGCTAAACCCAAACAATACTACCCCGGTAGCAATGAGCTTTTTAGAGGGGTTCTCCTTACCGATCTGGCCGCATCTCAGGCTGAAGTAAAAAAACATGTACTTCCGCATTGGTCAAAGATCGCTGAGCGATCCAGACTGGTTCGCCAGCGCATGCTGCCTGTGCTCAAAGAGATGCAAGCGCCAACAGGACTTCAGGCTGTTCCAGTGATTGAGTCGGGATATAATCCATATGCACTCTCTTATGCCGGAGCTATGGGGCTTTGGCAGCTGATGCCAAGAACAGCCCGCGGCCTCGGTGTTAAAAACAACAGAGGCCAGAATGGTCGGCGTGGCATTGAGTCCAGTACCCGAGCTGCAGTCAACTATCTGATGACAATGGAAAAGCGGTTTGGGAACTGGCCGCTTGCTTTTGCAGCCTATCACCTCGGCCCAACGGCCGTTAAAAAGCGGCTACGGAAAATGCCATGGCAACCAGAAGATGGCCTGAGAAACATGCCGGTTCCCTCGGTAACACGTGCCTATGTCCGCCATGTCCTCGGGTTTGCTGTTCTGCTGCATATGGGGACCGTCAAGTTTCCTGATCCATACCCACTCCGGGCGGTTAAGCTGATGCCTCCTGTCGATCTTACACAGCTTGCCTCAGTATCAGGCATCGATAAAAATGAGCTCTTCAGACTTAACCCGGCACTTGATCACGCTCAATACCTAAATCATGAGCTTCTACTGCATCTGCCTGAAAAAGATGCGCCAGCCCTGTTGCTCAAACTCGAAGAGATCGGACCCAAATACGTGCATGTAGCCATCCACTCCGGGGATTCGCTCTGGTCACTGGCACGCAGGCATCACACCAGTATTTCACATCTTCGGAGGCTTAATCCGAAACTGCGAAGCATCCTGAGCATCGGAAAAACGGTCAAGGTTCCCGCCAATCAGTTGGCCCGCGCCAAACCTTCTCCCAACCCGCTACTCTCTCAGGGTCGCCGTATTCGATACAAGGTTCGTTCAGGCGACTCTCTCTGGATGATTGCACAGCGATTTGGAACTACTCCCCGAGACATTGCCCGCTCCAACCAAATTTCTCAAAATAAACTGATTCGTCCGGGAGATACGCTGTGGATTCTTGCCCGCATCCGTCCAAGTTGATCTGGCTAGCCCCACTTTTTTCGCTGCTGCTAATCTCTTGCTCTGACAGTGAAACCACTTCAAAAGAGATACAGGCCCAAATTCAGCCAATCTCCACTGCACCTGCACATGGGGACAGAATGGTTGACGCCTCCATCGGTGATGCTTCCAATCTTATTCCAATGATCGCCGGAGATGCCAGCAGTCATGACATCGCAGGCCAGCTCTATCTCGCTCTGTTAAAATATGATCGCAATCTTGATCTTACCGGACAGCTGGCAGAGAGCTGGGAGATATCAAATGATAAGTTGAGCATCACCTTTCGTTTGAAAAAAAACCTGAAATGGACAGATGGAGAGCCTTTCACTTCGGCAGATTGCGCCTTCACTCTCACCCTGATTCAGGATGACCATACCCAGAGTGCCTACAAATCTGATTACGCCAAGGTGGTTCGCTTTGAAACACCGGACAGCCTTACTTTTCGGGTTTTCTATTCAGAGCCCTACTCTCCAGCACTTTCAACCTGGTCTTCACTTGCCATGCTTCCAAAGCATGTGTTTAAAAATGAAGACATCATGAACACCACGCTGTCACGTCAACCTAAAGCAACTATCGGCCCCTACACGCTGGCCGATTGGCAAGGGCAGCAGTCGATTTTAATGCGGGCCAATCCCAGCTACTTTGATGGTGACGTATGGATTAGCGAGCGCCTGACCCGGATCGTTCCTGATTCGGCCACTCAATTTTTAGAGCTCACTGCAGGTAATATTGACTCCATGGGTCTTACCCCGATTCAGTACAGCAGACTTTTTGAGACCAAGCCTGCGCTTAAAGCAAATTATAATCGCTACAAATACCTTAACTTCGTCTATAACTATCTCGGTTTCAATCTGACCCGAAAACCTTTTGACAACCCTAAGGTGCGTCAGGCACTGGCTTTTGCCATAGACCGTCAGGAGCTGGTCGATGGTGTGCTTCTAGGTCTTGGAGAGACCATTGCTACGCCCTACAAGCCTGGCACCCATTGGGTAAACAAAAAACTAAAACCAAGGCCGTACAACGCAGAGAAAGCACAAGCACTGCTCGCTCAGGCCGGATGGCATGACAGTGATGGCGATGGCATACTCGATAGAGATGGCAAGCCCTTCAGCTTCACCATCCTCACCAACAATGGCAACAAACAGCGTGCTGATAGCGCTACCATCATCCAGCATCGCCTGAAAGAAGTCGGTATCAAAGTAAATGTACGTCTGGTGGAATGGTCTTCATTCATCGAAAATTTCATCAACCAACGAAATTTCGAAGCTCTACTTCTCGGCTGGTCGCTAACCCCGGATCCTGATCAATACAGTATCTGGCACTCATCACAGACCGGCACACGTCAGTTTAACTTCCTCACCTATAACAACCCAAAAGTTGACGATGCGCTGGTGGCTGCAACACGCACTTTCGACAAGGCAGAGCGCAAAAAATATTACGACATCGTGCAGGAAGAGATCTATAACGATGTACCGATGATTTTCCTCTATGCGCCCTACTCACTCCCAGTCATGCACAAACGTATTTATGGCGTTGATCCGGCCCCGGCTGGCATCGGACACAACAGTGAGAGGTGGTATATACCGCAGGAGATGCAGAAGTATCAGGTGGGCATCACCCCTTAAAATATACAGGCGCGGATTACTCCGCGCCCTTTCAATGAAAAACGTTACAAGATCACATAAACTTAGTGTGCCATCTGGAGGGAGGCTCCAATCTGTAGCCTCAGGCCATAGACCAATACATCGCCGCCAACACTGCCAGGGCTTCTGCCGAAGCGGTGTTAATGAGCAGGCCAGAGAGTAGAAAAATGAACAATCCTCGAGGAACGCGTTTCATCATCTGATCACCAAATCCACAAACCACTGATATCAACCCCTTTCTACCTTTCTACCTATAGCCCGCCAGAGAAGTGCAAAAAGAGCCATAATAACTACCACAGAAGATGATGGAGGCAGGTCAAATTGATTGGAGCTGATAATTCCCAAAACACTTGCAGAAACTGCAATCAACACTGCATGTAAAGAAGCACCATTATCGGCATTATTCCAAACCGCCAATCCGGGAACAACGAGCATGGCAAATACCAGAATGACCCCAACGGCATAGATTGCAGGCACTATCGCCAATGCCAGTGAACCATAAAACAGGATACGTCCGGCAAACGTGCCTGAATCACCATACCTGGAAATCAGCAGGGCCGAGAAACCTGCAAAAGCCATGATAAATAGTTCAAGCTCATTAACTCCGAGCACACTACCGAATATCAACTCCATCATCTGCCCTTCAGCGTGAGGCATTAGAGCCAGAATCATCATCCCGACAGATGTCGCAAGAGCATAGAGAGCTCCCATGACGGCCTCTTTCGGCAAATCGGTGCTGTCAGGCAGGTAAGCCATTACAACAACCGTCAACGACGTTATCAGGGCCGCATAGAGCATACCATTTCCATCTGCAGCAAGGCCGATCGCGTATCCAACAGCCGCAACCTGGGCGAGGGCCAGGTCTACAAAGATGATTCTCCGCTTAAGAATTTTCTGCCCAAGGATCGGAAGAAAACAGGAGGCCAACAGGCAGGCGGCAAGACTGAACCAGAGTATCACTGAGCTTCCTCTAGAGATGATTGAAGCAGCTTCATGATCATGGCCAGATAGCCTTCGCCTCCCTCTCCCGTCACAGCATCGGGCATGGCCAATAGTTCAGCACCGGAGAGCGAAGCGACCCTTCTCGCCACTCTGCCGTGATGGTACGGCTCCACCCATACCTGCTTTACACCTCTTGCACCGATCAGTCGTACCAGATCGTCAAGATGTCGGATAGATGGCTCCACACCCGGTTTTGGCTCGACATAGCCAATGACATTGATTCCGAACCTCTCCACAAAATAGCGGTAGGAGTCATGGTAAGTTACCACAGGTGAAAAGCCTTCGAACTTTGGTATCCATAGCTTAACCAGATCGTTCAACTGCTTTGCAAACAACTCGGCCCTTCGAAGATATCTCTCTCCATTCTCCGGATCGATTGCAGCCAACCGCCTGGCAAGTGCAATTGAGAGATTTGCCACCCTTATCGGATCCAGCCACCAGTGTGGATTTCCTTCAGGATGAACATCTCCCATAGAGCGATCTGCATGCTCCATGGCCCCGAGAACCTCGATATTCTCAGAGCCTACAAGAAGGCCACTCTGACCAGGTCTGATTTTTGGGTTCCTGGAAAATTCGATCAATGATGGCAACCAGCCTGCCTCCAGAGCCAGCCCGACCGTTAACAGCAGATCCGCACGTGCCAGATGCCTTGCCAGGGTGGGCTTTGGAGGCACAAAATGTGGATCCTCACCCACTCTGGCCAGAATGCGCACATCTCCATCTTCACCAACAACAGCTTTTGCCACCTGTCCCAAAGCCGGTAAAGTGGCAACAACCTGTAACCTCGCGTGAGCATAGGATGGTGCGATAACAATTATAAACATCACTACAGAAAGAGTTTTAAGAAATAGACGCATCTTAGTAACCGTGAGCTCCATGAGGCCCTATTGCAACCACCCAGCGCAGATACCAGGCATTGGCCTTTCCACCGGCAGCAATACCGAGATCCTTTGCCACCTCGGTTAAGGCATTACGGGTATGTTTGTACTGAAGTGTGAGATTCTGGAATTCACTAACATTCCAGACGCCACCAATTGATACGGCACTCTCACTGTTCCAACTCGAAAGTGCAGTATTGAGCTCCCGGGAATAATCTAAACGGGAAAACAGTTTCCAGTCACGGTTCAGGGCCGCTGTAGCCAGCAGATAGCTTCCATCAGTTAATGAAGTGGCTACCCCTGCACCTTGCTGCTGCCATCGTCTGAGCCACTCCCCCTCAAGGGCAAAACCGGAGTGTGAGACGGTCTCGTTTTTTAGCGCAAAGTGCACCCCGGCGATTCGTGTCAACGGGTTATTACCGGCAATACCATTCTTACCCTGAATATAATTGCCTCCCAACTCAAAAGTGGTCGAGCCATTCATATCCCAAAGCCCAGTCCAGCGAACCAGTCCAGCGTACTGATTAGCGCCTGTAGGATCGAAAGCTACATCATTCTGGGTACTAAAAAGGCCAGCAGTTACAGTATGAACCGACTCTCCAATAAAGAACGGGCGATCCAGCAGCAGGCCATCGCCAATAAATATCTCCGGACCAAACAGGTTTACCAGCCCATTCGGACGATCAGCATATACTAAGGCATGTGGATGCTGTTCATTGACCCTGCCTACAGGGAGAAATTTGCGCCCCGCTTTAAGATTAGTGCTCCATGGCAGGTAAGCAGTGATAAACCCCTCTTCAACTGCCATGTTTCCATCAGCAGCCGTTACTGTCACATCCAGCCTTGCGTGAGGGTCAATATTGGCACCGAAGATAAATTCGGCTTCAGAGAGAGGCAGAAAACTGCTGCTTCGCACATCACCGCTCCCCCTGATTCTCTGCCCGGTAAAATTCCCGATCACCGAGATGGAAGGATTGCCACTGCTCACTCTCCCTGAGCTATCGGGAGTGCTTGCATACTGTTTACGGGCCTCTTTCTTTGCAGCAGACACTTTTTCAACGTCTCTCGCTTCTTTAATCTTTTCTGCTTCGACGAGGCGTGCTTTTTCAGCCGCCTCCAGTTGTTCGATACGATCCATCAACGTCTGAACTGTAGATTTCAACGTCTCCAGTTCGGTTGCTGCAAATGCATTGCCGCAAACCAGAATAGCCACGGCAAAAGCAGTGCTTTTGAAAGCATGTTTCATAATATTCTCTCCTAAATTTGAATTATCCTGTATCCAAATGGATACCTATTAATTTCAGGAGAGAGCTGGAGGAGCCCGAATGGCGTACGCGTAGTGGTCTCCGCATACTCTGGTGAACGATACAGGAGCATTATCTGTTTCTGTTTCAGGGACAATGGCAAAATGAAATGAGGAAGTTACAGCGCCGTGAGAGACGATATCTTCAAGATCGCAACTGATGCAGGCGTGCTCAACATCGTGCAGGCCAGCTTCATGGGCATGCAGTTGCGAAGCCGCTATCAGGCAGCTCAACATCGCAAATACGCTCAACAAAAATTTCAACTTTCCAGTCAATTAAAACCCCATCGCAATCCATCATATTGCGTTCAGAACATGGCATTTTGCAGCCATATGAAATCTATGCAATAGAACAGTTTTGCTTGAAGTCAAAGCCCATCGCCGCAATGCTTCGAAACAGTTATGTTAATAGTATCGAATCAAGAGCAGACACTGCTTCAAAATGGACATCTCACCTGCTTTCGAGGTGAGTACAGTATTATCAAAGCTTCCGGCGCAACCATTCGCGATTATCTTCAGGGTCAGATCACACAGGAGATCAGCCAGCTTACTAAAGGTCACGGCATCTACGCCGCAATTCTAACGCCGCAAGGTAAATCAGTAAGCGATCTCCATATCGTCTCAGGACACGATCAGGAATTGATTATCATAGTGCGAAAGGATTATGCAGAGACTCTGGTTGCCCGGCTGCGCCAGTTCTCGCTGGGGCATGAAGTGAGAGTCGGCATTGTAGATGCCCTGAAACTGATCTCTATACAGGGAAGCCGTTGCGATGATCTTCTTCAAAATCTTAACCTGCCTGTTCCTGAGAAAGCCTATCTATCTACCAGCTCAGTGACAGGCAAAGAGACTTTTATTATACGCATGGCCGAAGCTGCCAGTAGTGGTGTATGGGTTGTTACAAGCGCTTTCGAATCAATGTTGATCAACTGTGAACCTGTGGTTGATGAAGCGGTTATCCACGCAGCTCGTATCGTTATGGGTATACCAACTTATGGCATCGACTGGAGTGAAAAGGTTTTCCCGCTAAATGCCAATCTGATCGAATTTGAAGGTGTTAATTTTGAAAAAGGGTGTTATGTCGGTCAGGAGGTAACCAGCCGCATGCAGTGGCGCGGTGGTATCAAAAAGAGGCTATACCGCATTCAGTTGGAATCATTCCCAATCCAGCTCCCCTCCCCGCTATCAACCACGGTTGAAGTAGGAAGCGTACTTTCAGCTGCTATGAAGGGTGAAATAGTATTTGGCATTGCTCACCTGCCAATCGAGCTGGCAGAGAGTGGAACACCATTCATTGATGCCGAAGGCGATGCCGTTGAAATCATTGAGGCTTGCCATGCCTGAGTTCGCACACCTGTTTATCTGGTATCGCGCGCCTAGAGAGTTAGAGGCTGAGCTTCGCAAATGGCTGCTATTGGTTGAAGAGATGCTGGACATTAAAGGTGAACTTTTCCAGCGTGAGGACCTGGACTCTGAAGGTAATACGCGCACCACCTTCATGGAGAGCTATCGGAATGTCGATGATATTTTTATCACCAGACTCGAAGCTTTGGCATCACGTCAACCATGGCATCAAAACATTCAATCACCACGCAGGTGCGAAGCGTTTAACAGAATTGAGTAGTATAATTCTCTTTTCCATAGCCTATCTGTTCAATTCAACTTTGCTGCGGCATGCTTTGAGACTATGAAAAACCGAATCACTGTCAGCCTGCCATTCTCTTTCAAAGGAGAGCTGCTTCATCCCAAATGCACGATTGATCTGGATGAGCATCCAGAGCTTGAATCCATCCCCTCTCTCTATACCCACTTGGCCTATATGAACGGGATTGATGTCTATTCACACGAGTATGATGTGATGATGATGGGAACACCTGAATTTGAAGCGGCCGAGGGCATAGCCGCCGAGTTTCTTCATGATGGCATTTTTGATATTGAAGGGTTTTGGGTCAAGTGGCATGAAATAAAGCTGCATAACCAGATACAGGATATTGCAACACGATATATGGGAATCAAACAGATCTCAAAACACGATAATCTGAAAAAAGCTCTTCTGGAAGCCTATCGTCTGGGCATGAACAGACCTCAACCTAATAAAGAAATTCAGAGTACCACCCAACACAGCTTTTGATTAGGGTGCAGCGATGCTCGAATCCTTACAAACAACTGCCACTCAAATTGCTGCCAAACTGATTCGCCGAGAATCAGTGACACCTGATGATGGGGGGTGTCAGGACTATATTGAATCGCTGCTCGCCCCACTTGGCTTTGTACGCACTCAGGTTAATGCCGGTGGAATCACCAACAGCATTTACACCCGCATGGGTGAAATTTCGGGCACACTGGCTTTTGCTGGTCATACCGATGTTGTGCCGACCGGCCCCATTGATGAGTGGCCGCACCCGCCTTTTGATGCTGTGATTGAAAATGGTATTTTGCACGGACGCGGCATACAGGATATGAAAGGGGCCATAGCCTGCTGGATCACCGCGGCTTCACACCTCTGCGCTCAGTTCACACCGATCCCAACCTTGCAACTGCTGATCACCTCTGATGAAGAGGGAGAATCCATTGATGGTACCATCCGTATCGTTGAACATATGCAACAGCATGGCCTGCTTCCAGACGCGACGATTGTGGGAGAACCCTCAAGCTCCAAAGCAGTTGGAGATGTGATTCGCCGCGGCCGTCGCGGCGTTGTACAGATTATTATGAATTTCATTGGTAAGCAGGGTCACTCGGCATACCCCGATGATGCCAATAATGCCATTCATATTGCCACCCCTGCTCTGAGTCAGATTGCCAATATTGATTGGGGTGATGCAGCTGAAGGATTCCCCCCTACTTCATGCCAGATTACTAATCTGACAGCGGGAACCGGCGTCATGAATGTGATTCCAGGCAGTTGTCAGGCTACCGTTGATATCCGTTATAATCCCGGTGTCGATTTTGATGGTATCAGTGAGCGTATTCACGCAGCCGTTGGCAACACAGAGGTTGAGCTGGATATCCAGCATCAGGCGACCGCATTTTCAACCGATGATGGTGCATTCCTCGATCAGGTCTGCCATGCCATACAACGAACTGTTGGCATCGAAACTATTCGTGATACCGGTGGCGGCACATCGGATGGGCGCTTCCTCGCAGCTGCCGGTGTACCGGTCGTTGAGCTCGGACTAACCAACAGCACTATTCATCAGGTGGGCGAGTGTGTTGCGGTGCATGAGCTGGAGAGCCTGACCCGTATTTATATTGATATTATTGAGAATTTTGAGGTTTAACCCATGAGTGAAAAGCTTGGCGCCAATATCAACAAGCCAACAAGGTATCTGGAGACTTTTGAGAATCCGAATCCTGAACGTGATTACCATGTACGGATCGATTCGCCGGAGTTTACCTGCCTATGCCCCAAGACAGGGCAACCCGACTTTGCTGAGATTAAACTCGACTACGTGCCGGACCAGCTATGTGTTGAACTGAAATCACTGAAACTCTACTACTGGAGCTTCCGCGATGAGGGGCACTTTCATGAGAAGGTGACCAACATGATTGCCAATGATCTGATCAACCTGCTTGATCCGCGCCACCTGAAAGTTCAGGCGGTATTCAATGTGCGCGGTGGCGTTTACACCACTGTAGAAGTCGAACACTCCAAGTAAACATAAGGACAGAGAGATGCTTCCATTCACCAAAATGCAGGCGCAGGGCAACGATTTTGTTATCCTCAATGATCTTGCTGGGACACTACCTGAGCTAACTGAGACATTTATCCGCACCATTACCGAACGACGCTATGGTATCGGTTGTGATCAGCTTCTCGTTCTCAGCCCATCAAAAGATGCTGATGCCACCATGCAGATTTTTAACAATGATGCCTCAGAAGCTGCTAATTGCGGTAATGGCCTGCGATGTGTCGGAGAGCTGTTGATGCAGCGGTTAAACAATGATTCCGTCTCCATTGCACTGGCAGACCGAACTGTCAAAGCCAGCCGAAGTGAGTCAGGCATAGCTGTTGAAATGGGTAGAGCAACGGTTACAGATCAAAACAGTGTTCATGTCGATATCGATATTGGCAATGCTCATCGTGTCTTTTTTGAGGCTACAGAAGAGTTTCCGGAAGATCGAAACATTGAAATTGTGACCGGCCAGGTCGCTGATCATGTCTATCTCGATATTATTGAACGTGGCGCTGGCCGTACACCCGCGTGTGGCTCAGGTGCCTGCGCCGCCACAGCTGCCATCTGGCAGATTGAAGGGCATACCCGTCCGCAAAACATTGAGATGCCGGGTGGTGAAGTTAAAGTCTCCGGGTCCATGGATAACCTGATTCTGGCAGGTTCAGTAACAACCGTATTCCGTGGAGAGCTGCCTGTTTAGTCATCTTCTCTGTGAAGAGTAATTATCAGACCACCGGATTCCACACTGGCTGTAACAATGATCGGTCTGCAACAGACCGACAATCTTCTGTATAAACCTGCTTCTCAACCGAAACATCAACACACAGCTCAATCCGTTCTCCGCAATAAGGGCATTGCTCCGGGTAGTGATCAAAAGTTGCATTGAGGGCTGCACTAATCGTTTGAATCCAGCTCTTTACGTATTACCCGGCTCAATTTATCTGGTTCACATGGCTTAAACAGCACCTGTTTACCCAGAGATGACAACGCTTCATCAAGGGTGTTCTCATTATTGTAGCCGGTCATGAATAAGATTTTTGTACCTGGAGCGTGCTGGCATATCTGTTTGGCTGCTCTGGCTCCACCCATCCTTGGCATCACGCAGTCCATAATAATAAGAGCGATCTCATCCCTGTTCGCATCAAACACAGTGATCGCCTCCAGGCCATCATGTGCTACAAGCACCTTGTAACCAAAAGCTCTGAGCAGGTCACGATTGGTTTCAACCACCATCGAATCATCGTCAACCATTAGAATGGTCTCACCCCGACCTCTGACAACTTCACCCATAGTGGAGTTTCTCTCTATGATCATCTTCTTCTGTTGTGGCAGATAAATATGGAATGTAGTCCCCTTACCCACCTTACTTTCAACATCAATCACACCACCATGCCCCTGAACTGCACCATACACCATAGAGAGCCCGAGCCCGGTTCCCTGCCCTACCTCCTTGGTGGTGAAAAATGGTTCAAATACACGCTCTACCTGATCTTCCGGGATTCCATATCCATTATCACTAACCGAGATCCTGACAAAAGATGTGGCTGTAATTTCCGAATGTTTTTCAAGAAATTTTTCATCTGCCAAAAACGAATCTGCACTGATATCTATGACAGGATGATCCGCCCTCTTAACCGCGTGATGTGCATTAGCAACTAGGTTGATCAGCACCTGCTGCAACTGATTGTCACTACCCAGAACATGGATCTCTTCCTGACAACATCTGGAGTTAAACTCAACATTGGCTGGTACGACTGCCCGGGCCAATTCGATCGCTGATTGGAAAAAAGGTGCAAATTCCAGTGGGGTCATGCGAACTACATCTTTACGAGCAAAAGTAAGGAGCTGAGAAATCATCTTGGCAGCACTTAGACTCATCCGTTCCATTACATTCAGTTTATCGACCACATAAGGGTTATCATTTATTCGCCTACGCAACAGAAAGAGATTGCCCATAAATCCAGCCAGAACGTTGTTAAAATCGTGGGCGATACCGCCTACAAGTGTTCCGATCGACTCCATTTTCATCGACTGACGCAGCTGTTCCTGAAGCGCTTCGTGCTCAGAAATGTCCTGCTGAATCACCACAAAATGGCTAACCTGGTCTTCGCTGTTACGAATCGGAGAGATCGACATCAATGCCGGATAACACACGCCGTTCTTGCGCTTGGCAGTAAACTCTCCACGCCACTCTTCACCACTAAAGATGCTACTGCGAAGCTCGTTAAAAAGTGATCCATTCTCCTCACCGCTGCCCAGCAGTGAAACGTGATTCCCTATCATTTCACTACCACTGTATCCACTGATGCGGCTAAAGGCGGGATTCACATACTCAACCGAACCCTGATTGTCTGTAATCATAATAAATTCACCGGCCTGATCGACGGCTTGAGACAGCTTCCGCAGCTTATCGGTTGCAATCTCGTGCAATCTGTTCACAGCCACCCATTTCCACCATAGCAGCGCAAGTGAGATCCCCCAAACAAACAGCAAAAGAACAAATATATTCTGCTGCCGATCCAATGTCTCATGAATCACTTCATGAATGCGTTCATCACAAAGCTCGGCATGGTTCATCGCTGTATTATAAAGTTGATCATGCATTTCGCCGAGTTCGCTGGCATCCATGCTTTTCGAATTCAGCCAGGGCTGCAGATGAATCCGAAGCGAGTTAACCGAATTGTAGAGAATATCCAGCTTTCCGTTCAACCTGATGTCATCCAGTTGTCTGCCCTCTACATCGCCAACCATGGTGTTGCCTGTTGAGGCGCTGAGAACCAACCGCTCTGCTTTGAAGAGTAGTGCTGTGATACTTTGTTTGTCTATCTCAACGTGATGACCTTCCACCAACTCCATCAATCGGGAGTGACTATCAGCCAGATCGACTTTTACCTGCATGACAGTATCAAGAAGCGGAGTTTGCTCAATAACAACCAGTCGCCATGAGTAGTAGCCATAAAAAAGCAGGCTAAGGGTGAGTGCAGCCAAAACAATAATGGCTTTCACCGAGTAATCGGAAAGTGGTGTTTGCTTAATCAGAGCCTCTTGCATGCAAACCTCCAGGCGCCTATCTGTTGAAAACAGTCCCTTCCCGCTCTCATAATGTGAATCATCTCTAACGACCACTTTGCGATCACATTTCGTACTGTTATAGCATAGATTCCATCATTGTGAAGCAGCCGGAAAATCTCAACCCGGATAGCCAACCTGTTGTGAAGCTTTAACCTCTCTTGAAACAGCAAAGTCGGAGAGATCAATATCTGGACGATCTCCCGTCATCCAGCGGCTCATAATCTCTGCTGTGATCGGCGCCAGCGCCACCCCGTTTCGATAGTGGCCACTGGCCACCCAGAGCCCGGGAATCGACTCAACAGGCCCGATGAACGGCATTCCATCCGGGCTTCCCGGCCTGAATCCCATCCACTTCTGCTCCACATTCATGCCTTCAAGGCCCGGAGCAACCCGAAGCATCGCCTCTGTTAGCCTTGTAATCACCGCATTCGTGTTACCGGGTTCAAAACCGACATACTCCATACTTGCACCGACCAGTATTCGGCCATCCAAACGAGGCACAAAATAGACGTCGTCATGCTTAATAATAGAGCCCATCACTCCGGGATCACCTTTCAACAGAACAACCTGACCTTTTACCGGCTCTACCGGCAGTAAAAACCCCATCTGTCTGGCCAATCCACCACTCCAGCTACCACCAGCCAGTAACACCTGATCCGCGTCAATTTGTCGCCCATCACTGCAGATAACGCCGGAAACACTCTCTCCAGCCTTGAGCAGAGAGACAACCTCTGCATTTTCAATAGCTGTAATCTTCAACTGCTCCATCAGGGCTCGAACAGCTTTTAACAGCCGGGGATTTCTTAACTGCCCTACCTCGGGCCAGAACAGTGACTTTGTAACTCGATTGGATAAAACCTGTTCATGCTCTAAAGATTCAGCACGATTCAACGTCTCCACTTTCCAGCCAAACCGAGTGGACCAATCAGTCGCAGCTTGCCAGTGGTCGGTTCTATCATTGCTGAAAAATGGAATCAAAAGCCCTGATCGTTCCCACTCTATTGAGATGCCGGTCTGATCACTCAACTCTTCCTGAAGAGTTGGGTAGATCGCCAGGCTTTGATCGATCAGATGGCTAAAAGAGTCGGGATATAGCCACGGGTGTATCGGGCAGAGAATGCCTGCACCTGCCCATGATGACTCTTTTCCTGTCTCGCCACGTTCAACCACCGTAACATCAACACCAAGGCGCTTCAGATAACAGGCTGTCAGACACCCAATGATTCCACCACCGACTACAACAACGCGCATGAGCAGGCTCTCCCTTCAACAGTAATATTACAGACGGCTGGCCCACTCCTGCAACGCATTTGAAAATAGTGATTTCCAAATATTCTTCAAGGCCCTAACATGCTCTCCCATGCCCTCTTCTACAGTAAATTCCAGAGTAAACCCCAGAGCAGATGGGCTGACCAAAGCACAAGCATACCAGCACTGCATAAAAATCGCACAGCAGCATTATGAAAATTTTCCAACTGCATCACGACTGATCCATCGAAAGTTACGCCCTGCTGTAGCTGCTATCTATGCGTTTGCCCGTGCAGCCGATGATATGGCTGATGAGGGCAATGCAAGCCACCCCAAACGATTGAAACAGATTGATGCATGGGAGAGCCTGCTTGAACGCAGTGTAAATGAAGAGATTGATCATCCCGTCTTTCTTGCACTTGGCGATGCTATTAACCGCTTCAACCTTCCAGTTGAATCACTTCATGATCTTCTGATTGCATTTCGGATGGATCTGTCGATTCACTCCTATGCCACCAAAGATGAGTTACTCTTCTACTGCAAGCACTCCGCCAATCCGGTAGGCCGACTCATGCTTGCACTGCATGGCATCACAGACCCAGTGGTGCAAAGCTATTCAGATTCACTCTGCAGTGCGCTGCAGCTAACCAATTTCTGGCAGGATCTAAAGATCGATATCCCCAAAAGCCGCTGTTATCTGGCTCAGGAGTGGTTGCAGAAGGCCGGACTCTCCAGTGAAACTGTGATTCACGGAGAGGTCTCATCTGACCAGCTTAAACCTGCACTGGAAGAGGCTTTCGCTGTAACCCGGCAGTTGTTTCAGGAGGGAGCCAGGATTCTTCCACATCTTCCGTTCAGATTGAGGCTGCAAATCGCTGCAACACTGCATGGTGGCATGGCGATCCTTCATGCAACCCAGACGTTGGAAGATCCACTGAACAAACGTCCAGAGCTCACCAAAGGAAGCTGGTATCGTCTTGCAGCCGATATTTTCTTCACAACGATACGCCCCAATAAACCACTTTGTCTGGAGACTGCATGACCCCTTCTCAATATTGTGAAGAGAAAACTCGTGGATCAGGATCCTCCTTCTACTATGCATTCCTTTTTCTCAACGAAGATAAAAAACGGGCTATGATGGCACTCTACGCTTTCTGCAGAGAAGTTGATGATATTGCAGATGAGATCAGTGACGAAACCGTTGCTACTCAGAAAATTGGTTTCTGGCAGCAGGAGCTAAACCGCGCCTTTAACAATCAGGCACAACACCCGGTTGGTCTGGAACTGCAGTGGGCAAAGGATCATTTCTCTCTTGATGAAGAGCTCTTTACTGAGATTCTTGATGGCATGCTGATGGATATCGGTGGCAAACCAGTTTTGAAAGGCTCGGATCTCTCACTCTACTGTTACCGAGTTGCCGGAGCCGTTGGTCTGCTCTCTATTGAGATCTTTGGGTACAAGTCCCGAAAAGCACGCGATTTTGCAACCTCACTTGGTGAAGCACTACAATTAACCAATATTCTTCGTGACCTGAAGGCTGATGCCACCATCGGACGTATCTACCTGCCTCAAGAGGATCGCATTCGATTTAAGGTGACTGACCAGGATTTCAAAGATGGTAACTTCAGTGAAGGCATGAGCCATCTGCTTCAATACTATGCAGAGAGAGCTGAAAATGCATATAAACGGGCACTTGAGCAGTTGCCTGAAGAGGATCGTGAGTCGCTTCGTCCATCCCTGTTGATGGCATCCATCTATTACGCACAATTTAATCGGCTAAAACATCACAATTTTGATTCATGGCGACATTCAGCACATATTTCACCGCTGCGAAAGATCTGGATCGCCTGGCGTGCCTGGAGGCATGAGAAACGGGCTTTAAAAGCCACTTCACCGCAGCCTGTCCGGCTGGCCTTCTAGATCAATCCGGTGAGTTAAAGCATTGCAGAGCCTTCCCGTCGCGATCATCGGAGGTGGCCTTTGTGGCCTCACCGCAGCCATCCGGCTGGCAGAAAAGGGGCATCAGGTTCATCTCTTTGAAGCGGCACCCGCACTGGGAGGGCGAACAAGCTCTTTTCATGACACCACTGTTGATCAGTGGGTCGATAACGGACCTCACCTGCTCATCGGTGCATACACGGCGACGCGAAAATTGCTCGAGAGTGTTGGTGCAGAGGGCAATGTAAGCTGGCAGCAATCCCTGAATCTTCCGCTCTGGGATGAGAACCGCGGTCACTTCTCTTTGACTCCCGCGCCTTTTTTACCATTTCCGCTGGCACTTATGGCTGCCCTCTTCAGGCTTCCCGGCCACAGCCTCTCCAGTCTCTATGGCCTGATACGTATCGATAGAAGCATGAGTAGTGCAGATACAATGTCGGTAAAAGGCTGGATGGATGCTCAACAGGTTCCTGAGCCGCTACAACGTGATCTAATTGAGCCACTCTGCCTGGGTGCAATGAATGAGCCGATGGATCGTGCAGATAGCAGTAGTTTTGCCTCTGTATTAAAAGAAGCATTTGCCAGCCACGATCATGCTCGGCTCGGCTGGTTCAACAAACCGCTCTCTCAAGCTCTGATCAAACCTCTCCAGCAGCGCCTGGAAATCCTTGGCGGCTCGATATTTACCAGCACAACCATTCGAAGAGTTGAACAGACAGAAAAAGCCTGCACGCTTCACACGAGACAAAGTGAGCCGGGGCCATATCAAAATGTAATTATCGCACTGCCGGCTTACGCTCGAAACAGGCTTCTCGGTATGGATAAAGCTGTTGAAACCCAACCGATCACCAACATTCACCTCTGGTTTGAAAACAGGATCACTCTTCCTCAATCGCTGATCGGCGCAATCGGCACCCGAGGGCAGTGGTACTTCGATATATCGACCCAAATGAATAAAAACGGCCCCCACCATATCTGCGCCGTAATCAGTGCAGACGATGCAGGTGACAGAGCACTGTTGGTTAACGATATTTGCGCAGAATTGGCCAAACTTACGGCTATTGAGAGCCTGAGCCCCATACATAGCAAAATCGTCACCGAGCAGCGTGCAACTGTTCTGGTAAGGGCTACGCATCAGAGAGCAGAGGTTGGCACGATTATTGATGCTTCGGAAGCCCCCCTGCCAGGTGACTTCCCTGCAACCATTGAAGCTGCAGTTTTACGTGGTGAAGCTGCTGCAGAATCCTATTGTTTTCAACATATACCATAGGTTATCCACTGTTAAGCTGGTAAACACCTGCAAAACCCTACTTCCCTCCATGTCTGCATCAATAACTATCACATATCTGTTTAAGTTACTAATAATAATGAATAATATTGACTGCCTATTATTTAATCCCTAATGTAAGCCAGTTCGAAATGTCATACTCCTGTTACAAAAGGAAAAAGTTATTCACTAAGTTATCCACAGATCCTGTGGATGTTTTTTCATACCCCGTACAAAGCATGTATTTAACCCTTGCGAGACTGTGGTATTCCAGTATCCTGTTTCTATATGAGCAACCATGAAATTCGCCATTTCTCGCTGGCAGACACCGTCATAGGTCACGTTGATCAGGCACTGAACAACATCTTCTGTAAGCAGCCGTCACAGCGTCCCTACCCGGCCGAAAACGGCGCGGAGAACGATGTTCATCTCTCCGCCGAAGATAAGCGAAAAGCAGCCGGCCTGATGCGTGTCAATCACGCAGGCGAAATGGCTGCGCAGGCGCTCTATCACGGGCAGAGCCTGATAGCCCGCGACCCATCGCTAAAAGACAAGCTTCACAACGCTTCCATTGAAGAGAGTGATCACCTTAACTGGTGCCGCAACAGGCTGGAAGAGCTGGGCGAACGCCCATCGGTCTTTGATCCACTCTGGTATGCCGGTTCATTTGCCATTGGTATCACTGCAGGCATTGCCGGTGATCGCTGGAACCTTGGTTTTCTTGAAGAGACTGAAAAGCAGGTAGTTCGCCACCTGGAAAGTCATCTTGAACGCCTGCCTGAAAACGATTCCAGAAGCCGTGCAATTGTTGATCAGATGAAGATTGATGAGCAGGGGCATGCCGATCTGGCTCACAACCTTGGTGCGGCCCCACTTCCAAAGCCAGTCAAACAGCTGATGCAGCTAACCTCCAAAGTTCTCACCAGCCTCGCAGAAAAGATTTAACCCCTCCTCCCTTTCGACTCATAACTGAAAAAGATTAGGGGCTGTCCCAGATAACTAGCAATTATTTTCCCTAAACCGGGATTACAGATCGATTTTGAATGAATTTCTTCTTTTTTCTAAATTAAAAAAGGGTCAAAAGTCTCTTATTACGAGTGATTTTTTTAAAAAAACACTGCTTTTAACCTTGCATTTAAAGGTCCCTAACCCACTGTCACACTCGTTGCCCGACCTGGCCTCTTCTGCTCTGAAAGAAGCCTGTCAATCGAGAATCAGTTCTACATGAGGCGAAGCTTCTATTTTCTCCTCATCAATAGCTGGACGGCAATTAAACAGACGCTCTGCAGCAATACCCTGCTGCACAATCGCTGTTAGAACAGTATCAGATCGTGTTTCGGCCAAGTTTAACAGCTCTTCATCACTCAGCGGTTGTAGTGACGCAGTATATGGATCTTCTTGCTCTCCAACTTCTCCCGGTGGCTGTGGCACAAGCTCCCCCTCAATTCGGGTAGCCACACCACAAATCTCCAAACGGAACTCTTTGCTCTTCATCAACGCTGCGATTTTCGAAGTATAATCACTCATCTCAGGGCTTAACGCGGTTGAACGCTCTTTGAACTGAATCGGAGTAAGCCTGGGTTTAGATGCCTCCTGAGCAGCATCCACGGCCGTCTCAGCAGCCATATAGATAGCACCGTAGGGCTGCAGCACCAGCTTGGCATAGGTCATCGCCCCGCCACTCATAGATGAGAAGAGCGCTGTGGTAATGATATCATTGACGTCAATATTTGGATCATCGAGTAGACCTGTGATCGGTACATCCATTGAGATATCGCCACGGTCATCCCTCACCATATCGAGCGCCATATCCACCGGCATACCAATGCTCGACTCCGCCTTACCCGGCTGTTTTGCTTTCTCCAGCACCAGTTTACGGATCAACAACTTGTTGTTTGCATCGATTTTATTATCTGCGATTTTTATTTCGCTATCCAGATTAAGCTGACCGGTCTGAATGGTCTGCCCAAAATCTGTCTCTACATAACCACTCAAACTCGGCATATCGAAATTTTTCAATGCAATGGTCAGATCAGAGCGAAGGTTGTCCGCTTCTGGCGTAAGATCACCAGTGACACTGAGTGACCCGTTTTTACCCACCTTCAGAAGCGTATCGAGCTTTCCACTCTCTTTGCCGGATGGGTCAATCGGTGCAAAACTGAGCTTTTCAACCTGCATCTCTGTATCAAAAACAGGGAACACCGACTCATCCCTGAATGCGATTGAACTCCCTTTGGAGAGCGTAAACCCACCGATATAGACCTCAGGTTGTTTGGCAGGCTTCTGGACCACTTCAGGCGCAGCCCTCCCCCCTCTGTCGACAGCTATAACCTGTGGAGCATTTTCATCATCGCCCTTTTTCGATTCCGTAGCCTTAGAGGTTTTATCAGAAGCCTGAAGCTTGTCCAGAACCAGGATCTTGCCGCTCTTCAGTTTCTTCAGCGATGCCTGCAGATCATGAACGGCAATCTTCTCCAATCTGTAGTTGCCTGAAAAATCGAGATCAGCTTTAGAGAGATCAAGCTTTCCGATCCTGCCCAGCGAATTTTTACCCGACGTGGGCAGGGATATTCCCTGAATGGATAGCAGATCAAACAGCGCGCTCTTGCCACCAGCCACAGAGGCATTGTCCAATGCAATCGCATCAACCGCGGCCAACTGCACATCATGACGAATATCATGAAGTTTGAATTCATTTAGTTTCAGATTCAGCGCATCAATGTTCAATCCGGCTGTGATGTTCGTGCCCATCGCAGGCAGAAAGATCGTATTATCAAGTGTCAGCCCACCATTTTCAACCGCATAACCAAGCCCGTTGAAGGTAACTTTGCCCAGTTCAACAGCACTGTTGAGATGTTGTGCTCCATCAGCTTTTGTCTTTGCCAATGTCAGTTTCAAGGCGTTCAGAGGCAGAGAAATATCAAAACTCTCTCTGTCGATTTTACCTTTAGCGTTCAGGTTAATATCAGCCAGCTCAATGCTGGTCAGCACCACCTGCCAAGGTTCACCAGCCACTTCAGCGGCCTCTTTAACCGGTGTGGCCTCGACTACAGACTCATTCATCAGCTCAATGGTGGCGACCTGCCAGAAGCCGTCTTCACGCTGATGCACTTCGGCTTTCACATGTTTCAATTCAACAGAACGGACAAAAATACGATGATCAAACATTGGCCACCAATCGATATTAACCGCCAATCGCCCCACTTTCAGCCCTTCACCTGCTGAGAGGCCTTCAATCACAAAAGTTCCGGCAAACAGATTCAGATCAACGTTTTCAATTTCTGTCTTCTGAACACCGTGATCCTCAAGCCATGAGGTTGCCCCGATTCGAATTCCTACAGGCAGTAGTGAGAGAATAAGCAGGAGAACAGCCGCACTGATGGCCAGCGCACTGTAGAGGCGCCGATGCTTTTGAAACCTAGTTACGGCTTGTGATTCGGTCTCTGACATGATGACTCCCCCTCGATCTGAACAGGCTTTGACTTGAACAATTGAACCTATTATAGGGACTTTTAATGCATGGTGAAATTATTCACACGATTTACGTGTCCATTCTAAGAGTCGAAAACACCACAAAAAGAAAAATGTAAAATTTCATAGAATTTAACCCTAAACAGATAAAAACATGAGACTCTTACACTTATCTTTCAAAAAATAGCCCTCCAGAGCCCTCTTCTGAAAAGATTTTTGTATTTTTTTACCTAAAACAGTGTTTCAAGTATGTTTTTAACAAAATTCTTCAATAACCTTTTTTGAGAGTTCAATTCAGTATAATGATCAGCAGATCAACCTTTCAGTTTCTCGATCTCATCCCGGTGTTTGGCGGCATCCTCGAAACGGAGATCGGCAGCGGCTTCTGTCATCAGACGTTCAAGCTCTGCAATACGCCGCTCTTTTTCGGCTGGCGTATTGTAAGTCGCTTCAGGCTCGGCAACTTCCGGGATATGCCCGTAATCCATCTCGTAGACAGAGCCGAGAATGTCTCTGATCTCCTTTTTCACCGTTTCAGGGGTAATGCCGTGCTTCTCGTTGTAGGCGATCTGTTTGGCACGCCTGCGTGCTGTCTCATCTATGGAGACCTGCATTGAGTTGGTCATCTTATCGGCGTAGAGGATCACCTTACCCTCCGCATTACGGGCGGCACGGCCGATGGTCTGGATCAGGGAGCGAACCGAACGCAGGAAGCCCTCTTTATCAGCATCGAATATCGTGACCAGTGCCACCTCAGGCAGATCAAGCCCCTCTCGCAACAGATTGATACCGATCAGGATATCAAATTCGCCCAAGCGCAGATCGCGCAGAATCTCCATACGCTCAATGGTATCGATATCGGAGTGGAGATAACGCGCTTTCAGACCAAGATCGACCAGGTATTCGCTCAAATCTTCTGCCATGCGCTTGGTCAGACAGGTAGCCAGCACCCGGAACCCTTTGGCAATCACCTCATTGGCAGCAGTAACAAAATCCTCTACCTGAGTGACAGCAGGCCGAATCTCTATCTCCGGATCGAGCAGACCGGTTGGTCGGATAATCTGCTCTGCGAACACCCCGCCGGTCTTCTCCATCTCGTAGTTGCCCGGCGTTGCTGATACGTAGATGGATTGGGGTACAATCGCTTCAAACTCCGGGAACTGCAGCGGCCGGTTATCGAGTGCTGATGGCAGTCGGAAACCGTAGTCCACCAGCGTCTGCTTGCGTGATCTGTCACCTTTATACATTCCACCAATCTGAGGTACGGTAACGTGCGACTCATCCAGCATCACCAGTGCATTGTTGGGAAGATAATCGAGCAGCGTTGGTGGCGCTTCACCGGAGGCGCGTTCAGTCAGGTGGCGTGAGTAGTTCTCCACACCGGTGCAGTAACCCACCTCCTGAATCATCTCCAGATCAAACATGGTGCGCTGCTCAAGCCGCTGCGCCTCCACCAGTTTATTCTGATCATGCAGCTCTGCCAGACGCTCAGCCATCTCCGCCTTGATATTCTCCATGGCGCGAACCAACAGGCCGCGAGGTGTGACAAAGTGGCTCTTTGGAAAGACGGTGTACTTGTGCAGTGACTCAAGGCGTTTGCCAGTTAAGGGATCAAAGCTTGAGATCGCATCCACCTCATCACCGAACAGCTCCACCCGAATAGCAAAATCCTCAGCATGAGCGGGGAACAGCTCAATCACATCACCACGCACTCGGAATGTGCCGCGATGAAAATCCATGTCGTTACGTTCATATTGAAGCTCAACAAGCTTGTTTACAGCGGCTCTCTGATCCACCTCACGCCCCACCTCGAAGTATTGCAGCATATTGGCGTAGGCTTCCGGACTCCCCAGACCGTAGATACAGGAGACCGATGCGATAATGATTACATCCTCGCGCTCCAGCAGTGCACGGGTAGCCGAGTGGCGCATCCGATCAATGTGTTCATTAATCGATGAATCCTTATCAATGAAGGTGTCGGAGGCTGGCACATACGCTTCCGGCTGGTAGTAGTCGTAATAGGAGACAAAATACTCCACCGCATTGTCGGGAAAGAACTGCTTGAACTCACCGTAGAGCTGAGCTGCGAGCGTTTTATTCGGTGCCATAATCAGAGTCGGCTTCTGCGTATGCTCAATCACACAGGCCATGGTGAAGGTCTTTCCTGAACCGGTCACACCGAGCAGCGTCTGATGTCGCTCATCCCCTTCAATACCCTTCACCAGTTGAGCTATAGCTTCTGGCTGGTCACCTCTCGGCTTGAAATCTCCACTCAATCTGAATCGCATCGGCGAAGCATAATCATATCATGGGGTGGAGACATCATCTTTAATCGTGACTAGGATAGGATTCAATGATTATGAAAAAGTATTGCAGGATGCCACTGAGTGGATGACAGACAGTTAAAAGAGCTTCAACATAAAGAGGTTCTCTATCATCAGATGGTTGATCTCTATCCGAACGAACCCAAATACCTCCGCCGACTGGTAGAGCTGCTGCTCCAGCTTGAGAAAGAGGGTGAAGCTATTGAGCGAATGCGTCAACTTGAACGAATCCATAAATCCAGAGGTGAAAAAGATTCAGCTCAATCACTGAAAGATCTTCGCCACAGCCTTTCCGGTAGTGCTGAGACCTACTCCGGCACAATGAACCCTTTTCTCTCCGGCATTAAACCTGAAGCAATTCATATGCTGATGCGCAACGCTGATCGTGTCCACCTCAAGGAGAACGAGACCCTGATCAAGCAGGGCGACAATGACGACAGCATGTACATTGTTCTCGATGGTGAACTGGCCGTACTTGTGCTCTACCGAAAACAGAAAAACCCTACCCTGATCCATATGCTCAAAGAGGGTGAGATCGTTGGCGAAATCGCCTTTCTTGAAGGGCGCTCACGCAGTGCCAGCATCATCGCCAATACAAAAGCATCCGTGCTCAAACTCTCATCCAAACGGGTGCTCCAGTGCCTGCTGAAATTTCCCAAAGTAGGTGAATACCTGCGTCAGGAGAGTCAATTCCGCAAACATCTCACGGCTATTAACGGTAATTCCACACTTGCCAGGCTCCCCGACGAGGCCAAAGCAGAGCTCGCTCTGAGTGCCGAAACCATGCACTATCCTCCTTTTGCCGTGGTCTCCCGCTCAGAGAAAAAACTTCTCTGGATGGGTATTATGATCTCAGGGCTGGTACGCATCGTGGCAGAAGACCGGCTAGGACAGAGCCATGTGCTTGAGCCAATTAAACCCGGTGACACCATTGCAGATATTGCCGCCCTTGAAGAAGATACGATTGCTGCCGACATGATCACGGTAAATGATTCCGCTATCCTGCAGATACCTGCCAAAATATTTAAGCGCGTCATGCATGAGAACCCATCAGTAAAAAACAGACTTATCGAGAGCCATGCCAGGCGGATATCGACCACAATGGTCTACATTCAGAACAAAAACAGCTAAAGAACTATCTACACTCATGTGGTCAGCATCACAGTTTACCATTCTGCCAGATGGCATCATTCACTACATGGAACTTCGCCATCTATTTGAATATATTGCGATTTTATTCATCTATCTCTACTATGCCGCCGTCATTAGAGGAGCATCATGAAATTTCTGCGCGCGCTACTGTTAGCCAGCTCTCTTTTTCTTATCTCCTGTGCAGCTATGCATGACCCATTGCAAACTCAACTGCGTGAAGAGATTCAAACCATTGAAATAGCCCAGATCGAGTTTGATGAGATGCTCAGAATTCGACGCACTAATCCACTCTACCTTCTGGTTGGAAGTTCAGGTGCTGCCGTGTTGGATACCGGTTTTGTTCTCGTTCAAGCGGCCAAATACAGAGAGAAGGCTGGCGATATTGGCAGAGCATGTGCGAAGCGTTTCAAACAGACACTGACTCATCAACTGACGCGAAATGGATACCAGATAAAAGAGTCAGGCCTGCCTTACTGGGATTATTTCAAACCTCGTAACAAGTCACTCCGCAAAAGCAGTGATGCCATTCTCCGAATTCGCCTGGAGCAGGTTGGTTTCTGGTCAAGTGGTGTTCGGACTCCCTACACTGCATCTGTTATCGCGATAGCAGAGATGGTCGATTCCAAATCCAGAAAACTGCTCTATCGTGAGCGGCTCAGCATCGGCATCTCTAAAAAAGAGCTCAAAATTCTTGCCGTCTATTTAGGAAATGTCAGCAATATCGAACGCCCTGCGAATAAACCAACATTCAGAAACTTTCGAGACCTTCTGGCAAACCCGGAGAGCAGCAGCAGCGATCTTATCCATGTCGTTGACAAGGCGGCCCTTCATATCAGTAGAGGATTGAGAAATCCGATGTCGGGTACTTTTGTTGCATCCGAAGAGAAAGATTAGCCCAAACACACTCCCTACACCCCCCCTCGTGGGTAGTTATAGATAAATTCAACTAAGAACTTCCTATTAAAGTGAAGACTGTTACCATGCGTCTCCATTTTTCAGCCGGTCTCCGGCATCCGAGGTAATTTAAATGTCCCGCAAGCTGCGTAATATCGCCATCATCGCTCACGTTGACCATGGTAAAACAACTCTGGTAGACGAGATGCTAAAGCAGTCGAACACTCTGGAAGCACGTGAAGAGCTCGATGAGCGCGCCATGGACTCCAACGATATTGAAAAAGAGCGCGGTATTACCATACTCGCCAAAAACACTGCCATTCAGTATGGTGACACACTGATCAACATCGTTGACACTCCTGGTCATGCCGATTTCGGTGGTGAAGTAGAGCGAATACTGAACATGGTGGATGGTGTGGTTCTGCTGGTTGACGCCCGTGAAGGCCCAATGCCACAGACCAAGTTTGTAACCTCCAAGGCCCTTGGTCTGGGTCTAAAGCCGATCGTAGTTGTGAACAAGATCGACCGTGAAGGCTCTGATCCGGATTCAGTCGTAGACAAGACTTTTGATCTGTTTGCATCTCTCGGCGCAACAGATGAACAGCTGGATTTTCCTGTTGTGTATGCTTCTGCTAAGAATGGCTACGCTATGCTCGACCTGGCTGAAGAGTCCGACAACCTGACATGTCTTTTCGACACCGTTCTGGAGCATGTAGAAGAGCCGGGTGGCGATCCGTCCGCACCATTACAGCTACTGGCAACTACGCTTGATTGGGATGACTACATCGGCCGTATTGTGATTGGTCGTGTTGCCAACGGCACCATGAAAACCGGACAGGATATCAGTGTTGTTCATGCCGATGCATCACAGTCGAAGTTCAAGGTTACTAAAATCCTTGGTTTTAAAGGGCTGCATCGTGTTGAAGTCGAATCGGCTCAGGCCGGTGACATTGTTGCCGTAGCCGGGATTGAAACGATCCATATCGGTGAAACCATTGGTGAACGTGACAATCCAATCGCACTGCCGGTCATTAAAGTAGATGAACCAACACTCTCCATGGAACTACACGTTAACAACTCTCCTCTGGCCGGTACTGAAGGCAAATTCATCACCACTCGTCAGATTCGTGATCGTCTTTTCAAAGAGATTCGTACTAACGTAGCGATGCGTGTTGAAGAGACTGACTCAGCTGATGTCTATAAGGTTTCAGGCCGTGGCGAACTGCATATCGGAATTCTTCTGGAAAACATGCGTCGTGAAGGGTTTGAGATGGCGGTATCACGTCCAAGCGTGATTGTTCGTGAGGTTGATGGTGTTAAAGAGGAGCCATACGAGCATGTAACTGTCGACGTAGAGTCGGAGTATCAGGGCACTGTGATCGAGAAGCTGGGTAAACGTGGTGCAGAGATGACCCACATGCAGGCTAATCAGGATGGTTCAACCCGTGTTGAATTCATGTGCCCTACCCGTGGCCTTATTGGTTACACCTCTGAATTCCTCACCGATACCCGTGGTACCGGTGTGATGCATCATATTTTCCACGCTTACGGTCCATTTGTAGGTAAACTGCCAGGTAGAACCAATGGCGTACTCATCACCATGACAACCGGTGAATCTGTTGCTTTTGCCCTCTGGAAAATCCAGGAGCGCGGCAAGCTGTTTATCGGTTCCGGTGTAAAAATCTACGAAGGCATGATCATCGGCATGAACAGTCGTGATGATGATATGACGGTCAACGCAACCAAAGAGAAGAAGCTGACCAATGTACGTGCATCAGGTAAAGATGACTCCATTGATCTGGTTCCACCGATTAATCTGTCACTTGAACGTGCCATCGAGTTCATTGAAGATGATGAGCTGGTAGAGATTACACCATCATCAATTCGACTGCGTAAACGCCTGCTACTGGAAAACGAGCGCAAGCGCTCTAAAAGCACTGCAGGCAAGTAACAAAAAAGGGCGCTCATATTGAGCGCCCTTTTTTAATTGCGTCACAGAGTATCAATCAGGGCTGAAGCGTAACCCTGTTCATCACGGTGCCATTCTTCACCTGATCAACCACATCCATACCATCAATCACCTGACCGAACACCGTATACTGGCGATCAAGATGCGGCTGCGGGCCAAAACAGATGTAGAATTGTGAACCGGCTGAGTCCGGATCTGCGGTACGAGCCATGGCTACGGTACCACGTACATGTTTGGTCTCATTAAACTCAGCATCAATATTATAACCCGGGCCGCTGGTACCGGTACCGGTCGGGTCTCCGCCCTGTGCCATGAAACCGGGAATCACACGGTGAAAGATGATACCGTCATAGTAACCGTTATTGGTTAAAACCTTGAAATTGGCCACGGTGTTCGGAGCCACATCCGGCAACAACTGAATCTTAATCGATCCCAGATCGGTTTCGATCACAACATGACCACCCTCAGGCAGATCTTTATCCGCCGCCGATGGTGCTTGTTTAGGTGCTTTACTCATTGTTTTCTCCACTACTTCTTTTGAAATTTGATTCGAATCGACATACCCGGCATCACTGCACACTGGCATCATAAAAAGTGCTGCAGCTAGAACCGGAAATATTGTTGTTTTTATTCTCACAATAACTTCTCCTGTGCCGATGGCAAAATTCTGGAGGGATGCAGAACCATGCGATTCAATCCCGGCTTCAGTTCAGCCGTACCGAGCAGGCACTCACTTGATGAGACCTTTACCCTGCCCGCCATCTCATCACTCACCTGTATTCGCTGCCCCTGAAGAAAACGTCTACTCTCTTCATCAGACAAGTGAACCTCCGGCAGCTCGCGTAACCACTGCGACAGCGGCATAATGCAGGCATTACGCCGTTCTGAAAGTTCATCCTCAGTCACCATCATACTCTCTGGCCAACCACCGGTTGAGAGGCGTCGCAGAGCGGTGACACATCCACCCATACCAAGACTTTCTCCAATATCCCGTGCCAAAGAACGGATATAAGTGCCTTTCGAGCAGCTAACCTGAAGTGTGACCAGAGGAAAACTGAACTGAATCAGACCAATTTCATAAATAGTAACCCTGCGAGACTTCATTTCAACATGCTTTCCTGACCTGGCAATCTCGTGAGCTCGCTTGCCATCAACTCTAATAGCTGAGTAGAGCGGAGGAACCTGATCCTGTTCGCCCATAAAGCCTTTCATCGTATCTTTAAGCTGATCTTCACCAACACTATCTTCAAAGCGAGCAGTCACCTCACCTTCACAATCCAGTGAATCTGTCTGATAGCTGAGATCAAATGTGACTTCATAGCTCTTTTTAGCATTCAACCCCATCTCAGCAAAACGAGTCGCTTCACCCAAAAGAATCGGAAGCATGCCTGTCGCTAAGGGGTCGAGTGTACCTGTGTGACCAGCCTTGACTTTTTTCGCGCCAGCTGGGGTAAAGAGGCGAATCACCTCGTTCACAGCTCGACGTGAACTCCAGCCCAGAGGTTTATCCAGAAAGAGAACGCCTGAAATCATTTAGCTTGAGAGAAGACGCGCAACTAACGGGCGAACCCGCGCTTTAACCTCATCGAGCGTACCATGTTGTATACAACCCGCTGCGTATCGATGACCGCCACCACCCAATTCAGATGCCAGTGAGCCGACGTCCAGGCTATTGGCCCCGCGAAAACTTATCTTCCAGGAGTCGTCACTACTCGGTCGAATAAAGACAGTGATAGCCACACCTGCAATGCCACGGCCATAATCGATAAAGCCTTCTGTATCTTCGGTATCAGCAGAGGTTAAATCATACATATCATCCGTCACATGAAGCCATGCGGAGGCCTTCTCATCATGTAACTCAAGTGTATCCAGAGAGAGCTTCAACAACTCAAGGCGGGCAAAGCTATTGCTTCCGTAAATTGCTTTTGATGCCACGGCCGGATCTGCACCAGACTCAACCAGTTCAGCAGCAAGATGAAAGACACGGGCATCAACTGTTGAGAGCCTGAAACTTGCAGTATCAGTCATCAGTGCCACATAGAGTGGCGCAGCCATTGCGGGAGTCAGATCAATATGAAGATAAGAGAGCAGATCAAACACCATCGCTCCTGTCGCACAGTAGCTGGCATCAACCACATTTACATCACCAAAGCCTCTGTTACTGGCGTGGTGATCAATATTGATCACGGTTTTACCGGAAAAGAAACTGTCAGGCATAGCAAGTCTGGATTTGGCACCACAATCCAGAGAGACAACGGTGTCCACATCACTGAGATGGTTAAACTTATCCCCGGAAGTCGCCAATGCTGAGCCATCCAGATATCGACAGATACGTGGAACAGAATCGCAGTTGTGCATCCACACACTTTTGCCTATCGATTTCAAAGCGTGGAACAGTGCAATTTGTGATCCAATTCCATCCGAGTCCGGATTTTTATGAGTAATAATAACAATGCCATCAGCCCGACTTAACGCGTCAGCAACACTGCTCCAGTCTGTGCTATCAATAAATGTTTTCAAACATTTCCCATTTGGCTGATAAGATCATTCACTACCCCACTCTTATCAAACGCATCATCCCATCGAAATCTAAGCGAAGGGAAGCGCCGCTTTGGCAATGCCCTTCGAAGTTCGTGTTCAAAATGTGGACACATTTTATTCAGAGACTCGACAATAGAAGCTGGATTTTTTTCATTCATCTGATGAACAAAAATGGTCATCCCCTGTTTTGCCTTGGAAGGCTCCAATCGAGTGATGCTGATGCCAAATAGTTTTGGGTCATCAATTTCACGCTGCATCAGTGTCGTAAGCAGACGATGGATATCCTTCTGCAGACGACCTTTTCCTGAAGATTGATTAGCCATAGTCTCTACAGTGTAGCAGCAACTTCCTCGATAATATAAAACTCGAAGCTGTCACCCACTTTCACATCATTGAAATTCTCAACGCCGATACCACATTCGTAACCGGTCTTAACCTCTTTAACATCATCTTTGAAACGTTTCAGCGAGGCAAGTGCTCCATCATAGATGAGTACGCCTTCACGTAGCACACGAACTTTGGAGGCCCTGACTGCATAACCATCAGTCATATAACAACCAGCAACAGCGCCAATCTTCGGCACCTGGAAGACATCACGAACCTCTGCACTACCGGTAACCTTCTCAATCTCATCAGGTGATAGTTTGCCAGCCATCGCATCCCTGATTTCATCAATCGCTTCGTAGATCACTTTATAGAAACGAACATCCACACCCTCATTTGCTGCTACTTTTTTGGCTTTTGTTTCCGGACGTACATTGAAGCCGATAATGATCGCATTAGCAGCTGATGCCAGCATCACATCAGACTCAGTAATACCGCCAATGCCCTTGTGGATCACCTTCACCTCTACCTCATCAGTACTAGCTTTCACCAGTGAATCGGCCATCGCTTCAACAGAACCGGTTACATCGCCCTTGATCAAGACCGGAACTTCAGCAACACCGCTCTGTACCGATGCAAACAGATCATCAAAGCTTGCTTTCGTATGCGTTGCAACACCCTGCTGACGAATTTTCTCTTTACGGTAGGAGATGATTTCACGTGCCTGACGTTCATTCTCTACAACCATGATCTCCTGACCTGCATCAGGAACTTCTTCAAGACCTAAAAGCTCGAATGGAATCGAAGGTCCGGCTGTCTTATGCTGAACAGCATTCTCATCAACAATGGCACGAATACGACCCATCACTGTTCCGACGACAGCAATGTCGCCCTTCTTGAAGGTACCGTTCTGAACCAGAACTGTTGCTGCAGGTCCTCTGCCTTTATCCAGACGTGATTCGATCACAACACCCTGACCACGACGCTCAGGATTTGCTTTCAGTTCAAGAATCTCAGTCTGAAGTGCAAGCATTTCAAGCAGGTCTTCCAGACCCTGGCCTGTATGCGCAGATACAGGCACAAACATTGTATCTCCACCCCACTCTTCCGAAACAAGTTCATGTTCGGAAAGCTGACGCATCACCTTCTCAGGATCGGCTCCCTCTTTATCCATCTTGTTCACTGCAACGATAATTGGAACATCTGCCGCACGAGCATGATTCAATGCCTCAACAGTCTGAGGCATAACACCATCATCTGCGGCTACAACAAGCACAGCCACATCTGTCAGCTTAGCACCACGTGCACGCAGCCCTGTAAATGCCTCATGCCCTGGTGTATCCACAAACACAACACGTTCGTTTGTCTCAAGTTTCACCATGTAGGCACCGATATGCTGGGTAATACCACCCGCTTCACCATCAGCTACATGAGCCTTACGCAGTGCATCGAGAATCGAGGTTTTACCGTGATCAACGTGGCCCATAACCACAACAACTGGCGGGCGTGGCTGCAGATCTTCATCAGTCTCATCAATCGTCTCAACCAGTACGTCTTCAACCGCGGCTTCATTAATCAGCTTTGGTTTATGACCAAACTCTTCAACGATCAGCACGGCTGTCTCAGCATCAATACTCTCGTTAATGGTAACTGTTGAACCCATCTCAAACAATTTTTTAACAACTTCTCCGCCCTTGATTGCCATACGACTGGCAAGCTCGCTAAGAAGTATCGGATCGGTCACTTCAACTTCACGTGTCACAAAATCCGCATCATCTTTGGTAATATTTTTCGCACGACCACGACCACCACGAGCCAAACGAGCCTGACGCTCCATCTGCTCTTCGGTCATCACTACATTACGACTGGAAGCGTAGTTACGCTTAGCTGCCTTTTCAGCAGGAGTTAAGCGGCGCTTTTGATGTCGACCTCCAGGCCCGCCAAATGATGGTCCTCGTCTCTTCTGAACTTCTGGAGCCGGAGCTCCCGGTTGTGGAGATACAGCCACAGAGGGGGTACGTCTTGGCCCTGAAGTTGGTGCTGTAGTACCAGAAGGACGCCTGGCTGGCGGACGTGAATCTTTACGACGCTCAGCACGTTCGGCACTGATATTCGCTTCAATTTTCTTAATTGATGAACGTGGCGCCTTCGCTGCTGCAATCTGTGCGGGGGTCAGTCCCCGACGAATTGTTGTGCGTGGACCTGAACTCTTTTGCGTTGAACCCTGAGGCCCGCGTTTTGCGTCCTGAGGCCCGCGTCTTGCGTCCTGAGGCCCGCGTCTTGTGTCCTGAGGCCCGCGTCTTGTGTCCTGAGGCCCGCGTCTTGTGTCCTGAGGCCCGCGTCTTGCATCCTGAGGTCCGCGTCTTGCATCTGTTGCAGGACGATTTGTTGTAGCCTTCTGCTGCGCGTCTCGTTTAGCAGCAGAAGCCTTTGCTTCGTCTTTCTTCTTGTTCTCCAGTGCCAGTGATGCCCGTTGAGCAGGCGTTAGCACTTTAACTGCAGGCTTTGCTGCCTCTTTGGCCGGAGCTTTTACTGCCTCTTTAACAGGAGCTTTTGCACTCTCTTTTGCTGGGGCTTTCACAGCCTCCTTGGCTGGAGCCTTGGTAACTACCGGAGTCTCTACAGCCTCTTCAATCGGTGTCTCAGTTGACTGGGCACCAGGTTTGCGACGACGACGGACGGCCACCTGAACGGTACGCCCTCTTCCCTCTACACTGCTGCCCGGTCGAGATTGTCCTGCGACCATGGGACGATTAAGCGTTAGAGTTTTACCACCTATCGCTTTGGCACCTTTAGGCTCTTTTAAAGATGCCTTTATCTTCGCGGTATCTTCCTCATTCAGAAGGCTGGTTGGCCCGGAAACCGCCACACCACAGTCCACTGCAGCACGTTGCAGATCTGCAACGCCAACACTCAGTTCCTTAGCCAATTCGAGGATGCGTTTATTCGCCATGTCGTACCTTTACCCTAATCCTTTACTCTCTCAAACCACTGACAAAACATCTGCAGCTTTGTCGATACACTGGATCTCTCCAGTGCCACCACCGATACAGTGTTTCTGGCAAAAGCCTCAGCAAAAAAAGAAGCAGTAAAGCCATGTAACAACACGGTTTTCCTGCCAGCTTCCTGCCGTTTACTAACGCCATCTTCAATCTGCCTTATCAAGGCATCGCCAGCATCGCTGGCTAATAGAACCAGCAAGGCCCCATTCTTCCACATTTGATGCATTACCGCATCCCTTCCCAGCACAACAACAGCAGAAGATTGCGAAAAAAGGCGCATCAATTGCTGCCTCAATCCTTCTGCCATCCGTTCCTTCAGCCGATCACTCTGTGGGAGCTCTACACTAAACTTGTTACGCAGTGCTCCCAACTTTTTATCTGTCAGACCATCCAGACAGACCTGCTTCATGCAGAGATATGTGCCTCGCCCCGGCGCTTTCTGAAGAAGATCAGGCCAGATCTGCCCATCTTCATCAACAACCAGGCGCAACATCGTATCCTTCTCCACACTATCCCGGCAGACCAGACATTGACGCTGCTTCAGCTTCCTATCGGGGCTGGAGGAGTTACTCAAACCAGCCGCTGGCCTCTCTTGCAGCCAGAATAAGAGCTTCCGCCTGCTCCCGACTTAACCCTTCAATATCCTCGATCTCATCAGCTGCTGCATCAGCCAAAGCTGCCACAGTGATCATTTCGCGTGCAGCCAACTGCTCAGCCACCTCACGCGTCATACCATCAAGCTCCAGCAACGAAACAGCACTCTCACCCTCTTCAGTTTCACCAGCCTTCATCGCCTTATCAAGCAGTGCGTTACGAGCACGTTTCTGAATTTCAAGCGCCAGATCAGCATCAAGACCTTCAATAGCTGCAATATCTTCAACAGCACAGTAGGCAAGATCATCAAGTGCAACAAAGCCTTCAGTAATAAGCAGTGATGCGAAATCTTCATCAACATCCAGCCCTTCCTGGAAATCAATCTTGGCCGTTGCAACTTCGACGGTCCGCTTCTCCTGCTCTTCACCGGTGCTCATAATCTCAACATTCCAGCCCGAAAGCTCAGATGCCAAACGTACATTCTGGCCGCGACGACCGATAGCAATGGCCAGGTTTTCATCAGAACAGGCAACTTCGATGGTGTTTTTCTCTTCATCCACCATCACACGCTCAATCTCTGCAGGTGCCAGAGCGTTCACAACAAATGCAGCCGGATCTTCCGTCCACTCAATAATGTCGATCTTTTCACCATGCAGCTCGTTCACCACAGCCTGTACACGGGCACCACGCATACCTACGCATGCACCAACCGGATCAACACTTGGGTCTGTAGAGATTACAGCAATTTTACTACGGGAGCCCGGATCACGGGCAATAGCCTGAATAGCAATCAAACCATCCTGAATTTCAGGAACTTCCTGCTCAAACAGCTTCTGCACCATGCCCGCATCAGAACGGGATACAAACACCAGCGGACCTTTCGGCTGGTTACGCACTTCTCGCAGGAAAGCACGAACACGGTCACCTTGACGATATGATTCACGGGGCAGCAGATCTTCACGATACATCACAGCCTCGCCGTGACCGAGATCAACATAAACATTGCCACGCTCAACACGTTTCACGATACCAGTAATCATCTCACCTACACGAGGTTCATACTCAGCAACCACACGATCGCGTTCAGCTTCACGAATTTTCTGATTGATCACCTGTTTGGCAGTCTGGGCAGCGATTCGGCCAAGCTCAATCGGAGGAAGTGATTCACGGAACTCTGTACCAATCTCAGCTTCTGGGTCGATCTCCTTACCCTGCTCAAGGGTCAGATCGTTCTCTTCTTCCTCAACCTCTTCAACAACAGTGCGGACATGACTCAAGCTGATAGCGCCTGTTTCACGATCAATGATCGCCTCAATCGCCTTGTTGCCATACGTACGACGCGCAGCAGTTCTAATCGCCTGTTCCATCGCCTCTAGAACCAGCTCGCGTTCAACTGATTTTTCTCGCGCCACTGCATCGGCTACCTGTAACATTTCAACATTCATTGTCTCTGTCCTCTTTCAATCACTACTTCTTTTTGCCTCGGGAGATTTTTTTCCAATCCACCGCACGCACAACTTTCTTCACATCACTAAGAGCAATATGCCGGGATTCACATCCACGCTCCTGAATCCTGAATCCACCCTCTTCCGGGCCAAGATTCTCACCTTCAATAGCATCACCCTCTTCATAGACAACCTTGATCCATGCGCCTTCGTAGCGATCAAAATCAGCATCTGTTTCCAGTGGCCACTCAAATCCCGGTGAAGAGAGTTCGAGGCGATACTTGCCTTGAATCAGGTCTTCCACATCCAACTGCAGCGCCAATCCGCGACTAACGCGAGCCAGGGTGTCCGAATCGACACCGCCCTTGCGGTCAATAAGCACCTGAACCAGTTGATTCCTGCCCGATCCGCCAAGGCGAACTCGCAGCACATCAACACCCAGCTCATCGGTGATGGGAGTAAGCAGCTCAAGAACTTTTGATTCCAAACTCACTATCACTCTCCTTACCAAATCACATAACTCAAAGTCAAAAAACAAAAAAAGCGGGCCGCGGCCCACTTTCAAACGTTGCGAATCATAATCTTAGCCACACCGATTGCAAGCAACCATTGCATCCAAGCCAATCATCAACACCACCTATCCCAAAACAGGTACAAAAACGCTATCCTCTTCCCTATTCAAGCGAAACATCCGGAGCGCCGACAATGATTCAGACCGACCGTAACTTCGATGACCTGACCGACCGCTTTGCCCGTAATATCTACGGCAGCGCTAAAGGTGAAGTGCGTCTGGCGATCGTATGGGAACACCTGCTGCAGACGCTTCCTGAACTCACATCTGGAAAACCGCTACGCATTCTTGATGCCGGCTGCGGTTTAGGACAAATGGGAGTTAAGCTTGCCAAGTTCGGGCATGAACTGGTGCTCTCAGACATTTCTGAAAAGATGGTTGAAGAGACAAAAAAACTGTTTGAAGATGAGGGTTTAACAACCGGAGTTACATTCCTGCACAAACCTGTGCAGGCACTCAATGCTGAAGAGCTGGGAACCTTCGATCTGGTGCTCTTTCACGCCGTGCTTGAGTGGCTGGCCGACCCTGAAAAGACGCTTCACCACGTAAGCAGCCTGATTAAACCGGATGGTTTCCTCTCGTTGATGTTCTATAACAGAGATGCACTGGTGTTCCGAAACCTGATTCGTGGCAACTGGCGAAAGGCGGAGAGTAACAACCTGCAGGGCGATGAGGGCGGCCTCACCCCTTACCACCCGCTCTCACTGAGTGATGTACAGAGGTGGCTGGACAGGTGGAAGTTCAAGATATTGAGCCGTGCCGGAGTGCGTGTCATTTACGACTACATGGAGCGGCGAATCAGGGATAAGAGGCCGATTGAAGAGATTGTCCGCGTCGAAATGAAATACGCCAAGCATGAACCCTACCTGCACATGGGCCGCTACCTGCATCTAATCGCAAAAAAATAGTCTGATCGACCGGTTGAATTGAATGCCGAAAGCAGGTGATGTCGATGTGCGATCAGCGTTGTATGTGGCAGCCCACGCGCTGGTCACCCGTTCATAGAAATGGACATATCTGAAGGCGTGGGGACTGCGTCTCTCGAAAACTAAAGGGCACAGAAAAGCTGTGATTGCTATGGCCCGTAAACTTGCTGTCATCCTCCACAGGATGTGGATCGATGAAACCGATTTCCGCTTTAGCTCTACAGAGGTTCTGACATGAATTGACTGTAGAGACTAAAGCAGAAATCGTCCCTCGTGTGGACGTATGTCTGGATGAAGCCGTAAATGTCTGCTGCGCATCAAAGCGCGTCCGAAAGCCTGGCTCTCCACCCTGTCTGACTTATGCGTGCAGCGAGTTGAATGAATTATAGCATCAACTGACTGCGAAAAGGAGCGTGACCCACACAAGAGACAAAACTGAGCTTAGCTCGAATAATTAATGGTGCTTGACGGATGGGCCCGATTAAAGGAGCAGTCATTCGACTAATCTGAAACTGTTACGCTACGAAGAGAAAGAAGGCTTCCATCAGGTGATGGTTTGAAGCCACGAATGCGAGGGGCGGAAACGGCAATCACAGGGCGATACCAGAGCGGAATATAGACCTGATCAACCTGCATCTTTTGTTGCACTTTTGCATAGAGAGCGGTTCGCTCACTCTGATCTTCACTGATCGCAGCCGCATCCAGCCAACCGTCCATCTTAGTGTCGCTATATCTTCCTCGGTTTGAGCCTGTTGGCGGCCACATCTCAGAGTGTAGAATCCAGCGATAGATATCAGGGTCAGTGATACCAACCCAATCCAAAGAGAAGAGCTGGAAGTCACCGCGTTTAATCCGGGCGTAGAAGCCACCCCACTCCAGTGACTCGATAGAGACGTTAACACCCAGCTTCTGCCAGCCATCGGCAATGGCGGTCACCAGACGCAGGCGGGTTGGATTGGTGCTGGTGCGGTAGTTGATAGTAAAACGGACTCCATCTTCGCCTCTTGGAAACCCGGCTTCATCCAGCAGCCTTTCGGCCTCTGCAGGATCAAATGGCGTCTCTGCAAGCGTTGCAGCAGCCCAATGCGATGAGGTCAGGATAGTCTCAGCCAGTTCAGGCGCATCATCAAAGAGCGCCCGCTTCAGCCGCTTGCGATCCAGACCCAGTGCCAGCGCCCTGCGAACACGCAGATCTTTAAAGTGATCATCCTGCAGATTCATGCCAATGTAGGAAAACGTGGTGGATGGATGATATTGAATCTCAACACCCTGCTGCTGTTTCAGATACGGCAGCAGGTGTGGTGGCAGCTCCCCCTGCGTGAAATCAAGTTCACCACGCACTAGTTTCAGAGAGCGGGTTACCGGATCTTTTACACCAACAAAGCTGATTTTTTTCACACCCTCAAGACCATTCATTAATTCAACATCAACTCGATTCTCGCCTCGGAAAGCCAGCCGGTAACTGCCGCAACCAATGGTATCTCTCGGTGAATGCCCTTTTTCAGCCAACTCTTTTGGAAGCACCCCTATCTTCAATCTTGTTAACAACGAGGCATCCGGTTTGTTCAATTTCAATAACAACTCTCGTTCCGAAACTACTTTGACCGACTCAATCGCTGCAAGCCCTGCTCTGAGCGGGCTCGCTTTTGAGACATCCAGAATCGCATTGAGTGTGGCAGCCACATCACTGGTTCGAACAGGAGAACCATCATGAAACAGAACCCCCTCTTTCAACTTGAACTGCCAGGTTAGTGGATCGGGATGCTCCCATGACTCGGCCAGATCAGGTTGCGGCTGAAATCTCTCATCCAGCTTTACCAGCCCACGGTGAATAAACTCCTGAATTCGGTGCGATGCCGCATCAGTGGCATAACGGGAATCGAGACTCATGGGTAGTTGTGACAACCCTACTTTGATCGTACCGCTCTCTTTCACTGACTCACTACAGCCTGCCAGCAGCAATGCGCCACATAACAACAGGGTTGAAATGCGTCTCATCGAGTCCACAGACTCATCGCCTCGACATGACCTGCATAGGGAAACAGATCGAATGCCCGCAATGCCTGAAGTCGATATCCGTGTGATTGAAGGGTCACTGCATCGCGCCCGCCCGATGCAGGATCACAGTTAATCATAATGATTTTTGCTGGCAGTAGTCTTCCAATCATGCCACACACCTTCTTTGCCCCGCGCCTCGGCGGATCAAGAATAAGCATATCTGCACCGGCAAACGGTTCGGAATCGAAACTCTCAAACAGATTAAGCTTCTGATAATGGGCATCAAGGTTGAGTCGTTTAGCATTGGCATTAGCGGCCTGAACACTGGCCTGACTCACCTCCGCCCCCGCGACTTTTGCTCCAATAAATTTGGCAACAGGCAGAGAAAGGTTGCCCACGCCTGAGAAGAGATCGACCACAAACCGGGCCCCGCTACTCCATTCGATGATCTGGCTGATCATCTGCTGGTTACCCTCTTGCTGACCTTGCACAAAGTCATCCGGCCCAATCCTTATATCAACACTCTGTCCATCACCTACCTGAATGAAGTCATGGAATGGAATAACCGGCTTGTTAACCGGCCGGGTGACTTGATTAATTCTGTGCCAGAGCTGTAGAGGCAAGCCGTCAATCTCCGAGGCAAGAGACAGCTCCGGCGTCAACACTCCCCCCTCAATCACAACATGAATGCCATCACTGAGCTGGAGGGCCTGCACAGAGTCGATGTTGAGAAGCTGCCCGTCACAGATTGCAGACTCAATCAGCAGACGCAGCTTGTTAAGCTCCTGTGTGAGCACCATGCAATGCTCATGACGGACAACCGAGTGTGACGCTCTGGCTCTAAAACCCAGACAGGGGTCCTCGCCTGAGGTTTCGACAAACCAGCGAACCCTTCGTCGATGAAGGTCTGCAGAACCCTCTGCCGGAATCCATTCACTCTCTGAATCCAGAAAGGGATCAAAGATATCAAGAACCCAGCCTGATTTGGTATCGCCATGTTTTTCGGGATCAAGATACTGCAGAGAGCAACCACCACATAGCTCTGCAACAGAACAGGGTGGTTCAACACGAACAGGAGAGGGCTCTAAGATTGAAGCAAGCTCTCCCCGTCTGGCTCCACGCCGCTTTTCTGTTGGTTGAAATTTAATCGTATCCCCAGGAACAACATTGGCGACCAGATAAATAGAGCCATCAGAATCAACAACCGCCTCTCCACCTGGAAGTAGCCTTTCTACACTGCCTGACAGTTGTGCTGATTCACTCAACGAATAAGGTCAATAGGGCCAATGGTGATCGGTTCCGGAGTCTTGAAGCGAAGCCGAATACCCTTCACATCTCTGAGATACTTCGATGGCCTTGTAATTCTAACAGCAATATCGACATCATCATCTTTGCGATAGAAAAGCTGTTTCCAGCTTCCTTTGCTGTCCTGAACCTCTAACTTAATCTCACCATCTCTGAACTTTGAACGTCCAACCGTTGCCTTTTTCAGGATAATCGCAGAAAGACGAGCTGATTTTTCAAGATAGAGCCGAACCTCTCCCCTGCGAACGGTATGCAGGGTATCTTTCCACCTGTAACTCTTCAATTCAGGGAAATAGAGATAGCTTCCACCACGGAACTCATGAGGTTTCTTCGGGTCCACCTTACTACTATCACTTCGCACCACTTTATGGCCAACGTAATAGGTTATGGAGCGACTCACCTTCTTCGTCGCCTTAGGTTTTGGCTTAACTTTAGCGACAGGCTTGGGTTTTGGTTTCGCAACAGGCTTAGGCTTTTCAACAGCAGCCAGCTCTTTCTTGAGCGTTGATTCCGGTGTCGGTTTCACAACTGGCTTCTCTTTTTCTACCTGTTTCGCACCATTTTCAACTGCAGGCGCCTCCTGTTTCACGTCAGATCCCGCCTGCATCGGGCGTTCCGCAAGATCAATCACACTCACGAGAACCCAGCCAAGAAGGACCACAAAAAGCGCAACTGCTCCCCAGGTCAGTGGCCCCTGCATCTGTTTGGATACCGGCAAAGAGGCCGTCGATTTTTCAATCCTGCTCTGCATTACAGCTATGCCTGGCTTGATTTTGCCTTTCACCAGAGCAGTAACACCCGGTTTAACAGACTCTGTTACCGAGCAGATTCCCCCATACAGCTTCTGCCACAACGCTTTTAGCAAGCCTCTGGCGATCTCCGCACTGGAGTCCTCATTAGACACCCTGGTTGGCATTCGAACCGATTGAAGTTTCTGATCCGGTGCATCCTTCTTCAGCATATTGTGCAACGCTTTACGAACAGTGTCACAATCGGCAGGCCGGTCTGCTGCATTTTTTGCCAACAATTGAAGGATCAGGTCAGATAACGGCATAGGTAGAGATGGGAGCAGCTCATGAGGCGCAACAGGCTCTTCACGTACCTGCTTCTCCATAATCTCAAACTCACCGCCACCACCGGCAGATGCATCAAAAGGAAGTTTACCGGTACAAACCTGATACAACAGAATACCAAAAGCATACAGATCGGTACGTGCATCTACAGGCTGATTCAGGATCTGTTCAGGTGCCATATAGCGGAAAGAGCCCACCGTGGCACCACTCTGGGTCAGATCATCATCACCACGCTCAGGCTTCGCCAATCCGAAATCCATCAGTTTAACAGCACCCTCATCGGAGATGAGTACATTGGCGGGTTTTAGGTCACGATGCACCATACCGAGGGAGTGAGCAGCCTCAAGCCCTGCCAAAATCGCATCAGAAATCTTAACCAGATCAACCAGAGAGAGGTTTGGTGTAGCCTTGATATGCTCTTTAAGGTTTTTTCCGTGAACCATCTCCATCACCAGTGCCATGTGCTCGCTGTCTTCATAGATGGAGAGCAGTGTCACGACATTGGGGTGCATCAATTTGGCATGCATCCTTGCTTCACGACGGAAACGTTCTTTCAGATTCTCATTTTGAAGCAGATGAGGATGCAGTACTTTGACGGCCACTTCACGGTGCAGTTTTTCATCCATCGCCTGATAGACAACACCCATACCGCCTTCACCCAGCTTAGAATCCAGGCGATATTGGCCAAGGTGCGGAACATTGCCATTACCCATCATGGCTACACCACAATGAGGGCAAAAATCCCGAACACCTGTGCTTTCCAAGCTGCAAGTTGAACAACGCATAACTGTCGATTGTTGACGCATCCATGCTCATGTCAAGCAACTCCCTTGGCCCCCCTCAGATCACCCAGCCTGTCAAACTGACTCAGATAACCCGGCACACTATGCTTGTGATGGCACGATTGAATCAACAACTTAAATGATTCACCCATACCAAACGGCATTAACATACGCTTGGCATGAGCCAACTCCTGCACACTTTCAACACTACCTTCAACTGCCAGCGACTCAATTCGTCTCTGAACTGATGGACTCTGCGCAAGCCATGCACCCTGACTCATAAAGTTGCAAACAGGCATATCCATCGACTCCCCAACCCTGCGAAGCGATGTAAAATCAATATGGGCCGTAATATCACAGCTTCCAGGCTGTTTAAGAACATCTTCGATCACCTGATGCCCCTGATGCCCAAGAAGTGTCCCTTCAACTCGCTGAGCTCTGTAATACTCCTGCTGTGAATAACCGTAATCAACGCAAAAAAGGAAGCCTCGCCGAATCATCTTCGACACCTTCTCCTGCCACCCCTTTAGGTTAGGGTTCCACTCGCTCACATAGCCATCCGGCCATGCAGAGCTGATTTCCGAATCAATCTCCAGCGGCATGCTCATCTCCATCGGTGCATCCTGCCAGATAAAGCTTCCATTACTGTGAGCTACGCCACGCTCATAAGCCTTCCCACCCTTCCAGCTAAAGCAGCGAACAGGAAACGCATCGGGAAGCTCATTACAGAACATCATGCAGTTTTCGATCTCTCCTACCTCTTCCACAGTTGCGAAAGATTCAACTTCCAACTGCTGTTCACCATATAGAGATTGCTGGCGCGCTCTCATTTCGGAGCTTGCGTCAATAGCAACGACACGTGCTGGCAACAGGCCCCGCTCTTTCAGCAAAGCCAAGACCGTAGAGATCAGCCTGCCAGAGCCACCACCCTGCTCAACCACTGCCCAATCATCCGGTGACCCCAGTTCTCGCCAACCCCACTCGATAAGATCGGCAAATCCCAATGCCAGCCACGAACCCATGTCCACACCAGTTACAAAATCACCTTTTTCACCAAACACATGTGAAGATTCATAATAGCCAAGCTTTGGTTCATAGAGTGCTGCGCGCATAAAAGCCTCGAATGGAATCCATCCATCCGCTTCATCGATCTGCTGTTGTATAATTGCCTCTAAAGCAGAAGCATTATGGTTGACGCTCATCTCGCCCCCGATTAACGTAGCGGTCGATCCTATAAATAGTTATGAGGAATACAATGTCATCTGAAAAGATCATTCATGTAAGCGACGATAGTTTTGAATCCGATGTACTAAAAGCATCCAATGCTGTTATTGTAGATTTCTGGGCTCCATGGTGTGGCCCTTGCAAACAAATTGCTCCCATCCTTGATGAGATTGCTGAAGAGATGGACGGTAAAGTAACCATCGCCAAGATCAACATCGACGACAATCCAAACACACCAGGCCGCTATGGCGTGCGTGGTATCCCTACCCTGATGCTATTCAATGATGGCAACGTACAGGGAACCAAGGTTGGCGCAGCCAACAAGAGCAAACTAATCGAGTTTATCAACGAACATATTGACTGATTCGTATCGTTCAACCGATTAAAAAGGCAGGGTAACCCCCTGCCTTTTTAATTATCAGCATGGTAAGATTCACACTGCCGCAAACAACAGGAAGATCGGAGATGATAAGTTATGGCAGGTCATAATAAATGGTCCAGCATCAAACACAAAAAGGCAGCCGTTGATGCCAAGCGCGGTAAGGTGTTCACCCGTTATATCCGTGAAATAACCGTGGCTGCCCGTGCAGGTGGTGATGACCCGGATGCCAATCCACGACTCAGGTCAGCCATTACCGCAGCTAAGGGCGTCAACATGCCCAAAGATAATATTGATCGTGCCATTGCCCGTGGTGCCGGTGGTGGAGAAGGCTCCAATATCGATGAAATTCGCTATGAGGGCTATGGGCAGGCTGGCGTAGCTATTCTTGTCGACTGCATGACCGACAACCGCAACCGCACCGTTTCCGATGTGCGCTCTGCCTTTAACAAGGGTGGTGGCAATATGGGAGAGTCGGGCTGTGTCTCGTGGATGTTCCATCAGAAGGGCCAGTTTGTTTTTGACCGCGAAACCACCGACGAAGATTCTATCATGGAAGTCGCTATGGATGCTGGCGCAGACGACATTCAGGACAAACCTGATGAAGGGTGTATTGAGGTGACCACTGAGCCTGCTGATTTTACAACAGTTCAGGACGCCTTTGAAAAAGCAGACATTACACCTCAAATTGCTGAAATCGCATGGATCCCTGAAAACACCATTGAAGTTAAAGGCGACACTGCTGAAAAACTACTGGGCCTGATCGAACGTCTTGAAGAGTTGGATGATGTTCAAAATGTCTACGCCAACTTTGATATATCCAATACAGAAATGTCGCGTATCGAAGGTTAAGGTAACAGTATGCGCATTCTCGGTGTTGACCCCGGCTCTCAAAAAACCGGTGTAGGTATTATTGAGGCCAAAGGGAATCGTCTGATTCACCTGCACCACTCAGTCATTCGTTGTGGTCCAGGTGAGTTCACCGAGCGTCTCCACACGCTTTTTTCCGGTCTGAAAGCAATTATCGCCGAATACCAGCCGGACTGCGCAGCCATAGAGGATGTATTTGTCTCTAAGAACGTCTCATCTGCACTGAAACTGGGCCAGGCCAGAGGCGCACTGATCGCCGCCTGTGGTGATGCAGGCCTTCCGATTACCCCATACTCTCCCACCAAAGTTAAACTATCAGCGACCGGTCACGGCAAAGCGGACAAACAGCAGGTTCAGCACATGGTTAAGTTACTGTTAAAGCCGCCCATGCCACTTCCAGAAGATGCTGCAGATGCGCTTGCTGTCTGCATCTGCCACGCGCATCATGCGCCCATGACTGCACGCAACAAGCTCCTGGAAACGAAATGATCGGTTGGCTATCCGGAACAGTCCGGGAGCTCGACCCGGCAGGCTCCATCCTGCTGGAGACCAATGGAGTCGGCTATGATGTGGCTGTCAGTATGCAGTCGCTTTGTACCCTGCAGCAAGGAGAGGCTGTCTCTCTATATATTCACACCTATGTACGAGAAGATCAGCTAAGCCTCTTTGGATTCCAAAGCAGCAGTGATCGCGAACTATTCAGGAAGCTCAACAGTGTCTCCGGTATTGGCGCTCGCACAGCACTCAATCTTATGTCGGGCATGCCCACCGGCGAACTACTTCAGGCCATCGACAATGCTGATGACACTGCCATCGCCAGAACACCGGGAATTGGCAAGAAGACTGCCCAGCGTCTTATCCTTGAGCTTAAGGGTAAACTCACTACTGATGAGATTGATACAACTTCCCAGTCAGGAAGTGCCGGTGACATCCGCTCTGCACTTACAAACCTTGGATACAGGCCTGCTCAGGTTGATAAAGCTCTTAAATTAACTGAGATAACTGGTGATTTTGAAAAGGATTTCAAATCTTCTATCAAGGCTATTTCATGAGCATTGAAGAGATGGATGAAGAGCGCATGATCTCTGCTAGTGAGCGCAGTGAAGACTGGGATAATGCCCTGCGACCCAAATCACTTGCTGAGTATATTGGTCAGGAGAAGATCAAAGATAACGTCTCGGTCTACATTGAGGCAGCCAAACGCCGTTCCGAACCTCTGGACCACTCACTTCTTTTTGGCCCGCCGGGGCTGGGAAAAACCACACTGGCCAACATCATTGCCAATGAGCTCGGAAGCAACATCCGGGCAACTTCCGGGCCTGTCATAGAGCGCCCGGGTGACCTGGCAGCCATGCTGACCAATCTTGAGGAGGGTGATGTTCTCTTTATTGATGAGATTCACCGCTTAAGTCCACAGGTTGAAGAGATTCTCTACCCTGCCATGGAGGATTTTCAGCTTGATATCGTCATTGGTCAGGGCCCTGCTGCCCGCTCCATTAAAATGGATCTCCCCCGTTTCACGCTGATCGGTGCAACCACACGCGCTGGGCTTCTGACTAACCCGCTAAGAGACCGCTTTGGAATTGTTGAACGTCTCGAGTTTTATAATGCCAAAGAGTTAGCCACAATTATCCACCGATCAGCTTCTCTGCTTAAGATAGAGTGCACCGAAGATGGCGCGATGGAGGTTGCCAAACGTTCTCGTGGCACGCCGCGTATTGCTAACCGCCTGCTTCGTCGAGTGCGTGATTTTGCAGAGGTAGACCATGACGGAACCATTAACAGCAAAACCGGAAACCATGCCCTGAACAGGCTTGAGGTAGATCACCTGGGACTCGATCGACAGGATCGTAAGCTACTTACATGCCTTATTGATAAATTCAGTGGTGGCCCAACAGGGCTGGATACACTGGCGGCGGCCATATCTGAAGAGCGCGACACCATTGAAGATGTACTGGAGCCCTATCTGATGCAGGAGGGGCTGATTGCCCGCACCCCTCGCGGACGTGTTGCCACACCGATGGCCTATACCCATCTGGATCGGGAACTGCCTGATGCTATTACGCAAGGCTCTCTTCTATGACCGATATCAGTCACCGACACCAGTTTCGCATCTACTATGAAGATACTGACCACGGCGGTGTCATCTACTACGCAAACTATTTGAAATACATGGAACGCGGTCGCACGGAGTACCTGCGTGCAGCCGGTATCGAACTTGATGATGTAGAGGCTGAGTCCGGTGTCATGTTTGCTGTTACTGAGGCTAATATACGCTATCAATCATCTGGCCGTTTCAATGACCTGATTGAGGTTGATAGCACCTTAACCCATGCGCGCGGTGCAAGACTGACCTTCAAACAGCAGGTTTGGCGCATGCATAGGGCCAGCAATGAAGGGCGTGATATCCTGCTGACAGAGGCGGAGATCAAACTCGCCTGCATTGACAAATCAGGAGCGCCAAAAAGAATCCCCCCTATGCTACTGACCGCCCTGAAAACTGATCAAAGCAGCAGACCCTGAGCAAGGAGCGTTAAATGGCTGAGCAATTAACCGTATGGAGCCTGATTTTGGGAGCCGGCATTGTCGTAAAGGCGGTGCTGTTACTACTTATTCTACTCTCCATCATGTCGTGGGGCATTATCTTCAATAAATGGCGCATTTACAGAAAGACCAAACGCGATGCTGAAACCTTCTCGACCTCATTCTGGGGCGGTTCTGATATGGACACCCTTCTTGCAGGAATTCCGCAGCAGTACAAAGACAGTCCTCTGCCTAATATTTTCCAGTCAGGTTACCGTGAATATATGCGCAGCCGGCGTGACTCCAGCAAGGAGAAAGATGGAAAAATTGTTGCTGGTGGTGGCCTTGATGGTATCCGCAGAGCGCTGGATGCAGCCCTTTCACGCGAATTGGAAGGTCTATCCAGACATCTGGCATTCCTGGCCACAGTAGGCTCCACAGCCCCGTTCATCGGTCTGTTTGGCACCGTATGGGGTATCATGAACGCCTTCCAGAGCATTGCCCTGTCACAGAACACATCGCTGGCTGCTGTAGCCCCCGGTATTGCTGAGGCGCTGGTTGCCACTGCATTTGGTCTTGTCGCAGCTATTCCTGCTGTTGTGGCTTATAACAAATTCACATCTGATCTGAAGCGCATTGCAGCCGGCATGGAGCAGTTCTCAGCTGAGTTCCTCAACATCATGTCACGTCATATTCGGAGCTGATTCGATATGTGGGCTGGCCAGAGCAAATGGGACAAAGAGACAGAACCAATGGGCGAGATTAACGTCACGCCTCTGGTAGATGTGATGCTGGTATTGCTGATCATTTTCATGGTCACTGCTCCGCTGCTGACACAGGGGATCAATGTCGACCTCCCTGATGCTGATTCACCTGCGATGCAGCAGAATGTAGAGCCGCTGGTCGTCACGATTCATAAAAACGGAACCATCTATCTTCAAAAGCATAAAATTAAGCTAAAACAACTGGCGCCTCGCATCACTGCCATGCGCAAAGTAAAACCCAATCTTCCGGTCTTTATTCGCGGTGATGCCAAAACCCCTTATGAACATATTGCACGCACCATGAGTACGCTGGAACAGGCAGGTATCAAGAAGGTCGGGCTTGTCACTGAACCTCGCCGCTGATTCAAATAACCAGCATTCACTACAGACTGCAGACTTCCTCTTTGCAGCCATTGTGCATGTTGTTGTCATTCTACTGATTGTGACTCTGACCTGGTGGCAGTCAACCTCCAAACCGCAACCATTGCAGCGGATCGAGGTGATGATGATCTCCGGGGCAGATCTGGCCAAACTACAGAAAAAGAGTTCGAAGCCCGTTGTGAAACGTAAAAAAGTAAAGCCGAAAGCCAAACCTGTTCTCAAATTTGATCCCAAACCTGCCAAAAAGGCTCAAGTAAAAGAGGTCGAAGATGATTTTGACCCCTTTGCTCCAATGGCATCAGAAAGCGACATCACCACACCGAAACAGGCTGCTCGAAATGATATGGCGGATATCATGGGTAAACAGCTCTCCAAAAAGGAGTTGGATGCCTATATTGCTATGATGATGAAAGCGGTCGAACGCAAGTGGAAAGTCCCTGCAGGCGTAGATGCCTCTACCCCTGACCCGTTGGTGGAGATGGTACTCAGGCACAACGGCTCAGTCGTCAGCGCCCGTATCGTGGAGTCGTCAGGTAATGCAGCTCTGGATCAAACATTGATCAACGCCATCCATGCAGCAGCACCATTTAAACTTCCACAGCAACAGTTTGAAGCCTTTCGTATTAACCAGATACGCTTCAGGCCCCTGAAATAGTCCCGATTCTAGATAACAAAGGATAAACATCTCACATGCGTTTACTGCCCCTGATCATTCTCATGACACTCTCTACATCACTCTCTGCTGTGGAGTTTGATGTCTATCAGTCCGAATATCGCCCTCTCAACATCGCCTTGATGGTTGATGCAGGTGCAGAACAACATGGCGAAAGCCAGAAGCTCTACAACGTGGTGAAAAATGATCTGATCTCAAGCCAGTCATTCAAAACACTGGATCCACTCAGTTTTATTGCAGATACAGCTTCAACACTGGAGAAGATCGATTATGCCGACTGGCGCATCATTGGCGCTGATCTGGTAGCAACATGCAATCTAACTGCAACAAGTGAAAGGTGGCAGGCAGAGGTTAAGGTATACGACCCGTTTCGAAGCAAACTACTTGCTTCTAACACACTCATACGGGATTCAAACGAACTCCGGGTACTCTCACATCAGGTTTCTGACTTCATCTACAAGACCGTTATCGGTGTTCACGGCCACTTCAACTCACACATACTCTATGTCACAAAACGAGGTGATAAATCCGATCTGATCTATATGGATCAGGATGGAGCTAATCGCCAGCCTGTTGGGAAAAACTTTACCCTCCTGCTCTCTCCGGACTGGGCTCCCGATGGTCGCTTTGTTGCACTGAATACCTACGTAGGTAATCGCCCCAGACTTGAGACATTTGACATGGCAACGGGTAAGCGAAGTGCCTTTGGAAGCTTTAAGGGGCTGAACAGCACACCGGAATACTCGCCAGATGGCCGCTATATTGCCGCAGCCCTCTCTTATACTGGCAACAGTGAAATCCACATCTATGATTTGAAAAAGAGGGCGTGGAAACAGTTCACCCACCACCCTGGAATCGATACGACACCCACATGGTCACCGGATGGCAAATGGATCGCATTCACCAGCAATCGCAATGGAAGTCCGCAGATCTATAGAAAAAAACTATCCGGAAGCAAAGCCGAACGAATCAGCCTGAAAGCCAGCTATAACACTTCCCCCGTCTGGGCACCACATGGTGATCGCATTGCGTTCATCACTCTGAAACAGTGGGAGTATGCATTGGCAACCGTTCATATTGATGGCACTGGCCTGCGCTACCTTGCCACAGGCAAGCGGATCGAATCTCCTAACTGGTCTCCGAACGGACAGATGTTGCTCTACTCGGCTGAAAACAGTGGAATTCGTCGCATCTACAGAATCCCGGCATGGGGTGGAAAAGCCGAAGCAATCACTGCCGAAAATATCGATGCATCCGACCCTGCATGGTCACGATGAATTCTGAAACCATATCCACCCTAGACAGCGGGAAAGGATTGGTGTTCAATTCAGGAACTATTTTATTAGCAAACCGTTTGGGAGGACTCCAATGAATCAATTTTCGAAATTAATGTTTGTAGCACTGGCAGCAGCAGCGCTTCTTTTTTCCGGCTGTGCCAAGAAAGAAGTTGTAAGCAGTGACGGCGGCGCATCAGCATCAACACATGCTGTTAGCAGCATGGCAAAGAAACCATCATCTAATTCTGTCTACTTTGCATTTGACAGCTCTGCACTTGATGCAGCTGGCAAAGCAACCTTGAATGGTTATGCAGCATGGCTGGCTGATCACGGTGGTATTAACATTACCGTTGAAGGCAACTGTGACCAGCGCGGAAGCCGCGAGTACAACCTGGCACTTGGCCAGCGTCGTGCCGACAGTGTTAAAGACTACCTTACCTCTCATGGTGTAAGTGCAAGCCGTATCGATACCGTCTCTTTCGGTGAAGAGCGTCCTGCATGTACCGGCAGCGGTGCAGCTTGCTGGGCACAGAATCGTCATGCGGATATCACCAGTCGTTAATAACAACCTGTTGATTGAAATGAAGCGGCCATCGGTTTTTCCGGTGGCCGCTCTTTTCATGCTGCTTACTCTTTCCGGCTGTGCCGGTATGGGTGGCGCATCATGGGATCAGGACAAAACAGCTGTTATGGAGGCTCTCCAAAAGAGCGAAAGTGAACAGGCAGCAAACAAAGCGACAATGGCTCAGATGGAGAATCGTATCTCCGAACTGGAAAAGGGCCTTGAAAAGCAGACAAACATTAACAGCGAACTCTCTGCCCAACTCAATACAATCAAGAAGAGCAAACGCCCACGCAAAAAAGTGGCCTCCAGCGTTGCTGGCAGCAAGAAAAAACAACTTGCGAAAAAACTGAAAAAGATTGAATCAAATATTCGCTCTGCAGCAAAAAAAGCTTCGCCTTCCAGCATGGCAGTCAACCCTGAAAGTGAGAAAAACGCATATACTTCAGCCTATCTCGCACTGAAGAGCGGTCGCTATGACGAAGCATCACAGGCTTTTAAATCACTGTTGATTAAACACCCTCAAGGCGAATATGCCGATCAGGCTTATTACTGGATGGGCGAGAGCTACTTTGCGCAACAGAAGATGAAAGATGCCATTGAGGCCTTCAACAACGTCGCAAACAACTATCCCAATAGTGCCAAACATCCTGCTGCTCTGCTAAAACTTGCTTCTGCATATCAGGAATCCAGCCGTAAAGGTGATGCTACAGCTGTCCTGCAGCGCCTGATCAAACAGCATCCTGAATCTAACGCAGCCGAACAGGCTCGCAGCCGACTGAAAACTATTGATGCGGAGCGCTGAAAATAGACCTCTCTTCCAAACCGCTTCGGATTCATGAAATTTATGAGAGTGTACAGGGTGAAAGCACATTAGCAGGCACACCCTGCACCTTCATTCGTCTCGCTGGTTGTCCTCTTAACTGTCTTTACTGCGACACGCCTCAGGCAATCCCGACCGATTCAGGAAAAGAACAATCTCTTCAGCAGATTATCGAAAAAGTAAGAGCGTTTGGTCACCCACTGGTGCTAGTAACAGGCGGAGAGCCACTGGCTCAGCGAAATGTAATTGGACTGTTAAAAGCTCTGCTCACCGAATCAGCAACGGTGCAACTTGAAACAGCAGGCGCTCACGACCTCGCCAGAGTCCCTGATGGTGTTTCAATCATTATGGACATCAAAACGCCAGGCAGCGGTGAAGAAAAACGGAACCGCTGGGAAAACCTCTCTCATCTCAAAGCTGGTGATGAGATCAAATTCGTCATCAATGATCGTGATGATTATGAGTGGACCAGACAGATCATCATCGACAAATCTCTGGCAGATTTGAAGGCCGCCCTGCTTCTTTCACCAGCCTGGAATTACCTGCCTCCGGCTAAACTTGTATCATGGATACTGAAAGACCAACTGCCTGCGCGGCTTCAAATTCAGCAACATAAATATATATGGGGTGCTGAGGTAACCGGCGTATGAGCAGTGAAGAACATGCTGTAGTCCTTCTTTCTGGCGGGCTCGACTCCAGCACGGCACTGGCGTGGGCCAGTAGAGAGATGGGCTGGAAATGTCACACCGTCGCCTTTGACTACGGACAACGACATCGAATCGAACTCGAAGCATCTATTAATGTTGCAGAAGCTCTCGGAATTCAAGACCATAGAACTATCAAGGTTGATTTGGCGGCTATTGGTGGCTCAGCACTGACTGAGAATATTGATGTTCCAAAAGATCAGCATGAAGAAAACAGCATTCCGATCACCTATGTTCCGGCACGAAATATGATCTTCCTCTCTCTGGCCGCTGGTCTTGCAGAGACCGTAGATGCTTCAAAAATCGTTATTGGAGCCAATATCGTAGACTATTCAGGGTATCCGGATTGCCGCCCTGACTTTCTCAACTCGTTTGCGAAAACAGCAACTCTGGGGACCAAAATGGGGGCCGAAGGATCAACCGTTGAGATTGTCGCACCACTTCTGAAGATGAACAAGTCAGAAATCATTGCGCTTGGACTCAAACTTGACCTCGATTATGCCCTTACCCGCTCCTGTTATGATCCACTAGCAAACGGAATGCCCTGTGGGCACTGCGACTCATGCCTGTTTCGCAAAGCAGGATTTGCAGGCCTCTCCAAACTTGATCCCCTGACCTACCTGGATTGATCTCTTTAATGTTTCTCTTTGTTGCTATGTATAAAACGGATGATAAAATACTCTCTGCACTAGGGGATACAAACAGGTGGAAGCGGTCTGAATGGAGAATTCTTTGAGCTTCTTACGCACTTTCCTTGCCTTGATGATGGGCTTGTTATCATTCATATCAGCGCCTTCTGCATCTGAAGAGCGGCCAATAGTTTCAAAATCCGATCTTAAAACATGGCAGCTGCCTGAGGTCTCCTATCCTGAAGCCAACCCCTACCAGAAAGCCGTCGAAAACCTCGGCAAACAACTCTTCTTTGACCCTCGACTAACGGGAGACAGAACCCTCTCATGCGCTGCCTGTCACTATCCAGGTACCGGCTGGAGTGACCCTCTATCCAACAGAAATAGAGAGCAGAGGGTTATGGATCGTAATACCCCCGCATTGATTAACACAGCTTACCTCAAGCGTTTTTTCTGGGATGGACGTGGTATCACACTTGAGGACTCGATCAAAACTCACCTAAGAGAACTCTCTGTGAAAATCGCAGACATTCCTGCGCTACCCACAGCATACCAACAAAAATTTCAGTTTGCTTTTGGCTCCCCTGAAATTACCCCCAACAATATCGCCAGAGCCATTGCCAACTTTCTTCGCACTATTGTCGTGAACGACTCTCCATTTGATCGCTGGGTAGCTGGAGACATATCCGCCATCTCTCAATCAGCTAAAAAGGGATTCCTGCTCTTTACCGGCAAGGCAAGGTGCGTCAAGTGTCACACTGGCCCTAACTTCAGTGATTCTCAATTTCATTACACTGGTATCAACTCACTCGATCCCGGACATTTTGACGTTACGGGCAACCCAAGAGATCGAAACCGTTTCCGTACAGCATCACTGCGTCAGGTATCACGAACGCCGCCATACATGCATAACGGTGCAAAAAACAGTCTAATGGATGTGATCGAGTTCTATAGTCGTGGCGGCGACAGGCACGGTGAGGAGAATGAACTAAACGTTCTTGATCTTTCTGAACAGGATGAGCGTGAACTCCTCGATTTCCTGATGAGCCTGACCGGCAGCAACACATCTATTGCTGTGCCAGAGCTCCCGCTTAACGACTTTCCAAATTCCAATTAACAACAACCATACCGCGATTCCGCCCTGAAAAAGAGAGATAAGATGATTTCAATTGGCACCCCCCTCTCCCCGACATCTACTAAAGTCATGCTTCTTGGCGGAGGAGAGCTGGGTAAAGAGGTGGTCATTGAGCTGCAACGATTAGGTGTAGAGGTGATTGTTGTTGATCGTTACGCCAATGCTCCTGCCATGCAGGTCGCCCATCGCTTTCACATCATTGATATGCTTGATGGGCATGCACTTAGAGATGTGATTGAACTGGAAAAACCGAACCTGATCGTGCCTGAGGTTGAAGCTATCGCCACAGACATACTGGTGCAGATGGAGAGTGAAGGTTTTACCGTGATTCCCACAGCCCGAGCTGCGCAACTAACCATGAATCGTGAAGGTATACGCAGGCTTGCCGCAGAAACCCTGAAGCTGAAAACATCCCCTTTCCAATTTGCAGAAACCTTTGATGAGTTCTCTGCTGCCATAACAGAAATAGGCATTCCCTGCCTGATCAAACCAATCATGAGTTCATCCGGTAAGGGGCAGAGCCTGATTAAGTCCGAGTCAGAGATTGATGCGGCATGGAACTACGCCCAGGAGGGTGGACGTGCAGGAAAGGGCAAAGTCATCATCGAAGGTTTTGTGGATTTTGATTACGAAATTACCCTGCTAACAATTCGCCACCGAGATGGCACCTCTTTCTGTCAGCCCATTGGACACAGGCAGGTGGATGGAGATTACCGTGAATCATGGCAGCCACAGCCGATGAGCGATGCAGCCCTAGAGGAGTCCAAAAAGATAGCTGAGACCATTACTGAAGGGTTAGGCGGATTAGGGCTTTTCGGCGTAGAGCTTTTTATCAAAGACGATGAAGTCTGGTTCAGTGAGGTCTCACCACGCCCCCATGATACCGGACTGGTCACACTGATCTCTCAGGATCTATCCGAGTTTGCCCTCCATGCACGCGCCATTCTCGAGCTTCCGATTCCTAACATTACGCAGCATGGCCCTTCAGCTTCCTGCGCCATTGTGGTCGAAGGTGAATCGACTCAAGTTAAATTTAGAAATCTGAAAGACACCCTCTCTGAGCCTAACACCCAGATTCGTCTCTTCGGAAAGCCTGAAGTGAAAGGCTTCCGCCGTATGGCTGTTACACTGGCTCGGGACAGCTCCATCGAATCAGCTCGAAGCAAAGCGACAAAGTCAGCTGCAGCGATCCATATAGAGCTCTAAAAAGTCTGTATTATTACTTCCCAAACTCCAGAAACGGAGTCAGGGAGATGTAGAGAATAAAAAGGACTGCGAAGGCAAGCATAATAAACCGGACAGGGTTCTCCATGATCTTATCCATAACAGTTTTATTCACACCTTCAGCTTTCAGGATTTCATATTCGGAGCGCATCCGTACAGCCCTCTCTCGCTGATACCCGTCAATCAGTGACTTTGCCTCTTTAAGTTTGCTATCATCGGGCAACCATACACCGGGCATTGAAATTCCCCAGCCACCAGCATGGGTCTCGTAAAATTTAATATTATGATCATTGAGAAGCTGACGAACCTCTTCAGCCTCATCTCCAGGTACATTTCGAAGTCTAAACAGCAGTTCAGGCATTAGTTTTAGATTCCCCAACTATAAAGATTCAGAGAAAGCTAACGGCTGTGAAGACAATACCAAACGGAAAATTAAACAGGCAGCTCTTATAAGTCCTGTCTTAGCCTTTCCACACTGAAATGTTTGATCATCAACAGGCTATTTTTAGGGCCCTTAGCAAACGAATCATCGCTTCCGATCACAGTTGTTTATTCCGAACATACTGACTTCTGAAGGCATATGTCTCTCCTACAAAAGAAGATAGACAGATTAATGAGTTAATTCATTTTTTTGCACATGGTTATAGAAAAATAATGCCATAGAAAACTGACAGCGGATCATTAGAGTGGCTCCTCATGACGATCTATTTAAATATGTCCATATGCTGAAAGTTTTGATCATCGGTTTTGTTTGGCCGGAGCCAAACTCTTCCGGTGCAGGCGTCCGCATGATGGAGCTTATTCGTCTTTTTTTGGAGCAGAAGTGGCAGGTAACCTACGCCTCCCCTGCAGCTATCAGTGAGCATATGGCCAATCTCGATGCACTGGGAGTCAGCAGGCAACTCATTGAGGTCAACAGCAGCAGCTTCGACACCTTTGTCAGCCAGCTGAATCCTGACATTGTACTCTTTGATCGTTTCATGATGGAGGAGCAGTTCGGCTGGCGAGTCGAACAGGCCACTCCATCCGCGCTACGTATCATTGAGTCCATTGATCTACACCTACTGCGCGATGCCCGCCACAGAGTAGTAAAAGAGACGCTTCAGGTCGCAAAAGATATTGATAAAAGTGATCTCTACAGTGAAATCGCCAAGCGTGAAATTGCTTCATTCTACCGATCAGATCTCACAATCATGATCTCAACCTATGAGATGGAGCTGCTAAGAGAGCAGTTCTCATTTTCCGATGAGTTGCTGCACCTTACTCCGTTCATGTTTGATGAGAGTGATATTGTAACTCCAACCCCTACCTATGAAGCGCGCCAACACTTCATCAGCATAGGAAACTTTCGCCACGCTCCAAACTGGGACTCAGTGCGCTGGATGAACGAAACCATCTGGCCGATGATTCGAAAAGAGCTGCCAGATGCGGAGCTGCACATCTTTGGCGCTTACCCTCCCAAAAAGGCAACCGCTTTGCATAAACCGGAGAGCGGGTTCTATATTGATGGCTGGGCCGAAGATGCGCTGAATGTGATGAAAAAATCCAGAGTTTCCCTGGCACCTCTGCGCTTTGGAGCAGGTATTAAAGGAAAGCTGGCTGATGCCATGCTTGCCGGAACACCAAGTGTTACCACTTCGGTCGGTATGGAATCAATGCATGGAGAACTGGATTGGTGTGGAGCTATTGCCGATGATCCTGAGGTGTTCGCGAAAGCTGCCGTCACACTTTATCGGGATAGAGAGGGATGGCTGAAGGCGCAACGAAACGGGTATGAAATTATCCACTCCCTCTTCAACAAGCATAAAAACGGTGCTTCGCTGATCAGTCGGATTATGGCGTATCGTGAAAACATTGAAACAAATCGTAGCAATAATTTCACAGGTACTATGCTGCGTCATCATCACCATCGCAGTACGGAGTTTATGTCGCGCTGGATTGAGGAAAAAAACAGGGAGAGATTATGAACGACTCTGAAGCCATCCAACATCTGGAGAAATCCGGTAACTATCGGATCATTAACAGGCTGGAGACCCCTCACCAGTACCTAGCTGGTAAACCCGCCACATCTCGCATCGGTCTGGTCATCGACACCGAAACTACCGGCCTCGACACAACAAATGACAAGATCATCGAACTGGGATTTGTCGCCTTTGAATATGACGCTTCCACAGGAGGTATCTACCGAATTCTTCACACCTATGACGGCTTTGAAGATCCGGGCGAGCCGTTGGAAGAGATCGTTAAACAGATCACAGGTATTACGGATGAGATGCTAAAAGGGAAACGACTGGATGATGAAGAGATCATCGCATGGTTCAACAAAGCCAGCCTTGTTATTGCCCACAACGCCGCATTTGACCGGCAGATGATAGAGAGGCGTCTCCCCTCTCTGTCTGAATCTAACTGGAGTTGCACTCTCAACGACATCAAATGGCAGGATGAGAATATCTCAAGCCGAAAATTGGACTATATAGCCTATGTTCTCGGCTTCTTTTTCGACGGGCACCGTGCCGTCAACGATGCACAGGCGACTCTCCACATCCTTACCAAAACATTACCTGAATCCGGCAAACTGGCCATGAGTGAGCTGCTTCATAGAGCTCGCGAGAAGAGCAGACGTTTTTTTGCTCAACATGCAGCATTTGAGAAAAAAGATGAACTCAAGGCACATGGATATCGCTGGATGCCTGACTACAGTTATACAGACCGTTTTGGAAAAGAAAAAAAAGGTGTCTGGAGCGGTATGGTGAGTGAAGCTGAGATTGAAGCTGAACAGAGCTGGCTTGTAGAGACGATCTATAACGGTAAGGAGGAAATTTACACCTACAGAGATATCACCGCAAAAGATCGCTATTCATCCAGAGAGATTGAAAAATAACAACCTAAGCAATCAGAGTTTGTCTGCAAACTGAAGAGTAATCAACACGGTTAACAACAGAGAAAATATGGCAAGATCAATTTTCAGGTGAAACGGCTTGTAAGGAATTCTCTTTATCTCCTTCATTGTTACTCCCAAGTGAAACCACCTTCATTCCAGTCCGGAAAATCATCATTCGCAAGCCTTTCCTGTTCCAAGCCCTCTTCAAGTTCCATGTTGAGAGAACCAGACGACACTGGCTCGCCCCTGCTTACTTTTCTTAACCGAAGCCACCTGTTGATATAGTCAGTTGTCTGATCGTTCTCTAAAGATTCCATTTTAACCTCGCCGATCAGCCCTGTTGTAGCTGATATGATTAACAAAATTAACTATTGTTTATGGCATGATTATGACGTTGAAATGACACCTTCATGACACCTCCTTTTTTAATGTTCTCCCTGACTAACCTTCCAGCTATCTGCTAGCTGTATACTCTTAAACTTTGTGCGTGCCTGACATATCAACGCCTCTTTATTATGATCCCGTTCAACCTTGTCCGAACAGACAGCTTAGCTGGTATTCACTACTGAGACACATTCGTAATAGCTATGAATTCATTGTTATTTATGGCTCCAATGAGACTCTTCATATCTGTTTTTATAGCTTAATTGAAAGGTAAAACCATTCCATTGACTATTGAATAGTCATAACTATATTGTGGTCATGTTTCATATTGTTGACGACAATAGCTCAGTGCGTGAAATCCTCTCCGAATTACTGGAAGATTTCGGTCATGCCGTACGCACATTTGCCTGTCCGAATGAATATATCACCCACGTAAATAGCCCGAATTATGTGAAACCAATTGCCACATTCACAGACATCCATATGCCTGCCATGAATGGATTTGAGATGATCGACAGACTCATAGAAACCAATCCGTGCAAAAAGTTTGTTGTCATGTCCGGTAATGCAGAGGGTTATGTAGAGTTTAAAAACAGGGTCTGCATGTATCTCTGCAAACCATTTCACATGGATTGCCTTGAGAAGATACTCCATGCACTGATGAGCTGCGATCAACTTGACCATATATCAGATGAGGAGTGCTCTGTTTCCGGCTGTCATCAGGAACGAAACATCCAGACCTGGGTTTGCCCACATCTTCCTAAAGAGATCTGCGCCTGAATGACTTAGACCCGCCAAAACTACAAGGCGGGTCATGAGGAGTCATACTTTTTTCTACCGATTATACAAACAAAAGAGTTGCGGTGACGCTGTGACCTACTCTACTGAACCCTTCTCGTGAAGGTGGGCGCTGCACCCTGATATCAGGCAATCCAGCAAGTGGACTTCACACAACCAGAGTAGGTAAGCTCCCGTTCAAAACGTATCGGCTCAAGCTGGTAAGCCACAACGTCACTACAACTCACTTACAGACATTTTATACCAGAAAACTGCGGGAAAGTCAAACAAAGGATTAGGCCTCAGCGGCAGATAAATTGTCCTGATTCAATTCCTCATCGACTGCAGACTCATCGTTTCCTATACGTATTATTTGATCCGTATCCAGAGCCGTTGGTAATTGGTGAGTAATGAAAAGCATCGTAATTTTTCCTTTCAGCTGATTCACTGTAGCTGCAAACACCTCTGCAGTTCCAGGGTCCAGGCTACTTGTTGCCTCATCAAACAGAAGAATTTTTGGATGTTTCAACAGTGCACGTGCGATAGCCAGACGTTGCTTCTGACCACCTGAAAGGCCAACGCCCCGTTCACCAATTTCAGTCTGATACCCTTCAGGAAGTGCTTCGAGAGCATCATGGATTTCTGCCTGCTTACAGGCCTGCACAACCTGCGCAAAGTTGGCGTGTGGATTTGCCAGAATGAGATTCTCATAAATTGTCCCGGAGAATAGAACCGTCTCCTGAGGGACCACACCAAAATATTGACGAAGTTCATTGGCTGAAAAGTTACGTATATCACGGCCATCAATACTGATATGGCCATCGCTTGGCATATAGAAGCCCTGCAGCAGTTTTGTCAGCGTACTTTTTCCCGAACCCGATGCTCCCATGATTGCAACACACTGCCCCGGTTCAATGCTCATGTTAAAAGAGCGATAAAGATAAGGAAGCTGATCCGAGTAACGAAAACTAATATCGCAAAACTCAATTTTCCCCTCCCCTACGGCTTCCCTGGAGGGCAATAGCGAATAAGGCTCCTGTGGAGCATCCATGACATCACCCAATCGCTTCACTGCAATATCTGCCTGCTGGAACTGCTGCCAGAGACCAACCATACGCAATACCGGTTGAGAGAGGCGCCCGGCAAACATCTGAAATGCCACCAGCATACCGATGGTGAAATCATCGGTTGTCATCACCAGCCACGCACCAAGGCAGAGAATAATCAGAGTAAGCAACTGTTCCAGTGTATTGGCTGCCACGTTATAGCTATTCGAAAGCTGGCGAGCATTGAACCCGGCCTGCAGATATGTGGCCAGGTAGTCGCTGTAACGTGACGTTACCTGAGGCTCCATCTGAAGTGACTTGACCGTTTCCATACCGGAGACATATTCTGTGGCATAGGCCTGATTACGTGCTCCAAGCAGAAACTGCTGGTTCAGTCGTTTTCGCAGCAAGGGTGTAATCGCCAGGCTCAACACCGCTATCGTCAATAGAATCGCAACCGCCACCAGCGTCAACATCCAACTGTAGTAAAACATGATGGCTAAAAAGATGAACAGGAACGGAACATCCAGAATCAACGTCACTGCCGCACCACTCAAAAACTCACGAATGCTTTCGATTCCCTGCAAGCGGGCAACCAGTGTTCCCGTTGATCGATGTTCAAAATAACGGACCGGCAACCTGAATAGATGAGCAAAAACATGTGAGCCTAACACTGAGTCAATGCGGTTGCCGGTATGGTTGACAAGGTACTGACGAATCCAACTCATCACTGCATTGAAGATCATGAACATCACCATGCCGATACCAATCACAATCAGTGTACTTTGGGTATGGTGAACGATCACTTTATCAATAATCACCTGTGTAAACAGCGGAGTCGCCAGTGCCATCAGTTGAATGGCAAGCGATGCAAGCAGGACATCCCGCCAGATCTCTTTATGTTTCAGAAGTTCCGGTACAAACCAGCTAAATCCGAATGGTTTCTTCTCATCCTCAATGTTCTTTCCCTTCGGCGGCGAAAAACGCAACAAATGTCCGATAAACACTTTTTTGAATTCATCAATCGGCAACGTATTGGGCTGCTGATCTCCCTGCTCAAAAAAGAGAACGTTCCCATCTTCAATTTTAACCAGAAGGACGATTCTACCAGACTTCTCCGCCTCCTCATCCTCCTCACGCAACTCAGGTTCGAGCAGTGCAAAAGCAGGGGATCTCAACTTCACTTTGCCGATATCTTTAATCGATCTCCACTTGCTCTTCATCTCCAGAGAGTGAAGCACATCCTGCAATGAAGCTGTGCTGTAGGGTGGCGGAAACTGTTTCAGTGCAATTTCGCCGGAGAAGGGAACCCGGTGTACCTGACAAGCACACTGCAGCGACCAGAGCAGCGTCTCGGGGGCTAACGGAAGTGACTTTTTCCTTCCCTCCGAATCAATGATTGTCGGCTGGCTCATCGCTGATTCATCTCTCTCGGCCCGCCTCAAATGAGGCCTTCTGTACAGGAGAGAGCAGATATTCGATCACGCTTCGGCTACCGAGGTGAATCTCAGCTGAAACCTGCATACCCGGCGTCAGCGTATAGCGCTTCCCGGTATGACTCTCCAGTTCGTTACTGGCAAGTGCAATCATCGCCCTATACCCCTGAGTACCGGAGCGCATCGCCTCATCGTTATCAACGGCATCAGGGCTGATCTGATCCACCTCGCCTTCAAGCATACCGTACTTCTGAAATGAGTAGGCGCTTACCTTCACGCGGGCATGCTGGCCGGCACGTACAAAGCCTGCATCGATGTGGCTCACCCACACCTCGGCCTCCAGCGGATCATCCATGGGCACCACTGTCATCAAGACAGTTCCCGAGGAGACCACCGTGCCCGGTGTACGTGTTGATATATCTTTGACTGTACCGCTCTGGGGGGCTCGAATCTCAAGAAGCCCGTGGCGATGCGTCTGTTTCTCCGACTCCTGCTTCAATCGATGATAGTCGCTTTCCGTAGCAATTCGTTCGTTCTGCAACTCTTCACGATAGGATGAACTGATCTGGGCGACCTGCCTCTCAGCCTGAACAATGCTTGCTAGCAGGCTCTTCACACTATGCTGTTGAGCCCGCAGATCCTGCTCTCGTTCGATCAGTTCACGCTGCTTCTCATCAGCTACCAGCTTGGAGACATACCCCTTCTCAACAAGCTTTGCGAACGCTTCGCTCTGCTGGCGATAACTGGGCAGCGTTCGCTTTAGTTTCTGCTCAATCTCCAGAGCACTCTTCAGATCCTGATCAGTCTTGCTGTGTGTCGCCTCTGCCGAGGCCCGTGCATCCAGATAGGCCTGACGATGTGCCCGATACTGTGCCTGCACCTGTACAAACAATTCTTCGGGATCACTCTCAACCTTGAGCATCTCTTCACCAGCCATCTCGGCAT
>Ga0316202_10000046_pt1 | contig 229108 bp, 198 predicted proteins | sample 3monrhotite_MG_FD_204934 | JGI IMG/M metagenome (GOLD analysis project Ga0316202, IMG submission 204934) | Microbial mat bacterial communities from mineral coupon in-situ incubated in ocean water Damariscotta River, Maine, United States -... | ecosystem: Environmental > Aquatic > Marine >...
AGATTGCAATCTGTTGAGTTTTCATCGGTTCCTCCCTTTGTGTTAGATAAGAACTACGTTGTGCGTCTATCTTATCATGGCTCGTTTGAAGCCGGAATACGGGGGAGGAACCATTCCATTGTATACCTATTTTTCTTGCTCAAGAATAGGTCGCCTTGAAGCCGACTAAATTTACCCCAAATAGCCAGTATATCAAAAAACAAACCAATCCACAGGCGGCCCACAAAAGGGCGCAACTGCAAAATTTTACATAGGGAATTCGCTCTAGAACTCGAGCTAGTATTGTATCGCCTACGGCGATCTTTTGGCTGAACAACACTCGCAGTGCTCGTGTCGTTACCCACGTAGCCCTCGCTTCACTCGAAGCAGCTTTGCGTGGCGGAGAGACGGGGATTCGAACCCCGGGTAGGGTTACCCCTACACTTGATTAGCAATCAAGCCCGATCGGCCTCTCTGGCATCTCTCCATCCGGTACTAGGTACCGGTATTACGCGCTGGAAGAGGGAGTGGGATTCGAACCCACGGAGCTGTTACACTCGACGGTTTTCAAGACCGTTGCCTTCAACCGCTCGGCCATCCCTCCAGCGGTAATCAACATATCTACTTGTAAGACCTGATTTCTGTCAAGCCCCCCATGTACGGCTGAAGCACTTTTGGTATTTTTAGTGAGCCATCCGCCTGTTGGTAGTTTTCCAAAACCGCCACCAAGGTCCGGCCCACGGCGAGTCCAGAGCCGTTGAGGGTGTGGAGCAGTTGGGGTTTGCCCCCTGCGGTCGGCTTGTAGCGAATCTGCGCCCGGCGGGCTTGGAAGTCGGTGCAGTTCGAGCAGCTGGAGATTTCTCGGTATTTGTTTTCCGACGGCAACCAGACCTCGATATCGTAGCACTTCGCCGCCGAAAACCCGATATCCCCAGAGCACAACGCCATGACTTGGTAAGGGAGCTCTAAGAGCTGCAACACTTTCTCGGCGTGACCGACCAGTTTTTCGAGCTCTTCAAAGCTTTCTTCGGGCTTGGTGAACTTGACCATTTCCACTTTGTTAAACTGGTGCTGCCGGATATAGCCCTTGGTGTCTCGGCCATAGGAGCCCGCCTCGCTACGAAAGCAAGGGGTGAAGGCGCAGTAGGACAGCGGTAGGGACTCCTCTGGGAGGATTTCCCCTCGGTGGATGTTGGTCACCGGTGCCTCTGCGGTGGGGATCAAGTAGAGCCCCTCGGTGGTTTTGAACAGGTCTTCTTCGAATTTCGGTAGTTGGCCCGTCCCGGTCATGGTGTCTTTGTTGACCAACAGCGGGGGGAAGACTTCAAGGTAGCCGTGTTGTTCGGTGTGTAGGTCGATCATAAAGTTGGCCAACGCCCGCTCTAGTTTCGCTCCAAAGCCCATCAGCAAGGTGAACCGGCTTTGGGACAGCTTCACCCCCCTCGGGGCGTCCATGATCCCCAAATCAGCGGCAAAATCGGCGTGGTGTTTGGGGGTGAAGTCAAAGCTGGGCACCTCGCCCCACTGGCGGACCAGCTTGTTGTCCGTTTCTTCGGCGCCAATCGGGGTGCTGGCGTCGAGCAAGTTGGGGATGCCTAAAGCGGCCAGAAACACCTCTTCTTCGAATTCTTTGAGTTGTCCTTCCAGCCCCTTGATCTGCTCGCCAATCTCTCGGGTTTCGAGGATCAAGACTTGCTTCGCTTCGGGCTCCAACTTGCCCTTGCCGATCAGCCCGGAATTTTCGTTTCGTTTCGCCTTAAGCTCGTCGGCCTGTACAATCACCTCACGACGTTTCACGTCCAAAGCAGCCAGAGGGGAGAGGTCCACCGGGTTTCCTCGGTTTTCGCAAGATTCGGTGACCAAAGCTTGGTTTTCACGGAGTACTTTTAAATCAATCATAGGGAAACAAACGAAAAGGTGGCCACAACAGAAAAAAGAAAAACTGACCCCAGCCTAGCGTTCAGCCGTCAGTTTGCCAATAGCTCATCAACCGGTTCTCCGGCCAGCCGTTTACACCCACTTCAGGGTTTGGTAGGTTAGCCACCCAACCCCAATGACAGGCAGATCAAGATGGAACACAACAAACGTTTTTTCGGCTCTTGGGAGCTAGACCCGGCTTCTTGCAAATATGAAGTGGGCAAACCTCCGCTTTCGGGGCGTTATGACATCGCCCCCCAAGGGGACTTGCTCAAGTTCACCCTGTCGTGGAGCGACGCCGAGCGACCGTACCAGATGGAGTTCACCGCTCTGCCCGACGGCGAGCCGCACCCCTTCGAGAACCCAGCGCTCGCCGACACCATGACCGTAGGCTACAAGGGGGACAACCTGCTGGAGTCCTGGAACCACAAAGACGAGACTTGTCTAGGGTACCTCAAGCGGGAGCTGATTGGGGATGGGAACAAGATGATGGTGTCCCAGGAAGTGGAGACCGCCGGGGGCAAGGTGGTCAACCGGTCGATTTACAACCGGCTTTAGCGGACCTTAAAGAAGATCATCAGCGCAATCACCAACAAGAACACTGCCCTCAAGTGGTTGTTCCAGATTACTTTGTTGTTCACCTGCTCTCGGTTGAGGTACTTGTCTTCGTCAGACAGCTTGCCCCAGCCGAGTTTCACCGCCCAATCATGCCAGATCGAGCGAACCTGCGGGCCTTCTTCTCGAAAGGTCAGCAGTTCTTGGGTGTGATGATGATAGGGGGCCCGGTAGAAAAACCGGTTTTTCAGCGCCCAATCCCGGCCTTTTTTCTTGGCTGCAACTTTAAACCAAACCCGTTGGATGATCACACTGATCGCCGCTAACACAAAGGTCCCGCCAACAATCGGCAAGTAAAGTTCGGCGCCAACCAATACAAACATGGTCGAAATCGCCGCACCCATGCCCAAAGAGCCGACGTCACCCATGTAGATCGACGCCGGGGGGCTGTTGAATTTCAAAAAAGCGAAACAAGCGGCAATCAAGGTGATGGCGAAGACCACCAACTCCTTGAGTTGCTCGGTGAGGTATAAGATTTTCAACCGTTCCGACCACTCGACGTCCCCGGTGATGTATGCCGCTGCCCCAATAAACACCGCTGAGGTGATCACCGGGACGGTGGCTAGGGAATCCAAGCCGTCTGTCAAATTCACGGCGTTCGCCCCACCGACAATCACCAAGACCACAAAGGGGATAAAAAACCATTGGGAGAGTTCGGGCATCCAGCTTTTCATCGGGACGCCGGGGATGTGCAGGTGGGTGTCTAGCCCGCCGTTTTCGATCACCAAGAACAACACCGCCCCAATGGTAATCAAGAACTCTAGCCCGAGCCTCAGCCCGCCACTGATGCCGTCGGCTTTGTCTGCGTAGGATTTTTTTTCTTCTACTCCAGCGAGGATTCGTCGCTTTTGTAAGACCTTCGCCCAGTCGTCTAGAGCGCCCACTGCCCCGAAGGCTAGGGTCACCAACATCAACACCACCGAGTACCGGTTAAACCAGCCCCACAAGGAAAAAGCAAAGAGCACCGCAGGCAACAACACCACCCCACCCATGATCGGGGTCGCTCCGGCGTAGGGGCCTCGGCTTTCTTCGTACGGGGTGAAGTCAGCGGTCAGGCCATGGCGCCGAAAGGCTCGGATGACTTTCGGCATGATGAAGTTGACCAACAAAAAGGCGGTCAAATAGGCCAAACCGGCCCGAAAGAAGACGGACTTAAAGATCTGGTAAGGAAACAGCCAATAAAGCAGTTCAGCGAGCACCTGCGAACCCCTGTAAAAATGGATTGGATTGTTTTTCCCGGCCAATTTCGGTGTTTGGGCCGTGGCCAGGGTGAACGATCAAGTGGTCATCAAACCCCATGACGGTATGTTCCAGGCTGTGCATCAGCACCGCCGAATCCCCGCCCGGCAGGTCGGTCCGACCAATGGACCCCGCAAAGAGCGTGTCCCCGGTGAAGAGGTGGTCCCCACACAACAAACAAACCCCGCCAGGGGTGTGGCCTGGGGTCTCGATCACTTCGAGGGTCAGGTTGCCAAGAGGCAATTTAACCCCTTCCTTCAGGATATATTCCGGCGTTGGGGTTTTGCCGTCCCCAAACCCAAAATACCCTTGGGAGTCCAACAACCCCGCTAAAATCATCGCTTCGTCTGGGTGAGCGTAAAAGGGTAGGCCCAGCCGCTCTTGCAATTCAGCCACACCCGACGCATGGTCCACATGGCAATGGGTGTTCACCAACATTTTGGGGATCAAGTGGTTGGCCTCCAAGGTCGCAATGATCCGGTCGGCCTCGTCACCAGCATCAACCACCGCCGCTTCTTTCGTTTCGCTGCACACCAAAATATTGCAGTTCTGCATAAAAGGCGACACGGGCAGACAAATGATATCAAGCACCGATCGTCTCCAAGCCAGCTTTCACCATTTCTAAGGCCCGTTTGGGGCCCATCATCCCAAAGAACGGACCGATCTTCGGCCCTTGGGTTTTGCCCAATAAGGTCAAATACAAAAAGCCAAACCACTCCCGTGGGTTTTTGTCCGATTCTTTCGCCAAGCTGAACAAATAGGTCTGCACTTCGTCGCCATTCATCGGCTGTTCCCCTTGGTCGGTGAGGTAGCTTTCGAGCCGCTTCATCAAGGGAACAAAGTCCAAGTCCGGGGTTGCGGTCACCGGGTTTGAGTCGGCGGTTTGGCTCGCTAAACGGCAGATTCGCTCACAGAGATCATGAAAAAAGTCCGCTTGGTCGGCCACTTTTGCGTCGTACTGGGAGGCGTAATCAAACAAGATTGCCGGGTCGTCGATGCTCAGGGCCTCGGCGAGGTTGTACATCAAGGCATAGGTCAAGGTGCTGCTGATCCCCGGAGACTCGCTCAGCTCCTGGTGCTGCACCTTCGCCAAAAACCAAGGGGCCGAGAAAACCGAAGCCGAACCTTCCCCACGCATAGTTTGCAGGTACTCGTCCACCAGCTTGGGCAGGATTGGCAGGCCCATTTTTTTGGCTTTGTTGGGGTTCCCGAGCAAGAAGTTGAGCAACGCACCTAACGGCGCATATTCGCCCCACTGGTCCATGGATATCCCGTTGCCAATCTTCTTGGAAATCTTCGCTCCCTGCTCGTCTAGGAACAGTTCGTATTTGTAAGGCACCGGCGCCTTTCCGCCCAAAGCTCGGCAGATCTTCCCGGACAAGGTCGCCGATTCCATCAGGTCTTTGCCGTACATTTCGTAGTCCACACCAAAAACAAACCAGCGCAGCGCCCAGTCCACTTTCCAGCCCACTTTAACCCGTCCCCCGAAGATACTTTGTTTGCCTTGATGGCCACAGGAAGTATATTCAGACTGGGAATGGTCGCAGCTGTATTCAATTTCGCAAGCCTCCCGGTCGACCTGAGTCACCCGGGTGGTGTAGATCTTCCCGCAGTTTTCGCAAATTGGAAAGAAAGGGCTCCAACCCTCTCGCTTGTCTTCACGGATGGTTTTGATGAACAAGTTTCTCACCTGATCATAGTTTTCCATCACCGCTTTCAGCCCACCGTCAAACTCACCAGCCTGGTAGCAAGCAGTCGAGGATTTGTACTCGTACTTAAAGCCGTAGGCGTCTAAAAACTCCCGTAACTTCCCGTTCATGTATCCCGAAAAGCTGTCCGCTTCTTCAAAGGGGTCGGGGATGGCGCTCAGGGGCTTGCCCAAGTGGGGGCGGAGCAGGTCATGGTTCGGGACGTTTTCTGGAAGCGCTCGCAAGCCATCAAGGTCATCACAAAAAACGTAGAGCTTGGTTTGTATCTCCGGCGCTTCTTCTTTGACCGCTGCCATCACAAACAAGGTCCGCACCACTTCGGCAAAGGTCCCAATATGGGGCAACCCCGAGGGGCCAAAGCCAGTTTCAAATAAGATCGGTGCGGCAGAGTCGCCGTGGTGTTTGATGATTTTTTGGGCCTCTAAACGAGGCCATGCGATTTCTGCCATGGGGGACTGTCGAGTAAATGTTGTGAATCAGCGTAATGATTTAATCTTTAATGAGCCGGACTTCCAAGAGTTTCGGTTTTTCTCCGACCAAGTCGAGCACCACCTCTGCCTTAACTTTCCCGTTGCTGCCGATCACATCGAGGCCGTAGGTGCTGTGGTCAAAGGCATATTGAACGCTCGGCCAGTACCCAACGTCTCGGACCTCGCCCACTTCTTCAGCGACCACCGCCGAGTCCTTCACCGCCGCAAGAGCAAGTTGGTAATGGGAGGCTTTCTTGATGCTCACCGGTTGGGTGTAGACATAAAGACTCCACAAGGTACAAATCACCGTCATCCCGCCCAAGGCTTTGTGAGTGATCCGGCGAACCTTTGGGGGCTTTTGCATGTCGATCACCAAGGTCTTCGCCCACTTGTCGCCGTACCGGCGGCAATACTTATCAAAAAGCATCGCAAAGACTTCTACGGGAAGAATCACCAAGGTCAGGTTTCGTTTGATCCGCTGCCCCTGGCTGGCCAAGGTCATTTCCTTGTCTAAATTCGAGACATAAAGATTCAAGAAAACCTTACCAATACTCTGTCCCCGGAAAGAGTCTCGGAGCAACACCAAGGCAATCCCAATCCCGTAGACCGGGATCAAATGGACTAAGATGTCTTTAGAAGTCGCCAAATCCCAATTGTCGGGCAGAAACAAGGGATAAATCCCCGCTAAGGCCAGCATAATCCAGGTGTAATCGATCATAAACGCCAAATAGCGCTTTGCCGAGGTGGCGATCTGTAGGTCGTATTCCGCCGGATTGTCGGGGTTCGGGTCTACGAAAATATTTTTGAAGATGCCTTTCATGGACTCAGTACTAAGAGGTATCCAGATTGTCTCGGGTCGGCTCGGACGCTGCGGACGGTTCCGCTGCCTTTAACTCGAACCTTCAACCCTTCTCTGGAGGAAATAAACAAAGCGGACCGCAATGATTTGCCCATCAACAGGTGCTTGACCTGTCGAAGTTCCTTATTCTCTCCAAGCATCGGCGTCTTGTCCAGCTTTTGAGCAGTCGCCCGGCTGAGCACCCCCGGGGGAGAATCGAAGGTTGTGGCTAAATCAGGATTTAGGTCTTTGATTTTTTTTGCAATCTCACGAAACACCGGCACCGCACTGCGAGAGCCTAAGTAGCTCCGTGAAGGGTCGTCGATCATCACGTACAAGGTCACCCAAGGCTTTTGGGCCGGGAAAAAACCGATAAAGCTTGAGATATGGTGCTTTGCAGAATATTCACCTGCGACAGCATCAAATTTGCGAGAGGTCCCCGATTTGGCGGCAATCTCCAACCCCTTGACCCGAGCCCTCTGACCGGTTCCCCCTTCTTCGGTCACCGCATGCATGTACTCTGTCAGGTTGGTGGCTACCGAGGGATCAAAGATCTGCTTGCTGACCTGAGGTTTTAAGGGAATCAATTCCCCTTTCGCAGTACGCATTTCGTCCACGATCCGAGGGCTCATGTAAACCCCTTGGTTGGCAATCGCGTTGATCGCCGCTGTCATCTGAACCGGCGTGACACTCACCGCATGGCCATAGGACATGGTCGCCACTTTCACAGGGGTCCAGTCCTCAGGTTTGTAGACCTTACCGGCCGATTCAGCGGGAAGGCCCAAGGCGGTCTTCGAGCCGAAGCCTAGCGACTCAATGGTCTGGTAAAATTTTTCTCGGGGGATCAACGCCCCGATTTTTGCGGCACAAATATTCGATGACTTTTGGATGATCTTTTCTAGGGACAGCCAGCCATGGGGTTTGGTGTCGTGGATCACCCGGTCTTGGATGTTATACGCCCCGTTTTCACAAAAGAAAAAATCATCCGGCGCAACCACTTTGGTTTGTAACGCCGTGGCGATGGTCACCACTTTAAAGGTCGAGCCGGGCTCATAAGCCACCCCAACGGCCCGGTTAAAATAGCTTTTCTTAGGAAACTTTTTATACCGGTTCGGGTCGAAATCCGGCGCGCTCGCCATCCCCAAAATCCGGCCTGTTTTGGTTTCCATCAACAAGGCCACTCCCGAGTTTGCACCCAGACCAGCCACCCCTTTTTTGAGTTGAGATTCGACATAGTACTGCAACCGAGAGTCAATGCTCAACTGCATAGAACCCCCAGAAAGCCGTTTTTGTCTTGAACCAGAGGTGAGTTGGGTCCAGGCATTCTCTCGGTCTGAGCCGTCCATCAAGTGTTTATTAAACCCATATTCTAACCCTTCCAGGCCTTTCGAATCCACCCCCACAAAGCCCAACAATTGGGATGCCTGTCGGCCTAAGGGGTAAAAACGCTTGTACTCCGCCAAGCTGTGCACCCCGTCCAAATTCATTTCTTTGACTTGGGCCGCTTGGGTCGGGTGAACCCGTCGAGATAACCAAGAAAAGGTTCGGGCCTCGGTGAGGCTCCGAAACAGTCGGTCCCCTGGAATCCCTAAGACCGGCTCAAGTAATTTGGCTTCTTCGACCGGACTGGTCACTTCAGGAGGGACTGCAAACAGGCTGTGTAGCGGCAAAGAAACCGCAAGCAACGCCCCGTTCGCATCAATGATCGTGCCCCGTTGGAGCTGGATTTCTCGGGATTGTTGGTACTGCCGGCTGGCCCTTTTTTCTAGGTTTTCCTTCAGGTACACTTGCAGGTATAAAGCCCGTGCTAAAATCCCCACAATCGCTAGGATAAATAACCAACGCACCAGCTTTAAACGTTGGGCAAAGCTTTGATTCACTAAGTTTTCTGAGAGCCCCATTTGATCTATTTCGCCTCAACCGGTGTCGTTTGGATCGCCTTTTTTGCAGCCTTTGAGCCTTCGGGCATCGGTGTTTCGGCCTTCGGAGCCTCTGCTTCAGCCGCTTCCACAGCTTCTTCGCTCGGTACTTCAGGGGAAACTAGATAGAATTTTTGCCAAGCTTCTGCAGGACCTAGCCCCATCTTTTGCGAAAGTCCTTCAATCCGACCAATTCGGGTCAAGTGGCTTTCTTCCAGTTGTAGCGGTAATATATCGGCCATCAACTGTCGTTTTTGCTCCATCAGCGCCCGAATCCGCCGTTCGGTGCGCAGAAACTCGATCCGTTGCCCCACAAAAAAAGCAGCGACAAGAAACAACAACCCCCAGGTGACAAACAAGCGGAAGCCGTTTTTCCGGGCCGAAAAGGGAGATTTACGGACCAATCGGGAGCTTTGAATTTTACCAAGGTTAGGGAAATCTTTCATTGTCGCTCAAAAATCCTGAGTTTTGCGCTGCGAGCCCGTGGGTTTTCTTTCACTTCCCTGTCCGAACCACTCACTGGCTTTCGGGTCACCCGAACCCCAATGGGCTCGACCCCACATTGGCACACCGGAATATGTGGAGGGCAGGTACAAGGGTTTTCCCAAGAATTAAAGGTCTGTTTTACCGGACGATCTTCTAAGGAGTGAAAAGAGATCATCGCAAGTCTGCCACCTAAATTCAAGAGATGCTTTGCTTCTTCCAAAAAGTTGCGAAGCTGGCCCAATTCATCGTTGATTTGCACCCGCAGTGCTTGAAAGGTCTTGGTCGCCGGGTGTTTCTTTTTAGGGTGCAACTTTCTCGGGATCGTTCGGTAAACTAAATCAGCTAACTCTTTGGTGGTTTGTAACGCTTTGGTGGCTCTTTGTGTGACAATCTCCCGGGCGATTTTCCGAGCAAAAGATTCTTCGCCATATTCAAAGAGCACTTTCACCAGTTCCTCTTCCTTAGCCACCGCCAGATATTCCCCGGCGGTCATCGCTGCATCGGTGTCCATCCGCATGTCCAAGGGCCCTTCTTGCAAAAAAGAAAACCCTCGCTCTGCTTGGTCCAGCTGGGCGGAGCTGACCCCGAGGTCCGCTAAAATATAATCTGCCTTAAGCCCTGCTTCTCTATAAGCGGCTGCCTGGCTCACCATATCTGAGCGATGGATCGTCACACGATCACCGAAGGGCGCGAGCTTGGACGTCGCCGCCTGCAACGCCGCCGGGTCCTGGTCGCTCCCTTGCAGGTTTAAATGAGGGAACCGCTCTAACAACAAGGCCGCATGCCCGCCGCCGCCGAGGGTGAAGTCAAAATAAAGCTCCGCTTGTTCAGGGCAAAAAGATACCACCTCATCGGCCAGAACAGGGTAATGAACAAAGGACATGAAAAAATCTCCGGGTTAGGCCCTGATCTTGCTTGAATGGGGCCATCTTGAAAAGCCCAAATCAGGCAATTCAATTGCGAGGGGTCTAGGAGCGTGTTATTCTCGTTTCCAGGGGGACCATCAAATTAGAGGTTGAATGTTTAACGATCTGTTTAAAAGTAGTGAAGAAAAAGCGCTGGAAGAGGCGGGAAAACACTTTGATCAAGGGATGAAACACCTTGAGGGGAAGTTTTTCAACCGAGCGATGATCGAGTTTAAGAAAGCGATGGAACTCGCCCATGAAGAGGTTTACCCTCGACTCATGCAGGAACTCAGTAACTTTTCGACCTCCGGCCAGCTAGACGCAGCGCTCTCAATTGGCCTGAACCTACTCAAAGAGACCCCTGAGGACTTTGAACTCGCCAACAAACTGGGCAATTTTGCCCGAGAACTGGGCAACTACAACCAGGCCCAGTCTCTGTATAAAATGTCGATCAAAATCAACAAGCATTACGAAAAGGCCTTTTACAACCTCGCAGCCTGCGCCGTCAAAGTCGACATTTACGACGACCAAGTGAAAAGTGCCATCGCCGGTTTTGAAAAATTGGACGGTTACGTGTACCCGGATTATGCAGGGGAAGACACCAACCCTCCAGAAACACTTGCCAAGGCCCTCAACGACCATGTCGTTGCCGATAAAGAAAAAAAGATCACCGAATTAACCCAAAAAATCGAAAAACTCGAAGAGTCGGGGGAACAAGTTGAGGCGAGTCAACTCAAAATGGACCTCGACCACGCCAAGGCCGAGCCCGCAGTGGTGGGGCCCAAACAGGTGATCGAAGAATTCATGCGACTGATTGAAGAAGACACTGAAAACGCCAACCAGCATCGGTATAACCTGGGCATCTATGCGTTGATGAACAACTTACCCAATGCGGCCAAAGACGCTTTTGAGTCGTTGACCACCGAAGAATTTCACTTACTCGGCCTGCTCAACGCCATTGCAACCGACCTTTCAGGTCATTTGAACGATGCGATTGACCAAGTCACTAAGGCTCTAGGGGCCAATGAGTACAACCGATATTCGAATGTTAACTTGGGGTTGATGTTCAAAAAGGCGGGCAAACATTTTTTGGCCACCAAGTATTTGATCAAAACCGCCGCCTTGTTAGAAAAGTCAGGGGGGCTGTACAGCATGCGGGAATTGGTACGCATTGCCTTCGAAAGTGCGGAAGAGGAAAACTACAAAAAGGCGGTCAACTACCTTGAAATTGCGGTCACCGAAAACCCAGACGAGGCGATTTGGAACAAACTGGGGGAAGTGTATATCAATCTAAAAAAATACGACGAGGCGACCGAAGCGTTCCGCGCGGTTCTCAAATTCGAGCCGGCCAGCCCCTTTGCCAACAAGAAAATCCAAGAAATCCACGACTACTACTCTGAAAAGGGTGACGCCTTGGTCACTGAGCGAAAGTTCAAAGCTGCGGGGGAGTATTACAACAAAGCGTTAGGGATCTTAAAACAACCGGCAACCCTCAAAAGTGCGGCCTCAGTGTTCAAGGAACTGGGCGACATGGACCGAGCGGATCAATTGATTTTAGAACTGCGCGACATTGAGCAAGCCGAAAAAGATAAAGCAAACGAAGTGACCCGGTTGCAAAAGATTTCGGAAGCTAAAGAACTGATGGGGAAAAAGAACTACCGAGGAGCCATCGAGACCCTGGAATCTGCCCTTCGGATGAAAGTCGATAAAAACGTCTATCTCCAGCTGTCCGCTTTATACAAGGGACTCAAGAGAAAAGATGACTTAGAAGACCTCAGCAACCGGTGGGAAAAAATGCTAGAGCACCAAGAAAAGATGCGTCTCTACGCCTTAGACCAGAAACGAGCATTGGCTGAAGATTAACCTCGGGCTGACCGTTTTCTGGGCTACACCCCCCAATGCCCTTGTGAGCCAATTCCTGACAACCTCACAATAGCCTAAAGATTGAGAAACCTACCGTTCCTCGGAGATTTCCTTGATCAGTTCCTCGATAGAGGCGCAATCTGGCTGTTTTTCGTCGATATAAGACATCAAGCGGGCGATGAGTCGGGCTCGGACACGCTCTTCGATCGAGGTGCCTTCAACCGCTTTTTGGATCAACGCCACCGACTCTTTAATCTTGTGCTGAGCCAGCTGTAGGTGAGAAATTCGTTCTTTTGTGATGACTTTCATGGGCCCCCCTGAGACGCCTGTAACGTCAGGTTACAGGCAAAAAAGTACTTATTTAGAATGATCGGCCGCTGCTTGGACAAAGCTGACAAACAAAGGGTGAGGTTTGATGGGCTTTGATTTAAACTCAGGGTGGTACTGCACCGCAACAAACCAAGGATGGTCTGTGATTTCCACAGTTTCCACTAAGTTCAGTTCTGGGTTTACCCCTGAGATCGTCAACCCTTTTTCCTTGAGCTGGTCCAGGTATTTGTTGTTCACTTCATACCGATGCCGGTGACGCTCGCTGATTTTCTGGCTTCGATAAATACCTGAAATCTTGCTATCCTTCACCAACTGGGCTTCAAAGGCACCGAGCCGCAGGGTGCCGCCGATATCGTGAGCTTCTTTTTGGTCGCTCATCATGTCGATCAGGTTCACCTCAGTTTCCGGGTCAAACTCCGCCGAGTTGGCTTCCATCAGCCCACAAACATTTCGGGCCCATTCGATCACGGCAACCTGCATCCCTAAACAAATCCCGAAGAACGGAACCCCTGATTCACGGGCAAACCGGACAGCATTAATCTTGCCTTCCACACCGCGCTCTCCAAATCCACCGGGGATCAAGATGCCATCAACCTTACCAAGCAAATCGCTGGGCATTTTGTGGTCATACTGCTCCGAATCAACATATCGGATGTTGATTTTCAACCGCAAGGCAATCCCAGCGTGTAGGAGGGCTTCATGCAAACTTTTATAAGCGTCCTTGAGGCCCACATATTTACCGACCACCGCAATGGTGACTTCGCTGGTTGGGTTCAAGAAAGAATCAACAATATCACTCCACTGGCTCATGTCCGGCTGTCGAGTCCACATATCAAGCAGTTCGGTGACCTTATCGTCCACCCCTTCTTCCATGAACGCCAAAGGCACTTCATAAACTGTTTTTGCGTCTTTTGCCTGGAAAACCGCCCCTTCGCTCACGTTGGTGAACAAGGCCAATTTCTTGCGTAAATCCCGGTCCAAATCTCGGTCGGTCCGGCAGAGTAAAATATCTGGCTGGATCCCAATCTCACGAAGTTTATTGACACTGTGCTGGGTCGGCTTGGTTTTTAACTCTTCAGCCGCCTGGATCCAGGGGATCAAGGTCAGGTGAATGAACAACACTTGGTTGGGCTTTAAATCATGGCCCACTTGCCGGATCGCCTCTAAGAACGGCAGAGATTCAATATCCCCGACGGTCCCACCGATTTCCACAAAACAAACATCAAAGCCGGTCGCACAATCATAGATACATTCTTTGATGTGATCTGTGATGTGAGGGATCACCTGAACAGTCTTCCCGAGGTAGTCCCCTCGTCGTTCTTTTTGGATCACCGTGTTATAAATCTGGCCGGTGGTGTAGTTGTTTTTATGGGACATCACCCCGCTGGTGTAGCGCTCGTAATGCCCTAGATCCAAGTCGGTTTCTGTGCCGTCGTCGGTAACAAACACCTCACCGTGTTGGGTCGGGTTCATCGTCCCGGGGTCAACATTGATGTAAGGGTCCAACTTCAAAATGGTGATGGTCAGCCCTCTGGCTTCTAGCAAAGCAGCAATCGAAGCGGCGGCAATGCCCTTACCGAGCGAAGAAACCACCCCACCGGTGACAAAGATTAGTTTTGTTTTTGTATTCATCATCGAAACGTTGGGTCAAAGAAGATTGATCATCGAAGACCTATCTTCCCTGTTAGCGGGTCGAAAGTCAAAGGGAGGTTAGAGGAATTTTAGAATTAAATTTACATTTATTTTCAAGAAGATAAATAGTAGCCGTTAAACGGCCTGCCTGTCGAATCCGAGGTACAGACCCCTGAATTCGGGGTTTGGAGGGTTTTCGACAACGAGAGAGATCGGCGATTTTTTTTAAGGAGCCTTCAAACCAATCAAGAGGTTCAAAAAACCTAGGACCCCAAGACCCCTTTCGCCGCATCCCCCATGATGGAGTCGGCAAATTCACGGGTCAAATCGCCCATGGTGTCAATCGCCGCTTTTAAAGCCATGGGGTCTTGACCCTGAGAAATTTCGGCCAACACCAGCCGGTGTTTTTGGATTGTTTCGATTTCTTCGGTGGACAAGTATTTTGGAGCGTCGGCCCAAACTTTCACCAACCCGGCCTCGATCGCTTCGGCTTTGGCCCGAAACTCAACTAAGTTGCGCTGGCCAAAGTCTTCTTCTGCCTGTTCGTAAGAATCCCGAATCATCTGGCTGACTTCGCTACGTTTGAGTCCATGGGCAGGGACCAATTCAATTTCGGCACTCACCTCGCTGCGAAGCTCTTTGGCGCTGACGTTCAGCAGACCATTTTGATCCACAAAAAAAGAAACCTCAACCTGGGGTAGCCCGGCGGGCATCGCAGGAATTCCCGACAATTTAAATTTCCCCAACAACCGGCAGTCTTTTACAAACTCCCGCTCTCCTTGGTAGATATTCAGGTCGATGCCTGTTTGATTGTCGGCTGAAGTGCTGAACACTTCTTTCGCCCGTGCAGGGATGCTAGCGTTTTTGATGACCAATTTCGAGAAGGTGCCGCCTAAGGTTTCTAAGCCGAGCGACAAAGGCACCACATCCATCAACAAAAAATCCCTTCGCCCACCACTAAGCAAATGGCCTTGGGTTGCCGCTCCCAAGGCGACCACTTGGTCGGGGTTGATGTTTAAATGTAAGGGCCGGTCAAATTTCTCACTCACCATTTGGCGCACCAAGGGGACTCTTGTGCTCCCGCCAACCAACACCACTTCTTTAATGTCTTGGACCGACAAATCAGCTTCTCTGAGTGCTTGCTGTACATGTTCCAAACTACGCTGCACCAAGGGCCGAATTGCTTGATCAAATTCGCTTCGCTTAAACCGGACCTCTTGGTTGACCCCAACCGCCGGGAGTTCCACGGTTACCGTCGTTTCTAAGCTGGCCGTCAACCCCATCTTGATCTGTTCCGCAACTTTTTTTAACCCTTGTTTGGTTTGAGGGTCCAAGGAACCAACAAGCCCCAAGGTGCGAGCTAAAGACTGAACCACCATGTAGTCCATGTCGTCGCCCCCTAGCAGGGTATCCCCATGGGTCGCAACCACTTTAAACAACTTGTCTTTGAGCTCTAAAATAGAAACATCAAAGGTTCCCCCACCAAAATCGTATACCAAGACCAGCCCTTGAGCTTTGTCTTCCAAACCGTAGGCAATCGCGGCTGCAGTCGGCTCGTTGATGATACGCACCGCCTCTAAACCAGCCAACTGGGCGGCGTCTCGGGTCGCTTGACGTTGGGGATCATCGAAGTGCGCAGGGACAGTGATCACAACTTTCTTCACCGGTTGTCCTAAGACCACCTCCGCCTGTGCTTTGATTTCTTTAAGCACAAAGCTGCTCATTTCCTCAGGCGAGTAGGTCTCGTCTCCTGCAACCAGCAATAAATTGTCTCGGTCCCCGGACTTGACTGTAAAGGGCAGCTTCGAAAGGTCTTCGTTGATATCAGCAATACCCCGGCCCATGAACCGTTTAAAAGAAAAAAAGGTCTGCTGCGGGTGTTGCGTCCGGGCCGCCAAGGCCGACTTGCCGACAAGCCGTTGTTCCGGGGAAATCAAACTCACCACCGAAGGGGTCTGGGTGGTGTTTTCTTGGTTTTCAACCACTTCAGCGCCGTGATCAGAGACCCAAGCGGCCATGCTGTTCGTGGTGCCCAGGTCGATCCCTAAAATCAATTCTTTCATCGGTTTTTTTTGATGTCGTTGATCCGTTCTTGCAACTTCAGGAGAAATTTTAGTTTGCCTAGATTCGCCCCAATCGCCTCAACTAACTCCTCTTGATCTGCGTAGGTTTCAAGTTGCTGGAACTGGGTTTCCAAACTGTCTTCAACGGTCTGCTGTTCACCAGAGACCACCTGTTCAACCCCAGAAAGGTCGCCACCACTGGTTTGAGCTTGTTCCAGGGTTTCTTGCCATTCAAAGGTCTGGATCAAGAAGTCTTGAGGAGGCTGAGAGGTCGAGGCCCCGAGTTCGGGGACGAGCAAAGAAAGCAGGTACCGGCCCCTGAGGTAGGGGTTGAACAACGCATTTTTCGCTTCATGCAGCAAAGCGGTGTGTTCTAAGCTCAGCGCCTGTTCAGTCGGTTCGGCAGTTGCATAAAAATCGGGGTGAAGCGCCATGATCAGGGTTTCAAAAGCCTGTTCGACCACCGCTTCATCCAATTTAAACTGCCTCGGGTGTTCAAAAATGGTGAAATAGTCATCCCCTTTGCCCAGCTGCTGGATCTTTTCGCAGGAGCCGCAATACAGCCGGTGTTCCAAATGGGCGGAACAAGAATGGCACTGCTGAGCTGTGGGGTGTTCTATGGTCATCTGTTTACCCGATGCTTTGGGTCTCTTTAGGGGTGAAGCTGGTTCCACAGCCGCAAGCCGCTTCCGCCTTGGGGTTGTTAAATTTAAACCCTCGGTCCATCAAGCTCGTGGAGAAGTCCACCACCGTGCCGTCAATATAGATCAACGATTTTCGGTCCACGATCACCGGCACGTCTTTAGACTCAAAGACTTCGTCAAATTCGCCTACTTTGTCGTCAAAGTCAAAAACATAGGTGAACCCCGCACAACCACCACCTTTGATCCCTAAGCGGATTCCGGTGCCTTCGGGCAAGTTATTTTCACCAATGATTCGTTTGATTTCGCTGATGGCGTTGTCCGTTAAGCTGATCATGAGGGCTCGCTGGTTGATTGTCGAGATTTGTAATCGGCAATGGCCGCTTTGATGGCGTCTTCAGCTAGCACAGAGCAGTGAATCTTCACTGGTGGCAAGCTCAGTTCTTCGGCAATATCAGAGTTCGTAATCGCCAACGCCTGGTCAACAGTTTTCCCTTTGACCCACTCGGTCGCTAAACTGGACGAAGCAATCGCCGATCCGCAACCGAAGGTTTTGAATTTGGCGTCAACAATCTTGCCTTCTTCCACTTTCAATTGCAGTTTCATCACGTCCCCGCACTCAGGAGCGCCGACGATCCCGGTGCCCACGGCGTCATCCGCCTCAAAAGCACCTACATTTTTTGGGTTATTATAGTGGTCCAACACTTTGTCGCTATACATATCAAGACTCCTTTTTTTTTTGAAAAACTAGTGGCCAGCCCATTGGATGGTGTTGATGTCAATGCCCGCTTTGGCCATGTCGTACAGTGGCGACATTTCCCGCAGCCGAGAAACGGTAGCAACCACCTTTTCGATGGTTGCATCAATTTCGGCGTCGGTGGTGAACCGGCCTAAAGAAAAACGAATGGAGCAGTGGGCTAAGTCTTCGCCGACCCCTAAAGCTCGTAGTACATATGAGGGTTCTAAGCTCGCAGAGGTGCAGGCTGAGCCAGAACTCACGGCGATGTTTTCCATCCCCATCATCAGGCTTTCCCCTTCCACAAAGGCGAAACTAATATTTAACAGCCCAGGCAACCGATCTTCTGGGTGGCCGTTGAGGTAAAGATAATCCAGTTTGTCTTCCAAACCTTTGTGCAGTCGGTCTCTCATCTTCGAAAGCTTTTCCGCTTCCGCTTCCAGCTCCAAACCCGCTAGACGACAGGCCTCACCAAACCCAACAATTCCGGTGACATTCAACGTCCCTGAGCGCATCCCTCGTTCATGCCCGCCGCCGTGGATGATCGGAGACAATCGAACCCTAGGCTTTCGCCGCCGGACGTATAGAGCGCCGATCCCTTTAGGGCCATACATTTTGTGGGCACTCATGCTCAGCAAGTCAATCCCCATTTCGTTCACATCAATCTTGACCTTGCCCACCGCTTGGGTGCCATCGGTGTGAAACAACACCCCGTGTTTTTTGGCCAATGCGCCGATTTCCTTGAGCGGATGGATCGTCCCAATCTCGTTGTTCGCTGCCATCAGGCTGATCAAAATCGTCTTGTCGGTGATCGCCGCTTCTAAGGCGGTCAGATCAACCATACCTTCCTTGTTCACCGGCAAAAAGGTCACGTCAAAGCCCTGAGTTTCAAGGTAGTGGGCTGGGTCTAAAACCGCTTTGTGCTCGGTCACACAGGTGATGATGTGATTGCCTTTTTCTTTGTACATATCGGCAACCCCAAGCAAAGCGAGATTGTCCGACTCGGTGGCCCCGGAGGTGATCACAATTTCTTTGGCGTCCGCGCCGATCAGCGCGGCAATTTGAGCCCTGGCCTCATCAACCCCTTGTTCAGCGGCCCAACCAAATCCATGGTTTTTGCTCGCTGCATTACCAAACACTTCGGTAAAGTAAGGTAACATCTTTGATAACACCCGAGGATCAACCGGGGTGGTAGCTGAGTAATCCAGATAGATTGGTTTCATCGAGTCCAGGCTCATTATAGGTTAATCGCTTTGAGGACATCGCCATTGGCAATATCGGCTAAGGTCAGGTTATCAATAAAGGTTTTAATTTTTCGGTGGATCAATAAAAGCGGCCGTTTCGCCGGGCAGTTTGGTTCCGCTTCGCAGCTGTTTTCCAAATTAGCGCAATCTGACAACGACTGCCTTCCATCAATCAAATCAAAAACTTCACCTAAAAATATTTCTGCAGGCAAACGACCCAGGGCATACCCACCGGTCGTCCCCCGTTTCGAAGACAGCATCCCGGAGTGGGCGAGTACCTTGAGGACATTCGCCAACATCTGAGGGCTTAAGTGATAATGCTCGGCGATTTCTTTGGCGCTAGCTGAGCCTTGGTGCATATTTAAATGACTCAAGGCTACCAAAGCATAATCCGCTTTTTTGGATAATTTTAGCATCAACCACCGAGAAGAAACTTGCCAAAATGGCAAGGTCTGTTTGAATCTATGAGTGTTCGTCTTGGTCTATATCGTACCAAACTGGTACGGATTGTCAATATCGATTATCTCTTTTTCTATTAAAAACTATGAAAAACATCATCGTTGCCGAAGCACAGGGCTTTTGTTGGGGGGTCAGGCGGGCTTTAGATATCGTTGAAGAACACGGCCCCACCAGCATTTTAGGGGATCTGATCCACAACAAACAGGTGGTCGCCCAGCTCGAGGCGAAAGGGAAAAAAGTGATCCATGAAATCAGAGAAGACGAAACCAACCCGGTGGTGATCACCGCCCATGGCACAGACATCAAGAATTTTGAGCAACTCAACAACTTGGGCAAAGAGATCGTCGACACCACCTGCCCCCTGGTGTCCAAAATCTACGAAGAAGGCCACCGACTTGAAGCCCTCGGCTACCATATCCTCATCATCGGCGACAAAAACCATGTTGAAGTCAAAGGGATTGCGAGCCGGATGAACCAACCCATTGTGGTTAATGACGAAACAGAGCTCGACGCTGTCAAGCTCCCTCCACGGGTCGGAGTGATCAGCCAGAGCACCTACAACCCCCAGAAGTTCGACAAATTGGTCGAATTGATTCAAAAAAAAGGGGTAGAATTAGAAGCCTGCAACACGATCTGTGCGCCGACCAAGAAACGTCAGATTGCCGCAGAACAACTCGCCAAAGAGGTAGATATGATGCTGGTTGTTGGGGGGTTTCATTCGTCGAATACTAAAAAGCTCCACGAAATGGCTCAACACTACGTCGAGTCCCACCACATCGAGACGCCAGACCACATCCAAGAAGAATGGTTGGTGGGCAAAGACGACATCGGGATCATTGCTGGGGCGTCCACAGCTGACTGGATCATCGAAGATGTTTGTCAGCGAATTCGAGAGCTTTGCCCAGAAGAGGCATAGTCCTTGAAGGAATATTGCCACATGGGTTGACCGGTTTTTTATCCGTTACCAGCCAGTCGCTCCACTTACACAGAAAAACATCCAAGGTGTTTGATGCAACGATACCTCAGTAAATCTTCGATCATCGGGCTGATCTTACTTTTCGCAGTCGCCCTTGGCGCTTCGGGATGCAAAGACACCAAGGCTTCTCATGCAGCAGGGCTCCTTGAAACTTGCAAGCTCGCCCTCGATGCCTCGACATGGGACACCGCGGTGACTGAGTGCAGTAAGGTCCAAACAGATGAGGGATACAACCTCACCGCGCAAGCCTACATGGCCCGGGCCGGGGTCTCCTTGATCGACATTCTCACCAGTATGACCGGCGGCAGTGCGGCGATCAGCGGTCTCTTTGGAGCGGTCCCGACCACAGCAGCCCAGGCGGCAGACGTAAAGCTCGCGTTGGACTCCATGTTTCTAATGAAGACCCCAACCCAGTCAGTGTACCTCCAAGGGTTGCTTTTGTCTTCTCTACTGGTCATCAGAGAGCTACAGACCCTCGTGGGCCTACAAGTCGACGCTTCTGGCAGCATCACTCACTGCGCTGCTAGCGGGAGTATCGACGGTTGCAGTTTCAAGCTGTCCTTAAGCAAAACGACCTACACCACTGCCGATGTTTTGGCGGGGGCTTCAATCCCCGTTGACCTAAACTTCACCGGCATGGGAACCGCTCTATACGACGGTCTTTGTGGCGCCTCAGGCGGAGATACTCACAACACGAAGGTGGTGCGGGCCTACTCTGACGTTGCTGTCATCCCGGCGACTACCCCGGTGACCTACTACCCGGTGGACATCACCGAAAAGTTGACCATCAACAAGTGCACCGTCTCCACCACCAGTGTTTTATATTATAACAACCTGGCGGCGACCAATCTAACCAGTTCAATCACTGGTTTAGATAAGCTCAATTTTTATGTAAAGCTCGACACCGGGCAAAACTACACCAAAACCTTTTCTGCGGGGATGACCTCTCCTGCAACGGTTAGCCTCTGCAACGCCGACGCGATCCCTGCCAGCGGTGCCACTGATCTGGCGCTCAACGACTGCGAGGTTTTATATTTCCTCGAAAACCTCAACCTCAATTAAAGGAGTGATCATGAAACAAAAATCGCTCCTGCTCTTAGCGCTGTTCTTTTATGTCCCAGTTTTGATGGCAGCAGAAATTCGCCAGTTGGGCCAAGACTACCGCAGTTTGGCGATGGGTAACACCGGTATCGTCACCGCTAATTCCAGTGCCGCTTTGTTTTACAACCCGGCGACCATGGCGAATATCAGCACCTGGTGGATCGACCTGCCGATGATGCAGTTGATCTATTCAGACGACACCAAAGCACTGGTCGACCAAGCCAAAACCGGTTCGTTTAACCTCAGCACACAAACCGAACAAATTGACTTCATGAAGTCCTTTGTGGGCAAAAACCCCTATGTCCGGTTTGACTTAGGAGTCAATTGGTTCATCAACTTTGATAAAAAGGGCTTCACCGCTGGGGGAAACTACACCTATGAAGCATTGCTCGACATTGCCGTGCGTAACCCCACCATGCCGGAAATTTCTTTAAAAAGCGGGTTGGACCATGTCCGACAAGTGGGGGTTTCGGTTCCTTTAGGGCTGGGAAAGTGGATTTTAGGCATCACCCGTAAACAGGTGGAGCGACAATCTTTGGATTTCACCTATTCCATGGCCGACGCCATCGACAAGAAGCCTTTCCCCACCATGGCCGCCAACGGACTCAAAGGGAGAGGGACCGGCTACGACCTCGGACTCTTGTACCGTGCGCCCTCAGCAGCCCGGCTCATGTATGGATTCGTTTACCGCCAAAAGATCAAGCTAGGGGCGAACCAGGAAATCCCCGAAGAAGTCGCCTTTGGGGTCGCTTCGGTTCAAAGTTTTGGCATCGGGAAATGGACCGGAGCCGTCGACTGGCGGGATTTGACCTTTAAGAACGCTTCTTTAGGGGACAAAAGCATCAACCGACGGACCCATGTCGGGACCGAGCTTTCATTGATCCCCTTTTCAGAAAACAGCAATCTCTTAAGCTTGCGGGCAGGCTATTCCCAAGGCCATGTTTCAAAAGGCGCCGAGATTTCTCTAGGCAAAGTGATGGTCTTCGGCTACACCAAGTACGCCGAAGAAACCGGCGAGTATGCCGGCCAAAATCCGAGCAACCGGACCGTGTTGTATTTCTCCATGGGGTTTTAACCCCCCGCCAAGTGGCCCCCCTCTTAACGGAGGGTTCCCAGCTTTGGCCCCTTCAAGCTGAAGCCAGCCGTCCGACTGACCGGGCGAAGGGGAACAACCCCCCGGCTTGGACGATTTGTTCCAAATCACCGATCGGCTGGAAAGAAATCACTTCCTTCACCCCTTCGACCGTTGCTTGACGCCGATCAAAATCCAGCTCAATCACCTCACCGGTTGTGTATTTTGCAATATCTAGCTTAGGAGCAACCAAAGGCAGCACCTCCCCTGAAGCAATACAGTTTCGAAAAAAAATCCGTGCAAAGCTAGGGGCCAACACCACCTTGAGACCTGCAACCCCCATCGCCACAGGGGCATGTTCCCGAGAAGACCCGCATCCGAAGTTAGCCCCCCCAAGAACCACCTGAAAATGACTGGTGCCGCTCTCAGGGTTGATCACCTCACCAAACCCATCAGGAAGGCCACAAAAAGCTCTCGCGCCTAAGTTCGCTCGGCCCTCGGGGGTCGAAGGGTCGAATTTCATAAACTCGGCGGTGATGATCTGATCGGTGTCCGTATTTTTGGGCACCACCAAGATTCGTTGTTGTTTCATGATTGTTTCTCCAAGTCATTGACCTCACGTGGGTCCGTTAAACGCCCCGTCAAGGCGGTGGCCGCTGCGGTTTGCGGCGATCCTAAAAAAACTTCTGCGTTCACATCTCCCATCCGTCCTGGAAAATTTCGGTTTGTCGTTGAGAGCACCTTCAGGGGTGCGTTCACTCGACCAAAGGTATCCACCGGGCCGCCACAACAGGCTCCACAGCCAGGATAAGGCGAAAGTTTCACTCCGGCGTCTACCAAAACTTCATGGACGCTCACCTCTTGAATTTTGGTCCGAATCAAAGCCTCTGCCACTTCACAGGTCGCCGGGACACCGTAGGTCTTCACCTGAACCTGCTTTCCTTTCACTAACCGAGCAAAGGCGACAAAGTCCTCGAGCTTCCCGCCGGTGCAACTGCCCACATAAACCTGCTCAATCTCCACCCCGGCGCACTCAGATAAGGGAACAACGTTGTCTGGAGAAACGGGTTTCGCCACTTGAGGTTCCAAAGAGTCTCCATCAATCACCAGGGTCCGGCTGTACACCGCGCCCGGATCGGCAAACAAGGGAGTCATCATGGCGTCTGACCACTGGGCCAAATACTCGTTTGACTGCTCGTTTGGCGCAATGATCCCCGCCTTTGCCCCCGCTTCGGTGGTCATATTGCACAAGGTCATCCGGTCTTCTGCTGACATCGCCTCGATCGCTGGCCCGGTGAACTCGATTGCCTGGTAGACCGCTCCATCCACTCCGAGTTCCCCCAGGAGATTCAAAATCAAATCTTTACAACCAACCCCTTCGGGCAATTCCCCTTCGACCCTCACCTGAATGGTTTCTGGTACCTTGAGGTAGATTTCCCCGGTCCCCAAGGCATAGGCAGCGTCAGTGTTGCCCACCCCGAGGGCTAGGCAACCAAAGGCCCCGGCAGTGACGGTGTGAGAGTCTGTGCCCACTAACAATTCTCCCGGTCGAACCATGGCCGCTTCGACTAAAGCGAGGTGACAAACCCCTTTGTAATTGGGGCTGTAAGGGTCAAAAAATCGGTTGATCTGCTTTTTTTTGGCAAAATCTCGCATCCGGTTGATGTTTTGGTTCGCAAAAGGGTCAGTAGTGAACACAAAATGATCGGGGATCAAGGCAACCCGCTCTGGATCAAACACCGGGGCATCGGCCCCAAATTCCCGCTCAAAAACCCCCAACACGCCAGGAGCACAGGGGTCATGAGTGAACAGTCGGTCGACTTTGCACCAGTGGAACTCCCCTGGGCTGACCTCTGGAACCCCGGCTTTATTCGCCAATATTTTTTCTGTGATCGTCATGGGTTTCATTTCGTTTCCTTGGTTTGAAGTGATGATTCAAATTTAGGGCTGGATTTATGTTCTGTAAATTGAGATAATTTCAAAATAACGTTGCAAAAAGTGAAACATTATGAAAACAGATGATCTAAAAATCTTCCTACACCTCGCCCAAAGCTTAAATTTCAGCCGAACCGCGAAGGATTGCTACCTCAGCCCTTCGACCTTAACTCGGATGATCCAGAGGATTGAAGAAGACTTGGGGTGTTTGTTGTTTCACCGAACCAACAAGCAAGTCAGCTTAACCGCTGAGGGCCTTCGGTTTGAGTCCTTTGCGACCCAAACCCTCAGCGAATGGGGGCAACTGAAACTAGACTGTTCAAAAACCAGTTTAAAAATCAAAGGAACCTTGAGCCTCTTTTGTTCGGTGACCGCCGCCTACTCCGTTTTGCCGGCCCTTCTCGATCAATACCGGGCCCGGTACCCTCAAGTCCGTATTGACTTGGAAGTCGGCAACAGCCGGTTGGCCCCGCAAAAGTTACCTCAAAAAGACTTGATCATCGCTGCTCTGCCCCAAGGCTCAGACCTGCAACAAATCAGACTGGCCACCACTTCCTTAGTCTTTGTGGCCAAAACCAAGAAGGCTCTCAGCTCTTTTGAAGAAGGCTTTTCGCTGATTGTCCCCCAAAAGGGGCGAATCCAGGCCACCGCCAAGCAGTGGTTAGATTCCAACCACCGACCGCTGTCGAGTTTGCAGGCTGTCGAGGGTAGCGAGGCCGTTTTGGCCCTGGTGGCTTTGGGTTGTGGGGTTGGGATCGTTCCTCAGTTGGTTTTAGACAAAAGCCCTTTGCTCAACGAACTACACATTTTAAAAGAGTCAAAACAACTAGGGAGCTTAGAGGTTTGCCTCGCACGAGAGATCAAGCCCCTTTCGCCTGCGGCACAAACTCTTTGGGAAATGGCGGTGATTCAAGCGGTCGAGCCCTGAGCCAACAAACAAAAAAATCCCTTTTAAAGCAGACACCAAAAAATATCCGCCAAAACCGCGAGTCTATCACCTAGAATGGGTCTAGAGCACCGGATAAAATTACAATCACGATCAATTTTTCTCAACTCAAAGGTGACAAAATATTTTTTTTCCCCTATGATCAACAGATTTTATACCTACTTTTACTGACCTCCACCTAAGGAACTCTATGTCAGCTGTCCTGAAAAGCACCGACTACAAAATCAAGGATATCAACCTGGTTGACTTTGGCCGAAAAGAAATGGATTTGGCTGAATTCGAAATGCCAGGATTGATGGCCTTGCGAGAACGATACCAAACTGCACAGCCTTTGGCCGGTGTTAAAATCATGGGCAGCTTGCACATGACCATCCAAACCGCCGTTTTGGCCGAAACTTTAGCCATTTTAGGCGCCGATGTTCGCTGGGTAAGCTGTAACATCTTCTCCACTCAAGACCATGCCGCTGCGGCGACTGTTGTCGGCCCGAAGGGCACCCCTGACGAGCCAACCGGCATTCCTGTTTTTGCTTGGAAAGGCGAAACCTTAGAAGAGTACTGGTGGTGCACCGTTCAGGCACTTAAATGGCCTGATGGCTCTGGCCCAGACTTGATCGTTGACGACGGCGGCGACGCGACGTTGTTCATCCACAAAGCCCTTGAGTACGCAAAGTCCGGCTCGATCCCAGCGTTTGACGAAGAAAACGACCCTGAGGAGTATGGCGTTATCTTAAGCACTTTAACGTCCGAATTGGCAACAAACGCTGACCAGTGGATCAAAATTGCTGAAGGCGTCAAAGGCGTGAGTGAAGAAACCACAACAGGTGTTCACCGACTTTACCAGATGGAAGAAGACAAAAGCTTGTTGTTCCCTGCGATCAACGTGAACGACTCGGTCACCAAGTCAAAATTCGACAACGTCTATGGCTGTCGACACAGCTTGCCTGACGGCATCAACCGAGCAACTGACGTGATGATCGGTGGAAAAGTCGCTGTTGTTTGTGGCTACGGCGAAGTCGGCAAGGGTTCTGCTCAATCTCTACGTGGCCAAGGCTGTCGTGTGATTGTCACCGAAATTGACCCGATTTGTGCCTTACAAGCAGCAATGGAAGGCTACGAAGTCAAGCCTCTAGAAGACGTTGTTTCGATTGCTGACCTCTTCGTGACCACTACCGGTAACTACGACGTGATCCGCATTGAGCACATGGAAAAAATGAAGGACAAGGCAATTGTTGGAAACATCGGTCACTTTGACAACGAAATCGACATGGCTGGCCTTGCCAAGTTCCCTGGCATCAAAAAGACCACCATCAAGCCACAATATGACATGTGGACCTTCCCTGATGGTCACGCTGTGATGATCTTGGCAGAAGGCCGATTGCTCAACTTAGGTTGTGCGACCGGTCACCCAAGCTTTGTGATGAGCGCTAGCTTCACGAACCAAGTGCTGGCTCAGTTGGACCTCCACATGAACCACAAGTCCTACGAGAACAAGGTCTACATGCTCTCGAAGAAACTTGATGAAGAAGTGGCACGACTGCACCTTGATAAAATTGGTGTCAAGCTCACCAAGCTGACCACCAAACAAGCTGAGTACATTGGCGTTCCAATGGATGGCCCTTATAAGCCAGAACATTACCGCTATTGATACTGCTCGCCCGGCCTCGCCGGGCGATTTCGCCCCTTTGCGGGGGCGGACTCCCACCGCTTACACACCGATGAGCCAAAAGGGTTGACCGTCTAAGGTCAAGGGTAGTAACTCATAGGGTTACGTACCTGTCACCTTTTTAAGGATAAGTTAGCTTGTCACTTGAGTCCTTCATTTTCAAACGATACCTCGGAAGTCCGCGGCAAGACCGTAGCATCTCGGTGATCACCCGCATCTCCATTTTTGGGGTCGCCTTGGGTGTGATGACTTTGATTGTGGTCCTCAGCGTGATGAACGGGTTTGAAAAAGACCTAAGACGTGCGATTCAAGGGGCAAACGCCCACCTCACTCTCTATAAATTTGGGAGTACCGGGCTCAGCTACACCCCAGGTTCCCCGGAAATCACCAAACTACAATCAGACCCGCAAGTTCAAGCGGTCAGTCCGTTCACGACGAACCAAGCGTTGTTGATGGGCCCCGGTAAGCCCCAAGGGGCGATGATCAAAGGAATTGACCCCATCCTTGAGCCCAAAGTGACTCAGATGGACTTTTTCATCCGCACCCGTTTGTTCGAGGAAAAGCGAGACAACAGCCGCACCCAAGCGACCGTCGAAGAGGCCCGAATTGCCCACGAGATTTTGGCTGCCCTTGAGATCAGCGAAAAGGAATGGTACGACGACAACGGCCTGACCCAAACCAACCGTCTAGCGGGCATCATTTTAGGCTCCCAACTAGCGAAGAACTTAGGGGTCGGCATCGGTGAGATTGTCACGTTGATCAGCCCCGAAGGCCGGTTCACTCCAATGGGCGTCATGCCACGGGCCAAGCGATTTCGTGTGGAAGGGTTCTTTGAATCTGGGATCATGGGATACGACGAAATTTTGGCTTTTGTGAACCTCAAGGTCGCCCAAAAGCTGTTCAAGTTGCCAACCAAGGTCACCGGTTTTGCGGTCCGCCTCCAAGACGGAGACCAGGCGGACGTTGTCAAGGACCGGCTCAAATCTGAATTCAAATTCCCCTACGCTCTCTCCAGCTGGACCGAGCAAAACCGGAATTTGTTTGCAGTGTTCCGGCTCGAAAAAATGGGCCTTGCCTTGATTTTGACCCTGATCATCTTGATTGCCGCCTTTAACATCATCAGCAGTTTGGTCCTTTTGGTGGTCGAAAAGAAAAAAGATATCGCCATTTTAAAAGCCATCGGCGCCAAAGACCGGGTGGTGAAACGAATTTTTGTCTACCAAGGTACGGTGATTGGTTTAACCGGTACCCTCCTAGGCACCACGTTAGGGCTATCGTTTTGCTGGGTCATCTCTAGTTTTGACGTCCTTGACATCCCCGCAGGGGTCTATGTGGGCAACCGAATCCCAATGCATGTTGAGCCCTGGCAAATCGCTTTGATCGCTTTAGTTTCCCTGTTGATTTGCTTTACCGTCACCTTGATTCCTTCAAAAAAGGCCTCAAGGCTGGACCCCGTTGAGGGACTAAAACATGACTGAATTGATCCGGCTCACCAAAGTAAGCAAAGTCTTTCCCGACGGCCACGGCAAAGAACTTGAGATTTTGACCGATGTTAACTTGTCCTTTGAGCAAGGGGAGAGTTATTGCATTGTGGGCCGTTCGGGTTCCGGTAAATCGACGTTACTCCACCTCCTAGGGGGCCTGGACCACCCGAGTTCTGGGGAGGTCTTTTTTGAGGGCCGGTCGATTTTCACCCTGTCTCCCGATGAAATCGCCAACTGGCGAGCCAAGTCCTTGGGTTTCGTTTTTCAGGCCCACCACCTGTTGCCTGATTTCACGGCCCTTGAAAATACCATGATCCCCCAATTGATCTTAGAGAGGCCCCAAGGCCCCGCCCGTGAACGAGCAACGAAGTTACTGATCCGCTTAGGCTTAGAACACCGACTCCATCACCGACCGAGTGCTTTGTCTGGTGGTGAGCAACAGCGAGTCGCCATCGCCAGGGCGTTAGTCAACGAACCCCAATTGGTCTTAGCCGACGAGCCGACCGGGAACCTGGACCCAAAAACAGGCCAGACGGTCGCCGAGCTACTCGCAGAAATTTGCATTCAAGAACAACGAACCTTGATTCTGGTGACCCACAGCCCCGACTTGGCCAGCCAAATGAATCACCAATTAAGGCTGCAAAATAGCCATTTCAGCTTATTAAAGGATTGACGCTGTGCGGAACTTTTTTTATTTCTTGATCGCCTTGGGCCTCCTGTTTCCACCTGCTGTGTCCGCCCAATTGGCGGGACCGGTAGAATCTGGAAAAATTGGCGAAATCAAGATGGAGGGCACTGACCTGATCGATGCTGGAATTTTATTCAGCGCCATCAACTCGACCATAGGCAACAATCTCTCGCCGCTCCAAGTCGCTCGGGATATCAAAGAAATCTTTAAACTCGGGTACTTTGAGAACGTCCAGGCACAGACCACACCCATGGGATTTGGGGAAGTCCTGCTCACTTTTGTGGTCCAAGAAAAGCCGAGAATCAGCCTCTTTGAAATCGAGGGGATGAACGGTCTCGACCGAAAAACCATCGACGAAAAGCTCAAAGTCCACCGAAACAACATGGTCAACCTGTCCCGAATCGAACGGGATTTGGACATGATTGAAGGGGAATACAAAAAGAAGGGTTTCCTGCGAACCCGGGTGAGCTACCGAATTGAGCCCTCAGACGACCAGAAAGTTCATTTATATTACACCGTTGACGAAACCCCTAAAGTTTACCTTTCAAAGTTCCATATCACCGGAACGAAGTTTTTCTATCCTTTGGATGTTGAACGGTTGATGCAGTCTGCGGAAATTGACTGTTTCGCTTGGGCCACAGAATCTGGGGTCTTTCAAGAGTCTAAAATCAATCAAGATTTAGCCTTGATCACCCAGGAATACTTAAAAAACGGGTTCATCAAGGTCCATATCGACAAACCCAAAATCGTTTTGACCCAAAAACGAGATTTGGCGATCATTGACGTCTATTTGCATATCACCGAAGGCGAGCAATACTTTGTCAACAAAGTCGACATTGAGCCTGCCGATGAAAATAGCCTGTTGTTTGATAAGGAAGAAAAGCTCGCAGATTTTAAAACCCAGCCCACAGAGCCCTTTAATCCCTTCAAACTCAACCAAGACCGGTTCACATTAAACGAAATTTATATGGAGCAGGGCTATGCCTACGCTGCGATCCTGCCTCGCCAAAACATCAACGAAGAAGAAAAAACTGTCGACATCACTTTTAAAATCCATCGCCGAGAAAAGGCCTATATTGGTCGAGTCGAAGTTGAAGGCAACTTCGAGACTCAAGACCCAGTGGTTCGCCGGGAGTTAGAAGTCCACGATAATGAGCTTTTTAACGGGACCAAGGTCAAGCAAAGCCAAGAGAACATCACCCGTTTAGGATTCTTTCAGGCTGGCTATGGGGTGCAGTTTGAGCAGCAGCAAGGGGATGTTGAAGGGCAAATTGATTATCTCGTCAAGCTTTCGGAGGCCCAAACGGGGTCCTTTAATGCCAGCCTTTCCTACTCTGGGTTTTCAGGTCTGATTTTCTCTTTCGGGATTTCTAAAAAAAACCTGTTGGGCACCGGGAAAAATCTGAATTTCAGTGTTGAGCGACGGCAAACCGGCCAGTCGTTGTACTCCTTGACGATGATGAACCCCTACTTTTTCGACAGCTTGTTTAACAACGAGTTCTCGGTTTACTCCCAATTTGTCCCTGAAACCGGGTACGATGTCCAGACCACTGGGTTCTATACCGGGCTGTCCTACCCGATTTGGAAACATTGGAGGGCTTCAACACGGTACAGCTTTAAAAACGAAAAATACACCAACGTCACGGCGGTGGGCCAGTCCTACCTCAATTATGCCCAGGCGCAGACCTATCGTAGTTTACAGGTCAAAGCGAGTTACACCACCGTAGACAACCCAACCTTCCCTTCAAACGGTTTAGAGGCCAACCTAAGCACCGAGCGATTCGGAGGGATTTTGGCGGGAACCACCGAATACCAAGCGACCAATCTGCAAACCCGGTACTTTAAATCGCTCAACGATGATCAAACCATCATTTTTATGGGGCAGTACCGACAGTCTCAATTAGACAAGACCAACCCTTCAAAGGAAATCCCAACCAACCAGCGGTTTTATATCGGCGGGATCACCACAGTGCGAGGTCACGAGTGGAACGATATCATCGGTCCCTCTTCCTTCGCAGAACGTCCGGCTGATTTTGACATCACCAAGGCCTATCCTTACCAAGGAGACTACGCCGACTGCGCCACAGGCGGCCCCAACTGCCCTGCAGGATTGCCCGAGACCCGGCCAGAACCGAGGAATTATTATAACTCCCACCAGCGGGGAATCCTCCAGAAAATTTTCAACCTCGAAATGTTATTCCCCCTCACACGGGAAGGGCGAAATATCCGGGGATTGGTCTTTTTTGACGCAGGAAACGTTTGGTCCGAAGATCGCATATATGACATCATGGGACTTAAAAAAGATCCTTGGTATTTTCGACGAAGTGCCGGCACCGGGATTCGGATGATCACCCCCATGGGTGTGTTGCGATTTGAGTACGGGATGAAGTTGGACAAAAAGCCAAGCGAGTTGCCTTCGAGATTTGACTTCCACGTCTCGGGGCTCTTTTAAGATTCCCGTCACCTCGGGCTGATTGTGTTTAGATTCTTTTACCTTCTCTTACTGCTTTTCTGCTTGAGGCCCCTGGGGGCCCAGGCAGAAATCTGGGCTAGTTTTTCGGCCCCTAGCTCCTTTGGCTATTCAGTCGCTAGCTCCAACAGCTACCAATTCGACAAAAGTGCAGCGGTAAAAGCCAGCGGGTGGACCTTTTTGACGAAACTACCCCTGTTGCCTCCTTTAGGAATGAGCCAAATTCTCATTGACGCGCCACCTCTTGACACTTCGATCGAAACAGCCAATCAATTTAAATTAACTAGCTACGACGTGGGGTGGGACCTTTCGCCAAAAGCCTTTAAATTTTTACTTGGGTACGGAGTGGGGAAAATGGACTTCAACTGCACCCAAACTGATTGCACGACCTACCAATTCAAGCCCTTAGAACTGCACCAATACTTCACCCAAATTGGGGTTCCCTTCGGCACGGCATCGGATTTTCACTTTGATATGAGGCGAGTCATTGGCCGAGTTCAAGTCACACAAACCACCCAAACCGATATCATGCACCTCCAAGGGCTGTTGGCTTCTTTTGGGTTTCGGCTTGGATTTTAAACTGCAACAGTGATTTGGCAGAGATTTTGTATTTAAACAAACCAGGAGATTTTTCTGACACTGTTAGGCAATGATTTCCGGTTTAGAGTACCTCAACATCACCGCCCAAAGAACACAAAGACTGTTCTGGTGAGACACTACATTGAAGACTAACTATGAAACGAACCTGTTTGATTTTCTTGATTTTGATCCTCGGGGCCACGGGGCCCGCATGGGCTCAAAAGAAAAAGAAGGAACCGAAAAACAAATTCGGAGCGATTCACTACACCCACACAGGGGCGCAGTATACCTTGTCTTCAGCAACCAGTACCTCCACCGCATCTGACGACCTGGTCGGGGCAGGGTTCTTCTATGAGCGGCTGTTTTTAAGTCGATTCTCTGCCGGGTTCAAGTGGTCCAGCTTTTTAGAACGCAGCACAACCCACAGTCTAGATTCAAACACCGTGACGGTGTTAGAGAAGACCTCGATGACCACCTTTGACTTCAAGGCCTTTTTCAAAGATCACATGCAAAACGGCATGAAGCCCTTTTTAGGGGTCAGCTTCGGCACCTATGCCCCAAAGTCGACGATCACCACCATTGCGACCGCAGGTAACACAGAGGGCAGCACAGCCGCTTCAGTTCCGATCACCGGGTTGAGTTTTGGGTTTGATTATATCTTAGATTTTGGCGGGGTTCGGGTCGAAGGCTTTTCGATCACCGGTAAGCGCCGGGACCTAACCGGCCACGACACCTACATTGCAAACTACCGGTACGATGGCTCTGCGCTCTCGGTTGGGGTCTACAGCTTCTTTTAGCCCCGATCCGTTGCCTTTGAGCACTCTTCTACAGGCGAGAAAAAGCTAGGCTTATAACATCGACTTGTTGATCACCGACATAAAATGAGCTTTCAACGCAGGCTCACTCCGCAAGACTCCTAAGCTGGCAATCGTTGACATCACCCCGTGCTGTTTCGAAACTCCCCGGGCACTCATACACATATGACGGGCTTCCACCAAGACGGCGACCCCTAAGGCTTCGGTTTCTCGTTCTAGCGCCTGGGCGATCTGCCAGGTCATTTCTTCTTGGATTTGCAACCGCCTTGAGTAGACCTCCATCAATCGAGCGAGCTTACTCAAGCCGACCACTTTGTCTTTCGGCACATAGCCAATGTGGCACTTCCCAACAAAGGGCATCATGTGGTGCTCGCAGGTTGAGTATAACTCAATGTTCGACAAGACCACCATCTCCCCAGAGTGGGTGCTGAACTTCTTTTCTAACACCGCAGCAGGGTCTAAGGAATAGCCTTTATAAATTTCATCAAAAGAACGAATCACCCGGTCCGGGGTTTCTATTAACCCTTCTCGGTCCGGGTCGTCCCCTACATATTGAATTAACGTTCGGACTGCCGCTAAGGCTTCTTCACGACTCGGTGCACTCATCATTCCCCATTTAATTTGAAGTCACGGTCTGGTTCTCAGATGCCAATTGACCGCAAGCGGCGCCGACATCCTGTCCCCGGGATTTTCTCACCGTAGCGAGCAACCCACGACCGGTTAAAATATTCTGAAATTCTCGTACCTTTTCTGCACTCGGCGCCTTAAAGGGAAGGGCGGGGTCCGGGTTGAAAGGAATCAGGTTAACCTTCGCCTTGATCCCGTTCAGTAAGGCAACCAACTGTTTTGCAGACTTGGCATCATCCGTCACATCAGCAAGCAAGATATACTCAAAAGTAATCCGCTGTCGCTTTTCTAAGGGCAACTGCCGACAGGTTTCGATGAGGTCTTCTAAATGGTTTTTTTTCGTCACCGGCATCAGCAGCTGCCGGGCCTCTTGGGTCACCCCATTTAGACTGATCGCCAACATCGCTTTGACAGACGTTTCTTCCCAGAATCTCACAATCGCTTCGGTCAATCCACTGGTTGAGACCGTGATCCGTCGCCAAGAATAATCCAACCCCTTGGGGTTGAGCAAAATTTCCAAGGACCGAATCAGGTTGTCGTAGTTGTGGAACGGCTCCCCCATCCCCATAAACACCAAATTTCGGAGCCGCTTGTCAGGGCCCAAGATTTGTTGGGCCAGCAACACTTGGCCTACAATTTCGCTTGCGTCTAAATGACGCACCAGCCCCATGGTGGCGGTCCGACAGAACTTACAGCCCATCGCACAACCGACCTGAGTCGAGACGCACAAGGTGTGGTGGTCTTCATGGGTCAGCAACACCGACTCCACTTGTTTTCCATCTCCAAATTCACACAAGAACTTCACGGTGCCGTCCCTTGAGGTTTGGCTCAAGGCGAGACTCGGGAGGTCAATGGTAAACTGGGCGGCTAGCTCAGAACGAAGGGCCTTGGAGAGGTTGCTCATTTCCTCAAAGGAACGGCATCCTTTCACATAAAGCCAATCAATAATCTGCTGGGCGGCAAACCCTGGCTTCTTGTGAACCGACAGCCATTGGCGCAATTGGTCTTCGGTTTGGCCGAGAAGGTTTGGTTTCACTTGGCCTGTAACCGTGCCGTGATCGATTGCGCAGCCAAGGAATACCCAAGGGTTCCCAGGCCCACAATCACCCCTTGGGCGATTTCTGACAGGTAGCTGTGATGCCGGAACGCTTCACGAGCATGAACGTTAGAAACGTGCACCTCCACAAAGGGCAGCGCCACACCTTTTAAGGCATCTCGAAGCCCAACGGAGGTGTGGGTCAGGGCCCCTAAATTAACGATGCCGTACAGCGCCTTGGGGCCTTCGTCCTGGATGAAGTCAATCAAGCCGCCTTCGTGGTTCGACTGAAAACAGTTGAGCTCATAGCCTTGGGTCTCAACGATCTGAGCCACCTCTGCTTCGACGTCTGCCAAGGTGACTGAACCGTAAAGCTCCGGTTCCCTGGTCCCTAATAGGTTCAGGTTGGGGCCATTGATCAGTAAAATCGTTCCCTTTTTCAATTTCATCTCCACAAAAGATGGTGCATCAAGATCGCTGCTGAAGCGCTGACATTCAACGACTCCACCTTACCGCTCCCTGGGATTTGGATCAACTGGTCACAACGTTTGGCGGTTAATTGTCGGATTCCGGCCCCTTCGTTTCCGAGAACCAAAACAATTTTATCGGCTTGCATCGCCTGTGAGAGCTGCTGCGAGCTTTCCGACAAGGTTGAACCCAAGATCCAATATCCATCATTTTTGAGCCGGTTGAGGGTTTCGGACAGGTTGCCCACCTCAACAACCGGGAAGGTTTCTAAAGCTCCGGCGCTGGCTTTGGAGGCCGCCGGGCTCATCGCTGCCGCATGGGCCTTGGTTTGCAGCACCCCGCTGGCTCCCAAAAAAGCAGCGGTCCGGACGATGGCCCCTAAATTTTGCGGGTCTTCCACTTGGTCTAAAGCAATCAACAACTGTTTGTTTCCTTCAGCAGAAGGCCCCAAATCTTCCAGGTCATAAGGCACCAAAGGGCTGGTTTCTAGCACCACCCCTTGGTTTGTTTTTGAGCCAGACAATTTAAAGAGTTGGTCCGCTCCCACCGATTGAAAAGGCAGTTTGAGCTGCCGAGCAAGGTGAAGCAGCGGCTTCATCCGAGGGTTTTTATTCCCTTCTTTGACCAACAACCGGACCCTCTCCCGGCGCCCCGCTGTCAAGGCCCCTTCGACGGCCGCAAAGCCGTAGAGGTACTCTATTTTTTTTGCCAACGAGTCACCCCATCTTTATCAATCAAGATCACACCGGCTTCTGCCAACTGGTCCCTGATTTGGTCTGCCAACCCCCAGTCTTTAGAGTCTCTGGCAGCAGTTCTCTGGTTGATCAGCCCTTCGATCTGATCCTCAGTGAGTCCTTGGGCTTCTCTCGACTTGATCCGGGGGTTTTTAAACCACTGCTCTGGGTCGCGTTCCAAAAGCCCCAAGACCTCTCCCAAGTCCTTGAGCATCCAATAACCCTGGGCTCGTTCGATGTCACCTGTGTTGAGGGCCTTAGCCAGTTCAAACATCACCGACAGCGCCATGGGGGTGTTGAGATCATCAGACAAAGCGGCGTCAAACCTGGCTTTGTACTGTTGGGCGTTTTCTTCATAAGCGCTTGGCCTCGCCTCAACCCCTGCTTCTTGGGCTTTAAACAAGGCGCTATATAGCCGGTCAAGCCCTTCTAACTTGTCTTTGAGGGCGGCATCGCTGAAGTTGATTGCCACACGGTACTGAGCGGAAATCAAGAAAAACCGGATCAATTCCCCTTCGTAGCGATCAACCAATTCTTCAATAGTGAAGAAGTTGCCCAGGCTTTTTGACATTTTGTGATCATCGATCTTGATCATCCCGTTGTGCAACCAGAGGTTCACAAAAGGCTTGCCGCTGCAACATTCTGACTGGGCAATTTCGTTTTCATGGTGAGGGAAGATCAAGTCGGACCCACCGGCATGAATGTCAAAGGTCTCGCCCAAATACTTCGCCGACATTGCAGAACACTCAATATGCCAGCCTGGTCGGCCAGCCCCAAAGGGACTTTCCCAGCTCGGTTCCCCTGGCTTGTGGGCTTTCCAGAGCGCAAAATCTAGAGCGTCTTCTTTCGACTCGTTTACTTGCACCCGACTCCCGGAGAGCAAGTCGTCGATATTTTTCCCAGAAAGTTTGCCGTAAGGTTCAAAGCTACGGACCTTAAAAAACACATCTCCGTCTTTTTTATACGCAAAGTCCTTGTCCAGCAGGCTCTGGATCATTTCGATGATTTCAGGGATATGCTCCGTCGCCTTTGGAGCCACGTCAGGGGCTTTAATGCCCAAAGATGCCATATCCAAGTCGTGGAGCTCAATCATTTTTGTGGTCAAGCTCTGGTACTTAACTCCCTGTTCTTCAGCCCGTTGGATAATTTTATCATCAATATCGGTGTAGTTTTTCACATAGGTCACCTGGTACCCTTTGGACGCGAAAAACCGCCGCAACACATCAAAAACCACTCCTCCCCGGGCGTGGCCGAGGTGGCAACGATCATACACTGTCACCCCACAGTTATAGATACTCACTTTGCCCGCTTCGATGGGGACAAAGGGCTCTTTGCGTTTGGTCAGGCTGTTATGAAAGACAAAGGGGGTCATTTAAGGTACCTTCGAAAGTTGCCCTTCCACACAGGTGGTCACAAACCCCCCACGTGGTTGGTAGATGGTGGTGACTTTGATTTCATCGGTGCCCAGCGCCTTGGCGAGGTCTTGATGAATTTTCTGAGTGACCCCTTCTTGGTAGAGCCCCACATTACGGTAGCTGGTGATATAATATTTGAGCGATTTGAGCTCCACACAAGCCAGCCCTTTGGGGTAATACTCAATTCGCAACACTCCAATATCAGGCAAACCCGAGAAAGGACAGACCGCCGAAAACTCGGAGGTCTCAGTGCTGATATATTGATTGGGGCTGTTAAACTCGAAGGTTTCTAACACTTCAGTTTGGATTTTTTCCGGTCCGTCAAAGGAAAAACTTCGACCTTCAGCTTCTGCCATGATTTGCTCGCTCTTTGTGGGTGATAAATTCGTTGTAACCTTTAGCCCTCAGTTCACAAGCTGGGCATTCGCCACAGCCTCGACCCCAAGGGTTGGGTTGGATGCTACCGTTGTAGCAAGTATGAGAAGCGTTGATCACCAAGTCCAAGACCCCTTCAGTTTCTGCCAATTCAAAGGTCTCGCTTTTGGTCAGGTGCATCAAAGGGGTCAACAGCTCAATGTTTTGATCACTGCCCAAATTCAAGGCATGGATCATTTCTTTGGTGTAAGGCTCACGGCAGTCGGGGTAGCCGGAGTAGTCGGTCTGGCACAACCCGGCAATCAAGGTCGATGCCTTGATTTGTTGAGCAAAACTATGACTCAGCAAAATGAACAAAGAATTTCGGTTCGGTACAAAGCTGGCCGGTAGGGCCTGATTGTCTCGGTGTTGGGAATTCATCCCCATCGGGGAGCCGGTGAGCGCCGAGTAAACCATGTGCTGGTAAAAATGAATATCCACCAACTCCAGAGTGATCTCCATTTCCTTGGCGATCAGTCTCGCTTGCTCTAACTCGACTTCATGGGTCTGGCCGTAGTAAAAGCTGATCGCTCGGACCTCGTCAAACCGGTTTTTAGCCCACCCTAAGCAGGTGGTGGAGTCCTGGCCTCCAGAAAAGATCACTAACGCTCGTTCAGACTTCATCGGCTACCTCTGTTTTTTGGACCCATTGGTCACTTAGGCTCAATTGTAATTGGTCTCCTGGCGCCAAAGGGCCCACCCCAGCAGGTGTTCCACAAAGCAGTACATCCCCTGCACAGAGGGTGAAATACCGGCTCGCTTCCACAAGCAACTGGACAGGAGAAAAAATCATCTGTTTCATTTTGCCGCACTGGGCAACCTTGCCGTTCACTTCAAGTTTTAATTCCAACTCACCCCAGTCTCCGACGTGCTCCACCCCAATCCAATCCCCTAAGGGGAGAGAGCGGTCAAAGGCTTTCGCTTTTTCCCAGGGTAAGCCAGCAGCTTTCAATTTGTTTTGGATGTCTCGAGCCGTGAGGTCTAGGGCCAAGGCAACATGGCTGACCCCAGCAATCGCCTCCTCGGCGGTTGGGTTGTTCAACTCTTTCTCAATCAATAAGGCCAATTCGATTTCGTGGTGCACCTCGGCACTCCAAGAGGGCAAACGAATCGGTGCAGATAAAGAGCAAAAGGATGTCGCTGGTTTCAGGAAAAAGACCGGTTCCTTAGGTTCCTGGTTCCCCATTTCTTGGATATGGGCTCGCCAGTTCCTTGCGACGCAGACCGCTTTACTGCCAGAAGTAGGGATCAAAATTTTGGGGGTTTGAAGTTGAAACCCAATTTATAGCGATTCCCAGGCAGGTTGGCAAGCGGCCCGGAGGCCGCCAGAAGGCTTAGTTGAACATGCCGTCGATCACAGGATCGTCGTCTTCAGTTCGGTCGTCCACTTCATGGTTTAACATCACCGTGTAAGCGGCTTGGTTGGTCAACGCCTGGGAGGTGTTGATCCAGTTACGCATCCCTTTGTTGTCTTCCCACTCAACATCAGCGCCAATCACCATAGACCGGATGCCTAAAGCGTTGATTTTGTGTAACAGAGGAACAAAATCTTGGTCCCCTGCAAAGAGAACAATCAAGTCAAAGCCTTTATGAACCGCCATGTCGTAAGCTTCCATCGAAAGCCACACATCGATCCCTTTTTCTTCAGCACGATCCCCAGTTTCTTTCATCGGGTAATAATGAGGCTGGATTCCAGCGTACATTAAATGCTGATCAAGGATTCGGTCTTTTTCCAAGGCATTTGCGTTTTTCGCAGCGGTGAAAGAAAACCGGCCCCGGAAGAAATGGGATTCGACGACATGGCAAAAAGAAACGTCCATGTCACAACTCTCTGCAATTTTATCTCGGATAAAATCATGCAAGCCATTAAAATTGATATATGACTCTCGGTCATGATAAAATTTAAAATACTTACTTACTTTATCGAAAAAGGTTCCGTCATAAAAAACGGCGATCCGTAAAGTTTCGGGCAATCGTTTTGAAGAAGACATAGTTTTAGAGCGTCTAAAGGTTTAAAAACATTTTTCAACAGGGCTCCTTGCCAAAGCCAAGGTGCCAAAGGTATCAACCCCTTCATGAAAGGGAAAGGGGAAATCCACACTTTATGTGCCGGGGTCTACAAAAGTTGCGTTATGTTTTCTATCTCTCTTTTGGGGTACAAATCCACGAAGCAACACCCAGCTCTTTACAATCCAAGTCTAGGCTGAAACCCTAAGCCAACCTGTTCAACCTCTTGTGTGCAAAGATGACTACCATCAACAACCAACTCCTTTTAGCCATTGAGGCCACCGGCTCAGCGATGTCTTTGGGGCTTTCGAATCAAGGCAAGTCTCTCGGGGAGTTGTGGATCGACGCCGGGCAACCGGGAGGTCAACTGTTGCTAGGGGCGATCGACCAACTGCTTTCCTTGTGCCGGATCAAGAAGGAACAACTTGAAGGGCTTTGTGTCTGCCAGGGACCGGGCTCTTTCACCGGAATGCGGATTGCGCTCTCCACCGTCAGTTCCTTGGCCTTCGCCTTTGATTTACCGATTTACACCGCCGACCGGCTAACATTAGCCGCTTCGACACTCCACAGCCTTCCCTTGAACGTTCGAGTGATCCAAAATGCCTACAAAGGAGAGCTCTATCACGGGGTCTTTGATTGTTCAGGCCGGTTTCCTCAGGTGATCACCCCCATGGAATTGATCACTCCCGCCAAGCTGATCGAAGCCCTAGGCCCCAAGGATTTAGTGCTCGGTGAAGGGGTCGACCTGCTCACCGCTCAGGGGATTGACCTCACCGAAACCGGGGCCCAAACTGACCGAAGCCCCGCCCGGAGACCAACAGCCTTAGGCTTGATTCATTTACTTCAAGGGGAGCCGGTCAAACCCTTCAGCCCGCTGCCGATTGAGCCGCTCTATCTACGAGCCTCCGAAGCGGAAATAAATTATGACAAACGGTATGGTGCAGATTCGTGAAGCCCAAGGGCCGTACACAAAATGGGGGCTCTGGCGGGACCAGCTGTTAGAAATCGACCGTCAATGTTTACCCGGTGAAGCTTGGGACCTGGATCAATGGCAACGGTTCTCACTCCATTCGGTCAAAACCCTGCTTGCCTGGAAAGAAGACCAGTTGGTTGGGTTCCTCGTCTGGCAACCCTTGGGCAACGAAGAGGCAGAAATCACCAAGCTCGGGGTGCGCCCCACAGAGCGGCGCTGTGGTGTGGCCAAAGCATTGCTCGGCCGCTTAGAACAACAACGGGACAAAGGTTCCCGGTTTTTTTTGGAGGTTCGGGCCTCGAACTCCGGAGCCAAAGGGCTCTATGAATCCCTCGGCTACACTCAGACCGGGACCCGAACATCCTATTATCGTCACCCAATCGAAGACGCCTTTTTACTAGAGAAGCAAACATGAAAAAAACAGTTTTATTATTGTGCGGTGGGCGCTCAGAAGAGCATCAAGTTTCCTTGCGCTCTGGGCTGAGTGTCATCCAGCAATTTCCGCTGGATCAATACAATTTGTTGGCTGTGGTGATCGGCAAAGACGGGCTCTGGTACACCGGGGACCCTTTGGTCCTCAACCCTCTAGACCCGAAAGCCATCGAGATTGCACCGGGCCTGCGGCAGGTAGAGCTGAAAAACGGAACAATAGAAGACACCCCCATCGACTGCGCTTTTTCGGTGCTCCACGGGCAGTACGGGGAAGACGGCTGTATGCAGGGGCTCTTTGAAATGGCGGGTATCCCTCAAGTCGGCAGCGGCGTGTTGGGTTCGGCAGTGGCAATGGACAAAGACATCACCAAGCGATTGGCGCTACACGACGGCATCAAAACCGCCCCTTATCTTTGTTTGAGACGCAGCGACAATGAGTTTCCGAGCTACGCTGAAGCGGCCAGCCAACTCGGAGACACCCTGTTCATCAAACCGGCATCTCAAGGCTCTTCGGTAGGCATCAGCAAAGCCACCGACCAGCCCAGTTACCAAAAGGCCCTTGAACTGGCCTTCAAGTTTGACCCAAAGGTCTTGGTGGAACAGGCGATCGTCGGCCGAGAAATTGAGCTGGCTGTGCTTGGGAACCAAGAGCCTCTGATTTCGGTGCCCGGCGAAATTAAAGTCACCGAAGATTTTTACAGCTACGAAGCAAAATACATTTTAAACAACACCGAGCTTTGCATTCCTGCCGACTTGCCCCCCGAAACGACGGAACGGTTGCAGCACGCCGCCGCAGAAGTGTTTTCTTGCCTAGAGCTCCAAGGGCTCGCTCGGGTAGACTTCTTTTTGGACTCAGAAGGCGAAATTTGGCTCAACGAACCCAACACCTTGCCGGGGTTCACCTCAATCAGCATGTACGCCAAGCTCTTTGGGGCCACCGGGATCCCCTACCCCGAGTTACTGTCTCGACTGATCGAATTAGCCCTAGAAACCAAACCTTCCCTCAGCGCTTGAGCCGATGAAACTCCTGATCACCTCTGCCATCCCCGCCGAATTAGAGCCCTTGGCTGTGTCTCTGGAAGCACAAAAGACGCCCTGGGGCTGGGAGACCGATCAACTCCGGCTGTTACCCCTAGGGATTGGCCCTTTAGAAGCCCAGAGTACCTTGTTGCGATTTGAGCCGAACAGCTCAGCGATTTGGTTTGTGGGGACCGCCGGTTTTTTTGATCCCAATGCTTTTCACATCGGTCAACTGGTCCAAGCCGCCGAGGTCTCGATCTTTGATGGGACGGCCCTTTTAGGGCACGGCCATTTTGCTGCCTTAGCCGAACACCGCCCTTTCCAAGCAACGGGAGACTCTTTTGGGCTCCAGCCGGTCTCGGTGGCCAATTCTCTCAGTGTCACTTCAAGCAACCAACTGGCTCGGCTGATTCACCAACAAATCGGCGCCGAAGTTGAAAACCTAGAACTCTTCGGTGTCGCCCAAGCGGCCCAAGCTTTAGAGGTCCCTTGGACCGGAATTTTGGGGTTAACCAACCAAGTGGGGCCTTCCGGGTCAGAGCAGTGGCACCAACAGCACAAAACCCTTGCCCAAAAAACCGCCGACTTTCTTGCCGAACATATTAGTCATTTGGATAAAAAATAATTTGACTTCTTGGTGAGCCACACAACAGACGCGACCTCCCCAGTGAGAGAAAATATCCCTTAGAAAATCAATAGAGTTTGAGGGGTCAAGGTTTCATTTTTTAACCAGAGACCCCTGCTTTAAAGAGCAATTCAATTTTTTTTGAGCCTTAGGGGTTGATTTTCTCGCCCGGCTTGGAGAAGGTTGCCTGAACACCCCAAACTGTCGAATAAACGGTTTGGTAACAACCAAGATGAACTACCTATAGAGGAACGATGGCTAAGATCCCATATATCGATCAAGACGAGTGTACAAGCTGCGTACAGTGTGCTGATAACCTTCCTGACGTTTTCCGCATGAATGATGACGATCTGGCCGAAGTCGTCGATCCAGCAGGTGCTGACGAAGACGCTATCCAAGAAGAGATCGACACTTGCCCAGGCGAGTGTATTCACTGGAAAGAGTAATTATACCTTCCGAAGCCCCGATGGGGCTTCGGGATCCCCGCTAAGACCAGCAGCGATAATCAAAATCCCTGCGTTTGACCTTCAGATCCGCTTGAGTGATCAGCTTCCTCGCTTGTTCTTCATCAGCGACCCCAAAACTACGCAAGACATTTTCTTCTAAGACCGGACTGGAAATATCGTTAGCCCCCATGTGCAGCGCCAATTTACCAATTTCTGTCCCTAAGACCATCACCGACACCTCAATGTTTTGGATGTTGTCCAAGAAAATCCGGCATAAAGCCAAGAGCTTTAGATACTGATGATGAGGAACTTTCTTGACCGTGAAGTCTTTGGTTTGGGGCTGAAAGGTCCAAGGGATGAAGCTGCTGAAACCACCGGTTTTGTCTTGAAGTTGCCGGATCAGGTCTAAGTGTTCAATCACGTCCTCTTCGGTTTCCACCGAGCCAATCACGATATTTGCAGAGCCTCCAAGCCCCTGATGGTGGCACTCAGCCAAAATATCAGCCCATTCAGTGGCGCTGCATTTTTTAGGACTCAGCACGTCCCGCATCCGGTCCGTCAAAATTTCGGCCCCTGCGCCTGGGACCGAGTCCAAACCTGCAGCTTTGAGCTCTTTGACCACTTCGGCCATCGAAAGGCCCGAGACTTTCACCATCTCCCGCAGCTCTACCGGAGAAAAGCCCCGGATCTGGAAGCCAAAGTTCTCTTTGATCGCTCGCAACAAATCTAAGTAATAATCCAACGGCAAATCAGGGTGAACTCCCCCTTGCAGGAAGATCTGGTCCGCCCCCATTTTTTGAACTTCTGCCGTCTTCTCTAGCACCTGCGCCCGGTCCATAACATAGGCCCGAGCTTCGCCGGGCTGTCGTTTGAAGCTACAAAAACTGCAATCGACATTGCAAACGTTGGTGTAGTTCACAATCCGAAACATGGTGTAACTCGCCCAGTCATCGCCGATCATCGAAGCCCGGCGCTGTTGGGCCAGTTCTCCGAGTTCCAACCAGCTGGCGTTCTTCCACAACAACAACGCTTGTTCGGCGTCAATCCGCTGGTTTGCCCGGATTTGATCATAAATAGACTTCAGTTGGAAAGGTTGATTCATGGATTCCTTTTTTTAAAGGCGACCATCAACAAGGTGATAGCCGCTGGTGTGACACCGCTAATTTTTGCAGCCTGCCCGAGGGTTTGGGGCCGTGCGTCACTGAGTTTTTGGCGGACTTCTATCGAGAGTCCTTGCACATGATAAAAATCAAAGGCCTCGGGTACTTGGATCGCTTCGATTTTGAGGTAATTGTTGACCTGGGCTTCTTGGCGTTTCAAGTAGCCATGGTATTTAATCTCGGTTTGGACAAAAAACTTTTCAGCGGTCGAAAACCGGTCGAGACCGGTGATTTCTCCGTCACGCTCTAAGGGCGCAAGGCTCGCAAAGGTGTATTCGGGGTGTTTCAAAAAGGCCTCGACCTTCAACCGACTTTCCAGCTGAGGCCCGTCCTCTGGACCGCCTTTGGGCACAAACCGAGTTTTACAATACTCCGCTAGTTCTGTGACCGCTTGAGACTTTTTCTCAAACCGGCTCCACTTTTCATCGTCAAGCAACCCCAAGGTTCGGCCTAAAGGGCTCAACCGTTGGTCTGCGTTGTCTTCTCTGAGCAACAACCGGTATTCCGCCCGGCTGGTGAACATCCGGTAAGGCTCTTCGGTCCCTTTAGAAACCAAGTCATCGATCAGCACACCAATGTACCCTTCGTTGCGGTGGATCACCACGGCGTCCTGGTCTAAGACCTGCCTCGCCCCGTTGATCCCGGCCATTAAACCTTGGGCCGCTGCTTCTTCGTACCCTGACGTTCCGTTGATCTGGCCGGCGCAAAAGAAACCTTCAATGTCTTTGTGCTCCAGGCTGTTCTTAAGCTGGGTTGGGTTGAGATAGTCGTACTCGATGGCGTAGCCTGGGCGCACAACTTCGACCTGCTCAAGGCCGATCAAGGTGCGGATAAATTCCACCTGGACATCGGCAGGTAAGCTAGTCGACATCCCGTTGGGATACACTTCAAAGCTTTGTAAGCTGGTGGGCTCCAAAAAAACTTGGTGTCGGTCTTTGTCAGGAAACTTTTTTACTTTGTCTTCAATTGAAGGGCAATATCTCGGCCCAGTGCCTTGGATCGCCCCGGAGTACATCGCTGATTTGTGCAGGTTCGCCTCAATCACTTCTTGGGTCTTTTCGGTGGTGAAGGTGATATGGCAAGGGACCTGGGTCAGGGGGACCGAAGTTTCCCAGAAGCTGAAGGGCTTGATCGGGGTGTCCCCAGGTTGAATTTCTAACTGTTTAAAGTTGATGGTCCGGGCGTCGAGCCGGGGCGTTGTCCCGGTTTTGAGCCGACCGATCTTCAGCCCTAAGGACCGCAGTTGTTCGCCTAAAACCAAACTCGGCGCTTCCCAAGCCCGGCCAGCGGAGAATTGTTGCTGCCCAATGTGGATCAGCCCGTTTAAAAAGGTCCCTGCGGTGAGCACCACCACCTTGGCGTTGAGGGTTTCACCAAGCTGGGTTTTCACCCCAACGATCCGGTTGTCTTTGATCAACAATTCGGTCACTTCCCCTTGGGCGACTTTGAGCCCTGGGTGGTTTTCCACCATCTGGCGCATCTTCGCTTTGTAGGCGATCATATCAGACTGGCAGCGAGTCGCTTGAACTGCCGGGCCTTTGGCACTATTCAAGGTCCGGAACTGGATTGCTGTTTGGTCCGCAATCAGCCCCATGCCGCCGCCAAGGGCGTCAATTTCCTTGACCAAGTGGCCTTTCGCAAGCCCACCGATAGCGGGGTTGCAGCTCATCGCTCCAATGTTATCCACCGTCTGGCTCAACAACAAGGTCTTGACGCCAAGCTTCGCAGAAGCCATCGCCGCTTCCACCCCTGCATGGCCGCCGCCGACAACAATCAAATCAAAATCAGACATAAGGAGGCTCTAAAGGGTACAACAACAAAGGACTGGGCATGAAAGTCGCATTAAACATATATATAACGTGGGACCTGTAATCCAAGGAGAACGCTTTTAGAAGACAGTAAGGCGGCCGGTTGTTTCTTCGCAAAAACAGCTTCAAGCAAACCAGCCCTTTGGTCCAAAGCATCCCAAACCTAGCCTTGGAATTCAGTGGGATGCACTACATCTGCCTAGGAGGCAGCTTGTAATCAACCACTAACCCTCACCAAACTAACCGGGACGGTCGGATTGGTCAATCACCAGGGGATAAGATGAATACGCTAGGCTACCTACAATTTTTCGACCGACTGGCAGAGAAGAAACGAGCCTCCTTTTCGATGCAGCGGATTTGCTCGAAGACAGGAGAACCCAGTTCTGATGGAGAGGTCTATACTCACCGTTGTTCTTTTTGTTCCCCGAAGCAACAAATTCACAGCAAGGGCAATTCACGGAAATCCGCTCTAATCGCCCTGTACAAGGCACTTAAGTAGCCTATCCCTTCCTGGCAGACCCCAGCCAACCTCCCAGCGGGTCTTTTATATCGACAACTCTAGTCCGAGCCAGTAGAATCCCTAGTTCGCCCTTCTGGGCTTAATTTTGCCTTGTTCCCTGTTCCATCGTGCACAATGAATTCGAAAAAACATCAAAAGCCTGATTTTTTTAAAGCCCTCATGGCCCCTGGTTTCTACGAAGAAGCTAATGCCACGATCAAGTTCCATGAATCGGAAGGTTTTTGGGTCTTCAAAACGGGACCCCATGTATACAAAGTCATCAAGCCTGCCGGAACAGGTACCAGTAAACTGCTCCTTGAGGCCTATGCCCAGGAAATGGCAGCCAACGCAAACCGTTACTCCCCAGGCCTAGAATGCTGCGCCTTGTCGCTGATGAGCCAAGGGGACCAGTGGAGCTTGGTGCCCGAGTCCGCCCCCGGTTCGGCGGATTACTACGTCCTCAAAGAACGACAATTGAGCGATCGTGGGTTTATTCATCACCTGTTAGAAAAAGATAAGCTCAAGCAGAAACACCTAGAGCAAATCGCCCAAGCCCTTTGGGCTTTCCACGAGACCGCTGGGATGGCGGGGACCAAGGGTTTGCCCGACGCAGATGAGTTAAAAGAACGACTGAATGACCGGTATTACCAAGCGAAAAAATACTTGGGAAAAACCATCACCAAAACCATGATCGACTTGTCTTCTCGGCCTTTGGAGAAAGCGATCGAAGAACATCGAAAGCTCTTTGGTCGCCGTACCCGCAAGGGCTTCATCGGCCATTACCATGGCGACATGATGGCCCGCAAGATCCATTGGAGTGCCGAGCAAGTCAATTTCCTAGGCCGCAGCGGCGACCCGATGAAAGACCGATACGGTGACCGAGCCAGCGACGTCGCCGACCTTTGCGTCGACTTAGAGGCCGCCGGGAAACCCGAACTCGCCCAGGCGTTCACCGAGCACTATGTCCTCCTCAGCGGGGACAAAGAGTTGAGTTTAGCCTTACCGGTATACAAAGCCCTTAAAGCGATGAAACTGGGACTAAAACATTCTGTTTTACTAGAGCACAGCGAGGACCCGGAAGCGGACCAAGCGACAGCCCGACACTTTTTTGAACTTGTTGTCGGCTGGGCCGCCGACTTATAAAAAGAAATAATCGATGAGAAAAGTTGCCCTCCTTCTACTGCTAGCTTGCACCCTGAGCTTCCCGGTCTTTGCAGAGCGGTTTGTTCCCCGGTCCGACCTCATCCCTCGGGTGTTGGAAATTGTTCACCAAGGGTATGTGGACCAAAACAGGGTTCAGCCTTTAAAAATGCTAGAAGGCGCCTTGGAGCGGGTCAGTGCGTCGGTTGCCCCGGTGCTCACCCACTTAAGCAGTTCAAAGGGCCGCATCAAGATCGACTTAAAAGTAGATCAGCACACCACCATCATCGAAGCGCCTGTCCCCAACACCGTGGCGGACCTGGACAAAATTTTACAAAAAGTCGCTCGGTTCATCAAACTCAACACTGAAAAAGGTGATCACCCCGAAACGGTGGATTACGCCTTGATCAACGGCTTCTTGAAACGGCTTGACCCACACACCATTTTATTGGTGCCCGAAGTCTATTCAGACTTCTCGACCAGCACCAGCGGGAATTTTGGCGGTGTGGGCATGATGATTGGGCTCAGGAAAGGCGAATTAACCATCATCTCCCCCATCGACGGAACCCCAGCCTCTAGAGCTCGGCTCCGAGCGAAAGACCGAATTGTGCAGATTGACGATGAGTCGACCATCAACATGTCGCTCACCGATGCGGTGGGCAAACTTCGGGGCGAAGTGGGGACAAAAGTCACCTTGTACATCATGCGAGAGGGGCTCAAATCCCCGAAACCAGTGATCATTGAACGGGCTTTAATCACCATCAATTCAGTTGAGTCCCAAGTCTTCGAGGAGAAGGGCAAGCGAGTTGGGTACATCCAAATCAAAACCTTCCAGAAAAACACCGCAGACGAACTGAACAAAGCCCTGGAGTCGATGGACCATGATCTCAAGTCCTTTAAAGGCTTGATCATCGACCTGAGAAACAACCCAGGCGGACTGCTCAACCAGGCGATCCAAATCAGTGACCGGTTTTTAAACAAAGGGGTGATTGTTTCCACCGCCGGACTGCACAACAGCTCGATCCAGACCTATAAGGCTCATTGGTTCAGCGATATGACCGAGGTTCCCTTGGTGGTCTTGATCAACTCTGGTTCGGCTTCGGCTTCAGAGATCGTCACTGCGGCGTTAAAGAAAAACAACCGGGCGGTGGTCATTGGGACCCAGTCGTTCGGGAAGGGTTCCGTCCAGCAAGTGATCGACATGCGTGACGGTTCGGCCTTAAAAATCACCACCCAAAAATACCTCACCCCCGGCAACATTTCGATCCAATCGGTTGGCGTGAGCCCGCACATCGAGGTTGACCCTTACTATATTTCCCAAGATTTTGTCCGGGTCACCCCTGCAGAGCCGGACACCACAGAAGACAGCCTTGAGGAAAACTTCCGGGAATGGGGCGACATGGACAAAGCAGAAAAGCCCGAACGACGAGCTTTTTTCTTGTCCAACCCGGAGCCCAAGCATAAAGACGGCGAGGAGCCCGAAGAGCCAGAAGACACAAAAAAAGCAAAACTTGAGCGACTCAAAAAGGACGTTTTGGTTAACCGGGGGATTCAAATCCTCTTGCAATCAAAGAAGCCAGATTTCCGGTCGTTACTCCGGTCAGCCCACCGATACACCAAGACCGAAGAAAAAGTCCAAGAGGGGCTGATGGCGAAACGATTCAAGGAGTTCCACATTGATTGGACCTCCTTGAAACCTTCGAAAAAGCCTCGCCTCAAGGCCAGTTCTTGGGTCGAAGTCAAACAAGGAAAAGCCTGGAAAAAACAAACCGGGCCGATCCCCGCCAAATCAGAAGTCCGGTTTTTTGTGCAAGTCAAGAACACAGGCAAAGGCAATGTGTCTAGGCTGGTCGGCTCCGCCAAATCCAAAAACCCGATGATCAATGGCCGCCAGTTTGCGTTTGGCAGCCTCAAGCCCGGGGACAGCAAAAAATGGTACATCCCTTTTGAGATTCCCCAGGGTATGGCCTCACGAAACGACTTGATCAAAGTGAAATTGACCGACGAAAAAAACCGGCGGTTAAGCGAGTACCGCACCCAATTTTCGATTCAAGAAACCGCTCAACCTCACTACAGCTACCAGCTAAAGTTTCGAGACAAAGGGGCACTGACGAAAGGCAACGGCAACGGCAAGATGAACACCGGGGAAACCATTGCAGTGGACGTCACGGTGACCAACGACGGCAAAGGCACTTCGGGCCCCTTAACCTTGTTGTTTAAAAACGGCGAGGGAGAGCGAATTTTCCTCAGGCAAGGCCGTAAAAGCATCAAGTCTTTGGCTCCAGGGAAATCACGAACCGAGACCTTTTTGTTTGATTTCAACCAAGCGCCCACCGATGGAGATTTAGACCTTTCCTTTGATTTGATTGACGGCACCTACACCTTGTCTTCGTCGAACCAAAGGTTCAAACTCCCTGTCGAAGCAAAGGCCTACCAATTATCAAACCACCTTCCTGGATTTGTGGTCGAAGGGTTCACCAACACCACAGGCAAACGAAAATACCGGATCAAGGGCAAGGTTTCCGACAAAGAAGGGGTCAAAGACATCTACGCCTTTGTCGGTCAAAAGAAAGTGTTTTACCAAAACTTCAGCGACCAAGCTGACCCGACTCAGGTTCCTTTCAGCTTTGAAGTGAACTTAAATGACAAGGACAACCGCATTGTACTTGTCAGCCGAGACCTTTTAGATGTGGCAGGCCAGAAAACATTGTACATCCGGTATGATGCAGCGGATTAGTTGCATTTTGTACCTTAGACTGATAGCTTACAAAAAACGAAAGCTTACGACCCATTTTTTCCGCCGTATACCCACCCTAAGGTTCTACGGCGAAACCAGAATTCACTCTAACCGACCTCAGGAGAGTCATGGCACGCGAGACCTTTAGCAGGGGGCCAAACTTTGTACACCCGGAAAAACCTAGCGCTGTTGGTTCTAGAAACAGCATCAATCGAGGGGACCGGAACGAGTACGAAGAATCAAAGCAAATCATCGATGAGGAAGTTGATAAAGTTATCAACCACATCCATGCGAAGCTCCCTCCCGAGGTTTTAGAGCGCCTTGACGTGATGGGCTCGGTTAAATCTAAGCTACATAACTATTTCAATCAAGATTTCCAGAACATGCTTAACCGCTATATCGTCACCATGGAAGACGAAATGGCGAAGAAGTTCCGGGACTTGGTCGACAAAGAAGAAAACAAAGCGCTCAGCAAGTACAGCCCTCGTGGGATCACCGATATTTTAGAACGATTAGGCACTTCAGACCGGCTCAACACCGCCGAGATGGAGCACAGCATCGTCAACATGTACGGCCACCTGCAAGGACACATTGAGCGAGGCGTTCGTGATTTAGAAAGCCACACCAACTCATTACTCCGAGAAAAAAGCGACGTCGGTGCCTTTGTCCAAGGGGACAACAGCTACGCCATCGTCAAATGCAGCTTTCGAGACAACAGCCGCCGGCCGAAAACCGTGATGGACCTGAAACTCTCGATCAGTATTTTGGATTCTGAGTTGATCAGCCCAATTTACCACTACCAAGTGCCGGTCACCGCGTTGATCAAGGATGTGGTCGCAAAAAACATCCACACCCTGATCGACCAAGAAATTGAAAAGGTGAACACCGAGCGAGTTGAAGCCGGTGAAGGTTCAATGCGCGACCAAGACAAGATCTTTGAAAAATTCAAGGCCCTTGAAAACTATGTCAGCGATTCTGACGACGAAGTTCGTTACCAATTTGTGGCGAAACGATTCCTAGACGCTGTCAACGGGATTGGCGCTGAGATCGACGCTCAGGACTACGACGCTCTCGGGATCAGAGAAAATATCATCAAGATCATCGACAACCAAAATCTACGCAACCGAGGGTTTAACACATCGGTCAATGCGATCACTCGGATTTTGGACAACAGCCGGATGGGCTACCAGTTCATCGAGAACTACAAAAATGCTCGGGATTGCATCATCCGAGAATACGAAGACGAAGACGACTCTCGACTTCCTGACGAACGATACTCAATCCGGTTGGCTTACTACGACCAAGAGCAATTGCTCAGCCTACGGGAGGCCTACCTCCAGCAAGTTGAAGAACTTGATAACGAAGTGGCCCATTTGTGGGACGTTTGTGAGGGAATCTATAAAGCAGACCGGAGCACCAAGGGCTATGACGATTGGGAAACTTTGAGCGACAAAATGCTCAACGGGACGCCTGCGCCAGAACCTCAAGGAAAACGTGGAAAACGTGGTGAGCCGGACCCAGAGCCAGTTGCTGCGGCACCTGCTGCTCCTGAGTCCAAGTGGAATGAAATCAGTTTCATCGCCCCCGAGCCAACGGAAGTGGATAAGAAAAACCCAACCTTGGAGCACAAACTCAGCGAAATTGAGACTCGTTTCCCTTTGATGACCGACAAGATGCAAAAAGTCTTTTTGGACCAGAACGACGAAGTTCGCCAAGTGGTAGAGCGACGTTTGGAATTCCTGAAAGGGCAGTTTGAAGAGTTCAGCAACCAGATCAACCCGTTCCATATCCAACCGGGATTGTTGCTAGACATCGACATCACCAGCATCAAGAAAAAACAAACGACCATGAAGAACATGTCGAATGTGATCAACGAATTCCTGTACTCTGTATCTAAGGGCTTCACTGATGAAATCGATTTAGGACTTCAAGGCCAGAATCCAGAGGGTCAACCTCAAGAATTCGCTTCTTAATCGACCGGCACCCGCCCTTCTTGCCCCCTTTTTTGGTTGATCCCAAAGAGGGGGTTTTTTCGTTAAGGCTCTATGTATATCCTCGAATTTGAAAAGCCCATTGTGGCATTACGGTCTAAAATTGACGAACTCAAAGAATTGATGAGCCAAGGAAATTTAGACTCAGACACTGAGCTCAAAAAACTAGAGCAAAAAGCCCAAGAGCTCGAGACCGAAACCTTTAAAAACCTCTCTGACTGGGACAAGACCCAGGTGGCTCGCCACCCGATGCGCCCTTGCACCCTCGACTTCATTGAGCTTTGCACCACCGACTTCGAAGAACTACACGGCGACCGGCACTTTCGTGACGACCCGGCAATCGTCGGCGGGTTTTGTAAGATCGGCGAACAGTCTTGCATGGTGATTGGTCACCAACGAGGGCGTACGACCGCAGAAAACCTGCACCGAAACTTCGGGATGCCTCACCCTGAGGGATACCGAAAGGCCCTACGGTTGATGAAGTTAGCCGAAAAATTCAACATCCCTATTTTGACCTTGATCGACACCAAAGGGGCCTACCCCGGGCTGGGTGCTGAAGAACGTGGACAGTCCGAGGCGATTGCGGTCAACCTTCGAGAAATGTCGGCCTTAAAAGTCCCGGTGATCTCGGTGATCCTTGGAGAAGGCGGCAGCGGCGGGGCATTGGCTCTTGGGGTTGCGAACCAAGTTTTGATGCTCGAGCACTCGATCTACTCGGTCATTTCACCAGAAGGTTGCGCTTCGATCCTGTTCGGCGACGCCAGCCGAGCCCAAGAAGCCGCGACTTCACTCAAGTATACCGCTCGGGAGTTGACCAAGCTGAAAGTGATTGACGGGATCATCGACGAGCCGATCGGCGGAGCGCACTCAGCGCCTGAAGAAGCGATGAACCTCCTAAAAGCCGAAGTACTCAAGCAGTTTAGTAAGCTAAGCAAGCAAAGCTCTGACGTTCTGATCGAACGACGTTATCAAAAGTTCCGCCAAATTGGGATTTTTGCTGAAACTGCGTGATGCAGAATGAACGGACTGTTTGTAACCTCAGCTAAAATCTCCTGGCACGGTCCCGATTCTTTGATTAAAGAAGACCGGCAAGGGGATCTTTTCTCTGATTTACACCGGTTTTTCACCTCCCACCTGAGCGAGCAACCACCTGAGGAACACCGGGTGGACTTGGTTCTTGATCACTCACTGTACCATTTTCAGACCTTGACCTTGCCCTACATGCGCCAAGGAAAAGCGGCCCAGGTGTTAGGTTTTGAGCTTGAGAACCTCATGGTTGTTCCGGTTGAACAACTCAACCACCCCTTCCAAATCCACTCAGACAAAGCTGCTGGTTTCACCCAGTTGGCGGTGTTTGGGATTGAAAAACCTTGGTTAGAACAACTCAAAGAGCTTTTAGCCAGTTATCAACTTGAGTTGCACAGACTTTATAGCTTAGAAAACTTGCTGCTCGCTCAGTCCGGGGTCGGTCCAAGGGACCAGATCTCTGTCCACCAAGACAGCGGCGTCCTTCGGGTGATTTTCACGAAAAACGGGTTGATTGAAGCGGTCAGTCAGTTTCACACCACCGGCGAAATCACCGCCGAATCTGCCGTCCAATGGTGTGTGCAACTAAACCGAAGAATCGGCGCTGCTGAAGTTTTCGGGGAACAACGACCGGTTCACTTTGGCCACTCTGCGCAGGGGTTGTTCCAGTCCCCAGAGTTTGGCCCGGTGGAGCCAAATCCGAAGTTTCAACCTCCCAAGGACGAGGAAGAAGATTTTTCAAATTTGTTGACCCCGGCCTTTTTAAAACAAAAAAGTATCCTCCCGCTACAGACCGCCCCTGCCGCCTGGCTCGCAGAGTTACAAAAGTACCGATCTCCCTTAAAAAAACTAGGGATCAGCGCTTCAGTGCTCGTGCTTCTTTGGGCGTCCTGGATTGGCCTCGGGCTATTCCAAGGGCAACAACAAGCCAGCGCTTTGCAGAAAAAATATCGTTCTGTCTTGTCTCGGTACGCCCCTGGGCTTTCCCCGGTCAATGGGTTGTCGGTGCTCCAAGATAAGGTGGATGCGCTCAGGGCCTTAGCGGGACGGCAACGTCAAACCAAAGCCTATGGGTACTCGCAAGACCTAGCAAACATCTCAGCGATCAAAAAAACCGCAACGAGCTTAACTTTGAGCCGGTTGTCCGCCAAAGATGGAGACTGGACCTTGGTGGGGGAAACCGAATCTAATCAAGATTTTGAAGCGACCAAAGAGGCGCTAAAAAAGCTTTTCAGCGCAAAAGACTACTCAATGACGGTCAGCCAAAAGGCACAAGGAGAAGGCAAGGTGAACTTCACTATCTCGTTGTTACTCAAAGGGCGGTCATGATCAGTCGACTCAATGAACGAGAACAAAAACTCGCGTTGTTGGCGGTGCTCATTTTAGGGCCGATCTTGCTGCTCCGTGGAGTGTTGTTCCCACTCTTAGATTGGCGGGCCAGCTACGAAGCCCAAGAAACCCGGCTCACCCAACAGGTTCGTCAAGTCCGGCTGTTAGGCCAAGAATTGCAGATTTTACAACGTTCCACCCCTCAGCGCTCTGCAGGGCTAGGCGCCCAGGTTGCTCAGGTTCTCCGTAAGACCGGGGTTACTGGCCGGGCCAGCTCAACCTCCCAAGGGGCCGAAGGAGAGGTCCAGCGGATCTTGATCCAGGTCGACCAACTGACCCTCACCGAAACCAGTGCCTTGATTTACCAATTAGAACACCTCCGCCCAGCGGCCCATATCCTCACGTTAGACATACAAAAAAGCTTTCAAGACACCAAACGACTGAAACTCAACTTAGTTGTTTCCGATAAATAAATGATGAATCGTGTTTTAGAGAAAATCTTTTGGATTGTTGGCTGGTTGCTTCTTTTCCTGTGCGCCTTCTGGCTGAGTATTCCCTCAAAATGGGCGGCAGGGCATCTAGAAAAACAGATCAACCAGCAGGTTCGACCCCTTCAAGTCCGGTTAGCTGATTTCCAAACAGGGCTCACGGGCTTCACGATTTCCCAACTCAGCGTTCACCCCAATGGGGCCCAGCCTGGGCTTAAGCTCACCAACCTTCAGGTCAGTTTAGCGCCCTGGGATCTCGTTCTTGGACGTTGTGGGTTTTCAGCTGAGTTGTATCAGGGAACCGTCGAAGGGAGCCTTTCGGTTTTGGGTGGGCTATGGGTCTCAGCCCAGTCCGTCGAGCCCAACCGTGATCTTTGGGTGCGCAAACGGGGGTTAATCCGGTCCAACCCGAACGTTGCAGCCCAACTCAATGCAAAGCTCTTCGGCCCTTTGGAGGGAGACCTCCGGGTCCAGGTGAGCCAACTGCTCCTCTCAGGCAAAACAGAACACACCGATTTAATGATGGCCTTGCCTGACACAATGATTAAAAAAGCCGAATTCACTGCGATATTAAAAGGGAAGGACCTGAACCTTGATGGAAACATCACAGGCGACTTGAAAGGCACCCTCACAGGACGGGTTTCTCTGAATATGTTGCGCATCCAACAAAGCCAGCTCAACTTGAGGCTCAACGGCGAGTTGACCAAAGAATATAAAGAAAGGCTTGGGTTCATCGCTTCGTTATTACAGTCCTTCACCAATTCAGCGGGGCGGCTTTCGGTCTCTGTACAGGGCCCCGCCTTTGCCCCCCAAGTCAAGAGGCTCTGAGTATGAACAAGAAAATCACCCTCTTTTTGGGCCTTTTATTTGGACTCTGTCTCGCCACAATCCTGACCGGGTACAGCCTTCTATGGGCTCCCTACCATGGGGCACAAAGCCCTTCGGTTCAGGTGAGCATCAAGGCAGGTTCCTCATTAAAACAAATCTCCAACCAGCTTGACCGGGCCCAAGTGATCCGGTCAAAAAATGCATTTTTTTGGGCCGCCCGAATCAAGGGGGTTGCCCCTCGGTTCCGGCAGGGGGTTTACCGCTTTGATCACCCCCTCTCCGCCTTTGAGGTGATGGCTATTTTGGTCCGAGGGGAAGAGCACTTACTACAGATCACCATCCCTGAGGGGTACCGGATGACCGAGATTTTTGCTCTCTTGCGAGCCTCAGGGTTCACCAACCCCGGTCAATACGAAACCTGGGCCACCAAAAAGTCCTTCATCGACAGCCTGAAGTTACCGGGCAACCCGAAGTCCTTAGAGGGTTTCCTCTACCCAGAAACCTATCGTTTCAGCCCCTCAACGTCGGAGCGGGCTGTCCTCCGCCATTTAGTCAAAACCTTCAAAGATCACCTACCCCCTCGTTACGCTGCCCGAGCCAAATCTGTGGGCCTCAGCCCCTATCAAGCGGTCACCCTAGCGTCGATCATTGAAAAAGAAACCGGCAAGGGCACCGAGCGCCCGTTGATTTCTTCGGTTTTTCACAACCGGATGAAAATAAAAATGCGGCTCCAGACCGATCCCACCGTGATCTATGGGATTAAAAACTACAAAGGGAACATCACCCGAAAACACCTAAGAACCTACAGCATATACAACACCTACATGATCCCTGGTTTACCTCCTACACCTATAGCCAGCCCGGGGTTAGCAGCTCTAAATGCAGCGGTCAGCCCCGCAAAAACAAAGTTCCTATATTTTGTCGGCAAAGGCGACGGGAGCCACCAGTTCACCAAAACCTTAAGAGCCCACAACAATGCGGTGCGTAAATTCCAACATCGCCGTCGGAAAGACTACCGTTCATACTAGTTGCGCTCTTGACTCGACGCACGATTCAGGCGAAACTAAGTGAGTTTATAAAAATATTTTATCCTAAAAGGCTGTATGAGCGATCCTGGGAATCCATGGGGAAATCGAGGCGGTGGCAAAAAGCCAAACGACTTCGAAGATTTGATCAACAAAGGTCTGAAAAGCCTGTTTGGAGAAAAGAAACCGAGTAATGCTGGCGGCCCTCCGTCAGACGGTCAAGAGCCTCCAAGTAACAAGAGCTTTGGCTCTGTTGCCTTTTTAGTGATTGCCGGGATGCTGGCCTTCATGTCGGTGTATCAAATCCAACCTGGTGAGCAAGGGGTGATCCTGCGATTTGGGCAGTTTTACTCCAACGCCTCCCCAGGCTTGAACTTTATGCTCCCTTTTGTAGAAAAGGTCATCAAAGTTGACGTCGAGTCGATCCGAAAAGAAGAGTTTGGAGCGAGCCTGACCGTCCAACGAAGCCTGGGTAATAACTTCCCAAACAGCTCCGGCGCCGACCTACAGTCGCTCATGCTGACTTCGGATTTAAACGTGATCCAGCTCAGCTGGGTGGTCCAGTATAAAATCCGTGATCCAGAAATGTTCCTCTTTAACATCGAGAACCCCCGTGCGGCGGTTCGGGATGTGTCCGAATCTGTGGTTCGGCGGCTTGTCGGCAACCGGGATTTTAACTACGTGTTAAACAACCGTGAAGAACTCGCAACCTCGACCCGTGTTGAGATGCAGGAACTTCTAGATAAATACAATTCGGGGATCCAGATTGTCGTCGTCCAGTTGTTAGATGTGAACCCGCCAGACAAAGTGCGACCTAGTTTCAACGAAGTCAACGTTGCGGAGCAAGACAAAATTCGGCTGGGCAACGAGGCCCAACAAGAGGCAAATCGCCGGATTCCAAAGGCCTTGGGTACCGCTAAAAAGACCATCGACGAAGCCGAAGGCTACGCGATTGAGACGGTCAACAACGCCAACGGTAACGTTGCCCGGTTTAAATCGGTCTACAAAGAATACCGAAATTCTAAAGAGGTGACCCGGACAAGGATGTACATTGATGCCTTGAAAGGCGCCCTGCCGGAGCTTCAAGAAGTGATCATTGTGGATCAGTCTAAAAAGGGGATGATGCCTTTGATCAATATTGGGGCGGCTGTTGCTGCCAAAAAATCGCAGGTCGCTGCCTCAGTTGAGGCTCAATCACCACAAACTCAAGCCCCATAGGACAACATATGAGCAAGCCTATGTTCGCCGGATTGGCGTTATTGGTGATCCTTTTTGCCGGATTTAATTCGGTTTATGTGGTCAATGAAGGTCAGCAATTAATCATCACTCAGTTCGGTAAGCCTGTTGGCGGGACCGTCGAGAGCGCGGGGCTGTATTTTAAAGTCCCAATGATCCAGAAGTTGCACTACTTTGATAAGCGGGTCTTGAAGTGGGACGGTGAACCCAACGAGGTTCCAACCAAAGACAAAAAATACATCTGGGTTGACACCACCGCCAGGTGGAGGATTTCTGATCCTTTGGTTTTCCTTCAGCGGTTAGGCACCATGAACCGGGCCAACCTCACCTTGAGCGATTTGATCAACGGTGCGGTCCGTGACTTTGTGACCAAAAACAACTTGGTCGAGCTCGTCCGCAGTTCCGACTGGGAAAAGGCCTTCACCATGAGCACCGAATCTTCAGCGGCGATGGCTGTCGTTAAAGTAGGTCGAGATGGCTTCTCTCAGTTAGTCCTGAACACCGTATCGAAAAAGACCGATGATTTGGGAATTGAGCTGTTAGACGTCCTGGTCAAGCGGGTGAACTACACCGATAAAGTCCGGGAAAAGGTCTACTCACGGATGATCTCAGAGCGACAGCGAATCGCTACCGAACGACGTTCCGAAGGTGAGGCGGTCAAGGCACAGATTTTAGGTGAAACTGAAAAGCGGATGAAAGAGATTATTTCTGGCGCTTATAAGCGATCCCAAGAAATCCGTGGTCATGCCGATGGTCTCGCCACGAAGATCTACGGAGATGTCTACAAAGTTGATCCGGAATTTTACCGTTTCATGGCAACTTTAGATGCCTATAAGGCAACCTTAGGTCCTAATACACGACTGGTGATTGATTCACAGTCACCACTGTATCAATTTTTAAGCTCGGCCCCGAAAAGGTAGTTTCAGGTCGAGTCCAAACCTGAAGTTGATCTATGATCCAAGCACAACACCTGTATAAATCCTTTGGGAACCTCAAAGCGGTCAACGACATCAGCTTTGAGGTGCACCCAGGGGAAGTTGTCGGCTTCTTAGGGCCCAACGGGGCCGGAAAATCCACCACCATGAAAATGCTGGCCGGGTTTTTAGCGCCTAATCAAGGGGAAGTGTTGATCAACGGCTTCTCGATCGCTGCTGACCCCAAGCAAGCGAAGGCCCAACTGGGCTATCTCCCCGAAAGTGCAGCGAGTTATAAAACCCAAACGGTCACCGAATTTTTGCAGTTTGTCGCCGGGCTCCGAGGTTTTTCAGGGAAGCAACGAGCGGATAGCCTGGAAAAGGTGCTGCACACCACCCAACTCACCTCAGTCAGAAACAAACCGATCGGCAACCTTTCTAAAGGATTCCGCCAACGAGTTGGCTTTGCGCAAGCATTAATCCACGACCCGCCTGTTTTGATTTTGGACGAGCCGACTGACGGTTTGGACCCAAACCAAAAACACGAAGTTCGACGGTTAATCCGCTCAATGGCAAAGCACAAAGCGATCCTCTTATCCACCCACATTTTAGAAGAAATGGAGGCCGTTTGTGACCGGGTGATCCTGATCAACCAAGGCGAAGTCGTGATCAGTGCCACTCCCGCTGAGCTGCTCTCCCGGTCAAAGACCCACGGAGCCGTCGAGCTGCACCTCAGCGAACCCTTGAGCCCAGAACAGGCCGAACAACTCCGGAAATTGTCAGGGGTGACCGAACTCCGCACGACCGGGACCAACCAACTCCAGGTTTATGCCGAACCAGGGGCGAAGATTTTGAGCGCTGTCCACCGACAGCTGACTCAGTGGGGTGTCGAGCCCGAGGAGTTATTTGTCCTCAAAGGCCGGCTTGATGAAGTTTTCCGGGGACTCACCACCGAGGAGCCTTCATGACTCCGTTCAAAGCGTTATACCGTAAAGAGCTCGCCGGGTATTTTTACTCCCCTGTCGCCTATGTGTTCATCATCATGTTCCTCTTGGCGTCGGTGGGCTCCACTTTCTTTTTAGGACAATTTTTTGAGTCCGGCCAAGCAAGCCTTGATGGGTTTTTCTTCTTTCACCCTTGGCTTTACCTCTTTTTCATTCCGGCGATCGGGATGGGGCTATGGGCTGAAGAATCAAACCAGGGCACCTTAGAACTATTGCTCACCCTGCCGATCGGGGTTGGCGAGGCGGTTATGGCCAAGTTTTTGGCCGCCTGGAGTTTTATCAGTTTAGGGCTGGCGCTTACCTTCCCTTTAGTGTTGAGTGTTGGCTACCTCGGCTCCCCAGACTACGGCGTGATTGCCACAGGCTATCTGGGTAGTTTTCTGATGGCCGGGGCCTTTTTGGCCTTTGCGAGCTTCACCAGCTCGCTCACTTCCAACCAAGTGGTGAGTTTTATTTTGTCCCTCATGGTGTGTTTAGTTCTTGTGCTTTCAGGTTGGGGCGTCTTTATGGACATCTTAAACCGGTTTTTGCCTCCCCAAGTGACCGAATGGATTTCAACGTTCAGCTTCACCAGCCACTTCAAGCCCTTCAATCAAGGAGTGATTGACCTTCGAGACCTCGTCTTTTTCGTTTCCTTCATCGGTTTGAGCCTCGTGGCGACCTACCGAGTGATCACCAGGAAAATGGAGGTTGGCTAATGACAGGATTCGTCAAACTCTCCTTAGGCGCTTCCTTGACCCTCTTCATAGGGGTTCTTGTTGCCATCAATTTTGCGGTCCACAGCCTCAATTTGCGTTACGACGCAACCGAGGAAAAATTATACACCTTGTCAGAGGGGACTCAAAATATCGTTGAGTCGCTCAAGACGCCAGTCACCTTGACCTTTTACTTTTCTCGTTCTGCCAGCAAGGTTCCTTTAGCCTATAAAAGTTTTGGGAAGCGAGTCACCGAGGTTCTGGCAGAGTACCAACGACTCAACCCCGACCACTTGACTGTCCACGTACTCGACCCCAAACCGGACTCTGATGAAGAAGCAGAAGCCGAAAAATCAGGGCTCCAGGGCGCCAATTTGGGGGATGGCAGTCGGTTTTACATGGGGATTGCTGGGACCCAAGGAAAAACCAAGCTCGCCCTGCCCCTGCTAGACCCCCGGCGAGAATCTTATTTAGAATACGACTTGAGCCAGTTGATGGTGCAGCTTTCAGGCAACCAGCTACGAAAAATCGGCGTCTTAAGCACTCTACCTGTGTTAGGGCACCAAGCGAGCTCCATGGATCAGCTCCAAGGACGGCAAAGCACCGGTCCCTGGGCTGCGTTTGAGGAGCTACAAAAATCATATCATTTAGCTTCACTCAACCCCGAATTGCCCTTCCCTGCGGATTTAGACCTGCTTGTGGTGGTTCACCCTCGAGGTTTTGGGGACCAAACCTTATACCGGATTGATCAATTTGTTTTGTCCGGCAAGCCTGTGATGATCTTGGCCGACCCTTTTGCACGGGTGGACCCGATCACTCAGATGATGAACCAAGGGGGCCGTCGAAGCGCCATGGGCAGCGACCTAAAACCCTTGTTTAACCGTTGGGGAGTCCTCTACAGCCCCGGTGACGTGTTAGGCGACCTCAAGCGAGCGGTCCAAGTCAATTCTTCCCAAGGGCTGACTCCTTTTGCGCTGTGGCAGCACCTCGGTGAATCCGCTTTGAACCCCGAAGTGGTCGCCACCAAAGGGTTAGAAAATTTATTGTTCGTGGAGCCGGGAGCTTTCCGGATGGCAGAGAACAGCCCGCTAAAGCTCACCAGCCTCCTCAAGAGTTCTAACCAGGCGGCAACCGTACCGGTCGAGCTTCTCGCCTACAGCGGCCCCGAAGAGATCAACCGCAAGGTCAAGCCGGACCAACTGCCCCACCACTTGGCAGGGTTGCTTACCGGGGAATTGGACACCGCCTTTGCTGTTGTCCCTGAGGGAACCCCTGCAACTGAGCCATCCTCCCAGCTCAAACACTCGGCCCAACCGGCAAAAATCTTATTGATCACTGACGTGGATTTTATTCATGACCAATTTGCAGTGGATCGGTTTTCCCTGCTCGGCCAAGTGGTCAGTCAGCCGAAAAACGACAACTTAGGTTTTTTTGTGAACATGGTCGATTTCCTGGGCGGCTCGACCGACTTGATGGGTATTCGCAGCCGAGGTACCTTCAGTCGTCCGTTCAAACGGTTCGAAGAAATGGGCGCCCAAGCGGCTGTCACCTACCGAGCAGAACAAACCAAACTCAACCAAAAGCTCAAAGACGTCCAGGCGAAACTGGCAGCGTTAACGCCAAAAGACAACACAAAACAAGGGCTCACTGCGGAGCAGGTCAAACAACTTGAACTGTTTCAGGCCGATGAACTCGAGGCGAAACAACGGTTACGAAAAATCAGAAAACTACTCAACCAAGACATTGAATCGGCGAAAACCTGGATCACCTTGGTCAATTTGTTGCTCATGCCCTTGTTGGTGATGCTCGCAGGTTTATTCATCTACCGGAAACGGTTCCGCAGCGAGTAACGTGAACCCCCAACGGGCTCCTCGGTCCGCCGGGCGTAATAGCCCCACGCCGTCAACCTTTTAACGCCCACAAGACTCTTCGTGACCCAAGCAACCAAAGAACTCAAACAGGCCAAACGGCTGAGTGCTGTCCTAGGCATCTCCATGCTCTTGATCGGGATCTGTGGGCTCAGCTATGAGTACAGCTTTTCTCGGTTGGCCACGAGTATCCTGGGGGACTCCACCAAACAATGGGCCTTGGTCATCGGGGTGATGATGTTCTTTATGGGCATCGGCGCCGACGCTCAAAAGTACTTTTCCAACGAAAAGCTGCTCCAGCGGTTCATCTTTTTAGAGGTCATGCTCGGACTTGTGGGCGGGTTTGGCCCGAGTTTCAGTCTCTACATCTTTGGCGCCTGGCACGACCTCTTTGTCCCGGTTCACTATCTCTTGATCGCCTCAGTTGGTTTTTTGATTGGCATCGAAATCCCTTTGCTGGTGCGGATCAATCAGGTGGCCTTGCCGAGCCTCAAGGAAAACTTGGGTCTGATCCTCAAAATGGACTACATCGGCAGCTTCATCGGCGCCTTGTTGTGGGTCTTTTTGCTGCCTCAGTTTCTCGACTTGCTAGAAATCCCTTATTTGCTGGGACTGATCAACGGGACTGTCGGTCTGGCGACCTTGATCTTTTTTCGGCACTACATCCCTAAACCCACCGGGCTTTACGCGCTCTCGACAGCCGCCTGTGTGTGTTTAGGGGCGGGGCTTTATTTTGGGACTCCGATCCGGCTACACCTTGAACAACGGTTGTTTAACGACCCGGTCGTCTACAGCGAAACCAGCCGGTATCAGCACATCGTCTTCACCAAAAACTCAAAAGACCGATTGGATTTATACCTCAACGGGCACCTCCAATTCAGTAGTTCTGACGAGAATATCTACCACGAATTTTTGGTTCACCCGGTCCTGGCGGCACTGCCATCTGCGAAGTCGGTCTTGGTCATGGGCGGGGGAGACGGTTTGGCGGTTCGGGAGCTACTTAAATACCCGGGGCTCACCTCCATCACCTTAGTGGACCTTGACCCAAAAATGGTCGAGCTCGCCCAAACGTACCCTCCGTTGGTAAAGCTAAACCAAGGAAGCCTCAACCAGACCAAAGTGACGCTCAAGCCCGGGATAGGGGCCCAGCCAGGGGAAAGCTACCAACTGCTCGAAAAGGGCCACGGGTTCTTTAGGCAACACAAAGCGCCCCACGAAGTCACCGTCCACAGCCTACACCTCGATGCCTTCCAGTTTGCCCAGTCGGCCCCTGGCCGTTACGACGCCATCATTTTAGACTTCCCGGACCCCAACGACCCGGATTTATCCAAGCTCTACAGCCTCGAGTTTTACCAACAACTACGTGAGTTATTGGTACCTGGGGGTTTGATGATTCAACAGTCCACAAGCCCAGCAGCTGCAATCAAAGCCTTTTCGATCATTGGGAAAACCATGCAAGCCGCCGGTTTTAGCGTCTTGGCGCTGCACCATCCTGTGCCAAGCTTTGGAGACTGGGGGTTTTGGGTCGCAGGGCACAAAGAGCGATACGGGAACCGGGGTCTAAAACAAAAACTCCAGGGATTGAAACTGCCTGAGGCACTCAGCTACTTGACACCAGAATTGGTCGAAGGGGCCCAGGCCTTTGGGAAAAACCAACTGGACTTAGAAGCGGCACCGGTGAACCGGTTGTTAGAAGAAAAACTCTTTCAGGCCTACCAAGGAGCTTGGGAAAAACTCCAATAGCCTAAAAGACTTCCACCGTGTTTCGGCCTCGAATTTTGAGAACCTTACTTGGTTTGTACAGCTCCCCTGTCCCTGTGGTGGTCACTTCGCCAGTCATCACTTTAAAATGATCTAGCTTAGCCAGTGCGTCTCCCAGGGCTTCCCGGTTGTGGTTTTCCGGGTTATTGAGCAATTTAGAGAAAATCTCCAAGGCCTCATAACCATAGATGCTGTAGGCGGTGGGGGGTTGATAACGAGGGTTGTGATTAAACAATCGCCAATGGTCTTCGAAAAAAGGCAACAGGTAGGTGTTCATGCCGCTGATGGGATAACTATCAGCAAACCTCAGTCGTGTCGCCCCTTTGACCACTTGGTTTTCCACCATGTTGATTTCGTGACCTGCCAGGAGGTAGCTTTTTTCAGCTTCAAAAAGGCTAGCAAATTGGATCAAGATGTTCATGGTGAACGGGCCAACAGGAGCGTAAATGGCGTCAAAGTCCACTTGGGGGTCCAACCGGTCCCGAGTGAGTTCCATTAACTTTTTGTCCTCTTCGCTGACCGGCTCAAAACCGCCGGTAAAACTCAGGAAATCCTGTTGAAAATCAACTTGTCGACGGCCTACTGGACGAATCCCTACGACCTCTCCCCCTTGGCCCTTCACGGTTTCCACAAAGGCTTGCATCCGTTTGATCCCGTTTTTCGTCGGCTGGTACAACACAATAAACCGCTTTGCCTGCAGGTAGTTGGTGGCGTACAAGCCGATGGTCTTGGCCTCGTCGAGATCATTGCGTTGGTAACGAAACAGGTAAGGCTGCCCTTCCCCAAGGTTTTCGCTCAAACTAAACGACACCAGAGGCAGCTTATATTTAGCCGCTGCCTCACCTGCCGCAATCGATGTTCCCTTGGCCAAAGGACCCAAAATCGCAATGACTTTGTCTTCAGTCGCCAACTGGCGAACCAGCTCAGTGACATGGTTGGCCCGCTGCTGTGTGTTTTTCAACTTTGATGTTGGCGAAAAGGCGGAGTCCTTAAACACGAGCTCAATCGGCCGTTCTTCGGTTGAGAACCGGGCAAATCCAATTTCTAAGCCTTCTCTGACCTGCTGAGCCAACCGTCCAAAACTACGATGAGAAAAGGGAAGAATCACCCCAATTCGGTAGGGCTTCACCGCTCGAGCGTTTTCAATAAAGCTACCCAAGGCCACGAACTGAGCATAGAGTTTCGGGTCGAGTTCATCATTGCCCAAAAGCTCATTAAGATACCGCTGGGCCTCTGCGACCTCTCCTGAACGAACCCAAAGCTGGATTTTTCTCAGCTTAAGCCGGGCAACCAGCCAAGGGTCTTGGGAAAATTGTTCAACTAAATCGTCGACGTCATCGTGGCTATCAAACCGGTCGATGATCGGACCAATCCACTGGCGGTATCCCTCTATAAGATTGCCTTCATCTTGCTGTAGATACCCAAAGGCATCAAAAACTTTTCCTTGCTTGAGCGCATCATCAACAAGCAACCCTCGAAGATTCGCTGCCTCTCGAGGTGTGAGGCCAGCAAAAAAATCTTGATCAACCAGGGACGTCGACTCAAGTGCTAGGTGTTCATGGTGAAGTGCTTGAGAAAATTGAGAAAAAACACTATGAAAATGTGCCCCTCCGCTGAACCGACTCAGGAAGGTTCGGCCCAGTGGGATCAGGGCCTGATACTGTCCCAATTTATAATAAATCTTGATTTCTAACGCTTTCTGTCGCTCGGTGAGCGCAAAAACCGTTTCATTTTTTTCCACCTCGGGCCGCTGGGAAGCCAACTGGTTGAGACGGTTCAACCCAAGTTTGAGCTCCCCTTGATCCACATGGAGCTCCACTTGGTCCAGCCCCACGGAGGTAAACCCAAGGGGTTCATCGTCAACCACCACCAGAGTTTTTGGGGCAGCCTGTCTTTGTACCGGCCCCTTTAACTGCCCCAATATCCGGGATTTTTCTCCCCCAGAAGTCGAGTCAGCTTCGGCTGACCGTTGTTCTTGAGCAGGAAAACTCAAAAAACTCTGAGCCCACAGAGGGGAACTCGAAATACACAAAGAAAGGATCAATGCCCAAGATTTCATCGGTAGGTAATGTTTGCTTTCGATTTCAAATTTGTGAGGTACTGAGCAAATAAGGTCTCATATCGCTTGGAATAGGCTTTTTTATAGAGTTGGTCCCTCACCTTTGCAAAGGGTAGTTCTGGCTGCTCCTCTTTGGCCAGAACCTCGATCAAATGGTACCCAAACCTCGTCCGGATCGGCCCAGACAAGTGCCCTGGAGTCATAGAAAAAGCGATTTTCGCAAATTCGGGGTCCATGTCTTTTTGTTTGAAAAACCCCAAATCTCCTTTGTTGGTTGCAACCGTCGGGTCTTGAGAGGACTGAACCGCAATTTCGCCAAAATCGGCCCCGGCAACAATGGACTGACGGATGGACTTGATTTTGGTCAAAACCGCCGCTTCCTTCGCCTTGGAGTCCCCTTTTCGCAACAACAACAAAATGTGCCGGGCATGGACCTTGGTCGTATGAGGCGCTGTGGAGAGGTATTTTGTTTTTAAGGTCTCATCATTGATCGATATTTGGCTGTCCACTTCTTGCTGGATCACCCGCTGCCGTGCGATTTTATCTCGGATGCTTCGTTTGAACTCCGCCAAGGTGGTTTGCTGTTGTTCCATCACGTCTTCCATCGCCAAATCACTCAACCGGTTTTGGCTTTTAAACCGGCCCAACTCAGCGTTGATTTCTTCAGCTTTGATGCTAATCCCCAATTCATCGGCCCGGTGTAAGGTCAAGGCTTCGTCAATCAGCTGATTGATCACTTCAGCCCGAGCGGTCTCCACCGCAACAACGTCAGTGCCGAGCATGAAGTCAGATTTCCCTTTCATTTTTGCTTCGGTGCGGATCTTGATTTCTTGCTCTGTGATCACGAGGTTATAAACAATCACCTTGATCTGATCGTAGACCTCTGCGAGCACCGGTTGGCTGGGAATGCTCAGGCTAAGGGCCAAAAGCGAGGCCGTCATCCAATTGATTTTCATGCTGTTTTATAAGGGTTTTATATTGTTTGGTAAGCCCTCTAAGCTTACGGGAAATCCCGGAGATTATCACCTTCGTCACAGTCGCTTCTTTAAACAGCCGACCGTTAATGTAATATAGAATCTGGGCAGGTAATTGAGGTTTTTTGGGGTAATGACCTACAAACAGAACTTGTAAGGGATAGTCTCGGCCGTCAATGTTCACGAGAGAATTATGGCCAAGCACCTCGTAGGTTTTTGGGTCAATCAGGAGATTTTCTTTCGGGCCCCCGATCCGGTACAAAATTTTATACCCCTGGGGAACAGTCCCCACAACCGCCGGGTTGACCCCCAATTTTCCGAGTCGGTCCATCAGGATCGCAGGGTATTTCGTCACCAGTACACTGGGCAAAAACTCAACCTCTCGGGCCGAAAAAGGCCGCTTTTTATTGTAGTTTTTCTCTAGTTGCCTGCCTGATGAGCGGATGCTAAGATGCAGTATGTCACCCTTTAAATCTTTGGTTTGATTGATGACTACTTCATCTCGGATCAATAAAATTTCTTGGGTGTAGCCAAAAGCAACCGCTTCGCTCGCCGGGCTTTGAGGGGGCAAGGGCTGATCTAAACTAACCAGGGCTTCTGGGTCGAAAATTCGGACCTTCAATGACACCTGAAATTGGCTCAGCCGCTGGTAATGATCTATAATTTTTAACACCAACCCCTGAGGCTCCATTAGTTTCGCTTGGAGCGACGACGAGCCGACCAGCAAACCAGTCAGGGCAAAAAGGACTTTAAAGTTCATAGAAACACAAAGATAAAGTGAACCAAATTTATATCAATCCAAGGCCATAATGTCTTCGAAATTCGTACATTTGCACTTTCATACCCACTATTCCCTCCTAGACGGCGCAATCAAGATCAAAGGATTGGGCTCGAAGCTGGCGGAGCTTGGGTTTGAGGCCTCGGCGATCAGTGACCACGGGAATCTCCACGGTGCGGTGGAATTTCACCATGAAATGAATAAAAGTGGAGTCAAGCCGATCATCGGGATGGAAGCCTATGTGGCCAAGGGGGACCGGTTTGAACGCAAATACCCCAAACCTGGGCCCAATGCCTATCACGTAGTCTTACTAGCGATGAACAAGGTCGGGTATATAAACCTGGGGAAGATGGCTAGTATTGGGTTTTCCGAAGGCAAATATTACGGCAAACCTCGGATCGACCGAGAACTCCTTGAGCAGTACAGTGAAGGGATCATTGCCTTGTCCGCTTGTTTGGGAGGCGAATTAAACCAGCGTTTTTTAAACGGAGACCCGGAAGGGGCCTACGAAGCGGCGAAATGGTACGCCCAAAATTTTCCGGGCCGTTATTACGTTGAGCTACAAGCCAACGGGCTGGCTGCCCAAATCCAGGTCAACCAACAACTGATCAAGTTAGCAGGCGACTTAGACCTACCGTTAGTGGGCACCAACGACTGTCACTACCCCACCAAGGAACAAGCAGGGTCTCACCGGATCTTGCAACTCATGGGGTGGCAGAAGAAAGTCACCGATCCTGGGGTGAGGGATTTAGAGACCAGCGAGCTGTACATCAAAACCGCTGACCAAATGATCGAGGCCTTCAACGCCGAAGGTCTGCCTCTAGAAGCCTTGAGTAATACGGTAAAAATCGCCGAGCAGTGCGATGTCGACCTAACCAACAAGACCTATTACCTGCCCGATTACCCGCTCAACCAGGCCGACAACCTTGACGATGAGCTCAAAATCATCGCTCGTGAGGGACTGACCAAACGGCTCGACAAAATTGCGGCTCTCGAAGGTTGGGACGAGGCAAAAAAACAGGCCCAAGAAGTCATTTACAAAGAGCGTCTTGAATTTGAGATCACCGTGATCACTTCGATGGGGTTCCCGGGGTATTTCCTGATCGTTGCTGACTTCATCAATTGGTCAAAAAACAACGGGGTCCCGGTCGGCCCTGGCCGTGGTTCTGGTGCTGGTTCCTTAGTCGCCTACACCATGGGGATCACCGACATTGATCCGATTGTTTATGACTTGCTTTTTGAGCGATTCCTCAACCCGGAGCGGGTCAGCATGCCTGACTTTGATATTGACTTTGAAGTGGAAGGCCGGGAACGGGTGATCGACTATGTGCGAAAAAAATATGGCGAAAAAAACGTCTGCCAAATTTCAGCAATCGGTTCATTACTGGCCAAAGGGGCTCTCCGTGGAGTCGCCCGTGTTTTAGACATCCCTTACACTGAAGCTGATAAAATCGCCAAACTGATCCCCGAAGAACTCGGAATCACATTAGAAGGGGCGATGGACAAGGTCCCCGAACTCAAAAGCATGGCCGAATCAGGCAGCGAATTGGAAATCAAGTTGATCCAAAATGCTTTGGCCTTAGAGGGGCTTAATAACAACCTCTCGACCCATGCCGCTGGGGTGATCATCATGAACTCGGATGTGACCGACGTGATGCCCACCTGTACCCCGGCGAAAGGGGATGGCATCCAGTCGATGTTCTCGATGAAGTACGCCGAAGACCAAGGAGCGGTAAAATTCGATTTCTTGGGTCTACGAAACCTCACGGTGATCGACAAAGCAGTCAAGCTGATCAACAACAACCGGCCTGAAGAAGAGCCGCTTGACATCACCACCATCAGCATGAAGGACCAAAAAAGCTTTGGTCTGCTGTCTCGGGGGGACACCACCGGAGTCTTCCAGCTCGAGTCTCCGGGCATGAAAGAGCTGATCAAAAAGCTCAAGCCCAATGACTTTGAAGAAATCATCGCCTTGGTGGCACTCTACCGCCCTGGGCCTTTGGGCTCCGGCATGGTCGACAACTTTGTAGAACGTAAGCACGGTCGCCAGCAAGTCTCCTACCCTCACCCCTTGATGGCCGATGTCCTCAAGGAAACCTTTGGGGTGATGGTCTACCAGGAGCAGGTCATGCGAGTGGTTCAGGTCTTGGCGGGCTTTAGCCTTGGCCAAGCGGATATGCTGCGCCGGGCGATTGGTAAAAAAATCCCTGAGGTTTTGGCGGAGCAGCGAGGGCTGTTTGGTGCTGGATGTAAGCAAAACCCAGAGTTTGTGCAAGGTTGTGCAGGGAAAGATCCAGAAGGAGTGGCCAACGAGATTTTTGACTTGATCGACTACTTTGCAGGCTACGGTTTCAACAAGTCCCACTCAGCGGCCTACGCGTTAGTAAGCTACCAAACCGCTTGGCTCAAAGCCAACTACCGGGTGGAGTTTATGGCCGCTTTGTTAACTGCTGACATCAACAAACCGGATTCGATTGTCAAACTGATCACCGAGTGCCGGGAGATGGGTATTGACGTCTTGCCACCGGACATCAATGAGTCTCAAATGGTGTTCACCACGGTGCATAACCGCATCCGTTTTGGACTCTCGGCGATCAAAGGGGTCGGCAGTTCGGCGATGGAGTCGATCCTAGAGGCCCGGGCGTCCAAAGGTCGGTTTGCTGACTTGGTGGAAGTTTTCACCTCGATCAACAGTTCCAAAGTCAACTCCCGGGTGATGGAAGCCTTGATTAAGTCCGGGGTGTTTGACTCGTTAGAGCCGAATCGCCACCGGATGTATGAGGGCATTGACCAGTGTTTAGGCTTAGCAGCGGCCGAAAAATCCATGCAAATCGAGGATCAAACCAGCCTGTTTGAACTCTTAGACGCCGCCGAAGTCGACAAGTGCAAGGCGACCATTGAGCTGCCGAACATTTCGGACTGGAAAGCGAAACAACGGTTGAAATTTGAATATGAAGCGCTCGGCTTTTTTATTTCCGGTCATCCTTTAGACCCCTACCTTGATGAGGTTTCCCGGTACGTCCGGCTGACCCCATCATCAGACCTGAGGGACGACGAAAAAACCTTCCAGCCCAAAACCCAACTCAAAATGTTGGGGGTTTTGCAATCTATGGTCGTCAAACTGACCAAGCAAAACAAAAAGATGGCAACTTTAAAGCTCGAGGACCTCTACGGAAGTTACGAAGCTGTGGTCTTCACCAGTTTATTTGCCCAGCTAGAAGACCAACTGCGCCCCGGTGAGCCTGTGCTGATCAGCGGTCGGTACAACAACGGCTCCTTGGCGGCGGAGAAAATCACCAGCCTACCTCAACTGAGAGAAGAAAACGCCCATAATGTCACCTTCATGCTCCCAGCAGACACCCCGGTGGAGGCGATCGGGAATCTACGAACCTTGCTCAGCGAGCACCCGGGGAACTGCCGTGTCTTCGCTCAAATTGAGACCCAGGAGGGGATTGGGGTCAAATTAGACCTGCAAGTTTCAGTGCGCCCGGTTGACCAGTTCATGGACCATGTCAGCGAATTGATGCCTCAAACAAGGTTGATTTTCACCCTCAAACACAACCCTAACGAACGAGCGACCCAATTTTCAAAAAGCTCATGACTGGCATTGTGATTTTTATGGTTTTCCTGTAGAATTGCCGCTTAATATCCATATATTTTGACCGGTTTTTTTGGGCTTTGGGCCCAAAAAGACCGTTCACCCTAAGCACCACAGACCCCAGAAAAATCCTAGGAAGGTACATGAGCAAACAATTTGACGAGATATCCGAAGCCATTGAGGCCATTGCTCGTGGAGAAATGATCATCCTTGTTGACGACGAAGACCGAGAAAACGAAGGGGACTTAGTTTGTGCTGGCGAATTTGCGACACCAGAGGCGATCAACTTTATGGCCAAGCATGGTCGAGGTTTGATTTGTTTGACCCTCGAAGAAGCGCAAGTCAATCAGCTCAAATTACCCATGATGGCGAGCAACAACACCTCGGTTTTTGGAACCAATTTCACCGTTTCGATCGAAGCTGCCGAGGGCGTCACCACCGGGATTTCGGCGGCGGACCGAAGCCACACGGTCTTGACAGCGATCAAACCTGACGCCCAACCCACCGATATTTCGATCCCAGGGCATATCTTTCCTTTGAAAGCGAAGTCAGGCGGAGTGCTTCACCGAGCGGGTCAAACTGAGGGCTCAGTTGATTTATCCAAATTGGCAGGGCTCAACCCCTCTGGGGTGATCTGCGAGATCATGAACGATGACGGGACCATGGCCCGGTACCCTGAGCTGCGAGCCTTTGCAGACGAGCACAAGCTCAAAATGGTGACTGTCGCCGCCCTGATCAAATACCGGATGCAAAACGAAGTGATGGTCGAGTTGGCCGCTGAGTCCAAACTCCCGACCCAGATTGCTGGGGAATTCCGTATCCTGGGGTTCACCAACAAAATGAACGGTGAGAACTATATCGCCTTAGTCAAAGGGGAATGGGCTGAAAACGAAGAAGTGATGGTCCGGGTCCACAGCGAATGTTTGACCGGCGACGTCTTCGCCTCCGCTCGCTGCGATTGTGGACAACAACTGCACCAAGCGATGAAGCTGATTGACGCTGAAGGAAAAGGGGTGGTCCTCTACCTCGCCCAAGAAGGCCGAGGAATCGGGATCATCAACAAGATCAAAGCCTATAATTTGCAAGATCAAGGAGCGGACACCGTCGAAGCCAACGAAAAGCTTGGCTTTGCCGCTGATTTGCGAGACTACGGCTTTGGAGCCCAAGTCCTTGCGAAACTAGGACTTCATAAAATCAAATTAGTCACCAATAACCCTCGAAAAATTGTCGGTTTAGAAGGCTATGGTTTGGAAGTTGTTGCACGGGTGCCTCTTGAAATGGACGCCCTCGAAGGCAACGAAAAGTATCTTTCAACCAAAAAACATAAACTTGGACATTTACTTAACTTAAACGAACACAACTAACCACGAGCATTCATGGAACTTCTCAATATCGAAGGACATTTTGACGCATCAGGTGCCAAGGTAGCTATTATTGTGGCCCGGTTCAACGATTTCATCACCGGGAAACTTTTAGAAGGGGCCATCGACACCTTCAAACGTCATGGTGGCGACCTGAATAATCTCACCATCATCCGCGTCCCCGGGGCCTTTGAAATCCCTTTGACCTGCCTCAAGGCGGCCGAAACCCAAAAATATAACGGGATTTTGGCGCTTGGCGCTGTGATTCGCGGCTCAACCCCTCACTTTGATTATGTGTCTTCGGAAGTCTCGAAAGGGGTGGCCCATGTGGGGCTACAGACCGGCGTACCGGTCTCTTTCGGGGTTTTGACCACCGATAGCATCGAGCAAGCCATTGAACGAGCCGGGACCAAAGCAGGCAATAAAGGCAGCGAAACCATGGGCGGCTTAATTGAAACCATTGATCTTTACACCAAGATTCAATAGGTTAGACTTTCTGCCGATTCATCCCCCCGGACTCTAGGGCCTTTGGCCCAGACTTTCACTTAAGGGCCCGGGTGTGAAAAGGCGTATACTTTTTATTAACGACAGACAGAACCGATCGTCGCCAGAAATAGGGCTGAACCTTACTTAAACCCCGTTTGTTTGCGACAGGCTCGCTTGTGTTTCACACAAAAAAAGCGTTTTTCCTTCACCATTAAACCGCTTTTTCCACAAGCCACCATAGCCTATCGCCGGAGTTTTAATTTTTCAGTTGTATGAGCCAGGCTGACTTCAGGTTGTGTTGATCACAGGAGCCGTAATGGGCAAGAAGATCATCATCAACCACGCGAAACATGAAATTCGTGTGGCTTTATTAGAAAACGGTTTGGTTTCCGAGCTGTTTTATGAACGAGAAAAAAATAAAAGCGTTGTAGGCAATATCTACAAAGGCCGAGTACTCAAGGTCTTACCGGGTATGGAGTCTGCTTTCATTGACATTGGCCTTGAAAAGGCTGCCTTTTTATATGTCGATGACATCCGCACAGGCAATGAGCCAGAAGAAGACTCCCAAAGTGGTGACGAAGAAGAAAACACTTCGTCCAAACCTCACAAGTCTAAAAACAAAAATCGACCTGACATTGCCCAGCTGATCAAAGAAGGGCAAGACATCATGGTCCAAGTCTCCAAGGGCCCCATTGGGACCAAAGGCGCTCGGATCACCTGCAACATCACCCTTCCAGGTCGGAACTTGGTGTTTATGCCCCAAGTCAACAACGTTGGGGTATCTCGCCAAATTCGAGACGAAAAAGAGCGAGCTCGACTCAGAAAAATCGTCAGCTCGGTCAAGCCCGAAGGGACCGGATTTATTGTCCGGACCGTTGCCGAAGGCCGTAGTGAGGAAGAATTTAAAAACGATGTGGAATACCTCAATTCCACATGGTTAGATGTCGAGCGAAAGTTCAAGACCTACAAGGCGCCAGCGATTTTGTACGAAGACTTGAATCTAACCTTCCGTACCATCCGAGATATGTTATCCCCTGAAGTGGATATGCTCGATATTGACGATGCCCAAGAATTTGAAAAGCTGAAAAAATACCTGAGCGCCTACCTTCCTAAGTATGCAGGTATCCTCAAGCTGTTCAAACGGAAAACCCTGATCTTTGATCACTACGGGATCAGCATTGAAATTGATAAGGCCTTGGCCCGTAAAGTTTGGCTTAAATCGGGCGGTTCGTTGGTGATCGACCAAACCGAAGCGCTGACTGCGGTGGACGTCAACACAGGCAGCTTCACTGGAAGCCGGAATCACGAAGACACCATTGTCACCACCAATTTGGAAGCGGCCATGGAGATTTCTCACCAACTGAAGCTGCGAGACATTGGTGGGATCATCATCATCGACTTTATCGACATGGAAACCCCGGAAAACCGTCAGAAGGTCTTTAACCTCCTCAAAGACGAACTCCGCAAAGATAAAGCACGAACCAAGGCCCTCCCGATCAGCGACATTGGTTTGGTTGAGATGACCCGCAAACGAATCCGAGAAAACCTCGGTCGATACCTCAGGGAGGAGTGCCCCTACTGTATCGGGAAAGCCCGAATCATGAGCCCAGCGACAATGGTCTACGAGCTCTACCGTGAAATTAAGCGGCTGACCAAAGAAGCAAACCCGCCAGAGAATTTATTGCTCGGCGTTCACCCCGACCTTGCTGAGTACCTTGAAGTGGAAGAAATTGACACCTTCCGTTCCATGGAAAAGCTGCTCAAAGGAACGATTTCTTTGCAAACGTCGGAAAAGTACCATCATGAGCAATTTGAACTCTTTGAACTCTAGCGGCGACTGGGCGGTCGAAGACGGTGAAGCTGGGGAACGGCTTGATCAAGTCTTAGCCAGGCAAGTCGGAACCCGGAGTAAAGCGCAGCGGATGATCAAAGGTGGGTTAGTCACCATCGATCAAGTGGAAACCCTTAAGGTAAATTACCGTGTTGTCACCGGGGAACAAATCAGTTACGATCTACCCCCAAGCATGCCGACCAAAGCGGTCGCCGTTGCCCACCTGCTGGATATCGTTTTTGAAGACGAAAGCCTGATCGTTATCAACAAACCCCGTGGGATGGTGGTGCACCCTTCGGCTGGTCATTTTGACGACACCTTGGTCAACTATTTACTTGCCCACTGGGGCAAAGACGATGCTGAGGGGCTAAGACCCGGCGTAGTTCACCGGATTGACAAAGACACCTCGGGCCTTTTAGTGGTTACTAAAACAGACAAAGCTCAAGAAAACTTGTCAGACCAGTTTAGAGACCATAGTATAACAAGAATCTATCGGGCGCTTGTGTGGGGCGAAATAGAGCAACCTGTTGGAACCATTAACCAACCGATTGGTCGCCACCCAAAAGAGCGGCTTCGATTTTCGGTACGCAGCGGCGGTAAAAGAGCGGTCACCCATTATAAGAGATTAGAAACTTTTTCTAAACTCAGTTATGTAGAATGCCGTCTTGAGACTGGTCGGACCCATCAAATTAGGGTACACCTAGATCATTTGCGGCATTCTTTAGTCGGCGACCCATTATATGGCCGGTACAGAGATTTAAGCCGAATTTTACCCAAGTCGTTGGTAGACCGCTTAAAAGCCTTTCGAGGCCAAGCGTTACACGCAATGACATTAGGTTTTTTACACCCAGAGACGGGAGAACAGCTCAACTTTGAAGTTGGTCTTCCACCTGAATTTGAAGAATTGTTAGGGCTGCTGAGAGAGGTCACAGGTGAAGGTTGAATATATAAACCCCTTTATCATTGCTACGAAAAAAGTTTTGAGCACCATGGCGTTCATGGAGTCAAAACCGGGTCGACCTGCCTTGAAGGAAGCCGGGAATAGCGCTGCATTGGGCGAAATTTCTGCGGTGATCGAGTTGACCGGTGAGTCCAAGGGCTCCATCAGCATCAGCTTCACCAAATCCTGTATTTTGGCGGTTGCCCAGCAAATGTTTGGGCAAGAGTATGAAGATATCGACGGAGAAATTGTCGATATGGTCGGTGAGATTGTGAACATGGTCAGTGGCGAAGCACGGCGCGAATTAGCAAAACTCGGCTTCCATTTTTCTGCTGGCATCCCGGTGACTGAAAAAGGAATGGGCCATGACATCAAACATTTTGTCGAAGCTCGAATCATCTTGATCCCCTTCGAAACCACCGCCGGCAAGTACTATATCGAAGCCTGTTTTGATTCAAAACAATTTTTAGGGTGAGTTAGCGGAACCTTTCCGAACACCTCAAGCACCGCTCACAAGCCAGCTCGACAAGCTAGCCTTGTACTCCCCGAGCACTTTGCCCCGTCAATCCCCATCTTTTAACTAGACCGCTCCCTTGAGGGCAACTTTGTGTGCTCCTTCCTGAGACCCCAGCCCACAGCGCTGTGCTCGTGCTCAGATGCTGCAAAACACCTTGCCCCGGCTCAGCTCAAACGGTCTCGATGTTTGCGTAAAAGGGCCTGTAGCGCTGGTTGCTCTAGAGGTTTACTTAAATAGCCATCAAAATAAGATGCCCCAGACCGCTCTGTCAATTCTTCTTCAGAGTAGGAGGTCAAAGCATACAACAAAGGCACCTTTTGCTCACTTTCCCTCATCAGTCGAGCCACTTCGACTCCATTGATCTTCGGTAAATCAATATCCAATAAGACCACATCGAAGGAGTTAGACCAAAAACAGGACAACGCTTCTGTGCCGTCCATAGCGCACTCAGTTTCGACCCCTAGGGAAGACAGCAAATTTAAACTGGTCTTAATCTGCACTAAGTCATCTTCCACCAATAGAATAGAAAGCCCTTTGGTCAATCCTTCGATGTTCTCCGTCGACGGCTCGACAATGGACTGGACTCGACCTCGGGGGAGGACAAACCAAAACCGGCTCCCTTGGCCAGGCACACTCTCAACCCCAATCTCTCCCTGGTTGAGTTCGGCAAATTCTTTACACAGTAAAAGCCCCAGGCCCGTTCCTTTTTCACCTGCAGTTCCTTGCCTCGAAAGCACTTTCTTCCCGATACTAAACAGACCTGAAACCTGCTCCTCAGCCATTCCAATCCCATTATCCGCCACGATCACCTTCACCATCTCAGGGGTCGGTGCTTGCACCTCGATCTCGATCACCCCGCCGTTCGGTGTAAACTTAATCGCATTGTTCACCAAATTTCGGTAAATGGTGGTGGTCGTTGCGACATCAGAGCGAACAACCGGATCCCCATCGACCACTTGATGAATCTCAATTTGTTTTGCCTCAGCCGCTGGTTTTAAAAGACCTAAAGTCTCCGCCATCACCGGGCCTAGTTGGAAATTCTCAGGGTGGATCTGCAAATCACCTTTTTGACTGCTCGCCCAGGTCAATAAATTACTCAACAGGTTGTAGGTGTTATTGGTCGAGCTACGTAACGTGACTAATAATTCCTCATCAATGGGGACACCGGGCTGAATCACCCCGTCAAACAGCGCAGCGACCGAACCTACGGGGCCACGCAAGTCGTGGGAGATGATCGCAAAAAACTGATCTTTCGTGTCATTCGCTTTTTGAAGTTCCATGGTCCGCTCTTCCACTCGCTTTTCGAGCAGTAAATTTTGTTCCTCAAGCTGATTCGCAGCATCACTGAGATTTTTATAGAGCAGCGCATTTTCCAAAGAAAAGGCCAGTTGAGAAGAAATGGTGTTCACCAATTCCACCTGACTTTTGGAAAAGCACCCAGGTAGCAGGTTGTTTTCTAGGTACACGACCCCAGAAACTCGCCCCTGTTTAATCAGCGGCTGACACAAAACCGAGCGAATATTCCCCTGTTGGACATAGGGGTTCCCCTGCCAACTGTAGTCTGCTTTGGCGTCAAAAATCACCACCGGTTCGCCAGAAACAAAAACTTCCCGGATCAGTTTCTCGCAAACCCAAGGGCTGCCTTGTAAAGGACAGGGAAAGTCATGTGCTTCGTGAGAACCGCCACCGGCCATCAATTGCAGGCTTCCATCAAGCTCTAACACCACGCAACCTGTCTGGGCCCCTGCGTTTTCGAGCAACACTTGCATCACCCGTTTGAGCAGTTGATCCATCTCGATTTCTTCGGTGATGGCGTTGGTTAACTTCACCACCGATTGCAAATCCATGGTGACCGTGCCCAAAGACGACTCTGTCCCGGTCACCGAAAAAGCCAAGGGGTTGTGAGTCTCAAGTTTCGCGTCACTGCCCCAGGATTCCGAGGCGGATTTCAAGTGATACACCTTCCCGGCGGCGCCCCATTTTTTGTATAATTTGAAGGCATGAAACAGGCGGAGCTTCGCAGCGGTGCCGTGGCCTTTTTCACGATGTAGCTGTATCAAAAACTCGCTGATCAAGCCGGCGTAGTTGAAGTAGTTTTGCGCTTCTGCCTGTTCCGCCGCTTCTTCATACCGAGTCAGCGCCTGCTCAACCTTGCCTTGGACAGACAACAACCCGGCCTCTAAGAACAGCTGCATCCACAAGAAGTTCATGGGTGCCGCTTCAGCCCGTTTAGTGCACAGTTTTAAATATTTCCGTAGCCTTTTAATCGCCTTTTTTTGGTCCCCTGGTGCCATTTGGTCAAAAGCTCCCACCAGTGCGAAACCATGGATAATCTCGGTGAACGTGGTATAAACATGCCCCGGAGTAACGTCCACCAAGGAGGCCGCTCGGTACCCCTCTTCAACCGCTTTGTCCCAAAGCCCGTAAAAAACCAACACATAGGTTTTACAGATCGAGTACCACTGTAGAGGCAGCGGGTTTTTATAAACCAACAACCGATCTAAGTATTCTTTTTCATCAAAGTCATCATCGCTTAAACTCCCCGGACCGATTGTCTTCCCAGATAAACACAAGGCCACTTGCTGGAACACGGTTTGAACCCAAAGTCCTTCTTCGTATTTTATAGTTTCTAAAAATTCTCGGTTTGCTTTGACTTCTTCGATCACTGAGCTCAACGGAAAGCCTGCGAGCATCATGGTGAAAGGAATCGAGTTCGAGGCGTAATTATAGCTGTGAATGTTACCCACCGAAAGACAAGTCGACCGGGCCTCTTTGATCACCGGGAGCGCCTTGTGAATATGCTGCCCCCATTGGAGGCAGAAGTTCCCGGAAAAATACAACGCCCAGTCTTTGCTTTTGCCCCCCGCTCGGTCGATCAAGTTCGAGGTGAGCACGCCATATTCGTAGCATTGTTGAAATTTGCCGAGGCTGAAAAGAATCAGTCCGTACAAAGCAAACCCTTGATACCCTAACCGAGTCACCCCATGACGCAGCATGGTTTGAATCCAAATCAAGGTAAAAATGCTCCAGCTGTTGATGTTGTATTGATAAATCGACCCGGATACATTGCCCATGATGTAGTCAAATAATTCCCGCTCAGGGGAATCGGTGAACACCAAATCTTTGAAATTGTCTGCTTTTCGTCGTCCCACCAAAAACAAAGTTTTCACCAGTTCTTTGAGCACCGCTACTGTCGAGGTCGATTGAGGGATACGGACGCCCAAGGCCTGGAAAGCCAGGTCAGCTGATTTGGTTGCCCCTTGAAAATCACCTGTCACCCCTTTGGTGGAGGCGATGGTAAAATGAACTTTGGCAGCCTCAATAGGCTCTAGATTTTGGTGTTGAAAACTTTGCAGGTACTCCAACATTTCGTCATATTGCCCCGAAAGGGCCAAGGCTTCGAACTTTGCAAACACTAAGCGGAACGCAACGGCGTGGTCTTCCGCCCATATATCTCGTCCGTCTAGGCATCGAAACGCGTACTCGCTATAAGAAATTGCATAGGAATAGGCGTTTGACTTCATCGACCGCTCTGCAGCTTTGAGATTCATCTGGAATAGAGTATCCTTCTCTTCCAAGCTGCTGATATATTCGATCCCGTTGTTGTAAAAGTTGATGATTTCAAAGAGCCGATCATCCCGTTCTTTCAGGGTCAGGTACTCGTTTAACAGTTTTCCGACCTGTAGAGAGAGCTCCTTGGCTTTGTCTTGTGAGATCAGTTTGAAAGAAGCCCGTTGGACCTGATCATGCTGAAACCGAAAAAAGGTTGCAAACGGCCGGTGCAGCTCTGCTGTTGAAGGGTTGAGAAAATATCGATAATCGGTCCCTCGGGCTTGGATGTAGCCCCGCTGCATCGCCGGTAGCAACAACTGCATCAACGGATGAAGCTCGATTTTTGTGATGATCCGCAACGAACCGAGATCAAAGGAATTCCCTAGAACCGCGGCGTGAGCTAAGACGCTTTGAGTCTCCTTAGAAAGCTTATCTAAGTTGCCTAACAACAACGAAAGAACATTTTGAGACGAGGCATGCTGCTGAATATTTTCTAAATTCCAGGTCCATGCGCCGAGGTCTGAATCAAAGGAAATCATTCCCTCTTGGAAGAGGGTCGTCAGAAAAGTTGAGATAAAAAACGGATTCCCCGAGGTTTTATGGATCAAGACCCTCGCCAACTCTGAACACTCTTCAGTTTGCTTAAACATCGCCTCAGCAAGCAGCTGAGAAACTTCCTTTTCCCCTAAAGGGCCCAGTTGAATTTGGCGAACCGGGACCTTTTCCTGGATCAACTTGTCCAGGGTATGCATCAAAGGATGCTGGGGCGAGACCTCGTTATCACGGTACGCCCCGATCAGGAAAAAACCCTTGATCTGTGCGTCTTGGATGATGTTCTCTAACATCGACATGGACGACTGATCCGCCCACTGCAAATCATCCAAAAACAAAATCAGCGGTTCTTCAGGGCTGCACAACGCTCGAATCATGTTCATGAAGGTATATCGAAACCGATTTTGGCCTTCTAAACCACTAATTTCTTTGACCGGAGGCTGGACTCCAATCAGCTTTTCTAAATGTTGAAGAACCTGTGTCAACAGCCCCGCATTCTCTCCTAAAAGAGACAAAATTCGGCCTTTCCACCGGGCTTGAACCTCTTCAGGTTCGCTTAAAAAATGCAAAATGAGTCGGTCCAGCGCATTGATCAAAGCGCTGAAGTGAGAATCCCCCTTCAGCTGGTCAAACTTCCCAGCACTAAACAACCCCTTCTTTTTAAAGATTTCATCCATTGCCCAGTTGATCAGGGCGGTTTTGCCGACCCCAGAAACCCCAGAAACCAAACACAGACTTCGGCCTCCACTTTGAAGTCCGTCTAAGTCGACCTGCAAAGCCTTGATTTCCTGATCCCTGCCGTAGAGCTTTTTGGGGATGACAAATCGTCTTGAAACATCTTTGGTTGCTAACTTGAAGTCTGCTGGAAGGAGCTTCCCTTGGTGGACCAACAAACAGTTTTCTAAATCCTGCACCAATCCATAGACGCTCTGGTACCGGCTTTCTGGGCTTTTTGCCATTAACTTGCCCACCACTTGCCCAAGCTGTTTTGGAAATAAGGGGCGTAACGTGGTGACCGAGACCGGCTCTTTGGCTAAGTGGGAATGGATCAGCTCAATGTCATCTTGAGCTTTAAAGGGATGTTGGTTGGTGATCAGATGGTATAAGGTCGCACCAAAGCTATAATAATCACTCCGGTAATCAATCGGGTGGCTCACCCGGCCGGTTTGTTCTGGGGAAACATAATGCAATGTTCCCTCTAAGGAGGAAACCGAGGAAAGCTGCTGCGATTCCTGGGGCAGTTGTGTGGAAATCCCAAAATCAATCAGACGGACTTCTTCAGTCCGTTCGTGGTATAGAATGTTGGAAGGGGAAATGTCCTTGTGCAGAACACCTTGATTGTGAACCCAATCCAGGGATTTGATCACCTTCAAGCTGATGTCAATAACCTCTTCTAAACGAAGCTGTCGTTGATCTAAGATATCCTTCAAGGAAACCGACTGGACATCATCGAGCACCAAAACCAAACTTTGGCCGACCTCAATCAACTCTTCACAGTTAACCATGAAGGGGTTCGCACCCAGGGTTTGGTATATCTCGTATTCCTGGCGCATCCGGTAGAGTTGTCGTGCATCGGGCAATTTCGCCCGAATGCACTTGAGCATGAAAGGCTTTTTGTCTTTTTGCCGTATCGACCGCCAAACTTCGCTTTCAAGCCCTTCAAAAATCTTCTCTTCCAGAGAATACCCAGGTATTTCTAACATCGCCCTTCCGATTCCACTATATATTTGAGAGCCCGTAAAGGCTCCTATCTAGGCAGAAAGCGTTGGTCCTTTGTTATTCAACCGCCTTCGGGTCGATCCCCATAAACGGGATATCCCAGCCAGTCAAAGCCTTCGCACAAAGCATCCCGGAGACCGTACTGGACTCCACGCAAGCAGCATTTAATACATTGTAAGTCCAATCGCCAGCGAGGAAAAGATTTTTCACTCCTAGGTCATTGGCCCCCAATCTATATTGTGCCGTACCAGGCAAAGAAAGTACATAGTGTTCCGTCCAATTTATTCCCGGACGCCAATATTGGTATCGGTCATCTTGAATTTGCTTTGGGTCCCAGTTTGGCCAGAGGTAAGGCGCATTTTTATTCAACCATTCCCAACCCTTTGTTTTTACGTACTCATATGCCTCTTTTGGGTACTTTTGATGGGATGGGGGAACCGGTGGATCTGGCATCGGCATAACCCCAACACAATAAGGATTATATTTCGGGATCATCCCGCTCCAGTCTTCCGACGCCGTCAGATGAGAAAAGTCGGCCAAGGTGCTCATGGGGAGGACGTAGCCTCCGGTCACCGCTGCCTGACCTTGATACTTCGGGTCCCCTGGGTCATAGCCCATTTCTTCCACATCTTTTTCAAACCAGAACTGGCCGCCTTGGGTGGTCACTGTCGCCAGATTGTCGATCATTTGCTTCCACCGTGGGATCACCTCTAAAGGCTTCGCTACTTCTTGCAAAACCCGTTTTGTGAGTCCACAAATCACCAAGTCATAGTCAGTTCCTAGATTCAGTTCGTAACTCTTGCCTTGGTCCCAGGCGATCCAATTGGATTCGATATCCGCCCGGTCTTCAGCATAGATTTTTTTAAGTTGTGCCGCCTGTTTCGGGTCAATTTGGTCATACAGCGGTTCACTCGGCCAACAAGGCCACTCAATGCCGTGAAGGTTTTTAACTGAAACGTATGGATCGTATGACTTGGCGCCATCGGCTAACTCAACCAAGGAGGTCATTTTCACTGAAGCAATTTGAGACTGATCCTCGGTGAGGGTGACCTCTTCAATTTGCTGGAAGAACTCGAACTTCACCCCTTTTTTCTTGAGCAATTCCATCAAAGGAGTGAAAATCGTGTCGCCCATCCCCATATTCATCATCCAGAAGATGGAGCCTTTATAATCTGCGCCCATCCGCATGAAGCAATACAAGGCGGCTCCCGCAGAAAGGTTCGGCCGATTCGTGTCCCCTTGCTCATAGGCGAAGACGAGGTCATAGAGCGCCTGGAGCAACGGGCCTTCAGTGAACTGTTTACTCGCCCCGTGCGACTCATACCAAGCCCTGAAATCCTGGTCATCAATCGCCGCAAAGCCCTTGGTGAAGACATCATCTTTGATCATACCGATCAAGGTCGCCAGACCCACACCAAGCAAGATCCAACCCCTTCGAAGCTCGTCTGGTAAATCATCAACAATGGGCGCGAAGCTGTTGAGAAGTTTCTGGAATCCAATCGCTTCTGCCAGGATAAACTCATCTAGCTCTTCGGCAACCTTCTCAAAGAGGTTCTCAATCCAACGTAATAATTTCTGTAGCAACCCTGGGATCGGGTTCACCGCATTCAGCAGTTTTTCTGCAAAGCTGTCCACTGAATCATCGTCCGGCTCTTCGTCCATATCCAGGCCCGCCATTTCCAAAATAATCGCGACACCTCGTTTCAGAGCCTGGATCAGCAGTTCAAAAGGAGTATAATCCATATAGTCCACCGTCCCAGGGACATCCTGATTGGTCGGGAATTCGATCGGCCAAGGTTTCCGCTCTCCTCGAACGACCTCTTCAAAGACAGTCAGATCGGTGGCTGTAAAATAATCTTCCCACTTGTGCCCCATGGATTCGAAGGCTTGGGTGATCAACTTGAAGGCATTGTCATAAAAACCAAGCCAAATATGAATCCCGTGTTCCTCAATCCGCTGGTCAAATTGTGCGTTACGTCCACTCGCACCTTTTCCACCCAGACGCCAACTGCGCTCGTAAACAGTGATATCCCAGTCTTCGGGGCTGTAGTTTTCGTGGGTCACCATGGTCGCCAGTGCGGTTAAGGACCCTAAGCCGCCGCCTAACACCGCAACTTTTTGTTTGATCGCCTGTTCATTGCGATGAATGGTTTCGCCTAACTCCATCGAGAAATCCATTTTTACTCGCATGGCCACGTCAATGTCTTGGGACTCACCAGCCATGCCTGTTGTTTCAGCAATCGGGTGGCTGGCTAAATGAGGGAAGGAAAGTTGGTAACCGCTGGCAAGCATTTGGACATTCGACAACGCCGATATTTTGGTGTCCGCTTCTACAATCTCTTGGAAACAGGCGCCCTGTGGGTTCGAGGCGGCATGGTATTGTTTGAGGAACACCAATCTCAGCCCCTCGTTTTCCAGAGAGGACAAAAAGAGCTTCATCACGTCCCAGAGGTCCGTCCCCCCCAAGGCAATGTCAGCGATTACCTGCTCAAGTTCATCGGCAATGTTTTCTATTTCATGGATAATATTGTCCCCGCCCGCTTGTTTGATCAAGTTGACGACTTCATAAATCCCCATCATCGCGTCAGGGCTAAAGGACTGAAAACCCCATGTTTTGCAAGATGAACCTGCCAAAATCATATCCGGGTTCTGCTTCCACTGATCAACCGTTGGGTCCGGCTGGCACATGGTCTTTTGAAACCCAAAGACTTCTCGGCCTGTGGCCATCGCATAGGGGCTGTCGACAAACAAATAGGGAAGGAACCATCCGTAGCTTTTGGTCTCCCCCGATTCGACACGCTTCACCGGCATCCACACCCCAAAATCAACTTCTCCAACCGAGCCGTCCAAGTCTTCTGAACTGACTTGGTCCATATACGCCGGGCCGTACAAAAAGTAGTCGCTAAACACTTCATAGCGGATTGATGTTCCTTGGAGAGCGGAGTTCAAAAACTGGTCGATGATCTGTTGTAAACTCTCTCGGGTTCCCTTCACCGGAAGCATCATAAAGTCTACCCCCTTCAAGGTGTATGGAGGGTTAAAGACGACACGTCCGTCATGTTTGATATATTTGGGGTCCATTTGCGAATCTCAGTAGATGGTCAAAATAAATCGACACCCTAGAGAACCTCTGGAGTGACCGAATCTCTGTTATAAAAAGCTGCTCACCAAAGCCACCATGGGGCGCACAAAAAACCAGGTTCTTTGAGACAGCAGGAAGCGACACTGATCCTTCAGGATGGTCTTACCGAAAACCAGCAATTCCTTCAAGAGAACAAAAATAAAATATCTTATAACTTCAGGGAGAGGGAAGACTGAAAACTAAATATTGCCTTCCAGGGAACCGGGCATACAGGGGCTTGTAGCCGATCGAGATCAAATAAGAGCCCGCTAATTCTTCCTCAATAAGGAGGACAAAAGACAAAAAAAAGCAGGCTAGAACAAACTAGCCTGCTTTCATCAGGTCGTCTCAGAGGGAGGCGGCCTCAGATCTACTCAGTCTCGGTTGCCACCGACTAAACGTAGCAACATCAAGAAGAGGTTTAAAACGTCTAAGTACAAGGTCAACGTGGCCGAGATGTACTCGTCGGTCGGGTACCTGTTGAGGATGTTGAAGGTGTCAAACACAATGAAGCCGCTAAACAAAAAGGCTCCACCTGCGCTGAACAAAAATGACATCCCCGAGCTTTGAAAAACAAACATGTTTAACAAGCCGCCAACAATCAGCACAATCAACCCGGTGGTTAACATCCCACCCATGAAGCTGAAATCTTTTTTGCTGTTGATGGTATACAAGGACAGGCCAATAAAAATCAACCCGGTCAACATCGCCGCATTGACGATACTGCCCCCAGTGTAATGTAAGATCACCGGTGCGGTGGTCACCCCGGTCAAGGCGACAAAACTAAACAAAGCAATCAAACCTAAGGACTCTTTTTTCCGAGCCCAAAAGGTGAAGAAAATAGCGCCGATTTCCAAAACAAACAGCATCAACTGGTTCTGGACCGCAAATTCCAAGAACACAGGGCTGCTAGCGGTCATGAAGGCGGTGGCTGCGGCAATGAAGGTGCTCAGCGATAAGAGCCCATAAATTTTGCGAAGAAACGCCATCCGTTCGGCAGGCGGCGCTTGTGCTGCAACCACTGGTGATGCATATGCGAAGGTCGGTTCCATTGTGCTCCCATGAAAAGTTTTTGGTACCAATTCTATGTCTAAATGATACTGGGTAACCGAATAAATGGCAAGTAGGCTGATTTACCAGCCCTACTTATAAGTGTAAGCATACACCGTGTAAGGAGCGCTCGGGGTGCCATTGGCGAGGTAGCCAATGCTCGATACCAAGAAGCCATTGGTGTCATAACTGTATTCAGTGTAGGTGCTTGGAGTCGCAATAGACTGGGCGATGGTATAGTCCTGTTGCTTGGTCACCTGATTTGAGCTGTTGTAGGTGTAATCAGTTTGCGCACTGATCGCGAAGGTTCCTGAGCCATAGGTATAGGTCTGGGTCGTCGAAGGCAAAAATTCTGTGTTATAAGTGGTCACAGATTTCCCATTCGGGTCGACGCTAACCGCGTTTGCGACACAAGGATAGGTTGTTTTCGTCACCACGTTAATCGTTGCCCCAGCAACCGAAGTGGTGGTGTTGTAGCTTTGGTCATAAGACCCGGTCACGCAAGTCAAGACCCCGTCAGTGGCCACATTTGAAGGGCGGTAGGTGAGTAACCGGCCGGTCGAATCGTAGGTATAATCTTCTTGGTAGAAAACAATCCCCGCTCCATCTTTTTTCGACATTTTGGTGGGTCGGCCTTGGGTATTTCGGGTGTAGGTGCTCGTGAAGGCGACACTCGCCGCCCCCGCAGCGACGGTATAATCAACTTTGGTCGCCAAAAAACCATTTGAGTAGGTGCTCACCGTCTTCGTTTCAAGGGTTTCCACACCTGCAGCCACCGTATAGGTTGCCGCAATGACACTCTGAGGAATTCGGTTCGTTAAATTGTTGTAGGTTGTGCTTTGCTGACTTTTGTAAACCACAGTGGTGGCGTCAGAATAAAAGGACGTCGTGGTTTGGACCGTATTCGCCGAAATATCGGTGGTTGCGTCGGCGTAGGTCCCAATGGTGGTGACTTTTTTCAGGACCGTCGAGCCGTTGACTTTCCCAAAGCTGTTCGAAGCGAAGTCAGCGAGCGCACCGGCTGCATCAAAGTTCTTGTAAGTGTAGGTTTCGAGACTGTTCTTCCCCGCATTGGAGACCTCAATGGTTGTCACCGTCGAACCAGAAAGCGTTTCAGCGGCACCTGTGTACAGACTATAACCAGCATTATAATAAGCGCTATAGCTCCGAGGGTCAGCAGAAAACTTGGTTACTTTCTTAGTCGAGAGCACTCCAGTGCTATCGTACACCGAGTAGACGGCACTGGTTTCCACGCCAGTTTGGGTGTCATACTGCACCGTGTAGGTGTTAGGCACCGTTGGGGTGATATCGGTTTTTGTGGTATCGTAGTTAATGTAGGTGTAGCCGGTGATTGCTTTAGGGCGAATCACTCCGGTTGACACATAATTGTTGGGCCAAGTGCCGTCCCCGAAGGGGATCAAGAAGCTATTCTGGTAAGATTCGGTCGGTAACGGCTGGGCGAAGTTGTGATGCACCACCAAGTTGATGGGGCTGCTCAGATAGGCTGTGTCATCGTTCCACCCCCAATACCCAGAATCAAAATTTTGGCTGCTCATCAACACCGGAGAGCTCGCCCCAGAGGCCCGAGTGGTGTAGTTTGAGGCCAGCTTTAGGTATTTTGCAAAAGGCTTGGTCAGTGTCGAGTCGGCCAGCTGTTGTTTAAACTGGTTATCATGCTTGCAACTAGCCAAAAGGCACAAACCCAGGAGTCCGGCGGTGATTGGAAGAATTTTGATTGATCCTTTCATGGCTAGAAGGGGATAATGGTGGCGAGCTGCAACTGGCTGCTACCGGTCGCGACTTTAAGGTCAGAAAACTCAGACTGTCCGCTGATCATCATCCATTGCAAGCCCAGCAGAAGGCTATCCAAATCCAACAAATATCCACCCCCGGCAACCAAGGCAAAATCCTGAGTCCGTTGGTCATTGATACCGTTTTTCAAGCTGAGCATATTGACTTGATAGGCAACCCCTGCAAGCCCATACATATAGCTCCCGGTGTCTCCACCAAAAACATAAGCGCCATAATAGCTCTCACTCTTCAGCTTAATCGGCCAGGAATGGTCATACAAATTGGTACTCAAATAAGACTGGGCGGAGTTGTACCCAAACCGGAAACTGGCTACATTGAAATTGACGTCTAGGGTTTGACTGGTCGACTCAAAGTCCTTTTCTTCTGGTTGACTGGACAGCCCAAAAGAAAGCCCCGCAGCCAGGTCAGTTTGCTGGGCAAATCCCGCCTGAGGGAAGACACAAAACAGCAACAAGCTCAATCCAAGAAACCACAACGTAAAAGGGTAAGACCGCCAAGTTTTCATCTATAAGTGTCCATGGAACATCAAAAAAACCCTGAATCTGGAGGGGGTACAAACAATCAACCTCAGTAGTAATGCAAAGCCTGTTCCTCCAAAAAACAGACCCCTATAGACCCGTTCACCTATGGGCTAGACAATAAGTCGGTAACAAAAGAGGCCGTTTTTTCGTAGGCACCTGGCAGACCTAATTTTTCTCGGAGTCGTTTCAAGTGCCGCTTTTGAATGCTGTAAGTTTCCGGGTCACTCAAATACCCAGCAACTTGTTCAGCCATTTTCTGAGGCTCTGTCTTGCTTTGAACAAACTCAGGCACCACCGCATCACCCAACACAATGTTCGGCAAGCCGATCGCCTTGATCCCTAGTAAATAGCGTCCAATGGCGTATGAAGTCGCCGCGACTTTGTAAAAAATCAGCAACGGGGTTTCTAAAATCGCTGTTTCAAGCGTCGCTGTCCCCGAGGCAACCACCGCAAAATCAGAAGAAGCCACCGCGTCGTAGGTTTCCCCCTGCACCAAATGAACCGGAACCGAGCAAGCATCAACCTGGGCTTGGATGGTATCCAAGGGAACTGTCGGAGCCAAGGGATAGAGAAACTGCACCCCAGGAACCAGGGTGGCTAGGTGCTCGGCCATTTCTAGAAGCAACGGCAGGTGTTTGATCACCTCATTTTTCCTTGACCCTGGCAGCAAAGCCACCAGTTTTTGATCATTGGGGAGCTGGTGATGCTGGCGGTATGCTTCTCGACTCTGGGAGGGATGGACGATGTCTAATAAGGGATGACCAAAACAATGGGCGTTCATCCCCTCGTTAGCAAAAAACTCCACTTCAAAAGGAAACAACACCAGCAAATGGTCAATCACCTTTTTCATGGTCTTGACCCGGCCTTTCTTCCAGGCCCAAACTTGGGGCGCAACGTAGAAAATCACCGGGATCGAACGTTTTCTTGCTTCCTTGGCAAACCGCAAGTTGAACCCAGCATAGTCCACCAAAAACACGGCGTCCGGTTTTTGTTCGTCTAACTGGGCCACCAATTGGTTGAAAATGCCTTTATAGTAGGAATAATTTTTTAAGACCTCTTTAAACCCGATCACCGCCATGTCTTCCGCCCGGTGAGAAAGCCGCACCCCCGCCTCTTCGAGGTGAGTTCCACCGGTACCGAAAAGCTCTAAATCCGGCAGTTGGGCTTTGAGGGCTTTGATGACGTGGCCACCATGTAAATCACCTGAGGCTTCCCCGGCAATCACCATCAGTTTTGTCATCTCGTTTCGCTCAAGGTTGTGTGGGCGCCGTGACGGGCCCACTGGTTCTTAGGTCAGGCGCCGATTTAATCCAGTTCCACCACGGTTCCACGGTTTTCCATCGACCGCTGGGCGGCGTCTAAGATCCGCACCACATCCAATCCAAACTGACCATCAGACAAAGGAACCGAATCGCCGTTGATGCACTCAAGGAAGTGGGCACATTCCAATTTCAAGGCTTCCGAGCCGTCTAACTTTGGAGAATACACGTCCCCGGTTCGGTAGGAAATCAACGCTTTGTAGAGGTCTTCCTTGCTTCCTAGCTCAATCCCAGAATCAAAGACCTTGATCTTTTCGGTGTTGCTGGTGTCGTCAAACAAGACCATTTTCTTCGAACCGCCAATTAATATCTGACGCACTTTCACCGGGCTCAGCCAGTTCATGTTAAAGTGAGCAATGGTTTTGTCTTCAAAATACACGGTCATGTATGCGATATTCTCTGGTTGCCCCTCGACGTGAGCGACCCCTTGAGCGGCGACGGATACCGGCTTTTTATCAATCACATGCAACATGATCGATAAGTCATGGGGCGCCAAGTCCCAGATCACGTTCACATCACTTTGGAACAACCCGAGGTTCACCCGCATGCTGTCAAAATACAACACTTCGCCCAAGGTTCCCGCATCGACCAGTTCTTTGATTTTACGAACCGCACCGGTGTATAAGAAGGTGTGATCGGTCATCAGAACCAGGTTCTTCTCCTTCGCCAAATTGACTAATTCCGCCCCATGATCGACAGAGTCGGTCATCGGCTTTTCCAGCAAGACATGTTTGCCCTTGAGTAACGCCGCCTTGGCCAAAGGAAAGTGGGTGCGTACCGGTGTACTGATCGCAACCGCAGTCACTTCCGGGTCATCTAATACTTCTTGGTAGTTGGTGGTGGTCACCTCGACATTAGGGAACATCCCACCCACCGTAGCGAGCCGTTTTTCGTCTAAATCACAGACATATTTAACGTCAATTCCCGGAGTCCAAGAAAAGTTTCGAACCAAATTAGGTCCCCAATATCCATAACCAATAACAGCGATTTTCATAGGTCTACCGAACAATGCCCCGTTGGGACTGATTGATGAAATCCACAAATGATTTCAGAATTTTCGAAGGTTCTAGTTCTTCTTCAAGCTTTAACAATGCGTGATCTTTAGATAAACCGCTCAAAAAGAACAAACGGTAAATCTTATTGAGTTCTTCAATCTGGTCTTTGGAGAAACCGTTGCGCTCTAAGCCCACAAAGTTGAGCCCCGCCGCCTTCGCCCGGTTGCCCGCAGCGATCATGAAGGGGGCGACATCTTGCGCAATCATCGATTGCCCGCCGGTCAGCGCATAATCCCCGACACGACAGAATTGATGGACCGCCGTCAACCCGCCTAACACGGCGTAATTCCCGATCTCCACATGACCGCCTAAAGTGGTGGCATTCGCCAAAACCGTGTGGCTTCCAACTTGGCAATCATGGGCGATATGCACGTAGGCCATGATCCAGTTATGGTCCCCGATCCGGGTGTGGGCCCCGCCAGCTTCTGAGCCTCGGTGGATGGTGACGTTTTCACGAATCAAGTTGTCCGAGCCGATGCTAAGGTAAGAAACCTCGCCGTGGAACTTTTTATCCTGCGGCTCTAAACCAATAGAGGCAAAGGGAAATATCCGGCATCTTGGCCCAATTTTCGTCGGTCCTTCGATCACAACATGCTGCAATATTTCACAGTCCGCACCGATTTCCACATTGGCACCAATGCAGCTATAAGCGCCGATTTTCGCCCGTTCATGAACCGTGGCGCTGGGGTCGATGATGGCAGTAGGATGAATCAATGGACTACCCCTTTGGGCCGGGAACAGTCGCAAGCTTGAACTCTGCACTCGCCACCAGTTTGTCGTCTACATAGGCTTCACCGGTCATAAACCAAATGGTCCGCCTGCGATTCACTAAGGTCGCTTTTAAAACCAGCTGGTCGCCCGGGACCACCGGAGTCCGAAAACGCACTTTATCAAAGCCTGCAAAATAGCTCAGGTCTTTGTCTGCGTCTTCGTGCAGACTGTAGCCAGCAATGCCTGCGGTTTGGGCCATGGCCTCAACGATCATCACCCCAGGGAAGATCGGCATTTCAGGGAAGTGACCGTTAAACACCATTTCGTTGGCGGTGATGTTTTTGATCGCTGTACAAGAGACCCCTTCTTCGAGCTCAATCACTCGGTCAATCAATAAAAAAGGGTAACGATGTTTGAGTCGTTTTTTAATTTCAAGAATATCTAAGATCGCTTTCATCGTTTACTTCCCTCCCGTTTTCATTTTATCAAACACCCGGACCACTTCTTCGGTGATGTTGGTGATTTCTGAAGGAGTATACAGCAGGGTCTGGCGCAATGAAGCTTCCATCACCAAGTCATATTTGTCCCGCTCCCCGACTTTACGAACCGCCATCAAGACCCCTTGGCTGATTTTTTGAAGCCGAGAGCGCTCTTCTTGACGGTACTCATCTTGAGCCTTTTTGACCCCCACTTGCAGACTTCGCTTCATTTTGTTGAGGTCCGCCTGTTTCTTGGCCCGAGCCTCTTCAGAAAGCATCATCGCTGCTTGGAGTTCTTCGTCCGCTTTTTTGATTTTCATGCCCTTCGCCCGAAAGCCTTGCTCTTTCGCTCGCATTTTCTGTTCGAAGTAGGCCTTCGCTTTGGCTCCTTCCTTCGATTGGCTGATCACCTGCTGCACGTTCACCACAGCGATTTTAAATTTCCCAGCCCCTTGAGCGGGGGCAACAAAACCCAGGGTGAGTACCAGGGCAAAGCAAGCAAGTATCGATTGTTTCATGGCAAGTTGAATGAGTTCGTCATGGGGTTCAAATTTGGCTAAATCAAAGTCTGACGGTTTGGTGAACCCCTGTCAATCCTCAGGAAAGCACCAGAAAAATATCATAAAATCCGTGGGTCAAGGCGACCACCGCAAAGCCCCTTGTTGCAAACAACGTCGTAAACCAGAGACCGGCGCAAAAACGAAACATAAAGGAGTAGAGTTCAAGCGCATCCCCGAGGCTGCCGATGTAGTGACTGGCAGAAAAGAGCAACGAAGAAACAATCACAGCGGCTAGCAGTGGCAAGAGTCGAAACGGTAAGACCCGAGAAAAAGCCCACAACAACAAGGTGGTTAAGAACACCCGAAAAAAGAGTTCTTCAAACAACCCCGCTCCCACCGAAAGCCCTAGTTGAGTCAAGGTGCCGCCGGTCATCGGTGAGGCGAAAAACAATAAGTTACCTAAAACCCACTGGATCAACACCCCGCTGACGGCCCCCCAGAGCATCGATTCGGCAGTAACCCCTAGAAACAGGCCCCAACGGACTTGGGTGATGGTTCGAGAGAACCAAGCAACCCCAAGCAGGCTGAAGGTAATCAAAACAAAGGTGAGGTATTGAGGGGCAACCCCCAGGTAATACATGACCGTTCTCAGCCAGGCTTCCGGGGCATTGCGAATTTGACCATGAGGGCCAAAAGGTTCGGCGACCAGTAACACTTCGTAAGCAACGAACATCACTAAGGCGACCACCGAACCATAAAAAGGGTGGGACGATTCCTTAAAATACCGAACCAGACTCATTTACGCTCAGGCTTTACCTTCACATACCAAAAGAGCCCTGAAAGCAGTAAGACCAGCAACAAGGTTGCCGGATAAAACAGCCGTTTTTGAGGGATCAGGTCCACTGAAATATGAAAACGTGCGTCTTTTTGATTCCCTTCAACCAAGGTTCGTTTGGAGAAGAATTGCTCTTGGCCATGCCCCTTTTTCGAGATCACCACGTTGTCGGCCATTGCGCCTAAGAAGGTGACGTCGAACCCGGCAGAGGTTCGAACCAACTCAACTTCTTCGGTGTTTGGCAGCAGCTCGACAGCAATATCCCCGCCGCCAACCGACTTCGGCAGGTCGTAGGAAAAGAAGATCTGGCTTCGACCAGGGTTTAAACTGGCGGCGATCATCGCCTTCCCGCCGATTTCCTCGACACTGGTCTGGCTGTCTGCTCGCATCAATTGGAAGTTTTCCGCCCCTTGGGGTAACAACTTCGCAAAAGGTTTCATGCTCAAATCAAGTGTCCCAGCAAATTGGTTCTCCACCAACAAAATCTCAGACACCTGGATTTTGTCTGCCATCAACTCAAAGTAATATAAGTTCCGCTTCACCACCAACTGGCTGGGGTCTTGACTGACAGGCAAAAACTTCAACTTAAACGGAGGCAACCGAAAGCCTTCTTTTAACGGGAAGGAATCCGAACTACCCATATGAGCCCCTTTGGCGACAGCAACCACATACAGCGAGTGCTTCGCAGCGTTGTCTAAGGTGATGCTAAACTGGCCTGCGCTGTCCGCTTTGCTCCGAGCGACCACCGAACCGTTAGGGTTTTTCATGGTCACTTCGATCACCTGGACCGAGGTGTCGACCACATCAAAGCCGTCGTCTGAGGCGACCGTTCCTGCAAACACAAAGGGCCCCTTGATCACACTCGCAGGGTCCACAGCAGAACCTTGGGCGGCATGAATCAGCACATCCACTTTGACTTTCGGCTGGTCGATTTTAAAGGGTTTAGAACTCGCTCGAACTTGGCCAAGCCGAGTCCCGACGACATAGTTTGACTCGGGATCAACCTCATCAATTTCAAGCTGGTAAACACCAGCAACCCCGACCTTGCCCATCGCAATCGGGCCTTGTGGGGGTTTGTTGGGGTTTTGTTCAATCAGCACAACATTAATCCCTTCGGTCTTCTGGCCTTTATCTGCCGAGACGGTCCCACTGATCTGGTAACTAGCCCAAGCGGCGGGAGAACATAAAAAAACAAAGGCTAGCAATAGCGTGAGATTTTTCATAAACTTAATGTTAGGATTGTTGGGGTGCAATAGAGCAATTATGGAACATCGGTTGCATTCTTCGACTAGCTAAAGAAATGGTCGGTTAACTACTTTACCGATTTTTCACCTATCCTATACCGACCAGTAGATCTGGCGTGATAGACAGAATAAAGACTTTAATTAGGTTTGGCTTTTTTTAACGATTTGTCAATCTTGCCTTAGGCAGGGACATGAGCCCTATGAACGCACGACCCAAAGACATGTTAGACCAAGTAGTCATCACCTACTCGTTAAAGCACCTTCCTTGCAGCAAGGCAGACTGCGTGACCTGTTTGACGACCAACGGCCATGGCCCCTATTGGTACGCCCATTTCACCCTCGAAGGGGTCGAAAAAAATATCTTTTTAGGAAAATCCTTCAAACCGATGGACCTGACTCAGATCTTGCTAGGGGAAATTGCCAAAGGCATCAAAGGCAGTGCGGTCAACCAAGAAGAGGAAGCCCGAGCCTACGAATCAGCGCAGCTGCACACCGAAGGGTTCCAGAAAAAGCCAAAAGCGGCTTCAAAAGCCCCCAACCGGCCCAAGAAGGCCCCGGCATTCGCAACTCCAAACCACTTGGTGGACCGGATAGGAACAGTCAAACGGCAAAAGCCAAAGCGCCAAAAAGGCCCCAAGCTTTCTCCTCCGACCCCCTCAGACTTTGACCAGGATTTACGGCTCCTCAAAGGGGCAGCCCGCAGCGAAAACCTCAAGTTGGTGTACCGGAAACTGATCAAAAAGTACCACCCCGACCAGTATGATTCCAGCCCACTGCTCGACGAATGGATGAGCCAAATCAACGGGGTTTATCAAAAGCTTGCGCTGGCTCAAGTCCAGTGAGTTAGCCCGCCGGGCGTTCAGCGGCCATCCCAAGGTTCAACTCCTTCTGTATTGCCTCGGCCGATTGGCCCAGTTTCCCCCGCCAATCCGGTAACGGTCATTCCAGCGCAACCCTTTGACTCCCGCTGGGTAAGCGAACCTTGTTTTTAAGTCTCATCCGGGGCGAGGGTGATCAACTGATCCCCTTGGGTGACCCAAAAACTTTGGCTTTTACTGGGCAACAACACCAGCCCGAAACCGTCTTCCGGGTTTTCGCCCAACCGTTTCAGCTTGAGGCCCAGGCAAACTTCCCCTCGTTCCTGGGCGGCTAAAATCAAATCAGCGAAGTTCACCTCCACATCCAACGAGTCCAAATACAGCGACAGGTCTTTGAGGTACACCTCGTTGCCGTCGGCTTCGAAAAGGTCATCATAAACCGCCAAGACGCTCGGTTCGTCGGCGACTTGCGCCAAAATCTTAGAGAGCACCTGTGAGGAAATCAGAAAACTGTTCACCCCAGTCGCCTGCATCAACCGCCCATTCTTCGTGCGCTGGATTTCGGCAAGCAACTTGGTTCGGCTGCTTTTCCCAATCTGAGACGCCCGGTCACTAAAATAGCCACGGAACTTGAGCAATAAGCTGAAGGTGATCCGGTCCATGGCTTCAGCGCCTTCCCCTTGGCTCGAGAGCAATAACACCGCTCGGTATCGCTCGGGGTTTAACTTCGCCGGGAAGTTTTCTTCCGCAGGATTGACTTGCCCCAGACCCAAATGTAGCGCCGGGTATTTGTTGACCACCCCTTTTAACTGCCGTTCAATCGCGTCGGTTGCTTCAGGGACCACAATGTTGATCACCGAACCCTCAGCCAGGTAGGTCGCAAATTCCTCGATCACCGCTTGAGTTTTGCGACCCCATCCATAAATTAAATAATGTTCTGGTTTGCTCTGCTGGCGAACCCCGCTGCCCGGCAAAGACCGTGCAGGCATACAAGGGGTGTCAAGGCACCTCAGATGAGTCACGTCCAAGGCCAACAGAATCAGGTCTTCCCCAGCGTCCAAGGTCTGTAAAACTGAGGGGTTCAGCTCGAGAGAGCCATCAGGAAACCGGACCCCGATCGGCATTGCGTCAGTGAAATGCAACGCCGCTTCCCCAAAATGCTTCCCAATCAGCGCAAAGGGCATCTTTAAAAAATAAAACTCGTTCCCCCGAAAACCGGCCAAATTTGAATACACCCGGCCCACATCTGGGTTTCGAGCGGTTTGGGCGATTATTTTGGCCATCATCAGGTTTTCTTGAGCTGCGAAAACGTGGCCTTCTAAAATGGTTTGGGCGATCTGTAAATTTCGTTTAAAATGCATCCGCACCACCACAGGCGGTGGGTTCGTCGGGCAACAGCTATGAATGGCCATCACCGCCATCTGCATTGAGGTGTCCCCTTCATGTTTGCGCTCTTCTTTTTCCCAAGGTTGGACTGGGTTGATCAACACCACGCTGCTTGCGCCTGTGATCCCAACTCGGGCCAAGGTATTTGCGCTGCTGAGGTTCCCTTTGCGGCAGTAAATTCGTGTGTTTTCGAAGCTTTCAATCCCTTCTTTGAGCCGTTCTAACGTGTCGGCTGGGTCCAGCTCACAAAGCACCACAATCTCTGCTTTTTTCTTATACCGGTTCGCTTCAATCAATTCTTCGATGATGTCGATCGCCTGCTCTGTAAACCCCAGCACCAAGCTGTGCCCAGAGATTTGCAATTCCCCTAACCCGGACTGCCGGTTGAGCAGTTTAACGGTCAACTTCGCGCTGAGCCCGGCAACCCCAAACAACAGCAGAAGCCCGCCACCCAGGGAAGTGACCAACCCCACGATGCGGTTCGGCCACGATGAGAGTTCTTCCTTGCCCAGTCCTGCCCAGTTGAAAGACTCAATCATCGCCCGCCAAAAGGCTTCATCAAGAAAGCCAGCTTTGGGGTCTAGCGGCGCCGGGAGTAGGCTGTTAACCCAAAGCCGAAGCACCACCGCCAAGGCCGCCCAGAGGGCGAAACCGAGGACCAAAAAACGGACCAAGGGAAAGTCCTCCTCCACAAAAGGTTTCTCTAACCAACGGTACAAAAAGTTTTTCTGGTTCATCATGGTCTATCCCAAGGAAGTGTAAGAGGCTCCTTTCGTTTTAGTGACAAACCGGTAGCCGGTCAAGAAAGAACCGCTTTCCGGCTTTGACAAAGCGGTCACTCCCAGGTAGCAAACAATGATCTAACTCATTTAAAAAAAAAGGCTTGTTGATGATTACGGTAACCGACTTATCTATGCATTTTGGCAAACAGATCCTGTTTGAAGATGTCAACTTTCAGCTCAACCCTGGGGGCCGGTACGGCCTAGTGGGCGCCAACGGGTCAGGCAAGTCCACCTTGCTGAAGATTTTCTCCGGCCAAGTCTCCGCTGAGGAGGGCACGGTTTCGATGCCGACCAACATGAAGTTGGGTATCCTCGGTCAGGATCACTACGAATATGAAAATCACCGGATCATGGATGTGGTCCTCATGGGCCGGACCGAGTTATGGAAGGCCTTAAAAGAAAAAGACGCCTTGGCGTTAACCGAGGGAGACCTTTCTGAGGAAACCGGCCACCGGCTCGGTGAACTGGAAATGACCATCGCAGACAACGACGGCTACACCGCCGAAGCCGAAGCCTCCGAGTTGCTTGCTGGTCTGGGGATTTTGGACGCTGAAAAACCCCTGAAAGCGTTATCCGGGGGATACAAGCTGCGGGTCCTCCTTGCCCAGTGTCTGTTCAGCCGCCCAGACTTTCTGTTTTTAGATGAGCCAACCAACCACTTGGACCTCAGCTCCATCGCTTGGTTAGAGTCCTATTTAGGTCAATTAGAAGGCGCCTTTGTGATCATCTCCCACGACCGCCATTTTCTAAATTCGGTCTGTAACCAGATGATCGACATTGACTACGAAGATATCCGCATCTACCCAGGAAACTACGACCAGTTTGTCGCTGCAAAGACCTTAGAGCGGGGCCAAAAAGAAGCGGACATCCAGCGTCAGGAAAAAAAGAAAGAAGAACTCCAAGCCTTTGTTGACCGGTTTAAAGCCAAAGCCAGTAAAGCGAGACAGGCAGGAAGTCGGGCAAAGCAAATCGAAAAGATGGAAGACGTGGTGATCAAGAGAAGCTCACGGATCCATCCTAAATTTCGTTTTGAGATCAACCGTCTCAGCGGCAAAGAAGCGCTCAAACTCGAAGGGATCGAAAAAGCCTTTGGAGACCACCATGTCATCAAGAAAGCGAGCTTAAAGCTCCAGCGTGGAGAGCGGTTAGCGGTGATTGGTCCCAACGGGATTGGCAAGTCCACTTTACTCAAAATCATCCTCGGACAACTCGAAGCCGACAAGGGAGAAGTCACCATCGGCCACGAGGCCCAAATTGGATATTTCCCTCAGGATCACCACGAACAAATACCGACCAACACAACCCCCTACGAGTGGTTGTATTCGTTCGAGCCCGGGGCAACCATTGGTTCGATTCGGTCGTTACTTGCTCGGGTGTTGTTTAATGACGACGACGTCCACAAATCCACCGGTTCGATTTCGGGTGGGGAAGCAGCCCGGCTGATTTTTGCTCGGATCATGCTCGAGAAGCCAAATTTGCTCTTGATCGATGAGCCGACCAACCACATGGACATTGAGTCTATTGAGTCGCTCACCGAGACCTTGCAAACCTACAAAGGCACCGTGATTTGTGTCAGCCACGACCGCCGGTTCATTGAGGCTATCGCCACCCAGGTGTTGGAACTCAACCAAGATGGTTTCTTACATTTCTGCGGGACTTACCAAGAATACTTGGCCAAAGAAGGCCCAGACTACCTTGACCGTTCAGGACAACCAGCGCAAACTCAGCCGGGCCCAGCGGTGGTTGAATCAGCGGAAAAGCCCAAAAACAGCATGGATGGCCGAAACGCCAAAAAAGAGCTGAATCGGTTAAAAAAAGGGCTTCGAAACAAAGAGAAGAAAATTGGCCAACTAGAAAACAGCGTCAAGGCAATCGACGAACGACTCGCCGAAGGAACCTTGTACAAACCGCCGTTTAAACAAGAATTGGCTGAAGTACTCGCTGAAAAAGACGAGATCGCGGTGGGCATCAAGAAAGCCACCGAAGAGTGGGAAGAGGCTCAGGCGAAAGTCGATGAATTGGTCAAACAATACCCTGAGCTCGATGAATAAGCCTTAAAATTTAAGGTTCATTCCCAGGCCGGCTCGTGCAGAGCGGTGGTCTGTCAGCAACAAGGGTTTAAGCCAAGGCTCTGTGTCTGGGGTTTTGTCCAGCGACCCCTGTAGGAGCGGTTGGTACACTGATTTCGTGCCAATCGCCATCCCCAGTAAGGTGCCGACCACGACGCCAACCCCAAGATACCGGGTGTTGTCTCGGGCATTTTTGCCCTGCAAGATAGCGAACCAGCCACCGATCATCACTCCGGTGCCCAGACCATACATCACATTATCCGGCAACATTTGCTTGTCTTTTTCCAGCTGGGCGGCAAGGTTAAGCCCCGGTCCCTGAGACCGCTTGGCCGCCGCTTCGATATTCTTCAGCTCTTCGTCCCCAATGTAGTCCCCGCCTGCTTCACCAAAAGAAGCATCATCCTGGTTAGACTCGATGAAACTTTCTTGGTTCCATAGGTTCGAACCTTCGTCCTCTAGGTACCCAGGAGATTGAGCGTGGGCCTCGAGGGTGAAAAAGATAACCATCAGGAAGCCTAGAAAGAGATATTTTACTCGGTCATCCATAAGAAATCGAATTGGGGATGAAAAAAAAAACTATTTCAGGTACGATCAAGCTCATCAACCAGGGATCATTGATCTTTAGTTGAGTTTAACCGGTTGAGAACAAACACCTCGGCACCTCAAGGTCCCGAGCCTTTACTTCACTATGCAAATGCAAAGGCCATGCAAGAGAATCTGATTCAACGAAAAAAGGAATGTTCTGTGTTAAAAAAAGGCACAAAACCCCGCAAACAACCTGGATTTAGCTTCATTGAAATCTTAATCGTCATTGTCATCATGGCTGGAATTGCGGCTTTAGTCGGCCCTGCGCTCTTCAGCAAGCTTGATGAGGCCAAGGTCGACCAAGCGAAGATCCAAATGAAAAACTTGGCTGGCGCCTTGGAACTCTACCGACTCGACAACTCCGGGTACCCGAGCACCGAACAAAGCCTCCAGTCGTTGATCAAACGGCCCAACGTAGGCCGAATCCCCCAAAACTGGCGGGGCCCGTACCTCAATTCAAAAGCGGTGCCCAAAGACCCTTGGGGCGGCGACTATGCCTACCGCTCCGGGGGGAGTTCTTTTGAGCTCAAATGCCTGGGTGCCGACTTGGCCCCTGGTGGCGAAGAGCTAGACGCTGATATTGTGCATGAGTAAACCGGCCCGCCAGCCCGGTATGAGCCTACTAGAAGTCAGCATGGTCTTAGTGCTGATGGTCTTGTTCATGGGGCTGGCTCTGCCAAGGTTTTCCTTGTTATTCCAAGGGAATTTGGACAAGGATGCCCAGAAAATTCAGGTTTTAATCAGTCGGCTTAAAAAAGAGGCTTTGCTGAGTGGCTCGGGGTTTAAGTTGGTCTTTGACCCGCCGAAACACGAAGTCCGGCTTTTTGTACAAGACTCAGAGGACCCGGAAGTCTACCATTCTTTTGCCTCGAAACAAGTCCATGGGTTTTTCCTCTCCGAGGGGGTCGCCATGAAGCCAGTCAAAAAGAAACGGGACAAACAATTCCAAATGGGATTCGAGTCTCTCGAGTTTGACCCAATTTTTGGCCTTGAATCAGAAGTATTTATTGACCACTCTGGACTGAGCGACCTTTTTTCAATCGAATTGTACCAAGAGGACAACCGGGTGGTGGTTGAAGTTGAAAACATCATGGGTGAGCCCAAACTCATCCGACTGACCACAGAGCGATGAAACGACCGGGGTTCACCTTACTCGAAGTCCTGGTGTCCTTTGCGCTGCTTTCAGGGCTCTTGGCGCTGCTGCTCCAGTCCCAGGGGGAGGCCGTCTTTTTTATCAGCCGAACCCAACAACTCGAACGGGTCCACAACGAAGCAACCAACCGGCTCCTTAGTGTCGAGCGAACCGGACAAATCCCGGACCCTCCAAACGGAATCTTTGGCATAGACCACCCGATCCCTGAAGGGAAATGGGAGATCAGGGAATCCTCCTTAGACTTTTTAGGCTTTTCACTGACCCAAATCATCTGCGACATCACTTATAAAGACCGAGGCAAAGAGTTCCACTATTCGGCTAGTATTCTGGGGGATTTACAGTGAAACGCCCAGGGTTCACCATGTTGGAACTATTAGTCAGCATGACTTTGTTTTCCGCCATTGCCGGGCTGTTGATGTCTAGCTTCTTCAGCTTCCAAAGCATCGGAACCAAGCTAGAATCCAAGCTGAGTATGCGCCAAGAACTCAGGAACCTTGAGACCTTGATCAGAGAAGACCTTTCCAGCGTGGTTTACTTAGAAAACTACGCCGCCAAATCCGCCGAATTTTCCAGACCCAGCGGGATTCGAGGGATGGACAGCGAAAGCCAGGGACACCCTCAAGACAGGCTTGACCTACAGGTCCATTCAAGAGGCCGGTTTTTTACCAGTTTCAAGCGGTCGGTGAACCCCGAGTTGTTTGAAGTGAGTTACTATTTCGGACAAGACGACCAAGGGAAAACCGGGTTTTTCCGGCGAGAATCTTACTTTATTGAAGGGCCCATTGAGGCTGGCGGCGAGGCCATCACCCACAAACTTTCGTCGAGGCTGGTCGAAATGAACCTCACCTACTACGACCAGCTCGGTGCGCCGCAGCCCGCATGGGTGTCTGCCCCTGAAGCGGCGCTGCCCACCGGTGTGGACGTCCACCTGGGGCTGGTCGGCGAGTCGGGAGAAAAATTCAGCCAAGATTTCACAGTCAACATCCACCCCTCAATGGGCCCTGGGGTGGTTTGGGGGAAGCCATGAAAAACAGCCAACCAGGAATGGCCCTTTTGATGACCTTATCGATCTTGGTGATTCTATCCTTGGCGCTCGCCAAAAGCTTTGAAGACCGAGCGCTTGAGCGAAGGCACCTTGAAGTGAGTACCGCCCGGTTCCAGGTCGAGAACCTCGGTCGCTCCGTTCTCCGGGGTCTGATCCAGGCGATCCGCAAGGGAGGCTACTGGGAAGTCGCCAATTCGCCTCGGGGCATCCGACAAATCCCTGAAGGAGCGATTGTCCCTTTGTCTGAGGCCGCCGGGGTCAGCCGAATTCGGATTCGCTCCCTAGACCACCTGTTTAATTTACGGCAAATCTATAAACCTCAAAGCAGTCCAGCCAAGCTGTTTCAACAGACCCTCAACGCCGTTTTCACCGCCCGTGGCACGCCCTATTATGGCCCCAATCCTGAAGAGGTGATGAGCGCAATCAACGACTACCAAGACCCAGACTCGGACCCGGACAAACACTTCCCTTACGGCGCCGAACAATACCCTAACGCCAAGCCAAGTTTTCAGGTAAAAAACGCCGAGTTTGACTTGCTCAGTGAAGTGAAGGTCCTCCCCTCATTCCAGCAACTGCGGCTGACCCAACAAGAATTAGAAGCCCATTTCCGAGTTGCCGGGAATTTAGAGTCCCAACTGGATGTCAACAGCGCCACTCCTGAGGAAATTTCTCAGTTTATTGATAAATACACCCAGGTTGGACCGCCATATCAGAACCTGGGGCGACTCAAAGAAAATTTAGTTTCGATTTTAAGCAAACGAGACCCCATGGGTCTGGAGCCCTACTTTGATCACCCCTTCGCGAAACGAGGGGCCTCTGTGTTTGAGCAAGAGTTAGAAGCCGAAGGGTTGCTCGACCAATTGACAAGGGAAGAAAAGGATCTCTTCGAAGGCAGCCCGACCTTGATCCAGGTGGACTTCCAAATCCATTACCAAAACTTAGTGCGTCGGGTGAAGTGTATCATCGAAATGAGCCTCGGGAGAGGCTCAAAAAGCAAGGTACCTCCGGTAACCAAGCTGAAAATTATATCCTACCGGCTTTACTGATCCTTCAAAGCCGCTTGCTGCAACGCTTCAAAGTCCATTTCTTCGGGCTCTTCCGCAGCCGGTTCCGCCTGGGCGGCAGCGAGGGCCTCAAAGTCCAAGGGTGCGTCGGCAGCCGGGGCTTCTTCGGTATTTTGGGCAGCAGACAAAGCGTCAAAATCGAAGGGGTCAGCCGCAGGAGCAGGGGCGCTCGCCGCCGGTTCACCGGCAGCCTTGATCTGGTCAAAATCCATCGACGGCGCCTGAGCGCTCTCTTGGGATTCATGAGGGTCTTTCCCGTCAAACCGGACAAACTCACTTCGTTCTAGGGCGAGTTCGATATAAAAGCTTTGGCGGTTGATCTTAAACGAAAGCCGTCGGCAGAGCTCTTGGGCTGAATTTTCTCTCGACTCGATATTTAAGATGATAGAGGTCGAAAGCGCAATCGCACGAGGTTGGGTGTTATGGGCCACCAAGTGGTATTGTTCCTCAATCCGTTGCCGGACCTTGCCGATCACCTGGTTGATCAGCTCGCCGATGCTGTTCACCACCTCATCGGAGGTGTGCTCCACCGCCAACTCTTCTTCAGGCAGCCCCATTTTCATCATGCTGTGACGATAGATTTCCAACGCCGCATCGCCGGTAAAATTCATGATCATCAACCCTGAGTAATCCCCGGAAAACATAATGAAGCAGCCAATGTCTGGCCGTAGGTTGATCGCCGGAATCATTTGTAAGGTTTCGCTATAGCTCACCGTTTCACCGGTCGAAGACCCAATCACTTCTTGGGTTGCTTCACAAAACAATTGGGCCACAGAATTGACGGTGCTTGAGTTTTTCACAGGTGCTTTAAGGGGTAGAGGGTAAAAATCTTTGTTCAGGTTGAAAGCGGAACTCAGAGACCAAAAGACCCAAGGGGTTCACTTCACCAAGATCCAATTTTTCAACCAACGCCTCACCAGACAAATCGTAGGGAAGCAGCTCGCCTCCTGCGGACAATTTCAACCGGTGAGCGTAGTCCAATTCGTTTGTTTTTAGCGCATTGAGCGTTTTTTCCATCGACCGTGCGAGCAGCTTTTTGAGCCGGTTTTGCCCCGTTTCTTGAAGCAACTCATCAATCCGAGCCAAGTTCGCTAAGGTCAAGGTCAGCTCTGCTCTGAGGTCTAAGGTTTCTTCTTTTTCTTCCACTTGAGTCCCACACCGGTGGCTCCGGCCATTGGGCGCCCGCACTTCGGTGTATTCTAAAGTCTTACAATTTGGGCAATGCAACCAGACCAAGACGCCGTAGACCGGCTGGTTTTCGTTCGCCTCGGTGGCTTCTTGTTTTTTCGCCCGGAAGCGGTCTAAAGAGATCGGTTGATTTGCCATGTTACCCAAACACATTTTGTAAGATCAGCACCGCGACCAAGGAGAAGCCTCCTTCTAAACAAGCAATTCCCCAGTTTTGGTCCTGCTCGATTTCCTGGTCCAATTTTTGGGAATGAATCATTGCGATATCCATCACGAAACGGAAGCCCGCTAAGGTGGCGTTGGCAACCACAAACCACGCAAGGTACCACAGCAAGGAATAAGACTGGGACAGCGGCACGGCCATCAAAAAGCCCATGGCCCCCAAATTTGCGCCCAAAGTGATCCCGGCGGCGACGTTGGCCCCTTTGATTTGGGCGAGGTCGTCGTAGCTGGTAATTTTTTGGTACACTAGGCCGTAAACCCAAAAGCTGAACTGGCCAACCAAAAAGTAAAACACCGTCAAGCCGAGGTCCAAGCCCCAGCCTAAAGACTCACCGGTGATGATCGCTCGGATCATGGCCGCTGAGCCAATCAAGCTACCGACGCCAACCACCGCAACCGACAGGTTGCCCTTGACCAGCATTTCCTCTTTCGCGTCGATGCCTCGCAAAATCAACCGGTCGTTCATCCAACCGGCGACAAGCAACAAGACAATCCCGATCAGCGCCCACAAGGCGAGGTCTACCATGCCTTGGACAAGCCCGGTGCTCGGGCCTTCTAAGACCCCTTCTAAGATCAAGGCCACCGACCCGACAAACCCGGTGAAGTACAAGGTCACCGCTTTGTTATCACGAATCACCAATTGTTCCTCTAAACTGAACCGGTGAACCGCTCCAAAGAGGTACTTAGATAAGATCAGCAAAGCCAAAACTTCGACTAAGTATAACAAATTGGGAAAATGGCTGAGACTTCCCATCCCAGGGAAATCAAACATTTCAAGGAGCATTACTCGCATAGGCCTAGGTCAAAGAGGTTTGCTTTATGTTCCTCACCGGGAGCCGAAAAGTCAAGCCAAAGCAGGGATATCAACCTTTGGCTAGGATTTTGCTTACCCGAAAGAGAACCTCTGGAAAAAAACACAACCAAGGACCCCCTTGACCAGAAAACGGAGAACTAGATAAAGATGTATTACCGGCTCTTGCTCTTATACGCCCTTTGCGTTGCATCCTTCACCCTGGTTTTTGTGACCCTTCTGCCGGCACAGGTGATTTTGTAACGTCTTGGGACCTTCTTTCCCTGGTTTATGACGTCTCCAAAATACCAAGCCCTGCATGAGTTCATTCGTGTTCGTGGCGCCTCTGAGCACAACTTAAAAAAAATCGACGTTGATATCCCCCGTCACCAATTTGTGGTGATCACCGGCCTTTCAGGTAGCGGCAAATCTTCCTTAGCTTTTGATACCATCTACGCCGAAGGCCAACGACGATACGTTGAATCTCTTTCCGCTTATGCCCGTCAATTTTTAGACCAAATGCAGAAACCGGCGGTGGAATCCATCGAAGGGCTCACGCCGACCATCTCGATTGAGCAGCGAACCGGCAAGGCGACCCCACGGTCCACCGTAGCGACGACCACCGAAATTTACGACTACCTGCGGGTGCTCTTCGCCCGGGCGGGGACTCCTTTTTGCCCTCACTGTGACCAAGAAATCTCTGCCCAGTCGGCTGAGACCATCGTTGAATTGTTGATGGAATACCCCGAAGGCACCCGGCTGCACCTGCTCGCGCCGTTGGTTCGTGGGAAAAAAGGGGAGCACAAAGATGTGATTGACTATGTTCGCCGTGAAGGGTTCACCCGACTGCGAGTTGACGGAGAAGTTGTGGAAATCGAGGGCGTCAAACCCTTAAAAAAGACCTACAAACACGACATCGAAGCGGTGGTTGACCGGTTGGTGATCCGTGAATCGGTGCGGACTCGGTTGACCGATTCGGTCGAATTGGCCTTAAAAATCGCCGATGGGTTGTTGGTCGCTTTGTTTGAAAAACCTGGAGAAGACGCTCCTGGAGAAGAGCGATTTTCTGAGCGGTATGCCTGTACTGAGCACGGCTCGGTCTTAGAGGAACTCAGCCCACGGGTGTTTTCCTTTAACAGCCCCTACGGCTCTTGTCCTTCCTGTTTAGGCCTCGGGGTCTTGATGGAGCCAAACCCCGAGTTGATTGTCCCTGACCGGTCTTTAAACCTCGAAGACGGGGCGTTGTCAGCCTGGAAGAAATGCGGCAGCGGGTTGGGCCGGTTTTATAAGAACAGCATCAAGGTCCTCGCCCGCCGATTTGATATCTCAGCAACTACCCCCTGGGAAGACTTAGATGAAACCACCCAGCATCAAATCCTCTACGGGGCGACCAAGGCCAAGGACGGGTTCAACTGGGACGGGGTGATCCCCAACTTGACCGAACGATTTTGGAACACCGAATCGGAAGGCCAGAAAGCGAGAATTCACAATTTCATGTCTGCCCAGCCTTGCCACACCTGCCACGGGAAACGGCTGCGCCCTGAAATCCTTTCGGTGACCATTGCGAGCAAAAGCATCATGGACCTCACCCAAATGACCATCGCTGAGGCCTTCCAATATTTCACCGCCCTTGAATTAGACGCCGAAAAGACCTTGATCGCCGAGCCGATCCAAAAAGCGGTGATCGAGCGGTTAGGGTTCTTACAAAACGTCGGGCTTGATTACCTCACCTTGGACCGAGTCACCAACAGCCTGTCGGGCGGCGAAGCCCAGCGAATTCGCCTCGCCAGCCAAGTGGGCGCCAAGTTGGTCGGGGTCACCTATGTGCTCGACGAGCCGACCATCGGCCTGCACCAACGGGACAACGACCGGCTCCTAGACACTTTGGTCCACCTGAGGGACATCGGGAACACAGTGATTGTGGTGGAACACGACAAGGACGTGATTGAACGGGCAGACCACCTGATCGACATTGGCCCTTTAGCCGGGAAAAACGGGGGCCAAGTGGTCGCTCAAGGCACCCCGGAGGAGGTCAAAAGGCACAAAACCAGCCTCACCGCTGCTTACCTCAACGGCCATAAACAAATCCCACTGCCCACCACCCGCCGCAGCCAGAAAAAAGGCGAAGCCCTCGTGGTCACCGGAGCGAGCGAGAACAACCTCAAATCGGTCAAGGCGACCTTTCCCTTGGGGCTGTTCATTGCCGTCACCGGAGTGTCCGGTTCGGGCAAGTCGAGTTTGGTGAATGAATGTCTGCTCAAAGGAGCCCTCAAAGAAACGGGCCACGTCCGAATCCAGCCCGGGGCCTACAAAACCCTCAAAGGGGTCGAAAAAATCGACAAGGTGATTGATATTGATCAGTCCCCGATTGGCCGGACCTCTCGGTCGAACCCGGCGACCTACACCGGGGTCTTTGACCAAATCCGAACCTTGTTTTCCCAACTCCCAGAGGCCAAGGCACGGGGCTATACCCCTGGCCGGTTTAGTTTTAACGTCAAAGGGGGCCGGTGTGAGTCTTGCCAAGGAAAAGGAATCAAGACCATCGAGATGCACTTCCTGCCCGATGTCCATGTGCCTTGCGAAACCTGTAAGGGGACTCGGTTTAATAAAGAAACGTTGCAAGTCAAATTCAAGGGCAAGAACATCGCCGATATTTTGGCCCTGGCCGTCGAAGACGCTTGTGAGTTCTTCACCAACCACCCGATGATTTTGACGGCAGTAAAAACCCTCAACGACGTCGGGCTAGGCTACCTCACCTTAGGCCAACCGAGCCCGACCTTATCGGGCGGCGAGGCCCAGCGAATCAAGTTGGCCTCAGAGCTTTCTAAACGGTCCACCGGAAGGACCCTCTACATCTTAGACGAGCCCACCACAGGATTGCACTTTGAGGACATCCGCCGTCTCATGGAAGTGTTGCAACGGCTCGCCGACCTGGGCAACAGTTTGGTGGTGATCGAACATAACTTGGATGTGATCAAAGGGGCCGATTGGGTGATTGATCTGGGCCCTGAAGGGGGCGACAAAGGGGGCGAGATTGTTTTTGCCGGACCGCCGGAAAAACTCGCAGCCTGCGCCCAGAGTTACACCGGACAATACCTCAAGTCCTATTTGTAAACCAGCAGCCCGGCCAAGGACCCCAATGAACTTGGCCGGACCGAGTCCCGATTCTTGGCACTGGATTTTCAAGGGCCACTGGGCTATGGTTTGACCACTGACATTAAAGGAACATGAAAATAAACTTGATCAAAAAAAAGAACGCCACCTTCATCTACTTGGTCCCCACCACCGAGACAGACGCCCAGTGGGAGATTCTAGAACAAGATGAGTTAGAGCGACGGATTGAGGCCAACGAGCTGGACGAACAAGGTCGAGTCTTTGAAATCGCCAAAGAACGAACCATCCGAACCGAAAAAACCACCTTTTTAGATTAACCCCATGGCACCACCCAAGGGGACTAAACTCACCCCCATGCTCCAACATTTTTTTGCAACCAAGCAAAAATACCCGGACGCCATCTTGTTTTACCGGATGGGGGATTTTTATGAGATGTTTGATCAAGACGCCGTCGCGGCCTCCAAGGTGCTACAAATCCAGCTGACCGCTCGGGGCAAAGGCACCGAGAACCAAGTCCCTATGTGCGGTATCCCGGTCCATGCGTACCAAACCTATGTCAACAAACTGACCCACGCAGGGCTCAAAGTCGCCATTTGCGAACAGGTCGAAGACCCGGCCGAGGCCAAAGGTCTGGTCAAGCGAGAGGTGATTCGAGTCATCACCCCAGGCACCATTTTAGCCGAGGACCTCTTAGACCCGACCCAAAATCATTTTTTAATGGCCCTGCATTTTGACGCTCAAACCAGCCAAATGTCCTTAGCGGTCGCCGACTTGAGCACAGGGGAAGTGGAAGTCGAACAATTCTCGACCACAGAACCGCTTGCGACGCTGAGCGAACGGCTGTTGTTTTACCGGCCCAAGGAGCTGGTACATAATTCCGGTTCAACAGCCAGCGAATTGACCACCCCGAAGATCAAAGGACTCTGTGGCCGAACCGTCCACTTAGAGGCCTGGGGGGCGGAGTCCTTCGAACTTGATCAAGCCAAACAAACCCTCAAAGGGCAATTCGAGGCCAAGGATCTCAAACCGCTGAACAAAACCCCAGGGATTCTCCAGGTAACCGGGGCGTTGTTTGACTACTTAAACCACACCCAAAAAGAAAGTCTGATCCATTTCACCCAAATCCACCGGGCAGGCGGGCAAAGCCACATGACCTTGGACGAGGCGACGGTCCAAAACCTGGAGCTCTTTGATTCCCAAGCAGGACCCGACGAGGACCACAGCTTGATGGGATTGCTCAACCACTGCCAAACTCCGATGGGTTCGAGGCTACTGCGCCGCTGGATCAGCATGCCTTTGATCAAAGCACCGCTGATCGAAAACCGGCTCGAAGCGGTACAAACCTTGATCGACCAAGGATCTGTCAACACTGGCCTCAGAGAAGACCTCAAGTCGGTCGGAGATTTAGAGCGAATCCTCACCCGAATCAGCCTCTCAGGTTGCGCCCCTAACGATTTACTGCGCCTCAAAAAAAGCCTGATCCCTTTAGAAGCAATCAAGCCCAAATTATTGGCGCTCAAAACCACCGAACTGGTCCAAATTACTGACCAATTTGACAGTTTGGCGGACCTTTACTTGCTCTTGGAAACCACCATAAGCGACCAAACAGGACTCAAGCTTTCCGACGGCGGGGTGATCGCCACCGGGTTTGACGAGCAGCTCGACCAGTTTCGAGGGCTCGCCAAAGACGGCAAGCAACTGATCGCCAACTTAGAAGCCAAGGTGAAACGAGAAACCGGTATCAACACCCTAAAGATCGGGTACAACCGGGTGTTTGGCTATTATTTTGAGGTGTCCAAGGCTTCCAAGGGCCAGGTCCCCGAGTCTTTCATCCGCAAACAGACCTTGGCTTCCAGCGAACGGTACGCCACCGAAGAGCTTGCGGAATTAGAAGAACAAATCCTCAGCGCCGACGACCAAGCCAAAGCCTTGGAGGCCCGGATTTTTGAAGAGCTCCGCCAGAAGGTTCGTTGCCAAATCGGACGAATCCAAGGGATGTCGAAGCTACTGGCTCGGCTGGACGTTTACGGCAACTTTGCTTTTTTGGCCCGTTCTCGCAACTATCACCGCCCCCAGTTTTTAAGCGGGCCCCAACAGATTGAACTGACCGGCGCAAGGCACCCGGTGGTTGAGGCGATCCAAACCGACAGCCCTTTCATTGCGAACGACCTGAGTCTAACCGCCCAGGGCGACTGGATTCATATCATCACCGGGCCAAATATGGGCGGCAAGTCGACCTACATGCGACAAACCGCCTTGATCGCTTTGATGGCCCAAATCGGTTGTTTTGTGCCCGCTAAAGTGGCGAAACTCTCGGTGTTTGATCGGATTTTCACCCGGGTCGGGGCGTCGGACAACCTCACCCGAGGCCAGTCCACCTTCATGGTGGAAATGAGTGAAGCGGCCAGTATTTTGAGTGCGGCCACCAACCGGAGCCTGGTGATTCTTGACGAAATCGGCCGAGGGACCAGCACCCTAGACGGCATCAGCTTGGCGTGGTCTATCATCGAATACCTGCAAGAAATCAAGTCACTAACCCTTTTCGCCACCCACTACCACGAACTGATCCGGTTAGAGGGGCAGCTCGAAGGGGTCTCGAATGCGAAGGTGGTCGTCAAGGAAGAAGGGGACAAGATTGTCTTTTTGAAAAAGGTTTCCCCTGGGCCAGCGGACCGGAGTTACGGTATCCATGTCGCTGAATTGGCCGGGTTGCCGAATCAGGTGATTGACGGGGCCAAACGAATCTTGGGGGTCTTAGAAAACAGCCAAGAACAATTGACAGACCCCTTATACACAAGGACACCTAAAGAAGCCCCCTCAAGGGCTCCCATCGAAACGGACAACCAACAAATCACCTTTGAGTCCCAGACACAACCCTGGGTCGAAGAGTTGCGAAGTTTTGATCTGATGGGCAGCACTCCCCTTGAGGCGATGCAGTTTTTATCTCAGCTCCAACAAAAACTATGAGGTTTTTGCGTTTACTCCTTTTTGTGTTACTTCTCGCCCAGTGGACCACTCCCATGGCCCAAGCGGATTCGGTTGACCGTCAATATCAACGGGCTGCGGACCGGTTTTACCGGCTCTACCGACCTGGGAAATTTCGAGGTTCTGCCGAGAATTGGCAAAAGACGATCAACCAATTCCAAAAGATTGTTCGTTCTCACCCAGGGCACCGCCGGGCGCCCCAGTCTCTGTATAACATCGGAAAACTCTCCCATTCGCTGTACAAGTGGAATCACAAGTCCACCTACCTGGACCAGGCCATCGAAAGCTACCGAGCTTTGGCAGCAAACTACCCGAAGGTTCGAATCGCTGACGACGCCCAATTTCAAATTGGGGTGATCTACGAAGAATACAAAAAAGACCGCAAACAGGCCTACCTAGAGTACCAGGAACTGATCAAACGATTCCCTAAAGGGGACTTTACCCCCATTGCCAAACGGAAGCTGCGAGACTTACCCAAGCCGAGCAAAGCGCAAGCGGCGGCCTACCAAAAGCGGCATCACCCTGAGCAGGTCAGGGTGACCCGCAAAAGAGCGGTCACCCAACCGGGCCCAAAGATTCCGGTACAAAAACAAGCCAAAGCGGTCAAAGCCAAAGAGCTCAGGGTGGCTCACTACGGCGGGCTCAGCGCAAAAGACGCAGCCAAAAAAACCAAAAAAAGCTTGGTCAAGGATGTCGAGCATTGGTCCACCGCCAATTGGTCACGGATGGTGATCAACATCGCCGACCCAGTGCGGTTTAAATACCAGGTCCTACCGGCGAACAAAAAGTCAGGTAAAGGGCCTCGAATGTACCTGGACCTGCCCACCGCCTTTTTACCCAAAAAGTTCAAGCGCCGGATCACCGCCAACGATGGGATGATCAAACAAGCGAGAATTGCTCAGTTTGACCCAAACACCGTGAGGGTTGTTTTGGACTTAGAAAGTTTGGAGCGAATTAAGGTCTACCCCTTTGATACCCCCGACCAGTACAAGGTGATCATCGATATTTTGGGCGACGAAGTTGCCCCTCAAGAATCGGTGGCCCTCACCCCTGCGCCGACCAACGACGGCCCCTTGGATGGAGTGGCCCCTAAGCGTTCGGGAGTCAAAAAAATCACCTTATCTGAGGCCTTGGGTCTTAAAGTCCACCGGATCATCATTGACCCCGGCCATGGCGGCAAAGACCCCGGTGCTTCAGGTTATGGAAAACGAGAAAAACACCTTGCGCTACAGCTAGCGAAACGGCTCAGAGACCTCATCAAAAAGAAGAACCCAGAAGTTGAAGTTTTGATGACCCGTGACACCGACCGGTACCTGAAGTTAGAGGCCCGGACCGCTTTTGCGAACAAGCACCAAGGGGATTTGTTCATCTCGATTCACCTCAATGCCAGCCACCGGAAAAACGTCAGTGGCATGGAAACCTATTATTTGAACCTGACCACCGACTCCTACGCCTTGACCTTAGCGGCAAAGGAGAACCAAACCAGCTTGCGGTCGATCAGTAATTTGCAAGGGCTCTTGCACGATTTAATGACTCATTCTAAAATCCAAGAATCAACGCAACTTGCCCATTTGGTGCAAAACAACACAGTGAACCAGGCGAGAGCGTCCAAGCAGATCAGACTGCGGAACCTGGGCGTGAAGCGGGCGCCCTTTTTTGTGTTGCTTGGCGCCCAGATGCCCAGCATCTTAGTTGAAGCCGGGTTTATTTCAAATCGAAAAGAAAACAAGCTGTTACAGACAAAACAATACCAACAGACCTTGGCCAAAGGGATGTACCAAGGAATCTACCGTTACATGGACCGAATGTGAAACCACGAAATCTCCTTTTCTTTGCCTTCTTGATTGGGCTTGCCGGTTGCAGTGCAACCGTCACGAGCGAACTGGTGCCCAAAAAAACGGCCACCTATTTTGAATCCTTCCGAGGGTTTAACATCGACAGCCAGAATTTCGACTACCTAAGCACCGAAGCGGCAATCTGGGTCACCTCAGCGTCTGGCTTAGTGGACACCACTCAGCGCAGCCAACTGGGTCAAGGTTTTCAAGCCGCTCTGGGAAAGGCAGGGTTTTTTCCCGTCTTTTTGAATGACATCGATATCTCTGACCGGCTTGCTGAAAACCGAGTCATCCGTAAAAAAACCGAGACTTTTTTGGATACTCTCAACTCGGTGACTGTCTCAGACAAAGACTTAGCCAACCCGGTAGGTGCCTTTTTAGGGGTCAATGACTTTTTGGTTTTTCATGTCGCTCATTGGCCCTGTCCGAGTTGTGAAAAGCAACAGAAAGTCCGGATTAAGGTTCGACTTGTCGACGCTTCGACCGGGCTGATTGTCTGGACCGCAACCGCCCAGCGAGACACCTACCAGGAAGACAACCCCATGGAAGTCGCCCAAGAGCTGTCCGAAGAACTCTCTAAGATGTTCCAGCAGAGATTTGAGCTGAAATGGCATAAACTACGTTACCTAAACCTCACCAAAAGCTAGTGATGATCAAGCGATTAGAAGAGAAATTGCGAGATTACCTTCTGGGAAACGAGCCTGAATTTGTCGGCCCTCACCCCAGCCAGTCCAACCTTTTGCTGGGTTACTTCAAGCTGATTCACCGGCAATACCGCAGCTTATTTTTGTTGTATATTGGCCTGCTCGTCGGCCTAGGTAGCCTGCTCTTGGTCGTCGGCCTGTTGGTTGCTTCCACCGCCGAGTTGCTCGGTGCGCCCCCTTGGGCTTTATACTCCTTGGCGGGGGTCGTGGTGATTTTGCTGTTCACCTTGGCCAGAGCGGTTTTGGGCCTTGTTCGGTTACGTAAAAAAAACCAACAATGGGTCGCTGCGGTGATGGACCAGCTGATTGAGGACCTCAAGCCCGCCCAACGACCGCTTAAGCGAAGACGGCCTTCAGGGGCAGCGACTCCTCCACTCAGCCCAGCGAAAACGCTCGGTTGGGACGTGAAATCCTGCCCCGATTGTGGGGAGATGATTGAGCTGCTCGACGAGGTGTGCCCCCATTGCTTGCATTTGGTCGGCCCCCCCGAAGCGAACTAACCCGAAACAAAACAGCGGGCTCCCTCGAGGAAGGGCGTCCCAGATCAGCGCCGGGCTTTGCTGCTTTACGGCGCTGGTAAAAACCTTTACGGTGTACGACAAAACACGAACTGTTCAGAAGGAGTCTGATGTCTTGGTTTAAACGAATCGCCCCAAAATTATTACCATCAGAGACAAAAACCAACGTCCCTGCCGGGGTGTGGATCAAGTGCCCTGAATGTGGGGAAACCCTCTACTCTAAAGACCTAGAGAAAAACCAAAAGGTTTGCTTGAACTGTGAGTACCACTTCCGACTCACTTCAGAAGAGCGGGTTGCCAGCTTGATCGACGAAGGCACTTGGACTGAGCTGTTCCGTGGGCTGTTGCCTAAAGACCCCTTGAAGTTCAGCGACGCCAAGAAATACAAAGACCGAATCAAAGCAGCGACCAACAAAACCAAGCTCGAAGAAGCGATCACCTGTGGTAGCGGCATGATGGCCGGTCAGCCGGTGGTGATGGCGGTGTTTAACTTCCGGTTCATGGGCGGTTCCATGGGCTCTGTAGTGGGCGAGAAAATCACCCGTGCCATTGAGTACGCCATTGAACATCGCCGTTCTGTGATCATCATTTCGGCTTCCGGCGGCGCCCGAATGCAAGAAGGCGCCTTGAGCTTGATGCAAATGGCGAAGACCTCTGCGGCACTGCAACGGCTCTCCGAAGCCCAGCTTCCTTACATTTCTCTGCTAAGCGACCCAACCACTGGTGGGGTTTCCGCTAGTTTCGCTATGTTAGGGGATTTGAACATCGCCGAAAAAGGAGCCTTGATTGGCTTTGCGGGCCCTCGAGTGATCCAGCAAACCATTGGGCAACAGCTCCCTCCGGGGTTCCAGCGACCCGATTTTCTGCTTGAACACGGAGCGATCGACCTTATTTTAGACCGGCGAGACCTAAAAGAGCGGATGTCTAAGGTTCTAAGAATTTTACTGCCTCAAGCTAGCTGAGCGCCTGCTCAAGGACCTGGACAAACCTTCGGTGGTTTGTCTCTCCGCTAAAAGGGGCAGGGAACTCAGCTTGGCCTCGCCCGGCAGCACTGGCCGCCCTGATCGACTCGGCCATTTCTTCAATGCTCAAAGGATCAAAATAAAAGGCTTGGTCCCCGGCAACTTCGGGAATCGACGACATCTTCGAGCAAGCGACTGGCAACCCGGTGGCTCTCGCTTCTAAGACCGGCATCCCAAAGCCTTCCCACAAACTAGGATAGACCAGCACATCGCAAGCTTCATAGAGCCCTTTGATTTGATCTTGGCGAACTTGGCCCAACCAAAGCACTTGGTTCGCCTCATCAAGCAACCTAAACTCCGGCACTGACCGTGCAAAGTTTTTGCGATCACCGGTCACCCACAGTTGGAATTCAGGCCCCAATTGTTTGACCGCCTGAGCCAGCCGGGCCAGATTTTTACGGGCCTCTAACCCGCCGGTGTACAGCAGTCGCTTTTTGCCATCTTGGGTGGTCTGGCTCCAAGGGTTTTCGGTCAAGGCCGGTTCATGCCACGTCGGGTCTAAACTCGGATACACCAGGTGGACCTTCGATTCAGGGACCCCTAGAAACCGGACGATATCCCTTTGGCTTTGTTTGGAGTCGGTGATCAGTGCCCGGGCTTCCTGGGCATTTCGCTTAGCGATCCACTGGTAAAAACTGACCAGCGGGGCTTTATAAAGCCCTGGAAGCCGGAAATAGAGCAAATCATGGATACTCATCACGCTGGTCGTCCCCTTGGGCAGCAGTAAGTCGTAATAAGGGGAGTACAACAAATCAACTGACTGGGGCTTAAACCGCAGCGGGAAACTTGTCAGATTGTAAAGGTATGGGCCGTAGGGAGGCTTCCAAGGAAATTCAATCTGTTGGGTGCCCAGATTCGGCGCTTCGAGTTGTTGGTTGCCCACTTGAGGCCCCACCGCAAGGTATTGCCATTCCGGGTGAGCGGCAATCAACGCCTGGACCCAAGGGAGGGTCGCTTGAGCGATCCCCGAAGGGTTCGCTCCAAAATGCTTTGTATCAATACCAATTCTAGGTGCCATAAACATTAAAGTAACGTGCAATCCTTCCTTTTGGCAAGAACCCCTTGAAAGAACGAAGGAACTTTTTTACCCTAGAGCAACAACTTGGCCCGACGGAGAGGCATGTACGGTAAAATAAAAGAATTAGAAGAAAAAATAGAGAGCAAAGCCGCCAAAATATCGGCTTTAAAAGAGGAACTGAGCACCCGGGTGATCGGCCAAGAAATGATGGTCGACGGCCTGTTGGTTGGTTTATTTACGGGAGGGCACATCCTCTTAGAAGGGTTGCCCGGTTTGGCAAAAACCCTGACTATCAAATCCCTGGCCCAAGCGGTCGAGCTCGACTTTGCCCGTATCCAGTTCACCCCGGATATGCTCCCTGCGGACTTAACCGGGACCATGGTGTTTAACCCCAAAGATGGCAGTTTTTCTGCCAAAAAGGGACCGATCTTCTCAAACCTAGTGCTCGCCGACGAGATCAACCGAGCCCCTGCAAAGGTGCAGAGTGCTCTGCTTGAGGTGATGCAGGAAAAGCAAGTGACCTTAGGTTCGGTCAGCCATAAAATGGAAGCTCCCTTTTTGGTCCTAGCCACCCAAAACCCGATTGAGCAAGAAGGAACCTACCCTCTTCCTGAAGCCCAGGTGGACCGGTTCATGATGAAACTCCGGGTCGGCTACCCGAACCGAGAGCAGGAGCGGCAGATTCTCGACCAAGTCACCGACTTTGACGAACCCAAACCGCTCAAAGCGATCTTGAGCCGAGACGATATCCTCGAGATTCACCAGTTGATCGAACAGGTCTATCTGGACGACAAAATAAAAGAATATATCGTCAATCTGGTGTTTGCCTCCAGAGAGCCGGCTGCGGCCGGTCTCGGTGAGTTGGGGCCTCTGATTGAAATGGGGGCCAGCCCCCGAGGGAGCATCACCTTGGCCATTGCCGCCAAGGCCTTAGCCTTTATGGCCGGCAAAGGGTTTGTGACCCCCCAGGAAATTAAATTGGCGGCTCCTCATGTACTCAGGCACCGGATCTTACCTAGTTACGAAGCCGAAGCCGAAGAAGTGGACACCGACGAAATGATCCAACGCATCTTGGCCAAAGTTCCGGTCCCCTAACCTGCGCCTGCGGCAACCATGAAGACAAAAGCCCACAAACAAGCGGAGCATCGCCCTGAGGCGGAATTGTTTAAGCAAGTCCGGGCGATCACCTTGAGCAGTCGTCGCAAAGTGGACGACCACCTCAGCGGGAACTACCAAAGTGCCTTCAAAGGCCGGGGGATGGAGTTTGATCAGGTCCGAGAATATGTGGTCGGCGACGACCCTCGGCATTTTGATTGGATGGTCACCGCTCGCACCGGCGAGCCCTTCACCAAAACCTTCATTGAAGAACGAGAACTTTCGGTTTTTTTTGCAGTGGATGGGTCCAAGTCTCGCCAGTTTGGAGCCGGAGAAAAAACCGAATACTACCGGTCCATTGAGCTGTTTGCGACCTTGGCCCTTTCGGGGATGCGGAAAAATGATGCCATCGGACTGGTGATCTTCACCGACCAGGTCGAAGTGTTCATCCCCCCCAAAAAAGGGAAACAACATTTTTTGCGGTTGATCCGAGAATTGCTCAACTTCGAGCCCAGTTCACCGGGGACCGACCTCGAGGAGGCCTTACTCTACTGCAACAAAGCGCTGCACCGCCGAGGGATTTTCTTCTTGATTAGCGATTTCTTAGACCCTAAAGACTACTCCAAACCGCTGCGGCACTTGGCGAAACGTCAGGACTTTGTGGCCATCGAAACCGGGACCCAGTTAGGGCCTGCGTTACATGGTTTAGGACTACTCAACATCGAAGGGCTTGAGGGGGCTGCCCCCGCCTCGGTCGACACCAACCAGCTTAACGATGACGTTGCCGAAGAAAAAACCAAGCTTTTCCGCCGCCAGGGAGCCGACTATTTTAAAGTCGACCCTGAGCAAAGTTTAAACAAACAATTAGGGTCTTTTTTCCGAGCCCGATCGAGGCGACGGTGAAACCAGGAGTTTGGTGTTTGTTTTTTGTTTTTTTGGCCTCCACTGCCTTTGCTCAGAAGCTCCAGGTAGATTTGGCCCAGCCCACGACGCCACAAAACCAATTCCAACATATCCAGATCACCACGACTTTCGCCTCGGTCCCGCTTCAATACCGGCTGATTCCGCCGCAAATCGCCCAAGGAGCGCTAGAATTAAGCGCTCCTCAGTGGGAGGCGTCCCCTGAGGGCTATCTCGTCCGTTGGGACGCGAAGGTGCTGAGTGAACATGTAGGTGCAGTCAATCTAGCGCCCTTTTCTTTGGTCTACAGCCAAGGGGAAAAACAAAGGTCCCTGGTCTCCGATCCCCTGAGTTACCAAGTCACCCCGGTCCCGGGGTTCGATCAGCCCCCTCAGTTTTTACCGCTGACTCCACCGGGATTCGACCCTTTGCCCATGGTTTCAGGCCTTTTGTTTTGGGGGCTTTTATCAGGGGCAGGCTATGGGTGGTTTCGACGGCGACAATCCCCACAAATTGTCACCCCGAAGACAGCGATCGAGATCGCTCTCAGTCAAATTGAAGAACTCAGACCACTGTGTGACGCAGCTCAGCACAAAGCGCTCCACCTGAAGCTTTCCACAACCTTAAAGGACTTCATCCAAGCCCAGTACCAAATCCCGGCGACCGGGCAAACCACCCAAGAGTTTTTGGTTTATCACCGAAACTCCAAAGCCCTTCCGCCGGCGGCTCTCAAAGCGCTAGAAGCCTACTTTCAATCCAGCGACCAGATCAAGTTCGCTGGTTTTGAACCGGCGGCGCAATTTAGCCTGAACGCCATTGAGCAGATGAAAACCCTAGTGGAGTCGGAAATTGATCCAGTTTAATCAATGGCCTTGGGGGTTGGCTTTTTTTGTCCTCTACCTCGTACTGCACTTGCTGGTTCACCCCAAACAACCGGCTTTGCGGCTGCCCGACACCGGCGGGTTCTCTAAGCCCGGCGGGCGAAGTGGTCGTTTTTTAGCCGCCCAAGGGTTACCCTGGTTGCGCCTCTTGGTGGTGATGCTCCTCGGGTTGGCGTTATCTCGCCCCCAATTTGGTCAAGAGACGGTACAAACCCACCAACCAGGTAAAGCGATTTTGATGGTCCTTGACCGTTCCAGCTCCATGCTCGACCCAATGATTTTCCAAGGAGCCGAGCACACGAGGCTTGCGGTGGTGAAGCAGGTTTTTGAGGATTTTGTGAGTGGTTCGGCAGGCTTAGCAGGGCGGCCCAACGACCGGATCGGGCTGATTACCTTTGCCGGTTTTGTAGACGAAGTGTCGCCTTTAACCTTAGACCACCAAAGCCTGGTCCACTTTGTCCGGTCCATCCAGCCGGCCCAACGATTTGAAGACGGCACCATGATCGGCGACGCTCTCACCCAAGCAAGTCTACGGATGGTTGCTTACCAAGGGCTCTTAGGCCACAATGGCAAAGAAGCGTTAGACTTAAAATCAAAAATCGTCATTCTGCTGACCGATGGACAACAGTCCCGTGGGGGCATCGACCTGGCTACCGCCGCCAAAACAGCCCAAGAAAACGGAGCGAAGGTCTACACGATTGCCATCGTCGGCGAGGCGCCGACCGGAGGGTTTGGGAGCTTTTTTAAGTTCAACAACCCTTTTTTAGACACCAGTTTGATCGAAGAGGTCGCTCGGGTCACCGGGGGAGCCTTTTTTAAAGTGACCACCGGGGAAGCGTTGAGCAAAGTATACGCGCAAATTGATCAGTTAGAAAAAACCGAATTTGAGGAAAAACGGGTGGTCTACCAAGAAAAATACCGTTGGTTTCTCCTCCCTGGGGTGTTGTTGTTGGCTCTCGAACTGGGCCTGCGATTTGGCCCCCTTCGTCAACTCCCTTAAAGGACCCGATGCTCAATATCCTAGCCATTGGACTCGGCGGCATGACCGGCACCCTGGCCCGGTACTACTTACAAAACTGGGCCCACAGCCTGTTCCCCAATGCCTTGGTTGCCATGGGCACCCTGGCGGTCAATTTACTGGGATGTTTTTTGATCGGTTTTGCCGCCCATGTCATGCAGGCTAAAGGGCTCGCAGGGACCGCCATCTGGATGTTTTTGATCACCGGGATGATGGGAGGCTTGACCACCTTTTCCACATTTGGCTTAGAAACCCACCAATTTTTCAAATCCGGGATGACTTTAAACGGGGTGATGAACATCGCCGCCCAGGTTGGCTTGGGCCTCCTCATGGTTTGGGCAGGGGACAAAATTTCTCGGGTGTGGTGGTGATCGAACAATTACACTTCGCCGAGGTGACCTCTAGCGGGTGGCTGCTCTTGCTCCCGGCTCTCTTGGGGTTGGCGGTTTGGAACTACCGCCGAGGGTGGGCTGCGCTTCACCAACGGTTTTCGCCTCCCTTATTGAGCAAATTACTCACAAAAAAGCCCCAACCGGTGTTGAGGTTTGGCCTGCCCTTGCTAGCCCTGGGGTTAATGATTTTTGCTTTGATGCGCCCCCAAGGGGAACCGGAACTGGCCCAAGCAACCAAATCAGGCAAAGACTTGGTGGTTTTGTTGGACCTCTCCCGCAGCATGTACGCTGAGGACCTGAAGCCCAACCGGTTGTTTCGAGCCAAGGAAATGGTTAAGGAGCTTATCGGAGCTTTAAAAGGGGAGCGAATCGCCATCATCAGCTTTTCTGGCGGGGTGAAGTTAGTCTGCCCTTTAACCTTAGACTACAACTACGCCCTCAACAGCTTAGAGCAGGCTCAGCCCAGAGATTTAATCAAAGGGGGCACCCAAACCGGGCTGGCACTAAAAGCGGCAATCGGGATGTTATTTTATGACAAAGCCCCGAAAAACCGGCAGATCCTCCTGATCACCGACGGGGAAAACCACCAATCGAACCCCCTAGAAGTCGCCCAGTTTGCCAAAGAAAAAGGCGTGGTGGTGCACACCTTAGGGATCGGCGACCCCGCAGGGGCGACCATCCCCACAGAGGAGGGCCCCCTCACCTACCAAGGCGAAGTGGTGGTGACCCACTTGGACGAGGCAAGCTTACAGCAAATTGCCCAAATCACCGGTGGCTATTACCTCCCTGTAAAAACCAAACAGGTTGATATGGAAATGGTATACCGCAAATTACTTTCCCAAACAAAGGCCCAAAAAGGGGAGGATGAAAAAGTGTTCATTTGGCAAGAGTGGTACCTTTGGTTTTTGTGGCCTGGAGCGCTTTTCCTGCTCTTTAGCCCCGGTGGTTCCTTGAAAACCCCTTTACATGGCAGGGGAAAAAAAGGAAGCTAGCGATTCAAACTGTTTTGTGATCTTTCCAGGAATTCCTATGGCACGTCTTGCTGTGGCCTTGATGGCCCTCTTCTTTTTCGGCTCAACTACCTGGGCCAAATCCCCGTTGAAAACTGAGACCGAGAAAGTCAGCTATTTATTAGGCTTTCAATTTGGCTCAAACCTCGCCCGTCAAGGGATCAAGCTTGATTTGGCGGCGGTTGCCGAAGGGATGTCTGATGGCACCTCAAAAGCTAACCCAAAAATTGACCAAAAAGAGGCAGCTCAAGTGATGAATAACTTCAGAACCAAACTGATGGCGAAGATGAAAAAAGCGCAAGGACAAGCAGCGTCGGAAAACCTCAAAGCAGGGGCCGCCTTCTTGGCAAAGAACAAAGCTCAAAAAGGCGTCCATGTCACCAAAAGCGGACTCCAGTACAAAGTGATCAAAAACGCCCGTGGGGTGAAGCCTAGCCCGAACGATACCGTTCAAGTCCACTATGAAGGCCGGTTGATCAACGGCAAAGTCTTTGACTCGAGCATCAAGCGAGGCCAACCTGCTGAGTTCCCGGTTGGCGGGGTGATCCCTGGTTGGACTGAAGCGCTTCAGTTGATGTCTGTGGGCTCCAAGTGGCAACTCACCATTCCTGCGGAGTTAGCTTATGGCGAACGAGGGATGGGAAGTGCGATTCCTCCAAATTCAGTGTTGGTCTTTGATGTGGAGCTTTTAAAGATCAAGTAACATGCGACGCATCGGCTTCATCGGCTATGGATACTTAGCCAAACAGGTCTGGGCTCAAGGGATTTGGGCTCCAGACTCCTGGGCGGCCACCGGCCACCGGCCAACCGAGCAGGTTGCCCCCGATTGGGCCCCCTTTGATTGGGCAGCCCCCAGCACCTGGGAGCAACTGCCGACTCATGCGGACCGGCTGCTTTTATGTATTCCGCCCTTACAAGCCACCCCTGAACGGGAGAAAAACCGACTCCAGCAATGGGGGCGGTGGATGAACCAAAACCGGCCAAAGTTAACCTCCTTGGTTTACATCTCCTCGACTAGCGTGTACCCCAATGAACCGGGTTTGTTTGATGAAAACTCTAGGGCAGAGCCCCAGAATATCAAAGGACAATTGCGTTTGTGTTCTGAGCAGGTGTTAAACCAGTTTTTTGACTTGACTGTGCTGAGGCCCGGAGCGATTTATGGCCCGGGCAGAGGGACGTTAGCGCGGCTGAGAGCGGGGTTGCCGATCCCCAGTGATTCAGGAATGATCCACCGAATCCATGTGGAAGACCTTGCACAACTTTGCCAGCTAGCCTTTAACGAGCCGAGCTTCCCCAAGCGAATCAACGGGGTTGATTTGCACCCATGTAGCAGCATGGAAGTGGCCAGATGGCTGGTCAGTCAAAAAGAATTTAGTGATCTGTGTATCATAGAGGATAAGGCGTACAAAGCCCGGACAGGTGCACCAACCGTCAAGGGCAGGCATATCCAAAACACAGGACTCATTCAATGGGGGTACCGGTTCAAGTTCCCCGATTTTCAAGCAGGATTCACCCAAGGGAATCTAGATGAACCTACATGTTAAAGAAATCGACCGGCTGAGCCAAAGTTACCCCGAGGTCCCGGTCGAAGCGATCTTAAAGCAGGACTTGCTCCGGCTTGGGGTCGGATTTTCTGTCGATAGCCTGCGCATTGCCACCGGGTTTAAGCCAAAAGACTACTTTATCTTCAGCTTTGACCTCGCCACCTTATCGGAACTGAAAGATCAAGGGGGGCACATGCTCCACGCCCCTGAGGAGATCCGTTTCTTTGGCGGAACCCGCAAGCTTGCCTCTACAGTAGTCAACGTCCGGCTAAACCCCAAAAGCCCCTACCAAATCGAATTGCTCGAAGGGGTCTTGTCTGTGGTTTGTGAAGGGGAAGTGCTGGCCGAAGTGTCCTACCACCCGGTCCCGCCTTTTTATGCCTCACCTTTAGAAAGTGGCAAGAAAATCAGCGAAATTGCCCCGGTCTTAGAGTGGGGCTATTTGATTTACCTGACTGTCTACCGACTCTGCCAATATTGGGGTAAAGACGAAGAATGCCAGTTTTGCGACATCAACGAAAACTACCGCCAACAAAAGCAAGCAGGCCGGGACTACACCGGGGTCAAAAACAAGCTAGACATCCTCGCCGCCCTGGAGATCATCAACCGACTGGACACCGAGCAAGTCACCCAAGCGATCACCTTGACCGGCGGCAGCATCACCACCCAGCTCAACGGGCAAAAGGAAATCGACTTTTACTTAGGCTACGCCCGTTCGATCCATGACACCTTCGGGGATCGGTGGATTTTAAAAGCGGTGGTGGAAGCCTTTGAGCTCTCCGAATGCCGACGGCTCAAAGAAGAAGGGGGCGTTCAAATTTATCACCCCAATTACGAAGTCTGGGACGAAGCCCTCTTCAAACAACTCTGCCCCGGGAAAGAACGCTTTGTCGGGTACCAGACCTGGATGGACCGGATTGTGGATTCAGCAGAAATTTTTGGGCCTGAGAGCGTGATCCCAAATTTTGTCGGTGGGGTTGAGATGGCCAAGCCTTATGGATTTAAAACCCCCAAAGAAGCGGTAGATTCGACCGTCAAGGGGCTAGAATACTTTATGTCCCGTGGGATTTTGCCTCGGTTTACCACCTGGTGCCCGGAGCCCCTCAGTTTCATCGGCAAACAAGAAGCCCCACCGCTAGAGTACTTTGTTTTGTTGCTTCACCGGTACAAAGAAACGGTCAATAAGTACGGGATCAAAGCCCCTCCAGGATACGGCAAGCCCGGCTTAGGTCAGGCGGTTTTTTCTGTGTCCGCCTTTATGGACGTCTTAGACCCAGAGTAAGTCCTCTGGAAACCTTTTGGGTGAGATTCTCAAGGTAACTTGTTTTTTTTGGGGGGTCGGCTTTAAAGCTCGACCTTCTCCCAAGCATCGCTCCGTTCTTCGAGCAAATAGCGCAAAAACTCCAAATGGCTCGCATGACCGCTTTTTGAAGAATACACAGCCCCTAAAATGCGTAGGTTCCCTGCCAGATAGAAGTCCCCGATTTGATCTAAGATTTTATGCAAGTTCGGTTCATTGAGCCAGGTCATCACTTCTAAATTATTAAAGTGACCGTCTTTACCCAAGACAATCGCATTGGAGGTGTTCCCTCCTTTGATCAGCCCTTGGTCGAGCAGCGCTTCAACATCTTGTTCTAAGCAAAAGGTCTTCGCCCGGACGATTTGTTCTTGGTAGTTTTTTTCGGTGAAGTTAAACTGGAATTCCTGCTGGCCAACCTGTTCATGGTCAAAATCAATCGCAAAGGTGAAGGAGGTGTCGTCAGCAGGGGAAATCAGGATTTCGATGTCTCCTTGACTATAACTCACCGGCTTCGTGATTTTGATCGCCTCTTTCGGCTGATCCAACTCGACAAAACCAACTTTAGAAAATTCTTCAAAAAACTTAACCCCTGAACCATCAAAAATGGGCATTTCTTGGTCTTCTAACTCAACCAGAAGGTTATCTAAGCCCATTCCACTACAGACAGACAGCAGGTGTTCTATGGTCTGAACCCCGACGCCGTCGCGTTCTATGGTGGTACACAGAGGGGACACTTTAGCGTATTGATAAGTTGCAGGTATTCTGATATTATGATCCAGTCGATGCAAAACAATCCCTTCTCCCGCTTTTGCAGGATAAAACACCAGGCGAGTCGGCTTACCGGAATGTAGGCCTACACCTCCAGCGATCATAAAACTTTCTTTGATGGTCGTTTGAAACATAGCTCGCCGTACAACAGTAAGGAAAAGATGAAAGGAACGTTCCTCTTGATGGTCTCTGTTATCTTAGTCAGCTTTCTCAGCAGTTGCAACAAAGCAGCAAAAGACAATCATATCATTGATGTAAACAAGTCTCAGGCAACAAAAATCCTAGCAGAAGAGGAAATCACCGTCATCGACGTCCGAACGCCCGGTGAATACCAACGAGGTCATGTCGAGGGCGCCATTTTGATCAACTTCAATGAGAACGGATTTCAAGAGAAAATCGCCGCATTAGACCCTTCAAAAAGCTATCTGGTATATTGTCACAGTGGAGGACGGTCTTCAGGGGCGGTCAAGGTGATGAGCAAACTAGGGTTCACCAAGGTGTATCACCTCTACCACGGAGCCAGTGGGGGACTACCGACCCGCTAGTCGGCCTAGACCTTTGGGAACAGGGCCGCTTTGACCATCAAGGCGCCAGCCACAGGCTGAATGATCTCGTCTTGCTGGGATAAGTCAAACCCAAAGGCTTTACCCACTTCTTTGATGAACGCTGTTTCTCTGGCGTCATACTCACCGTCGCACATCACCACTTCGGTGAGGTATTTAAACATATACTCAGAGAGATCATGGGGCAGGAAGACTCTCGGCAGGGTTTCTTGGTCTTGGCAGACCCGTTCAACTCGCTCGATTTCCGACTGGTCGTTTTCTAAAAGCTGCGCAATATTTTCAATGTATTTGAACTCAGCAGGGTGAATCGCGTCATCTGCCTGAATCGCCTTCATCAACAAAATGGCACAACCGAAACATTGTTCAGCGTCCAGTTCTTCTAGTAGTTCCTCGAAAAAAGCTTTGCGGACTTTGTACTGGGACTGGTCGATGATTTTAGAAACGGTCGAGGCGTCGAGGCCCATCGCACTTGCGGCGTCACTGATGTAGTAATAATCATTGTCGGTCAAGTCACGACCTAAGGTAAACACTCGGATCATCGCCTCAATCACTTCTTCGGCTACCGCTCGGGGTAGAGGAAGCGCTGTCGGCATCATTTCTAAGGGTTCAGGACTCTGGGCCAAAGTCAGCGTTTCATGCATGGTGTTATTGACCCACGACTTGATTTGCCGCATCTTATAATCGTACACTTGGTGAGCATCAAACTTCTTTCCGCTCCCAGGGCTGATTTTTGCGACAGGAAAGACCGAAACAAAGAGTTCTCGACCAACATCCAGCAAAGCCGATATATTTTCTTTACAGGCTTTGATGGCGTTGGATCGCCCTTTTTCGATATCGCTAGCTGACATGACCATTAGAATCCTAAGCAACAAAGGTTTTGCCGTTAAGACTACCGGTTCCAGTAGGTTTTGACCAGTGTTTTTCCAATTCCTTCAATCGGTTCAAGGCCACAGGCAACGCCCCAAGCCCTTTGAGGGTACAGAACCTGCATCACCACTGGCGTTTCGTCCCCTTGTTCACGTCAGTTCAGGAACTGAGGACAACCTAGAGCCTGGGATTTTCCAGGGTAAACCACAACTGCTTTCCCCCTCGCCGAGGTCTTTATGATCGACTTCTTAAAACGAAAGAAACCTTTATCCAAGCAGTCTACTGCCGATAAAATGGCTCTTTTGAAGTTGGTAGCCGAAATCAAGTTGGGCTCCAAATGGAAGTACTTCAAAAAGATCAAACATTCCGACGAAGGGTTCCGGCTGATGTCGGAAACCAGCTTGATGGAGCAGATGAAGGCGACCCAATCGGCCCTGCGGTTCACCTCAAAAACCGCTCGAAAGGCGTTTTGGTCGACTTTTAAGGCCTCGGTCGCTGATGTCAAGACCAAGGGCGGAGTCAAATCAGGGTTCCCAGAGTTACCCGAAGTCGCCGAGGGCGAAGACGTCCCAAGCTTGAGCCCAGCCTTAGACGGCTTTATTATCAGCTGGACGCCGATCAAGTTTTTGCTCAACGCGAAAATGATCCGAGACAAAGGGGTCGCCACCCAACGGCACTCCGAAGGTTTGGTTGCCAAACTGATGTTTAAAGTGGCCGGGTACTACGCCGATCCGCAGAATTGGGATATCGACAAACTTTGCTTTTACCTGCGCAAGCTCGATGACCAATCGGACTTCCCGACCATTGTGGCCGCTTTAGAACCACTGAAAAAGGATTTATCGAAATTTTCAGACACCTACGACCCTTTTAAATTTGGAAAGTCTTCGTTATCCAAAGACGCCGCCCAAGAGGCGGACACCTATGAAGACGCCTTTGGCGAAGAACCGATCTCAGAGCAGTTAAAGACACTCTACCTCTACCAGTTTATTTACGAAGGTATGGAGCAGTTTTTAATCAAATACTTCGCTTTGCTAGCTCTCTCGGTCCCCAACAAACGAGCCATTCGCTACCTAGCGGGCATTTTTGAGCCTGCGATTCACCGAGCGATTGAAAACAAAAACCTCTTTTTAGGCAGCTTTGAAACAGACCGAAGCAAAAAAGCCTACAGCCTACCCTACGACGAGTACCGAACAGAAAGGCTCAAAGACGGCGCCAAGGAGCGGGTTGAAACCCGCAAGTGTATTTATGAATCCTGGATATATAACCTGCCGATGCTAGATCGGTACGGGTTTTCCTACCGGATTCCCCAGCCTTTGACTCAAGACAGCGGTTGGACCGCCTTTTTACAGTCTTTCTTGCACGGGCAATTCGCTCCAGCATTCGTCCAGCCGAAGCCTGAACCAGAGCCGGAGGTAAAGCCCGCCGAAGAGGCTCAACCGGCAGGTGAGACCGCCCAAGCGGCCCAATCCACAGATGCAACCGCCCAAGAACCGCCCCAACCCAAAGGGCCTGAAAAACCAGCCGAAGATGAATACCAACGGCCTGAAATTGGCCTCGAATTCCGCTGGACCGGGATGTTTTTTGTGCTTAACCAAGTTCTTTTGTGCTCTGACGCTCAAAAAGAAGCCCGCTCGTTACTTTTGGAACGGTTTAAAAAACGAGTTCTTTTTGACCGCGAAGCCGCCCAGAAACGGGTTCTAGAATTAAAAAAACAGGCGGAAAAGAAGATCCGAGAGATGACTCGCAAGGTGAGTAAACTCCGGCGGATGAAGCAAGAAGAGTCCGCCAAGGTCTTTGAAGCAGACATCGAGCGATTCCGCCAGCAAGTAGACCAACGGGGAAAGGACATGATCGCCAACGCCACCTCAGACTTGGCGCAGCAAAAACGACGGCTCAAAGCGCTTTTTGAAGAAATCGCCCGAGAAAAACACCGGAAAACTGGGGTCAGCGCAGGGCATTTGATTGGGCTCGCCCAAGAGCTTGATGAGACCCAAGGATTTTTAAGTCAACTGATCAAATTTTTGGAACAGGAAATCGAAACCGAATACATCAAAGAATTGGAACCCTTTTATACCAATCTGTTTGAGATTTTGAACCCCAACATCCAAGAGAAAACCAAACTGGTTCAAGCTCTAGACAAGTCGGCGCCGGACGACGGGATTCGCTTGGAGCTTACTGAAGAAGAAAAAGCCGAAACCGGCAAGATGATCGAAAAGCTCAAAGCAAAAATCACCCAACTGCGGCCTGATATTTTTAAAGCCAAGCTACTGGCAGGAGAGCACTACGTCCCGGTTGAGGATTTACTCTACCTCAGCCTGACCAACCAAACTTGGGCGGTGTTGTTTGAAATGAAGTTTGCCTCAGCAAACAGCCCGAAACCGAGCCGTATGGAGAATACGGTAGCACGGGCTTTGATGGCGTTAAACATGGTGATCAACCCTGTACGGGCGAACGACTTGCGTATCCCCGGTCGCCAAAAAGTCGGGGAGCCAGAAAATCGGATCAACCTGGCGTTGCTCTTGAAGCTACAACAAGAATACCAGCAATCCAAGAGCTGACCCCTTGGAGCGTACCTCTACTCAACGCCCCAAGGCCGGGGAGAAAACCGATCAACACTCAAGGACGCCGAAGTACACAAAGGCTCCTTAAGGTTTTAATGCCTTTCAGGCTGCCACCCCCATTTTTATCTCAACCATGGCACACACGGAAGGTTTCGAAATGAAATCACTCAGCCAAAAGGCAACACCGCCGGCTCTTTTTATTATTGACCAAGGCCGGTGCCGGTATCATAATGAGAGAAGGATAGTTCACTTAAGACTACGCACTAATCAAAAAAATAGCGTATAACTCAAGAATATTACTCCTGGCTCTTTTAATCGCATTAATTTTCAATCAGCAATAACCCGTATTAACTTGCTGCTGTTATCAAGTTTACTTTTAAAAAATTTATGATAAACCATATTAAAACAAATGCAAAAAGTGGATTTTTATACGGTATTAATATTCCTGAAAATATAAGAACGACCGAAAATAAAAAAAAACGAAAGGCTTTATTTACACAATTTTTAATTTCTTTGTCAAAAGCTCCATCATCAACCGCCTCAGAGGGGCCCTCTTCGGCACTTGAATTTGAAAAAAGGGCGGTAATTAAGGGATTACGACACTGGGGGGCCGAGACGCTTGCTGACGGGCTATCACACTGCGCAAAGTCAATAATCATAGAGCCAAATTATATTTGTAAAGACCATAATAATCTATACAGCGAATACCTTTCAAAGAAGTTTAGTCACTATAGAAAATTAACTACCAGATTACATTTTTTTGATGCAGATATTCCCGACGAAGGGGAGTTAGTTTCTCAACATTTGACCAACCTTGCTCGAAATAATTCGTATATCGGATATTCTATTATCAGGGACCATAACCGCAGCTTAGGGCGCAGTGTTTTTAATCCTCAAAAAACACGAGGCTCCCAAGCTAAAAATTGTCATTTTTTAACGACGACGTTCAAGGTCCAAATGAATGGGGTTGAATTTAGCATATCTGGTTACCCTTATATGTCTCAGGATGGCGAGGTTATATGGTGTGCGCACGTCGCTTTGTGGGGCATCATCAGGTATTTATCTCAAGCGCACTCAAAATATGCTGAGACATACCCTTTTGATATAGTAAAACTGGGCACTGGGCACAGAAGAAACTTTCCGACGGAGGGGCTTTCATTTGAAGCCGCATCCCTTGTTTTAAAACGCTCTGGCGCCAACCCACATCTTGGGAAGTGCAAAAATGCCTCCACAGACAAAAATATCACGCAGGAAGGGGTCCAACAAATTTACGCCTATATAGAGTCAGGCGTGCCAGTACTAGTAACAGTGCCAAACCATGCATTCACTATAATTGGACACACTTTAGATCTCAGTGCAATCGGCACATTTCCGATAAATGACAAAGTATACAAGAAGATAGATTGTGTTCGGTTCTACGACAGTTCTTCATTTATTCCATCATTTATTATTACAGACGATAACCGTTTCCCCTATAAAACGATCTCGACGCATTTATTCAAAGATGACGGAAATGACCTAGCTCCATACAAGAACTCGGAGGACTTTAAAAAAGCTTCAAGGAAGGACCCTAAGTTAGCAAAAATGAAGCAAGATTCTATGTACACACTAGACTCTATACAGTCCTTTATCTGCCCGTTACCAGAAAAGGTATTTACAAGCGTAGAAACCGTTAGAGAATCTTTTTTCAACTCTATTAAAATGTTTTTGGCCGACATACCGTCCGAGGATTGTATTTTCCGCCTCTTTTTTACCAGTTCGAATGCGTATAAAAAACATAAACAAAAAAAATTAACTTATTCGGACGGACAAGTTAATGATTCTCTAGATGAATTAATATGTTCACTCTGCTTACCACATTTTATTTGGATATGTGAGCTATCAACACCTGCACAATACAAAACAAAGAAAGTCTTCGGTGAATTTGTCTTCAATGCTACAGACAAAGACCACAGCTCTGCGTTACTATTTTCAAGAATGGAGAGCAACTTGCATTTTCCTGTGCAGTCTGGTAAAAACCGGCTTAAAGAGGGAAGTGTCAAAGAGTATGATAATTTCCGACAAAATTTGAGGTGAATGATGAAAACACAGTTCGGCTATTTCACAGAACAGTTCAGTAACATGAAAACCAGTAAACCTCTTGAGAAGATCTCCCAGACAGGCCAAGACAAGGGCTACTTGAACCGGGAGATCAGGCTGTCCTCTGAAAGTAACTCGCTTGCAGTTCTTGGGCATCAACTTATGGGCAAAGAGTCATTCTCCGGAAATGACTAGACAGTGAGGCTTTAGCAAACAACTAGAGCCTCTGTGGGCATAGATTTAGCAGTTTAAGAGGCATTGCTTAAGGTTTCAGAGCCTCCAAGGCCCCTAAATCAGTCACCCCAATTTTTCGGTCCCACAACTGGATTTTTTCTTGGAGTGCGTCCAATTCGGCCTGCTGACTCGTTAACATTTTCGATACCGCCGCTGGTGACGGTGCTCCGATGTGCGTTTTCCGCTCAATCAAGGCGACGGGATCGTTCAACTCATCGACTTGTGTTTGGGTCAATTGAATTTTCCCATCAAAGCCCGCCTCGCTGACCGCTTGCTGCAAGCCCTCTAGGGTCAGTCGGTCGGAGCTTAGAGCAGAGTATTTCACCGCCAAGCTTAAGATTTCGTAACAGTCCCGAAAGCTCAATTCAAAGGTTTGCGCCAACCAATCCGCCACATCAGCGGCATTGAGAAAGTCTTGAATCGCCGCTTTGCCCAGCTGCTCCTCGTTAAATTCCAAAGTGTCCAAAACCCCGGACAAGATCACCGGGGCATCCTCGACTTCTCGGAACAAATCCATGATCAAGTATTTGGTTTGCTGGCTGTCCCGGTTGTAGCCAGACATGGATCCCTTTTGGATCCCCAACAATGAGGTCAACGTCCCACTCACCTGGGCGGCTTTCGCCCGAATGATTTCCGCAAAGTCAGGGTTTCGCTTTTGCGGCATAATCGAACTACCGGTCACATACCGGTCTGCGATTTTAGCGAACTGGTAAAAGGGAGTGGTCCACAAAATCAAGTCTTGGCTCACCTGAGAAAGCCGGTTCATCAACAAGGCGATCGACGCAGTCACTCGGGCTTCGTGTTCCCCTCGGCTGCTGATGCTGTCTAAACTGTTTTCTTGGACCTGATCAAAGGCCAAGAGCTCAGCAGTCCGCTCCCGGTTGATCGGCCAGCTGGTCCCGAAACTGGCCGCGGAACCTAGAGGCGACTGGTTGAGCTGACTGAGGTTATCTAAGAGGGCCTGTACGTCACGGAGCAACCCCTGGCTCCAAGAGGTCAGCCAATGGGCCACCGTGCTCGGCATCCCTGGTTGGTAGTGAGTGAACCCGGGCATCACCGAGTGGGTGTGGCTTTGGGCCTTGTTTAAAATGCTTTGGATCAAGAGGCTCACCGACTGCAAGGTATGGAGTACTTCAGTTCGCAAATACAACCTCATGTCGGTTGACACTTGATCATTTCGGCTGCGGCCAGAGTGAATTTTTTTGCCTGCCAACACCCCTTTGTTCTGGATCAGATACTGTTCCAGGTTCATGTGAACATCTTCTTTCGTCGGGTCCAGTATAAACTCCCCCGCATCGATTTGGGTGAACACCTCGTAAATTTCTTGATACTCCTGAGCGGTTAACACCCCCACTTCACTCAACATTTTGCTGTGCGCTAAATTGGTCCACAGGTCATAAAACACCAACAACTGGTCGGCCATTGGGAGAGCGGCAACGTCCCTCCCCGCACAAAAACGCACATTCGCTTCCAGGGGGCTTTCAACGAAGCGACCTCCCCAAACTTGGGATTTTTTTGTTTTGTTGTCTGTCATGATGAGCTGATTGAAGTTGTGTTTTGGAGGGTAGAAACAAAAACAGGCAAGGAGGCTCCCGGAGAAACCTCTTGCCTGCGACGTCACCTCAAAAGGATCAAGGAGAATTTCAGGGCTTAGCGGTCATAAAGGTTTCTTGGATGAACCGTCGGTCCCGGAGCAATTCGACCACCCGCTCTGCATTGAACCGTGAGGTGAAAGGGCCCGCATAGACGTAGTCAACCGCCAGGCTACGTCGGTGAGGTTTCAACACCATCGGCAAGTCTACGTCAGGGTACAACTGAGCGATGTAGCTTTTCATATAGACCCCTTGGCGTTTTTGAGGAAACTCCCCCAAACTCACCTGCCACCGGTTTCCCTTGCGCCGTAAGACTGCCGGTGGGGCTGCCGGTCCATGCCGTTCAATCGAAAGCGCTTTTGCTTCGCCTTTAGTGCGGCTATACATCTGTTTAGAGACCAGTTCATAATAGGTGGTCCGTTTCTTAACGACCTTCACCAGGCTCGGTAGCCCCATCAGCTCAACTTCACCAACCAACTGAGTACGACATTCGGCAGTCAAACAGTTACCAACCCGAACATACTGTAGTCGTTCCCCTCGTTGTGCGATCATCACCGGGGCCTTCTTTTTCACCGGGGCCATCACCGGAGGTTCGACTTCTAAGATCGCTTGGGAAGTCGAGTCCTCTTCGAGCACTTCGTCCTCTTCAGTTTCGGAGAACATCTGCCCCCAAAGCCCTTGTACACTGGATTGCAGGCCATCTACCTGAGGGACGTAGGACCCCACTGTGTCCCACTTGTAATATCCAGCTGTCGACAAACCAAGGAAAATGATCACCCAGAAAAAACAACCTTTTTTGCTCGATTTACTCGAGTTTTTTGGCGGTTTAATCTCTGAGCTCCCCCCCAAACGAGGCTCCCCTTTTTTGCGAATCTTTTTACTCGCCATTTGGCCTTTTTATTAAAATATTTCTGTAACCCTATCGTGAACCCAGGAAAATCGCAAGTTTTTGAGGTCCTTGAATCTGATCTAACAGGGCAACGGTAGAAGAAAAAAAAAGCTCAAGTTTTCGAGGCAACTGCCGATAAATAAACTGTTAGAACTTAGAAGGAGACCTGATGAAAAAGTTAAACGCTTCCAACGCCTTCATGGCAACCCTGTTGCTGGTGATTGGCTTGGCCTTTGTTGCCTCGCTGCATTTCTTCAATGAAATGAACTCGAAATACATCCTTGTATCCAACGGGATGCACCCCTTTGAGCGCATCACCAATAACTACAAGTATGACAGCAATCGAAAAGCGCTGATTTTCTCTGTCGCTTTTCTGATTTCATCCACCAGTTTTTTCATCATGGTTTTGCTCCCGAACGAAGAGAAGCAAGTCCGAAGGAAAAAAGAAGTCCCTGCACCTGAGCCAGCTCAACGGCCGGTTGAAAAATCTTCGGAAAGCCCCATCTCAGGACCAGCCCCCACAGATCCAACCGCCGAGGGAGACGGTGAAACGGCTGCACCTCCACCAAGCCAAGCGGCGAAGGAAGCGGCAAAAGAAGAGGCTATGGACAACATCGAGGTGTTGGACCTCGAAGACGTGGACCTCGACTCAGAGATGGACATCACCGAAGGCGAAGACGACGTGGTCTATGGGAACGGTGAGATCACCGCAGCGGCGTTGATCGACTTTGTTCACAAATACCCGGACTCGGCGCTCAAATTCTTGTACCGACGTAAACTAGATGGGAAACCTTTGGCCCAAGAGGAAGAGGACATCTACGAGCACTGGGAAGAGCGTGCCATGAGCCGTGGAAAGATCAAACGATACATCCTTCAGTTGATGGAATGGGAAGAAATCCCCAAGGAACCGCTATACCAAATCTGGAAGAAAATGCGAGACCACATCTTCGAGAATTACGGCTCTTAAGTCCCCCCCCTCCCGACCTCGGATGTCTCCTCCGAGGTCGGTTTGTTAGGTTAGGCCCGTGGGTTTCTCCTGCTCAAAGGGCCTTCAGCGAACAAACCATCCTTCAGCTTGCCCTGCTCAGTTCCGGCGAGCGAGGCGATCCCCCAACGACATCGAAACCGCACCATTGATCATCCTACAGCCGAATTCCAGCAACCTTACCCGAAGAATATTAGAGGATCTTTTAGCCAAAAAAAGGGGTGTGACCAAGATACCTCCCAGACCTAAAGACCGCAAAAGACCCGATATCGCCTAAGCAAAGAACAAGAGGAAACCACCACAAAGTGAAGAGCGACATGAACAGGGGGGAGGTGGGCGGTCCCCCGAAGCCTTGAAAGCGCCGAGGGACAATCCAAAAGAAGAACCGGAGGAGGGTTCTTTTAAGAGCAACCCTGTGAAGAACCACAAGTGATGCAAACGTAACAAGTCCCTGTTCGCAGGAAGTCGATACCGCCACACTCGCCGCAAGGCATCAGGTGGTCTTGGGTTTTTTCTGGCTTCGCCTGTGCCGCCGCCGAAACCTGGACTGGCTGAGCAGTCACCACCCCACTGGTCATGGTTTGTGACGTTTCTTCGGGTTTGACATGCAAGAAGTCAGTCCGACCCAAATACTGATAACCTAACACCCGGAAGACCGAGTCGATCAAACTGGTTGAGTTCTTCAAGTAAGGGTGACCTTCAACTCGTCCGTGAGGCTCAAACTTGGTAAACGCAAAACGGTCGACCAATTTTTCTAAAGGAACACCATGTTGCAAGCTGAACGAAATACTGATCGCAAACTGGTTCATCAAGGCCCGTACCGTGGAGCCTTCTTTATAACCGAGGTCGATAAAAATTTCCCCTAAGGTTCCGTCGTCGTTTTCTCCACTTCGCAAGAAAACCTTCGTCCCCGCGACCTTAAATTCCCAGGTCCGTCCCGTCCGACAAGCAGGCAACTTTTTGGAGTGGCCCCAATCCAAGGATTTGACCGCTCGGTTTTCTGAAAGCCGCTCTTGCAAGGTCGACAATTCTCTTTTCAGATAGTCGATGGTCTGTTGGTTTTCCTTGTCGTCTTTGTCCATGGTGGTCGTCAACGGCTGAGAACCTTTGGAGCCATCTCGGTAGATCGCTACCGCTTTTAAGCCAAGCTTCCAAGACTCAAGATACACATCCTTGATTTCTTCAACCGTCGCTTCATGGGGCATGTTGATTGTTTTACTGATCGCCCCAGACAAGAAAGGCTGAACCGCAGCCATCATGCCAATATGTCCCTTCGCCGCAATAGACCTCACCCCGTTACCGCCAGGCATCGCACAGTCAAAGATCGGCATATGCTTAGCTTGGATATGAGGCGCCCCTTCGATGGTGCTGTTTTTCTCAATGTAGGTCTTGATTTCCTCAACCTGCCCGGCGTCGTAACCCAACTGATCTAAGACCACAGGAACCGAGTGGTTAACCATCGGGATCACCCCGCCACCAGCGAGCTTCTTCCACATCACCAAGCTGTACGCTGGCTCCACCCCCGTGGTCGCACAGTCCATCAGCAAACCAATGGTCCCTGTAGGGGCCAAGACACTGACCTGAGAGTTCCGGTAACCGAACTGCTCTCCTTTGGCCAACGCCTGATCCCAAACCCCAATCGCCGCTTTGTGCAGTTCCATGATGGTTTCATGACCTTCGACCCAGTACTCATCTTTATCAATTGAGTTTCGGTGTTTTTTCATCACATGCAGCATTGGCTCCCGGTTTTTTTCAAACCCGGCAAATGCCCCTTTGGTCTTCGCCATTTCTGCACTGATCTCATAGGCGGCACCGGTCATCAACGAGGTGATCAACCCGGCCATAGCCCGGCCTTCATGAGAGTCGTAAGGGTGGCCCGCCATCATCAACAAGGTCCCTAGGTTCGCATAACCTAAACCCAAGGGTCGGAAGTCGTGGCTGTTTTTTGCAATTCGTTTGGTTGGGTAGCTGGACAGATCAACCAAGATTTCCTGGGCAACCAAGAAAATTCGGCAGGCCTTGGTGTAGCGCTCAACTTCAAAATTCCCGTCTTTATAAAACTTTTCTAGGTTCAAGCTAGAAAGGTTACAAGCAGAGTCATCAATAAACATGAACTCGCTGCAAGGGTTCGACGCCCGGATCGGGGCAGTGTTCGGGCAAGTGTGCCAGCTATTGACAGTGCTGTCGTACTGCAAGCCAGGGTCAGCGCAGCTCCAAGCGGCTTCACAAATCTTTTGGAAAACAAACCGAGCTTTATGGGTTTTGTACACCGAACCGTCGGTTCGATTTTTGAGTTCCCAGTCCTGGTCATTTTCGACCGCTTCCATGAACTCATCACTGAGCCGGATCGAGTTGTTAGAGTTTTGCCCTGCAACGGTTCCATATGCTTCACCGTTGAAGTCAGAATCATACCCTGCACCAATCAAAGCCAAGGCCTTGTGCTCTTCGTTGACTTTCCAATCAATGAATTCCATCACCTCCGGGTGGTCCACATCAAGGCAACGCATCACCGCCGCTCGTCGGGTGGTGCCCCCGGATTTGATCGCCCCTGCAGCGGCGTCTAAGACCTTCAAAAAGCTCAACAAGCCCGAACTCTGGCCACCGCCAGAAAGTCGCTCATTTTGGCCTCGCAGGTGGCTCATGTTACTTCCAGTCCCGCTGCCATATTTAAACAAACGGGCTTCGTTGGAAGCCAATTCGAAGATGTTGGCTAAATCGTCATGAACACTTTGGATGAAGCAAGCACTCCCCTGAGGCCGCTCATACTGATTTTCAACTTTATGATAATGTTCATCACCAACCCAAGCGTAGTTTTCCCCGCTACCTTTGATTTTGTATTCATGGAACAAGCCAACGTTAAACCAAACCGGGCTGTTGAAGGCCCCATGTTGATGAAGCAACAACCACTTCAAATCGTTTTCATAGACCTTAGCGTCCGCTGGGCTCGCAAAATAGCCTTCTTCAAGCCCTCGAGCCACAATGGTGTTCGCCACTCGGCTGATCAAATGCACCACGCTGTATTCATGACCCCGATCATTGGGGACACCGGCTTTACGGAAATACTTTGAGGCCACAATATCGGTCGCCAACTGACTCCAGCCCTTCGGGACCTCCACATCTTTCATCTCAAAAACAGTGCCGCCTTTGGCGCTGCTGATTTTGGATTCACGAGTTTCCCATTCGACGGTCGCCCAAACGTTTTTTGTCTGGTCGTCAGGTTGGAAAAAGAAGGGTTGAAACTTGAGTTTCTTGGTTTCTGGGTCTTGTTGTTGGTTCATGGTCTGGCTTTACTTAAAATAGTTTATTTCGGGGAGTGAAATTCCACCTTTTAGTATATAAAACAACGGATTACGTTATTTCACCTCTTTGGGTGGATCAAAAGTATGGAGTAGGGGAGGGACTTTGAACAGATTTTTTTCGGGCAAAAAGGGCACTTCTTCCTGAGTCCTTACGGGCAAAGGAAGCGGAGCTGAAAAAATATTTTTGTCAATATTTTCAAATAGATATACCTACACCCCGAAGGATTCAGGGTTTCTGCTATTCATCAGTGTCTGGCAAGAACTTTGTCACCCAAGTTTTCCCAATTTCTTCACAGGCCGCAAGATTCACCAACCACCCTGGTCCGACCGCTGATCCGTGGTTAACATCCAACCGACCAGAAACTCCAAACACCTTCGACCACTCGAGGGCTAAACGGCCCATGGTCAAGCGAGGGTTGAGTTCACTCAGATAAAACTTCCCCTCAGATTCCCAAACATCAATCCCCAAAGGCCCACGAAAGCCTTCTTGAAAATATATTTGCAACATCGCCTCTGCTGCGGCGAGCAACGGTTTGATTTCCGTTGGGGGTTGGGCGCCTGCTCCACTCGCTTGATGGCTGCCGTCTCCGGCGACATACAACCGAGAAACCCCTAATAACCGAGGACCGGTCGGTTCGAGTTGGTACTGTAAGCTCCACTCTTGATTGATCTGGTGATAGGCCTCCACCAAGATCCCTCCGGCTTGTAACACCCAGCGGCGCAGGGTGGTGACTGTTTTTTGGGTCAGTTTGGTGATTTTCAGGTTCTTTTGCCCGCTGCTCCCCCAAGGGTGTTTGACCATCACCGTTCCCCAATCTTTAAGGGCCTGTTTGAGCATTGGCTCCACCCAGTCCGGGTCATCTAACATCGCACTGTGAGGGGCGAATTCAGGGGGGCGGAGTTGGTGAAAAAACAACTTGGAAAAGAAACGGGCCCCTATCGGGTCCACTTCCCGGCCTGCTAACCGGTCCACACTCGGGCTGTTCCCCCAAGGGACCAACTCTTTGCTCCCTGGCTCCACTTGACCCCATAAATCTTGAGCGATCCGGTTGGTCGGCTTGGAAGCGACTTCAAGCCACTGGGGCTCAAAGCCCAACCGAGGCGCCAAGGAAGCGACTAATTTAGGGTCAGGGCGCTGGTAAACCGCCAATTCGTCGCCTTCGCTCATCAAGGGCCAAAGAAGGAGGGCTTGTCGGTTTAAGAGGTGCCAAGGGATGGTGTTGTGCCCCTCTTGAGCCGGATCACCGGCCCACTCAAACTCAACATCGTAATTAAATAGGTATAAAGCCATTAAGACCTCAAAGGATTAGGCCGCAATTTGTCCAAACAGGCTTGCTGGACTTTGATCTGGCTCAAGGTCCCCATACAGCCAAAGTCTCGGCAAGATTCCCCGTTGCACTTGCGCTCAACCGGGCAATCCACCTCAGGGGTAAAGATCACCGAATTGGCCTGAAAAGGGGCCCAGCGGGTGTGAGACTGGACTAAAATGGGGGGATAAAAACTGATCACCGGCGCATCGACAGCTCCAGCGACATGGGTCGGCCCCGTGGAGGGGCCAATAAAGAGGCGGCTGTTCTTACAGAGCAATGCCAACTCCCTCAAGGTGATCTGATCAACTAGATCGAGGGTTTTTTCTCGGTCTTTAGGGTCCAGGGCTTCACGTAGACCGCAAACCAGTTCTTGTTCCGCCTCGCCGCTACCGGTCATCACCACCAAGAGCCCTTGGCCAACCAACCAAGCTAGCAGGGCTTGGTACTCAGCAACCGGCCAATTGAGCGCCGAACCAGACATCCCGGGGTGAAGCACCACATACCCTTGACTCAAAAACTCTGAGTTACGGCAAGAAAGCTTTTCGGTTAAGGTGGCCTTTTCTTCTGGTTGAAAATACAAGGCCGGTTTGGGGCCAACCGGCTGGTCGTAGCCGAAGATTTTCAGTAAATCTAGGTTATACTCTGCCTCATTTTTGATCGATCGACTCCGCTTTTGTAGCGCCGGATAGTTATACTGCATCCATGCTTTGGGCTTCGATACCGGGCCGATACGGACCGGGATTTTTTTTAACTTTCCACTCAGGCGCAGGGCAATCTCGTCGTTCACCAAAACCAACATCGCATCGAACTGAGCTAACTGGAGCTGTTTGACCAGGTGGGCTTCTAGCTCTGGCTGGTAGCTGTGAGCCACCTCTACAAAGGGGTTATTTTCGATCAGAGGGAGCGTCAAGGGTCGGCAAAGGACGTGGACTTCCATGCCGAGTTGGTTGCTTAACACCTCAAAAACCGGCAAGCTCGACACGAAATCGCCGATCCGATCGGTCCGGCAAACCAAGATCTTTTTGGGCTTTGAGCTCAGCTTTCTAAAAAAAACGGTGTCTTTCATGGATCAGCAGGTTCGTAAAATATTAGTGGTACGCTTTTCGTCCCTGGGAGATTTAATTTTAACCACCCCGTTCTTTCGTGAAGTAAAAAAGCTGTTCCCCCAGGCGGAGGTTCATTTTTTAACCTCAAGCACCTTTGCCCCTTTATTTGAGGGCAACCCTCATATCGACAAACAACTCATCTTTGACCGCAGTGCCGGCGCCGAAGAAGTCAAACGCTGGGCCTTACAAATCGGTTTTGAACAATATGATCTCCTGTTTGATCTACACCGTTCTCTACGCAGCCGTTTGTTATTGCTCAAAGCCCTCGGGCCCTTTTCTCGGCGGTTGATCCCGATTAACAAGCGCAGCTTAAAGCGGAACCTACTCCTCAAGTTCGGGTGGGACCGATTTGATCAACCGGAACCTCAACGGCTCGCTTACTTAGCAACCCTCAAAGGATTTGCAAAGACCCAAGCCTTAGCCAGCGATACTGAGCTGTTTCCTTCGACCGCTGATCACCAACAAGTTGAGGACATCTTGAGGGAAAAGAGGATAGAAGGCAACCCCTTGATCTGCTTAGGACCATCCGCCTCTTTTGATCTCAAATGCTGGCCAAAGGAACGATTTCTTGCCCTTGGATTGGCGTTATACGACCAAGGGTACCAGCCCCTTAGCCTCGGAGCTGCCTCGGACCTCGAGCCGGTGTATTTAGAAGAAGCCTCGGACGGAAAGATCATCAACCTCGCAGGGCAATTCAGTTTTTTGCAAAGTGCAGCGATGTTAAAAAAAGCCCGGCTTTCGATCAGCAACGACTCGGCGGTCGTCCATTTCAGCGAAGCTGTCGGGACCCCGTCGATCGCCCTGTTTGGGCCAACAGTCGCCCAATTTGGCTACGCTCCGTTTTTAGAACAAAGCCAAATCATGGAGAGGGATCTGGGCTGCCGGCCTTGTTCGCGAAATGGGAAAGGAGGTTGCACGAACCCTAAGGGGCGGCTTTGCATGGAAGACATCACCGCCGACCAAGTCGTTGAGGCGGCCTTAAAAACTTTAGGCTAAAGGTGGTTGGATTCCACTTCGTTCACCAAAGCGTCAAAGAGCAGAATCACGTCATCGTTCACACTGCGCAACCGCCCAGAAATAATTTTGGCAATCGCTTGGGTGATCGGCAAAGCAATCTCCGGGTGCTGTTTGCCCAACTCGAGAAACGAAGGCCGGTCCAATACATAGGTCATACAGTTCTCCAAGACCTGGATCGACGCTGAGCGTTTGTCCTCATCCATCAGCGCCAGTTCCCCAAAAAACACATTGGCCGCTCCGTTGAGGTCCACAATGGTATATTCCTCTTTGGTCTTGGTGTACTTTAATACCCGCACAGCTCCACTTGCGAGTAAAGACAAGTCGTCCCCAAGGTCGCCCTCTCGAAAGATATACTCCCCTGCTTTATAGGTCTGCACCCTCATGTACCGAGCGACAGTTTTGATCTGCTCCGGTTGATCAGCGAACTCGCTGAACAGTGAAAAATCTTTGAGTCGCTCAGCGTTGACTGCAAGTGTCATCTGTTATCCATAAAAAGCCCCATAGCCCACAGAGTCTGGGCCCGGTTGAGTTGAAGACGAGTTATCATACGAAGAAAGTTGGATTCTTCGTTTGCTGGATTGCTGGTTAAGCCACATCATCACCAACATCGGCAAGGCTCCACAGATCGTGGCTCCGGTCCGGGTCGCCCAGTGTTCAAATTTTTTGGGGTCACCGCCACAAATCAGTTGGATCGCCTCTTTGTCCATGGCCGCTCCGCTCGCATACCCCTGATCACGAGGCAAAAAGCCGAACCGAGGACCCACGTGGTTCATGTCCGAACTGATCACCCACAAACAATCTGGCTCCCACAAGGCGGCCAGCTCCCCAGCCAGCTGGCTCGCGGAACTCAAGGGCCCTGAGCAAAGCAAAGGGATCACCACCGCCTCAGGCAAAAGCTGGCACAAAAAGGGTATTTGGACTTCCAAGCTGTGCTCTGGGACGTGGTACCGGGTTTCGACCCTCTCCCAACCGCTTGGCCGGGTCACCTTCATATTCCCCACAGGACAAGACCATACTTGGTCGTCGGTCGCTGCGGCGCCTTGAAACGAAAAATGATGAGAAGGCCCCAAGAGGACAACTTTTTTGTATCGGTAGCTTTTGATTTTTGCAAAGGCCGAACCGGCAGCGGGGCCAGAATAGCTATAGCCCGCATGGGGCACCACAAGAAACTGTGGTTTCACCTCAGCCGGGCTCAGGTGAGCAGCAAGGTAGCCTGTAACCTGCGCCTTGAGTTCTTCAGCTCCGCCGGGGTAAAACAGCCCAGCAACCGCCGGTTCACGGGTTTGTTTCATGTTTTGGCTCCTCAGCATTGATCAGACCCAACAGAAAACCGGCCACCCCGACAGAACAGACCCGAGGCCAGGCAATACACCGAGTGGAGCCAACTCGCTTGCCTTCGAGGTTATGGACAAAGGAGTAGGTCGGGGTCCAAAAATAGGTGCCTTTGACTTGGTCATTGGAGTCAAAGATTCGGCCATGTTTAGCGTAGCCGATCAAGGTGAGCGAATGATCTTGGTTGACCATCTGTAGCTGCGCTGAGCCCCGCTGAATCAAAATCCCGACTTTGCCTAAGAGCTTCTCGTCTGCATTAAAGATTTCGACATACTGTGGGTACACCCTCGCAATGCCAATCTGCTGCCCATCCGGTCCGTAGATCTGTCCAGGGACAGGGAACGGGCCTGCCGGGAGGTGTTCATCTAGGACTTGTGCCTGAGTGAACAAGCCGGTAAAAACCAGCAGACAAAAAAACAGGCCCCAAGATTTCATTGGTCAGCCTGGGACCAATTCAACAAAATCACCGGAAGTGAGCAGTCGGTGACCTTTGGGTAGGTCAGCGAGGTTTTTGCCGGTGTGCATATACATCACCTGATCGGTCCGTTCAAAAAAGTCTTCCGGTTCGCCGTGGATCATGCCTCCGCCAACATCCACAATGAACGCATCGTAGGCCTCATTTTTAAATCGTTGATCCACGTTGGCTTTTCGCTCGGCGTCCATCACCCCTGCGTTGACCAAATTCTCGACCGCAGCGCTGGAGAGCTGGTCCCCTGAGATCAAGATATTCGTCTCTCCCTGGCCATGAGGTACTTTTAAACGCAACCCTAATGCGGGGATCACGTGAACCGAGTAAAACACCTCCGCCGTTGCGCCGAACAGATCAAAGGGCTGATCCACATACAAAGGAACAAACTCATAATGGCTCAAAGCGGTGTTGTAGTCACAGCTGAGCAGCGCCATCACCTTAACCAGCAAACTTTCGAAAATCTCGGGGCTGGAATAAATCTTGGTTTTTTTGCCTGGCTGCAAGGTCTCGGCGACTTCCAAATGGTCTTCATGGACATGAGAGATCACGATGCCGTCCAGATCCGAGAAGCTCAACCCGATCTTTTCTAAATGTACATGAGCAAAGGAAGGACAATCCCAAAGCAGCCACTTCCCTCCAAACCGTAGCAACAAGCCGTTGGCTGGCCGCATAGGGTCAAAGCCCTCGCTGGTTCCTAAGACCCGAATACTGACGGCTTCCTTCGACGCAACTTCCTGTGCACTCGCCGGGGTGTGGTCAATTTCATAGGCCGGTGTTTGGACCTCATCGGTGCTCAAGTCGCAGCTGAAGTGATCTGAGTTGGCGTGGCAACTAAACTGATCGGGACCCTCACGTTTGAGCGTCACCGAAGGTTGGTCGTCCACCGCTTCAAAGACTTCAACTTGGTCTCCGACACAAAAAGGGATGAACTCAACCAACTCTTCAACCTGTAAGACATGCCCATCTTTGCCTTTTAAGGCTAAGAAACTCGCTTCCTTCACCCAGGCTTCGACTTTCGAAGCGTCTAACTTAGGTGTTAAGCCCATTTTGGCTTCCGCCGCCAGAGACTCTTCTAAGCTAGGCCCCAATAAAGTAACCCTAAGGGTCTCTTGAAGCCGGTCTAGGGTTTCAGGGTGCCCTAGGACTTTAAATTTTTTGCCCTGAGCCAATCCTTGCTGGATAAACAGAAAATGATAAAAAGGGAATTCAAGGCAAGCTTGAGACGAATGGCCTCGCAGCATGGTCTCGGGGATCACCACCTGATTCGGCATCGGTAGGTGTTGGGACAACAAGCTTTTGAGCACCTCTGGCGGGCAGCCAATCAACACTCCGCCAAGGCTGGTGCTGTACAACACAGCTCCAGGCATAATCTGGTACTCTGTGATTACGGAAAACTTGGTCTCCATCTTACCCTCTTTCTCAATTGATTCGATTATGTTTGTGTTCGGAAAAAGCAAAGAACATACCAAGAAAAATTTATTTCTAATTCGAAAGCGATCAAAGGAGGGATAACCTCTAGAAGCCATTGCCTTTAGAGACAATCTCAGCTAAAAAAGACAGATAACCTAAAACACCACACAGCTGACCTCATGAAGCCATTTACCCTGTTACCGATCCTCATTTTTTTGGTATTGATCACCTCAACCGCCTGGGGGCAACAAAATTTCGTCCCTCTCAAAGACGGTGAGTACACCACACAAAAAGAACCGGCTCCTGCGATCTCCGATGCGGTGATCTCCGGCAGCTACAAGACCACCTATGAGGGAAAGCGAATCGGCACCATTGGGGGACGAACTGGGGCAAGCCAGATGGTCTATGAAATCGAGATTGGTTTCCGCTCTCAAGTCCATGACACCGTGTCGGTCAATGCAATCTTCGCAAATTTTTCAGACCAATCAGTCCGCCAAACCGATCATTATTGGGGTGGTTATTTTATGGAAGAATGGGATGCCAGCACCGATCAGGGGTCCGGGCTGATCTTTAAGGAATCCTTTTTAGAATACGACCACAACCCCTCAGCGATCCTGCGTTTAGGCCGGCAGAAATTTTCCACTGGCGACCGAATGGGTCTGGTCTACAAAGGCATCGCCACAGGGATCAGCCAAACTTGCCGGGTCGGAACATGGTGTACCTACGCTGGTTCTGCCCGTCTTGGCAAAGGATCAGGCAATACCCTTGATTTCGCACAGCTGACGTATCCAGTCTACGAAACCGGGTTGGAGATCAAAGACAAATTCACCGGGAAAGTCCGGCAAGAAGAGGGATTATATCTCGAGTTGTTTCGAAATTTTTACCACGCCAACAAGCAGCCGCTGGCCCTATATGGAGGCCGAGCCACCAAAAACGCTGCCGCCCAAGCGACCACGTCAACAGGCAAACGAGTTGCTTTTGACAACAGAAAAACCGAATACTTCGGGCTCAACGGTTCTTGGTATATGCCGAATTATCAGTTTTTCTTCAACTACATAGCTAACGCCGGTGACCGAAACTATTTTGCCGGGGACAACTATGAAGAATATTTAGGTCAGCGCCGGGTTACAGGGAACCTATGGTACCTCCGAGGTTCCTACGACCAATCTGAAAAAGTCCGATTTGGGCTGGATTACTTCAGCTCTACCGGTGACAAAGCCGACCCCTCGACCCCTGTATGGGAACGAGACCTGACCGGGTACCGTGAGGTCCAAAAAGGTTACTTTGGTGACGCACTCATCTTCTTCCAGGGCCAGCAACAAACCGGAGAAGGACACAGTGTATACAACCTCAACTTCAAAGCGGCCCATTTCAAATACAAGGACCCAGGTCTCCCTTGGAAAGTCGATACCTCAGTGTACCAATTTGCGAAGACCAATGCTCAGTTAGACGAAAACGGAACCCCGGTTCGTGCGATTGGTCGAGAACTCGATATCCTCTACACCAACCAATTAGAAACCAACTTCAATTTCGCTTTTGGTTACGCCGTCTTTTCTCCCGACTCTGCTTACGGGGCCGACGACAACTTCGCCCCGACCGGAGGCAAGACGTTCTCCTCAGTCAGTGGCCAACTTAACTATCAATTTTAACAGGAGCCTTCATGCAGTTTTCCAAGTCTAACGCTCTCTTCAAACAGGCCCAACAATTTATCCCCGGCGGGGTCAACTCACCGGTACGAGCCTTTCGCTCGGTCGGGATGGACCCTTTGTTCCTGTCCAAAGGAAAAGGCTCGAAAGTCTGGGATGTGGATGGAAACTGCTTCATCGACTATGTTTGCTCCTGGGGGCCCCTAATTCTCGGTCACGCCCATGACGCCGTCTTAGAACAACTCAACAAGACCATGGCCTCTGGCTTGAGTTTTGGTGCGCCCGTTGAGACCGAAATCGAGCTCGCTGCCTTGATCAGTAAGATCGTCCCAAGCATCGAGATGGTGCGGATGGTCAACTCGGGCACCGAAGCGACCATGAGCGCGATCCGGTTAGCCCGAGGCTATACCGGCCGAGACAAGATCATCAAGTTCACTGGCTGCTACCACGGCCATGCAGACTATTTGTTAGTCAAGGCTGGCTCAGGCGCCACGACCTTGGGCGCTCCAGACAGCCCTGGGGTCCCTAAAGCGTTCACCGAAGAAACCCTGCTCACTCCCTACAATGACCTTGAAGCGACCATTGACTTGGTCGGCGCTCATTCAGGGGAAGTGGCAGCACTCATCTTAGAGCCAGTTGCTGGGAACATGGGTGTTGTGGCCCCCAATCCGGGGTTCTTAAAGGGTCTGAGAGACCTCTGCGACCGTGAAGGGATTTTGTTGATCTTCGACGAAGTGATGAGCGGTTTTCGAGCTGCCAAAGGGGGGGCTCAAGAGCTGTTCCATATCCAGCCAGACCTAACCACTTTAGGCAAAGTCATCGGCGGCGGGATGCCGGTCGGTGCTTACGGCGGTCGGGCAGAAATCATGGCCAAAGTTTCCCCATCAGGCGATGTATACCAAGCCGGCACCTTGAGCGGAAACCCGATGGCGATGGCGGCGGGGATCGTCACCTTGACCGAACTTGACAAGCCCGGGTTCTACGAAGACCTGTGCCAGAAAACCACCTGGCTGACCAACGAGATGGCCGACTGTCTCAACAAAAAGGGAGTCGCTCATTCGATGACCACAGTGGGCAGCATGTTTGGGTTCTTCTTCAGTGACAAACCGGTCCACAACTACGAAGAGGCTTTAGAATGCGACCAACAATTGTTTTCGAAGTACTTCCGTTCGATGCTCTCGAAAGGGATCTATCTTGCGCCCTCGGCCTTTGAAGCAGGGTTTATGTCGGCGGCTCACACCGAAGAAGACCTACAAAAAACGGTGGATGCGTTCAAAGCCACATTCGAAGAGATTTTATAACAACCAGGCGAAAGCCTGAGGCAAGAACACCCTCGGCGATCGTCGAGGGTGTGAGAAAAAAAGAGGGGGCCAACCCGAGCCCGCTAGAAAGCAGGGGCTCAAACCCAACGATAGGTATGGGCCATGGCTCTTGGGGGCGGTACTGACCCCAAGGAACAAGCTGCCCTCAACCCCGCAGGGTCAGGGCCTCTTAACGACCTTTAAGCGAAAAAAGACTTCACTACGGAAACCACTTCATCAATCTGGGCTTCGGTGATCTCAGGGAACATTGGCAACGATAAAATTTCATCTTTGTACTGTTCACTGATCGGGAAGTCTTTACCGGTCAATCCTAAATCTTGGTAAGCACCAAGGGCATAAATTGGGATCGGGTAATGGATCCCTGCGCCGATCTTGTTTTCTTGTAAATGTTTCAGCAACGCCTCTCGTTTCTTGGTACGAACCAAGTAGATATGGAAGACATGAGCCCCTTCGTCCCCTAGAGCAGGAGTCTGCAAGTCCCCGATGTCGGCAAGCTTTTGGTTGTACAAAGCCGCTGCCTTGGCCCGCTGTGCGTTCCACTGGTTCATGTACCCAAGCTTCACCTTCAACACCGCCGCCTGCATGGTGTCTAGCCGAGAGTTGTGGCCAATGAAGTCGTGTTGGTATTTTACCGGTGAGCCTAGGTTTCGGTATTGCTTGAGCTGATTATAAACCGCTTCGTCGTTGGTCACCACGGCACCGCCGTCACCGTAGGCGCCGAGGTTTTTCCCAGGATAAAAAGAAAATCCGGCGGTCAGGCCAAAGCTTCCGGCACGTTTGCCTGCGCGCTCCGCTCCATGACCTTGGCAAGCATCTTCAACGACAACCAAGTTGTGTTTTTTCGCCAACCCTAAGATCGGCTCCATATCGGCCAATTGACCGTACAAGTGAACCGGCAAAATCGCTTTGGTTTTATCGGTGATCTTTGCCTCGATCTGGGTCACGTCCATGTTATAGGTCTCGGGGTCACAGTCCACCAAAACCGGGGTTGCTCCGGCGTAGGTGATCGCAAACACGGTGGCCACAAAGGTGTTGGCTACAGTGATCACTTCGTCACCTGGGCCCACTCCTGCGGCTTTCAAAGCCAACATCATCGCATCGGTCCCGCTCGCCACACCAACACAGTATTTCACGCCACAAAAAGCCGCAAAATCAGCTTCAAAATCGGCGACAGGCTGACCTAAAACAAAATTACACTGGGACATCACCGCCTCAACTTGAGGGTTGATTTCCTCTTTAAGGGACTGGTATTGGCCTTGTAAGTCGATAAATGGGATCATCCTTGCCTTTATTGAAGTTAAGATCGTTGAAAAAAGTTGTGCACCGCTAAATAATAACGAAACGGTGGCTCTGGTTCCAAGGTAAGTTTCAGCCCTTCATTCAGTCAAGCCCTCTCGGTACACCCTCAAGTTGACAGCCTCGTTGGGTTCGCCCAAAATACAGTCTTGAAGTGGGATACCCATCCCTTTTGTTCTCTCGTTCCGCTATGGATATGAAGTCTTTTGTTGGTTCTCAAATTCAAGAAAGTATCGCTGTCAAACAAGCCTTGGCGTCTGAACCCTACTTCGGGTTGATCCTTTCAATGGCTCAGCAATGGGCTGCCTGTCTCAAAGAAGGGGGCCAAATTCTAATCGCCGGCAACGGGGGGTCCGCAGCGGACGCCCAACATATCGCTGGGGAGTTAGTGAGTCGGTTTTTCTTTGACCGTCCGGCCCTACGAGCGGTCGCCTTGACCACCGACACCTCGATTTTGACCGCAATTGGGAACGATTATGGATATGAGCGGGTGTTTTCTCGTCAAGTGGAAGCCTTGGGCCGCCCAGGTGACATCTTTTTAGGGATCACCACCAGCGGGGGCTCTAAAAACATCGTCGCCGCCTTCGAAGTGGCGAAGCAACAAGGGCTGACTTGTATGGCCCTAACCGGGGAAACGAAGGGACCGCTCAACGAGACCGGGGATTTGGTCATCAACGTCCCCTCCAAAGTCACCCCTCGAATCCAAGAAGCCCATATTTTAATCGGTCACTTGGTTTGTGCTGCGGTGGAAGAAGAGCTTTTTGGCCCCAACCCAAAATCGGTCTGACTTCTTAGGAGTGAAGGAATAGGCTCGTTAGAGTAAAATCCAGGACCGGGTCTGGCGGTAAGCGGAGAAGATAGGGACTCCGCCTAGCCCAGCAATTGATAAGACTCAATCACCCCTTGCAAGGTGACCTTGCCTCGGAAGTGGTTTTCACTTAAGCCAATCACCACTTGATATTCCCCAGGGGCCATATTTTCTTTGCCCCCTTCCCAACGGATCAATTCCACACCGGCTGCGACTTCCCATTTGAGGTGATGTTCACCCATCACTCGAGGTGACCCTAACCGGAGTTTCGGGATCAAAAACTTAGGTTTTTCATTGCCTCGACCGAAAGGTTCAAGTTGTTTGAGCTGGTGGACAAACTCTAGGTTCAACATCTCCAGGTTCACTTCATAGTTCGCTGCAGGCGACATCGATCCACTGCCCAACTGCCCAGAAGCAACTTTGGCGAATCGTCGTTGGACTTCTGGCAGCTGTTCCGGGAGAAACTGACACCCCGCCGCCGCCGCATGGCCCCCAAAGCCAAGCAGCAAGTCTTCGATTTGCTGAAGCATCACCGTCAAATCCCCAGATTTTGATCGGCCCGAGCATTTGATGGTCCCTTGCTCTGAGTAAGTCCCCACCAAGGTAGGGCATTGGTATTGATCGGACAGCTTAGACGCCACAATCCCAACCAAACCTTCATGAAAACTTTCATCCACCAAGACCAGACCGGCTGGATGGGCCTCGTTGATCAAGCCCCCGGCACGGGTCACCATGGTTGATTGTTTCTTTTTTCGCTGCTGATTGCACCGTTTCAAGGCCGCTAAACAACCAACACTCGCTTCGGGGTTTGTTTCTAGCAAAAAATCCACTGCCAACGAAGCATCCTCCATCCGCCCGGCGGCATTAATCAAGGGGCCGAGCCGAAAACCTAAGGTTTCCGAGTTGATGAAGCTAAATTTTTGATCTTCTTGGAAGGTCCTCAGATAACAGCCTGCGCTCTTTTGCCCCGTAGGCTCGACCAAACGGCGACGCATTTGCTCTAACCCATGGTGAGTTAACACCCGGTTCACCCCGAGGAGAGGGACCTGATCAGCCACATTCCCTAAGGCGACCAGGTCGAGGGATTCCAGTAGATTGGGCTCCTTTGCTGTTCCCCAAAACCCTTGCTCCCGCAGACCTTTTCGTATCGCTAACAAAAGCAAAAAGGCCACCCCGGCACCGGACATATCCAATCCCGCAAAGCCTTGGTTTTCTGGAAGTTTAGGGTTGAGGACTAAGCACTCAGGGGTTTTCCCCGGCACCGGTAAGTGGTGGTCGGTGATGATCACTTCCACCCCTGCCTGGGTCAACAGAGCCACTTCGTCTTTAGCGGTGATTCCGTTGTCTACCGTCACCACCAACTGAGGTGCGGAGCTCAAAATCCGTTTCACCACCAAGCCGTTGAGCCCATAGCCCTCAGAAAACCGGTTCGGGATCAGCCAATCGACAGAGAACCCGCAGTCCCGGAAAAAGCGTACTAAGAGGGCTGTGGAGGTCACCCCGTCCACATCATAGTCCCCAACCACCATGACTTTTTTGCCCCCGGTCAGCCCCTCAATGAGACGGGCCGCTCCGAGTTGCACATTCGCTAGGCTGTATGGGTCTGGGAGTTGGCTTAAGGAGTATTCAAAAAAGGAGTGGGGCTCCCGGTGGCCCAAAGCGGCCAAACGGTGGGCAACCAATTGCTGCCCAAACGAACCCTTCGAAGGCTCGGTCCACTGGTCTAAGGTGAACGCCACCGGCAATTCACTCATTTACCACCCTCGATCACCAAAAAGCGCTGCCGATCTTCGGACATACTGCGCAGGAAGCTTTTAGACTCTTCTAAAAAGGGCTGTTCATTTTGCTCACCGTAGTGGCTCAGCACAAAATCAAACTCCGGTCGGGCCAAGGCAAAGTTTCGTAGTCGGTATAGGCTGACGCCCTTTAAGAAATGCACTTCAATCGCATACTTTGGAGGCACCGGGTCTAGTTTCGCCAAGGCGCTGAGACTGTCGTGGTAACGGCTTAAGCCTTTGTACATCCGGCTCGCCTTCAAATACAACAGTTCAACAGTGTCCCGGTCATAGGTATTTGAGCTTTCGATCTGGTCGATCAACTTCTCAAATTGGTCAGGATTATAACTTTGGGTTAAGTACCTGGGGAACTCAACCAACAAAATTCGTTGCCCAAAACCCGACTGGCTCAACCGTTGCCGCAAGATTTGGTCAGCCTTGGATTGCAAGGTCAACTCTTCTAGCTGGGCTTCATCAAAGTCCAGAGGCAATTCGGCGCCGCAGTCTTTACAGTGGAAAGGGTTCGGGGTCCAGATGGATTGAGAGGACAGCCGGCCAGTCCGCAGTATATCCCCTTCATCCACATACAAAACTTCGGCAAAATACTGGTAGCTGTGACCGCAAGATGAACATTTGAGCCGCACCGGCTTTTTTCGACCAAACCGTTGCAGGGTTTCTTTGTTTGACAGGTCCTGGGCCACTTGAGCCGGGACCTCTTGCTCGAAGGCGACACACAAAAACCCGATCAACGAGGCCAAATCATATTCTCCATGTCGGTACAAATCCGATAATGGGACGATCATTCGTTGGTCTGGGCAACGCTCGATCAGCTGATAGAGTAAATCGGTGTGATGACGGTGCAAAAAGTCAAAATGCCGCACCAACAAATCCACCGCTTGTATCGAAGGAACCTGATCAAAAAGCTGCAACCCATAGTCAAGGTTGAGATGGTCTTTTTGCTCGACCCAAAAGTCAAAGTTCACTACATAAATCTTTGCCAACCCACGGCACAGGCTGGGGCTTTGGGAAGGATTTGGGAACCAAGTGTACCATGGCAAGTTCATGCCCAGTAACTCTCCACTAAAAAATCGCCACAAGATCTCACCTTTGGAGACCTGCTCTAAGGTCGCTAGAGTCTCGGAGCGAATCAGGCACTCAGCCTCGCTCCACTCCGGTGCGCTGGGAAAAAAGAACCGCAAGATCCGTTCTTGGTGGGGCGCAGAGCTGACCGGGGAATGATAAAAATTAGCGATTTGCTCTAAGTAGACACTCGGTTTGAGCAACCATTGATCCAAGCACTGGGTCACCACTAAGCTGGGAACCAGAGCCAACAGCCCTTGGATTTCCATTTCAATGAGCCGAGGGATAGCGGAGCCAAAATGATCTAAGTTCCGTTCAAACCCTTCAATCAGCCATAAAGCCACCGGATGACTGGGCGTTTCAGGCAACGACTCTAACCATCCCTTCACCCCTTGAATCAATTCAAGGGGGCTGTGAGGGACCGAAGCCGTCAGGCCATCAAACCGGATACCGGCCCGGTCAATCTGCTCCCAATGAGCTTGCCAAGCCCCTACAGGGACGTCCCCTAGCAAACTGGCTAATTGCCTATAGGTTTGCACCACTGAATTCCCGCGCATCATTGACTGAAACACCCACTCGGTAAGGCCCGGGTCCACTAGGTGGCCCAACAACAAACCGGTGTTTTCAAAATCAGCGTGGTGGTCACGGGTGTAAAAATAAAAATCAACCAGTTGAGCGAAGCGATCTCGGTCTTGGCAATGAGGAAGCAAGTACCGAAACAGCAGACTGCTGAGCAGAGGGTTTTCTTGGTAGACCGTCAAGCCTTCAAGCAACCGATCGGTTGCCTTGGGGTCGACGGCCAACCAGGACATAATGGCCGCTTCAAGCTCAAACCGAGTTGTCTCCTCGCTGGCTAGACAGCTTTTGGCCCACTTTGAAAGCAAACTGTTGGTGAAATCACTAGGAAACTGGGACAGACAGTAGGCAGCTTGGTATTTGAGGTGGCTGTTGGACTCACGAAACAGCGTCACCGCCATGGGGACCAACGCCTTTGCCTCGTCGGATTCCAGACTGGCTAATTTGGCGAGTGCTGCCTCTTGAACCATGGCAATCGGGAGTTCTAACAACTCCACCAACTCTGCGGGCTGGGAAACCCGTTCGAGCCGCTGCATCGCCCCCCAAAGGGACAAGGAAGGGTCTAGACTCCCCAGGCAGTTGGAGATGAATTCGGTTGAATACTCTGGGGCAGTTAGCTTCATGGTTCAAGTCGCTCGGGTAGGCAACAGAGGACAACCGGTCAGTCCGTTGGGTTGAATCTAGGGTTGGTATTCTTTGAGTTTTTCGACCAAAAAATCAGATTGGGCGCTGAACAACGGAGCCAAGTCGCCTAAAAATTCACGGGTATGGAGGAAGTTCGCTTCAAAGGTTTGAGCGTCTTGTTTCTCAATCAACTTCCAATGGTCATGGGCCTCAGATAAGAAATCAGACAGCACCGAGAGGTTCTCTTTGTTGTCCATTAAAATCCGGGTGTACAAGTGGGGGTCTCGGCTCAAAATCCGGCTGGCAAAGGCGAAGTTCGCTTGGTAGACGGGACTGCAAATTTGCAAGATCGTGTCTAAATCCACGGAACGTTTTGCCAAAGTCCGAGAAAAAACAATATGAAGAAAGTGGGTCAACCCTTGGATCACACTCATCGACTCATCGTGTTTTTTCCAGTCGTCCATGACCACAACATTGAGCCCCAGTTCGTCGTACAGTCGTTTGTATCGATGCAGGAACTTCCCCCCACCATCGACGGGCATTAAGATGACATTATGTCCTTTGAGGTCCTGCACCTCCCCAAACATCGGGTGGCAAGCGATCACCTGGGCTTCTGTCTTCACCATGTTGGGGACCACATCCGCCTTGACGGAAGTAAAATCAGACAGCAAATGGCCTGAGGTCAACCATGGGGAAATCCTGCGGATCACTTCGGCCGACTTATCAATCGGTACAGAAACAATCACCAGTTCCGACTCCATCACCAAGGCTTTTTCCTTGTCCAAATCTTTTGAGCCAGTGATCCGAACTTCCTTGCCCTGGGCTTCCCAAGCAGCCTGGAACATCCGGCCCATCATCCCGGTTCCGCCAATGATACCGATTTTCGAAATCATCCTTGAAACACCTCAAAATCTTTGACCCCAGCCTTTTGCAAATCACCTTCGTCATTAATCGACACGGCGTCATAAGGCAAGGGGATACAGTTTAAAGTGTAACCGTTATCCAAAGCCCTCATTTGTTCCAGCCGGTACGCGGTTTCTAAGGTCGAGGGGGGGAGGCTGCAGAAGGTTTGCAAGAACTCAGGAGTGTACACGTACACCGAGGTGTGTTTATAGGCCAACTCAAGAGGCTGCCTTGTAAAAATCAAAGCGTTGTCTCCTTGATCTAAGACCACCTTGGCGACGTTCACATCCCCTTGCTCTTCGTCATTGATCGGCGTGACGGTTGTCCAGAACTCTGCCTTATTTCGGCGTTCAGGCAACTGCTCAACCAATTCCTTGAGCATCAACGGGTCCATGAAGGGCTCATCCCCTTGCACGTTGATGATCACGTCAAACTCACCGAGGGTCTTGGAAATGTTCTGGTAAGCTTCAAGAACTCGCTCAGTACCACAACTGTGATCCATACGGGTCATCACCCCAAAAACCCCTTCGATCCCTTGAACCTCATCGATGATCCGCTGATCATCGGCGGCAACGACCACCGGGCTGACACCAGCGGCGAGGACCTTTTCTAGGGTCCGCCGGATCATGGTGACCCCTTCGATCTTGAGCAACGGCTTGTTGGGCAGCCGGGTTGATTTCAACCGGGCTGGGATGATAACAATCGATTTCACGTTAGATTAGAGACGAACTGTGCAATCTGCATGTACTGAGTGATTCGCTCTTCTGCTTCGGCAAAGCTCAACTGACTTGCGGCGTCGCAAAGGGCTCGTGAAGGCTCAGGGTGAACCTCAATAAACAACCCAGACAGGTCGGTCGCCGCAGCTGCGGCCATCAAGGTCGGCAAGTATTCCTTGGCTCCCCCTTTGGGGTCTGAGCTTGGCACACCGTATTTACGAATCGAATGACCGGCGTCAAAAATCACCGGGCAACCGGTTTGCTTCATCAGGTGGAAACTCCGTGGGTCGACCACGAGGTCACGGTACCCAAAACAGGTTCCCCGTTCGGTGAGCATGATTTTATCGTTGCCTGTAGACTTAGCTTTCTTGACCACTTTCCCCATATCTTCAGGGTGAAGAAACTGGGCTTTTTTGATGTTCACCGGTTTACCGGTGTTGGCAACCGCCAATAACAATTCGGTCTGCATGACGAGGTACGCAGGGATTTGGAAGATGTCGATCACATCGGCTATCCCGGCATCCAGATCGCTAGGATAGTGAACATCACTGATCACAGGAACCCCGAATTCTGTTTTGACGTCTTGGAAAATCTGCAACGCTTCGTCAATCGGCAGGCCCGAAAAGTAGGCTTCTGAGCTTCGATTGTCTTTTTTGTAGCTCGCTTTGAAGATATAATCGACACCTAGCTTTTCCGAGAATCCAACCAAAAATTCGGCGGTTCTCATCGCGGTATCCCGGTCTTCTAGCACACAATTTCCGGCCATCAACAATTGTCGATCGGCCTTTAAAGTCAAGTTATCTGTGAGCTGCATCAAAACTCCTGAGGAAAGTTAAAGGCCCAAGCTGCCAAGGAGGCCACTTCGCCAAAAAATCAGCGCAAAAAGAACAACAGCGATCATCACCGTGTTTTTTTCTGACTTGATCGCCATGGGGTAGTCCCCTTTAATGTCTTCGGTCACCCCGGGAGTCGCTGCTGGACTCAGCCGTGGAATCCACCGAGGAACCATCGCAACATAATCATCATAGGCCTGGCCGAATTTAGAGCGCAGGTTGTTTTCTTCCCAAGCGACCACCGGGATATATTGGCCAAAGAAGACTAACACAAAGAGCAGCAAAAAGTCGCCAGAAAAGAAGAAGGAAATATTGGCCAAAGCGATCAAACCGCCAGAGAGCAACAGGTTCCCGACATACAAAGGGTTCCGACAAAGAGCAAAAGGTCCGCCGGTGATCACCTTTTTACCGGTCGAATAACTCCGAGTCCGGCTGACACCGCCGATGTAGGCAACGCCGTAAGTTCGAATCAGTTCACCGACCACCATCAAGATTGAGCCTAAAATCAAGCTCTCTTTGTTTGCCGCAGGCATCCAAAGTACCATCACGATGAAAGGTAGAGGGGTGTAATCCCTGTATTTAAAGAGAATCTCGCCGAGTTTTAGCATGTCTATCCATAGTTGAGAGAATCTATTGATCAGAGAGAAACCACGCCGCTCTGTCAACCCCCCAATGGGGGCCGAAAAGGCTTGGCTATAGGGCTTTGCAGTGTCACAATGACCCCTTAAGCCTCTTACCCCTATTGATGATGCGTCTAAGCTTATTTTATTGTGTTTTAATCGGCCTAATCAGCGCCGAATCTGCCGGGTTCGCCCTTGAGGCCTTCCAGCCAAAAGACCAAGTGATTCGCTCCCATTTCACTGAGCCCTTCACCGACCCTTTAGTCGAGAATCACCGGTTTGACCCCCGTCGACCGAGCCGAATCGCAGAGCCCTACAGCCCACAAATGGTTGTCACCCAGCTGAATTACCCTGACCAGGGTCCAAAGAACATCCGGCTCAACTGGCTGACCCGTTTCTCCGGCCCCTTAGCCGGTTTGTTTTTAGGCAACCAAGGAGCCTTTGAGCGGGCTGTGCTCGCTTACTCCCAGGAAAACTACCAAGAGGCCGGTCGGTTTCTTTCTCCGCTCGCCTTCAAACCAAACCGTCTGCAAGGGCCAGCGAAGCTTTGGCTCAGTTGGGTTTATTTCAAACTAGGCAACAGCGCAAAAAGCCTGGAGTTAGCACAAGACTTGGCAACCCAACAAACCGGTGTTTTAAAACAAGAAGGCTACTTTTTGTGGCTCTTACAAACTCTCCAAGTCGGGGATTTAAACGCTGCCAAGCCCTTAGTTGAACAAGTCAATTCTGAGATGGACCCCCAGGTCCAGGGCTTTCGGATGAAGTACCTCATCTTAGTGGCGCAAGTTAAACTCGAGCGATGGACCGACGCTAGAAAAACCTTAAACCAGCTCGAAGCCCCTAAAATCCGGTACAGCCCTTATTATAGTAAGTTAAAGGAAATGGCCGGAACCATTGCGTACTATGAAAACGATTTCCGCCGAGCCCTAGCGGAGTTCAAACGGGCCAAGGCCGCCGACCCGAGAGCCTTTATCCAAGGGGAGAACAACCGTAATATTGCGTGGTTACTCTACTTTATCGGGGAATACGCCCAGGCAATCGCCCAGGCGGACCAAGAGCTTTCTGCTTTGAGGCCTAGCAACCGAGAAGAGCTTCTCTATTTAAAAATTGCGGCGCTCACCCACTTAGAACGAGGGGCACAAATCCAAGAGCTACTCGTTCAGCTCCCCGTTGGGTCCCCTTACCAAACCTACGGCGCTTTCCAGACCAAAGTATTCTTAAAAGGACTGTCTCGGTGGCCCCAACTCAAACAATCGGTCAGTCAGGTTAAGCTTCAGGACAAAAACCTCCAACTCTATGGGCTGATCTTAGACGGGAACCAACAGTTTAAGGCAGGAGAACTTCAAAGAGCCCAGCAAAACTATCGTCAAGCCCTCAAATTAGCCGGGAACTCAGATCTCCGCTGGCTTTGTTTGTATAATCTCACCGTCGTGGATTTGGCGATGAGCCAGTGGGACCAAGCGACGCAACATTTGGCCCAACTAAAGCAGGCCAACCCGCCGTCGAACCAGAAATGGCTGTCATACCATCAACTCTACCTTGCCTTCCACTTAGACGACCTTCCCGGCTTTTTGGTGCTTTTTAGGGAGACAGACTTCTCTGAGTTGGACCAAGACATCCAGTGGGAGGTCCACCGGCTCAAAGCCAGCCTGCTGATCCGTCACGGTCAGCCAGAGGAAGCGGTCCAAACTATTTTATGGGGCCTAGATCACGGCTATGGTGCGCAGAGCCTGAGCTTCGCTGTTCAAACCCAGTACCGCCGAAACCAGTTTGAACCATTACTTCAGTTGCTCAGCCAACACCGTGAGCTCCAATCCCCGGTCTTGCTCAGTTATGAAATTCGCTCATTGATGGCCTTAGGCAAGCTCCAACAAGCCCAAGCCAAGCTGGACATCACCCCCTTGAACTCCGAGGGGCTCTTGGCGTTACAGGTAGATCTTTGGACCCAAACCGAGCAGTACCCCAAGGTGATCGCCAAGCTCACAGAGCAACTGAGCAGAAAGGATCTATCCCCAGTCCAGCAGACCCAGTACAGCCAAATGTTAGCCGACGCCCAGTTCAACCAAAAGGCCTATCCTGAGGCTCGGTATTTATATCAACAGGTTTTAGAGCAAACCACCGACCCCCATGAACGCAGCTCGTTGTTGTACTCCATGGTGCTCTCTCGGTATTTGGAATCTGGCAAACCGGGGTTCCAGCGCAAAACCCAGCTTGTCTTAGAAGACCCCGAGCTGAGTGCCCCGGTCCGACTCAATTTGACCTTGCTGTTAGCCGATTTCTTCATCGATTCAGGCCAGGACGACCTCTCCGACCAACTACTCCGTGATTACGAAACAGGTCACAGTTACCAACGGGGGAAAGTTCGTTTAAAACAAGTCCAGGGCTTAGCCCGAAGAAAAGATTGGACCGGATGCGCAGACCGAAGTTCTCAAGCACCCGAAGGCAGTACATCCTTTGACATTGTGGACTTGGCCCTCCTTGGAGCCCAGTGTGAACTGATCGAAAAGCAAGCCAAGCCCTCACTGTCCCGGCTTGCCAAGCTGCCTAAAGAAACCCCATATCGATCCAGTGAAATCGCTCTGCTTCGAGGTCAAGGCTTAGCCCAGCAACAAGAGCACGCCCTTTCGGAGGCTCAGTTTAAACGCATCAAAGAAGCCGATCTGAGCGCAACCCAAAGACAAGCGCTCCACTTAACCTCGGCAAACAACCTGCGCAAACTCGGCCATCTTGAGCAAGCAACCCAACAATTGGGTGATTTTCGCAACTACCCTCCAGGGGACTTGGCTAACCAAGCGCTCAAATTGTCTGCCCAGATAAAACAAGACAACGGGCAACTGAAGGGGGCAGCGAAAGACTACCTTCGACTCAGCTATACGAAAGGGCTCCCGCAGGCACAAAAAGCTGCAGCCCAGCTCAAGCTGGTCGACCTGTACCTTTTACTAGGTCGGCCCCAGAAAGCTCAAAAGCTGGTCGGCAAACTTCAAAAGTCGAGAAACAGTTTAACGCCAGAACAGCAGAAAACCCTCCAAAAGCTCTCTAAAAAACTGGCCCAGGACAAGGAGACCAATGCCCCTAGTTCATCTATCAGCATAGCACCTTTGTCCCAATGTTTCACGTGAAACATTCACAAGAAACCAAGTTGATCGTTCTCACAGGCCCGACAGCAAGTGGAAAGACAAAACTGGCAGTCCAACTCGCTCAAGCGATTGGTGGGGAGATTGTTTCGGCAGATTCGAGGCAGGTTTATCGAGGGATGGACCTTGGTACAGGGAAAGACCTGGCAGAATACCAAGACGTTCCCTATCATTTGATTGATATTTTAGACCCCAGTGAATCCTATTCTGTTTCCCAATTCCAGCAACAGGCCTCCGCTGCCATCCAAGACATCCGAAGCCGAGCGCAAGTACCCATCCTTTGCGGCGGAACGGGACACTACATCAAGGCGTTGCTACAGGGCTACCGGTTTGACCACCCAGCCCACAACCCCTACTTTTCTGCGTTTCTTGAGTCTTTACCTCATGATTTGTTGCTCGGATTTCACCGACACTTGGGGCTTGAAGGCCCCACCGACTCCAACCGGCGGATTGCCCGGCAAATTGAAAAGACTTACACCCAGCAAAACGAAGCGGCCAAGACAGAAAATCTGCTCCTTAACCCTCTGGTGTATGCCCTTCGCCCCGACCGCAAAAGACTGCGAGAGAAAATAAAACAACGTTTGGACCTACGGATTGAGCAGGGGTTAGTCGAGGAGGTTCAGCGGCTGCTCGGCGAAGGGGTTTCTGCCCAGCAATTACGCAAATTCGGGTTGGAATACAGGTGGGTCACCGATCACATCACAGAAAACCTCCCCCTAGAAGCCATGAAACAATCGCTCTGCCAAGGGATCTGCCAGTTTGCCAAACGGCAAGAAACTTTTTTCCGGTATATGGAAAAGGAGGGCATTCCTATACAGAACTGCCCGGACATCGAGCAGCTGACGGCAGAAGTTGCCCACTGGCTTTCAGGCACACCTAGGAAGCACAGTTTGCCCGATCCGCCTTCATCCTAACAAGCAACCATTGAGCACGTTCCCCGAAGCTGTTCCCAGTAAAGCTCACTCCCGAAGACTCCCTAAAATAGAATTTCAAAAATAAGGCAACCGCAAGTCAGCCTGAAGGAGCGTCGTTCTGAGGAGCTTGGTGAACTTCCATTGCCTAGGTTTCTTGAGGCAAAAATGGGCACAACACTCAAAAACACACTTTAGCAGCCCCTCAGGCTGTTTTTGAGGAATCTCAACTCAAGACACCAAAGGAACCAAAAAACACAGAATTAGCAGGCTTAAAAAGAAGGGCTTTTTCGCCGTTTCCAAAAAGGAATAGCCAGCGTCTTCCAAGGAAGTGCACTGCAAACTGACGGTTTCCTTCTTAGACAAACCTCGACGTTCTCACACAAAGCGATTTTTTAAGGGGCCCGGATTGTCAGGGAATTTTTTGGGCGAACGCAGGGTCCGCAAAAAAAAGGCCCTCTGAATAGCGATTCAGAAGGCCTTTGATACTATATTTTACATTTTACTCTGAGGTGTTTCTCAGAAGGGGATGTCGTCTTCGATAAAGTCTTCGTTCCCACCAAAACCGGCCGGTGGTGCGCTTTGGTTTGCCGGAGGCTGACTTGGGGCGTTGTAGCCACCACCTTGAGGCTGAGCACCGCCGTATCCACCAGCCTGAGGAGCCGGTGCGCCATAGCTCTGACCGGCACCGCCTTTAGCCTGTGGGGGGTCTAGGAATTGAAACTCACGACCTGAGATTTCCGTTGTGTACCGCTTGTTCCCTTCTTTGTCTTGCCACTCTCGGGTCTGAAGGGAGCCTTCTACGTACAACTGAGAACCTTTATGAAGGTACTGTTCGATAATATCGGCCGCTCGGTTCCAAAAGATCACCCGGTGCCATTCGGTTTTTTCTTGCTGCTGGCCCGATTTGTCTTTGAATTTTTCGCTGGTCGCCAAGGAAAGCGTTACCACCGAATGACCGCCAGAAGTGACTCGTTTTTCTGGCTCTTGGCCCAGCCGTCCAATTAGTATGACTTTATTCAGGTTACCCATGGCATTCCTTGTTTAATTTTTTTTCAGTTCCAGCAAACACAGCCGGATAAGTTCATCTAAACCGATCTGTGAATCTAAATGTTTGTGGATCACTTTGTCAGCCTCTTTTTCGATAAAACCCAGGTTCACTAGAGCGGATCGGGCTTCCAAGAGCAGGACCCGTTCGGGGCTGCCGGTCGCCTTTTTTGAGTGAGGCTGAGTGGCGACTTGGTTTTTGAGCTTATCTTTAAGGTCAATCAATAACCGTTGGGCGGTTTTCTTCCCGATCCCCGGCACCTGCTGAAACGCCCGCTCGTCCTCTAGGGCAACACAAGAGACCAGCTGATCGGGCTCAAACAAGTCCATGATCGACAAGGCCGCTTTCGGACCAACACCAGACACCGAAAGCAACTTCGCAAAAAGCTCTCGCTTCTCGGGGCCGTCAAATCCAAACAACTTTAAGGCATCTTCGCGAACCAAGGTGTAGACAAATCGTTCGACCGACTCCCCAATCAACCCGCTAAGCTCTCTCGCCTGATTAGGCCCAATTTGCAAGCAGTATCCAACTCCCGCAACATTCAGCATCGCTTCCTGGTCGGTCACCGAGAGCAACTTCCCTTGCATCCACCCGATCATCGTCCTGCCCTCCCTAAGGCGGCTTGAGAAAAGTGTCGACTGTTCGCATGGCAGATCGCCACAGCGAGGGCGTCCGCCTGATCTTCAAGAAGTTTTTGACCTTGAAGCCCTAAAATCACTTGCACCATCGCATTCACTTGGTCTTTACCGGCCCGGCCTTGGCCGACCACCGCCGACTTGACCTGGGTCGCTGAATATTCTGCTGGTGCAACCCCACCTTTAGCGAGCCCCAAGAGAGCTGCGCCCCGGGCTTGGCCTAGCACCAAGGTGGACTGGCCGTTCACTGAAACAAAGATTTTTTCTAACGCCGACTCATCAGGCCGATACTCCCACAAGACCTCAGCCAACTGGTCGTAAATCATCACGAGCCGTTCAGGCAATTCCCCGGCTTTGTGGGCTTCGATCCGGCCGCTGGCGAGGTGTTTGATTTGGCTCCCCTCTTGCTCAATCACCCCCCAACCGGTGAATCGAGAACCAGGATCGACACCTAGTATCCTGACTTTACTCACCTAGTGAGGCCAGTAGTTCCTCTGTGAAATCAACGTTGGAAAACACATTTTGCACGTCTTCGTCGTCTTCAAGAGCTTCTAAAAGCTGCATCACCGAACCGGCTTTATCTGCATCCGAAATTTCGACTTTATTAACGGGCATATAAACTAGCGAGGATTTCAGCACCTCAACCCCTTCGGCTTCCAACGCCAAATGAACGGCATGTAAATCAGACATTTCAGTTTGAACTTGGTACACTTCTTCGGCCTCTGTGTCGAGTTCCTCGGCTCCACATTCAATCGCTAGTTCCATCATCGCGTCTTCTTCGAAGGCGGATTTAGACACCTCGATCACTCCAATCTGGTTGAAGTTGTACATCACACTATTTGCGCTGCCCATGGCGCCACCATTTTTATTGAACACCGTTCGGATGTTCGACACGGTCCGGTTCCGGTTATCGGTCAAACATTCAACAATCACCGACACATTTTGAGAGCCGTGTCCTTCATACAAAATCGACTCATAATCCGCCCCTTTTGCGCCACCAGCCCCTTTGACAATCGCCCGCTTGACGTTGTCATTCGGCATATTGGCCGCCTTGGCTGCAGCAATCGCTGCTCGTAGCCGTGGGTTAGCGGTCGCATCGTCACCACCCATACGGGTCGCGACTGTGAGCTCTTTGATTAACTTGGTGAAAATTTTGCTTCGCTTCGCATCCTGAGCCCCTTTACGGTGCTTGATGGTGCTCCATTTACTGTGTCCTGACATGGTTCTACTCTAAAATTTTCCCAACAAGATCATAAGGATGGGCCTCAATGATCTCGACTTGGGCAAAGGTTCCGGCTTCAGCGTGGCCTTCGTTGATCAACACAACGCCGTCCACATCCACCGCTTGAAAGGCATTCCTTCCTTCCAATAATAAATCTGTTTCTTTGGAGGTTCCTTCTACCAAAACTTTTTGAATCTGGCCAACTTGCTTTTGATTTTTGGCTAGGGAGACCTCTTGCTGCGCCTCCATGATCCGCTGGCAACGTTCTTCGATGAGCGCCTCATCAAGCTTGCCATCTAAACGATTGGACCGAATGTTATCTTCATCTGAATAGGGGAAGACTCCCAGGTGATCAACCACCCCAGATTCTACAAAATTAAGCAACTGGTTATACTCTTGCTCGGTTTCCCCAGGGAAGCCCACGATCAGCGTGGTCCGAAAGGCAAACCGGTCCAATTTATTGTGAGCCCGCTCCAGGAGGGCCATCAACTCTTTTTCAGTGATCTTACGGTTCATGTCTTTGAGGACCCGGTCATTGATGTGCTGAAAGGGCAAATCAAGATAAGGGACAAACCGTTTGTCTTGGTTCATCAGGTCAAAAAGTTGGTCAGGATATAAGTTCGGGTAGCTGTAAAACAACCGGACCCAGAAGTCCCCGTCTAAGGACGAAAGCCGCTGCATCAACCCCCAAAGGTCCTCCCCTTTGTCGAGCCCGAAACTCGAGGTGTCCTGGGCAATCAGGTTGAGTTCCTTGACTCCGCTCCCTAACAAAGCTTTACATTCTTGCTCAATCAAGTTGATTTTTTTAGAATGAAAGCCTCCTCGGAGGGCCGGAATCGAACAGAAAGAACACATATTCGAACAACCTTCGGCGATCTTCACCCAACTATAATGAGCCAGAGTCGACTGAACCCGGGGGGCCTCTAGGTTCGCTTCACTGTACCCAGTCTTCGGTGAGAACCAGGCTTTTCGTTCTTGAGACACCAACGCCTGGTTTACCACCATTAAGATCTGGGTGTAGTCACTGGTCCCCATCACAGCGTCTGCTTCCGGCAATTCTGACAGCAGGTTTTCCTGATAACGCTCGCTCATGCAACCGGCAAGGACCAAACACTTGCACTGGCCCTTTTCAGGGTTTTTATAGGTCGCCAACTCCAAAAAACGATCCAAAGATTCGTTCACCGCTGAGGTCAGGAACCCACAGGTATTGAGGACAATCACATCGGCTTCTTCGGGACCGGAGACAGGCTTAAAACTTCCTGCCACCATCGCCGCCAGCATGATTTCCGAGTCCACCCGGTTCTTGGCGCAACCTAAGGATTCAATATATAACGTGCGATTCATGGTTCTCTGGGGTCAAAATGAGGTAGGTATAATTCTGCGAGTTTTAAATCTTGGGGCCTGGTGAGCTTAATGTTTCGGGCTTCGCCCTCAACGAGCTTCACCGACCGGCCTGCGGCTTCGAAATAGCTGGCTTCGTCAGTGAACGATTGAGTTGAGGTCTGAGCCCCGAAAAACACAGCCTCAATGGATTCAAACCGAAAGGCCTGGGGGGTTTGAATCAAAAAAAGATTGTCTCGGTTCACCACTTCGGTCTGCTCACCCTGGCTCCGCCTTGTGGTTTCTGCCACCGCCATCGCAGGCACGGCCACGTCGGCCTGTTCTAACCCGGCAATCAATGTGCTGACTAACTGAGCGGTAACAAAAGGCCTCGCCCCGTCATGAACAAACACCACCGGGGCGCCTGGGGCGCTTTGCAGGTACTTCAAGCCGTTAGCGACTGAGTCCGAGCGTTCCTGCCCACCGGCAAGCCAAACCGGCTTGAGAGCCCCCCATTGGATGCCCTTGACCTCATCTTGAAGCTGGGCCCGTTCCTCGTCCCGGCAAAGGACGACCAATCGGCCACTGCAACCGAGCTGTGCAATGTGGTTGAGGGTGTGAAAAAAAATCGACCGCCCCTCTAACAAAAGCAGCAATTTGTTGACCGGAGCCCCCATTCGGGCCCCTCGCCCAGCTGCGGGGATGATCCAATCTAAATTCATCAAGCTAAAACCCTTGGGGATTTGGAAAATCTTGGGCTCTTTCGAGCAAACTAGAAAACTACAATATCGACCTCGTTTGATCAATCTTTTTGTCCCTTTGCTGTTGACACGCCTATGGTCCGCTGTTAGTCCTAGACTTGTTTTACATTTACTTACGTTTATTCCCTATTTTCCTACCCGCTACTATGGAAGCAGCTAGAATCGGTGAAGTCTTTAACTTCGGTGCCCTCCACATGGAGTGGCCAACAGCGTTGTTTGTTTTTGTGGTGTTCATGGTCACTGTCGCCGCCCTCAACCAACTGCTGTACAAGCCGGTTTTGGCTACCCTAGAAGCCCGTGAGAAGGCAGACGACGGCGCCAGCGTTCGATTAGAGTCGATCGAAAAGGAATTGGTTGAGCTAGAAAACAACTACAAAGCGACCCTCACCAAGGCCCACAAAGAAAACGAGGCAGCCCACCAGAAAGCGGTTGGCGAAGCCAAAACAGAAGCCCTGTCCTTCCTCCGAAAAGCCAAAGACAGCTCTGCGGAATTGATCAAGACCTCGGACGCCGAGATCGAGAAGGAAATGGAAACTGCAACTGCTCAGGCAAAAGAATTGGCCTCAGGGTTAGCAGAAACGATTCAAACTAAAGTGTTGGCGAGCTAAAACCATGGCCCAAAGATTATTCCTACTTACCACCAGCTTATTGGCCGCCACTTCGGCCTTTGCTTCCGAGGCCGCTGGCCACGAAGCTGCCAGTTTCTTTAGCTGGGATATGGCATTTAAGTTCATCAACTTCTTAGGGTTGATGATCTTGCTTCACTACTTCGCAAAAAAGCCACTGACCAAAATGATGGGCGATGCGATTTTAACCAAACGTGAAGACTTTCTGGAACAGCAGAAACTTGTTGAAGCCGCTGAAGCCCGGCTAGAAGCCTTCAAAACACAGATGGCTGAGCAAGAAGCTACCATGCTCAAGCACCAGCAGCACGCGCTTGCAGCGATCGAAGGCGAAAAGGCTCGGATCATCGCTGAAGCGAAGGCTCAAGCGAAAAACATTGAGACAAGCACAGAGCTCCGAATTCAACAAAACCTACAGAAGGCGAAAGCGGAGTTACGAAACTTTTTGGCACAAGAAGCCACCGATTTGGCCGAAGGGTTGATCAAAGAGAAGTTAGACAAGTCAGCACACGACGCCTTGTTTGACACCTATTCCACTAAACTCAGCCAGATCAGCTAAGAGAACGATTCATGAACAGGGTCATCGCTAAAAGATACGCCACCGCACTGATTGGTTTAGTGGCAAAAGATTCGCAGGTCGACAAAATCAACGAAGACCTAGGCCAACTGGCCAGTACCTTCGATGAAAGCTCGGAATTGCGACACTTCATCAACGAACCAAAATATAAACTCACTGACAAGGTTCAAGGGCTCGACAAAGTCGCTCAAGCCTTAGAAGTTGATGAGTTGGTACAGAAATTCGCGCGGTTTTTGGTCTCCAAACACCGGTTTGAATTGATCAGCTTGATTGCTTCGTCCTTCGACCAACTGGCCTTAGACCGGTTGGGTAAAGGCCGGGCAACAGTCATTTCGGCGACCAAGCTAAAGGTTGCACAGACAAAAGCGCTTACCGCCCAACTGTCTGCTTATACAAACAAGAAGATTGCTCTTGAAGTCGATGTTGATCCATCGATTATCGGCGGAGCGATCACCCAAATCGGTAGTCTGGTGCTTGATGGAAGCGTTAAAAACCAGTTAGACCAAATCCGTGAAACCATTTCCAAGGGTAACTAATCCATGAAGCTCAGAGCGGAAGAAATCAGCAAAATCATCCAAACCCAAATTGAAGAATTTGACACCGATGTCGCTGTAAAAGAAGTCGGAACCGTATTGTCGGTTGGTGATGGTATCGCACGAGTATACGGCCTTGATTTGGCCATGGCTGGAGAGTTAGTTGACTTCCCTGACGGTACCCGTGGAATGATCCTTAACTTAGAAGCCGACAACGTCGGTGTAATCCTCTTTGGAACCGGTGAAGCGGTCAAAGAAGGCGACCAGGTGACACGAACCGGCAGAATTGCTGAAGTTCCTGTTGGCGACGCTCTTCTTGGACGTGTCGTTGACCCCATTGGCAAGCCTCTTGACGGCAAAGGCGAATTGGGAACCACCGAATTCCGTAAGCTCGAAGTCATCGCTCCGGGCATTGTTGCCCGAAAGTCGGTTCACGAACCGATGATGACCGGAATCAAGGCGATTGATGCGATGGTTCCAATTGGCCGTGGCCAACGAGAATTGATCATCGGTGACCGCCAGACTGGCAAGACCGCCATTGCGATTGATGCGATCATCAACCAAAAAGATCAGGACATGGTCTGTATCTACGTAGCGATCGGACAGAAGAAGTCCACCGTAGCTCAGGTAGTCCAAAAATTAGAAGAGCACGGTGCGATGGGTTATACCATCATCGTCTCGGCAACCGCTTCGGAGCCTGCACCACTGCAGTTCATTTCTCCTTTTGCTGGCTGCGCGATGGCCGAGCACTTCCTGGCAGCAGGCAAGCACGTTTTGATCATCTATGATGATCTTTCTAAACAAGCGGTCGCTTACCGACAGTTGTCTTTATTACTTCGACGACCTCCGGGCCGTGAAGCCTACCCAGGTGACGTGTTTTATATCCACAGCCGCTTGTTAGAACGAGCTTGTAAAGTCAACGAAGCTCACGGTTTAGGCTCGATCACGGCGCTGCCGATCATCGAGACCCAGGCAGGTGACGTTTCTGCTTACATCCCAACCAACGTGATTTCGATCACCGACGGACAGATCTTCTTGGAAACTGAGTTATTCAACTCAGGCATCCGGCCAGCGATCAACGTCGGTATCTCGGTATCTCGTGTAGGGGGCTCGGCTCAAACTAAAGCGATGAAGAAAGTTGCCGGTACCTTGCGACTTGACTTAGCTCAGTTCCGAGAGAAGGCAGCCTTTGCTCAGTTTGGTTCTGACTTAGACGAAGCGACTCAAAAACAGTTGAACCGAGGTTCTCGGCTCGTTGAAGTGCTCAAGCAGCCTCAGTACGCACCAGCAAAAATGGAAGAGCAAGTTCTCTCCATTTACGCTGTGTCTAACGGGCATGCTGACCACATCCCAGCCTCAAAAATTGGTGATTGGGACGTGGCGTTACAAAACTTCGCTCGAACCAACCGAGGAGAATTACTCGACGGCTTAGCCAAAGGCAAGGCGTTGACCGACGATGTGAAAACCGGATTCAACGAAGTGATCAAAGAATTCAACGAACAGTTTGGCTCTGTCGAGGCGTAAACCATGGCGACCTTAAAGGACATCAAACTGCGGATGGGGAGTGTAAAAAACACCCAGCAGATCACCAAGGCAATGAAGCTTGTTGCCGCCTCGAAGATGAAGAAGGCGGAAGGAAGAATCAAAGCTGCTCGGCCTTATACCGACAAACTCAACTCGATGGTTTCTAACCTCGCAGGTGGGATTGAAGAAGGGGCTCACCCTTTGCTCAAAGAGCGAAAGGGTGGCAAGGCATTGGTGCTTATCTTCACCACCGACAAGGGGTTGTGTGGGGCGTTAAACACCGCGCTTTGTAAGCAGGTTGTCCGAGCTTCTAAAGGGTTGTTGGAGACTTCAACCGAAATTGAACTGATCGACCTCGGGCGAAAAGGGGCTGACTTCTTTTCCAAGTCCCCAATGAACCTCTCTGAGTTCCATAAAGACCTCAAAGAAGAAGAGTACATGGCGGTTTTGGACAAGATGATGCCTACCTTGATTCAACGGTACACCGACGGAGAGTTTAATCGACTGTATATATCGTTTAATCACTTCATCAACGTGATCACTCAAGAACAACGGTTCGAACAAATTTTACCGGTTCAAGCTCCTGAAACAGTAGCGGACCAGGAAAATGGAGAATTTTTGCTGGAGCCAGACCGAGCCAGCATCTTAAGTGTGATTCTCCCACAATACGTAAAAAACCAAGCTTACACCGCTTTATTAGACGGATTTGCTTGTGAGCACGCTGCCCGGATGACCGCTATGGATGCGGCCTCAACCAACGCTGGGGAGCTGCTGAAAGGATTGCGCTTGCAATACAACCGGGCCCGGCAGGCGGCCATCACCACTGAGTTGACTGAAATCATCTCTGGTGCGGAATCACTAAATTGACCAACCCGACTGAGTCACCGAGCACAAACGAGGCATTGACATGAATAACGGTAAGATTACACAAGTCATCGGACCTGTGATAGACGTGGAATTTAGCGATGGAAACCTTCCAAACATTTTGGATGCGTTGTACATCGACTTTGAATATGGTGGCGAACCTGTCCACTTGGTGGTTGAAACCCAGCAACACTTGGGCGAGAACACTGTTCGAACCATTGCGATGAGCTCCACCGACGGTTTAGTTCGGGGTATGGAAGTCGTATCCTCAGGAGCACCGATCTCGGTTCCTGTTGGAAACGCTGTCTTGGGCCGAATCATGAACGTCACCGGTGACCCGGTTGACGAATTGGGCCCAATCAAAACCGATGAGCGCTGGGCGATCCACCGTGATTCACCTGCCTTTGAAGACCAGGACACCACTGCTGCAATCTTAGAAACAGGGATCAAGGTCATTGACCTGATCTGTCCGTTCTTAAAAGGTGGTAAGACTGGCCTCTTTGGTGGTGCCGGTGTAGGCAAGACCGTGATCATCATGGAATTGATCAACAACATCGCTTCACACCACGGTGGATACTCTGTCTTCGCAGGTGTAGGGGAACGAACCCGTGAAGGGAACGATCTCTGGGAAGAGATGAAAGAGTCCAACGTATTGGACAAAACAGCCTTGATTTACGGCCAGATGAACGAGCCCCCAGGCGCCCGTTCACGAGTTGCTTTGACTGGTTTGACCATGGCAGAGTACTTCCGTGACGAGCAAAACCAAGACGTTTTGATGTTTGTTGATAACATCTTCCGCTTCACTCAGGCTGGTTCTGAGGTTTCTGCGCTTTTAGGCCGGATCCCTGCGGCGGTAGGCTATCAGCCAACCTTGGCCACTGAGATGGGTACTCTTCAAGAGCGGATCACTTCAACCAAGAACGGTTCGATCACTTCGGTCCAGGCCGTATACGTCCCTGCGGACGACTTGACTGACCCGGCTCCTGCGACCACCTTTGCTCACTTGGACGCAACCACTGTACTGAACCGGTCGATCTCTGAGTTAGGGATTTATCCAGCGGTTGACCCCCTTGACTCAACCAGCCGGATCTTAGACCCGCTGATTGTTGGTGAGCGACACTTCGGCATCGCCCGAGGGGTACAGCAAATCTTGCAAGAGTACAAAAACTTGCAGGACATCATTGCCATCTTGGGTATGGACGAGTTGTCTGACGAGCAGAAGTTGACTGTCGAGCGAGCTCGAAAAGTACAGCGATTCTTGTCTCAACCGTTCCACGTTGCCGAGCAGTTCACGGGCGCCCCAGGAAAGTATGTGAAGCTTGAAGACACCTTAAGCAGCTTCGAGGAAATCTTAGCTGGTAAGTACGATCACATCCCAGAGCAGGCTTTCTATATGAAAGGTGGCATTGCTGAGGCCGTTGCACACGCTGAGAAACTCTAAGGAGAGCCGATGTTGACCCTGGAAATCATCACCCCTAAACAGGTGATGTTAAACACCCAAGTCAAGCAGGTCACCCTCCCCGGCGATGCCGGGGAAATGGGCGTTCTTCCTGGCCACCTTCAATTGCTCACCAGTCTCAACTCCGGTGTATTAAAATACACCGTTGATAACGAGATCCACGTGATGGCGGTTCACTACGGCTTTGCTGAAGTGAACAACGATCAGGTCACGGTGCTTGCGAACGAAGCAGAAGCTGTGGACGGGATTGATTTAGAGACCGCTCAGGCCGACGTTGAGTCCTTAACGACTCAGCTGAACCAAGCGGAAAAATTGAGTGCAGAAGCTGCACAGCTGACTCAAGAGCTCACTCAAGCAGAAACTCGCTTTGCGGCCGCTAGCGCCCACCAAGCGAAACATCATTGATTGTTGATAGAAGGAGCAGGTTCACCTGCTTCTTCTGTTGAACCCTCCTCAAGACACTTCACAAGATAAGAATCCTTTGCTTCTTAGAGGATGATTCCCTGTCTCATTGCGCTAAGCCACTACCAGCTGAGCTCAGAAGAAAGTTAGCACTTTGATTGATTCTTGTTTGAATCAACTCAGAATAGCAGGCAATCAAGGCCAGTTTTGGGGGTGAGACAATTCTGCAAACAGCGGGCTTTCAAACATGCCATCCACAAACTGTTCTGCCGAGACCAGCCTTTCCTCTTGATTGGACCCGGAAAAAAACAAGGCCTTTTGCGGCTCATACTGAAGCTGGATCAACCGGTCTAACTCAATTGCTAACATCCCGATCACTTCCCCATCAAGGAACCGATATCGATCAAGGGGGAGGTCAGACACCGTTCGCCAATCTTCAATCCACTCAAAATCTTCATAGCCCCCTGGCAGACTAAAATGGTACGGGTTATAGCCCAATTTTTCCATCTGATGAAGCTCGATGTCTAACCCCACCTCTTCTTGAGCCTCTCGCACCAAAGATTCCTCTCCTTCGCCGCTGGTCACATGGCCGCCAACGGTCGGGCCAAAGAGACCAGGGAAGTTTTTTTTCTCGAAACTTCGTTGTTGAAACAACAACACCCAACGACCTTGGATCTGGGTATATACCCACAGGTGGACCGCCTTATGGGGAATCCCCTGGAGGTGCGCCATTTTCCGGGTCACTGTCGAACCTGTCGGCTGGCCGGTGAGCCAGTCTAAAACATCTAGAATTTCGGTCGCGTTGCTCATCCTTTGACTTGAGATGGGATTTCCAATAAAGTGGTCATTTACCTACCCTTAGGATTCAAAATGCCCGTTTTAGAGTTCAAAATACAAGTCCTCAGCCGCAAACAAAGTGCTTTTGTGGATATCACCGCGGAACTCAACCGAATCTTACGGGAGAAGCGGTGGGAAATGGGCTTGTTGAATCTCTTTGTCAAACATACCACTTGCGGCCTCACGGTCAACGAAAATGCGGACCCAAATGTTCTGGTAGACTTAACCGGGCGGTTAGAGGAGATGATCCCCTGGAGCCGGGGAGCAGACCGTCACCTCGAGGGGAACTCCGCTGCCCATTTAAAAAGCAGCTTTTTTGGTACCAATTTAACCCTGCCGGTCTCCTCAAACAAATTGAGTTTAGGAACCTGGCAAGGAGTCTACCTCGCTGAATTTGACGGCCCGAAAACCCGGACCGTCCACCTTAACTTTATCCAATAAACCTCCAGGAGACTTCCAGATGAGCGCCTCAATCACCGATAAATGCCGCCAAGCCCGCGAAATCAGCGGCCATTTGGCCAACCTGGAAGGGGAAGAAAAAAACTTAATATTACAAAAGATTGCCCAGAAAATCAAGCACAGCAAAAAGGACATTGCCCAAGCGAACGCCCTCGATGTTCAAGCCGGTGAAGCGCTCGTAGAAGCAGGGGAATTGAGCAAGGCGTTGTTGAGTCGGTTGGTCCTTAACGAAAACAAGATTGATCAATTGGTGGTCTACCTTGAGGAGGTCTCCAAGCTCGAAGATCCCGTCGGCAGCACCCAGTACGCGATGCAGCTGGACCAAGACCTAGAGCTCACCCGAGTCAGTTGCCCGATCGGCGTTTTGGCGGTTTTGTTTGAAAGCCGGCCCGAAGTGGTGATTCAAGTCTCTGCGTTGAGTTTAAAGTCTGGTAATGCGGTGATCTTAAAGGGAGGTAGCGAAGCGTCAAACTCAAACCGGATGCTGTTTTCTTTGATCCACCAAGTCCTAGTCGAGGAAAATCTCGAAGGGGCGGTTGGCTTGATCGAAACACGAGACGACGTCGCAGCGATTTTGGTCGAGGAAGACTATATCGACTTGATCATCCCTCGGGGCTCCAACGAATTCGTCCGCTATATCCAAGATCACAGCCGCATCCCGGTGCTGGGACATTCCGAAGGGATTTGTAACCTATACATCGATGAGAACGCCAAGCCAGAGATGGCGGCGTCCCTTGCGGTGGACTCTAAGGTTGATTACCCCTCGGCCTGTAATGCGGTCGAAAACATCTTGTTTGATCAAAAATGCGCTGACACCCTGATTCGGAGCGTCTTAGAAGCACTGCAAGGGGCCAAAGTCTTGCTCAAGGTCTCCGCCGATTTACAAGCTCGAGTTCCCGATATGACCCTACTTCTGGCGGACGAAGAAGACTTCCGCACAGAGTACTCTGACATGGTGGTGTCCTTGGGGCTCGTTGAAGACCTCAACAGGGCCATCGCATGGATCAATAAAAAAGGCTCCCACCACACCGATTCGATAGTGACTGAAGACATGCGCAACGCCGAGTTGTTCCTCACCAAGGTCAACTCAGCTTGCACCTTCCACAACTGTTCGACCCGGTTCTCAGATGGCTATGTCTTCGGGCTAGGGGCAGAAGTCGGGGTGAGCACCAATAAAACCCATGCGAGAGGCCCGGTGGGCTTAGAAGGGCTGGTGATCTACAAATATCTGCTCAAAGGCAAGGGGCAAATCAAAGGGGCCTATTCAGGCTCTGGAGCCAAGCCCTTTTTACACCTCCCACTCCCCTATTGATGGAATCATTGAAAGACAAAACCATGGAATTGCTCACTGCAATCCATGAACAAGACATCACCGACGAAGCCGAGCTGAACCGACTACTAGACCTGGCCTTGTTACTGGTTGGCTCTGACGATGAGCCCCAACCTGCCCCTCGACAGACAAAACGGGCTGAAGAAACCCCGCAGAAGGTGCACACCCAAGGGATTCATATCTACTGCGACGGTTCTTGTGAAGGCAACCCTGGACCCGGAGGATGGGGAACCTTGGTCGACCAGGATGGCTTGAGGGAAGAATTCTCAGGAGGCTCCAATCACAGCACCAACAACATCATGGAAATGACCGCGGCTATTGAGGGTTTAAAGCGAGTCAAAGAAGGTTCAGAAGTCACGGTAACCACAGACTCTCAGTACCTCGTCAAAGGGATCACCCAATGGATCAAGGGCTGGAAAAAGCGAGGGTGGAAGAAGGCTGACGGGAACGCCGTCTTGAATCAGGAGCAATGGCGTGAGCTTGATCAGCTGGCCCAAAACCGGACCATTAAATGGGTCTGGGTTAAAGGCCACGCAGGCCACCCAGAAAACGAGCGGTGTGATCAGCTGGCCAAAGCAGCGGTACCACGGCGGTAAATAGGGGACTTGTTTAGAAGAGCAACTCTGATCAACGGAGCTTTTTTAACACCGCTTTTTTCATGTCTTTCGCCAGGTCTTCTTCTTTGAGTTTCTTTTTATTCGACGGGTGCCCTGTGCGCGCGCTGTTTGGGTTCACCCAAAAAAGGAATTTTTCTTTATCAAAATTCGCCATCTTGATTTTCTGTTCGGTGCAAAACGCTTGCAACGTCTTCAACAGTGCCGGATGGCTGAAAAGCAGTTCCCAGGCTTCATAGTGCTGGTCCGCCCCGGCTTCAAGCTCGGGGTGCTCAAAATGATCCACATACCAGACCTTCAAGTTATCTCGGTACAAGATACTCAGCCGGCCGAATTCCAAGAGATTCATACAGACTAAAACCTCAGTGACCTCACGTTCCTTGGTGATACAGTCCCGGTAATCATACTCCTGAGGTGGGAAATGTTTGATGATCCTGTGCACCAACCGGTCCAACGAGTCTGGGCTGAAGTAGCAATACTCATTCGCACTCCGCTTCCCCAAATCCAAGTGTGCCGCTTCCAGTTCGATATGGGTTTCTCGCTCGAATAACGTCCCTTTGTTAAAAGTCCCATAATAGCCGTTCATCACACAGTGCGTCACTCCGTGCAAGAAACCGGGATGTTTAAACAAGGTCACTTCACTAGGCAAGTGCTCCAAGGCTTCTGCACTGAACTTCTCGTCTTGGTCATCCTTTCGTTGGATCGATTTGAAGCTCCACTGGCCATCCGCCGGGTCCATGCCGATTTTCAAGCGATCTCGTGCCACTTTCAGGTGAGCCAAGATATCGGGGCGAACCACATTTTCTTTCGGTTCGAAAAACTTTTCGTAGTAGTGATACCAAATCTTAAATTCTTCTTGGTTACTTTGGTCGTGGCCTTTCGCCTCAGCAACCATCTTCAACACCCGGGCCATGGAGTCTTTAAAGAGGCCTTTCAACTCAAGTTCAAACTGACGAACCGCTTCCACTTCACCCATGAAGATATGCTCTAAATGAACTTTTTTACTCAACGGGAAGGCATGACGCAAGAAATGGCGCATTACCTTTTCTCGGTAGGTTGGTTCCGGCTTCTTTTTTACGGGACCAAAGACATCAGAAATCCGGATGTGCAGGGCAAAGCCGAGGTCGATGATGCTGCTGATCCGGTCGATCACTTCGGGGTCTTCAATGGTTTTGTTTGATGTCGAGAACCCAATCTTAAGTGCTTTGTACCGCAACCACCAAGGGTCTTCCAACAAGGTTGGGAACCGCTCTTCGGCCTTGAGTACTTCTTGAACCGTCAAGCCTCCGGCAAAGTCGGCCTCAGACAAGATGGCGTCGGTATCATCCTCTGTCGCCCCTGACATCCCATAATCAGCAAAGAAATCATCCTCTTCACTTAGCGAATCCCCTTCATCCTGGGTCTCGGTGCTTTCCTCGCTCGGCATATATTGATCAAGCCGGTTCGGTTGCTTGATCAACTCAATGATCGAGACATTAAACCGAGGGTCGTATAGCATTTCAAGACGAAGCAAATTTAAAAACGCCTTGGGCAAGTTACCAGAACTGGCTTTAAAGGACTCCCAGTAGATCGCACCGGAGTGAGCGACCATGTAGTCGAAGGTTAGCGGCGGCGTCGAGCCCAAATCGACAAGCTGGTTTTTATACTGATCATAAAGATCAATGAAATGGAATTTCAAATAATCCACCAACCGTTCATATTGTTTCCGGTTCCCGTTGACCTCTGCGGGCATCAAGAAGTGAATCGGGATCATCGGGGAGAACTGAATCCCTGGCATCAGGGTGTCATAGTTCAAAATCAGCTCATAGGCCGACCCTGAGGCCTCTTTTGACTCCAGTGTGGTCCCGTGGTCTCCGTCTCGGTAGTTGTCGTTGCTGTAGGCAAAGAGATAAATTTCCGCTTTCGGGTATTTATCTTGGACATAGGTCTGAATTCGGCCAATCCGAAGTTTCAGTTTTTTGTCCATCTCCGCCCGTTCATGTTTCAGACAGTACTTTTGGTACATGCTGGTCACCCCAATGATCTCATGGATCAAAGCAATTTTTTCCTGGGCTGTGATCTTGCCACCGGCTTTAAGAATCAAGTTCTTAAAGATCAGGGGGAACCGTTTTTTCAGCTGCGACTTCCCGTAGGTGATCATCAAGCCCCGGGCCTCTTTGGTTTGCAGCTGTTCTTTACTGTATTTCTTTTTGCGGGCGAACAACCGGCCAAAATACCGGATCAACGCTTTCGAGTAGTCGGTGAGGTGTACGTCATCCACCGATTCTGGGTCGGTGATAAAGGGCTGGAATTCATACTGGACCTGTAGATCCAAGTCACTGGCGGTTTGTTTGTGCCCCACCGTCCCAATCGAGCCTAAGGAGGCGACCGAATAAATGGGGCAATAGCCCTCAATCACCGGCAATTGGGACTTTAAATGGCCCTCTACATACTCAAGAAAATCACTGCGGAACCGAGGGGACAGCTCCGACATCCCGACGACACCAGCAGGGCAGTCCTCTAAGTAGAGGTTGGCTGTTTTGGTGACTTCGACTTCCTTGAGTCGCCCATCGACCCGTTGGATTTCGGTAGACTCAAAGCTATGTTCTTTAAACTTAGGATCATTGACATGTAAAAAGTAGAGCACCTCATACAAGGCTTTTTTCATGTCTTCAGAGAAGTTGGAAAAGGCCAACTCCATCCGAGATTCATTGAATTGATTGAAAAAGGCTACACCAGACTTGATCGCTCGAGACAGTTCGTCCTGCTTGGCTTGGCCTAAGCGGATGCTGTTAGAAAGCTGGTTGAATAAAGCCATAACACTAGCGAACTTGTTTTAAGAAGGATTCGACGCCCGCCGCACCTTCACTCAATTGAACTTCGATCAACTTGCTGCCAATCACAGCGATGTCAACCTTTCCGACCAGAAACGCCACGTCTTCCGCTGACTTTACCCCAAACCCTAAGGCCAGGGGCAACGACGTTGCAGACCGATATTCTTTGATTTGTTGGCTGAGAGAATCCCCAAAATCGGTTTTCAAACCGGTCACCCCCTTGCGGCCTACGCAGTATACCAAGCCATTGGATTTTTTGCCAATCAGATTCAATCTTTCTTTGCTCGAAGTCGGGGTCATAATCAACACATTTGCCATTTCGTTGGTTTGGCAGTCCTGCTCCCAGTCCCCTAACTCCTCAGGGGGCAAGTCGGGGATGATAAAACCCTTAAACCCGGCCGCTTTCGCTTTGGACAACGAACTCTTCATCCCTTGAGCGAACAGAATGTTGACATAGGTCATCAACAAAAAATTCACTTCTGGGTGTAGGGCGACCATCTCTGTGGCAAAACGGTAGCATTCTTCAATGGAAGTATGGTTTTCTAAGGAATCCGCGTTGGCTTTTACAATCACTGGACCGTCAGCCGAAGGCTCAGAAAAAGGAAATTGCAACTCCACCAATTCCACCCCTGCATTGGCAAACGCCGCCACGGTCTTTCGGTTTTCTTCGAAACTCGGGAACCCAAGCACCAAATGGGTCATCAACAGGATCGGTTTTTCTTGGGCCAAGCCCTTGATCTTAGCTTCTAGCATATTCATCTGCCTTTTGTTGGATGAAAGTCTTCCATTTATCGTCTCCCAGAGCGTCGGCTATGGTGAAAATGTCTTTGTCTCCACGACCTGAAAGGTTGATCAGCACCACTTGATCGGTACCCATCTGGGCGGCTTCTTTAAAGGCCTGCGCCAAGCCGTGGCTGGATTCTAACGCCGGAATGATCCCCTCGTTTTTCACCAATAATTCCACTGCAGCGATCACTTCGGTGTCCGTTGCCGCCTCGAACCGAACTCTGCCTTGGTCTTGTAGGTCCGCTAAAATCGGGCTGACACCGATATAGTCCAGCCCGGCAGCAACCGAGTAGGTGTCTTTCATTTGCCCTTCATCGGTCTGCAAAAACTTAGTTTTATACCCTTGGGCGATCCCTAAATGAGCGTCTTTTGAGGCCAACCGAGCGGCATGGTGCCCTGAATCTAGCCCCAGTCCCCCGGCTTCGACGCCGATCAACTCGATTTGGTCATTGTCTAAAAAGCCCGAAAAAATCCCCATAGCGTTGGAGCCACCGCCGACACAGGCAAAGACTCGGTCCGGCTGTTTGCCCGCCATCGTCTTGATTTGCTCTTTTGCTTCGGTGCCGATGATCGACTGGAACCAACTGACCATTTCAGGGAACGGATAGGGGCCACAGGCGGTCCCCATACAATAATGGGTGTCTTCCATGTCTCCGGCCCAATCCCGAAAGGCTTCGTTGATCGCATCTTTCAAGGTGGCGGTGCCATCGGTGACACTGATCACTTCGGCGCCCAGCTTTTCCATCCAAAACACATTAGGCCGCTGCCGTTTGACGTCTTCAGCGCCCATATAAATGGTACACTTGAGCCCAAACTTCGCTGCCATGGTGGCGGTGGCCACCCCATGTTGGCCCGCTCCGGTTTCCGCGATCACTCGGGATTTCCCCATCCGTTTCACCAACAGCCCTTGGCCCATCACGTTATTCGCTTTGTGGGCCCCGGTGTGGTTGAGGTCTTCTCGTTTGATATATATTTGGGCGCCACCGAGAATCTGTGTGAGGTTCCCTGCAAAGGTGATCGGTGTTGGGCGGCAAGAATAGGTTTGCATCAATGATACATATTCCGCCCAAAAGCTCGGGTCTTGGCGAGCCTCTAGATACACCTGCTCGAGCTGGTCAAAGGTAACCCGCAAGATTTCAGGGATAAACTGGCCTCCATAGGCCCCAAAATACCCTTTTTTATGCTCCATAAAGCTTCTAACTGAATCTTGATTCTTAAATTCACTTAACACACAAACTTTTTGTATGTTAATTTGACTGCAAATAGGCTTTTAATTCTCCAATCAGGTACAATGAACCGGCAATCACCAATAAATCAAACCCTTCATACCTGCCAGCTTTCCACTCTTCGTACGCTAACGCCACCCTTTTTGGGCTCAAAGTCGGACCCAATTTTGATAACTCAGTTTCTGGGTGGGCACTCGCTCCATAATATTCTCCCACCAAAGGCAAAAAGGTCAGGTCTAGGTCCTCAGTTTGGACCTCATCAAATAAGTCTTTCCCTTGCATCCAACCGACAGCCAGCAACACTCGCTTGCCCTTGTAGTGTGTTTTCAAATGGGCCAAGAGCCGCCCGAAACCCGCTTGGTTGTGGGCTCCATCAAGCAAAATGTCTTCTTCTAAGCGCTCCAAACGACCGGGCCATGAGACCTCGGCCAAACAATGAGCGACCTCTATGGGACCAAGCTGTTTTTCCGGAGGGACCATTTGCCGATAAATCAAAACACTGGTGGCGGCATTTTCCTTTTGGTGCTCACCGGAGAGCCCTAAACTCAGGCCCTTGAGCTCCTTGGGGTCTGACTCAAAGAGTGTCAGCCCCATATCCCTCACGTGCTGACGCACTAAAGAACCGACTTCTTCAGCCTGAGGAGCCAAAAACACCGAAGCCCCTGGCTTCAATATTCCTAATTTTTCTTTGGTGATTGAGGCCAAATCAGTGCCTAAATATTCAGTGTGGTCCAAGCCGATCGACGTGATCACACAGGCCCTCGGTGCTTTGAGCACATTGGTAGCGTCTAACCGTCCGCCCAGCCCGGTTTCGACCAACATCCAATCCGAGTGGCGCCCGATCAGCAAAGCCATGGCAAAACTGATTTCAAAGAAGCTTGCCCCAAGCTGTTCTGAGGTGGTCTGCGCTAAGTCTTCGACCCCCACCCCTAAGGCCTGACAGACTTCCCCTAGCGCTTCTTGTAGCTTTTGATCAGAAACCGACTTCCCGTCGACTCGAAACCGTTCATTAAATTTGACCAAATGGGGGGAGGTGAAAGAGCAAACCGACTCACCAGAGGCCAACAATAAAGATTCAAGGGTCACTAAGGTTGATCCCTTCCCGTTGGTCCCCGCAAAATGAATGGTCTGTCGGTGTTCTTTGAGAGACGGTAGTTTGGCAAGTAACCCTTCCATGGGACCGAGCCCCAGGGAGACCTTACCACGGAGGTTAAACAAACCGCTCAATTGGGCTGGGTCCACTCAGTCCTCTGTTTTTAGAGGCCTGTCCATCAACTGAGCTAAGGCTTCTAACAACGGTCGCTCTTCATAAATCACCTGGTAGGCGACCTCGGCAAGCGGCAGTTCTAGGCCCTGCTTTTTCGCAAATTGGTGCAATGCCTTGGTGGTATAATAGCCCTCGGCGACGGTCCCTTGCATCGAGTCGAGGATCGAAGCAACCGATTCCCCTTGGCCTAAACGTAGACCAAAATTTTTATTGTGGCTGCTGCTCTTTGAATAACAAGTCAACACTAAGTCACCTAATCCACAAAGCCCATAAAGGGTCTCATACGAAATCTCCACCACCTCGCAAAGCCGCTTCATCTCCGCTAACCCTCGGGTAACAATCACCGCTAAGGCCTCTTCGAACATTCCTTGGCCACTCGCGATCCCGGCTAAAATAGCGTAGACGTTTTTCAAGGCCCCTAAAATCGCCACCCCTTTGAGGTCCAGACTCCGATAGACCCGAAAACTCGGGGCATTTAAAAAGGCTTGCAACCGAATCGCTAAGGCCTCATCTTCACACCCCAAAGTCTCTGCGGCGGGGCTCACCGGGCTGAGTAAGCCTTCAGGAAAGCAAGGGCCGCCGAGATGGGCTAAAGGCTGGTCTGGTAAATAGCTGCGGATCAACTCCGGGACGGTTTGCAAGCTGCCTTGCTCGATCCCTTTGTTGATACTCATCACCACCTGATTCTGGCTCAGCTTTAGCTGCCCGAGCAAACCCCTCAAAAAAGGCACCGGCGTTGAGATGACCAAAAGGTCCTTGTTCTCGCAGGCGACTTCTAAATTTTGGGTGAAGTGGATTTTCCCGTCACAGCTATAGTCAGGTAGGTTCGGTGCCCGATCGTGCTGGACCAAAGCTTGGTACTCCTCATCTGCAAAGCACCACAGCGTTACCTTCGCCCCTTGATTCGCCAAAAAGATCGCCATCGCCGTTCCCCAACGGCCTGAACCTAAAACTGCTACGTGATCAAATCCATGATTAGGCATCTAAACCTTCCAAACCCTAAAGATTGCGTTGTTGTTTCAGTTGAGGCTACCACCCTAGAGAAGTTTGAGCAATCGACCAGGAGGTAGAATCTGGCCACAGAGGCGCCGAGCGGCATCCTGAGTCGGTGGCCGCGCTCGCTGCCTAGGGCAGACCTTCTAAAGAGGATTTAGAAAGTCGCCACAGGGACAAAGTCACTCTTTATCGAGCAACTCTTGACGGAACATACTGAGGATTCCCACATGTTGGGCCTGAATCACAGCCTTGATGAAGGTTCGGTTTCGCTCAGTGTTCTCAATTTTGTCTCCATAGTTGACAATGGAGCCGTACCACTTGTCTTCCGCAGCAAAATGGCTTCGTTCACCGAGACTGAAGCCACTTCTCAAAATACCCCATTCATCCAGAAAATCCTGCCAATGCCGGTGCATCTCGTACATTTCCGGGGGAAGGATGTCTGGGTTTTCTTCCGTGTGCTTCATGGTGTCTTCCCACCACTGGAGCTCGCCAAAGTCAACTTCCTTGAAGTTATGGACCACGATCACATCAAAAAACTCGGCCGCTTGGGCCATATAGGCTTCCATAAATTCTTCAGGGAAATTCACGATATTCACGAACTTGGAAGTTGGTTGAAACTCCCCTTCCATCTGGCATAACGCCACACTCCAATATTCAAAGGACAAATATTTTTGCAGTTGTCCCATGGCGGAGCGAAAATCGTCCCTGTTTTTGCACAACAAAAATAACGAGCTCATTTCTCCAACCGCTTCCTGATCTGCGGAACTAAGCCTTGACAATTCTCCCTGACTTTCCATCGCCACCCCGTTTTGAGTATTTAAAATCTATGCAAGGGCAGACTACCGGAACCGAAAACTAAGGTCAAAACATTCTGAGATTATTCGTATGAGCTGAAGCTTTTCCCTTTATTGATGAATGGTTTACTCTTGGCCCAAAAGCTGCTAACCACTAAGTGCATATACGTAAAAACACTGAAAAGACTGTCAAATCATTTATATTTATAACGATAATATACACATCAACTCGACATCGAGACCCCCAAGGGAAAACTAAGGGAAAAATACATTCAACAAGTTAATAGTTTTTGCCCTCCAAGGGGGCAGACGAGACGACCAACATTTAGTATATGACAAAGCCGCTTTTATCCTCTGTGCATGCCGACCTCATCAAGGTGTTTGATTTGGACGAGGATGCTGTGCTTTTGCACCGTGAGGGACGGATTGAATACGCCAACCCAAGGGCGCAACAGCTCTTTGATTGTGCAACCAAGGAATGTTTGGGTTCAAAGGTCACTGACTGGATACCGAAGCGTTACTGCCAAGTCACCAAAGAGCAACCTTTAGAACCGGTCCCCTTCGCACTCAATTCCAAGTCCTCGGAAATTGTTCACACAAAAAACGATCGGCTCGAACTCTCCACGGGGAAATATACCCTGACAAAAGTTTGCGTAGCCCGAGCGGATTCCGAGATTTTCACCGACTACCAAAAGCTGATGACCAACAGCTTGCACGGGTTTGCTTTGTTTGAAGTGCAAAACGACGACAACGGCGAGCCGGTAGACTTCATTTTTTTAGAAGTCAACCAACGGTTCTCTCATCTGACCTCGTTACGGGCGGAGCAAGTCCTCCACAAAAGCATTAAACAGGCGATTCCTGGGGTGCTCTTAACCGAGCCGAATCTGTTAGAACTCTACTCTACAGTCGCCAAATCGAAGGTGCCTCAGAGCACAGAAGTGCATTTTCTCCAAGAAGACCAATATTACCGAATCAACACCTATACCAATCACCCCAATCATTTGGCGATCATCTTTGAGAACATCACCAAACGAAAATACCTGGAACGAAAATACCGGGCTGCGCAGCATGAAGCCGAAGAGTCCAACCGTGCCAAGAGTGCCTTTTTAGCGGCGATCAGCCACGAGGTCCGTACCCCGCTAAACGGGATCATTGGTGCCTCCTCGATGATGGGAACCACCGAGTTGAGCGAAGACCAGGGGCTGTTCATGGACATGTTAAACCGGTGCAGCCACAACTTGCTCAAATTGGTCAGCGAGATCCTCGATTTTTCTAAAATCGAATCCCACCAAATGGAACTCAGTTTCAGCCCTTTCAGCTTTAAAACTCTGATCCATGGCTGCATCAATGCCTACGAAGCCCAAGCGAAAACCAAACACATCGACCTCACCTTTGAAATCGACCCTGAGCTTGAGCTCAACCTATACTCCGACTCGCTGAGACTTCACCAAATCCTCTGTGGTTTTTTGTCCAATGCGCTCAAGTTTACCGTCCAAGGCTCGGTCCAGCTTAAAGCTCATTTACATTCAAAAGATAACTCACAAGTGATCCTCCAAGTCGATGTCACCGACACCGGAATTGGGATTGCCGAAGCCGATCTGGGCAAAGTGTTTTCTAACTTCACTCAATTAGATGACCGGTTATCGAGAAGTTATGAGGGAACCGGGCTAGGACTCACGTTGTGCAAGCAACTTGCTGAAATGCTGGGAGGGAAAATATCGGTCCAAAGTTCTCCAGGCCAGGGATCGACCTTTTCCTTGATCTTCCCCTCTGCTCACCGAGGCTATGACGTGAGGGAAATCGAAACGGTTATGCCTGATTACAGTCTCAAGCCCGCCCTAGAGTGGGGGAAAAAACTACCCCTCAAGATTTTGGCCGCCGAAGGCAACTTGATCAACCAACGGATGTTGAAAAATATTTTGGTGAATTTTGGGTATGAACCAACCCTAGTTTCTGACGGGAAAGCCGCTTTAGAGGCCCTGTGCACCCAAAACTTCGACTTGGCCTTTTTGGACCTTTCAATGCCCCAAATGGGGGGTGCTGAGGTCTACAAACGAGTGAAACGGCACCGAGAAACACCCATGCCCTATACTGTTGGCTTGATGGGAAAAGCAATGGTTCCTTACCAGGACCAGAGCCTTGAATTGGGGATCAATGAAATCTGCCAAAAACCCTTTTCCAAGCCCAAAATCGAGCAGATTTTTGAGCGTTTGGCTGCCCTACAAGAGACTCAACAAACCCAGAACAAGACAGCAAAACCTCAGAGTCCCCCCGCTGCCCCTTAAAGGTCTACGCAACGGTTGTCGACTTGAGCAGCAGACCGTCTACGACTCCCTCCATGGAAAATTTAGGAACGATATAAGTTCACCGTCGCTTTCAACAGGTCAAAATCAATGGGTTTTTTGATGTATTGGTTCATCCCTGCCCGAAAGCACTCGTCTCGGTCTTCCTCACTAGTCATTGCGGTGAGGGCGATGATCGGGGTCTCCACGTTTCGGTTTTTGGGGTTGCCACGAATTTCTAAAACCGCTTCGATGCCGTTCATTTCAGGCATATAGATGTCCATAAAGATCAAGTCATACTTCTGCTCCAAGCTCATTGAGCAGCCTTCTAACCCGTTTTTTGCTATATCAGTCGTGACCCCAAGGTGCTCAAGCAGCCGGCCAATCACCTGTCGGTTGATTTCGTCGTCCTCGACCAGTAAACTCCGCAAAACCTCCGGTGCCTTTGGCTCAGCAGTGGATTGAGATTCGGCAATTAAAGGAACTTCAACCTCTTGACTCGCCACTTGCAAGGGCAATTCAAAAAAGAAGCGACTGCCTTTGCCTTGTTCGCTTTTCACATCAATCGAACCGCCCATCAACTCCACCAAATGGTGGGAAATGGCCAAGCCTAAACCGGTTCCCCCGTATCGGCGACTCAACCGTTCGTCTACCTGCTTGAAGGGCTCGAAAACCATCTCCACGAAGTCATCTGGAATCCCGATCCCCGAATCAGCAACCACAAACCGAATCAACTGCTCGTCTCCTTTCATGCTGAGAAGCTTAAGTTCTAATTTGATTTCCCCTTGGTCGGTAAACTTCACCCCGTTACTAAGGAGGTGTATCAACACCTTACGTAAGACCTCTGAACAAATCTAGTTTTCTATGATTTAACTTGTTGAACCGAATTTTTCGATTCAAGCCACCCCCTCCTAATCCCCTTTTCTCAGGATTTCCCCCGTTATTAGGGCTAAATCCCGATTTCAGGGCGAGCTTAAGCCCTTAAAAACATAAATTCACTGCCTTTTTGATGTTGAACACAAGCCCAGTAAAGGCCAACTCGTACTCCATTTTTTCTTTACCGACATACCTTGCCCGACTGAAACCAAGATCCTTCTTCCAAGTCCCAAACGCACGCTCAACCTTAAACCTAACTGAAGAAATAAGACGATTCGCCAACTTATCCTGTTCTGTTAAGGGACGGTTTCTGAAAGCCTTCTTCATCAAACCGTTGGATAAGCCTGCTTTGCCCAAGCTTTCTCTATTTTCTGCGCTCCAATAAGCTTTATCACCCATCACCATGGCGCCTTGGTCTAACGGGTTTTCAGACACTAATTTAGGAAACTCTTTGGTGTCAGAGCGGTTTGCTCCCGTAGCATGGCCACCAAGGTAAAACCCTTCCTTCGAGTCAACCATTGCATGGCATTTATATCCATAATGGTACTTCCCTGCCTTGATGATCCATGCCGCTTCCCCATCATCAGAGAAACTGACTTTTGTTTGGGTAGATGAGGGTGATTCATCTTCTTTGCGGTCTTCTGGAAGGACTTCAATCACTTTCCTAGGTTTCCTCGAAGAGGCGACCACTGTGGCATCTACGATTGCACCAGAACGGACCAGTAAGCCTGCTTTCTCAAACTGATGATTGATCTTATCAAGCAGCTTTTTGTCTAACTTAGACCGGATCAGCCCACCTCGAAACCTACATAGAGTGGTCTCATCAGGTTTTGCGCTCGAAAGGGAAAGTCCACAAAACTTCATGAATGAGAGCCGGTCATACAAGGCACCTTCGAGGGCGGGATCACTCAAATTATACCATCGTTGCAGGAGCATTGCTTTAAACATCATCAAAGCTGGATAAGCATCTTCACCTGTTGCATCTTTCGTTCGACGGTATTTCTTTTTGAGAAGAATCTCTATCGGCTGCCAGTCAATCAGCTGATCAACCTTGTCCAAAAAACCTGCTTTTGGGTTTTCTACAGTCAAATATTCGGCAAGAGAGGTTTGGGTTTCGACTTTGCGGCTCATGGATGTTCTCCTTAAGTGGTTTCATAAGGATACTATCATTTATATCAGATGTTTAAAATAGAAAACTGATGTTTTTGCCGTGCAGAGGTCTTTACGTAGTAACACGGCATCACCGATCAGCTGGTCTTCAATCCTCTCGTCGATCTCATAAGAAATCGTCAGTCCCTTGGCAGCGGTCGAACCGGTGAACAGGGCCACTAAATTTTCCGCCATTCTCCCCATCGAAAATGGTTTTTTAACCACCTCCTGCTTGCCTGATTCGGCGGTTGAAAGGTCTAGAATATCGGTCAAGATATTCACCAAAGCGTTGCCTGAGCTGAGGATGATGTTACAGGCATTGTGTTGTTCCTCGGTGAGGTCGGTTAACAAAAGCAACTGAGCCATCCCCAAAACCCCGTTCATTGGGGTCCGTAGTTCATGGCTCATCAAGCTCAAAAACCGGATTTGCACCTGATTCGCCTCTTCGGCCCGGTTTCGCTCAATGATGAGTTCCTGAGTCCGCTCCGATAAGGCTTGTTCATTTTGTTTTTGAGCCGAGATATCGTCGATGATCGAAAGAAAAAAATCAGGCTCTCCGCCTGCTTTTCGAAGCAAGGAGACGGTCAATTTGATCCAGACCAATTTGCCGGATTGATGGAAATATCGCTTTTCCACCCGGTAGGTTTGTAAGGTCCCATCTAATATTTTTTGCACATTGGCGAGGTCTTGCTCCAAGTCTTCTGGGTGAGTGATCTCCCGAAAGTTGAGTGTTTTTATTTGGGCCTCATTGTACCCAACAATCTCGCACCATCGCTGGTTCACCTCTATAAATAAGCCATCAAGAGCGATATGCGCGATCCCCACCGGTGCCTGGTTAAACGTCGCATCATACACGACCTCACTGGAATGTTTCGCCGCTTGTGCCGCATCGGCCCGGCCGGTTTCCCCAAGCAATTGTTTCAGTGATGCGCTTAGCTCTTCGTTCTTTTCTTCTAGCGCACGAGCGAGGTCTGCCGCTTGAAGCATGTTGTGCTCTAACTGGCTTTGCATCTGGTAAAAGGCGATGATCAATTCCCCAAATTCATCATCAAACTCTGCGACTTCTGCCTGATGGGTCCCTTTTCCCAGCTGGCGAATCGCCCCGGTAAGATATTGGACCGGCTTGATCACTTTTGCCCTTAAGCCTAAGAAAATTAAACTATTGCTCGCCAGGAACAGGGCGAGAAAAACCAGCATCAGCCGGAAGTGGTCGTCCCCTTGTTCATGCAACGTCTCAACTTCCTGCTCCATCCGCCTGGTGTTGGAAAGCACAAAGGCTTCGACTTGACGCAGGGCCTCCCACTTGGTTTGTTGATAGGCTTTTGAGTGGAGCAGCCCCACCGCGAAGCCTGGGTCCGCTGGCTGGCTGAGGGTGTACTTCCCCTCTCGGTCTCGGAAGGTCCCCTCCATCGCAAAAAAAGCCTGCTGCTCGATGGAGGAAAGCCGCTCTGTCATTTTACGAGAAGAAGCCAACCATTTTTTTTCTTGTTCGGTGAGGGGCAAAGAATTAAAAATTTCTGACAAAGCCAAGGTTTTTTGGTCAGGATAAAATTGCTTTCTTTGTTTTGGGTCCACTTCCCAATAAATCGGAGAGTAGTTTCTTGGCCTAGGGGAGCGGCCATCACGAATGTCTTGAACCTTTTTGTAATCTTGTTTGTACTTCAGTTCCCCGGTCGTCACGTAACTCCGGGCAAGCTGAGTCGAGGCCTCTGAGTTGTGCCGAAGCTCTTCGGCCATCAACCTCATTTGAGCCTGTTTCTCCCCGAGGAGCGCAAAGCTGTGCTCAATCTGATTGAGTTGATGCAACCAGACCATCAAAATCACGATCATCACCACCTCAAAACAAATCACCAAGGGGATGATCGTTTTTATTTTGATATTATAAATTAAGTCCAATCCAACACCTCGACGTTAATCGCCCAACATTTTTTGCACGCTAGACCCCTTCGACCCTAATTTTAGATAGAAACGAAGCCTATATCAAGGTTTTTATGTTTTTATTTATTCAATCTCTAAGAACTATCGTAACAAGGGTATCCCTAAACGTCGTGGATTGCGAAGAAGGGCCTAGGGCGACTTATGGGGAACCGAGGGGTCCGCGGAAAGGTAGAGGGTGTATCAGAGGTTTTAGACCACTAAACCATTACTGATTGCGTAGCTGATCAATTCGGCGGTGGTGCTCATTTTCATCTTTTCTAGAATTCTAGAGCGGTATGTGCTCACGGTCTTCACACTCAAAAACAACTCTTCGGCCATTTCTTGATTGGACTTACCGGCCCCATAGAGACACAAAATCTGTAATTCTCGGTCCGAGAGACTTTCATGTCGTTCCTCGCTGGTCCCGCCTTGCAATGCCTGGGTGGCAAGCTGCTGAGATAGCTCATCACTCACATATAGCTTCCCCTGCCCAATTTTCAAGATAGCGTCTTCTAGGGCGGTCAACACAAAGTCTTTATTCAAGTAGCCCTTGGCCCCTGCTTTCATCGCCCTGAGGGCGTATTTGCTTTCCGGGTAAATGCTCAAGATAAGGATCTTCAACTCTGGACGAACCGCTAACATCTGCTTGGTCATCTCCACACCGTTGCCGTCCTTCAAGTCGATATCCAGCACCAAGACTTCCCACTCTGCGCTCATATATTCGCTCATCACCTTCGCTGCATTTGCGTATTCCGTACAAACCTCAATCTGCGGGTTCGATTCCAAAATAGTGCGTACTCCGAGGCGAACAACCGGGTGATCATCGGCAATGGCGACTTGAATCGGGGCGTTCAACATTTTCATTTTCTATTTATAGGTTGAAGAACTTAGGATTATAGACCCCTTGAACCGATCAGACTATAGGACAAATCTGTACTTTCTGTCAGTATTTGTCCTACAAGGATAAGCCTTGTACCGACCCACCAACATCGTGGTATAAGGAACAAACGTCTGCACAAAGGACCTGAATTTATGAGGTTTTACGATCGTTCTGCCCCAAGGAATCTTGCTGAGGGGCTCATGCTGAGTTCGTAAACCAACCCTTGGAGAACCCTTTGACCACCCTGTATGGAGTCGCCCCATGAACCCAAGATTCTACCTCCCATGGGCCTGCCTGGGGCTGTTGAGTCTTTTTTCCAGCCCCCTTCTCGGTGAGGGGATGCAAAAGACTCGGCCCGCGAACTTGCCGACCTCTTTGAGCCCCGGCCAAGAATACCGCCTCACACTGGACCAAGACCGACCGTCCTACGCCTTAGGACTGCAAGCAAAACTGTTCAACGACCCCACAAGTTCTCTCTCTGTTGAGCAAGTCCTCAGGCAGCCGGATTCCGCATGGACCCGGTCAACACGCAAATACCCCAATTTTGGATACAGCGACTCGGGCCATTGGCTCCAAATCACCCTGGTCAACCCTCACCCTCATGAAACGACTTGGGTTCTAGAATACGAAAACCCCATTGTCGACCACTTTGGGATGCACCTGATCCGAGAAAACCAACCAACCCAAAGCTTTAAACTCGGGGATTTTGCTCCTTTTAAACAGCGCCCGGTCCTCCACCATAACTTTGTTGTCCCCTTCACCTTAGCAGCAAACGAAGAAGTCACCGCCCTGTTTCATGTGCAAACCAGCGGAGCCGCTCGGTTCCCGATCACCTTGTTCCAGCCTGCGGCCTTCGCCGAAGGAACCCAGATCGACTATTTCTTTTATGGCGGGTATTACGGCCTGATTGTGGTGATGGTTCTTTATAACCTGTTCCTCTTTATCGGGGTCCGGGATGTGAGTTATCTTTTTTATAGCCTCTACATCAGTACCTTTTGTTTGGTCTCCTTGCACCTGTGTGGCTTTGGGTATCAATTCCTTTGGCCCAACTCCCCTTGGTTCACCCATTACTCTGGAAGTCTGCTGGTCTCGATCGACTGGATGTTCCTGTTGATGTTTACCAAACATTTTCTCCACACCCGCACCCAGGCCCCACGGATGCACCGGGTTCTGAATATTTTAACCCTCTTTTCCGCCCTTTGTGCGGTCGTGAGCGTCGCCGGTCCGGCGAATTTGTCCCCAAAGGTGATGGTGGTGGTGACTTTGATCGTTTTTCCTTTCCCGGTGTCCCTCAGTGGATGGTTGTGGTTTAAAGGGTTCCGGCCTGCCCGGTACTTTTTCTTGGCCTTTACCACCTTCATGATCGCCACCGCCGTGATGAGTATCGGGGCTTTAGGTGGCTTTTCGGACACTGCATCGGTGCGGTATTCCTTTTATATCGCTTCGGCTTTAGAGATCGTCTTGCTCTCTTTTGCTTTGGCCGACCGGATCAGTATTCTTCGGCAAGAACACAGCCTCGCCCAGTCTAAATTGATGAACACCATCTCACGACATGCCGCTGAACTGGAAGAAAAGGTCGCTTCTCGAACCGAAGATTTGATCCAAAATACAAAAGACCTTGAGGAAAAATCAGAAATTTTAGCAAAGGCGATCCATGTCAAAGACAAATTTTACTCCATCATCGCCCATGACCTGAGAGGGCCCATCGGCAGTATGGCGGTGGTGTTACAATTGCTACAAGCCGGACGGTTGAAGTTCGATATGGACATTGTAGACACCTTATCTCGCACAACCAATAATTTACGACATTTGCTCGAAGACCTTCTCAGTTGGTCTTTGAGTCAACAAGGTAAGCTCGAGGTCGCTGCCACCGACTTTGACTTGCTCGCCCCCACCGAAGCGAGCCTGAATCTTTTAAAAAGCTCCGCAGAGCAAAAGAACATCCGGTTGATCAACCAAATCAAGCCGAGCACCTGTGTCAACGGGGACCTCGGGATGGTCACCACAGTGATCCGCAACCTGATCAACAACGCCATCAAGTTCACCCCCGAAAACGGCACCATCACCCTCACCAGCCAAGATCAGGGCTCCTCACATCATTTTGAAGTGATCGACAATGGGATCGGGATCGAAGAAAAGCGGTTGGCGTTACTCTTTAATTTGGACCAAAAGCCCAAATCCAGCTCAGGAGTCAAGGCCGAAGTCGGGCGGGGCCTGGGGTTGTTGTTAGTTAAGGAATTTGTGGAAACCAATGGCGGGGACGTCGGGGTTTCGAGTCAACTGGGGGTGGGAACCAAATTTTGGTTCACCCTGCCCAAAGCAAAGGCCCTCAATAAAAAGGTGCTCACCGAGGCCCTCCCTGAAGGAATCAATAGCTTTTTGATTGCCGAAGACAACCCGCTACACCGGCAAGCGAACCAGAAGGCCTTGGTCGATTTGGGGGTCAACTTTGAATTTGCATTCGACGGCGAAGAGGCGATTCAAAAAGCGGGAAGCGCAGAATTCCAGGTCATTTTGATGGACATCGACATGCCAAAGCTCGGCGGGATCGAAGCGACCGAGACCATCAAAAAAATGGGTAGCAACGCCAAAATCATTGCGCTGACAGGGTACAGCGAAGACGAAGTGGCCCAACGATTTGGGGTCGCCCCCTTTGACGGCTACCTCAACAAACCCTTAGACCGAAACAAACTGATCTCTTTGTTGAGCCCGTTGTTCTAGGGCTTTGTACAGCTACCTACGTTTAGCAGTTGCTGAATCGCTCGGTTGACCAGGTCTAATTGCATGGTGGATCGCTCTTCAAGAGACCGATTCATCGGGGATTCCAGGGTGAAACTTGGGGCGTTCAGTTCCACAAAACTCCAACGAGCAAAGACCGGTTTTCCTTGGATGGGGTCGATAAAATACAATTGCTTTTTGTAGGTCTTGAGCGAAGGGATCAACCCATCAAACCAGTGGATCGGCAAGGGATGCTCTCCGGGGTTGGGCTTGATCGCCGGGTACATGGCGTCGAGCATCTCCCCTTGGGTCTCATCATTGGTAAAAATCATCCCGGCCTGACAGATCGAGCATTCGTGCAGATCGATGTGGAGGTCAAAGGGCCGCTTGTCCTGTTCCTTCTTTAAAAATTCCATGAGTACCGGGGCTTCCTGGCTGGAATGGATGATTCGGCCCTCTTCGTCTAGCCGGTCTTCTTGTCTCGCCTTTTTTAGTTCGGGGTAACCATCCTGGTTGATAAAAAAATCCCGGTTCAAGTCCGCCCGTTTTTGGTGGCTCGCTCCGCGGTTCACTAACTCGGTGAACCGGTGGTCCTGCACATAGGCCGGGGGCGAGGTGACCGGGAAGATCAACACCTCTAACCCCGGTGCGGGGCATTTTCTCAGCTGCTCAGCGAACTCAAACAACGCCGCTGTCCCGGCCGGTTCGTCGCCGTGTACCGCCCCACTGAGGATCAACTTGACTCGTCGGTCGCCGGGGCCGGTGTACCTCAGGGCTTTGAGCGGGTAGACCTGATTCCCGGCCTTCAAATCGGCGAGAGATTCGACGAAAAAGCCATCCTTCCCATGAAACCGATCCATCGCCTTATCGACCAACCAAAAATCCCGACGCTCCCCAATAAACTTAGAAATATCGTAAATCGCCGCCCGCTGGGTGAACAACTTACGCAGCAAGAACAGCACAAAAAAAGCCAAGATGGTTTTGATCGGTACACCCATTTGTTCTCTCCATTTGAAGCCCAACTTGTCGTTGAGCTTTTGTTTTACCAAGGTTTTTTTGCAGCCTATCATCCTTACAAGGACTCGACAACAGGCCCCAAACCGAGGGCGACTTAAGAGACAGAGAGCGGCTCCCATGGGGTGCCTGAGCCGAAAAAAAAGGCGTTTTACCTTGGTAACCTTAGGTCTCTGCTAGCAAAGATCGAATTTTGAGAGAGAAATTTCAGAGCACATTCCACCCAGACCAACGAAAATGCTGATTTTATCGATCACCTGAACAGTAAAAGAGGACTGTCTAGTTTGTTCATGTAATTTCAACCGGTAGGGGCTCGAGGGCAACCGTTTTGAAGGCAAAAAAAAAGGCCCTTCCGATTCTGAGTAGAACCTAAAGAGCCTTTTTGTTTTTGGTACCGAGGGTCGGAATCGAACCGACACTCTATTGCTAGAACGGGATTTTGAATCCCGCGTGTCTACCAGTTTCACCACCCCGGCACCAAAAAAAGAAAGTCTCTCTATTTGAGCGCAAAGCGTCAACCCATTCTTAACCAGGAGGCCAATTAAAATTTCTGCCTCCCAGCAAATGGAGATGTAGATGGAACACCGTTTGCCCCGCGGTCTCTCCGTTGTTGATCACTAGCCGGTAGTCTTCGAGGCCCTGTTCTTTGGCCACTTGGTTCGCCAGCAACACCACAGCGCCCAACAACTCTTGGTCCTCTGCCCCGGCCCGGTCAACCTGGGCGAGGTGTTTTTTAGGGATCACCAACAAATGGGTCGGTGCTTGGGGGCTCAGGTCAACAAACGCAAGGGCTTGATCGTTTTGCGCCACCACCTTCGCCGGGATCTCACCTCGAACGATTTTACAAAAAATACACTCATCACTCATCAATTCTCCTGGGTTTTTGGGCCAATTTATCATGGCCAACAACCAATGCCAAGGGGTTATCCACTTGCCAGCACAGGTGATCTTTAGTATTCTGGGGGATCAAAACAAACATTAACGACGACCACCAATCAAAGGGCCATGACTCACCCAACGACATCTTCCAGCCTCGGCTTCGGCATAGGCACAAAAAACAAATCAGGCCAGTGGCTTGAAGTCTACTACCCCTGCCCTTTAACCGGCTTAGACTCCGCAGCGCTCCAAGCGGTTGCCCCTCTTTTAGGCAGCCTCGACACCAACCAGACCGTTGAGTTGAACCCAGCCCAGAGCAACCAACTCGCTCAAGCCTTGTCGGGCGTCAAAGCAGCCAAAGAATTGGTGAGCTTGATCGGCGACCTGGAAGCGGGGAGTCAAAACTTGGTGTTGGTGCTCAGTCTTCATGACCAGGAGCCTCAAGATGTCCCACAAATTTATTTAAACCTCCAGTTGTTGTCTCGCCGACAGGTGAAGCCTCACCAGATCAATTTGACCGGAATCTTTGGCAAGTTGACCAACCTCGCTTGGACCAACCAAGGGCCGGTTGAGCTGGACCAATTAGACGCTAAACGGCTGGCAGCCCGTCAACAAGGCGAGACCTTAGTGGTCCGTCTGGTTGATAAGTTCCCACCGATGACCGACTACGTGGTCCCCTCTGGGGTCCGCATCGGCGACGCCACCCGTATCCGCTTAGGCGCCTACCTGGGCGAAGGCACCACGGTGATGCACGAAGGGTTTGTGAACTTTAACGCCGGGACCATGGGCGAATCGATGGTTGAAGGCCGGATTTCTGCCGGTGTGGTGATCGGTAAGGGCTCTGACCTCGGCGGCGGTTGCTCCACCATGGGCACCTTGTCTGGTGGCGGTAACGTGATCATCTCGGTGGGCGAAAAGTGTTTGATCGGCGCCAATGCGGGTGTCGGGATTGCTTTAGGAGACCGTTGTACTGTCGAAGCGGGGCTTTATGTCACCGCCAGTTCCAAGGTCAACTTGCTGGACGACCAAGGCGAAGTGGCGGTTCAAGTCAAGGCGATGGAGCTCTCTGGGAAAAGCGATTTGTTGTTTCGCCGCAACTCCCTGACCGGGGCGATGGAGTGTCTGAGTAACAAAACCGCCATTGCGCTCAACGCCGAATTGCACGCCAACTGAGATGACAAAAAAGGAACTCAAACGAGGGCTTAAGTTTTGGCTCGGGCCCAAGATTTTGAGTTGGTACCTGCGGTTGGTCGGCGTGACCGGCTCAACGATTTGGTTGGGCCAAGAACACCTCGACCAGCTCAAGGACGCCGGTCAATCCTGCATCTTTTGTTTTTGGCACCGCAACGCCACCCAAGCGACCTGGGCCTTAGGTTACCGAGGCTTAGCGGTGTTGATCAGCGCCAGCGACGACGGCGAACTGGCCACAAGGACCGTACACAAAATGGGCAACCACACGGTGCGAGGGTCCAGCTCTAAAGGTGGCGCCCGGGCGTTATTAGAAATGATTCGTTGGTTAAAAACCGGCAAAGAAGCGGTGATCACCCCTGACGGACCCCGAGGTCCGGTGATGAAGGTCCAAAAGGGCACCATCACCTTGGCCTCAAAAAGCGGGGTTCCTTTGGTCCCCTTCCACATGGAATCGGACAAACAGTGGACCTTAGAAAAAAGCTGGGACACCCACCGAATCCCTAAGTTATTTGCAAAGAAGGTGATTTGCTTCGGCGAGCCGCTTTTAGTCCCCCCAAAACTCAACGCCGAAGAAGCAGAGTTCTGGAGAGAAAAAGTCGAGCAAGCGATGTTAGCGAACCAAACAAAAACCATCCAAGAATTGGAAGCCCTTGGGTGATCTCAATGAAGTTTTTTCCAACTCTACCCCCTAAACAAGGAAACCGATGAAATATGATGTCTACGGCCTAGGTAACCCCCTCGTTGATGTGATTGTAAATATTGACGACGAAATGCACCGGGAGCTTGGGCTCACGAAAGGCACCATGAACTTGGTCGACCAAGAACGTCAGGCTGCGATCTTGGAGAAAACCAAACAAAAAACTCCCTTGGTTGCTTTGGGCGGCTCTTGCGCCAACTCCATGGTGATGATCGCCCAGTTAGGGGGCAAGTCTGCTTTTTGTGGGAACCTAGGCAACGACGCCTTTGCCAAGGAATACGAAGCTCAACTCACCGTGGCTGGGGTCGACAGCTTTGCGAAGAAAAGCGAAGGCATGACCGGCAGCACCGTGATATTAGTCAGCCCCGACGCCGAACGAACCATGAACACCCACTTGGGACAGTGCCAGGAATTGACCAAAGAAGCGGTTGATCTGGAAGCGATAGGGATTTCAAAATATTTGTATGTCGAAGGCTACTTGTGGGACACCCCAAAACAACAAGAAGCGGTGCTTCATGCCTTGGATCACGCCAAAAAGGCGGGAATCAAAATTTCTTTGTCTTTGTCCGACACCTTCGTGGTGGGCCGGCACAAAGAAGCCTTTGTCAGCCTGCTCAAAGACTATGTTGATTTGGTGTTTTGTAACCAATCAGAAGCAGAAACCATGACCGGCGAGACAGACCCACAAAAAATCATTGATCACCTACACCAATGGGTGCCTCATGTGGCGCTGACTCTTGGTAAAGAAGGGTCGGTTTTGAGCTACGACGGCAAACAGTACCACATCGACGCTGTGGCCGTCGAAGCCTTAGACACCACTGGCGCCGGAGACTCCTTCGCCGCTGGGTACCTCTTTGGACTCACCCAGGGCTACGAAATCGCTGAAGCAGGCCGCTTGGCCAGCCACTCGGCTTCTGTGGTTGTTTCTCAGATCGGACCTCGATACCAGGGGGATTTGAAAGCTAAATTGAAGGATCATATCAAATGAGCCAGTTTGAGCGCATCAACGCAGAACTACACTTGGGGGAAAAATCTTTGGTTTCATTAGCCAAAGAATTTGGGACCCCCTTGTACGCCTACAGTGAAGCCACTTTACGGGAGCGGTGTAAAAAACTGCGCCAGGCCTTTGGTGATTTGACGTTGTGTTATTCTGCCAAGGCCAATTCCAATGTTTCGTTACTCAAGATCATCAAAAGCGAAGGGATTGGGGTCGACGCCATGAGCCAAGGAGAAATTCTCCAGGAAATGGCGGCAGGGTACCCCCCTGAAGAGATTTTGTTTGTCAGCAACAATGTGACCACCAGCCACTTTGAAGCGGTGGCGAAGCTTGGGGTGAACCGGGTGGTGGTTGATAGTTTCGACCAAATGATCCGTTGGCTAACCATCAAGCCCGGCGCCCAAGTGGTCCTCCGGCTGAACCCGACCCAAGGGGCGGGGCATCATAAGAAGGTGATCACTGCTGGGAAAGTGAAATTTGGGTTTGAAGCCAGCTTGCTGGATACCGCCATAAAAAAGGCCCGAGAGCTCGGAGGAGAAGTCACCGGGTTGATGATCCATATCGGCTCTTTGTTTATGGACCCCGAACCTTGGCTCAAAGCGATTGATTGGCTGCTTGAAATCGCCGAGTCCCACCCTCAAATCCAATACCTCGACTTTGGCGGGGGCATGGGGGTTCCTTATGACCGCACGACCACCGGAGAGTTTCCGATGGAAGTCTTTGCTGAGGGACTGAACAAACGGCTTGAGGCGTTCCGCCAGAAAACCGGGACCAACCCCGAGTTCGCTCTGGAACCAGGTCGGTTTTTGGTCGCCGAGTCCGGGTTTTGTTTGGCTGAGGTGCAAAGTGTCAAAGTCAACCAAGGGATCACTTTCATTGGGACCAACCTAGGGTTTAATTTTTTGATTCGCCCGGAAATGTATGGGGCTTACCACGAAATTCTCCATGTCACCAAAGAAGGAACCTTGGCTGATCCGGTCCAAATTGTAGGCAATGTCTGTGAGTCTGGAGATTACCTCGGACAAGACCGGAAGCTACCACAGACCGAAGTGGGCGACTTGCTCTTGATCCGTGACACCGGCGCTTATGGATTTTCTATGTCCAGTAACTACAACAGCATGAGAAAACCGGCAGAAGTCTTGGTCGATGAATCCGGGAAAACCCGAGTGATCCGAAACCCCCAAGAACCGGAAGACGTCTTAACCGGGCAGGTGTATTGATATGGAACCGGTTCGCCGCTTTGTGGAGGCCCTGGCCGACCGGCCTTTAGCGATCCAACCGGTATCCAACCAAAGTCTCGCCCCCTTAACCAGCCTCAAGGCCGGGGGGACTGCCGCTCTTTGGGTTCAAATTTCTAACTTAGAGGAGCTGGACTTTGTTTTTGATCAAATCAACCGCCTCGACGTGGGTTGGTTTTTGATCGGCAAGGGCAGCAACTTGATATGCAGCGCTGAGCCCTACTCAGGGGTCTTAATTCAATTGACCGGAGACTTTACCCATGCCCAATGCCAAGGGAACTCCTTGGTCGCTGGAGGGGCCGCACAAGACGCCAAGGTCGCCCGGACTGCTCGTAAAGTGGGCTGTTCTGGGCTTGAGTGGCTGGTCACCGTCCCCGGAACCCTCGGCGGGGCGGTCTACATGAACGCTGGGGCCCACAAAAACGAAATTAAAGACAGCTTGATCGCTGCACAACTCTACAGCCCAACTCAAGGTGTGCGGTCGGTGGACGCCGATTATTTTGACTTCAGGTACCGCTCTTCGAAGTTACAACAAACCGGGGAGCTTCTGCTGAGTGCCACCTTTAAACTGAGTGAACAAGACCCAGCAACGATCAAAAAAACCGAACAGGGATACCTCGAATCCCGCCGAGCGACCCAGCCGGTGGGCATCAAAACCTTTGGGTCCATGTTTCGAAACCCTCAAGAACAGGCCGCTTGGTCGTTGATTTCCCAAGCAGGACTGCAAGGAACGCAGATAGGAAACTTCCGAATCAGTCCCGCTCATGCCAATTTCATGGAAAATATGGGGGCTGGCGACTCGAAAGGGTTGCTTGAATTGATCAAGCTGGTCCAAACTGAAGTTTACAACAAAACAGGCGTTACCCTTCAACTTGAAGGTAAATTCTTTCCTCCTAGACCATGACTGAACCGATCGACGTACAAAAAGTAGCCCAACTGGCTCGACTGAAACTAACCGCTGAAGAAGAACAATACTTTGGGGATAAATTTGGTCAAATCATTGAATATATTGGATTGCTTTCTGAAGTGACTGTTGAAGGAAACCCGGCCCCAAAAGACGAAAGCTTACAGTCTCTTTACCGAGAAGACGTGGCTTCTGCGAGTGGAATTAAGATCGACGAGTTTTCTGATAAGGTGCAAAACCAACATTTTGTGGTGCCTAGTATCATCGAATGATCAACAACCTAGCCCATGCCTTGGACCGGTGTGATCCTGAAAAACCGGTTCGTTTATTGCTGCGTCATGGACACAGGCTCCCGATCCCTAAAGGAGTCTTCGGCGCCGAAGTTTACCTCACCGAAGAAGGACACCAACAGGCCTTTGCCTTTGGAACGAAGATCTCCCACCCTTTGGTCAGCGTCGTCCACAGCCCCATCAAACGATGTGGTCAAACCGCAGAAAAAATCATTTCTGGTGCCAATCAGCCTCAAGGGACCACAGAACACCCGGAACTTTTTCTAGCCTATTTTCTTTCTCAGGAAGCGGGACAAACGATCTTGGCGAACCAACCGGTCCGTCAAACCGTCGAAGACCTCATCACAGGAAAACCGATCGAAGGATTACGGAGTTTAGCGGAGGGCTCTAAAATTCTGTTAGATTTACTGTTTGAGAAAGGCGAACCGGGGATCAATCTATTTGTCAGCCATGACTTACTGATCTGCCTGCTGGTGCACCACCTGCTGGGGCTTTCAAGCTACAACCCTGACTTGTGGCCAAGCTTCTTGGAAGGGATTGTGTTTTGGGAGGCCCAAGGGACCTCCTACTTTAGCTTTAACGGGAAAACCGAGGCTTTCCCTCAGCTTGATTAAATATCTAAATTACTCACCTTGAGTGCGTTATTCTCGATAAAGGCCCGTCGGACTTCAACCGAATCACCCATTAACGTACTGAACACCTCTTCCGCTTCAATGGCGTCTTCGATGCTCACCTGGAGGAATTTACGCTGATTTGGGTCCATGGTGGTTTCCCAAAGCTGCTCAGGGTTCATCTCACCTAGACCCTTGTATCTCTGGATATAGACACCTTTTTTTCCGTCTTCAATCAAGAACTTCACCGCATCGATGGAAGATTCAAACCGGTGCTCAGCTTCTCCTTCAATCTCTTGGATCACAAAGTCCCCTTCTTGACGAAGAGATTCGAACTCACCAAATCGTTCTAAAATCTTATTGTAGCTGTGAAGGTCAAGCTCTTCGAGTTCAACTTGAGAAATCGGGAATCGCTTGTCTTGATAAATCAAGTCCATTTCAGCACGTTCAGGCACCCAGTTGACTAAGATTGGTTCCGAAGAAACCTTAGAAATCCCTTCTAACAATTCAAAGAAATACCGCAAATCATGGCTTTCTAATCGTTGCCGGTTCGCAAAAATAATTTCTAAGAAAACTTTAAGCTTAGAGTTATGAGTTAACAATTCCCGTTGCCGGTTCAACTCTTGAACCCGAAAGGCAAACCGCTCGATATCTCCACCGGCTAAGGTGAATTTTTTGATTGAGAAGGCAAACAACTGTTTGATCAGTTCGGCTTCATTTTGGATATAAACCTCAAATTTTCCCTTTTTCAACTTATACAACGGCGGTTGAGCGATATATAGAAATCCACGCTCAATCACATCCAGCATCTGCCGGAAGAAGAAGGTTAAAATCAAGGTTAAAATGTGTGAACCATCGACGTCCGCATCGGTCATGATCACAATTTTATGGTACCGAAGTTTTTCGATGTTAAACTCGTCCTTTCCAATCCCACAACCTAGAGCGGTGATCAAAATCCTGATCTCGTCTGAAGAAAGCATCTTATCGAATCGAGCTTTCTCGACGTTGAGAATTTTACCTTTAAGCGGCAAAATCGCCTGAAACTTCCGCTCTCGACCTTGTTTGGCACTACCCCCAGCAGAGTCGCCCTCCACTAGGTAAATTTCGGAAAGTACTGGGTCTTTTTCTTGGCAGTCTGCCAGTTTCCCCGGCAGGCTACTCATCTCTAGAACCGATTTCCGGCGAGTTAATTCTCGAGCTTTTTTCGCTGCAACCCGGGCCCGTTGGGCATCAATGGTTTTATCAATGATCTTGCGAGCTAAATTCGGGTTTTCTTCTAAGAAGGTAGCGAACTTTTCCGAAAGTACTTTATCAACAATCCCTCGGACACTCACGTTGGTTAACTTGATCTTCTTTTGAGATTCAAACTGAGGACCAGAAATCTTCACTGAGACAATGGCGGTCAACCCTTCTCTCACGTCTTCAGCGCTGACTTTATCTTCTGCAACTTTAAAAATTTTGTTGCTCATCCCATAATTATTTAACCCTCGAAGCAACGCCATCCGAAAGCCAACTTCGTGGGTTCCGCCGTCAATGGTGTTGATGTTATTTACAAAGGTTAAAATTTGGGAGCTATAGCCGGTGTTATATTGAAAACAAATTTCGACTTCAACCGCATCGAGAAGCCCTTTCACATAAATCGGCTCAGGTAAAATCACTTGCTTGGTTTTATTGATCTCAGAAATAAAGGTCCGTACCCCGCCTTCAAACAAAAATTGGGTCTTTTTGTCGTCCCGCTCATCTAACATGTTGATGATCAATCCGGGATTTAAAAAAGCAAGCTCTCTGATCCGGTTGGATAGGGTGTCGTAGTTAAAATTGACATCATCAAAGATCGTCGGATCGGGATGAAAAATAATTTCCGTTCCAGTGGTATCTGATTCACCAATTACATCCAAACCAGAAACCGCTTCGCCTTTTTGGAAGGTCTGCTTAAAGATTTTTCCATCTCGTTTGATCAACATTTCTAGTTCATCAGACAGCGCATTCACAACCGAGGCACCTACCCCGTTTAATCCACCAGAATATTGATAGTTATCATTATTAAATTTTCCCCCAGCGTGTAAGCTGGTCATGACTAAGGTCGCCGCAGGTAAACCTGATTTTTCGTGGTGCCCTACAGGAATCCCTCGACCATTGTCACGGATTCTGATGCTGTTATCCACTAAGATTTGAACATCCACCTCGTTACAATAACCGCCCATTGCTTCGTCAATCGAGTTATCGATGATTTCAAAAACTAGGTGATGTAACGCTGAGGAATCGACCCCACCAATATACATCCCAGGACGAAGTCTAACCGCTTCAAGTCCTTCTAATTGTTCAATATCGTTCGCTTCGTAAGCTCTATTTTCTGGTTTTGTCATGGTCAGTAACTGGTGATCTAGGTGTTTACAAACACTTGGGCTTTTTCCACCCGAAACATTCCTTTTGATTGTTTAAATCCTTGGGGAACATCGGTCGAAGTGATGATGATCTGGTTTTCAATCGTTTTAAAATAGGCCATCAAGGAATCACAGGTTTGATTGTCCAGCTCTGAAAACAGATCATCAAATAACAGCAAAGGACAATATTTTAACCGCTCCCAGAAAACTTGATTTAACCCTAGCAACAGAGCCAAAAAAGCCAACCGGTATTCTCCTTGAGAGAAACCAAGTCTATCGACCTTTGTCTCCATTGTCATCAGATAATTATCTTTATGAGGCCCAACGGCACAGAAACCTTGTTCTTGTTCTGCTTCTTTTTTTTGTTCTAAAATTTGAAGAACTTCTTGGGAAGTTGCTTCTTTACAATCAGCTTTGTAGATAATTTTAAATTCACCATCACTCGAACAAAGGGATTGAAAAAAACCTTGAATTTTTTGGTTCAGTTCTTCAATCAACTGGTTCCGGCTAGCCACCAGTTCAGGGATCACTTGGGCGAGCATTTGATTCCAAGTATCCAAGGTCTGATTCTTTCTCTCTTTTAAGTTTTTATTCTTTTGGGCTTTCAATCGCTCAAATTCTTTCAATTTAGGAAAGTATCCTGGATCTAATAAACAAAGGGCTCGGTCAAAAAAACTTCGCCGTTCAACAGGAAATTCTTTAAACCGGCTGAGTAAATCAGGGGCAAAGAGCAAAGAAAAAAACTTTTGGATGTAATCGGAGCTGTATTGGAGATTTTTAGAGTCCATCAAGACTCGTTTATTTTGAGGAAAAATTTCTAACTGAATTTGATGCTTAACCTGATTTTCTTCAATAATTCCAGAAACTCTTGCCTGATCTTTACCTGACTTTAGTAAAGGTTTGAGCCGTTGAGCTCGGTAACTCCTGAGGTGAGTTAACAGGTATAACGCCTCAAGAATATTGGTTTTCCCCTGACCATTAGAACCATAAATCAAATTAATTTTTGGTTCTAAATGAAGATCAAGGGTTTGATAATTTCTAAAATCATGCAACCCCAACCAGGGAATTACCATTTAATTTTTACAGGCATCAAAACAGTTTTTAAATCACTCCAGCTTTGCGCAGTGATCATCAAAGGGGCGACAGGGCCGGAGATGTGAAGCATGATTTGTTCGTCGTCAGCCGCTTCAAAAGCATTCAAAGATTCTAAGAAAAATTGGATATTTAAACCAATCGACATTTCTTCACCTTGATATTCGCAATCAATCCGGTCATTCGCTTCACCGTACTCTAATTTTTGACTTTCAACCAAAACTTCATTGGGAGATAAGGTCAACTTCATCACAGCGTTGTGGTCATCATCGGTCAATGTTTTTAATAATTTCACCGCATTAACCAATTTATACTTCGATACCGCCAGCTGGATCGGAGCCACTTGAGAAAGCAAACTTTCTAAATTTGGATAATCTGCTTCAATCAACCGAGTGCTGAATTTCACCTGATCGGTGAAGAGTTGGAAGCTGTTTTCATTAAAAGAAAAAGACAAATCCCCAGAAGAAAAATCAATGATTCGTTTAATTTCAGGCAACGCCTTTTTAGGAACAATGATGTTCCCTTGAGCGGTAATCGGTTGGTCAAAGTTGATCAACAACTGACTGATTCTAAAGGCATCAGCACCTAAACATTGGATCTGGTTTTCTGACTTAATCTCTAAATTTAACCCCATCAGGTTTTTACGAGATTCATTTTCCCCAATGGCAAATAAAGTCCGATCAATTGCTGTTTTAAACTGAGCCCCAGAAACCAAAAATTTGTTTTCAAGTTCTTTAAAATCAATGGGTGGATAACTGTGAGTGTCTAAACCAGGGAGTCTAACTTTTGATTGTCCACATGACAAAAAGACCCAGTTTTGCGGGGTTGAACCAAATTCGATCTCTAACCCTTGAAAACTACGAACCAAGTTAAATAACTTCGAAGAATTCAAACAAATCTGTCCTTCTTCTAAAACTTCCGCTGGGAAGGATCCTTCGAAGGTGATTTCGTAATTGGTTGCCTTGAGTGATATCCCTCCTTGAATGGTTTGGATAAAAACACTACTGACATATTGTTCACTCGTCGCTTTGGAAGTGATCGCTTGGACCAGCTGTAAAGCTTCTTGAAGAACTTGTTTTTCTACTCTTATTTTCATAGTAATAGTAGGCTACTGGTAGACTGTGACTATTCGATATCCTAATGATATAAATAGGTCTTTTTTATGAATTTTTCTTCTGCTGCCCTGTTCAAAAACTACAGGCTCAGTTGAAAAAACTTTGCACAACCCTAAAGAGATATCTCTCTCAACAAAGTTTGCACAGTTTGGCGAATCTCAGGGTCTTTTTCTACCCATTCTTTCGTTTTTTTATAGGCTTGAAGAACCGTTGTGTGGTTTTTCCCGCCAAAATGTTCGGCGATTGATGGAAACGATTGTCCAGTTGCTTCTCTTGAAATATACATCGCAATCTGCCGAGGCTTAGAAATTTCCTTGGTCCGTTTGTCCGACATAATCTCAGATACCTTGATATCAAACTTTTCAGCAACTCTTTTGATTATATTTTCAATATTCTTAGGGTTTGAATCAAAGTTCATCATCTCTTTTAAGACTTGCTTAACCGAATCTAAGGTAATCTCTTGCTGCAATAAAGACCAATTTGCCTCAATATGAATCAAAATTCCTTCAATGTCTCGGACATTTGATTTGATCGCAGAGGCCATGTATTGGGTTATTTCTTCTGATAAAGGCAATCCACGTTGTTCAATTTTATCTTTGATGATCGCCATTCGGGTTTCAAAATCAGGTGGGTCAATTTTAGCGACCATCCCTGAATTAAACCGACTAACTAATCGTTCAGCGATATTTTTAATTTCCCGAGGGTATCGATCTGAGGTCAAAACAACCTGTTTTCCTGACTGGATCAATCCATTAAATAAATGGAAGAACTCTTCTTGGGTGCTTTCTTTTTTTTCTAAAAATTGGATGTCGTCGATCAATAAAAGGTCGATGTCTTTGTATTTTGCTCTGACCTTGTCGATTTTTTGGAACCGAATACCTTCGATCACTTCGTTGGTGTAATCGTTGCTGTTGGTATAACAAACCTTAAAATTTGGATCGTTTTTTATGGCAGCGACACCAATCGCTTGGATCAGGTGAGTTTTTCCCAGTCCAACTTCGCCACAAATGAACAGCGGGTTATATTTATTTTCTGAAATATGCTCACCGACAGCCATAGCGGCGGCGTAAGCAATATCGCTGTTTGATCCGCTAACAAAGGTGTTAAAATTATAAGAAGGGTTTAAACCTTTGTATGGATCAGAAACAGGCTTACTTACAGGGCTCGGGTCAGTTTTTCCAATATCACAGCGAATTTGAACCTGAAATCCATCGTTTAAGTCAAAGTTCTTGAAGGCTTCCTTGGCCTTTTGAGTCAAAAAAGTTTTATGGTGACGTTTTACATAGTTACAAAAAAATTGATTGAGACCTCCAAGACAGAGCAGGGTAGGTTCAAAAGAAATCAATTCTAACTGGTCTACCCAGGCGTCGATTTCCTCCGCTTCTAACTCAGCGGTTAATAATCCGATTAAATGATTGTAAGAACTAGATATTTCTGATGGATTCATAGAGATTTTTGATCGGCCAATGTTAGACAAACTAGAATAGGATAGTATAGTAAGAAGAACGTTTCGTTAAGAGCGTTTTTAAGAATTTTTCACTTCAAAATTTAATCCTCATGGATGTTGAGTTCACAGCTGCCTTAACCTATTTTTTGGATCAAGCCAAAAAAAATCCCGGATTCAACCTTGGACTCAATGGGGATCTTGGGGTGGGGAAGACCTATTTTGTTTCTCATCTGGTTGGGTCGTTAGATCCCAATTTAGCTCAAGAAGTCTCCAGCCCTAGTTTCTCCTTTTGCAATACCTATCTAGGGGACCAGTTCAAAATCGACCATTTTGATTTGTACAGGCTCGAAGAAGTCGAACAATTAGACGAAATTGGTTTGTATGAGTCTTTCGACGACCAACAAACCATCACCTTGGTAGAATGGTCTTCAATGTTTCGGCGGTTAAATAGATTTTTTGACTATTTTTTAACTCTTTCTCAAACAGAGGAACGTAGAAACTACCATATTGAATCAACTCTGATTTAAACTTCATAAATCTAATTTATTTTAGATTGGCCAAACGGTAAAAAATTCAGTAAAATCTGTATTGACTTAACAAATGTATGGACTTTGCAGTTAAGTTAATTAAGGGGCTTTTAATTTAATACCTCAAAAGATTTGGGAGAATTCCATGAAAATAGCACATCTCATCTTTATCACTTCGGTTCTATCTTTTTGCAGCTTATTTAGCGGAACCCTATGGGCGATTGATGCAGTAGCTAGTTTCGGGAACGTTGTTGGAGATGTTCAGGTGATCCGGGAAACCCGAAAGATTCCGGGACGAACTGGGTTGATCCTCAACGACCAAGATGTGGTGGTGACACTTTCCCGGTCAAGAGCGACGGTCATTTTTCGTGACGGCAGCGAAATTCGTTTGTTCCAAGACACCCGATTTGTGATTGAAAAATCAGAAGAATCAAGCACGGGGACACGGAAATTTTTTAACAGTTTCAAGTTAAAAGTTGGCTCCTTCTGGGGTAAATTCATCAAAGGAAACCAGAACACGAAAATCAGCACCCCAACCGCAACCATTGGGATCAAGGGAACCAACGTCTCCTTTAAACAGGGCAATGGAAAATTAGACATCGCGTTGTCTTCTGGGCTGATTAACGTAGTCAATGAAGAAAGCAGCTTTGATCTAAACTCAGGGAACCAGATGCTAGGCATCAAACGAACCGGTTCGCTGGAAAACAAAGTTTCTCAGCTCCCATACCGGATTGAAATTGCCGCTGATAAAAAAGACTTTGAAATCCCTAAACCGGGCCGGACCAACGAAATTGAATTTTCAATTCAAATGGTGGATACCACATCAGGGAAAAACATCGCTCGTTCAGGTTTGATTTATGTGACGGTCGAGGTGGATAAGATTGTCTTCCCAGAGCGGATTATGCTGAACTCAAGGGGATATGCTCGGGTCAAGGCCAAGGTGAATCCCTTCCAAACCGCTGATTACCGAAATGGGCAAGTTGTGATTGTCGCCATCATGGACAGTGAACAGTCGATGGATGTTGCTTCAGGGACCACTACTCTGAGATACAATGTCCCTAAAAAAGCCAGCAAGACCATCCGTATCGATTTAAATACCGGCGAAGTTCGTTAAAGAAACAAATAAGGGTCGACATCGATCGTGATTCGGCCGCTTCCTTTTAATTGGTAGGACTTTTTATTTGGAATCACTTGGGCCAACAGTGCTTTCAGCTCGCTGGGCCGGTTGGTCCTCAGTAAAATATGCCAATAAAAACGGTTGTTGATCCGCGAAACCGGGGCTTCTTCGGGCCCCAAAAGTTCAAACCCTACATTTTCCTGATAAAGATCTAGAATTTCTCCTAATTCTTTGGCTGATTCGGCCGCTTTTTCCGGGCTGGGGTCACTGATTCTGATTTGTAAAAGTCGTACAAATGGGGGCATCGATAGCTCTCGACGCCGGACGATCTCTTCGTCAAAAAACTCGCTATAATCTTGTTTGATCGCTGCTTTGACGGCGAAGTGGTCAGGGTTATAGGTCTGCAACCAGGCCTCCCCTTTCAGACCTTCTTTTCGGCCTGCTCGACCAGAAACCTGGGCAAACAGTTGATAGCTTCGTTCCGAGCTTCTGATATCTGGAATATTGAGGCTTAAATCGGCGAACAAGATCGCCACCAACCCGATATTAGGAAAATCATGGCCCTTGGCGATCATTTGGGTGCCGATGATAAAATCTACTTCTTTGTTTTCAATTTTTTGAATCGCCTCACTCAGAGCGGTCCGATTGCTCATGGTGTCCCGGTCAATCCGCAAAAACCGAGCTTGAGGAAACAAGATTTTTAAGTCTCGCTCCACTCGCTGGGTGCCGATGCCCTCCAAACCGAAAGCCTTTTCGTTACAGGCTTTGCATACACGAGGGTAGGTTCCTTGCTGGGAACAGTGGTGGCAGACCAATCGATTTGAGGCCTTGTGCCAGGTCATGGCGATATCACAGTTGGGGCACAACACAGGGGTGTCGCAGGCTTTGCAAGAAAGACAAGCGGCGTAACCCCGGCGGTTTAAGAAGAGGATCGAACTTAGGCCTAGGTCTTTGATTTCCCTCAGCCGTTGATACAAAGCTTCCGAAAGATAAAACACCCCTTTGACTCGGTTTGATTCCTTTAAATCAATCACTTTCAGTTGAGGAGGTGGGCTTCCTACCGCCCGTTGGGTTAGCTCAATGAGCTGGTATTTTTCATTTTTACAATGTTGAAAGGACTCAACCGAAGGGGTAGCGGTTCCGAGCAGAACAATCGCTTGGTGCATCTGGGCGAGTTTTAAACTCAAATCCCGGGCGTTATAAAAAGGCGATTCTTGTTGTTTGAAACTGTGATCATGTTCCTCGTCCACCACAATTAAACCAATATTATCTAAGGGCGCAAATATGGCAGAACGGGCGCCGATCACCACGTCGGCGTGACCCTGCTTGACTCGAAGCCATTCTTGGGCTCGCTGCTGTTCGGCCATTTGGCTGTGCAAGACCGCAATACGTTTTCCAAATCGTCCAGAAAATCGTTGGATCGCTTGGTGGGTTAAGCCAATTTCAGGGAGCAAAATTAGAACTTGTTTTCCTTGTTCCAAAACCGCTTTGGCAAGGTGAAGATAGACTTCTGTTTTGCCAGACCCGGTGATTCCTTTGAGAACAAAGGCAGCAAATTGACCCAAGTGGTTTGAAAGTGTGGTTAACCCAGCCGACTGTTCTGAGTTCAGCGGCAAAAAGGCGTCTTGGAAAATGACCTTTTCAGGTTGTTGGAGCACCTGCCTGAGTTCCCCTGCGGCAATCATCTTTTTGACCACATCCGAGGGTGATTTGATCACTTCTTTGATTTGAGTCAGCCCCAAGGAACCTTTTTCTTCGAGAAGCTCAACTAACTGAGCTTTTTTGCTTCCTCCTTTTGGAGGTTTCACCAGGTTGACCAACTCCAAGGTCTCTTCTTGTTTCAGTTCCTTGGGTTGATTATAAAAGGTCTGGCTGATTTCTTGGTTTCCAAGCGCAGACTCGAGCCATTGGAGCTGTTGTTCAGTTCCTTGTTTTCGAGTCTTTTGGACTTCTTTGAGGTGGACGCTGCAAAGATAAAGGGACCGCTCGTCCGCCCCAGATTGAGCGGATTGGGGGCAATAAAACACTTCTTGGGGCTTCGGTTTTAACGCCCCAGGGAGGGCGGCTTCGTAGAGTTCCGCTGGCTGGCAGAGGTAATACCCAGCGGCCCAATTCAAAAAAACCAATTGATCGTCCCAAAAGATCGGGCTGTGGTCTAAAAGACCCAGCAAAGGGCGGACTTTTTCGACCTCGGTTTCTTCGCTTAATTTGAGCACCCACCCCACCCGTTTTTGGGGCCCAAAGGGAACCAAAACCCTCGCACCAACAAAGACTTGGCCTTGAAGTTGTTCGGGAATGAGGTAGTCAAAGGGCCCTAAAAAAGGCAGGGCTAACGAAATCTGGGCAATCTGCTGCACTTGCGTCCTTAACAAGAAAACATTAGTATGGGTTCAGAGTTGAGTCTGAAAGATAATCGCTGGAACCTTCGGGTTTCAGAGGAAAGTCCGGGCTTCACAGGGTAGGATGCTGGCTAACGGCCAGGAGGGGCGACCCTATGGAAAGTGCCACAGAAAATATACCGCCGATGGCCTTCGGGCACAGGTAAGGTTGAAATGGTGGGGGCTCCGGCCTTAATGTAAGAGCCCACCGCAAGGGTGGTGACATCCTTGGCAGGGTAAACCCTATCTGAAGCAAGTCCAAATAGGGTAGCGCTTTGAGGTGACCCGCCTTTGCTACCGGGTAGGATGCTGGAGGGTTCGGGTAACCGAACTCCTAGATAAATGATTATCACCTCGCAAGAGGGACAGAACCCGGCTTAATGACGACTCAACTCGCTTACCCCTTTCATTTCCTCTTTTTTATCGCCCTTTTGGGCTCCTTAGCTGTTTCCAGTTCCGGCGCTTCGATCTCCTTTGGCTGCGTTAGCTGACAGCTCCCATCAAAGTATACATCTGAATCAATGACCACCGAGGCGGTCTTCACTCGGCCTTCCACCGCGCCAGGGGTTTTGATACGAATCGACTCAAAGGTGGTGATGTCTCCCCGGATCTTCCCGGCACTGACCAAGTTTTTTGCAGTGATCACGCCGTTTAATTTGGCGGATTCGCCAACATAAATGGTGGATTGGCTTTCGATGTTGCCGGTGATCTTGCCATCGATGCGAATCCCCCCTTCAAGTCGTAACGTTCCGGTGAGTTCAAGGTTTTCAGATAAAAAACTGGTGGTTTTGATACTACTCATGGGCCAGTAAACCTAAAATACGGTTGAATTCATTGACATCAGCAAAGGAAACTTCGATCTTTCCTTTTCCACTCACTGAGGTTTTAATTTGTACCCCAGTTTGCAAAGAGCTTTCAAGTTGCCTTCGGCTGGTCTCAAAGTCTTTGGAGAGCAAGTGAACGGGTTTTTTCTTTTGAGGAGCCTGTTCAGCTTTCTTGCTTTGGACTCGTTGCTCTAAAGCTCGAACCGAAAGTTGCTCCTCTACGGTTTGAGCCGCGAGTTTCAACTGCTCCGCTTCGTCTTCGATCCCAAGTAAACACCGGGCATGGCCTTGGCTGAGCCGGCCCATCGAGAGGTCCTTTTGCAACAGATCAGGCAGGTTGAGTAACCGGATCATGTTGGTGATTGTGGAACGACTTTTACCAACCCGTTTGGCGAGTTCATCTTGGGTGTAACCATGCTGTTCAAGCAGATTTCGGTAAGCGAGAGACTCTTCTAAAGCGTTGAGGTCGCTGCGTTGGATGTTCTCGATCAAGGCGATTTCTAAAATGTCTTGATCGGTGTATTCTTTGATCAACGCAGGAATTTTGAGGAACCCTGCAATCTTACTGGCCCTCAGTCGCCGTTCCCCAGCGATCAACTCGTAGGTCGAAGGCTTTTTGGGGTGAACCCGAATTAAAATAGGCTGGATGACCCCTTTGATACGGACGGACTGGGCCAATTCATCGAGTTGGTCTTGGTCAAAGTGGTTTCTTGGCTGCCAAGGGTTGAGTTCAATGTTTTTGATCTCAACTTGTTTGATGGAAAGCACTTCTTGCGGAGCAATGTCTTGGGCCGGTTGCAATAATGCCGAGAACCCCCGACCTAACGCCTGCCGTTGCTTACTCATAGGGACCTATCTTTTTTTTGATTGTGCAACAGCTCTTTGGCCAAGTTTAAGTAGGCAATAGCCCCTTTGGAAGTTCGGTCATACAAAAAGACCGGCTTACCGAAACTTGGGGCTTCGGAAAGTCGTACATTTCGAGGGATGACACTTTTAAAGACTTGGTCTTTAAAGTGGAGCTTCACTTCGTCAATCACCTGCTTACTGATGTTGTTTCGGACATCATACATAGTCGGCAAAACGCCCTCGATTTCTAAATCAGGGTTGAGGGTTTCTTTAACCAAGTTGATGGTCACTAATAACTGGCTTAAGCCTTCCATCGCGTAGTACTCGCATTGGAGCGGGATGAGGACGGTATCAGCGGCAACAAGGCTGTTTAATGTCAGTAAGCTCAGGGTAGGGGGGCAGTCAATGAAGATGAAGTCAAACTGGTCTTTAATGGGATCAACCGCTGTTTTGAGCTTCATCTCCCGGGCCATCGCCCCGACCAATTCAATTTCTCCCCCAGAAAGGTCAACATTCGCTGGGATCAACTTCAAACTTTTGATGTCTGTCGGGCAAATTTGCTCAGTGATCGGTGCTCGGCCAATTAAGGCGGGGTAGATGTTTTTTTCGCATTCTTGGGGAATCAAGCCCAAGCCACTGGTGGCGTTTCCTTGGGGGTCGAAATCGATCAACAAGACCTTTTTCCCTAATAACGCCAGCGAAGACGCCAAGTTCACACAGGTGGTGGTTTTGCCGACTCCCCCTTTTTGATTGGAAACAGCGATGATCTTTCCCATCTGAATTTAGCCTTTGTTGGTTTGCTTTAAACGTGTTTTCAGTTTGGCAATTCGGTTGCCAGCTAACTGGAAGATGATTTCTTTTTGGTCCAATCGAGTTAAAATCGACTGGTATACTTTGATCGCTTCTGACAGCCGGTCTTGGCTTTCGTATATATCAGCTAAACTGAGCGCAGAATCTAGCGACGCAACCGATTGTTGGTACCTGTCGTCTGTTTCTTTAAAGGTCAACTCTGCTAGGGACACTTGGTTTGAAAGGAAATAGCTGTATCCAATCAAATGGTAGGCCTTAGCGTTCAACGGTGAGTCGGGGAAATCTATGATCAGCTTTTTTAACTCAACTCTGGCTTGTTCATATTGCCCAAAACGGATGTGCAGTTGAGCCAATTGTTGTTGGATTTTCTCAAACTGTTGTTGGGTCAGCTTTGTTTCTTGGAGCTTGTGGTATATCAAGATCGCTTTTTGCTGCCCTTCTTTTTCCTGGCTGCTGTAGGCATCTGCGAGCCCTATCATGCTAGGGAAATAGTACTCTGAAGTCTCAAACCCTTTGGTTAAGGACCGGTAATACCGAATCGCCTGTGCCGGGTTATGCAAGTATAGTTGGTAAATGTTAGCGATCCAAAAGATGCTGTCATCGACCAACTCATCTTCTGGGTAGGCTTTGGTCAAAGCGATTAAGTTTTGGATTGAGTCTTCATATTTCTGCTCTCCCCAAAGCTTGATCGCTTGATCATACATTATTTTTGGTCCCCCTTGTTGGCACCCTTGGACGAGCCAAAGGGCCAAAAAGAGTACACCCAGTTTTACCAAGCTATTCTTGTGCTTCTTCATCGGTCGATGGGCTTTCAATTTTCGCCACAGAAACCACTCGCTCGTCTGCTTCAAGGTTGATCAAGTGGACCCCCATGGTGACCCGTGTGGTTGAGCGGACCTGGTTGGTGGTTAACCGGATGATTTTCCCTCTTTGGGTGATCAGCATCAGTTCGTCCCCTTCCGAGACAGCCACCGACGCAACCACTCGGCCAATTTTCGGTGAACTCTTGATATTCATCACCCCAAGGTTACCTCGGCTACCTAATCGGTACGCTTCGGCGCTGGTCTTTTTACCAAAGCCCTTTTCGGTCACCGTCAAGATGGTCTCCGTCCCTTGGAGAACTTCAAAGCCAATCACTTCGTCATTGTCCTTGAGGTTAATCCCTTTACAGCCCCGAGTCACTCGACCTTGGGGTCGTAGCTGCTCACTTGGGAACTTGGCGGCCATGCCGTTTTTAGTGGCGACAAAGATGAAGGTGTCATTGGTGCAGAGTCGCACCATTTTCAGTAAGTCCCCTTCGTCGATGACAATCGCCTTGGTCCCTTTAGAACGTGGGTTTTTGTAAGCTGTTAATTCGGTCTTTTTGATCACCCCTTTTTCGGTGACCATCACCACGTACTTATCTTCTTCATAGGCCTGGATCGGCGTACAGAAGACCACGGTCTCGTTTTGGGCCAACGGCAGGATATTGATCCATGCACGGCCCTTCGCCGTTCGGCTCGCCTGAGGTAACTCAAAGACTCTCTTCCAATACACCTTGCCGAGGCTGGTGAAGATAAGTAGCTGGTCGTGAGACGAGGCGACAAAGAGGCTTTCGAGATCGTCAGTATCCTTGGTGGTCATGGCGATTTTGCCTTTTCCGCCTCGGTGCTGAGTTTTGTAGGTGTCCGCAGAGAGTCGCTTGATATAGCCCCCTCGGCTCATCGTCACCACCATCTCTTCAACGGGGATCAAGTCTTCCTGGCTGATTTCTTCGTAGTTTTCTGCGATCTCGGTTCTTCGTTCTGAAGGGTAGGTCGCCCGAATTTCTTGTAATTCTTCTTTGATAATATTTAAAACAAGGGCTTCATCGGCCAAGACCGATTCATACCATTTGATTTTTTCTGCGAGTTCAGCAAGTTCGCCGTTGAGCCGGTCGACTTCCATGGCGGTGAGCCGTTGGAGCCGCATGTCCAAAATCGCTTGGGCCTGGACGTCTGACAGTTCAAATTGGCTGATCAAGCCGGTCTTGGCTTCGGCGGCACTGACGCTCGCTCGGATCAACTTGATCACCGCTTCGATATTCTCCTGAGCCGTTTTTAAGCCTTCTAAAATGTGGGCACGGGCCGCCGCTTTTTTCAGCTCAAATTGAGTCCGGCGCACCACCACGTCAATCCGGTGGCTGAGGAAGTGTTTTAAAACCTCAAGCAGGTTAAGTACCTTTGGCTGACCGTCGACCACTGCCAAGGTGATCACCCCAAAAGTGTTCTGCATGGCGGTGTGCTTGTATAGGTTCGCCAACACGGTTTCAGGGATCTCATCTCGCTTGAGCTCGATCACCATCCGCATCCCTGTTCGGTCAGACTCGTCCCGAAGGTCAGAGATGCCTTCAATTTTTTTGTCTTTGACCAAATCAGCGATTTTTTCGATCAATCGAGCTTTGTTGACCTGGTAAGGCAGCTCGGTGACGATGATCGCTTCTCGGTTGGATTTATAGGTCTCAAATTCCGCCTTCGCGCGGATTTTCACAATCCCGCGACCGGTCCGGTAGGCGGAGTGAATCCCTTCTCGGCCTAAGATAATGCCAGCAGTCGGGAAGTCCGGCCCTTTGATGATCGGTAGCAGGTCATCGACGGTGCATTCAAGCCGGTTGTCGATAAAGTACAACAACCCGTCAACCAACTCACCTAAGTTATGGGGCGGGATGTTGGTCGCCATACCGACGGCAATACCGGTCGATCCGTTGAGTAAAAGGTTGGGCACTCGGGTCGGCAGAACCGAAGGTTCTTTTAAGCTGCCGTCGTAGTTGTCAATAAAGTCGACCGTATTTTTGTCGAGGTCAGCTAAAAGTTCTGAGGTGATCCGTTGCATGCGAACTTCGGTGTACCTCATCGCCGCTGGGGAGTCACCGTCAACAGAGCCAAAGTTCCCCTGACCATCGACTAACGGGTTTCTCAGGCTGAAAGGCTGAACCATCCGAACTGTGGCGTCATAAACAGCCGAGTCACCGTGAGGGTGATACTTACCAATCACTTCTCCAACAATACGAGCAGACTTCATGTAAGGCCGGTTGTGGGCCAAGTTCATGTCGTGCATCGCATACAAGATTCGCCGGTGTACCGGCTTGAGTCCGTCACGGACATCTGGAAGCGCCCGACCAACGATCACGCTCATCGCGTATTCGAGGTAGGCACTGCGCATAGAATCTTCGATATTAACCGGGATCACTGAAGAATGTTCTGTAGTCATCGAATTGGTATTATAGGTTGTTTACAAAAACAGGATCGAGAAACAAGGTCGAATCATGAGGGTAACCAAATGTTCTCCCTTTGTCACCAAAAACCCGGCTTTTTTGATCCCCTTGATGAGGGGATTAAGGGAGGTTCTTTTCGGTAGAATCGCCGGTGATCTTCTCGGTTTTGTAGATTTGTATCAGGTAGATCGCGATCCCATGAGTCAACAAAATCATCGATTGGACCTCGCCGTCTCTGAAGTTGTTCTCAAACATCGCGGCACTCCAACTTCCTAGGAGGCCTGCCATGATTCCGAGGCGAAGCGCTTGGTGCACATCGAAGACAGAAGAAGCTCTGGAGTGGCGAAACATCTGAGCAAAGAGATAGCCCCACCAAGCGATCAGGGCCAGAGAGCCGAGGAGCCCATATTCAATCCAGTTTTGCAAGAACAGGTTGTGGACCCCAGTTTTCGCCTTGTGCTGGAAGGGGATGCCTGTTTCTTTGGTGATTTGGTCGTAGTACCGTTGCAGGCTCGTTCCAGAATTAATGCCGAGCCCCAGGACGGGATGCTCGCTGACTGCCGCTAGGCCGGCGCTCCACATATTCAGTCGGTCAACGTTGTGGCCTTTATCGATCCCCATCAAGATCCGGTCGCCAATGGGCAATTTACGCACTTGTTCTTGCATCGCCGGGCTGTTTTGCAGGGTGTAGACCCCCAGGATGACCATCAGGACCGGTAAGAGTAAGATCCAAGACATCCGCTTCAGTTTCAAAGCCCCTAAAAAGAGGCAGCTGACAAACAGACCAATCCAGATACTACGGCCTAAGGAAGCATAGGCACCAAAAAAGCTGAGGATTCCAGCGATTCGAAACAACCAGCGGTCCCGCTTGGGTAAACTTTGAACCCAGGAAAGCATCCACAGCAAGGGCCAAACCAGTTGGTTGACCCCGCCAAAGGTGAGGTGGTGGGAAAAGGCCCCCACCGCACGCCAGAGGGCGCCTTCCTTCTCGTACTCTGACTGCAAACGAGCTGAGCGCAGGACGTCGAGGCTGGTGAAGTGTTGGACCGCCGCGTAGAGGCCGATGAGCAAGGTTGCGAGCCCCAATATCTTCAACGCTCGGTATAAACTTTCTTCGGTCAGGGCCATCGCCAGGAAAAAGGGCAGGGCATATCGCCAAAAACTTCGGACGGAGCTGAAGCCAGATGCAGGGTCTTCAGCGAAGAGCGTGCCCGCAAAGGCAAAGAAGAAAAAGGCAGGGATCAGCCAGTTGAGAGGGCTGCGAGGCCAAGACTGCTGCTTGAGCGCCAAGAGCCCAATCCCACTCAAGTAGAGCAGGCTGGCGGCAAAGTCGTCCCCGGCAATCGAGAAGGGGAGGGCAAAGCAAAAAAGACCCAAACTGAAGGCTTGGGTTTTAAACAGGAGGTTTACCCCCGGGCTCATTGCGGGCCGTTTTGGTCTGTCTTCATATGACAGTTTTTATATTTTTTCCCACTGCCGCAATAACACATATCGTTACGTCCTGGATGGGTTTGGGCTTTAACAGGGGCCTGCTTCGGGGGCTCGTTTAGTTCAGCCGGAGCCGGGGCCGGCCCGTTGGGGGACTCGTGAATCATCTGCATCTGTCCTTGGTCCCGCTCGATTTCTGGCGGAGGGTCCTGGACGACACTGACATGGAAGAAAGCCTTCACAGAATCCTGGTTGACCCGTTCCATCATTTCGCTGAACATATCAAACCCTTCCCGCTTGTATTCGGTCAGTGGGTTTTTCTGGGCGTAGCCTCGCATGTTGATCCCTTCTTTGAGGTGATCCATCGAGAGCAAATGGTCTTTCCAGCGGCTGTCAGTGATTTCTAACAACATGTGTCGCTGAACTTCGTCAAAGTAAGGTCCAAACTCAGCTTTCTTTTCTTCAAATCGCTCGTTGACCGCTTTCGAAATCGTCTCGAACAACTCGTCGCCTGTTGGAGTGTCCGAGGGGGTGTCCCAATGGACCGGGCCGTTGAAGGTGGACACGAGTTCAGCCTTGAGCCCGTCAACGTCCCACTGGTCGATGAACTTCTCATTGCAATATTCGTGGGTCAACGAATCAATGGTATCGTCGAGCATATCAGAGAAGACTTCCACGGTGTCGTCACCGAGAATTCGCCGTCGTTGTTTGTAAATGATTTCCCGCTGCCGGTTCATCACATCATCATACTCAAGCAGGTGCTTACGAACTTCGAAGTTGTAGCCTTCCACCTTTTTCTGGCTGTTTTCAATCGCCCGGCTGATCAAAACGTGCTCAATCGCTTCGTCCTCATCGACCTTCATCCGGGTCATCAAGTTGGCGATTCGCTCGCCACCAAAGACTCGCAGCAAGTCGTCTTCAAGGGACAAAATAAACCGGCTGGCTCCTGGGTCACCTTGACGGCCTGAACGACCTCGTAGCTGGTTGTCAATCCGCCTCGATTCGTGCCGCTCGGTGCCTAAGATGAAGAGACCTCCTAAAGCGGCGACTTCCTCGTCAATCTGGATATCGGTTCCTCGGCCAGCCATGTTGGTGGCGATGGTCACCGCCCCTTTTTTGCCGGCATTTGAAATAATATCCGCTTCTTGTTCGTGGTACTTGGCGTTGAGGACTTTGTGGGTCACCCCAGCCTTGGTCAAGGCGCTTGAAAGCACTTCACTAGACTCAACCGAAACGGTTCCCACCAAGACCGGCTGCTTGGCTTCTGCAAGGTCTTTGATCTGTTGGATGATCGCTCGTTCCTTAGCGGCAACAGTTTTGTAAATCACATCGGGATGGTCTTTACGAACAATGGTGCGGTTGGTTGGGATCACCACCACCCCAAGTTGGTAAATCTTCTGGAATTCCGCTTCTTCGGTTTCCGCTGTACCGGTCATCCCGGCGAGCTTACCGTATTTACGGAAGTAGTTCTGGAAGGTGATCGACGCTAAGGTTTGGTTTTCCTTTTCGATCTGCACCCCTTCTTTCGCCTCGAGGGCTTGGTGCAAGCCGTCAGAGAACCGGCGGCCTTCCATCAATCGACCGGTGAACTCGTCAACAATCAAGACCTTGCCATCGCTCACGACATAGTCAATGTCTCGTTTGAAGATATAATGGGCTTTTAACGCCTGGTTGACATGGTGCAAGATCTCGATGTTTTCAAAATCATAGAGGTTGTCCGTCTTGGTATGGCCGGTGAGCCGGGCTTCCATCTTCTCGACCCCTTGGTCGGTGAGCTGGATGTTTCGGCTTTTGTCTTCAATGGTGAAGTCACCAGGGATGACTAAGACCGCCTCTTCATTCGCTTCCTGAGCTTTCAGGTAATCTTTGACGTCAGCAAGCTTCAGGCCCTGGGCCTTGGCCACTGCTGCCGGGTCTGGGCTGTCTGCTGCACGCCACGCCCGCGTGAGGCCGTGGAGTTGTTTGTTGATGATGCCGTAAAGCTCTGTCGAGTCTTCCGACGGTCCAGAGATGATCAAGGGGGTCCGGGCCTCGTCGACCAGTATCGAGTCGACCTCATCCACAATGGCGAAGTTATGTTCTCGTTGAACATAGTCTTCTAAGTGGAATTTCATGTTGTCCCTGAGGTAATCAAAGCCAAATTCGTTGTTGGTTCCGTAAGTGATGTCTGAACTGTAGGCTGCTCTTCGTTGTTCGTCGGTCATGTCGTGTAAGATACAGGCGACACTGAGCCCCAACCAACGGTGTACGCTACCCATCCATTCGGAGTCTCGGCTGGCCAGATAGTCGTTCACGGTGACGAGATGCACTCCTTTGCCTGCCAGTGCGTTGAGGAAGACTGGCAAGGTCGAGGTCAAGGTCTTTCCTTCTCCAGTCCGCATCTCCGCAATTTTTCCACGGTGTAGCGCAATACCGCCGAGGAGCTGGACATCAAAATGCCGTTGCCCCAAGGTCACTTGGGCCGCCCGTCGAACCAAAGCAAAGGCTTCGGGGAGCAGCTGATCCAAGGTTTCACCCTGCTGGTACCGCTCCTTAAACTCAGCCACTTTTGCTTGGGCTTGCTCTTGGGTTAGGTCCGTGAAGTTCGGCTCGATCTTGTTGATTTGATCAACAAGCGATCGATATGATTTGAGTTCCTTGTCCGAATGGGTACCAAAGATTTTTTTGCTGAGTGAGTCGAGCATTGGGGGTCAGTTTTTGACGTGTTGAAGCAGGGAGTGAATCTTTTAGGCAATATCAGGAAGGCAAAGAAAAAGCCAGTCCGTTTTTAAGACTCGCTGGGAGTGTAGCGGTCTCTTTGGAACTCCCTTGAAGTTTCGCACACTTCAAGGGAGTTGTATGGGGAGCCGCCAGAGACCAGAGGCCTCTTAGCGCAGACCTTAGGCCCGCTCAGCCTCGACGCTGGCCCGCTTGAGGTCTTCTACAACCATCAGTTCGATCAACTCTTTGAACTTCGTTTGTGGTTCCCAACCGAGGTTTTTGGTTGCTTTGGCTGGGTTGCCGATCAACAGCTCGACTTCGGCAGGTCGGAAGAAATCAGGAGAGACTTCCACGACAACTTTGCCCGTGATTTTGTCGGTCGCTTTTTGGTCGACCCCTTCACCGGTCCACTCTAAATCAAAGCCAGCTTTGGCGAACGCCACGTTAACACACTCTTCGATGGTGTGGGTTTCGTTGGTGGCCATGACGTAGTCTTGAGGAGTTTCTTGCTGCAACATTCGCCACATCACCTCGACATATTCTTTGGCGTAGCCCCAATCTCGTTGTGATTGCAGGTTCCCAAGGACCAATTTTTCTTGGAGTCCATGTTTGATCCGGGCGGCGGCCAAGGTGGTCTTCCGGGTGACAAATTCGGTGCCTCGAAGGGGCGACTCATGGTTAAACAGAATCCCGGAGCAAGCGAACATATCGTAGCTTTCTCGGTAGTTCACAGTGTACCAGTGAGCGGCCAATTTGGCGACAGCGTAGGGAGACCGAGGGTAAAAGGGAGTGGTTTCTGTTTGAGGCACCGCTTGGACTTTACCGAACATCTCGCTGGTTGAAGCTTGGTAAAATCGAATCTTTGGGTTAACTGTCCGAATCGCTTCTAACAACCGCAACACACCCATGTCGTTGGCTTCTGCGGTGAACAGAGGCTGCTCAAAGGAAATCCCCACAAAGCTTTGGGCGGCCAAGTTGTAGACTTCATCAGGCTGAATTTTTTTTAAGACACTGATCATGTTGGTCAATTCGAGCAACTCAAAAGAGACCAATTTCACTTTGTCGGCAATGCCTAAGTAGTTGAGCTTGCTTAAATTAAGCTCAGAGCTTCTGCGGCAGGCGCCATACACGGTGTAGCCTTTGTCTAACAAAAGGTTGGCTAGGTAGGCTCCGTCTTGTCCGGTGATGCCGGTGATCAATGCTGTTTTTGCCATGATGTTCTCTCTAGAAGGGTCCCTTGTGGGGTGAGTTGATCGGTTTAGATGAATGTAATTTTACACACTGTCGACAGTCTGCCAAGGCAGAGGTCGACAGGGTGAGTTTTATGATCCTGCTCGTTGAAAATCGTCAGCGAGTCGTTCGATGTCGTCTTCTCCAAGGTAGTCACCTTGTTGGACTTCAAGGATTTCCAAAGGCATTTTTCCTTTGTTCTCTAATCGGTGAATCGCCGTTTTGGGGATGTACACTGATTGATCTTCTATTAAAGTGATGATTTCGTCGTTACGTGTCACCGTTGCGGTGCCTTTAGCGACAACCCAGTGCTCTGCGCGGTGGGAGTGCCGTTGGAGGCTCAACCGTTTTCCTGGCTTGACGATGATCGACTTGATTTTGGCGTCTTTGCGTTCAAACAACACCTGATAGCTTCCCCAAGGTCGCAAGACGGTGGTGTGATATTCTGATTCAATCCGACCAGCCTCTTTTAGGGTGGAGACCAGTTGTTTGATCTCCTGGGCTTTATTGATATCACAGACCAACAAGGCGTCGTCAGTTTCAATGATGATCAGGTTGCTCAGGCCGACCCCAGCGATGAGGTTCTTCTGGCTGATCACTAAACAGTTTTGACTGTCTTGCAACACAACGTTGCCTTGGGTGGCGTTTCCTTGGTCGTCTTTGCCACTGATCTGGTAAATGCTTTCCCAAGATCCGAGGTCATTCCAATCCAGGTCAATGGTGATGGTCGCAACCTTGTTGGATTTCTCCAAAATAGCGTAATCTAAGGATTCAGACTCAACTTCCAAATAGGTATCTGAGATGTCCTGGCTCACTATGGGGACGTCGTCCTCAAAAAAGAGGTTGTACATTTGCGGGCAAAGGCTTTTGAATTCGCCAAGCAACGTCCTTGGAGTGGCCATGAAAATCCCGGCGTTCCAAGAAAAGGTAGGGTCAGCAATGTAGGCTTCTGCCTTTTCTAAGCTCGGTTTTTCGTGGAAGGCGTCAACCTTGAACCCAATGTCCAAAGGCTCTCCGGCCTTGATGTAACCGTAGCCTGTGTCCGCTCGAGTGGGTTGGACCCCGAAGGTGACCACTTGGCCCGCCTTGGCTAAGGTCGCCCCTTGATCAAGATAGGCTAAAAACTTTTCTTGAGGTTCAATTTGGTGATCTGCCGGAAGGATCACCACCGGGGTGTCATATTGCTCAGGGCTCAGCTTCGAGAGTCCCCAGAGCACAGCCGGAGCCGTATTCTTGCCTTGAGGTTCCAACAGGATATTATCCTCAGAAATCCCTTGGCCAAGATCTTCGACTTGCTGTTTGATCTCTAGCATGTGGGTGGTTGAACCAACGATGTAGGTCGATTCCGGGGTCAGGCAGGGAGCCAAACGTCGCAGGGTATCTTGAAAAAGAGAGTGTTGGCTGGCCCCAAGGTTTAAAAATTGTTTTGGGGTCATCGCCCGGCTCATCGGCCAAAGCCGGCTTCCCGAGCCACCTGCTAAAATGAACGCAATCATAATTGCCTGATCAGAGAGTCAGAAAAAGAGCCAAGCTCGATTTATAGAGGTCAACTGTTCTTTATAGTTGTCATGCAGGGTATTGAATTTTGCGATTATTGTAAAGATTTCACTCCAAACTGCCGCTGTTTTTGTTCGAGGGACCGTTATATTTGAATTTTGCGAAAAATTAAAGGGTTGGTTGTTACTTTGGTTTTATTGGGTCTTTGGCACAATGAGAGGAAGGTTCCTGAGAAGAATCTGGATTGTCCTACTCTGTTGGTTGCGGTAGCCTTATCGATAAAGAGGACCTAGAGAACTGAATGAGCTCTACCAAAGCCTCAGGCAACGGTATGTTTTTGATCAATTGGCGAACCGGAAATGGTGAATGTGGACAAAAAAAATAGAAAAATAGCCATAGTCGTTGATTGGCTGGTTGGGTTCTCTGGGGCTGAGTTTGTCTTGAAGAGCTTGCTAGACTTATACGAAGACGCCGAAGTGTTCACAGTGGTTGATTTTCTCTCAGACAGCGACAGAGAGCGATTAGGCAATCCCAAAATCCATACTTCCTTCATCCAAAAACTTCCCAAAGCAAAGACCCAATACCGGCAGTATCTGGCGTTGATGCCCCTGGCCGTCGAGCAATTTGATCTTTCTGGGTTTTCCTTGGTGATCTCGAGCTCACATGCGGTTGCGAAAGGGGTGATCACCGGGCCTCAGCAAACTCATATCAGCTATGTTCATTCCCCGATTCGGTACGCCTGGGATTTACAGCACCAATACCTAAATGAAAGTGGCCTCACGAAGGGTGTGAAAAGTTGGTTAGCTCGGTTGATTTTACATTACATTCGGATGTGGGATCTCAGGACCGGACCGGGAGTAGACCATTTTGTGGCCAACTCCCATTTCATCGCGAAACGGGTGACCAAGGTCTATCGCCGTGAAGCCCAGGTGATCCATCCGCCAGTTGATTGCGCCGAATTTACGGCGGAGACGAAGAAGGAAGAGTTTTATTTTACTTCCTCTCGTTTGGTGCCCTACAAAAAAATTAACCTGATCATCGAAGCCTTTAATGCGATGCCAGACAAACACCTGGTGGTCAGTGGCGACGGGCCGGACCGGGAGAAGCTCGAACGCATCGCCGGGCCGAATGTCGAGATGAAAGGCCATCTGTCTTTTCAGCAATATAAAGAACATCTCAGCAAGGCGAAGGGGTTTATCCACATGGCCTTAGAGGATTTTGGGATTGTCATGGTTGAGGCCTTGGCGAGCGGAACCCCAGTGATTGCGTTGGCCCAAGGGGGCAGCGTTGACATCGTCAAAGATGGGGAGAATGGATTGTTGATTGAAGAGCAAACCCCCGAAGGGTTGATTGAGGGGGTTCGGAGGTTTGAAGAGACGCAATGGCCTAGCCCAGAACACATTGCTGAAACCGCAGAACAGTTTGATATCTCGATTTTCAAGGATAAAATCAAGAGGTTGGTCGAAGAAACAAGTTGAGTGACTTAGGCAGGACGGGTTGTTCCTCGAACCCGATGGGGCGTAGGAGCCTGTGTTTTGCTTGGTTGAGCGAAGTTGGTCTCTCCAAGGCTAGAACGGTTATACACGGTAAAAGAAGGTCATGAGATTTATTCCCCAGTCTATTCCCGAGGTGGTGCTCATTCAGCCCAAGGTCTATGAGGACATGCGAGGTTCCTTTTGTGAGACCTTCCGCCAAGACCTGCTCGAAGACTTTCTCGGTCATTCGGTACGGTTCGTCCAAGAAAATGAGTCCAAATCCCCCAAGGGGGTGTTGCGAGGGTTGCATTTTCAATCAAGCCCTTATGCCCAAAGCAAATTAGTGCAAGTCACCCAAGGTCGGGTCCTCGATGTTGTGGTCGATTTACGACGAGGCAGCCCCAATTACGGGTGTCATGTGGCCCAGGAATTATCTGATGAACAGCCGGGGCAACTCTTCATCCCCAAAGGCATGGCCCATGGGTTTGTGGTGCTCAGTGAATGGGCAACGGTTTCTTATAAAGTTGATAACCCCTATAGGGTTGAGCATGAACAGGGCCTTGCGTTTGACGACCCTGATTTGAAAATCGATTGGCTGCTCCCCCCAGACACCTTGATTTTGGCCCCACGGGATCAACATCAGGGCCGACTGGCCAATTTAGCCCCCTTTTTTGATTATCATGACAACCTCTACCTTGAATAAATTGAAGGTCCTAGTGACCGGGCGCAGTGGTCAATTAGGCGCCTCGCTGGAGAAACTGTCTGTCGATTATCCCCATTTTTCTAGTTGTTTTCTTTCCAGAGCAGAGCTCGATTTTGAGGATTTAGGCAATATACCTACCTTCTTACAAGCCCACGATTTTGATGTGCTGGTCAATACAGCGGCCTATACGGCGGTGGACCAAGCGGAGTTGGAGCCCAGCCTTTGCGATCAAATCAACCACCAGGCAGTCAAGGCGTTGGCCCAAGGGGTTGCTCAGGTAGGGGCCAAAATGATCCATATTTCCAGCGATTATGTTTTTGGTGGCGATGCTGTGAGGCCCTATACGGAGGAAGACCGGAGCGCACCTTTAGGGGTCTATGGACAAACCAAGCGAGACGGCGAAAAGGCGGTTTTTGAAGCTCTCCCAACCGGTGGGATGGTGCTACGCAGCAGTTGGCTGTACTCCGAGTTTGGTGAGAATTTTGTTAAACGGATCTTGGAACTTTCTGGAAAACAAAAGCAGATTGATGTGGTCGCCGATCAAAGAGGAGCGCCGACTTACGCCGAGGATTTAGCTCGGTGTATTTTTCAAGTGATCGATCACCCGAAGTTTCAAACGAAGGGCCAGAAAACGGAGTTGTTTCATTATAGTAATGAAGGCGCTTGCAGTTGGTATGAGTTTGCAAAGGAGATCTGTTTGATCGCTGAGATTTCTTGCGAGGTGCGTCCAGTCACCAGCAGCCAGCGTCCCAGCTCTACGAAACGACCGAATTACAGCGTCCTTGATTCCCGCAAAATTAAGGCTGCTTATGGGGCTTTAACGCCGGCATGGAGGGTTTCTCTTGCCCAGTGTCTAGAAAACCTGGGGATGAGAAAATAAGTTCTTATGATCTATTTAGGAGAGCTCTGGTTTAAACCGGTTGATCGTTGTGAAAATTTCGAAACCAAATGCTGCCAGGAGCCCCAAAGCAAGCCCCCATAAGAACCCACTGCAGAGCATAACAGGCCAACTGGGGAAAAAGGGTGTGGGGCTACTTTTCAAGGCGATGAGTTGAGTTCGCTGCGCTTGGGAGGGCTGTACCAACTTGCTATACCTCTCAATTTGAGATTTTAAACGTCTTATGTCTGAAGCTGACAAGGCGTCAGTATAAGCCGTTATCCGTTGCATATGGGTGCTTAAAGTGACCAGTTCTTGTAGAAATGCCTTGGGCATAGACCCGTTGTGGGAGCTAGGGGGTACAGAGAATGGCTTTGAGGTTGAAAACAAACCGAGCAGTTTACTTTTGCTCCGCACTGGTGCCAAAGGCTGGCTGAGGTCAACGGTTTGAGCTTGCTCCAACATTATGAGCTTCTCCCGCATGGCTTTCAACTGAATTTTTTGAAATGCTTGGGCATCCTTAAAGATCGGTGCTTGTTCCTGGGCAAACTTGTCGCTCAACTCCTGAATGACTTTGATGGCTGCTGCCTCCGAGGAACCTTTAGACTTGATTTCGATCATGGATTGGAACTGACCAGAGGCTGTGGCAGATTCAATCCAGCCTTGGGGTCGACCCAATTGTTCCCTGGCTTGAATTTTTGCTAAAACATCGAGTGGGGCGACAATGGGTATGATCGTGGTTTCACCGGAATGATAATGGCCGACTTTCAAATACCCTTTCGCTTGATACTGAGGTTTGAGAAATGAAGTATAGATAGCAGCTAAGAGGATTCCCAAAGCCACCATGCCCAGAACAATATTCTTTTGGCGTAACAGGATCTGAACTAACTGAGTGAAAGAAATCTGTTCCAGCTGGTCCAGCGGAGCGGTTTCGGTCGGATTCACTTTGGAGTTTTGTTCTGACATCGTTTTTTATTTTTTGTGATCATTCCGGGTGAGGGCGGTGAACCGTTCTTGGCCACCTCTCGATAAAATCATA